>FWWL01000299.1_pt1 | contig 142961 bp, 130 predicted proteins | sample 2228331 | NCBI WGS metagenome assembly FWWL01 (sample SAMEA103939775, study PRJEB20133) | metagenome | reverse complement strand
CTCATGGTAGCGCCTCCTCGCGCCACCATTGAATCAACCGATCCGTCTCTCCGCAAGCAATTTAATGGGTCCTGAGCCTAGTTTCTCATTAATGAGAAAAGGAACCCCCAGGCTCGGTTCGGTTGCGCGAACCTTGGCAGTGCTCGATGTGGTCATCGCCGATGGCGGGCAGTCGAATACAACCAAGCTGGCTCGGCACCTCGGCATGCCCATAGCAACCGTTCATCGCCACATCGCAACTCTGGTTGCGGAAGGCTATCTGAAGCCGGGAGCCTATGGACAACACCTGGCGGGTGCCAGGTTGCTGCGTTTGGTCGATCGATTGGATGAGAAGCGACTTGTCGCAAACGCGGCGGCGGTCCCACTCCACCAGGTTGCAACGCAATTGCACGCAATTGCACAGTTGGGCACGCTGGAAAACGAGATGGTGACATACCGGATCAAGACCGGGCAATCGGCTGACAATCTCTTCACCCGTGTCGATATGCAACTTGAAGCCTACTGCTCTGGTATCGGGAAAGTCCTGCTCGCCAATCTTCCCGACCTGGAACGCAAGGCATATCTGGCGACGGGCCCCTTCGTGCCCCTGACGGCCAATACGATTATCGACCCAACCGAACTCGATCAGGCATTAGAGGAGGTGCGCACCAAGGGCTTCGCCATCGACAAAGGCGAAATCGCCGCCGGGCTGATATGTGTAGCAGTGCCAATCCGGAAGCTTGATGGGTCCGTACCGGCAGCCATTTCGGTCTCTCAATCCGACGGGCCTTCGATGATTCCCGTCGAAGATGTGCTGTCTCACCTGATCAAGGTCCAAAAGCAGATAGAAGTGGCCGCGTTTGGCTGAATTGCACAGGTGTGCAGCAAGGCAGCAACATTCTCCAAACGCAGTGGCACCTGGCCGCGGCCGCAGGGATCTCGCTGCCTATGACAAATCCAGGCAATCCCGGTAATCGCGGAGCAGAGTGGCATGGAATTCTCCGCCCCCCATCAACTGTGGTGATGCGATTGACAAGCATCCTATCTCAGATTGCGACGGCACCAATGAAGTGACTTTGATCTAGGAGGACTGAGTCGATGATTGATTTCCAATTCCCGTCTTGCCGAACTTTTACGGAATAGCATGACTGATCTATTGTCAGGCCGTCGAATTTGAAGTCGCCGTAGATGTCGGTTGTGGTTTCGCTGATCAGTCGGTCGCTGCATTCGAGCCGTACCGTTACCCCTTCAACGCAGTCTTCTATTCCGTCCAAAATAGTATAGAGGCTGCCACCAATGAAACCTTTTTCAATCCGGTCATAATTTTTGTAATAGACACGAGGTTTAAGGCCCAGCTCCGGGCGCTGAACAGTGAGTTGTTCATTCTCCACCATTTGCGTCATATCGGCATCGGTCAGCTTGACCGCCTGGATTGCCTCGGTGGGGCAGACTTGGGTGGCCCGGGGTTCTTTCCAGCCATTGTCGAGAAGATGCGCGTCAAAGGTCCATTTCTGGGGGAGCTGAAGCTCATCATTCCAGAAAATCTGGCCATAGGGGCAGGTGCCGGCAATGTCCTTGCGCCCCTTGGCCTTGATCGGATCGATGATCACGATTCCATCGGGGCGCTTATAGACTGCATCACGGGTCTTGTCGGTGATGCAGGCAGGATTGTCGCAATGATTGCAGGTTTCGACATAATGGCTGACGTCTATCATAGGTGCCTGACCGCGTTCATGGCGTTTAACCGTCAGCCAGAGCGTCCCAAGGTCGGGTTGTGGCGCGGAATAGCCCGGAAAGTCATTACCCGCATATTCGTCCTTGGTTGCGATCAGACAATTGTTGCAATTGTTGCAGCGTTGAACATCAACGATGAGATTCCATTTTTTCATCCTACTGCGTCCTGAAATGCGGTGAGGCCATCCCATTTTTCAATTTCGACCATGCAGAGCGAACCGGCAGAGGCCACTGTGCCCTCTGATTGCATCCGGGCGGGGGTGAGCAGATTGACGCAACCGCCAATATCCGGGGAGTTGCCCGGCTCACCCAGTGGCTCATAATTGGCCGATGATTCGTAGCTATGGACGACGCCATCTGCCATCCGGCTCGTCACTTCGGCGGCGCAGATCACGGCGCCGCGATCATTATGGATTTTCACGACATCATGATGGGCAATGCCGCGCGCCCTGGCATCGGCCTCACCGATTCGGACGATCCAGTAGTAGCGCCCCTTGATCAGGATCTTGTGATCGGGGACATCGCTGATCGCGGCGTTCTTGCCGTCTTGGGCGGTGTGGAAGCTGAAGCGTTGATGCGGGGTAACCAGTTGGAGCGGATAGGGTCCATTGGGTTTTCCCGAAGCATAACCTTCAAACGGCGGGCGGTAACGCAACAGGGCGGGCCGTTCCTCACTTTCAGGTTGCAGTCGTTTCAGCGAATTGGGGACAAATTCGAATTTCCCGGACTGGGTCTGCAGACCGTGGAGATATTGGTGACTATAACCACCGGGTAGCGGAAAAGGCTCGGGCACATCCTTTGGCCGCCCTTCGTAAAACCAGCGCATATCAACATTCGCGCGCTGGTCGTCCTTTTCCGGCGGGAGGACATAATAGCCCTTCTTGAGAAATTTTTTCCAAGTGATCCTGCCTGAAATATCCGAGGATTCGAAAACCCGTTTTGTCCAGTCAAGTTCTGAACAGCCTTCGGAAAACATCGCCCCAAGGCCCAGCCGCTTGGTGATGTCCCAGAAAATTTGATAGTCGGATTTGGACTCACCCAGGGGTTCGATACACTTTTGCTGGACAGCGATTACGCGGTGATTGAGCTGCGACACCCAATGGAAGCCAAAACCCGCGCTGTTGGACCATTCGCCAATATCCCAGCGTTCGAACTGGGTGCAGGCGGGCAAGATGATGTCGGCAAACTGCGTTTCGCCTTCCATCCAGATAGCCTGTGAAACCACACATTCCAGTTCGTCGGACTGATACATTTTCACGAAGCGGTTGGAGCCGTTGACCGTGCCCATGGAGGAGCCGCCGTAACGATAGAGCATGTGCACCTTGGAATAGCCTGGTGCCGGATACTGGAAGGGCCGCATCTGCGCTTCAAGGCTAAGCGGATCGAGGAAATAGCCTTCCGCCTTTCCTTCCAGAATCGCTTCGGGCAGGCGTTGGCGCGGAATGGCCTGCGTCACCGGGTTCATGGTTAGGATATGCGGCATGCGGACGTAGTTATTGGTGGCGGAACCCGTGGCCGTAAGTTCGCCTGAAATGCCGCCTTCGCCATAGCCGGGGAAATAAGTTTCCAGGTCTACGGGCGTGCCGTTTGACAAATTGCCGAAATTGACGCCGGGTCGGCCCCATCCCTGCATCGCCATCATCATCACCATGGCGCGCGCCCATTGAATGCCGCTGGCGTTGCGGCAGGCGCCGCCAAATCCGCCGCCATTCACCCCGCATCCCAGATAGGTCTTCTTGCGGCCCCATTCGCGGGCCAGCGCCCGCACATCGCGGGCGGCGATTCCGGTTTCGCCCTCCTGCCATTCAGGTGTCTTGGGGACGCCGTCCACCTCACCGCGAAGATAGGCACACCATTCGTCAAACCCGGTCGTGCGTTGTTCCACGAAATCGCGATCGTAGAGACCTTCGGCAAGCCAGACATACATGATCGCCATGGCCATCGCGGTGTCGGTGCCCGGCCGGATGGGCAGCCATTTCCCGCCGGTAAAAGCTGCGGTGGGCGAATAATGCGGGTTGATGTGGACCGTCTTGATACCCAGTTCACGCGCCCAAAGCCGCCGTTCACTGCTTTCGGTCCCGCCATAGGCGCCGAACTGGGATTCAGGGTCGCTCGACCAGTAAACCATTAGTTCGCATTCCTTGAGCGCATCTTCCAGCGTTCCATATCCGCTGGTCGCGCCCAGGCGCATGCTGTTGCCGAAGTGATGCATCGCGCCCCAGTACCAGCCCTCCCAGCTGTCCGGGTTGAGAACCACGCGCGTAACGCCGACGATGTTGCCGAACCGCATCATCGCGCTGAGGTAGTAGCCGACATTTCCCCATTGATGGTGCGAGGGATGGGCAAGCGCGATTGCGCCTGGACCGTGGACCTGCTTTTGTCGAAGGATTTCCTTCGAGACGATGTCGAGCGCTTCGTCCCAGCTTATACGTTCATAGCCGGATTTCCCCCGGTTCTGCGGGTTGCGTTCGCCATCGGGATCGAAGTCAACACGCTTCATCGGATAGAGAATCCGTTTGTCGGAATAGACAATCGACTTCATCGCCAGGGAGTGCGGGGCCACCAGGCCCTTGCGCCGGGGGCTAAAGGTCTTTCCGCGTGCTTCCATGGTCCAGGTCGGCGGATCGTCATCGTCGAACTCGATGACCGTGGTGCGCACGATTCTGCCATCTTTCACATAGACATGGAGCGGGCCGCCATTGGTCATCTGGGTATAGCGCATACACCCGTCAGCCATCTGTTCGCCGTATTTCCAGCCATCGGAGTTGAGCCTGTTCGCCAGTTGCATGAACCAGGCGATGACTTCCTCGTCGCCCTGCATGATGACGCGGAAGTTCTTTCCAGCATGGGCGGTTTCGGCATAATCGACCGGCGGCGTCATCAAGGTGAGCGCCGTGTCGACATCCTTCATCAGCATCGTCATGTCCGGTGCGGGATGGACAGTGGCTTTCGAACGGATTTTCCCACCAGTGAAGGTGAAATAGCGCGCGATGCTGCTATCGGCGAGGCGGATCTGGACAGTGCAATTGCGTGACTGGAGATGCGCCCGGAATGTGGCATTGGCCGCGGCCTTGGCAGCGAACAGCTTTGGCAATGCAAAGAGTATCGCCTTCAGGCGCAAATTCTTGATCGACACCAACATCCCTCCACCTTCTCCGGCAGGAGGTATAGTTATTGGACGAATAAGTCAATTTCTCCGATGACTGGCAGGCAGGTGATTTCGACGCTTTCCGCCTTGGCGGAAACGGAAAGCGTCGATGCGACCAAATCATTGATGTCAGATGACAAAGTCCGGAATTTGGCCGGATAGCAGATAGAGGCCGTAATTGCTTGCCCCCTTGTCGGGGTTGATAAACTGGTGGTTTGTTCCGGTCTGAACGTCACGGAAAATTCGCTGCAGGGGATTGCTCAGCCGGAAACCGCCGCCACCGGCGGAATCCATGATCAGGGCAATGGCTTCGTTCGCCATGCGCGCGCCGAAGGCTGCGTTCCACTTGAAGAACATGCGCCGCCCCTTGTCGATCAGTTCTCCCCGCTCGATCGTGGCCTTCATCTCGGCAAAATCCTTCTCCATGCTGGCCTTCGCGGCGTAGAGCATGGCCACGGCCTCGCCGAGGCGCTGCTGCGTGAACGGGTCGAACTTCACGTCGGCACCCGTATAGGCATGCTTCTTGGCCGCCATCATGCTGCGGAACAGTTCCACGGCACCTTCGCCCGAACCGATGACCACGGCGGCAAGGGTCCACGCGAAGACATTGCCGAATGAATACTTGAACGTATCGGACGGGAAGGTTTCGGCGCCCGGATTCATGTCGTAATAGGATTCCATGATGTTATGGACCCGATGTTCCGGCACGAATACATCATCAATCACGACATCGCGTGATCCTGTCCCCATCTGCCCGGCCATCTGCCAGCTATCCGCGTCAATCGAATAGTCCTTGCGCGGGACGAACATGACCTTCTGAGTCACCCCGAATTCGGACTCCGCATCGGGGAATATAACGCCGACGACGGCCCACTGGCAGACATCGCAGCCCGACGACCATGCCCACCGGCCCGACAGGCGATAGCCACCGTCCACCGGCTCGGCCTTGCCAAACGGTGCATAGGACGAGGAAATGAGCGCGTCCGGATTTTCCCCCCAGATGTCTTCGGCAAGCCGGGGATTGACCAGGGCGACTTCCCAGTTGTGGATGACGAGCAGCCCCAGCACCCAGGCAATCGCGGTAGAGGCGCTGGCGACCTTCATCACCACCTGCAAGGCTTCTTGCGGGTGCATTTCATACCCTCCCCACAAGGCGGGTTTCAGCATGTCCAGAAAGCCGGCCTCACGAAATGCGGCGATCACTTCATCGGGCACGCGGCCCAGTTGTTCCGCCACCGGATCCTGTTCCCTTATATAGGGGACCAGCGCATCCGCGCGGGCGAGCAGAGTTTCCAGCGTGGGAACGGCCACTTTGTCGAGGACGGATGTCATTGTGTTCTCCATCGGAAAAATCAGGCCGGTCCGGCGAGAAAGTTACTTACAAGCTGATTGAATTCGGCTGCGTGTTCCCACTGCACCCAGTGGCCGCATTGGGGCATCACGAACAGACGGGCGTGCGGAAGCTGCCCGATGAGGCTGAACGCCATGTCCAGCGGCAAAACGCGGTCTTCCCGCCCCCAGATAATCAAGGTCTCATGCGTAAGGCCAGTGAGGCGTTTATCGCGCCAGAGTTCTTCCGGCATGCCGGCTGCGCCGATCCGCATGGGCGGCTGCGCGACGATGCGGGGATCGGTCGCCGCCTTCAGGCGCGCTTCCAGCAAGTCTTCGGTCAATTGGGCAGGATCATAGACAAACTGGCTCGCAAAGGCCTGCATCCTGGTCATGGATGGCCCGTCGCCTTCATAGAAGCCGATGATCTGCTTGATGCCTTCACTGGGCCATTGCGAGGTAACTGGTGTGCTGCCTCCTGGCCCCATCAGCACCATGCGACCGACCCGTTCCGGCGCTTCCAACGCCAGTTTCAGCGAAATCATGCCGCCCATCGAATTGCCGACGAAATCCGCCGTATCGATGCCAAGGTGATCCATCAGCCCTGAAACAATTTCCGCCCAGTAGCCAGGCATCGGCGCATCGACGGGCTTCACGTCCGACTTGCCGAAGCCGGGCAGGTCCGGACAGATCACCCGCCGGCTGCGCGCAAGATCGGGTACATTGCGGTGATAGTTCGACCAGCCCGTCGCGCCGGGGCCGGAGCCATGAAGCATGAACAGGACAGGGCCTGTGCCGATGTCGTGGAAGTGGACATTTACGCCATTAACTTGTGCGAACTGTCCATCGGGTTCGATATTCGCCATGTCAGCCTTCCCCTCGCTTTGCCGGGGCCTGCATCATCTTGTGCCCCCAGATGCTGGTCGTGTCGTGACGGACAGGGAGCCACTGGTCGTCAATGCTGCGCGCACCCCAGCCGTACTCCAGTTCAAACCCCGAAGGAGTCAGCATATAGAAGGACACCATGTGATCGTTGCTGTGGCAGCCCAAGGTCATCGAGATCGGAACATTTCCGGCCGTGGCCCGATCGAGCGCGAGGCCGACATCGTTCAGGCTGTCCACCTGCAGCATCGCATGGATGAGCTTCTTGCGGGGCGGGACGGGTGCGAAGGCGAGGCTGTGATGACGGGCATTGCAATGCATGAAAGTGATAGGCAGCGTCATGTTCGGTCCGACCTTCATGTCGATATAGTCGCTGACGACAAAACCTAGCCGCTCGTAAAAGGCTGCATAGGCTGCCGGATCAGCAACGGCGAAGACGACATGGCCCAACCCTTGCGCTCCTGTCAGGAAGCCGGTTACGCCTGCTGGTGAGGCAAACGGCTGCTCGAACCGTTCGGTCGCGCCCCAGAAGAGTTCGCAGTTCACGCCGGCGGGATCGATAAAGCGCACCAGGTCGCGCACGCCGCGCTGGCGCGCGAGGTCTGAATCCGGCGTCGTTGCAATGCCCGATGCCTCGACGGCGGAGACAGCCTTGGCCAGCCCTGCCGGACCATCGACTTCCCAGCCAACGAAGGCAATATCGTCAGAATTGCCGGGCTCCACGGCAATGCGCCAATCGCGGACGTCGAGCCTGAGGCGGATGCCGTTCTCGTGCAGCCGCGCAGCCCCACCAATGACATTCTCTGCGTAGCGTTGCCAGGCTTCCACGTCGGATGCCTGAATGCCGATATATCCGAGCGCACGGACGACCATCTATCTCTCCCAAGTCTTGACTATTGCCAATGGTGGTATCAGGAGTGCGGACATGGTCATTGATCCAAACGCCGAAAAAGTTTACAGTGCATCAGGCGATTTTTCACGACTTATCCGCACTCCCGACCTCCGCCTGATCGGGTTGCGTTTTGAAAGCTGGACGTTTGACCGCCCTTTTCGTCACAGAATGACGGATACGCAGCGTGCCTGTTTTTACTACGTGAAACGGGGGGCTGGATGGTACCGGAGCGGCTCGGGAGCGGAGGGGCTCCGATACTTGCGCGCCGGTGATTCTGTCGGTGTAGAAGGACATGTGCACGAGTGGCTGGATGGCAGTCATCTTCATCCTGCTGATGTGCGGCAGCTGAATTCGAACCAAGGACCGAGCGACGAGTTGCCGCTGGAGATATTTTGCAGCAGCATCGACCGCAGCGCTGCCGTTCTCCAGCGGTTGCCGAACGGATCGATCGTAATCGAACGCGGAGATCAGCCCTATGCCGATATTCTCGCGCGTTGCATCGAATTGATCGAGCTTGTGAGCGCCAACGATGAAACCGGCGGAGCCGCGGTGCGCAAACTTGCGGAAGTCATCATGTTCCAGATTGTTGCCTTTTCGCGGTCGCGATTGCTGCCCAGCCTTGTCAGGAACGATCGCTGGAATCACGATGAGTTTCTTTTGCGCGCGTTGACGGCGTTTTTCGCCCAACCGGGCCGGGCGTGGACTGTGCAGATGCTGGCAGAGGCTGCCGGATTGAGCCGTTCCGCATTCACGCGGCGCTTTGAAGCCGGATTCGGTGAAACGCCTATGGCAATGTTGAATCGCCTGAGACTTCATCAGGCGTCCGAAATGCTGAAATATTCGAAGGCTTCGTTGCACGAAATAGCCGCCCAGATCGGCTTCGGGTCCGCCCCGGCTCTGGTTCGCAGTTTCAAACGGCAATTCGGCGTTTCACCAGGCCGTTGGCGCCAGCAGGAAGGTCAAGCGTGAGCCTATTCGACTGCAACGATCAGCCGGGCCAGCCCGCGCAGCGTATTGTGCGCGTTGCGTTCGGCCTCCAACAAGGTAAAGCGTTCGACCTGTCTGGCCAGTGCCTGCAACAGCAGAGTGACTTCCATCCGCGCCAGATGCATGCCTGCGCAGATATGAGTCCCATGGCCAAAACCCAGATGGTCCCTCGCGTCACGTTCGATGTCGAAACGATCGGGGTCCGTGTAACGTCGTTCATCCCGATTGGCGCAGGCATAGAGCATCAAGGCGCGTTCCCCCGCCCGCAGGCGTGCCTCGCCAATTCTGTAGTCGCGGGTTACGAGGCGTGAAAAAGCCCTAATAGGCGATTCCAGCCGCAGCACTTCGTCGATGGCTGCGGAGACAAGGGCCGGGTTGCGGCGCAGCTTGCTCCATTGGTCCGGGTGTTGGGCGAAAAGCCATATGGCGGAGCTGGATGCGTTGATCGTCGTATCGAGCGCGGGTGCCAGATAGTCGAGCAGCATGGTTTGCGCTTGCATTGGGGTGATCCTGCCATCGTCAGTCGCGGCAAACAGTGCCGCCCCCCAACCATCGGGATCGAGTTCCTCGCGGGATAGGTTCATGATGTAGCCAATGGCTTCCATGGTGATTTCGAGGCCGCGCACGGTGCGTTCGTGAGTGATCGGCCCCATCGAATCGAACATGCCGGCGGCCCATCGCAGCATCTGCGACTTGCCTTCTTCGGAAAGCCCGACAAGCTCGGTGACGACCGTCAATGGCAGGAAATGGGCAAGTTCGCACACCGCGTCGAAACGGGCGCGCTGCGACAGTTCCTCCACGCGCCTTAGGACCAGTGCGGTCAGCCGGTCTTGCAGCTTTTTGAGGGCGGCGGGCATCAGGGGACGGGTGAAGACGATGCGCAGTTTTCGGTGCAGGGGATCGTCCGAACTGAGCATTGTGCCTGCCGCTCCGGCATTGGACGGATCATTGAGTGCAACACCTTGCGCCGATGAAAACAGTTCGCCATCGCGCAGGGCCGCCCGCACCACATCATGCCGGGTGAGCGCCCAGGCGCCATGCTGCTCCAGCCAAACGGCCGGGCCTGCTGCGCGCAGTTCCCGATAGACCGGATAAGGGTCCAGCAGTGTGGCATCGCTCCAGAAATCGCCATGAAAAACTGGCCCGCTATGCGTTGTGTTCAGAGTAGAGCCCATATCCTCTCCCTTGGCGCGATTGGTCAGCCCGCAATGGGGGGCGGCAAGCAGCCCAGAAAATCGATGAGAAGCGCGTTGACCATCTCCGCGCGTTCCATCTGAACCCAGTGTCCTGCGCCGTCGATCAGATGATGTCGGCCCATGCTTTTGGCCGCCTCCGTGAAGCCAGGGAAATGGAGAACGGTATCGCGGGTGCCACCCACGAACATTGTCGGCACGGGCAGGGCCATGTTTGCCCACGGCGCTGTCAGTTCCCAGTTTTGTCCGAACACGCGATAACCATTCAGGCCCCCGCGAAATCCGGTCTGCCGATAGCACGCGACATATTCGGTCAGTTCTTCTGCGGTCAGGAACGGCAGTGGCTGTCCGGTATCCGGCAAGTTCGCCACCAATCCGCTGTCGGCTGCCAGCATGATGATTGGCCCGTTTTCATATGCCCCCGAATTTGCGAAGAACAGCCGCCTGAGCGTGGTTTCGATATCCGCCTCCAGGTCGCTTTCGGCAATTCCGGGCTGTTGGAAATACTGCATGTAGAAGCCTGGCGGCACATTGCCTGCAAAGGCTTCGAGGATGTTTTTCTCGCTTCGCGGAATATAAGGGACTGAGAGGCCCACGACAGCGCGAAACCGATCCGGTCGCATCAGCGCAGCGTGATAGGCGGTGGTTGTTCCTGCGTCATGCCCTACGATGACTGCTTTCCCGATCTCCAGGCTATTCATCAGCGCAATCACGTCCCCCACTGTGTGGATGACAGAATAGTCCTCTATCCGTTCCGGCGCATCGGATTGCCCGTGACCTCGCATGTCCAGCGCGATCGCGCGGTAACCCGCCTGCGCGCAGGCTTCCAACTGATGGCGCCAGGAATACCAGAACTCGGGGAATCCGTGGCAGAAGATGACCGCCGGGCCGGAACCCGCTTCCACGTAATGCAGGCGAACCATGCCCGACATCACAATGCCATGATGCAGGCCCATCACTGTTCGGGGACGAACGTGTTTTCGATATGACCGAGCCCGTCAACTTCCACCCGCACGACATCGCCGGGCTTGAGGAAGCTGTTTGAGGCGATTCCGACCCCGGCGGGGGTGCCAGTCGCCACGATATCGCCAGGTTCCAGAGTCATCACGGTGGAGAGATATGCCACCTGTTTGCGGATGTCGTAGATCATGTCACCGGTCGAACTGCGCTGCCGTTCCTCGCCATTGACGCTGAGATGCAGCATCAGCGCATGGGGATCGGTTATGTCGTCGCTGGTGGTGATCCAGGGACCGATTGGGCCGTGGGTGTCGAAGCTCTTGCCCAGCGTGAAAGTGGGGGAGCGGGCCTGCCAGTCGCGAACCGAAACGTCATTGCACACGAAATAGCCCGCGATGACCGAAAGCGCATCGTCCTCGCTGACGTGGCGGCAGGTCTTGCCGATTACGAAGCCCAGTTCGGCCTCGTAATCGACCATTTCGGAAACCTTGGGCAGTTCAACCTCATGATAGGGGCCGGTGATGCAGCTGACCTGCTTGTTGAACCAGAGCTGGCTGGTCGGGATTGGGATACCCGCCGCCGCCGCCTCATCGGCGTGCGCCTGATAGTTCATGCCGATCGCCAGAAATTTCTGCGGATCGTTGATCGGCGCTTCTAGCGTGACGGCGGCAAGCGCGAAGGCGGGGCCTTTGGCCGCCTCAAGCCCGGCGCGCAGCGTGTCAAAACGGCCAAGCAGATCGCGCATCGAATTGCTGGCCCCGGTCACGGCGCTGAGGTCGACCACCGTGTCATCGACGACCTTGCCGATGCGGGTGGTGCCGTTTTCGGTGAAGCGGCAGAGTTTCATGAAGCATCTCCTTCAGGTGAAGTTTTGGAACAGATATGGTAGGTGCAGGATCACGGGCGGATGAGCAGCCGCCCTTTGTTTTGCCCACGGTAGAGCATGGCAATTGCGCCCGGCGCATCATCCAGACTGTCCAGGAGATGTTCGCGCGATTGCAGTTTTTCTGACCGGTACAAGGCTTTCAGATCATCAAACGCCTGCGGAAAACTGTCGGCGTGATCAAATACGACAAAGCCTTGCCAAGACAGTCGTTTGACCAGCATTTCACGCTCCCGCCGTGGCCCGCCGGGATGGGGTATCCAGCTTCGTGTCGCGGCGGTTCCGCATTGGATGATGCGCGCACTTTGTGCGAGATGAGGGAAGATGGAATCGGCGATCCAGCCGCCGGTGTTGTCAAAGAAGATGTTGATCCCATTGGCGCAGCTCTCGGCGACCGCGGCCGATAGATCGTTGACAGAGCGATAGTTGATCATCGCCGAATAGCCGAGTTCGTTCAGCCCGAGCTTCACCTTGTCATCGTCGCCGGTCAGGCCGATCGAGGTCAGCCCCCAAGCCTTAGCCAATTGCCCGACCGCACCGCCGACAGCACCTGCAGCGGTGGTCACGATGACGGTTTCACCAGCCTTGGCCCGAGCCAGATGCCTCAACCCGACCCACGCAGTGAGGCCGTTCAAACCCAATATGCCGAGCCAGGCACCCGCCGGAGCGATCGACAGATCAACCTTCCAGAAAAGTGCCTCTGGCGGGAGCGCGGCATATTGTTGCCAACCGAGCCAGCCATAGACATTATCGCCCACTGTCCAATCGGGGTGGTTGCTTGCGATGATCTCACCAACGCCGAGCGCGCGCATCACCTCACCGGTTTGTACGGTCATGTAATTGTTTTCATTGCTCAGCCAGCCGCGCATCGCCGGGTCAACCGACGTCAGCAGCACCTTCACCACAACGCCGTCAAGCGGCGCGGCAGGGACGCTGCTTACCACAATTTCGAAATTTCCGGCGTCGGGGATGTCGGCTGCGCGCGCCACGACCCGAACTTGACGGTTCAGCATCGCGACGTCCAGGAGTATGGAGTGAAGAACGTGGACATCGGTGATTGATAAGACGTGATATCGGGCGTGTCATCAAAAAATGGATTTTTTTCCGCTGAGGATGAAGAGGGTGGCGTTCGCAGTCAGGCGCGTGGTGCCTATCTGCTATTACGCAGCCGGATCATCCAGGGCGACCTTGCGCCATTGGACAAACTGAAGATCGCGCCGCTGGCCACTGAACTGGACGTCAGTTCCAGCGCAGTCAGGGAGGCGCTATCACGCCTTGCTTCCGATTTCCTCGTCGAGGCACGTGATCAGCAAGGTTTCCGGGTTGCGGCAATTTCGCTCGATGAACTGGATGATCTCACTGCGACACGGATTGATGTTGAGACCATCGCGCTGAGTCGCTCGATTGCGTTGGGCGATCATCATTGGGAGGCGCGGGTGCGCGCCGCCCATGCAGCAATTTCGGCCCACATCGGCGATCCGCGCACGGCAGAAGGCTGGGCGCTGCATGAAGAATTTCACAATGCGTTGCTGGCGGCCTGTGGCAATCGTTCATTGCTGAGAATTCGCGATTCCCTTTATGAGTTGACCGAACGCTATCGCAACATCGGGATACGCTATGCCATTCAGCCGCGCCCGGTGGTGGATGAGCATAATCGAATCGCGGAGGCGGTGTTGGCGCGGGACACGGACCAGGCGGTGGCGGCGCTGGTCAGCCATTTGCGCAAGACGGCGGAGTTAGTCCGCAATGCGATTGCGGAATTGTAGGTCGTCACGGTTTCGACCTGATCGGCTTAATCGCCTAAGTTATTTATAAATAGGTCGTTTTTAGGCGCCCCGGCCTCGGAAAGCTGCGCGCCTGCGACATCACCATACGGTAGCGTATTGACTCGTTCATGCGGCTGTGCGAATTCACTGGCAATGGTGTTGGGGAGAGACGATGACCGAGCAGGCCGAAACGGGTCGAGGCAAGCGGATTGCAGCCTTCGACATCGACACCAATTATCACGACGCGGGACAGGGAAAGGCCGTGGTCTTTCTTCATGGCTCCGGGCCGGGAGTTTCCGCCTGGACCAACTGGAAGCAGGTGATGCCCGAGTTCGCCGCCGACTTCCGGGTGATCGCACCGGACATGGCGGGTTTCGGGTATACCGAGCGCAAGGAAGGGCTGGCCTATGACATCAAGACATGGGTCAAGCATCTGATCGGGTTTCTCGATGCGTTGGGCCTTGAAAAGGTCAGCTTGGTTGGAAACAGTTTCGGAGGCTCATTGTCTCTAGCCGCCACAGCTCGCTTTCCCGAACGGTTCGAGCGCATCGTGCTGATGGGTACGCCGTGCGACAAATTTGTCATGACGCCGGGCCTGCGTGCCGGTTGGGACTATACGCCAAGCAGGGAAAACATGCGTGCCGCCATGGCCCATTTCCCCCATGATCCGGCTTGTATTACCGATCAGCTTGTCGAGGATCGCTATCAAGCGAGTCTCATTCCCGGCGCGCAGGAAGGATTGCGCAAATTGCTCGCCAAGCCGAACGAGGAGGGTGACACCCCGCTTTCCGGAATGCCCGAAAGTGTGGTCGCAAACATCGAACACCCGACCCTGGTGCTCCATGGCCGGGAAGACAAGGTTATCCCTGTCGAAATGGGGATCAGGCTTGGCCGGGCAATGCCGAATGCGGAACTGCACATGTTCGGCAAATGCGGCCATTGGGTGCAGGCGGAGCGCCATGATGATTTTGTCGCCCTCGCCCGCCGCCATTTACAGGGGGGCAATTGATGTCGGTCATCACCGAGGCCCGGATCGAGGCGCTGGGCTATCTGGGGTTGGAGGTTTCCGATCCCGACCAGTGGCGCCAGTTTGCGACCGGGCACCTAGGGATGCAGGCCGTTGATATGCCCGAAGACGGCTTTTGTCTGCGGATGGATAATGCCGCTGCCCGAATCTTCGTGTCGCAAGGACCGGCCGACGATATTGCTTTTGCCGGTTGGGAGGTGCGCGATGCGTCTGCACTTGCTGCGCTGACCATCCGCCTCGAACAGGCGGGAGTGAGGGTGGAGCAGGAGGATGCGGCGCTGGCGGCCCGGCGCCGGGTGGCGGGGCTGGTCCGCTTTTCCGATCCTGAAGGCAACGCGCACGAAGCATTTTACGGCGCACTACAGAAAACCAATGATCCGTTCATCAGCCCCACCGGCGTGCGGTTCAAGACCGGGCGGCAGGGACTTGGGCATATTGTGTATGCATGCCGGGACAAGGCGGCGATGATGGATTTCTTCATCGAAGCGCTTGGCTTTCGCCTGTCCGACCACATCAACACAGAGGTCGTTCCGGGTCGGCCACTTGAGCTTAGTTTTCTGCGTTGTAACGGTCGCCATCACTCGCTGGCACTGGCACCGCTGCCGGTTCCGAAAAAGCTTGTTCATCTGATGTGCGAAGTCACGTCAATCGATGATGTCGGGCGCGCGATGCATCGCTGCCTTGCAGACAATGTCCATCTGTCGTTCACGCTGGGGCGTCATTCCAACGACCAAATGCTGTCCTTTTATGCACTGTCGCCATCGGGGTTCGATGTCGAATATGGCTGGGGTGGTCTCGAAGTCGAAGATGAGAGTTGGCACGTCCTGACCCATGATTGCAATTCGGCATGGGGGCATGTTTTTCAGCGCCCGCCACGTCCGCCAAAGTCCGGAATGTAAGCCGGTGATCGTGGCAAAACCACCAAGGCTGTCTCATGATCAAGGCCTTTTTCATGAATAGTCGCGCGCTTGTCGATCAGCTCGGCTCTCATCTTCGCCTTCCGGTCATCGCTGCACCGATGTTCCTGATTTCGGGGCCTGAACTGGTGATGGCCGCAGCACGAGCAGGCATTATCGGCTCTTTTCCCGCGCCGAATGCCCGGACAATCGACGATCTTGCGGCCTGGCTGCACCAGATTGATGCGGAACTCGCCGCGCTCGGAAAGCCGGGGCTGTGGGCGATCAACATGATTGTCCATCCAACTTATGGCCGCTTTGATGCCGAGCTGGATTTGATCTGCCAGTACAAGCCAAGCATTGTGGTTACGGCCTTGGGAAGTCCACGCAGACCCTTGGAGCGTGTGCATGCCTATGGCGGCGCGGTTTTTTCGGATGTGATTTCGCCCGAGCAGGCCCGCAAGGCCGTTGATGCGGGTGCAGATGGCCTTGTTCTTGTCGCGAGCGGCGCAGGGGGACATACGGGGCAATATAGCCCGTTTGCATTTGTCGATGAGGTCAGGCGGTTCTGGGACGGCCCGCTGGTGCTTGGCGGAGGAATTGCTTCCGGGCGCTCGATAAGGGCCGCTATGGCGCTGGGAGCCGATTTCGCTTATATGGGCACGCGGTTCATCGCTGCCCGTGAAAGCCTGGTCAGTGACGAAAACAGGGCAATGCTGGTTCGCACAGAAATGGTGGATATCGTCACCACCGAGGCCGTCACAGGGATCGCCTCGAACTGGATGCGGGAAAGTCTCGAACGCGCGGGTTTTACACCCGAAATGCTGGAGGCGAAGAAAAAGATCGATTTTTCCAACCTTCAGGATGTGAAGGCGTGGAAACACATCTGGGGCGCTGGCCACGCCATTGGCCAGACTACCAAAATCCAGACCGTGGCCGAAATTGTCGATGATCTTGCTGCGGAGTTTGGAGCGGTCGGCCGACAAGGAAGGCAGGGCCATATCTGGCCCGAGCATCCCAGCACCATGGAGGTTCTATGACACGGCAAGCCATGCAATATGTCGATTGGGAGCGCGGGCGCGTTGACCGTCGCATCTTTTGGGATAGCGCCATTTATGAACAAGAACTGGAGCGCATTTTCGCGCGCTCCTGGTTGTTTGTCGCACATGAGAGTCAGCTTGAAAAACCGGGAAGCTTTCTGACGACCTATATGGGCGAGGATTCGGTGATCGTCACTCGCGGTGATGACAGGAAGATCAATGTCTTCCTCAACAGTTGCCCGCATCGCGGTAACCGGGTCTGCTTTGCCGATAGCGGGGAAAGTCGAAGCTTTACCTGCAATTATCATGGTTGGGCATTCGGGCTGGATGGTGCGCTCAAGAAAATGCCGAAGATGGGCCTCTACAAATCCACGCCCGGCTTCAATTTCAATGACTGGGGCCTGAAACCGGCGCGGGTGGAAAGCTACAAAGGGCTGGTTTTCGCCAATTTCGATGAAGCAGCGCCATCACTGGATCGCTGGCTTGGAGATTTCCGCTGGTATCTCGATGCGGTTCTCGATGTCGAGGAAGGTGGCACGGAATTCATCGACGGTGGCGCGACCCGTTCGGTCATCAACTGCAACTGGAAATTCCCGGCGGATAATTTCGTTGGCGATATCTACCACGCATTATGGACCCATTTGGGCGGTGCCGAACCGACGCTTGGCCGCCATGGTGGCGTGATCGTGGAAAATGAGAACAGCTGGCATTTTTCGGTCAACGGACATGGCTGGGAAAGTAATGCCAGCTTTTATGGCAATGCGGCGACCATGGGTGATCGTGAAATCCTGCGTTACATGCGGTCACGGCAAGAGGCGATAACGGCCCGTCTGGGCGAATTTCGAGCGAAAATGTGGGGCGCGGTCGCATCCTCGACGATCTTCCCCAATTTCTCCTTCCTGCCCGGCTATTCGACCTTCCGGACGTATCAACCCAAAGGCCCACTCAAGACAGAGATTCACGCCTGGACGCTGGTGCCGAAAAACATGCCGGATGAGATCAAGGATCGGTTCCGCCGCGGGTCGATGCGGACCTTTTCGCCATCCGGGATTCTTGAAATGGATGATGGCGAAAATTGGGAATACTCAACCACGGCCAATTCCGGTTTTGTCACCCGCAACCAGAAGCTTTGTTATGAACTGGCTCCGGCAGCGCGACTGGAAGACGGCGACTTGCCGGGCATTGTGCACGAAGGCCAGTTGTCGGACGCCAATCAGCGCCTGTTCTACAAACGCTGGGCAGAAATGATGGATGCGAAGAGTTGGGCTGACGTGCCCTTTGCGGAACATACCCACACGATGGAGGCTGCGGAATGAACGCCGCGACAGCATCAAAAGGTGCCGACTACAGCACCTATCCGGCCCTGACCATCGCTGAAGCCAAGGACGCGGCGGGGCAATTGCTCGCGCTTGATGGAAATGGAATACCGGTTTCCGATCATCAGCTTCGCCAGATAAGCGGTTTCTATCTTCGTGAGGCGCGCCTGCTCGATGAAGAGCGTTATGACGAGTGGTATGAAACGCTCGCCGATGACCTGTTCTACTGGTTGCCGCTGCGTGAAAGCCGGTTCCGCCGGGACAAGCGCGGCGAATTGTCGCCTGATAACATGGCGTTGTTTGATGAATGCAAGGCAGACATTGCCGTCCGGATTGGCCGGATAAATTCGAGAACCGTTTGGACGGAAGATCCGCCGACGCGGCATGTCTATTTGATTTCCAATCTGGAGGCGTTCGAAACTGCGGTGGCCGGCGAATACGAGGTGCACACGGTTTTCGTACAATATCGCAATCGGGTCGAGCATGATGAGGCGACCTTGTTCGGTCGTCGGCGTGATATCATCCGGGTAAAGGGCGACGGTTTCGAACTGTCGCGGCGTCTCATCCTGTTGCAGCATTCGGTCCTGCTCACCAAAAACCTGTCGGTGTTTTTCTGATGGCGCGATTGCAGGGCTATCGCGCGGTGGTGACCGGAGCAGGCTCCGGCATTGGGCGTGCGGTGGTGCGGCGCTATCTTGCCGAAGGCGCGCAGGTTGTGGCGGTTGTTCGAAAGGAACGCGACCGGCAAGAGCTGGAGCAGGAAGACTGTGTGGTCGTGGTCGGTGATGTCAGCCACTATGACACGGCTGAACGCGCCGTCATAGCGGCCAAGGCGGCTTTTGGCGGGCTCGACATTTATGTCGCGAATGCCGGTCTTTGGGATTTTCACAAGCGGGTGGACAAGCAATCTCCCGAACAATTGCAGACCGGGTTTGAAGAAATTTTCGGCGTCAACCTGCTGGGGCCGCTTTATGGCGCCCATGCTGCGCTCGGCGCCCTGCGTGAAAGTGGTGGCAGCGTGATCGTCACCGGATCCAATGCCTGCTTTCTGGCGGGCGGCGGCGGGGCGCTCTACACCGCATCGAAATTTGCCCTCCGGGGATTGGTGCTGCAATTAGCCAAGGAATTTGCACCCCATGTCCGCGTCAACGGCGTGGCACCAGGTGCAACAGATACCGCGATTTCGGGTGCGAGTGCGCTAGGCCAGGCCGATAAGGAAATGAATGCTGACCGTGGCCGGATGGAGGTGATGAACCAACATATGTTGTTAGGCCGGGTATCCCAGCCTGCAGACCACGCCAGCCTGTTTGTTTTGCTCGGGAGTCGGGATGAAAGTCCCTATGTTACCGGTGCGATGATGCTGTCGGATGGGGGCCTGACGATTTCGATTTGAGCAGGGCGGCGTAAGGACAGGAAATGTCCACGTATCAAGCCGTCAACAATCAGATGCCCAGCGACCCGCGTCCGCATTCCCGTTTGCGCGGACACGTAAAAAATGTGAGGAGAGATCATGGCCACTGGGGTCAAAACAACACGGCGGGTCTTTGTTGCAGGTGCCGCTGTTTCGCTTGGATTAGCAAGCGCCCCCGGCCTCGCCAGCGCGAAGAAAAAGCCACAGCCGAACATCATTTTCATTATGGCTGATGATCTCGGCTATGCGGATATTTCCTGCTATGGCCGCACCGATTATGCGACCCCGCATATTGACCGGCTCGCCGAGCGCGGCATGAGGTTCATGCAGGCCTATGCCAATTCACCGGTCTGTTCGGCGACACGAACCGCATTGATGACCGGGCGCTATCAATATCGCCTGCCGGTCGGGCTGGAGGAGCCGCTGGCTTTTCGCGATCTTGGGCTTCCGGTCGATCATCCGACTCTGCCGTCGATGCTGCGCGATGCGGGCTATACCACTGCCCTGATCGGGAAATGGCATCTGGGCCAGTTGCCGACCTATGGGCCGTTGCAAAGCGGCTATGACCATTTCTGGGGCTTTCGTGGCGGCGGGGTGGACTATTTCACCCATTCGGCGATGGGCAATGGGGATCTGTGGGACGGCGATACCAAGATCGAAGAAAGCGGCTATCTCACCAAATTGTTGGGTGATCATGCCATCCAATTGGTGGAGCGCTTTGCCAAATCGTCCAAGCCCTTTTTCATGAGCCTGCATTTTTCCGCACCGCACTGGCCATGGGAAGGGCCTGATGATGAAGCGGAATCCAAGCGACTGGCCGGGATCAAAGGGCTGGCCGGAATCATGCATTATGATGGCGGCGATTTGAAAACCTATGCCGCAATGGTGCGCAGCATGGACGATCAGGTCGGCCGGTTGGTCCAGGCACTGAAGAAGAACGGGATCGACGACAATACGCTCATCATTTTCACCAGTGACAACGGCGGAGAGCGCTTTTCCAACACATGGCCGTTCACGGGCCGTAAAACGGAATTGCTCGAGGGCGGCCTTCGCATTCCCGCGATCGTCACCTGGCCCGGCAGGGTAGCAGCGGGCAGCAGCAGCGAGCAGGTGATGATCACGATGGACTGGGTGCCGACCCTGCTCGCCGCAGCCGGGGCGCGGGCTGATCCGCGCTATCCTGGCGATGGCATGGATCTCGCCATGGCCTTGCGCGGGGGAAAGCCGGTCGGACGCACATTATACTGGCGCTATATGCACATGCTGCAAAAAGCCTGCCGTTCCGGCGATTGGAAGTATCTCAAAATTCTCGACAATGAGTTCCTGTTCGATGTGGCTGCTGATCCTTTGGAGCGCGCCAATTTGAAAGTCCGGGAAGCTGCGACTTTTGATCGCCTCAAACAGGGCTATGCGGCCTGGGAGGCTGGGATGTTACCGCTTGATCCGGCGGCCTTCACCCATGGCTATACCGGGGCGGAACTGCCCGATCATTTCGGAATCAGCAATCCGAAGATGATTGGCGACTTTGCTCCTGCGCCCCATTTGCCGGACTAAGCCTTGCCCCGCGACATGATCCGATGGCGCACCGATTGGGTGCGGTTTGCCATGAGACGACAATGCCCGTTCGAAGTTCTATAGCCGCACCAATATGAATAATCGGAACGGGAAATAACGATGCGCGTGACGGATCGGGGCCAGAGTAAACATGTGCGAGAACGCCCTTCTAAAAACAGCAGCCTCAGCCCCGACGCATGGACGGATGCGGCACTTTCGGCCCTCGCGATCCATGGCATTGATGGGGTGCGCGTCGAGGTTCTGGCGCGGGACATTGATGTCACCAAAGGGAGCTTCTACTGGCATTTCAAGGATCGTGACGCCCTGTTAGTCAAGATGCTGGAGCGTTGGCGCGAGCGCACGACGCTGGCGCTGATGAAGCGGCTCGATAGTGCATCCGAATTTCCAGAGGAGCGACTTCGCCAGCTCTTGCGACTGCCGATGCAACGGGAGCGTTCGGCCTTTGCCGCCGAGGTCGAACTCGCGATCCGGATGTGGAGCCGGAAGGATGCGCGGGCATTGGCAGTGCTTGAAGAAGTCGATGAGCTTCGGCTGAGCTATATTGAACGATTGTTGATCGGATCGGCAGTTCCCGCAAGCGTGGCGCGCGCGCGCGCGGTGCTTGCTTATTCTTATATGCGGGTTGCGGCCACGCTGGTCCCGCCGTCAGCGGAGGCGTTGATGGGGCAATGCGAAGACCTCATCATCGGAAAATAACAGAGGCTCAGGAGGACTGATCATGTCAAAAGAAGGCCTGTTTGCGTCAATTGATATCGTGGTTGATCCTGCCGATCAGGGTGGGGTGATACTGTCGAACCGGATAGCCTTGCCGGACTATAGTGGCAGCCTGACCGCGCGGCTGGCGCAGTGGCGCGAGGCTTGTCCTGACCGCATCTTTCTCAGCGAAATTCCCGAAGGACTTTTCGGCGAAAATAACCGTATTTTCTATAGCTACGCCCGCATTGATGCGATGGTCACGGCGATGGCGCGGCATTTTCTGGACCAGGGGATTGGACGGGATAATCCTCCGATGATCATCGCGAATAACAGTGTCGCGCATGCGGTGGCGATGCTCGGCGCGATGCGTGCCGGTCTGGCTGCGGCCATTGTGCCGCCCAGCGCGGTGGATAAGGCCGCACAGCCTTTTGCGAAATTCGACAAGATGCTTGCCGCGATCAGGCCGGGGGTCATTCTGGCCGAGAATCCTGCGTTATGCACATCTGCGATCAAGCAGCTTGGAGCGAGCAAGATCACTATCGAACATCTTTCTCTGCCGTCAGTCGGTGATGGGGCATCGAGGGATGATTTCCCCGAACTCACCGCTGATAGTATCGGAAAGTTTCTCTTCACGTCCGGTTCGACAGGCTCACCAAAAGCGGTGCCGCAGTCGCAGCGGATGATGGTATCCAATATGCAAGCCTATGGTGAGCTGTGGCTGTTCCTCAAGCACACACCGCCGCTGATGGTCGACTGGTTACCCTGGAGCCATGTCTTTGGCGGCAATTGCTGTTTCAACCTCGCTTTGTATTTTGGCGGCACCGTGCATATCGACAAGGGCAACCCCTCACCAAAGGGGATGCAACACAGCATCGCGGCGATCGCGGCCAACAAGCTGAACATGTATTTCAACGTGCCCATGGGCTATGAAGCCCTGGCACGCACCTTGCGGGAGCGCGACGATCTCGCGGCGCACTTCTTTGCCGATCTCCATTTTCTGTTTAATGCAGGGGCGGCCTTGCCCGCGTCCACGCGTGCGCAGCTTGAAACATTGTCGGCGCGCTGGACCAGTAACAGTCCGCCAATCATCGGTGGCTGGGGTGCAACGGAAACAGCGCCAACCTCGACCGCGATTTATTTTGATAATGCCGATGCCGGCAACCTCGGCCTGCCAATACCGGGGACGGAAATCAAAATGGTCCCTGACGGCGATGGCTTCGAATTGCGGGTCCGTGGCCCGAATGTGATGCCTGGCTATTGGCGTGATGAGAAGTCTACCAACGAGGCTTTTGACGAAGATGGCTTTTTCAGGATTGGCGACCGGGGCAATTTTGCCGAGCCTGACAGACCGGGATCCGGGATCATCTTTGATGGCCGTTTGGCGGAGAACTTCAAGCTGCTCTCGGGAACCTGGGTCAATGTGGGCGCACTCCGGCTGGCATTGATTGAAAAGGGTAAGCCGTTGATCCAAGATGTCGTGCTGGCAGGAGAGGGACGCGACAAAATCGCAGCCCTGATTTTCCTAAGCAGACCTGGCTGCAGCGCCTATCTGCATTCACAGAGCAATGATGCTGGCGAAGGAGATGAAATGGCAACCCATCCCGATGTTCGTGCGGCGATTGAGGCCTTGTTGCGGGAGCATAATGCCTTGAATCCGGGGTCGAGCAGGAGAATAGCCTTTTTCCGCCTCCAGTCGGAAGAACCGATAATCTCGGCAAATGAGATAACGGAAAAAGGATATATCAACCAAAGGGCGGTGTTGAAACGGCGGTCGGCAGAGGTCGAAGCGGCCTATGCAGGCAAGCCGCTTTAAAGTGCGGCGATTTCTCCAAGCGTCTTGTTGATCGCATTTTGCCGCGCGTCATCACTCACCGACACGCCTTCTGCGATCACGAACTCGATATCGGGAATGCCAATGATCGCGAAGACCGTTTGGAGATAGGTTTCGCAATGTTCCATCGCCTTGATTTGCGGGCTTTGATTATAATCGCCACCCCGTGAAATCGCGATGATGATACGTTTGTGCGGCGTGATCCCTTGCGGTCCATGCGGGGTATAGCGGAAGGTCCGCCCCGGGACCATGATGCGGTCAATCCAGGTTTTGAGCTGGCTCGGCACCGAGAAATTATACAGGCCAACGCCAAAAATTACGACATCAGCCGCCAGAAACTGATCGATGATGGCATTACCCAGCGCGAGATCGTCAAGCGTACCGGGCGCATGTCCCTCCGGACTTTGTAGCGCTGCCATTGTTGCGCCGGTGAGATGGGGAACCGGCCGAGCGACAAGGTCGAGATGGGTGTATTCGGCATCCGCATGTTGGGCGCGCAGGTGGACAGCGGCGGCGGCGCTCAGTCGGCGGCTGACCGAGTGCTCGCCCATGATACTCGAATCGATGTGCAGGATTTTCATGATCGGCTTACCTCAGGATTTGCCAGAAAATGGATGGCGTTCGCGACTTATTGCGCCTTGATTAGCTGGCTCAGCCGCCGTCTGGCTTGCACGCCCGCAATATCGGTTTTCAGGATGACCGGGTTCAGCGACATCAGGTCGGTTGTCCCCATCAGATCCTGGCAAGCCTTGATCATCGGCTCGTCCTCATCCTCAAAGGCCTGACGCGCGCCAGCCGCCATTGCATCGTCGATCTGGGGATTGTCGATCGCGACGTTGCGGCCCATCGCATAGAAATAATGGGTGACTGTCTCACTCTCGGGAACAAGATAGTGCAGGCTGGGCACATGCACGCCTTCATGCTTGTCGGCGCCGAGGGGCGAGAAGCGAATATCGAGCTCAAGCGTGCAGGCCGGGCGCCAGCGCATTTCCGCGCGAAAATCACCGGGCCGATCCCCCCATAGCGGCAGAAGCTGAGGCGACGGCCGCGGCATCGCTTCCACAAAATAGTTGGAATGGATGACGCCTTCGGGATCAGTGCGAAAGTCATGCCGCATTCCTGCTGCATCTTCCGGGCGTCCGCCAACGGTATTGGGGTGCAGGAGCGGCGCGTGGGTTAGATCCAGCAGGTTATCGACGACCATCTGGTAATTTGCATCGACCCGTAAATAGCCATGGATGCTGGAATAAGAAGGACTTGCAAACCAATCGACTGCGCTGATGGTTTCCGGGTTGGCGCTTGCGGCGTCACCCATCCAGACCCAGATGGCGCCGTTTTTCTCAACCACCGGATGACTTTCAACCCTGGCATTTGCCGGGATGTGGCCATCACCATGCGGGTTCAGAACACACGTGCCCGCACGGTCGAATTGCAACCCGTGATAAGGGCACATGATATTGTCGCCGACAACGCTTCCGTCACCCAATGGCGCAAAGCGGTGGGGGCACATGCCGCCCAATGCAACCGCCCGCCCCCCGGCATCGCGGTAGAGCACGACCGGACGTTCCAGCAGGGTTCGGCCAATCGGTTTTTTCGTCAGATCCGCTGACCATCCGGCGCAATACCAAGCGTTCATCAAATAGGCCAAGATCGCCTCTCCATGATAGTTCGTTATGTTTTGTTCGATCAAATCGGTTCGGGCAGCGGCGGCATTTTCATACCCCATTGCACCGACAGCAATTCTGCAAGCGAGGCTATGCCGCCACCATCACTGGCTTTGAGCTGATCACCGTCAGTCCAATGTTCGAGTTCGAAGCCATTCGGGTCGAGCCAATAGTCAAACACCTGGCTGCCCAGTACATGGCGCCCGACACCCCAGAATGGAGTGTGCCCGGCATCTGCCAGATAATCATGCCCGACCATCAGGTCATCAACACTCGCCACTTCAAAGGCTGCGTGCATGAAACCTGGCGGAACTTGCGGCCGCTGCAGCAGGAACAGCGTGTGATGATCGCAGGGTGTATCCCCCCGATCGCAACGCATGAAAGCACCGATCGAGACACCCGGAGCGGGTTGAATTTCGTCGGATGTGACCAGTCCGAAGCGCTCCTTGTACCAAGATTCGGTGGTGCGGAAATCAGAGACGCCGAAGACTACGTGGCCCAGCCGCAAAATCCGTGCAGGTGCGACCGGGATACGGCGGAAGGAGGCTATGCGTGGATGGTCACTGCCTTCATTCCATGGCGCTGGCGGGGCGAGTGGTTCGGCCTGCGCCATCTGCTGCCCGGCGACCACTTCAACTTTGAATCCATCCGGGTCGGTCAGGATCGTGCGATAGCCGCCGCCGGGACTGTCCAGCTTTTCAACAATCGTGCCATCGTGTGCGGCTATCGCTTCCAGCTCAGCCAAGCTTTTTGCCCAGATGCCGAAACTGAGAAACGCCGGTTCGCCTTGTTCCACGGCATAGCAAAAGGGAGCGTTCCCATGACCGCGCAAATAGGTGGTGGTGTCAACTTCCCCAGCGGTGACAAATCCGAAATCATGGAGAAATTTGAGCTGACTTGCCAGATCAGGTGCCGCAAAGCGGACATAGGCAACATCGACGGCCTTGATGATGCTCATTGTTTTTCTTCCTCTGCCAGTGCGAGTTTTGCTGCCTTATGCGCAATCTTCCCGGCTGATTGAGCATCGTGGCCCAAGGCACGCAGCAGCGCCGCGCCAATTTCCTCGGCGGCTTCCACGGGTGTAATTTTTCTTGAGGTCGCATTGAGATAGTCAATCGCGACGCTGATCAGGCCGATCACGATGATCACGCCGGCTTCTGGCGTAACGCCTGTGAATTCGCCGTTGGCAAGTCCGGCTTTGAGATCGTGGAGCACGCCGGCGTTGAGCGGAACCGCGACATTGGTGCGCCGCGCAGTCAGGGACAGCATGGCTTTCAGGCGATCCGGGTGGTCATGCGCATAGCGGACCATCACGGCCATCGCCCGCGCCACCCGGGTCGGCGCATCTTCGATATCCTGATTGACGACGAAGACATGGCGCTCACAATCACCCTGAACCAGTTCGATAATCGTGTTTGCCAAGCTCTCCTTGTCGGCAAAGTGATTGTAGAAGCTGCCTTTTGCGACATCGGCAGCACCGATGATGTCATCAATCGACACACCTTCCATCGAATGTTCGGCAAATAGTTTATGCCCCGCAGAAATTATTGCGCTACGGGTGCGCTGGCGTCTGCGATCTTCTCGTCGCGGGCTGGTCGAAGGCGTTGAACTGACGGGCTTCATTTCATCCTCTCAAATTTGTCCAAAATAGTCATTTTTTGTCGATGGCGAAAAATCATTCACTCAGTCAATCGGAAGTGGACCGGGAGGCAGTATCACGCCGCGTGAACGCGGCCGCTTCGCGCACGAGGGCGCGTTTGAAGGGGGGGAACGCCTCGATCCGCTGGCGATGATTGGCAATATTGGGAAATGCACCCAATGGGAATTGGCCTGATTCCGCTGTAGTATAACACCAATAAAGATAGACATCGATTATGGAAATGTCATCGTACCACCAGTCGTTTGCCTCAAGGTGGGCTTCCAATTGTGCTAACGCCGGGGCAAGCAATTGGCGTCCGCGTTCGCGCACAGGCGCTTCGTCTCCAACCGTCCACCGGATCGGCATTTTGTTTGCCCGTACGTAGGGATGCAAGGTTGCCGAAATCCAGACCAGATCTGCCAGTTGCTGTGCGCGTTCCCAATCGCTCCCGGCATGGGGGAGCAGGCCCGCTTCAGGAAAACGATTTGCGAGCCAGGTCAGTATTGCGACATTTTCAGTCAGCAATTCGCCATCGACGAGCAGGGCAGGCACTTTCCCGCGGGGATTGATCGCCTTGTATCCGGACGACATCTGCTCGCCCGCCATGATATCGACAAATCGGTCAGCGAAGGCTGCACCGGTCATTTCCAGCGCAGTCATCGTGACGCGGGAACAGGCGCCGGGAAAATGAAACAGGGCAAGCTCGGGCACAGCGCAATCCTCTCCCAACAGCCTGACCCTTAAACGAGCGGGGCTACCCCGTTGTTCGCAGGCGCGGCCAATCGAGGCATTTTTAGCCTAGACAGTCATTTTTGGATGGTATAGTCATTTGCGGGCAAAGTGAAGACAAAATTCATGGGTTGGGGAATGAAAGAGATGGCAAAGCCGGTCATCATCAGCTGCGCGATAACGGGATCGTTGCACGTACCGACAATGTCGCCCTACCTTCCCATCACGCCCGACGAAATTGCTGCGGAATCGATTGCTGCGGCAGAGGCAGGGGCGGCGATCATCCATCTTCATGCGCGTGATCCCCAGACTGGTCGTCCGACAGCCGATGTTGATGTGTTCAAGGCATTTCTTCCGCGCATCAAACAGGCGACCAAAGCTGTCGTTAATATCAGCACCGGTGGTGCGCCCGGCATGGCAATGGATGAGCGCCTGGCCGCATCCGAATGGGCGAGCCCCGAGATGACGTCGCTCAACATGGGCTCGCTCAACGTCGGACTTTTTCCCGCGCTCGACCGGATCAAGGAGTTCAAGCACGACTGGGAACCGAAATTCCTGGAGATGACGCGCGACGGTGTCTTTCGAAACACCTTTGCCGACATTGAGGCGATCTTGAACCGTTTGGGGAAGGGGCACGGCTCACGTTTCGAATTCGAATGCTATGAGGTAGGGCATCTCTATAATCTCGCCCATTTTCTCGATCGAAAACTCTACACGCCTCCGGTTTTCATCCAGTTCTGCCTTGGCATTCTGGGTGGCATTGGGGCGGAGATCGATAATCTGCTGCATATGGTGCGCACGGCGCAGCGCTTGTTCGGGGACGAAATGGAATGGTCGGTGCTGGCTGCGGGGCGTCACCAGCTTCCCTTTGCGACGCATAATGTCTTGATGGGGGGCAATGCGCGGGTCGGACTTGAAGACAGTTTGATGATTGCGCGGGGAGAACTGGCGACATCCAACGCGCAGCAGGTTGGCAAGCTTGTTCGCATCCTGAGCGAATTGGGCCTTGCGATAGCAACACCCGACGAGGCGCGATCGAGGCTTCAATTGAAGGGCGCGGATCGAACAGCTTTCTAGTCCGCCAGGAGTGAGTGTGATTGACAATATTACGGGATTTTCAATCAACGACCGGATGCGGGTCGCCGTGTAGCGGTCTGATTGGTTCGCTTTGCCGTCGGCGTTGAAGCTGCAAGGAACCGCTAAAAATAATATATCAGGGAGGATGCGAAATGAAGAAATATATCTTGCTATCGACGACAATCGTTTCGGGCATGCTTTTTGCCGCACCAGCTATTGCCCAGCAATCCACCGGCGCCGATGAGGCTGGCATCCAGGATATCGTCGTGACCGCGCAGCGTCGCGACGAAAATCTGCAAAAGGCGGCGGTGGCCGTGAGCGTGGTGAGCGGCGATGCGCTAACCCGGGCGGGGGTCAGTACCGCGCAGGATCTGACCAAGCTCGTTCCAGCGTTGCAGCTTTCCAGTGTTGGCGGCGGTGGCACGCAGGTTACCATTCGTGGTGTCGGCAATTTTGCCGGCAACGCCTTTGCCGAACCGGCCGTCGCGGTGAATATGGACGGCGTCTATCTCGCACGTTCTTCAGGCCCCAATGGCCTCTATTACGATCTTGAGCGAGTCGAAGTGCTAAAAGGGCCGCAGGGCACGCTTTATGGTCGCAACGCAACGGCGGGCGCGATCAACATCATTGCCCGCAAACCGCAGCGCGAGTTCGGTGGGCAAGGCAGTTTCGAATATGGAAATTTCAATAAATGGCGCGGCGAACTTGCGCTCAACCTGCCGGTCACTGATTACGCGGCGCTTCGTGTCGCCGGAGTTATCTCGCGTCACGACGGCTACTACAAGGATGGTTATAACGACGATAAGACCGAAGCCGTGCGCGCGCAGCTTCTGCTTGATAGCGGCGGTTCCGTAACAGTCCTTCTCGCGGGCGATTATTCGCATGTCGGCGGGCAAGGGCCAACGGGTGTCGTTGCCCTGACGAAAACCGGCTTCACTGTCAGCGATCCCTATGTCGGACCCTCGCTTGACGGTTCCAACGCCATTTTGACCGGTGTTTCCAATTTTCTTACAAGCGGCGCCAACCCCAATCTGCTGCCCAAGTTCAAGAATGATGGCTTCATCGACATCGCCAATTGGGGCATCAGTGCGACAATCAACTACGACTTGGGCGGTGCGCAACTGACCGTAATTCCGGCATATCGCAACAGCAAAAGTCACTATCTTCATTATAATGCTGGTTTTCCGGTGCGTTCGGACGAGTATTCCGAGGCGACTTCAGTTGAGGCCCGGCTTGCTTCGACTGATAAAGGAGCTGCGCTGCAATGGCTTCTGGGTGCGTACTATTTCCACGAGGCGATCGATTTCGATCTCCGCCCCTTCCAGGGCGTCGCTTACGGTGTGACACAGCCAATTCTGGGAACCCGCAGCCTCGCCGCTTTTGGCCAATTGACCTATTCGGTTGCAGATAACGTGCGATTGACCGGCGGCCTGCGCTATACTGACGAAAAGAAAGACATGGACGGTCAACTCGGCAATGGGCCGGGACCAGGGTTCCCGGTCGCTTTTGTCCCGCTGACCGGCAAGATCAGTGACAGCAGTGTTACCTGGAAGGCGGGCATCGAATTTGATGTGGCGCCAGCTTCGATGCTCTACGCCAATGTTGGTACGGGTTTCAAGGCAGGCGGGTTTTTTGCATCGCAGGCGCCAAACACGTCCAGACCAGAAAAAATCACGGCTTACACAATTGGCTCGAAGAACCGCTTCTTCGGCAATACGCTTCAGCTCAATGCCGAGGGTTTTTACTGGAAGTACAAGGACAAGCAAGTTACCCATATCGGGCCGATCCGGCCGGGCGGGTTCAACCTGATCACCGAAAATGCTGGCGCCGCTGAAATTTATGGCGCCGAAGTCGAGTTGCTTTGGCAACCGACAAATGCAGATAGGCTGAGCGCCAATGCACAATATTTGCATTCAAAATATAATAGCTTTGTCTATACGCAGACGATTCTAACCGGCCCTGCACAAACCGCATGCGCAATCACGCCGATTGCCGGACAGCCTGCTGTCAGTGTGGATTGCTCGGGCCGCGTCTTGCCGCGTGCGCCGAAATGGACTGTCAATCTTTCCTATCAGCACTCGTTTGACATTGGCAGTGCCGGAGGGGTCGATGCACAAGTGGGAACGCGGATTGAAAGCGAGACGGTGCTGGGTGAGGAATATCTCGCCGGCCAGTATCAGAAGGGGTATACGCTTTCGAACGCCAGCTTGACATGGCATGATGCGGACAATCGTTATTATGTAAGTGCCTATGTCGATAATATTGAAGATGAGACGGTAAAGACGATGTCCTTCGTCCAGCCCGTGGTTGGCTTGCCGCTTACGGCACTTGGAGCGCCGCGCACTTATGGTGTGCGCGCCGGTTTCAAATTCTGATTCGGCAATGCGCGCGTAGCCCGGGGTTCCTGTTTGAGCTCCGGGCTACTTCTTTTCTGTTTCCTTCGATTGCGGTGTCCGCGCCGGTGGCCATGTGTGGGGGCGGAATTCCCCATGATACGTGTTGCAAAGTTATCGTATTGGGAGTGCAAGAATGAAAACCCGCGCCGCTGTTGCTTTTTCACCGAAACAGCCGCTCGAGATCGTCGAGCTCGATCTGGAGGGACCACGTGCGGGCGAAGTGCTGGTCGAGATCATGGCGACCGGGATCTGCCACACCGACGCCTACACCCTCGACGGGTTCGATTCCGAAGGCATCTTCCCAAGCGTGCTCGGCCACGAAGGCGCCGGGATCGTCCGCGAGGTCGGGCCGGGGGTTACCTCGGTCAAGCCTGGCGACCACGTCATCCCGCTCTACACGCCGGAATGCCGCCAGTGCAAAAGCTGCCTCTCGGGCAAAACCAACCTGTGCACCGCGATCCGAGCCACCCAGGGCCAGGGGTTGATGCCGGACGGCACCAGCCGGTTCAGCTACAAGGGCCAGACCATCTTTCATTACATGGGCTGCTCGACGTTCTCGAACTTCACCGTCTTGCCCGAAATCGCGGTGGCGAAAATCCGCGAGGATGCGCCGTTCCAGTCGAGCTGCTATATCGGTTGCGGCGTGACCACCGGCGTTGGCGCGGTGATCAACACCGCCAAGGTCCAGGTCGGCGACAATGTCGTTGTGTTCGGGCTTGGCGGGATCGGGCTGAACGTGATCCAGGGTGCGCGGCTGGCCGGCGCGAGCAAGATCGTCGGCGTCGACCTCAACCCGGCCCGCGAGGAGTGGGGCCGCCGGTTCGGGATGACCCATTTCCTCAATTCCGGGGGGATGAGCCGCGAGGAGGTGGTCGCCGCGGTGGTCGCGCTGACCGACGGCGGGGCGGACTACACCTTCGACGCCACCGGCAACACCGAGGTCATGCGCACCGCGCTCGAGGCCTGCCACCGCGGCTGGGGCACCTCGATCATCATCGGCGTGGCCGAGGCGGGCAAGGAAATCTCCACCCGCCCGTTCCAGCTGGTGACCGGGCGCAACTGGCGCGGCACCGCGTTCGGCGGGGCCAAGGGCCGCACCGACGTGCCCGGGATCGTCGACATGTACATGACCGGCAAGATCGAGATCGACCCGATGATCACCCACGTCATGGGACTGGAGGAGATCAATACCGCGTTCGCTCTGATGCACGCAGGTGAAAGTATCCGTTCGGTCGTGATATTCTAACTAACTCGCCCGACTGTGGCAATTGAAATCCACCAGCTTCGCTATGCTGTAGCGACTGCTGACGCGAAGAGCTTCTCTCGCGCCGCTGTGGCGCTCAACGTAAAGCAAATTACTTTGAGCCGAAGGGTTCAGCAGCTTGAGGATCGTCTCGGCGTAAAGCTTTTCGAGCGTTCGACGCGCGGAGCCGAGATCACCGAGAACGGCCGCCCATTCATAGAGCAGGCCCGTCGCATCATCACCGATGTCGATAATCTGCGAACGACCGCCCGCAATGTGAGTTACGGCCTGCAAGGCCGGATTGCCGTCGGCTATTGCTCGCCCCTGATGGCGGGTAACCTCAGGTTGGCCATTTCGGACTATCTGACCAAATTCGAAGACGTCCAGTTTGACGGGGTCGAAGCAGGCCTGGAAAAGCTGTTTCACGGCCTGCATTCGCACGCCGTCGATGTTGCTGTTGCGCCGATCGGCCTTGGCGAGGATGGCGTGGTCTCGCGCCGCATCTGGTCGGAGCGGCTTTATGCCGTCTTGCCTGACGCTCATACGCTGGCCGAGCGGGAGCAACTTTACTGGCAGGACCTGCGCCGCGAAGTCTTCGTCGTTCCCGCAGGAGGTCTTGGGCCGATCTTCGGCAATCTGATCGCGGCACGGCTGACCGAGCAGGGCAAACGCCCCAGCATCATTGTGCAGGACACCAGCCTCGAAAGCGTACTTAGCATGGTCGCGGCGAAGCGCTACATTTCGGTTGCAACCGAAGCATCGCAGGGGGTCACCTGGACCGACCTGCGCTTCCATGAGATCCACGATCCCACTGGACCGGCTCGGCTCGAGTACGCCCTATACTGGCGCAAGGACAACGAGAATCCGGCGCTGCAGCACTTCTTCAAGCTGATCGAAGAGCGCTACCCCGGCTGAGCAGCACGACGCGTTTTCGCGTAACTCCGGTCGGTCGCGATAAACCGCTCGATCATTGGCGGGATAAGCCGTTGCGGCGTCGGCGCACCCTTGGCATCGCCGCCGTTCAGCACATCAGCATAGGCCAGCAGTTCGCGGTGCAGCCGCGCCGACACCTCGACCGTTAGCCGCACCGGCTTCTCGTCGGCGAGATCAGCCAGCTTGAGCCGCGTCATTGCCCTCCTCCGAGCACCAAATCGCGCGTCACCAGCACCCGCACTGGAAACCCGGGCCGGATTGTCAGCGATGGCCGGACGTTCAACTCACGCGAAACAATCTGCTCGCCAGCGCGGCCCACGCTGTCCTGCGTCCCGCGACGGAAGGCGCGGGCAAGATTGCCGTCGTCGCCGGAGCCCAGCTCCGAACCGGCACCGAGCAATGTCGAGACCAGTGCCGCCTTGAGCACGCCGCCCCAGTGATAGTCGGTGCCGTCCTGCAAGCCAGCATAGCCGCGCGGGTCGGACGCGGGCTGGCGTTCGAGCACGATCGAGCGGCCATCGGGCAGGATCAGCCGGTTCCAGGCGAGCAGTATCCGACTCTGCCCGAACGCGACGTCGGCGTCATAGTCGCCGATCAGCCGCGAGCCTTGCGGGATGAGCAGGATGCGCCCGGTCGGGCTGTCATAGACATTCTGGGTCACCTGCGCGGTCACCAGCCCCGGCAGGTCGGAGCGTATGCCGGTGATCAGAGCGGCAGGAATGACCGAACCGGCTTGCAGGATCGACGGCAAAGCCAGCCCGGTCAGGCGCTCGGCCGACACGGTGCGCCGGTCGCTCGCCCGTTCCAGAAACGCTTGCTTGCGGGCGGCAGCGGACTGCGGCGCAGCCGCGGACGCTGCAGGTGCCGCCTCCGCGGACGACGGCAGCCCGGCAAAGCCAGCACTCCCGCTTGCCTGCGACCCACCACCGAAAAACAATCGGCTGCCCCTTGCGGCCTCGCGTTCCTGTTCGGCGCGCTGGCGGGCGGCATCGGCGGCAGCGATTGCAGGATTGACGGGAGCCGCAGGCGGTTGCGCGCCGGTCGGCGGCAGGGCTGCCACGTCCCCGCGGCGCTGGGCATAAAGGATCGGCTTGCCAAGATCGCCTGGAAGCGGCGGGCCGAGCTTGGGCACCTGGCCGTAATCCTTGGGAGCCCCCGCGAGGTTGTCGGCAACCGCAACACCATCGGTGTTGTAGAGTTCTTCTGCGCCCTTCGGGCCAGCAGGCTGGAGCGCATAGATCAGCGCGCCGCCGACAAGCGCGAAGCCGCAGGCCGAGGCGATGCCAATGGCTTTCCGCGAAAGGCGCATCACGCGCGGCGGATCGCCGCGCAGCTTGACTGCGCTCTCGGGATCGGCGGGCGGCGCTTCGGCTCGTTCGTCGTGGTCGTCGCTGGTCATGCCCGCCCCCGCCGGTTGGAGGCGATACGCACCGTCTGCTGGCCCTTGCGTCCGCCAAGCCGCAGCTCGGCGCGGGCGAACAGCCGGTCGACGATCATGTAACGACCAGAAACCCGGTAGTTGACCAGCTCGGCTTCACCCTTGGCGCCAATCACGAACAGTGGCGGCAGTTCGCCCTGCGCGATGCTCTCGGGGAACTCGATAAACACACGCACTCCGTCATCGAACGCGCGCAGCGGCCGCCACTCGGGGCGATCGCCGTCGATCGCGTAGCGGAAGTTGAGCGCGGAGAGGTCCATGCCCGCCGCAACCGGCGCGATACGCTCGGCTTCGGCACGCGCCTGGCGCAGCGCGATCAGCTGGTCCTGTGGATAGGTCCAGGAGACCGAGGCCATATAGACCGACGGGTTGGCGCGCAGTTCGATATGGTAAGTGCGCCGGTCGGTGTTGATCACCAGGTTGGTCGCGATGTCGGGTCGGACGGGCTTCACCAGAATATGGACTCGCGCATGAGACCCGCTGCCGCTGACCGTATCGCCAATCATCCAGCGCACCGTGTCGCCAGACGCGACTGGACCCGATCCGACCAGTTGCTCGCCCTCCTGCAGCGCGATGTCGGTCACCTGTCCGGGCTTGGCATAAACCTGATAGAGCGCGCCTTCGGTGAAGGGGAAAACCTGGATCGCATTGACGAACCCGGTCCGCTCCGGCTGCACCCGCGCGGCCTCCATTGCCGCTCCCACCCTGTCCTGAAGAGTGGGGCGACTCTGGGACGGGCGGGAGCGGCCCGCAGCGTAGGGAGGGATGCGCTGCGGAAACTGTTTGAGCTGGCCAGGAAGCGGAAGCGGCACGGGGATCGCCACGATCGTCGGTTCGGAATGTGCCGCCTGCGGCACCTCGTTGGGGACCGCAGGCGATGCAGGCTGGTGCGTTGCCACTTCTTGGGCCCGCGTAGGGGAAGCGGCGAAGCTCGGAGACAGAAGCGCGAGGGTCAGGATACGCGCAGTGCGCTTGGTGTGGCTGATCATGATCCGAGTTCCTTCGACCAGTTGATGGCGTTGACGAAGATGCCGAGCGGGTTCTTGCGCAGGGCATCGGGGGTGCGTGGGGTCTGGACGACGATGGTCAGGATCGCGGTCCAGCGGCTCGTCTCAGCAAGACTGCCGTCGCGGTAGCGGCGTTCGGCCCAGGCCACGCGGAAGCTCGTCGGCGAGGCGCGGATCACGCTGGTGACGTCCACCCCGACCTGTTCGCGCCCGATCAGCGCGAACGGATCGTTTGTCCGGGCATAGTCATTGAGCGCGAGCGCGCCCTTGTCGGTGGCGAAGTCATAGGCGCGCAGCCAGTTTTGCCGGACCACGATGGGATCATCGGGGACGGCGCGGACCTGCTCGATGAACCGCGCCAGATGGAACGCGACCTGAGGGTCCGAGGGCGTGTAGCCGCCATCGGCGGGAGCGACGGCCCGAGCTTCGCCGAGCTTGTCGACCTGGACCACCCAGGGAATGATCGAGCCGCGTGCGCCCTGCCAGATGATCCCACCACTCAGGCAAGTCGAGAGGCCGAGCGCGCCGAAGAAGGCGAGCCGCCAGCTTCTGGCCTGGATACGGGCCGAGCCGATCCGGTCGTCCCAGACCTGCGCGGCGCGCTGGTAGGGCGTTTCGGGCTCGGGGGTCTTGCCGTAGCGGATCGAGGGTCGTCGGAACATGCGTCAGTCCTTTTCGGAAGTGTCGATGGAAGCTCCGCCGCCGTGGCTGTCACCTGACTTGAGCGTGTGGGCGGCAATGGTCGCGCCGTGCGCGATGGTCTGCCGATCCTTCATCGCCTTGGCCCAGGCGGGCTGGCCCTGGTCGGCATCGGCAGACGGCGTGGGCGGCGTATTGGGTCCGGGGGTGATCGTACCGCCGGTGTTGGTGATCGCGGCGCGGCTGCCTTCGCGGAACGACTGCTTCATGCCGTCGCCCGCCTTGCGCAGCGGCGAGGTCGCAGCGCCAACGGCGGCATCGCCGACCGCGGCCATGCCTGAGCCGACTGCGGAAGCGCCTGATTTGCCTGCCGAGCCCAGCGCATAGGCCATGGTTGCACCGCCAGCGGCACGCGAGGTGCCGTGTGCGACGTTGGACGCGGCACTGGCAACTGCGCCGCCGGCCATCCGCGCACCGGCAACCACGCCGGCCGCCGCGCCACCGGCGAGCAGCGCGGTTCCGGCGGCGGCGCCTGCTCCGAGCTGCGGCCCGCCCGAGACGATGCCATTGGCAATGCCGGGGCCGAAGATGCCGAGCCCGAGCAGCGACAGGCTGGGTTCGAGCCGGTCGTGAATCTGCGCCGCATCGTGGCCCGTGATGCTTGCACCGTCGAACATGGCCTTGAGCAGTGCGAACCGCGTGTCGGCGACTTCGTTGAGGGCAAGCTGTGCGCCGCCGAGCTCGGCTTGGATGGCGAGCAATCCGGTCCCCGCCGAAGGTTCGAGCACAAGTTCACCCGGCTGAAGGGCGGCGGCGAAGCCCGCGACCCAGGCGAAGCCAAGCGGCGTCGAAAACTGCTGGTATTGCACCATCTCTTCGCTGCGCCGGGTCTGGGTGGGAGCGAGACGCGCAATGCGTTCGACCAGCTTCAGCCGTTCGAACGGGTCGGCAGTCCTGGCATGGATGGCCGGGCCATAGCGACGCATGAACAGCAGTTGGGCGACCTCGACCGCCTCGTATGCGGTCTTCCAGTCCCACGCGCCGCTGGCATCGCTAGCGCCAAAGGCCGATTGCATGGCGGTTCGGATGGCGTTGCTGTCGATCCGGCGACCTGCGGCAAGATGGCCGAGCAAGTCCTGGGCGGCATCGATGATGGAACGAGCAGTCTGGTCTGAACGAGCGGAGGCAAGCAGGCGCGTGGAAGCACCCGCCAAAGGCGAGTTGGACATGGATGTGATCCTTCGATTGGAGAAGTGAGAGGCAGCGCCCGCGCTCAGGCGGGCGGAATGTAGGCTTCGTAGGGGTTGCCGGGAGCGAGATGGCCGAACGGGGTCATCACGCAATCGCCCCCATCTTCATCGGTGCCGCGGCCAACGGCGCACAGGACGTAGCGGGTCTCGCCGCTGCCGACCTCGGTGCATTCCATCAGCGCCAGGTTGCCGTCCTTGGCAGCCCTGAGCAGAGTGTTGAAATTGGTGCGGGCATAGTCAGGAATCGCCATGACGGATCTCCCCCTCGGCCGCGGCCTCCTTGTAGAAGCGGTCGAACAGCGTGTGGGTCGATTCCGACCGGATGGTGCTGGCGGTGATCGACATGGCAAGGCCGCCAAAGCCATCACCATTCGTGCGTGTAAAGTTCGGACGAGGTGAAGCGCTCGTTGTGTTCGAGCGTAATCTTCCGCGTCGCGACGTCGAAGGTGAACTCGCCGTAGGCGCCGTCGTTGTTCTCCCACCCCCCATGCTCGCTTTCGAGTAGGTCATAGGCGAGAGATTCTATGGCATCCTCGATTGGTTCAGGCGCTTCAGTGTCGGGAATGCCATCAGGCCCGCTGTCTGACGCAGGCAGCACGAGGCCCTTCAATTCAACCTGCCCGTGCTCATCGAAAGCGATGATGTCCTCGATCTGGCCGCTGTCGCCACACCCGTCGAAATTGACGGTCACGCGGACAATGCCTTGCGATGCGAGGGTGTCGAACAGGCTGATCTTGAGTGCGGCCATTTCCTCGACAAATTCCGCGCGGCGCGTGTCGACTTCGATGAGCCATGCTTCATGGTCGAAGCGATAAGGCGCGATGTTAGGTTCCGGGCTGGCCGGTTGGTCGGTGGTCATGTCGATTTCCTTCGGAATTGGGTCGCCAAGGCGTGGCGACCGATGTGTCGGAGATTGGCGGGTTGCGGGGCGACCGGAGCCGCCCCGCGCGCCGGTTCATTCAGCTGCGATCGCCATCGGATCGAACTCGCCATCCTCATCGTTGAGGAAGTCGGGCAGGTCAGTGTCAGGCGCTTCCTGCTCGGCAACTTCGATAACCGGTAGCCGCAGCGGTTCGGGGAGCCAGCCCGTGCCTTCGAGCAGCCGTTCGGCCTCGCGGGCCATGTCGCCCTTCTTGAGGTGCCCGATCAGCACGGCGGTGGCATCGCCCCTGGCTTCGCGCACGGCTTCGATGATGCGGGGCTTGGTCACGCGGCCGAGGTAGTTGTCGACGGTGGGCGTCCAGCCCGCTTCGGCCATGTCGAGCCCGACGACCGACGCCAAGGCGTCGGCCGCAGCGATCCTGCAGGCAATGCCGTGTGCCGAAATCTGCCCGCCGTAGCCCTTGACCGGTTCGAACAGCGCATTGACGCCGAGCGAGACGCAGTGGGCGAGCAGCGCCATTTGGTCTTCATGCGCCAGCGTCGCCAGCGCGTCCCACAGCGCACCCGGCTCGTCAGGCAGGCGCGCCGCCCATTGCTCGTGCCGTTCCTGGATCGCCAGGCTCCACGGCGTTTCCCGCAGATCCGGGGCGACATTGCCGAGCCAGGCTTGGTTGACGCCGATCTGCACGCAGCCATGGGTGCCGTGGGAGCGAAACACCGACAGGGTGAGCGCGTTGAGCACGGCAATGTATGCCGCCTGCGAATCCTGGGCGAGTGCATTGCGCAGCGCCACCGTGCGCACGGCCGTGAGCTCGGAGACAAGCCGGTCGGGCAAAGGTCGGATGGCATCGTCGTCGTCCTCGCCCCGGTGCTCATCCTGGACCTGGCCGCCAACGCTGATCGCCGGGCCGGTTCCCTGCTGGCCAGCTTCGGCATCGACCGATGTGCCCTGATCCCCGGCAACAGGTTCGTCCTCGGGCCGGACATAGCCGCGATCGATCCGCAGCCGACCGTCGTGGGCCAGCGAGACGAACACGCCCGCGCGTCCCATTTCATCCGGCTCGTAAACCACCGGGCGAGAGGTGAGCGGCGTCAGTTCGGCGTCGATCTCGGTCAGCCGGGCATCGACCTCGTCGGGCAGGTCGCAGCCATCGCGGTATTCTTCGCCAATGGCATCGTATTCCTCGACCAGTGCATCGAGTCGTGCCTGCTCCGCGTCGGTCAGCGGAACGGTGGTGCCGATGATCCGGCGCTTGCCGCGCTCGCAGCCGTAGGGCAGGTCGATGGCGACCTCGACCCACTTCCAGCCCTCGGCGCCGATTTCCTGCGCTGCTTCGTTGAGCTTTTCGTTCACCAGCAGTTCGACCAAGGCCGGATCCTGCAACCAGCCATCGTCGTCGCTCGAGAAGAGGTCGCGCATCACATAGCCGCCGGCTTCGGTGTAAGCCTCGATGCCGATGAACCGCACGCGGCGGTCGCTGGCGGCAATCGCCTGTTCGGTCAGCAGACGACGGATGTGATAGGCGGGAACGTGTTGGCCCTGATTGACCTGTTCCCAGACCTGCTCCTGGCGGGCATGGTTGTCGGTGACCGAGAAGGCCATGAGCTGTTCGAGCGACATGCCGTCCTCGCCGTAAACGTCGAGGAGACTGGGCGAAACCGAAGCGAGCCGCAGACGCTGGCGCACGGTCGAAACCGAGACGAAGAACCGGGCCGCGATATCCTCTTCGGACAGCCCTGCCTCGACCAGCGCGCTGAAGGCGCGGAACTGGTCGAGCGGGTGAAGCCCTTCGCGCATGACATTCTCGGCAAGCGAGTCTTCCTCCGCGATGCCGCCCTCGCGCACCACGCAGGGGACGGGCTGGTCCTTTGCCATACGCTTCGACTTCACCAGCAGTTCGAGCGCGCGGAAGCGGCGGCCGCCGGCCGGAACCTCGAACTGACCGGTTTCCTGGCCATCATCATCCAGCATGGCGCGGACGTTGAGGCTCTGGAGCAGGGTGCGGCGATAGATGTCCTCGGCGAGGTCCTCGATCGAGAGGCCCGCCTTCACGCGCCGAACGTTCTTCTGGCTCAACACCAGCTGCGAGAACGGGATGTCGCGCGAGGAACTGAGCACGAGCTTGGGAAGCGACTTGGTCATGGCAATTCTCCATGACGGGCCGCCGGGAGCCTTTCTCTCGGCCTCGACCCGTCACGAAGCGAAGCGCCGCCCTCTCACTCTGGAGAGAGCAGCGCCAAGCTGGAGAAACACCGGGACGGTTCGGGCTCAATGAACCCGGTCGAGCAGCTTCTTCGCCTTGCCCTCCATGTCGAGGCGGGCATCCTGATGGGCCTTGTCGCGGGCCAGCGCGGTGATCCCCTGCACGAAATCGAAGATCGATTCCGGCGGGCGGCCTTCCTCAGCCAGCACCGTCTCGATGATCTTGCCGGTCTCGGCCTTGGAGAACCCGCGTGCCCGCAGGAAGTCACTGCGATCCTCGTCGGTGCGGGCAACGATCCGCTCGCGTGCCGTCTTGATGCCGTTGACGAAGGGCTGGGGCGAGGAGTTGGCGAAGCCTTCCAGCGCCGGCGCTGCTTCAAGGGCGAAGCGGTTCGCCGCATACTTGCTGTGGCGGATGGAGATTTCCTCGAAATCCTCGACGCCCCACAGGTTCCGGTTCTGGCAGACGGCGCGCAGGTAGAAGCTCGCCATGCCGAGGGTTTTGGCCCCGACCTCCGAGTTCCAGCAGTAGAAACCGCGGAAGTAGAGATCGGGCGATCCGTCGGGCAGGCGTCCCGCTTCGATCGGGTTGAGATCATCTACCAGAAACAGGAACACATCCCTGTCCGAGGCATAAAGCGTGGTCGTGTCACGGGTGATGTCGACACGGGGATTGTACACACCGGTCGACCAATCGAGCACGCCCGGCACCTTCCAGCGGGTATCGCCCGTGCCGTTGCCCGCGATCTTCTGCACCGCTTCGACCAGTTCGTGGTCGTAGATCCGACCGTAATCGGGGCCGGTCACCGCACGCAGTTCCAGTCTGCCCCCCGAACCAGCATCGTGGGTTTCTAGCGTCTTGATCTGCTCAGCCCGATGCGAGGTCAGGCCGTACTGCAGGTTGATTGCCGCGAGCGGTGCCGGAAGCTGGCGCAGATAGGCTGCGGGCGCGCCGACCTGGCTTGCGAGCTGGCCAAAGCTCCAGTGCGTCGGCGTAACCGGAACTTCGGCGCCCGGCAATATCAGCGCCAGGCGCTCGGGATCGTTGCGATTTGCCTCGACGTGGATCAGCGCGCTTTCAACGACGCGGGTGCGGCTGCGCTCCGACCGGCCACGAACCGAGCGGGCGAGATCATTGAGTGATAGGAAGCGCTCATCGTCGGGCCGCGAGAACCATTCCGAAGACACGCGACCATTATGAGAGCCGCGGGACACATCGACCTTGTAGCCACCGCTCACGTCGCGGCGCGCATCGAGAACCTGCATATTCATGGGGAAACCTCCATGACGGGCGGCCGGGAGCCTTTCTCTCGACCCTCATCCCGTCACGGCGAAGCCCGCCATCCTCTCACTCTGATCTCAGTCACGTTGCTTGTGGCGCGAGCGACCAGCGAGAATGCCACGGCAAGAAACCGCACCCTGAAAGGAGGCGGCAATCAATCTCTTGCTGGTGCAGGCGGAAAGGCGGGGTCTGTCGGCTTTCCTGGCCTGCACATGAAACCATGACTGCCGGTTCAGAGTGCGCGCGGGGCTATGCTCGTCAAACGCCGCGCCCTCAGGAGCCGGTCCGAAGGATCGGCGGGACAGAGCGCATCAACAGCCCCGCTCCGCTTCTCGGGGCGTTGCGGGGTGTCCCCGCACGAAGGGGTAGCCGGAGACAGCGCAGCGGCTGCGGCTCAGGGGAAGGCTTTCCCCCTACCGGAAACCGACAAACCATTTTGGCAGAATCGCTATGGATGCGGACGCCACCCATCGTGTAAGTGCAGGCGATGTTTATCGAGCGCCGCATCAACCAGTCCAATGGAAAAGTCGAACTCTGGAAGTGCCAGTGGGAGAATGCCGAAGGGCAAGCGGCGAAAAAGGTCTATCTGTCCAAAATCTGCGACGAGCAACCAATCGACAAGGATGCCGAAGGTGGATTGAAGGAAGAGGCCGCGATTTGCTGGTCATACGGTCGCACCTTGGGCAACATTGCGGTTACTTCTCCGGCACTGCTAGGCCATTTTCCAGCCAAGGCAGGCAATGATGCGCAGTTGCCGTGCGATTTTACCCATGCCGGGAAATTTCGCCACGGAGCTGAGCGGTTGTGGTGCAGGACCCATCAGACGCATTGGGGCATCAAAGCCGACATCGAAGCGCTGGAGATCCACGGCGAAATGCGCTGTGCGAATTACCAGCAGGTGATGAACTATGTCGTTTCGCCGTTGACGGTGAATGTTACGCAGCATGCGGAAGTCGGGATCTGGTGCTCGATGCCTGCTGCGATCTCGACTTTGCCGATCAAACCACGCCCGCCGAAGATTCATGTTCATGTGCGCGATGACATTGCCGGAAAGAAGACGATTGATCGCGATTTCAGCGCGATCTCGACCCTGTACAACAGTGGCCTGGGGCTTTTTCACAATCAGGAAATTACGCGCGTCAACATCACGCCGCCAGCTGCTTTTGATTTCGTTCGCGCCATGGAAGCTAATCAGGAAATGAGCTGCATAAGCTGCACCACATGCGGGTACCCGCATCTCGATCTGGCGGATTTCGCAGATACGCCCCACCGAAAGCACTTCTGCGGAAATTGCGGCCGCGACAGCACCTGGAGCAAGGAGCCAATTATTTCGACTCCGCTTAAGCCGCTGCATGACAGCTTTGCTCGCACGTTGAAGTACGAAACGCCCGACCGTTCGCTGAATCTTGATGACTATGCTGGCTGCGACTTTGCAGTCTGGGCATCCACGCCTGCGATTGTCTGGACGGCAGAGCGTCCGCAGGAGTTCGGCATCCACGTCCATGTTCAAGGCAAGGAAGGCCGACTTGTGGACGATACCTTCGGCGAGGTGATCTTTCAGGGCGCGCCGCTGGAAAGAGCTGAACTGATTAGCGCCATGATGGCGAGGACAATCGTCTGAATGGCAGGGCCAAACCTCAGATCCCAGTGCAGACCGAGCAATGAGATCACGGGTCAATCCGGCATGGATGAATTTTGATCAATGAAGGTCGTCGAGCGCCTCATCAATCGGTCAGAGGAGGTCGTCTACCGGGAACTGGGCCGCATCGCGGATGACAATGGCCTGCGGGTGCTATCCAAGACCCGAATGTCAGACGTGATAGACAAAGGCGGTAAACATCTGACCCAGAGGGTGTTCGACTATTTTATCCGCGCGCATTTTGATTTTATCATTCTCGACCCAGCATTCCGACCGCTTATGGTGGTCGAATATGATGGACCGATGCATGCCGACGCCAGGCAGTTGGAACGCGACTGTATAAAGAACGACCTATGCCGCGACGCGGGCCTTGGAATGTTGAGAATCAACGATCGCCATGTCACCAAGCTTTATCGCGGTATGACGGTCCTGCGCTGGATTGTCGAAGTCACGGAACTGGCGAAGGATTTCGAGACGGCGCAGGCTAACGGCCAAATCCCTTGGGGCGAGCTGTTCGATCCGGCGTGCTTTGCATCGACGGGGAAAACCTCGTTTCCATATTGGCTGTCGGCGCCAGCGACCCGTGCGATTCATGCTTTTGACAAGCAGTTGGGGGCCGATGCGAAATTCGGATGGGCATCGTTTTCCGGGCGTGATGCTGACGACACTGCTGGCCGGCTCTCGTACCTGTGGTTCAACGGACAAGTTCTTTGGGCAGTCACCGCAGTTCGCAGACAAGACCTTGATTTTCCGCACTACGATCTTCTGAGCGAAATCGATGGGTGTGAGCTTGGCGAGCGCTTGGCGGCCTACCAGCGAGGGCAGTTGCGACCATCAAGTTCCAGCGAATTCAGAAAGGTCTTTGACCGGTTCTGTGCCAAATACGATCCTCACCCATCGCACAGCATGGGCGAGTCTCCGCTCGATTTCGTCTGGGATCCAAAGTCGGGGATTAAAATGCGATGAGTAGCAGTTGCTCGCTTGGATAAACCTTGGCGCGGGCCTTCAGTCATATGGACCCCGGCCGGATGTGTGTACCGTTTCCAGTTTGAGGATTGGGTTTCGTCATGGCCGAACTGCTTCCCGGCATCGATATCGGCGTGCGGATCGAAGCGACTGAGTTTTTGGAGCACATGGCTGGCCTCGGCGAAAAATCCGGCAAATTCCAAGTCGAGCGACACAGTATTCTCCCCGGAAAATACCGCACCGCCATCGTGAATTTCCGGCTGAGCGCGGAGAGCATCCACGAGGAGCACGGTTTCCAACTGATTGCTTATGATGACCGACCTGGTCGGGTGAACGTCGAAATGCGGGCAGCGCGATGGTCGCCTGATCCCCCGACCAGGACAGTCTATGTCGAGGCAGCGCAGGGCCTGGTCGGCAACCTCCTCAGGCAATACAATCGGGAGTTCAGCGCGCGTTATCGCCTGCGGATAGGTACACGCCAGGACAACGCCTTTTCAATGAGCGAGCGAACGACGAAGTTGCTCCAGCGCTTCACGATACTCGCCAATACGTCGTCGCTCCACTTCTACGACTGGCAGCGTTTTTACGCATTGGTCCGCGAAGGCCGACAGGAGATCCCCGATTACCTGTTACGATCCCATCTGACCAAGGCAGGGTTTTCACCGCATCGGGCATCGGAGCTTGCTGAAATCTACATGCATCTGTGGGAGTTCAAGAAAATACGGTGAACGACGTCGCCGATGGGAGCGTTCATCCATTGAACCGGAGGACAATTCCGATCACGAAGGGGCATGCCTGAAATCACCATCCACGTTCCTGATTTCGCAACGATGGACGACTACGACGTTCGGCACCACCCGTTGGCCAGGTTCCGCGACGGCCGATGGAGTGCTTTGTCGAACTATTTGAAACAGCACTTCAAGACGGAGCGCATGAACCTGAATGAGGCGTGGGCGATGACCTCCCTTGGGTGGCGGTGCCCGGCTTGTGAAAGGGAAAAGGCGGACATTGCAAGGAAGACCGAAAGCGGGGTCATCCTGTGCCAGCGGGAACGCCATCACGATCATCTTGGGGACCTGGCTGCCCGCGTTCTCCGGGAAACCGCGTGTCAGGACGTTCCAGACCACCTCCATACCTGGCGCAAGCGGGCTTGCGCTTCGGTCCTGCCCTTGATCGAGCGATTTGCCGAGACCTTGGTATGCATGGATTGCAACGCGGCCGACGCAGCGATGAAAATGGAACTCGGCGACCGCGTCCATCGCGACTTCAGCTTTAGTCCGAGCGAAATCGGAGCTTTTGTCGTCGCCCGTCCCAACCAGGCGCACGAGCGCATATTCGAGATGGGCACGGAGATTTGGGCGAAGGCCGACGCGGATTTCCGACAGCGTCTCGCTTTCGTCGAGCAAATTGCGGGGAGATTGCGCCTCGGCTTGCACGATCGTGAACAATACAACGATTTTTACAGCTCCGCCGGCGACCAGGACGCCCGCATGTTTTTGAACCTCGCCACAGACCAGCTTGGTGCCAGAGGCAAGCTCCCTCAACTGTCACAGGCTTTGCGCGCAAGGTCATGCGCAGGTGACGGTCACAGGTCGGCACAGAAAAAGGCACCCGAACCGCGTGTTCGGATCCCGACCCCGAAAGAATTCGCTGACTACGACCGAGCCATGCAGAAGCCGGGACCATGGAAAAAGGCAGCTGCGGACTGGCGCTGCGCCTGCTGCTCGCGCTCCAAACAAGAGATCATGCGCATTTCCGGGAAGGGGAAATGGACCGGGCACATTCACGAGATCTGCGACTATCAGCAGGAGGTAGATGAGCGTGCCTTGGCGTTCCGCTCGGCCCACAGGGCTGAAAGCCCGATCTTCAGGTCATACTCCAAGATCACGATATGCCAGGACTGCAAGCTTGTCCTGACCGACGCCGGCAAGATCCGAGGAGATGGCCGCGGAGGCGAGAACTGCCTGTCCCCGGATGTCGTCCGATCGTTAGTCAGAGAAGCGAAACCGAACTGCCGCCATGATGTCAGCGATCAGCAATTGCAGGGTGCGATTGAGACGAGCCGTGCATGGTCGAGTGCCGCAGACGATTTCTGGGCTCACTGCAGCCACGCGAGCGAAGCATCGTTACGTCTGGCACAATACACCGATGGCCGAGGAATGCCTGTGGCTCTCGCGAGGCAACATGCAATCGCGGATTTGACGCACTCGGGAAGTCTTCCCAGCTGGAATGCCGAGGAAGTCTTTGATTGGCTGCTTCACGAACGAGAGCGGCTCGACCGATAGCAATGGCGGGAGGGACGTGGCGTTCAATTGGTCGTTGCCACCTCGCTATAACCACGGCTATCGATTCGGCATGGCTTCGAGACCGCTTCGGGACAGTGATGTCAGGCAAGCCGCCTATCGGCGGCTGCTCACGCACGCCCAAGCGTGTCCAGACACCCTGGTTATCGACGAACTCGGCCTCGACCATGGCAGTTGCCGAATCGATATCGCGGTGATCAACGGCCACATCCGAGGCGTCGAAATCAAGGCTGAGGCCGATACCCTGGAGCGCCTGCCGCGGCAGGTGGCTGCCTACGGCGAGGTCGTCGACAAGGCCCTGCTGATCGTTGATCCCAAACATCTCGTGGCAGCCATGACTTTGCTGCCCGACTGGTGGGGTGTGATGGTCGCCGAGCGAGGCACGACCCAGGGAGTGAAGTTTCGCCGGGTTCGGGCCGAGCGAGCGAACAAGGGCATTGATCCGCTTGTCCTGGCCCGCCTGCTTTGGCGCCCAGAGGCCCAAGACATCCTTCGAAGCCTTGGCGTTCCTGAACGTGATTTGCGCGCACCCCGGGAAGAGCTATACCAGCGGCTTGTGTCCTTGATGCCTTTGCGAAAGTTGTCCGGTGCCGTGCGCGCCGCGCTCAAGTCCCGGACAACCTGGCGAGATCAGCAACCACTTTCGTGATGTGGTGATTGGTCGCGACCCACTTCCAGGTCGTTGGATTGCCCATCTTCTCGGTTCCAAGCCGACATCCATCGATATACTTGGACCCCTCCGAGAACGCGCTGCCTGCAAAGCGGCCTGAAGCGACGAGCGCACCGCACAGGCCCGGATAGGCGTGGTTGTTGTTGGACTTCTGGCGTTTTGCTTTTGCCACCAGCCAAGCGTCGTCGACCGCATATCGGACGTTCGGCGAGCCCCGCATGAAGCGCATGTCGCCCTTTGGAAACTCGACGGCGGCCACAGCATAGTCGCCAAAGCCCGGCCGGCGGACAGGATCAGGAAGTGCCGCCATGAGCGCTTTATAGAGCAGCCACTCGCGTCGCGGCAGGAAGTCCAGTCCGTATTGCAGGCTAGTCAGACTGTCCGGGAACGAGGTCGCCAGCATGGTGACGGACCTTGCCGAGGCAAAGATTCCGCCACTTGCCACTACCGAGGCGATGATTGCGATCAGAGGGTCCTGAGGATCGAATCTCGGATTCCCGAGATCGAGCAGAATGTCGACCGCGTTGGCCGGACATCCCAGCTGAGCCAGCAAGGCACGCACGTTTGCGTCGAAATCGGGATCGAGCGCTTCTTCGAGCCCGCACCGCAAACCAACGCCACGCCCGTCTGCAGCGATGATTCCCTGAACGCTCTGCTGATAGCTGGCATCGCGATCCAGTGCTGTCACGGGAACCAGGTTCAGTCCCTTCGCACGGGCCTCATCGAAGATGAAGGTAAGCGGGTGCCGCCTGTCGCCCATACGCGTCGGCGGATCGATCTGTACGCCATCGACCAGTGCCGGGCGACCGGGCCAATGATCTTCGATCTGCTTGGCGAACGGCTTCAACTGCTCGTCGATGTGCTTCTTGGGCTGACGCAGCGCGAAGTCGTAGTCGGGAGGAAGCACCTCGATCAGCGGTACAGTCCTTTGGCGGCAGGCGTCGCTCAGCCGCTTCAGCGCCCTGTATTCGCCCGCGCGCCAGCGAAGAAGCGGAACGTAGTAGTTGGGAATGGCCATTGTACCCCCTTACAATCCGAATTGCCGCCGGACCTCGCCCGAGCCCACCATTGTCCGAAGCAAGGTATAATCGCCTGCATCCCGCCGGACGCGACCAGCGATTACCGCAGGCGCTACGCCAAAGCGCTTGGCATCGGTCTGCACAGCCTTTTCGGTTTGGGTGAAGCGCGACACGGCAAGGTTCCAGTTCGCCTCCGGGATCAGCGCCTCCTGCGCGAAATAGTCAGCGTCCTGCTCGACCTTGTCGGTCGCCGGTGAATCGTTGTCGTCGAAGATTGCCGCGTATTCACCCAAGCGGATGTGCAGCTTGAGGTGTCCGATCTCGTGAAGGAGCGTGAACCAGAAGTTGTCGAGCCGGTCATGGCGAAGCGTCATCGCGACAATTGCATGGTGGTCGGCCGACGCCAGTGCGGCTCCATCAAGCAGTGTGCCTGGCAGGTGGCGTTCGATAACCAGCGATATGCCGGCATCGCGCAAGTAGTCGGATGCTAGGCAGGGACCCCGCTCTTCGAGGCTGAGCGAGACCAGACCCCGCACCCAGTCCGCAGTGAGCCGATCTCGATCGAACGCTTGCTCTGGGGGATTGCGATCGGCAAGCGTCCGAACGCGCGCTTCCCATGCCGCAATAGCAGCTTCATGCACCTGTCCGTTCGACCGGACCGACTTGCGGTGCAAGGCCATCGGCTGAAATTGCGAATGGGCACCATGCAAGAACGCCGGGATCAGGTCGCCTGCGGCCTTCTTCGCCTGAGAGAGCGTGCCAGCGAAATCTTCGAACCATCCACGCTTGTACATTTCGGCGAGCGGGAAGGCCTGCCAGACCGCAGGATCGACACTATCGAGCGTCGGACTGCCGACCAGTTGAGCGCGTTCGACGATCCGCACGTTGAGGGCATCGGCAACTTCGGTCAGGCGGTCGAGGCTCGCCATGCGGTAGCGGTCGGACTCATAGCGCTGGATCTGCTGCTCGGCCACGCCAAGGAAATCGCCCAAGTCTTTCTGGCTCATGCCACGCGCGATGCGCGCCTGGATGAGGATGTCTGGAAGGTCATGGAGACTCTCGGCCGAGAAGGCAGAAATCTTGCCGGCGCGCAGATCCTCGTAGAACCGGACCTCTTCCGCCAGTTCGTCGATCTGGCTGCGAAGGGCCGAGCGTTGCGCTTTGGCGAACACTTCCGGGAAATTGTCAGTGGGGGCTTCCAGGGCGGCAACGGCGCCTTCCAGCTTCTCAATCGAAGCCTTGGTAGACCGGTACTGCTTTTCATTGGTGATCATGGCGTCGCTCCTTTCAGCGGCGCGAGCGGGATGCGGAGAATACCCTTGGGCTGGCCTGACGATTTCTCGACCTGGAAGAAGTCGAGGAATGGGCCGCCCGGACCGTTGGGCATCCCGGCAATGAACATCTCGCCGAGGTATTTTGCTTTTTGCGCAGCGCGCTTGTTGTCGAAATTGAGAAGGACGGGATCGAGCTTGGTGTGGTCTACCCCGACATGGTCCCAACAGCCGTCGTAATCGCCGGGATGGGGCTTCGCGGTCACGAAGCTCCCGTCGAGATAGACATAGCTGCAGCCGGCTGAGGCGAGGGCCTGCGCCATGCGGACAAAGCCGTCGAACAACCACTTGCGGTGCGGTGTCGTCGCGAAGCGCGCCTCGACCTCAGCAAGGGTCGTGTCGTGAATGCCGGGTGGCAGCACGGCCCAGGGGCAAGGTGAGCCCAACTCGATCAAGTCCGGTATCATGAACACAACTATATAATTGTGTTCTAAGTTTGTCGAGTCTGATTTTGTTCTCCCCCGAATGTGAGGGAAGCGGCGGATTCCCGGCTACGCGGCGAGCCTGAGAATGGTCGATTCACGCCCATCGAGGAGGTTCGCGACTTTCATTGAGACCCGTTCGACTGCGAGTCGTAGCGCTTCGTCGATGTGGACATAGTTCTGGGTCGAGCCTCGCGCGCCATGGCCGAGGAGCGCCTTGATGGTCAGTTCCGAAAAGCCCATGTCGCCCGCGACACTGCCGAAGGTGTGGCGGAGCACATGCGGCGTGACACCATTGATCCCTGCGATTGCGCACAAGGCGCGGAGGGTTTCAGGAACTCCTGAATATGGCCGGTCCACAAAGTCCGAAGGGAAGAACAGCGACAGGCCACGCTTCTCAGGCAGGGATTTGAGCAACTGGATCGCTGCCTGACCGATCGGCCGCACTTGGCCATCGGTCTTGGTGTCGGGGAAGTGGACATATCCACGGTCGGCATGAAGCCAGGACCGCTCCATCCCAATGACTTCGGAGATGCGATAGCCAGTCAGGAGCAAGGCTCGCACTGCGGCAATGCCCGTCGGGTTCTCTTCGTTACGCTCGGCGATTTCCATTGCTTCGCCAAGGGCTCGGATTTCAGCTGCACTGAGCCGACGCGTCCGGGGCTTGCCGGCAATCTTGCGCACGCCCGCTGCGGGATTGTTCTCGACGATGTCATACCGAAGCGCGTGGGACAGGAGGCTTTGCAGCGTCGAGACAGCGCGTCCGGCAACGCCCGGCCCACCCGCAGCCTTGCCACCGCGCCCACCTTCCTTCCGGGGCCTGGCCGTCTTTCCAGCAACGATGTCCATCTGCATCTTTTCGATGTCGGCGATGCGCAAGGCGCGGACCTGTCGATTGCCGATCAAAGGCACGATATGCGTCTCGATCCGGCTGCGATCCATGGCTAGCGTCGAAGCCTTGATTGGCCTGTGCTTGCGACCGAGGATCGTCCCGGCTTCGGCGTTCTCAAGATACCAATTGCAGACTTCCCGGATCGTGATGGCCGCCCTGGACTGCGCTCGCTCCTCGGCGGGATCGGCACCGCCGACGACCGCTGCCAGCTTCAAGATCGCTTGCTTGCGCGCTTGCTCGACGGTGAGGATGCCATAGCGACCGATCACGATCCGGCGGCTGCGCCCTTCCTCGTTCCGGTATTGAACGACGAAGGCCTTGAGACCTGACGGGATGACGCGCACGCCAAATCCACGCAGCTCCGAATCCCACAGGAAGGCCTGTCCCTTTGCAGGGATCGCGAGCGCGTCGATGGCTGTCTTGGTGAGCTTGCCCATGCCGGCTTGTCCTTTCCGGCATTTTGCTTACACAAGCAGGAGTCCTTGGCAATGTACGCACAATGTAAGCGAACGGGAAGAAACGACAGGTAAGAATCGGATTGTCCTGGCGTAGTTTCCATTCGATATTTGCACGTATATTCAGTAGGATATAGTTCGCTGGCGGGCTTTAGGGTGCTCTCGGCGGAACCAATCTGGCATTTTGCCAAGGTTGGGGTCGAGGGTTCGAATCCCTTCGCCCGCTCCATCGATTTCCAACATACTGGAAAACCGTCGAAAAACCGTCTCGCACGGCAGCATCGGCGACTTTACCCCACAAAACTACTACACAATGCGCGCTCCACGGTGGCGCTAAGTGTCTGTGATGGTGAGGTAAATGGTCGTGGGGATTACTACACGCGACCACTCCACAATTTGCCGAAAGGCGTCTGCCTCCAAGGCCGAATCTATCACCTCCGCCGCCGCGTTCCTGATGCTCTGAGGACGGTTATCGGACGGTCTGAACTATGGCGGTCACTACGAACGGATAGCGTCCAAATCGCTCTGCGACGGGTCCACTTCGCTGCCGCCGAGATCGAGGCTGAACTCGAAGCTGCGCGGGCCGCGATCGGTCTCCTTGTCGATCCCTACGCTCCCCGATCGTCCAGCAGGCCATCCGGTGAATCATCATTGTCACTACTGGTGGAGAAGGTCGCTGAGCGACTGACCATCGAAAGGTCGATGCCTGAGCCAATGACCCCGCTGATCCCCAACTCAAAGACGCTCGGTGAGGTCTACGATCTCTACACTGCTGACCCACGGCACACATGGTGCGAGCGGACGCGGATCGCATATCGGACGACGCGCAAATGGGTGATGGAGTTTTTCGGCGAGGACATCGGGATCAACGAAATCACCCGCGAGCAAGCGCGCGGGTTCGTGCAGATGCTCACGCGGGTGCCGCGCCATGCCGATCGGAAGTTTCCCGGTCTGACGATCGTTCAGGCCGTTGAGGCGGCGAAGAAGCGCCCCGATGCTGGCGCGATCAGCATCGCGAATGTGAATGCATATCTGAACAAGTTCTCAGGTGTCCTCAACTGGGCGGTTGAGGAGGGATACCTCGACAAGAGCCCAGCGAAGGGCCTTCGACTGCCTGATCCCGTAAAGAAGCATGACAAGCGGCGTCCCTTCTCAATCGAACAGCTTCGACGCATCTTCCATTTCCATATAATAGGCTGACATAACCTTCTTCGCCTCATCCCGCGTCCGCTTCGGTCGGGAGCGGACAGCGATCCCCTTCCGCAGACCTTCAATGTGCAGATTGAACTCCTCAGACACCGTGCTCCAATCGAAGGCCGCGACTTCCGCTCGAACTTGCTCTGGATTCGCGCCGAACGCCGATCCGACCTCACCTGTCCCTGCATTGACGATCAGGCTGGTAAGGTTCGGAAGCTTCTGCTCAGTTAGGAACAAGCGGACGACATCAAGCCTACGCCCCAAAGAAACGGGGATCGCCATCTGAATGGCGTGGTTGCTCGGGAAGCGAGCCTTGGCCTCTTCGAGCAGGGCACCATAGGTGAGTTTTCTCGCGGGTTCCTGCCGCGCACAGTCAACAAGGACCGGGTAGAGTGCTGAGGCGACAGCGAGGTCGGTTTCAGTGATATTCAACGCATTATCCCTTGGTTCGACAGGCCATCAGCTACCCAACCGCTGCGGGTCGTTTGCAAAGGGCGGCATTCCGTAATCGGCGCGGAACGCAGCGATCAGTTGGGCCTCATGCGCCAACGGGTCGAGACCCGGCGTCGGTTTCCACGCTACGAGCAAGCTGCTCGATTCCTGCAATTGCCAGATCAGCCGCCCACCCCAATGACCGATCTTCTGTCCTGCTCCGAACTTGGCAAACTCCCGAAGGCGTCGGCGAATGCTGTTTGCCTTCCCGATGTAGACAACTTCGGCATCTGGCACCCAATTGGCCTTGAGGTCGTCCAGTCTGACCGCGGGGTCTCGATCCTTGAACCAACCTCCGCAACTGCGATCGAGAAATTGCGGGGCCGAGTTGTCCGCACGGACAACGGCATAGACACCGCCGACATCGGGGCAAGGATCAGCGTTCCGCAATTGGTGGAATGTCACCCAGCCTACAAAGCCATCTGTCGTGAGTTGCGGTCGAGTGAACTTGGTCGCCATTTCTCAATTCGGCATGATAGGACGCAAGGAGTCAATCACTTGTAGGATTCGCTATGCGGCGACCCGGATCAGTCACAGCGCTGGAAGACCTTGGACGGGTGCGGCTGTCCGAGAACTTCTTCATGCGGGACATGCTCTATTCGGAGATCGCGAACCACTACGGTATCCCGAACATTCCTGACGACCCCGACCTTGCGATCGCTGCTGGCACGCGGCTTTGCGAGGAATTGCTTGAACCGATCTGGGCCAAGCTGGGCCGCATCTCGATCCGCTCGGCCTTCCGCTCCTGTGCTGTGAATGAGGCTGGCGTGGCCAAGCACAATTGCGCGCGCAATGAGGCGAACTACGCTGCTCACATCTGGGACCGGCGCGACGCCGATGGCTTCATGGGCGCAACGGCCTGCATCGTCGTGCATGGCTTCATCCCATACTTCGAACGCACCGGACACTGGCAGGCGTTGGCGTGGTGGGTGCATGACAACTTGCCCAGCAACGCTGGCCTGACCTTCTTCCCCAAGCTCGGGGCGTTCAACATCTCATGGCACGAGCTGCCCGTCCGCAGCATCTACAGCTACGCGTTTCCCAAAGGCTGGCTCACCAAGCCGGGGATGGACAATTATGAGGGATCGCATGCCGATGAATACCGGGCATGGATCGAGGAAGCAGGAGTTGGGCAGTGAACATCGACAAGATCATCGCGGGCCTGCCCGGTATGTCGCAGCAGGAGCGTGAGCGCGTCCGCGCCAACGCCGAGAAGCTCCTCGATTCCGGTAATGGGGAGCAGAAGGCAGCAGCGACCAAGGTCATCGCGGCATTGGGTGAGGTCGAGGAAGCCGAGCACAAAGCTTTGGTTGATCGCCTCAATGGCATGGAAGTGTCGGCCCGCGTCGTTGAAGCCTTCCGAGTCAACCCCATGACTGAAACCGAGGCCAAGATCATTCAGGTCTTGCTCGATCACCCCGGCTCGACTTCGACCGAATTATCGCAGGCATTGGGATGGGGCGCTCAGGCGTGGCATATGCATTTCGGCACGATGTGCTTCAACCGGGCGATCTACCTCTGGCCCGCGCCGAAGTCGGAAGTTCGAGCAGATGTCCGTTGCAGGCCGCTGCACCGTGGGGTTCGATACCGGTGATGCCGCCATAGGCTGGGGACCGTTGGCGGCGCGATCCCGTGGCCGGGGCGGCCACGGGATGCACGGGTCAGGGCTGCGGCGCCTTTGCGCCGCCGTTGAATCAACCGCTCTCGCGCAGCGCAAGCAATTTAATAGGTCCTGAACCTAGCCTTCATCAAGCTGCGCTGTGCGGAGGTGCTGCATCGACGCCCCACTCGCGCAGCAAGGCTTCGCCGCCTTGGCCGGCCGGGCATGGTGGCGCGCCGATGCGTCCGGGCGTGCGCGAAAAGCGGGGTGCGGGGCTGGCCTGCAACACGCCGCGCTGTTCCTTGTAGATGCCCCTTGCCGCCATGTGTGGATGGCCGGGGGCTTCGGCCAGATCCAGCACCGGAGCGAAGCAGGCGTCGGTCCCTTCCAGCACCATGCACCATTCATCGCGGGTACGCCGGGCAAAGGCCCTGGCGATCAGCGCGCGTCCGGCCTCCCACGTCGCCGGATCGTGCCGCGCCGCAAAGAGCGCAGGATCAAGATCGAGCAAGGCAAGCAGCCGGGCGAAGAAGGCATCTTCCAGCGGCCCCACGGAAACGAACTTTCCATCGGCGCAGGCATAGCAGCCATAGTAGGGCGCCCGCCCGCCCAGCAGGCTCGACGTGCGGTCCATGACGGTCATGCCCATGGCGGTGATTCCCTGAAAAAAACTCATCAGCGAAGCCGTGCCATCGACGATGGCGGCATCTATGACCTGGCCCTGCCCGGACGCTGCACGTTCGAACAATGCCGCCACGATACCGAAGGCAAGGTATAACGCGCCGCCGCCGAAATCGCCCACCAGGTTCAGCGGGGGCACCGGCGCGCTGGCCGTGCCGATCGCGGCGAGCGCACCGGTCAGGGCGATATAGTTGATATCGTGCCCGGCTGCCTGGGCGAGCGGACCGTCCTGCCCCCAGCCGGTCATGCGGCCATAGACAAGGCGGGGATTGCGTTGCAGCGCGACCTGCGGCCCCAGCCCCAGCTTTTCCATCACGCCTGGGCGAAAGCCTTCGATCAGCACATCGGCCCGGTCCATGGCGGCAAGGCAAAGCGCAACGTCATCCGCCCGTTTGAGATCGAGCGCGAGCGAGCGCCGCCCGCGCCAGACGACATCGGCAGGGTGCGGGCTGTGGCCCGGCCGGTCGATCCTGAGCACGTCGGCACCCATGTCGGCCAGCAGCATCGTGCAGAACGGCGCCGGTCCAAGCCCGGCAAACTCGACCACCCGGACGCCGTGCAGCGGCCCGTGGCGATGGCTGTGCGTATCCGGCATCCTAGAGCGTCCGTGCGATCAGGAGATTCATGATTTCGGTCGTGCCGCCATAGATGCGGGTAACGCGCGCATCCTTGTAGGCCTGAGCGATGGGGTATTCGGCCATGTAGCCGTAACCGCCGAACAGTTGCAGGCATCGATCGACGATACGCCCCTGCATTTCAGACACTGCCGCCTTGGCCATTGAGGCAGTGGCGCTGTCGAGCTTTCCTTCGAGCAGCAGGGCGGTGCAGCGGTCGACAAAGGCCCGCGCCATCGTGGCCTGGGTCTTGCATTCGGCCAGAACGAACTGCGTGTTCTGGAACGCGATGATCGGCTGGCCGAACGCCTTGCGCTGCTTTGCATAGTCGATCGTCAGCCGCAGGGCGTATTCGATCCCGGCCAGCGCCTGGATGGCGATCACCAGCCGTTCCTGCGGCAGCTTTTCCATGAGCATGGCAAAGCCATCGCCTTCTTCACCGATGCGGTTGGCGGCTGGCACGCGCATGTCGTTGAAGAACAGTTCCGAGGTATCGGCACATTCGCGGCCGATCTTTTCAAGGTTGGTGCCGCGCTCGAAGCCCGGCGTATGGCGTGTCTCGACGCCGAAAAGCGACAGACTGCGTGCGCCCGGAATGCTCCCCGTGCGCGCAACGACAAGGACAAGGTCGGCATGCTGGCCATTGGTGATGAACGTCTTGCTGCCGTTGATGACATAGGAATCGCCATCGCGTACCGCGGTTGTACGGATCGCCTGGAGATCCGAACCGGTACCCGGTTCGGTCATGGCAATCGCCAGCACCATTTCGGCGCTGCAGACACCGGGCAGCCAACGGCGCTTCTGGGCGTCGGTACCGTATGCCGCGATGTATGGGGCCACGACAGCGTTGTGCAACGTAATGTCCCAGCCTTCGATGCCTGCACGGCCGAGTTGTTCGGCCAGCACGACTTCATGGCGAAAGTCGCCCCCCGCTCCGCCGAACTCTACTGGCAGAGACAGCCCGGCAAGCCCTGCCGCCCCGGCCTGCGCCCACAGCGCCCGGTCAACCATTCCCTTGGCGCGAAACGATACCATGCGCTCTGGTGGCAGATGGTCGGCGATGAACCGCTCAACCGAATCGGCGAACATCGCCAGTTCCTCGTCAGCCATGAAATCCGGTAGGGGCAGGCCAAGGACGCTTTCCATTCACGCTCTCCAAAAGTATAACAAAGGCAGAAAAATTGACGAACGAATCAGTGATTTCAGCCCATTAATAGGCGTTCTATAGCTCTTCAGGACATGCCATGCGAATCCATAATTATAACGGTTATATTTTATGAGTGCAGACAGCGACAGCCCCTCGGCAACAGCCGAAGGCACCACGGACCAGTCCGTGATTGCCGCTTTCAGTGGAATGCAGCGTGCCAGCCCGGCCATGCTCGCCCGGCGACGGCGCATCCTCCACGAAGCGCGACGGATGATGGCGGAAGGCGGCGCACAGGCCATGGGCATGCGCGATCTGGCAGAGCAATCGGGTGTATCGCTGCGCACTCTTTACAATGCGTTCGGCAGCAAGGAGGCCCTTATCGCCGCAGCCGTCCGCCAGTACTATGACAAGTTCCTGCATGCCCTGGCCGACGGGCGCGATCCGTACAGTCTTGACTGGGTGCTGGGCGGCATCGTTGCCACCAACCTGCGCAACCAGCAGATCCGGGATTACCTTGCGGCACTTGTCAGCCTCTACTTTTCGAGTTCAGGCGACCCCGCCATCCGTGTCGAGCTGCGGCGAACCGCAGCGGGCTTCATGATGCCGTGGCTGGAAGTGACGCAAGCGCGCAGGGAAATCCGCGCCGGTGCCGATATCGTTCGGGCTGCCGGGCATGTGGCCACCCTGCAATATGCAATCAACCAGGAATGGCTGGCTGGCTCCATTGCCGACGACGCGCTTGTCCCGGCGGTGCTGGAGGCGGTGCTGACCTACCTGGCCGGTCTCGTGCGCGGTGCGGCTTTGCGTGCCGTGGAACTGGAACTGGCCGACCTGTCGCAAGGCGGGCAGCGGCTGGCCCGGCTGATTGCGGCGGAGCGCCAACGCATCGCGGCAATTATCGCCGCGCCTGACGACCGCTGGCCGATGGACGCAGCGCAACCGTGACCTTGCCTTGGGGGTGTGCTCACAGCAGCGTGAACCCGCCATCGATATTGACCGAAACCCCGGTGAGAAACGGCGCCTCGTCGCTTGCCAGGAAAACGGCGAGGTTGGCCACCTCGACGGGATCGGCGATGCGCCCGGCGGGCGTGGCGCTTTCGAGGCCGGCGATGAAGGCTGGCGGCAGATCGGCAACCATGGGCGTGCGGACGACACCAGGGCAGATCGTGTTGACGCGAATCCCATCGCGCGCCACCTCAACCGCCGCCACCTTGGTCAATTGCATCACGCCTGCCTTGGCGGCGCAATAGGCCGGCATATCCGGCATGACCACCGAACCGGCAATCGACGCCGTGTTGATGATCGCGCCGCCGGTGCCCCGCATCAGCGGGATCGCATGCTTGATGCCCAGGAATACCCCGCGCAGATTGACAGCCAGAACGCGGTCGAACTCGTTTTCCGGGTAGTGTTCAATGCTCGCTTGCGCACCATCCAGCCCCGCATTGTTGCACAGGATATGCAGCCCACCGAACGTGCTCACCGCGTGGGCAAGCAACGCGGCCACGTCGTCCGACCGGGCAACATCGGTACGAAGCGCCGATACGGCCGGCCCCAATTCGGCAGCAACATCCTGCGTCAGCGGATTGACATCGCCGATGACAACGCTGGCGCCCTCCCGTAGAAACGCTTCCACGATTGCTCGTCCGATGCCGGACGCACCGCCGGTGACAGCCGCCACCTTGCCTGCCAACCTGCCTGCCATGCGCCTCTCTCCCTTTATCGGTAAATCTGCGTCCGCCAGCGACTAGAGAAAGCCCCAGCCCTTGTCTCCGCGCGCGCAGGCTTCGAAAGCATCGGGTTCAAGCGGCTGAAGTATCCCGGTTGTCACCTCGCCGTTGCAGGTGATGCGACAGTGGTGCTCATCCAGTCCGCGCAGCTTCGCGCGGGTTTCCGGGAGCGACAGATCGAAGATGTCGCCCTCCACCCGTTCGCCGACAGCATCGCCCTGCCAGATCGTCCTGTCAGGCGATCCGCCGTAAAGGCCGCAGGTCATATACGCCGTCTGGTGCCCGATGCGTTCGAAATGAACGCTTTTGACCTCGCCAGTATCGAGCGTGAAATCAATGATGCCTTCCACGAATATCCGCGTCGCATCCTCGAAGCGCAGGCGGCGTTCCACCTTGCGTACCTTGCCGTAGCGCCGCCGTTCGTCGCCCAGACGATAAAGTACAACCGGCCCCCAGATCGCAAGATCAGACAGCGCGAACCACACGCCGCCTATCCAGCCGGCCTTGGGCGCACGGCCATCAGGCTGGTAACGCGGACCGCCCACGCCGCGCCCGATGCCCCAATGACGGTCGCGCGTGCCGCGCCCTTCGGCTGCGTCGAGTGCTATGCGGCGACCTTCTATCTCGACCCAGCCTGCCACAGTGCCGAAGCTTTCGAAGCCGGCCGTGACATGGCGCTGCCCGCCCGCCGGAGTGCCGGATTCCAGCGAACCGTAGGCAGCGCGGTACATCTGGCGATGGGTATCGCGCCACTGCAGATCGAAGCGGATGCCGAACGCGTTGTCAGCAAGTACATGCCGCCACTCGCGCATGCCGGCAACGATGGTCGGCTGTATCGGCCCGACGTGAATGTTGCCCCGGTTCGCACCAATGCTGCGAAAGGCCCGCACCGATCTTTGCACCCCGCGATAGGTCACGATGGCATAGGCTTCGGCGGTGTCCAGATTGGGATAGAAGCTCCCGCCAGTCGCAACCAGCAGATCGCCCTGCTGGTCGTGAAAAACGTTCCAGTGGCGTTCGAAGAACCGGGGATCGGTGGTGCCGGCAATGCGTATCGGATCGGGCGTCTGGTGGATCAGGTGATCGTCGATCGGCGACAGCGGAAACTGTTCGCCGAAATGATCGTCCGCTTCGAACGCCCAGTCGCCGTTCATTTGCGCAGGCGCAAAGGAATGCGCGCCGGGCCGCGGGTCACCAGCGAATTGATCCACGGCAGGCTTTCGACCGGCTGCGCCAGCTCGATCGAAGCATACCTCTGGATAATCTCCTGCAGCACGATCTGGCCTTCGATCCGCGCCAACGGCGTACCGAGGCAGAAGTGCGGCCCCTTGCCGAACGCCATGTGCGGGTTGGGGTCGCGGGTGACATCGAGGCGGTCGGGTTCGTCAAAAACCTCTTCATCCCGATTGGCCGAAAGCAGCATGAAAAATGTGCGCTCGCCGACTGAAAGCTGCTTGCCGCCGAGTTCAGTGTCTTCCTTGACGATCCGCCCGATGGACAGGATCGGACTGTCGTACCGCAGGAACTCTTCGACAGCGACCGGCATCGCGCCGGGATTGGCACGCAGGTAGGCATAGGCATCCGGGTTATGCGCCAGCGCCAGCAGTGAATTGTTGATGAGGTTGGCGGTCGTTTCATGCCCGCCATTGAGCACCATCATCAGGCATCCAACCAGTTCGTCATCGTTCAGCCCGCGCCCATCAACCTGCGAGACGATCAGTTGCGAGAGCATGTCGTCCTGAGGCGCCACCCGCCGCTTGGCGATGAGATCCTTGAACAGAGTGGCCATCGCCACGGCGCCACGGCGCGCGCGTTCATACTTGTCGGGCACGCCCCGCGCGCTGCCGATGAACAACATCATGTCATCGGACCAGCTCTTGACCTCCAGCAGACGATCCCGGTCCACGCCCATGAGCTGCATCACGACCATGCCCGGCAGCAGAATCGAGAAGTGCGGAAGCATGTCGAGAACATCGTCATCGGGCAGTTTGTCGAGCAGCATCGCGGTAAGGTCGGACACGGTGCCGCGCAGGGCTTCGAACGCGGGCAGGTTCAGTACGCCTGCCATATGGCGGCGCAGGCGGGTATGATCCGGGGGATCGCGGAACACCATCCAGCTTGTCAGATAGCGCAGAATGTCTTCCGCCGCCGTCTGCGCGCCAGCCGGCAGATGCTTGCGCACGTTGGTCAGGCGTTCTGCAGAGAATGTGTCGCTGCTCGTCAGCCCGTCGAGGATGTCGTCATAGCCGGTGACGATCCAACCCGACATCGGCTCGCTCCAGTGCACCGGGTCTTCGGCGCGCAGCCGCGCGAAGACCGGATGGGGATTGCGGATGGTGTCAGGGTCCGAAGGGTCAAACGTCAGTTCATCGACAGCCATAAGGGTTGCTTTCAGTTGGGCCTGGACTGCAAGGGCGTGTTGCGGCGTAGGAAACGCGGCACCTCAATCCGCGCGCAGCCGCGAAAAGACGAACTCAAGCAGTTCAGTCAGGATTGCATCACGCTCACGCCCCTTGAAAACATACCCTTTCAAGGCCCGCATGTGCGACAGGAACAGGATTTCATTGGCCATGAGGCGGTCGTCGACCTCACGAAAATCGCCGATGATCATGCCTGCGCGGATAAGATCGCTAAGGTACTCCGCCATACTGTTCTCTTCGGCGCGGTACCGGACTTTCGCTTCCTTGGAAAAGGACTGGAACTCCCGGTAGGCAAGCAGAACGGCATCCGACGCATCCCAATGCCGCTGCCAATAAGTGCGAATTGCCGCCTCCAGCTTGGCTACGGCACCCTGCTCCAGCCCTGCGGCGCCTTTCATGTCCTCCAGCAGATCGCGGTTGATCTCGTCGCAGATCATCTCCAGCAGATCGTTCTTGGTATCGATATGACGGTACAGGCCGCCGACGCTGAGCGAGGCGCGCTCGGCAACCTCATTGACCGAGATTTCGGCGAACCCGCGCTCCTTGACGAGGTCCATAACCACATCAATAAGCATCTTGCGCCGTTCGCGCGCGCGCTCCTGCCGGACGCCGCCGGGCTTGCCCGCACGCGAACCGTCGATCACCTTGAGCTTTGCCGTCATTTCCACTTCCATTTTCGAGCATTCGCTCGCTGAAATTGAAGCTATGCCAAGACACATGCCCCACGTCAACACTGTGTGGCATTTCCTCTGCAATCCCCTTATAATTCTAACGGCACGGATCATGGCGGGCGGGATTCCGGGTTGACGAAAAATGGTCGCCACTGCTAAAAAGAGAGTAATTGCTCGCTGTAGCCATTGCTCGGCGCACGAAGCAATGCCGAGGGGAGACAGGCGTGCCGCCAATCTATCACAATGACCATCTGATTTGTGACGCGATCGCCCATCACGGGCGCTTCTCGGCCAATCGCACCGCGCTGGTGTGCGATACCGTGCGCATGACGTGGGCCGAACTGGATCGCAGCATCAACCGGTGGGCCAATGCCCTGATCGCGCACGGCTGCGAGCCGGGGGATAGGGTGTGCATGATCCTGCCGAATGGCATCGCTTCGTTCGTGCTGTTCTGGGCCGCGGTTCGCGCGTGCGGGGTTATCGTACCGCTCAATCCGATGCTGGACGATGATGCGCTGGTCCGCCTGGCTGTGGCGTCCGGCGGGAAGATGCTGTTCGCGGACGGTTCAACCCGTCCACAGGTCGAACGTGTGCGCGACCGTCTGGGTACAGTCCCGTCACACGGCTTCCACCTTTTCGGTCCGGCGGGGCAGGGCTGGCAGGACGCCCAGCAGTTACTCGATGCTGGCAGCGATGACGCACCGGCTGTGCGCCCCACCCTGTCCGATGCCATGACAATCTTCTACTCGTCCGGCACCACCGGCATCCCCAAGGGGATCGAACACACTCATTTCGCCCGGCTCAATTATTGCTATGGCTTCGGGCCGGGTCTGGGCATCGATCGCCATGCCGTCGCGGTCTGCGTAACGCCGATCTATGCATCGGGCACGATGATCACGATGCTTCCCACCATCTACTACGGCGGAACCGTGGTGATGGTCCCGAAGTTCAGCCCGCAGGCGTTCATTGCAGCGGTCGAACGGGAGCGCGGAACCCACAGCTTCATGGTCCCGGCGATGTACGTATCCTTTCTGCAGCATGTCGACCAAGGTGCTGACCTGAAATCGCTCAAGGTGCTGGTCAGCGCCGGCCAGACAATGCCGCTCATCACCCGCGATGCATTGGCACGGCGCCTTCCCGACGCCGGTATATATGAAGTCTACGGCATGACCGAGGGCTTCTTCACGCTGGCGGTTCCGGCCGACTTCGCTTCCGGCAAGCGCGACACGGTCGGCAAGCCCGGCTTCCTTGAAGACATCCGTATCATCGGGGAAGACGACAGCGAATTGCCGACTGGCGAAACCGGTGAAATCGTGGCCTATGGTGCGGGCATGATGACCGGCTACCACGAGCGGCCGGACCTGACCGAAGACGCCATCTGGGTCGGACACGGCGGGCGGACCTATCTGCGCAGTGGCGATCTGGGCCGCCTCGATGACGATGGTTTCCTCTACGTTTCCGGGCGCAAGAAGGACATGATCAAGTCCGGCGGAATCAACATCTATGCAGCCGACATTGAAGAAGTCCTGCTGGCTCACCCTGCCGCTGGAGAAGTCGCGGTTGTTGGCGTTCCTCACCCCCGCTGGATGGAAACGCCGATCGGTGTCGTTATCCTGAAGCCTGGCACTGTTGCCGACGAGGAAACAATGTGCGCATGGGCCAATGCACGGCTGTCGAAGTACCAGCGGCTCAGCCGTGTCATCATCCGCGCCGATTTTCCGAGGGCAACCTACGGCAAGGTGCAGAAGGATCGCCTGCGCGCGGAGTACGCCCACCTCCTGACCCACTGAACCTGCGATCCGGCGCGACCCGCCACCTGCAAACGAAAGACGCCGCGTGACTGTCAGTCGCGCGGCGTCTTTCATGGAAGCTGGCGCATCGGCCCGACCGGAAAAATGACCGGCCGCGCACTGTCGCAGCCGGTCAGGCACCATGTTTGGTCAGAACTTTGCGAGCAGCTCGAACCCATAGGAGCGCGGTGCGCCCGGAATGGTCGCGTTGGTGCCGCCAATCTGGCCAATGGCAATCCCGCCGATGTAGTATTTTTCCTTTGTCAGGTTGCTGACAAACGCTGCCGCGCTGACCTGTGACCCGAAGATTTCGCTCCATTCCGCCCGCAGGTTCACCAGTTTGTACCCGCCGATGACCGTGTTCGGCAGAACCGTGTCGTTGAGATTGCTATAGAAGAACTTGCTTTGCGCATAGATTTCACCGCGCAATGACACCGTACCTGCCTCACCTATGCCGGTCGATGCCTTGGCAAAGAACGATCCGCTATATTTGGGGGCATCGGCATAAGGCCCGAACACGAAGTTTTGCCCCGCCACGGTCGCCCTGCCGTCGGTGAAGCGCGCATTGGTATAGGTCAGTGCACCGCCGATGCTGAAGTGGCTCGAAAACGCAATGTCGGCATCCAGTTCGGCCCCCGTGACGCGGGCCTTGTTGGCGTTGCCGGCATTGGCGGCGTTGTTGATGTAGACTGAACGCTGCACGTTCCTGATGTACTGGTCGTATACTGCAAGATTGAACTGCGCCTTCACGTTGCCCACGAAGCCGGAAAACTTCGCGCCGACCTCAAAGTCGTAGGTCGTTTCCGGCTTGAACGGATCGGGATCGGGAAACTGCGCCCCCGACGTCCCATTGAACCCGCCGGTCCGCCAGCTTCCGCGATGGTTGAAATAGACCAAAAGTGAATCGCTCACGCGATAGTCGAGGCCAACCAGCCAGCTTGGCTTCGACGTCTTGAGTTGGCCGGGATTGAGAGCGCCGAGCAACTTTGGATCGCCTGCCGTGCTCGGCTCGAAGCGGATTCGGTAGTCCTCCCAGGTATAACGGAGGCCGCCCGACAGATTCAGGCGATCCGTCACCGCGTAGGTAAGCTGGGCATATAGCGCCCGCGATTTGTCTATCGACGTGCTTTCATAAGACCCCAGATATGCCAGCCCGAAATCGGGCAGGATGGTCACGGGAATGTAGGAGAACGTCTGCTCTTCCGAAATGAAGGCACCAACAATGTACTTCAGCGCACCGGTTTCGCCAGAGGCCTGCAGTTCATCGGACCACTGGCGTGTGCCGAAGATGTATCCGTTGCCATCATACGTCCCCCCCCAGATCTGCTGCGTCGGCCCGCCGGTTGCGCCAAAGAACTCGTATGGGCTGCCATCAACATCGAGCAGGTCCGAAGACACTACCTTGTTGTACCCGAAGATATTCTTGAGGGTCAGGGCATCCGTCGCCTCGAACGTGGTTGTATTGGAAACAAACGTCTGGTTCGCACGGTGCGCCTGGCTGCGGTTGATCGATACATCGTAGAAGCCACCGGCAAGCCCCGCGGCGCGCTTTGCCATGTAGTCCGCAATGCCGTTGTAGAGAGCATTGACGCGCGGATCGGTCGAGCTGCCGTTGCCTGGCCCAAGCGCATCGGCGCCATGAAAATCAAGCATCGACGTGACGAGCGGCTTGGTCATGCCATCGAGCGGATCGACGTAGGTGGAGGGGTTGTTGACCCCGTTGACCGTCTGCACATCCAGCCCGGTATTGGTGCCACCATAACTGCCGCGCTGAAACACGGTAAGGTTGCTGAACGCCGAACCTTCCGGCGCGATCAACAGGCTGGCGCGCCCCACCTGCGCATCGATATCGCCAAGGCGCGAACCGTCGATAAGGTTGCGCTGATACCCGTCGCGGGTCTGTGACCGCCCCGCAAGCCGCAAGGAAACGCCGCTCATCAAAGGGATGTTGACCGCGCCTTCCAGCTCTACGTTGCTGAAGTTGCCATAGCCGCCCTTGAGATAGCCACCAAAGTCGGCCGTCGGGCGCGCCGAGGCGTAAAGCACGGCGCCGCCGGTAGCGTTGCGCCCGAACAGCGTGCCCTGCGGCCCCTTGAGCACCTGAACACTCTGTAGGTCGAAAAGCGCGGTGCCGGCTGTGCCGCCGGCCGGCACGTCGTTGAGGTAGGCCGTGACAGCCGGGGCGGAAAACGAGAAGGCATCGATCGACTGGCCACGGATGGCGAAGTTGATCTGGTTGGCGGTCAGCGCCGAGCGCACCGTAAGGCCGGGCGTAGCGAATTGCAGATCGGTTTCGGTAACGATCCGCCGTTCGGCCAAGGCGTCAGCCCCGAAGGCGGCAACCGCCACGGGGACGTCTTGCAACCGCTCTGAATCGCGGCGGGCCGTCACCACGATGGCATTGCTGATGTCACCCGCCGTTGCGGCCCGCTGCGCAGCCGCTTCGGCCTCTTGCGCCTTGGCAGTGCCGGACGCAACCGCAAGGCTAAGCAGCGAAACTCCGACAGGAAGCGCCAGCTTCGCCAACGGCCGCGTGTTTATCAAGGCAGTTTTCATCACACCTCTCCCCTCTAATTGATTATTTTTGAAATCGCGGGTTATTGATTTTAGTATCTGATTATAAACGATTAATTTTACACAAATGGCGCGGTCTACCGGCTCGTACATACTGCAGGGACACGGGCGTCTCGCCAGTGATGCCCACCCCCCAGACAGCGCGCGCAAGCCGCCTTGCCGTCTGACCGTTTCCTATCCGTTTGCCAGGCCCACAGGATGCGTGACTCCATTTGCGAGTGAATGCTCGCTCTTTTAATGACGGCAAGCAATTCCTGTCAAGGCGATATATTGCCGACATGTTCGGGGAATGGCGGCTTATATGGTGATTTCACTGGAGGACAGCCCGCGCGCACGAATGCTGCGGGATGTCCATGCTACAGATAAGTGAGAGAGTAATCGCCTTATGCCCACCCGCCTGTGGGCGAGCCAATGCCGACTTGCACAGCGTTGGCGGCAACTGTGCTGTCAAGTGGCTCAGGCCGCCCTTCGGCTTACTGCAATGATCGCGCCGCTTCTGTCGCCGCCGACCGCAATGGTCCCGTCGGACAGCACGGCTATGTCGGCAAACGGCAACAACGGTCCGGGCATCAGCCCGGCGATGCCCGGCAGGACATGCGGCGCCATGCCGCCGTCTGTGCCCGCCGGCAGCCCGCTCGCCAGCATTTCGACCATCCCGTCGGCGCGGCGCAGGTGCAGCGTTCCACTTCCGCGATCAAGCACGACAGGCTGGCCATCCAGCACGCCGACACCGTGAGGATCGTCAAGGCCGGAAAGGACCACGCTACGGCCCAGGTGCGAAAGGTGCACCAGTGCGCCTGCTCCTGCTTCGCTCACGAACAGACCACCGTCGTCTGCCACTGCAAGGCCAACAGGGCGGTCCAGACCCGCAAACGCCGTACGCGTCGTGCCGTCGGACGCTATAGCCACAATCCGTCCTGCCCCACTATCACAGACATAGGTCGCGCCATCGGCAGCAACCGCCACGGCCATTGCCCGGTCCAGCCCTTCGGCAAGGATCTGCGCCTCGCCACCGGGGTGATAGCGCGCGCACTGCCCGGCGCTGTTGGTAAAGACCGTCTCGCCGGATGCCGTCACGGCAACGCCTCTGATAAAGCCGGGGAAACCGTGCTGCAGCAGCATCGCCGGACGGTCGACCCGCCCATATGGATCCACTCTGGCAAAGCTCATCCCGTCGGCAACGACAATGGTCCCGTCGTTTCCGGCGCACATCCCGTATGGCCCTGCCATCCCGCCTGCGACGACAACGCGTTGCGCGCCGGACGGCGCAACCTCTACAATCTCGCCGTCTGTGAAGTGCGAAACATACATCGCGCCGCTATCGGCAAAGGCGAAATTGTCGATCCCGTACGCAACCGTTGCATGCAGAATGCAGGTCTGCGCCGCGATGTCGATACGGGTGATCCGGCCCGACCCGGATTCGACCACGAACAACCGCCCCGCCGGATCGAACTTGACTGCGGTCGGTATATCCAAACCGCCGATTACCCGCTCCGGCTGCCCCCCGTCCGGCGACACGCGCCATACTTCGCCCAGCGGAACCAGCGGAAAATACAACATCCCATCCGGTCCCATGCACAAGGCATTAGGCATCATCAGCCCGGAAGCGATCTGTCTCGGTTGCCCGCCCTGTGGGTCCAGTTCCAAGATCCGGCCTTCCGGGTTGAACTCGCTCATGAAAATGCGGTCGGCGTGAACCGTGATGCCGTTGGCGACGGGCACATCTGCCGCAATCACATCGACCGCCCCGTTGGGCCGCAACGCACTTACCCGCGCGCTCATCACTTCCGTGACGAACAGGTTCCCGTGGGAATCAAATGCCACATCGTCCGGTGCAACGATCAGCCCGTCCGCTGCCGACACGACACGGGTTGCGCCCGTTGCAATGTCGACCGCGCTGAGTTGCGAGCCGAACGCCTGAGCCACATACAGATCGCCATCAGGCCCGATCCGCATACCGTTTGCGCCGACGAGGGCCGCGGGCGGCACCAGGGTACGCACGGACCATCCCGCTGCGGTTTCCGGGCTGGATGCGGGCAATCCCAATCTGTCAGCCATAGCGCGCCTTTCGTTCGGTCAGACGTCGAGAACCAGTCGCGGGCTGGATGCACGCGAACAACATACCAATATCTTGTTGTTGAGGGCGCGCTGCTTGGGTCGCAGGAAGGAATCCCGATGGTCGGGTGTGCCTTCCAGCACCTTCGTCAGGCAGGTTCCGCAGGTGCCCTCGTTGCACGAACGCGGAATGTGGAAGCCTGCTTCGTCAAGGACATCCGCGATCGACTTTTCCGGTGGAACGGTAACAGTCAGGCCGGACCTGCGCAGTTCGACCTCGAATGGCGCAGCTTGCACCAGGGCTTCCAGCTCACGCGGGCGAAAGCGTTCGATGTGAAGCAGTTCTTCCGGCCATGACGCACAATGCCGTTCAACCGCCTGAATCAGAGGCTCAGGGCCACAGCAGTAGGCCACGGTGCCGGGCGCCGGATTACCCAGGAAAGCGGGCAGGTCGAGCAACCCGAACTCATCCTGCGGGCAAACGGTGACCTTGTCCGTATACTGCCTCAAGACGTCCAGATAAGCCATGGACGCACGGGTCCGTCCACCATACAGCAGCGCCCACTCCTTGCCCTGCCGTTCAAGCTCACGGATCATCGGCAGAAGCGGGGTTATCCCGATCCCCCCGGCGACGAAACGATAGCGAGCGGCATCGACGAGCGGAAAATTGTTGCGCACATCGACAACGGCAATCGCGCTGCCGACGGCAGCCTGGTCATGAAGGAACGCCGACCCGCCACGGCTTGCAGGCTCGCGCAGCACCGCAAAATCCAGACGCATCCGATCCGCCGGATCACCGCAGAGCGAATACTGGCGGCCAAGCCCGCCCTCAAGCGCGATGTCGACATGCGCCCCCGGCATCCATTCCGGCCATGGCTGGCCATCGTCGCGCTCGATCGTGAAGGCTTTGACGCCCGCAGCCATCACGTCGATGCGGCTTATCCGCGCCATGAACTTGACCGGTTCGGTCATCGCACTGCGTTCCCTGGATTACTGTTATCGCCGATCAGCACGATGTCCCGCTCTACCATCCGAGCATGCAGCGCGGCGACAGCCGGAGAATGCGGGATATCCAGCAGGATCTGATGCAAGGCAAGGTTGTGCTGCGCCGCCGCCTGCAGATTTGGATCATTGATCCCCGCAATCGGCGGCACATTGATCGAAAGCAATCGGGCGGAAAGCGAATCCGGCCCATCATCGGGCAGAAGCTCGGAAAGCACCGCCGCGATATCGGCGTTATCTGCCGCCAGATGTGGACCAATACGGTCCCAACTGCGTTCAAGGCGGCCAATGAGGTGCAGCGCAGCCTTCATCTGCTGCTGCGGGACGCCTTGGGGCAGGGCAGGTAAAACCTGGGCCACAAGGCTTTCGCGCAGGCCGCGCAGAAGAGCCCCGGGATTAGACTGCTGCATTGCGCAACTCCCAGTTTTCAGCAGCAATCCATGCCATGGCCAGCTTCAGGCATGCGGGGACTTTGGCGGCGCGGTCGATATGGCGCAGGTTCAACGTCTTACCGTTGGCGAAAAGGTGTGCCGCCGCCAGTGAAATCGCCGCAAACTTGGCCTCGCTGAAAATGCGATAGAATACAACGGACTGACGCGGAATCGCGAAGCCCGCATGCTGTGCGTGAATCGCCAGAAAATCGTCGAGCGGCAGGAACCGTTGCGGACTCCACATCTGCCGGTAGATCCACGCGACATCTTCAGCAGGGTCACCGACATGCGCCATCTCCCAATCGAGAAGCGCGGTGACACGGTCGCCCTCGTACAGGAAATTGCCGGGCCGCAGATCGCCGTGAACCAGCGACTGCCGCACCGGAACGGGTGCATGGCGGCGCAGCCAGCCGAAAAGCCATGACAGCACAGGATGAGGCTCAAGCCGATGCTTGCGGAAGCTCTGCTCCCAATAGGCGATCTGGAAGGCGACGGGGTCATCCGGCGCGCCGCCCAACCCGGCTGCCCCATGATCAAAGCAGTGTAACTGTGCTGTCGCTACCGCCAGGTCCGCGCTGATCGCGCGCCCGCGATGCGCGTCGGCAGCAAGGAAATCGGTGACACTGGCCTGGCCGACCATGCGCTCCAGCACGATGGCTGGGGCGCCGGTGATCGCACCTTCGGCGTCGAGCAGAAGGGCCGCAGGGGAACGCACCCCTGAACCGTTCAGAGCAGACAATACTGCATACTCGGCCGCTGTATCGGATTCTACATGCTTGCCGGATACCTGGCTAAGAAGAATGCATGGCCTGACGGTGCCGTCCGGCCAGCAGGCATCGAAGGCATAGGCGCGGCGGGCGTTGCCGCCGAAGGCACGCTGCCAGCCGGAGATAGTCACCGCACCGCCACCCTCGGCCAGCCGCCGTGCCAACGCGGCCTGCATCACAGCATCGTCCGGGCTGTGGCCCACGCTCATCGGGTTCCTGCCGAAACCCGCAACACTTCGCCGGAGATGCTGTCCGATTGAGGCTCAAGGAAAAAGGCAATGCCCTCCGCCTCGTCTTCCAGCGTGGCGAACTTGCCCAGTGCGGTGTAGCCCAGATGCCGCTCGACATAAGCGCCACCGAAGTTTTCCGCTACCTTTGGACTGAACACAAGGCCGGGTGCGATCGCGTTGACCCGGATACCACTGCGGCCGAGCAGGATGCTCAGCGTCTGCGTCAGCGCCACAACCGCTGCCTTGGCCGGGTTGTAGGCAGTATCGCCCAGATCCGGGCGATTGGCGAACGCGGCCAGCGACGCAACGTTGCAGATCTTGCCATACCCCTTCTTCACGAAGTGCGGCTCGACATGCTTGCACATGAGAAACGCGCTATCCACGTTCACTTCAAAGGTGCGGCGGAAGTACGCAAGATCGATTTCGGCAAGCGGCCGGTCCATGGACGCAGACTCGATACCAACCATGCCGCCAGCGACATTAGCCAGCCCGGTGATATCGCCGTAGGTATCGAGACAGGCAGCGACGACCGCCTGCACTTCGTCTTCCCGCGACAGGTCAGCCCGGAAGGTAGCGACCTTTCCTGGCAGCCCGGCGCAGGATTCAACAAATGCATCCAGACGGCGCTGGCTGATATCCACGCCGAGCACGTTCGCGCCGGTCCGCAGAAGACGCCGGGCGGTTGCACCGCCGATTCCACCAGCCGCCCCGGTGATGATGTAAGTTCGTGTGTCGGTCATGCGATCCTCAGACGTAAGATACGGGATTGAACTGCGGCGCGCGCTTTTCCTTCAGCGCATCAAGACCTTCCCGCGCCTCAGGACCGGTAAAGCCGAGAATGCCAAACGCCAGCGATGCCTCGAACGCCGGCCAGGCGCTCTTCATCCAGTTGTTCAGCGAAAGCTTGGTCCACCGTACCGCCGCCGGAGGCCCTTTGGCGAGGCGGCTGGCAATCTCAAGCGCGCGCGGGTAGCATTCATCATCAGGAACACAAAAGCTGACCAGGCCGATCCGCTCCGCCTCCACGCCAGAGATAGGCTCGCTTGTCATCAGGTAGTACTTGGCCTTGGCCATGCTGGTCAGCAACGGCCAGATCGCCACCGCGTGATCGTCTGCGGCAACGCCCAGCACGGTGTGGCCATCGACAAGCTTCGCCGATTGCGCCGCAACACTGACATCGGCCAGCAGTGCCACGGCCAGTCCACCGCCCGCTGCCGCGCCGTTGATCGCCGACACGATCGGCTTGCTGCAGTTGAGCATGGAATCGACCATGATCCGGGCATCCTTCCACATCTTGCAGCGGAAATCGTGATCGGCGAGGATATTTTCGATCATTTCGAAATCCCCGCCAGCAGAAAAGGCGCGCCCCTCGCCTGTAATAAGCACACTGTTCACTTCGGGGTCCTGATCAACCAAAGACCAGATATGACCCAGATCGTGATGGAGCTGAAAATCCATCGCGTTCATCTTGCCCCGTGAAATGGTTATCCCAAGGACATGGTCGGCCGGACGATCGATACGCAGGCTTGCATATTGCGGATAGTTCACGCGGCGCCTCCGCCGACCGATCGTTTGCTCACAGCTCTTCTCCCGATTGACCGCCAAGCGCCGTGCACGGCGCCACCCGAAAGCAAGGCATAATGGCGAGCGATTACTCTCTTTATCGGATCATATGTTGCGACCCGCCGCGAAGTCAAGCGCCGTTTTCACCCTTGCTTTCGGGCGTGATAGGGTCAATTTCCGTATGCACGTCGCTATTGACTGTCTGAAAAATGCAGATAGAAAAGCGAGAGTTTGCTCGCTAATGGAGCATCAAAATTGCCCCGCGCGAACGGCAAAGCCTGTGAGAGGGCGTGTGAAAGGGATGGCAAGGCAAATGCAGAACACGACCAAGGCCGTGGACTATGACACGATCATCGTTGGTGCCGGCTTCGGTGGCCTGCGCGCGCTGTACGAGATGCGCAAGCGGGGCAAATCGGTCCGCCTGCTCGATGCCGGCAGCGATGTCGGCGGTACGTGGTACTGGAACCGCTACCCCGGCGCACGCACTGACAGCGAGGCCTGGGCCTATTGCTATTCATTCTCGCAGGAATTGCAGGACGAATGGGACTGGCCGGAACGAATGCCGACGTGGAACCAGGTCCAAGGCTATCTGGCCCACGTGGCGGACAAGTTCGCCATGCGCGAGGACATCAGTTTCAACACCCAGGTTGTCGCATGCACGTATGACGAAGCGTGCAACCAGTGGGAAATCACCACCGCCGACGGGGCCGTGCTGCGCTGCCACTATTTCATCTCGGCAGTCGGTTGGTTCGCGGTAGCCGTAGAGCCGCCGTTCGACATGAGCGGATTCAAGGGGGCGTGGTACATGTCCTCGAAGTGGCCGAAGGAAGAGGTGGATTTCCGCGGCAAGAAGGTCGGTATCGTCGGAAGCGGATCGACGGCAGTCCAGATTCTGCCTGTAGTGGCAAAACTGGCGTCGCAGGTCACGATGTTCCAGCGCACTCCGAACTATGTACTGCCGGGCCGCAATCACCCCCTCGACAGCACCGACATGGATTCGATCCGGTCACGCTATGACGCAATCTGGGAGCAGGTCCGGAAGCAGGCCTTTGCTTTCCCGATGGAAACCTCGACAATCATGTACGATGATGTCGACGACGAGCAGCGCGAAAGACTTTTCGAGTTCGGCTGGGAACAAGGTGGCTTCCGCTACATCTTCGAAACGTTCGGCGACATTCTGACTGACAGGCGGACCAATGCCGCCGCCGCTGACTTTGTCAGGCGGAAAATACGTTCAATCGTCAAGGATCCCGCGACAGCAGACCTTCTGACGCCGCGATACCCGATCGCCCTGAAGCGTCCGCCGCTGGGCAACTTCTATTACGAGAGCTTCAACCGGGACAACGTCAAGCTGGTTGATGTCAGCACCCATCCGCTGATCGGCGCGACCGGGCAGGGCCTGCGAACGGCTGTTGCGGAATACGATTTCGACATCATCATTTTCGCAATCGGCTTCGACGCCGTTACCGGGCCGCTCACCAAACTGCCGGTACGCGGCCGAGGCGGGCAACTCATCAGCGAAAAGTGGGCGGCCGGGCCGCGTACGCATCTTGGGATCGTGATGGACGGATTCCCCAACATGTTCATCATCACCGGGCCGCAATCACCGTTTTCCAACGTCCCGCCGGTGATCGACGTGGCGGTGGACTGGATCGGGCAGGCCATCGCCAGGGCCGACGCCACGCAAGCGGATGTTATCGAAGCAAAGGCCGACGCCGTCGATCGCTGGGTACAACTGATGCAGGACTTGCTCGATCAAACCTTGCTGGGCGAGGCCGTGGAACTGAAGTCCTGGTTCATGGGCGCAAACATTCCCGGCAAGGCCCACGCCCCACTGCACTACTTCGGCGGCGCTTCGGGCTATTTCGACGAGATCGCAAAGTCGCTGGACACCGGCTTTGCCAATGATCTGGTGTTTTCGAACGCCGCGCTGGTGCCCGCAGAGTGACGGCATAGCCCCATCGACAAGACGTTGGCGGCGCGATCCCGTGGCCGGGGCGGCCACGGGATGCACGGGTCAGGGCTGCGGCGCCTTTGCGCCTGCCTTTACCATTCGAGTTCGAGCGCGGGGACGAACTGGATGTTGCCGACGAAGTAGCCCGGTTCGAAGCCCTGCTTGTAGCGGAACGTCGGGATCTGCGTCAGGAAGCGTTCCAGCGCGGTCTGCAGTTCAAGCCGCGCCAGATGCTGGCCAAGGCACTTGTGGATGCCGTTGCCAAGCGCGATGTGCGGTGTCTTGCGATCGAACCGCACGGTCTGCGGGTCTTCGTAGTAGGTGGGATCCTGTCCCGCAACCGGCGTGGCGTTAGCCACGAAATCGCCCGGCATGATCTTCTGGCCGTGGATTTCGAGTTCCTTCGTGGCGATACGGAACGTGGTGACCGGCGCGAATATCCGCAGCATTTCCTCGATCGCGCCGACATGCAGCTTGGGATTGGCGCGCAGTTCATCCTGACGGTCCGGGTTGCGGGCCAGCCAGTTGAAGATGTTGCCAAGCATCGTCGTTACCGTGTCCAGCCCGCCGGTGAACAGGTTGAAGCAGTGGCCGAACACTTCATCGTCGTTCCATTTGCGGCCCTGGAACTCGTAGCTCATGATGTGGGTGATGTAATCGTCCTGCGGGTTGCGCCGCCGCTCCAGGATTTCGTGCATCAGGTAGTTCTTGACCGCGCGCACGCCTGCGCCGCGCTCGTCCAGCGTCTTGGTGTGCAGGATCTGGTATTCCCACTCCAGAAACTCGTCGAGCCGTTCCTGCGGCAGGCCAAGCAGGTCGAGCACGATGTAGATCGGGTACTTCTGCGCGAACTCCTTCACGAAATCGCATTCGCCGCGATCCTTGAAGGTTTCGATCAGACGGTCAGCGCGTTCGCGCAACTGATCGCGCATGGCCATCATGCGCTGCGGCGCGAAGTAGGGGTTGATCGGCCGGCGGTATTCCGAATGGATGGGCGGATCGGGTTCGGTCGGGATGGTCAGCCAGTCTTCCCCGATGGACTGGGCAAACTGGGCCATGCCCTTCTTCGTGTAGTTGTCCGCGTCGCGCAGGATTTCGTTGATATCCTCGACATGCGTCAGCAGCCACCCGCCGGGAATGCCCACCGCGATGTTGCTGACCCAGGTGATCGGCCCCAGCGTGCGGTGGATTTCCGGCACGAGGACTTCCTGCGGGCATTCGCGGATGACGGTGCGATCATAGAGGCGCAGCGACACGGCGCTGTCCTTGGGCACGTGGGCGGGGGTATTTGCGGGGTTGGCCATGGCCTCGTCTCTCCTTGCGGCTATCCGTCATTCGCGCTGCGGGCATGCCACAGTGCTGACTATCATCCGGGCGCCTTTGCACGGCCCCTTCCCGCAAAGAACTAGCGCGCGCCTTTCGGACGATCTATAGATGATAGTCCACTTTTCATAAGCGATAGTCCGAATTGTTCGATCCTCTCGCCGAAGTCGTTGGCCTGCTCCAGCCGCGCGCGACCGAATCCAAACTCGTCAGCGGGGCGGGCGCGTGGACCGCGCACCGCTCGGACGACGGGCACCCGGTCTATTCGGCCGTCCTGGCGGGGTCGTGCAGGCTGACGATTGGCGACAATGCGCCGATAACGCTGGAACCGGGCGATTTCGTGCTGGTCCCCGCGCTCTATGACGTTCGCACGTCGAGCATCGCCCCGGCGCGCAGCGATGCGCGGCAAGCCCCGGTGCAGACGGTTGGCGGCACGGTGCGGCTGGGCAGTGCCGATCCCCCCGATTTCCTGATGCTGGTGGGGCATTTCACCTTCGGTTCCAGCGATGCGGGCCTGCTGCTTTCGCTGCTGCCGCAATTCGTCCACATCCGCGGGAAGGGACGCCTGACCACGCTGGTCCAGCTTGTCGACGATGAAGCGCGCAGCGACCTGCCGGGGCGCGAACTGGTGCTGGCGCGGCTGCTTGAAGTGCTGCTGATCGAGGCGCTGCGTTCGACCGGCGGTTCGGCGGCACCGCCGGGCCTGCTGCGCGGTCTGGGGGACCGCCGTCTCGCCGCGGCCTTGCGCCTGATGCATGCCAGCCCCGGACAGGCCTGGACGATGGGCCGCCTTGCCGCCGAAGCCGGGCTTTCGCGCTCCGCCTTTTTCGAACACTTCAAGCGCGAGATGGGCGTGGCGCCGATGCTCTACCTGCTGCGCTGGCGCATGGCGCTGGCAAAGCACCTGCTGCTGCGCGAAACCAAGGGGCTGGGGGCCGTGGCCGAACAGATCGGCTATGGATCGGCCAGCGCGTTCAGCATTGCCTTCAGCCGCCATTGCGGCATGTCGCCAATGCAATACGTGCGCAGCAGGCAGAGCGAAAGCACTGACCCGGCCGTTCCCGCCTGATGGCGTTTGCGCCGCGCGCATCAGCGTTCAGGCGGGTGACGCGGCAGGGCGAAACTGACGGGACAGCGCGTGGTAAAGCTTTTCCTCGCAGATCCGGCTGCTCACGGCGTCCGCGATCAGGGCGGTGGCGAACAGGGGCAGGATCATCGTGCGGTCAGCGGTCATCTCCATCATGATGATCACCGACGTCATCGGCGCGCGGACGACGCCGGTGAAATAGCCGATCATGCCCAGCAACACGATCGCGCCTGCCGGGCTATCGGGGAACAGGGTGGTGATAAGCTGGCCGAACCCCGCGCCGACCGAAAGCGAGGGCGCAAAGATGCCGCCCGGAGCGCCGCTCATCGCGGTGGCCAGCGTGGCGATGAACTTGGCCGGTCCGAACGCGAACGATGCGCTTTCCCCCGACAGGAGCAGCCGGGTGGTTTCATAGCCCGTTCCCCAGGTCAGCCCTTCGGTCAGCAGCCCGGTTATGGCGACAACCACGCCACAGCCTGCCGCCAGCAGCACCGGGCGGGCGCGCGCGGCCATCAGCCAGGGCCGCCCCGGCAGCGTCATGGCAATCATCATGCGCGAAAACAGCCCGCCGATCACCCCACCCAGAATCCCCGCGACCGGCGCCACAAGCAGCATCGTGCGCAGCGGCAGCCCGCCGTTCATCGCCCCGAAATAAACATAATCCCCGGCCAACCCCAGGCTGACCAGACCGGAAATCATCACCGCCAGCATGACCAGCACGGCCACTTTCTGTTCGAACGCTGCCGCCAGTTCCTCGATTGCAAAGGCCACTCCGGCGAGCGGCGTGTTGAACGCCGCCGCCACCCCCGCCGCGCCGCCCGCGATAATGACCCCGGCCGAAATCGGCACGCGCAGCCAGCGGTGGACGGCAACCATCAGCGCGGCGCTGATCTGGACGGTCGGCCCTTCGCGCCCGACCGACCCGCCCGCCGCCAGCATCGCCAAGGTGCCGGCAAACTTCGCGCCGGCCGTCCGCAGCGAGATCAGGCCGCCTTTGGACTGGCGTTCGGGGTTGTGTCCGGCGGCCATGACCTGCGGGATGCCCGAACCGCGCGCTTCGGGAAACATCTGCCGGGTCAGGTGGACCACAGCGGCAAATACCAGCGGTGTCACCACCAGCGGCGCATAGGGCGCCACCAGCACCAGCCGCAGGAACAGCGTCTGCGCATATTCACCGATCTGCGCAAAAAGGATCGCCACCAGGCCGAGCAGGATCGCGCCGATAACGGCTGCCAGCCGGTTCTGGACCACGGCAACGTGCTTGCTGGCCAGCCAGGCGGGAAGAAATCTCGACATGGCGATGCCTTAGCCCGCCATTGCCCGATCCGGCAATGGCATTGACCGGCATGCGATGCATCTGCGCTTGATCCGCGCCCCACGCGCGCCTATGGGGCCGCGCAGTGCTGAAGCATCGCCGCCCTTTCCTGCGTTTCCTGCCGCTCGTGCTGCTGGGCCTGCTGTTGAGCAGCATGATCCCGCGCGGCGTGATGGCCAGTGCGCAACCCGGCAGCTTCGGCTTCATCCTGTGCACCGGCATGGCGCCTGCCACGGCAGACGCCCGGATCGCGGCGCGGCCCGAACTGGCAACGCTGGTCGCCGCCTATCGCGCATCGCGTACCGATCAGGATGCGCCCGGCAAGAACAGTGATGGCAAGACCCAGCCTGCAGCGCAGCTTTGCCCCCATGCCGCGGCCCACGATCTGGCCACGCTGGTGACCTTGCCTGCGGTCCTTGCGCTGCCCGCAACCGCGCGCAGCTTTGATCTGGGGCGCGCAACGCGCTTCTCGATCAGCCGCCACGCTGCGCGGCCACCGGCCACCGGCCCGCCTGCCCTGATCTGATTGCCGCACGGCGGCCGCACCTTGCGCGCCGCCCGCATGCCGTTTCAGATTCAGGATTTTCCCTAAAATGCAAAAGACCGCCTTTCGCGGCAGCGTGCTTTCGGGCGCGGCTGCCATTGCCCTGCTTGCCCCTGCCGCCCATGCCCAGGGCATTGGCCAGCAGCAGGATGTCATCATCGTTTCCGCCAGCCGCACCGGCACGCTGACCGCACCGGCCGTGGGCGAAGCGCGCGCCACGCTGGAAAACATCCCCGGCGCCATCGGCTTTGTCGAAGACAGCACCTTTGCCGACGATTTCACCCAGAGCATCGGCGATGCGCTGGCGCTGACGCCGGGCGTGTTCGCGGATATCAGCGCCCAGCGCGAAAGCCGCATCTCGATCCGCGGGTCGGGGCTCAATTCCGGGTTCGAACGGCGCGGGCTGACCGTGCTGCGCGATGGCGTGCCGATCAGCCGCGCCAGCGGCAGCACCGAGTTCCAGGAAGTCGACCCGTTGACGGTGCGCTATCTTGAAGTGTTCAAGGGTGCCAACGGCCTGCGCTTCGGCGCGGCATCGCTGGGGGGCGCGGTCAATGTCGTCAGCCCGACCGGGCGCACCGCCCACGCCCCGTTCAGCGCGCGGCTGGAAGGCGGCAGCTTCGGCACGGTGCGCGGCAATGTGGCGCTGGCGGGCGCTGGCGATACGGTGGACTATTTCATCGGCGTTACCGGCCTGTCGAGCGATGGCTACCGCGATCACAGTGCCGTGCGCAGCGTCTATGCCCACGGCAACCTTGGCATCCGCCTGTCCGATACGGTGGAAACGCGCTTCTTCTTCACCGGGCTGAGCGACAATTTCGAACTGGCCGGATCGCTGCGGCTGGCCGATGCGCTGGCCAACCCGCGCGCGGCAGGGCGTGCCGTCACGGTCGGGCCGTTCCGCCCCGGCGGGCCGGTGACCGTGCTCGATCCCGGTCCCGTGGCCGACGACTGGGACCGCAATCTCGACGTGCTGCGCGTTTCGAACCTCACCGCGATCGCCCTCGGCTCCACCCGGCTCGAACTGGGCGGCTGGTATGCGCGGCGCGTGCTCGATCACGCGATCACCCGCTTTGCCGGGATCATTGCCCAGACCGAGGACGAAGTGGGCGGATCGGTGCGGCTGGCAGGTACGTTCCCGCTGATGGGCCGCGATGCGCGCTGGACCATCGGCGGCTGGCATGCCTTTGCCAGCAACGATGCCAGCACCTTCGTCAACGCATCGGGGGCACGCGGGGCCTTGCGCAGCCGTGCGGATCAGGATTCATCGACCACCACCGCCTTTGCCGAAATCGACCTGCCCTTTACGGGCTGGCTCAACGCCGTGGCGGGCGGACAATATGGCCGCGCCGTGCGCGACGTGACCGGCAAGGTGGGGACGGTCAGCGGGCGCGGGGCCTATGACCAGTTCAACCCGCGATTCGGGCTGATCGCCCGCGTCGCCCCCGATGCCCAGGTCTTTGCCAACGTCAGCCGCAGCTTCGAACCGCCGAGCCTGGCCGACCTGACATCGGGCGGGGCAACGCCGTTTGCGCCGCTCGCCCCGCAGCGCGCCACCACCTATGAAATCGGCACGCGCGGGCAAAGCGGCGTGCTGGCGTGGGACGTTGCGCTGTATCGCGCGGAAATCGGGAACGAGTTCATCGACAACGCGATCAACGGCGGCGCGACCACGGTCACCGTCAACGCCGACCGCACGATTCACCAGGGCATCGAAGCCGGGGTGGATCTGTTCGTGGCCAAGGCTCTGCTGCAGGCGCGCGGACAGCAACTGCGGCTGAGCCTGTCCTACACGCTCAACGATTTCCGCTTCGATAACGATGCGCTGTTCGGCAACAACCGCCTCGCCGGGGTGCCGCGCCACGTGTTCATCGCCGAAGCGCGCTTCGACCGGAAGGACCGCTTCTACCTTTCGGCCAACCTGCGCTTCATCCCGCAAGGGCCATGGGCGGATTATGCCAATACCGAACGCCCCGATGGCTATGAATGGGTCGGGCTGACCGGCGGGGTCTATCTGGCCAGGGGGGTGAAGCTGTTCGCTTCGGTCGAAAACCTGTTCGACGTGGTGCACATCTCGAACGTCGGCACCGTCACCAACCAGACGCGCGAACGCGCCGCGATCTACACGCCAGGGCAGGGCCGCGCCGTCTATGGCGGCATCAGCTTCGGCTTCTGAGGGGGAGAGAAGGGCATGAGCATCAAGACGCGCATGGCGCGCTGGTCGTTTTCCAAGCACCAGTGGCTTGCACTTGTCGGCGGGATCAGCCTGCTGATCTGGGGCCTTTCGGGCCTGACCCACGTGTGGCTGGTCCTGTTCGGGCCGCAGCAGACGGTGTTCATGCCCCCGGTCCAGCCGGTGAACCTTGCCGGTTCGCGCCCCGTGGCGCAAACGCTGGCCGCCGCCGGGATCGACCGCGCCATCGCGGTGCGCACAGTGCCGGGGCCGGACGGCACGCTGTATCAGGTGACCACGGCCCCGCTGGCGCCACGGCGCTATTTCGATCCGGCCACCGGGGCAGAGCGGGTTGGCCACGATGCGGTCCAGGCGGAATATCTGGCGCGCCACTATCTCAAGGAAAAGCGGCCCGTCCGCGAAATAACGCTGCAGACCGTGTTCGATGACGATTACCCGTGGGTCAACCGCCTGTTGCCGGTCTGGCGTGTCAGCTTTGCCGGGGATGATGGGCTGGTCGCCTATGTCCACACCGAAACCGGCAGCCTGGCTGCGGTCAACACCCGGTCCAAGGCGGTGCAGCAGCGGCTGTTCCGCTGGCTGCATACCTGGGACTGGTTCCCCGCGCAGGCCGAATGGGTGCGCGTGGCGATTGTCACGGTGATGGTCGGCAGTCTCGCCGCGCTGGCGGTGACCGGCATGATGATGCTGGTGGCTATCCGCCGCGCACGCCGCCTGCCCGGCGCTGCGGGCTGGCACCGCGTATCCGGCTACGTACTGGCATTGCCGCTGCTGATGTTTTCGCTGAGCGGGATCTACCATCTGGTGCAGTTCGCGCTGGAGCCGCCGGTCAGCCAGTTGCGCATGGCCCGGCCACTGGACCTTTCGCCGGGCCGCTTTGCGGTGGAGCAGGACTGGAATGCCATCGCCGCCGGGCGCCCGGTGCGCGCGCTGTCGCTGGTGGAAGGGCCGCAGGGCCAGCCGCTTTACCGGCTGGATCTGGCGCAAGGCCCGGCGATGATGGGCGCCGAACACGACCACGGCACGCACGATCACGCCAGCCATGGCGCGGCGCAAGCCATGCCGACCACGGCGAGCGCAATCCGCAAGGCGCGCTTTGACGGCGTCCAGCCGGGCGGGGCTTCAGTCTATGTCGATGCGGCCACGGCCAAGGCCGTGCCGCTGGCGGACCGCGATCTGGCACGGGTCATCGCCCGCCGCTTTGCGGGGCGCGCCGCCCCGGTGACCGGCACGACGCTGGTGACGCGGTTTGGGACCGACTACGATTTCCGCAACAAGCGCCTGCCGGTGTGGAAGGTGGATTTCGGCGCGCCGGTGAACGCCAGCTACTTCGTCGATACCGCAACCGGCGCCCTGGCAGACCGGGTGGAGAATTGGCAGAAGCCTGAACGCTGGGTCTTCAGCTTCATCCACAAATGGAACTTCCTGTTCCCGCTGGGCAAGCTGTCGCTCAACGCCGTGGTGGGGGGTGCCACGCTGGCCCTGATCGCACTGATGGCGGGGATCGGCCTGTGGCTCGACCTGCGCCGCCGCCGCCGCATGCGCAGCACGACGTAGAGCCACACGCCAACCGACGGGAATCGTGCCGCGCAACCGGTTGACATGCGCGCTGCACAGAGTATTTCCATATTTCTCGAATTATGGAAATACTCTGATGGACACCCCCGATCCCGCCATTCCTGACTGGGCCGTCGGCGCGCTCGGCGCGTTGGCGCACCCGACGCGACTGGCCGTGTTCCGCATGCTGGTGCAAGCCGGACCGGACGGATTAATCGCCGGACAGATCGCCGCGCGCGCCAACGTGCCGCCGTCAACGCTGTCGCATCATCTCGCCCTGCTTGAACGATCGGGCCTGATCCGGTCCGAACGCGAAAGCCGGGTGATTCATTACCGTGCCGACTACGCCGGGATGCGCCGCCTGCTGGGGTTCCTGATGCAGGATTGCTGCCAGGGCGTGCCGGAAATGTGCGCCGATCTTGCCGAAACTGCCCTGTGTGCACCTTCGCAACCCGCCTGAGCCGGAGCCTTTGCCATGACACCTGCCGATCGCCCGACCGACATCGTGATCTACCACAACCCGGAATGCGGTACGTCGCGCAACGCGCTGGCGATGATCCGCAACGCGGGGATCGAACCCCATGTCATCGAATACCTCAAGACACCGCCTTCGCGCGCCATGCTCGTCAGCCTGATCGCGCGCACCGGGCAGCCTGCCCGCGCCCTGCTGCGTGAAAAGGGCACCCCGTTTGCCGAACTGGGGCTGGACAATCCCGCGCTTGACGCCGCGGCGCTGGTCGATGCGATGATCGCGCATCCGATCCTGATCAATCGCCCGCTGGTGGTCTCTCCGCTGGGTGTGCGGCTGTGCCGCCCGTCCGAACAGGTGCTCGACCTGATACCCGCAGCGCAGCGCCATGCCTTTGCCAAGGAAGATGGCGAACGCGTCATCGACGGCGACAGCAACCGCATCGGCAAGGAAGCCTAGGACGATGATCGCAAACGAAAAGACCGCGCCTGCCGGGCCTTCGCCGCTCGGCCTGTTCGAACGCTGGCTTTCGCTGTGGGTGGCGCTGGCCATCGTTGCCGGGATCGTGCTGGGCAATCTTGCCCCCGCAGCCTTTGCCCTGCTCGCCAAAATCGAGGTGGCATCGGTCAACCTGGTCGTGGCGGTGCTGATCTGGGCAATGATCTTTCCGATGATGGTCGCCATCGATCTGGCCAGTATCCGCGATAGCGGCCGCAAGCCGCGCGGCCTTGTCATCACGCTTGTCATCAACTGGCTGGTCAAGCCCTTCACCATGGCCGCCATCGCCGTACTGTTCTTCGATCACCTCTATGCCGGGCTGTTGCCGAAAGGCGATGCCCAGGCCTACATCGCCGGTTTGATCCTGCTGGGGGCGGCGCCATGCACCGCAATGGTATTTGTCTGGTCGCAGATGACGCGTGGCGATCCGGCCTATACGCTGGTGCAGGTTTCGGTGAACGATCTGGTGATGATCGTTGCCTTCGCCCCGATCGTGGCCTTGCTGCTGGGCGTGACCGCCATCGTCGTTCCTTGGGAAACGCTGCTGCTTTCGGTCGTGCTGTATGTCGTGATCCCGCTTGCGGCGGGCGCGTTCGTGCGCCGCCGGTTGCTGCGCCGCCACGGCGGCAGTGAAGCCGCAGTCGATGCCTTCACCGCCCGGCTCAAGCCGTGGTCGGTGATCGGCCTGCTGGCCACGGTGGTGCTGCTGTTTGCCTTTCAGGCGGGCACGATCGTCTCCAATCCGCTGCTGATCGCCTTGATCGCAGCGCCGATCATCGTCCAATCCTATGGCATTTTCGCACTTGCCTATGGCTGGGCCTATGCATGGAAGGTGCCCCATGCGATCGCCGCGCCTTGCGCGATGATCGGCACGTCCAACTTCTTCGAACTGGCCGTCGCTGTCGCCATCGGCCTGTTCGGCTTGTCGAGCGGGGCGGCACTGGCGACCGTGGTCGGCGTGCTGGTGGAAGTGCCGGTCATGCTTTCGCTTGTCGCAATCGCCAACCGGACCCGCCACCACTTCATTGGCACCGAGTGTAATACCGGGCAGTAAACACCGGGCCTGCACCGCCCGAAACGCCAAGGGCGGCGGCAGGCCGGATGGTCCGGTCTGCCGCCGCCCCGTGCGGTCGGTTCAGCGCATGGCCGCAATCAGAAGCGGTCGGCGTCCATCACCTTGGCCCACGCCTTGACGAAATCGGCCACGAACGTGTCGCGCGCATCGTCCGATGCATAGACTTCGGCCACCGCGCGCAGTTCCGAACTGGAGCCGAACACGAGATCGACCGGCGTTGCCGTCCACTTCACCGCGCCGCTGGTACGGTCCTTGCCTTCATACAGGCCGGGCGCCGCCGCCTTGGACCACACCGTGTCCATCGACAGCAGGTTCACGAAGAAGTCGTTGCTCAAGGTGCCCGGTTTGCTGGTGAAGACGCCCGCCGTCGATCCACCGGCATTGGCGCCAAGCGCGCGCATCCCGCCGACCAGCACGGTCATTTCCGGCACGGTCAGGTCAAGCATGTCGGCCTTGTCGATCAGCGATTCAACCGGGCCATAATCGGCTTCCGCGCTGTAGTAATTGCGGAACCCGTCGGCCTTGGGCTTGAGATAGTTGAACGATTCCACATCGGTCTGGGCCTGCGTGGCATCGACCCGGCCCGGCGTGAAGGGCAGGGTCACGGCGTGCCCCGCAGCCTTTGCGGCCTGTTCGATCGCGGCATTGCCGCCCAGCACCACCAGATCGGCCAGCGAAACCTGCCTGCCGCCCGCGCTCTTGTTGAAATCGGCGCGGATCGTCTCAAGCTTGCCCAGCACCTTGGCCAGTTCCGCCGGGCTGTTCACTGCCCAGCTCTTTTGCGGTTCCAGCCGGATACGCCCGCCATTGGCCCCGCCACGCATGTCGGTGGCGCGGAACGACGATGCCGCCGCCCAGGCCGTGCGCACCAGTTCGGCGGTCGAAAGCCCGGCGCCCAGCACCTTGCCCTTGAGGGTCGCCACATCGGCATCGGTGATCGGCGCATAGGTCGCCTTGGGCAGCGGATCCTGCCAGGTAAAGGTTACCTTCGGCGCATCCTTGCCCAGATAGCGCGCCTGCGGACCCATGTCGCGGTGCGTCAGCTTGAACCACGCGCGGGCAAACGCATCGGCAAAGGCATCGGGGTTCTTCTGCCAGCCTTGCGTGATCTTGCGGAAGCCGGGGTCTTCCTTCAGCGCGATGTCGGTGGTGAACATGATCGGCGCGTGGCGCACGTCGGGGCGATGCGCGTCGGGCACCAGACCGGCCGCGGCGGGGTCTTTCGGAATCCACTGCACGGCACCGGCGGGGCTTTTCGTCTTGACCCATTCGAAGCCGTAGAGATTGTCGAGATATTGCGTGGTGAAGGCGACCGGGTTGGCCGACCATGCGCCTTCAAGCCCGCTCGACACGGTGTCCTCGGCATTGCCCTTGCCGCACTTGTTGGCCCAGCCCAGTCCCTGCTGTTCGATCGTGCCCATGCCCGGATCGGCGCCGACGCATTCTTCGGGCTTGTGCGCGCCGTGCGCCTTGCCGAAGGTGTGGCCGCCCGCGATCAGCGCAGCGGTTTCATCATCGGCCATGGCCATCGCACCGAACGCGCGGCGGATGTCGGCAGCGGCGGCCAGCGGATCGGGCACACCGTTAGGGCCTTCCGGGTTGACGTAGATCAGACCCATCTGCGTTGCGGCGAGCGGTCCCTTGAGGTTGCCCTTGGCATCGCGGCGCTGGTCGGTCAGCATCTTGGTTTCCGGCCCCCAGAACACCAGATCCGGCTGCCAGGCATCAACCCGCCCGCCGGCAAAACCGAGCGTCTTGAAGCCCATGTCTTCCATGGCGACATTCCCGGCGAGGACCATCAGATCGCCCCACGAAAGCTTGCGCCCGTACTTCTGCTTGATCGGCCAGACGAGGCGGCGCGCCTTGTCGAGATTGACGTTGTCGGGCCAGGAATTGAGCGGCTCGAAGCGTTGTTCGCCGCCGTCCGACCCGCCGCGCCCGTCGCCGGTGCGATAGGTGCCCGCGCTGTGCCAGGCCATGCGGATGAAGAACGGGCCATAGTGACCATAGTCAGCGGGCCACCACGGTTGCGACGTGGTCAGCACCGTGCGGATATCGGCCTTGACGGCATCGAGATCGAGCGAGGCAAACTCTTTCGCGTAATCGAAATCGGGACCGTAGGGGTTCGATTGCGCCTCGTTCTGGCGCAGCGCGGTCAGATCGACGGTCTTGGGCCACCATTCCTTGGCCGATGCCCCGTCAGCGCCCGCCGATTCAGCGTGCGCCATGCCGGCAAACGCCAACGGCGAAGCGGCCACCATCAGTGCGGCCAATGCCATGTTGCGGATTTTCATCAGATATCCCTCCTGCGTTTCCGACCCGGTCATTGCCGGGCACGCAAGGAAAGTACTCCTTGCCGCCGCTCCTGCCCAACGGGTTTGCCCCATCACAGTGATCGACAAAACCGTTCAAAAAGTCACAGAGCGGCAATTATTCTGATTTTATGCGGTATCCTCGGCCCTCGCGCCAAGCTGCGGGGCGATCAGCGCGCACGCGATAAGCTGCAACTGGTGGAACACCATCACCGGCAGCAGCACCATGCCCACCTGCGCGGCCGGAAACAGCACCCCCGCCATCGGCACCCCGCTGGCGAGGCTCTTCTTCGATCCGGCAAACAGCAGCACCACGGCATCGCCACGCGGCAGGCCCAGCACGCGGCCCAGCAGCAGCGTTGCTCCCAGCACAAGCGCCAGCAACAGCAGGCACAGCCCGGCCAGCACGATCAGGCTGGCGGGCGCAACGCGGTGCCACAACCCTTCGACCACCGCTGCGCCGAACGCCGCATAGACGACCAGCAGGATCGAGCCACGGTCCACCTTGCCGACCAGCGCCTTGTGCCGCGCCACGAATCCGCCGATCCACGGGCGCAGCAGGTGTCCGGCCACGAACGGCACCAGCAATTGCAGGACGATGGCCTGCGCCGTCGCCCACGAAAAACCCGCTGCCGCCCCGCCCATCAGCAGCGCCACCAGCAAGGGCGTGGCGACGATTCCCGCCAGGTTGGAAAACGCCGCCGCGCACACCGCCGCGGCCACGTTGCCCCGCGCCATGGCGGTAAACGCGATCGAGGATTGCACAGTCGATGGCAGCAGCGTCAGGAACAGCAGCCCGGCGGCAAGCGCGGGCGGCAGAAGCGGCAGCGCGGCAAGGCCCAGCCCCATGAGCGGAAACAGCGCGTATGTCGTGGCCAGCACGGCCAGATGCAGCCGCCAGTTGCGCGCACCCGCGACAATCGCCTCGCGCGCCAGTTTGGCCCCGTGCAGGAAGAACAGCAGCACGATCCCGGCATCGGCGATGCCACCAGCCACTGCAGCCCAGACCCCGCGCGGCGGCAGAACGCTGGCGAGGACGACCGCCGCCAGCAGCGCGATCAGGAACGGATCGGCAAGCGCCAGAACTTTGCGGACCATGCCGGCCTTTCGCCACGCGTCCGCCGGAGCGCCCGGCGGCCATCACACCGTCCGTTGCACCGGCAGGCGGCAAAAATCAAACCCGGCGCGCGCGTCGCATCATTCCAGATAGGTCTTGCGCAGCGCCGCGATATCGGCCGCGCCCACGCCCAGTTCCTTGTCGAGATAGGCCTCGACGCTGCCATAGTCGCGTTCGATCAGTTCGAAGAACTGCGCAAGGTGCGAATTGCCTTTCGGCGTCAGCAGCGGCTCGGCCTTCGCGCCGCCGGGCTTTTTCTGCATGGCGGCATAATATGGCACGATCGGATTGCCCGGCCAGTCCGCCGGATCGAGTGGCGGCATTTCGAACTGCGGGCGGCGCAGTCTGGTTGACAGGTGGTAGTCGGCCAGGATCGTCTTGCGGTCCACGCCAAGCGCGCTCAGCACCAGCCCGGTGGTGATGCCGGTGCGATCCTGCCCGGCAGAGCAGTGATACATGACCGGCCCTTCGGCCTTGACCAGCGAACGGAACACCGCCTTGAGCTGCGGCTTGAGAAAGCGGTCCATCCCGGCATAGGCATATTCGCCATCGCCCTTGCCGTAGTTGGCCATCATCGGCTTCATCGAATAGTCGTTGCTCAGGAACATCGCGCCTGTGCGGTCGTCCAGCATATCGGGCGCGATCAGCCGTTCCTCGCTGGAGCGCAGATCGACGATCGTGGCGATATGCAGTTTTTCCAGCGCCGCGTAATCCGCTTCGGTCAGCAGCGGCATCGCGCCCGAACGGAAAATCCGCCCCCACGCCAGATGCTTGCCCCCCGCCCCGGCATAGCCGCCAAGGTCGCGGAAGTTCGAACCCTGCTCCAGCGGCACTTCGCGTTCGGCCACGCGCAACACGCTGCCGTCGCCACCGTCACGCAGGAGGAAATACCGCCGCTCCTGCGCGGGAGCGGCCACCACGACCCGCCCGCTGCGGTCCGCGCTGGCGACGACCAGCGCGGCATCGGCCGCTGCCTCAGGATCGGCAGAGGCAAGGACGGTGACCGGATCGGCGTCGTGCCATTCAACGGCGACGTGCCCGGCATCGACCCGGCTGACGCTGGCCCCGTCAATCGCCGCCGCCGGAGTGGCGGTGGCGATCAGGGCGAGCGTCGCGGCTGTGGCAAGCAGGCCGCGCGCCGGGGTGGACCTGGATTCGAACATGGGCACGTCCCTTTCGCTGCGATCAGAAGTTGAAGCGCACCCCGAACATGTAGCGGGCGCCGATACGTTCGACCTCGGTCGGCTGTTCCAGCGTATCCTGATAGGCAATGTATGTTTCATTCGTGAGATTGGCCGCATCGGCAAACAGGGTGAAGGTATCGTTCACCTGATAGCGCAACGACACGTCGAGATTGCCATAGGATTTGCGCGATTCCCCGCTGCCGAACCCGCCCAGGCTATCCAGCCAGTCCGAACGCCACTGGTAGCTGACGCGCGCGGAAAGGCCGTACTTCTCGTAATAGGCCGATGCGTTCCAGATCGTGTCCGACAGCCCCTGGAAGGCGATGCCCTTTTGCTGCGCACCGTTGACGACCTGCGTATCGAACTGCCCGTCCAGCAGGGTCAGGTTGCCCTGGAAGCCCAGCCCGTCCAGCGGCGATGGCAGGAAGGTGAACTGCTGCTGGTAGGACAGCTCCACGCCATAGAGCCGCCCGTTCTGCCCGTTGAAGGTCGATGTCAGCAGATAGCCGGAGCGGTCCACCCCGCCGGAATTGAACACCGTGCTGCCGACGACCTGCGCGTTCTGGTAGAAGACGTTGTCCACCCAGCGGTGGAACGCCGCGACCGAGATCAGGCCGTTGCCCGGCAGGTAGTATTCCACGCTGCCGTCCACGCCCCAGGTGTATTCCGGCGCCAGCGCAGGGTTGCCGCCGGTGATCGTGCCGGGCGATGCAGTATCGTTGATCGACGCGCCGACGCGGATCGCGCCATAGGCCGGGCGCGAAACGCCGCGCTGGCCGGAAAGGCGCACCACCAGGGAATCGCCCAGCGTGAGCCGCGCGTTGAGGCTGGGGAACAGGTCGGTGCGGGTCTGGCGGATCGAAAGCGGGGTCTGTACCGTGCCGACAAGCGCCGTGCCGCCGTTGAGCAGCCGGTAATGTTCGAGCCGCACCCCGCCCGTCAGCAGCAGGTTGTCGAGATCGGCCGTGGCCATGACATACCCGGCCAGCGTCTTTTCGCGCTGGCGGTACTCGTCGGTCACCGGGATGTCGCGCGCCGGGTTATAACGCCCGGCGGCAGCAAGCTTGGGCAGCAGCGTATCGAGCGCCCCGCGCATCGCACGGTTGTCGATGTAGTTGAGCGTGAAGCCGAGCGGGAAATCGGTATCCCACGGGCGGTTGGTGACAAAGCTGTTCACGTCGAACGGCTGGCCGACCGTGGCGCCAAGCGCGCCGACTGCGGCAACGTTGGCGAACGAGAAGTTGTTGCCGGTAATCGTGCGGTCGGCATAGAAGCCGCCCGCTGCCAGCGTCAGGCGGTCCAGCGTCTGGCTCATGTCCAGCTTCACGGTGTAGCTGTCCGAAACGGTACGCTGCCGCGCGGCGATATAGATCGTCCCGGCGTTGTTCAGCGTGGTCTGATCGAAGGCGGCCAGCGCCGTGCTTCCCCGCGCGACGCCGCCGGCGCCATTGCTCACCGTGTTGTAGAGCGTGACGATGGGAAAGCGCGGATCGGACCGGTCATAGGTGAGCGACGGCGAGTTCAGCCCCGACGTGCTGGCCTGCACCAGCGGCAGATACGACGTATTGTCGGTGCGGGCGTAGTTGAGGCGGACATTGGCGGTAAACCCGCTGTCGGCGGTGTAATCGCCCCCGATCGCGCCGATGTAGTTGCGGTTGCGGTATTCGCCATAGTTGAACGACCCGCGCATCGGCACGCCCACCAGATCGCCGGTATCAAGGTTGCGCGTGCCGCTGGCCGCGCGGTCAAGCCGCAGTTCGTACTGGTTGCGCTGCTCGTCATCATTGAACTCGGTGAAGATCGCCTTGGCCCAGATGCGCTGACCGGCGACGGGTTCGTATTCGATCCCGCCGAACAGGCCGTTGTTCCAGCGTTCGATCTCGTACTGGCGGATATCGAACTCGGTCGGGCCGAAGGTGGCGTCGGTGGCGCTGGACGGTTCGTCATAGGCGCCCACTTCGCGGTTGTCGGTCAACTGCTTGCGGCGATAGTGCGATCCGCCCAGCACCACGCCGAACGTGTCGTTGGCCCAGCTTACCCGCAGCGATCCCTGGCGCTGTTCGCCCTTGCCCAAGTCCATGAACCCGTAGCCAAGATCGCCCACGACATGCAGGCCCTTGCGCTCCAGCGGCGACCAGGTGCGCAGATCGACATTGGCGACAATCGCATCGGCCGGGATTTCAGGCGTCAGCGACTTGTTGATGACCATCGAGGACAGGAGCACCGCGGGCACCGCATCGAAGCGGAAGGCGCGGGTATCGCCGCCTTCATCGACGCCGATCATCGGCACGCCGTCGATCATCACCGATGTCCAGCGGTTGGGCGCGCCACGGATCTGGATATAGCGTTCCTGCCCCTGATCGCGCTGCACCGCAACGGCGGGCAGGCGCGAAAGCGCGGCCGCGCTGTTCTGGTCGGGGAAACGGCCTACCGCGTCGGCGGCAGCCACATCGACCAGATTGGGCGCGATGCGCTTTTCCCGGATCGACGCGGCCTGCGCTTCGGCAATTGCCCCGGTCACGGTAATGGCTTCGCCGGGCGCGGCTTCGTATTCGACAGCGGCATCCACCGGCTGCGGTGCATTCTGCGCCATGGCAGGCGACGCTGCCAGCGCCAGCGAAGCGGTGGCGATGGCCGAACGGCCACAGCCCGAAAGAAGCGGATAGAACATGCAAGACCCCCTGATTTCCGGCCGGACAGGCCGTTCACAGGGGGCGGTTAGGCGGCAAAGACTACAGACGCCTTGCAGTTTGAAGACTGAAAAATTAAGATATTTCAAAGAGGTGACACACAAGGCGCCACCCTTGTCGGCTGGTCAGTCCTTGCGGGCGAACCAGATCACGTGCTTTGCACCTTCGGCATCGTTGGCGGCTTCGGGGACAATAACCTCGTCCACGGCAAAGCCCGCGCCGCGCAACCGTTCGGCAAATCCGTCGTCGGGATGGGCCGACCATACCGCAAGGATTCCGCCTGTGCGCAACGCCGCTTTCGCCGCCTTCAACCCCTCGCCGTGATAGAGCCGGTCGTTGACGCTGCGGGTCAATCCGTCCGGGCCATTGTCCACGTCCAGCAGGATCGCGTCATAGCCTTCGGCGGCGGCGTCGATCAGCATGGCGACATCGTCCTGCACCAGCACGACGCGCGCATCGTCAAGACAGCCGGCGGTCAGTGCGTGCATCGGGCCGCGCGCCCAGTCGATGATTTCGGGCACGATCTCGGCAACGGTAACGCCCGCATCCACACCCACGACAGCCAGCGCGGCCCGCAGGGTGAACCCCATGCCGTACCCGCCGATCAGCCATTCCGCGCGCGGGCGCAGGCCCAGCCGGGCGCTGGTCAATGTTGCCAGCGCCTCTTCCGATCCGCTGACCCGCGTGCTCATCAGTTCATCGTGTTCGAGGAGAATGGTGAACTCCTCGCCACATTGCATGAGGCGCATTTCCACGCCGTTGGGCACGAATGCCGTGCCGATCCAGTTTTCCCCGCTGACCGGGTGAGGGTTGTTGATGGCCAGTCCTACTTCTTGCGCGCCTTGCGGGCGGCATAGCGCGCATCGCGGGCCGCCTTGCGCTCGGCCTCGGTTTCTTCGGGGGAAAGCTTCGTCGCTTCGGCGGCCTCGGCAGCTTCGGCCTCGGCGCGCTTCTTTTCCAGTTCGGCGGCGCGGCGCGCTTCGCGTTCGGCCTGGGCGGCCGCGCGCTTTTCGGCCTGCGCGGCTTCGCGTTCGGCAGCCTTGGCCGCCTTGGCGGCAAGGGCGGCTGCATCGGGTGCAGGCTTGGCCTTCAACCGGGCAAGCGCCTTGGCCCGCGCTGCGGCGGCTGCCGCTACACGGTCGTTAAATCCTGGTTCCTTGTATCCCGCCATCAATCCTTACCCGAACATCTAGAAACAAAAACAGATCGGCCATGCGCACGCATGCCGAAAGCCACGAAAACGAATCCGGGAGAAAGCAGCAAGGCCGCCCTGCAACAGCCGGTCACGCCTTTGCCTGAAGCGCCCCTAGCACGACATGGGCGGCCTTTACCAGCCGCAGAAGCGGCCCTGAACGAAGGCGCGCACGGTTCATTCGCCCTGCTGCGATTGCGGCGGCGGCACGATCAGGATTTCCACGCCATCGTCCGCCCCCGCGCCGGACCGCACCTGGCGGAGCCGGGCGCCGCGTTCACCGGCATCAACCACGCTCACCGTGCTGGCGATCCCCTTGCGCGTCAGCGCCGCGGCCACGAACCGCGCATTGGCCTGCGCCTCCATCCTTTCCGCGTCATCGGCGTCATCGGCGGAAAAACCGGCGATGGCCACGTTCTGCAGCCCCCACCGTTCGATCGCCCAGATCGCCACGTCCAGCTTGCCATCGGGCACGGTGCGCGTGCCTTCGCTGTTTTCGACTGGCAGGTAGAGGCTTGTCGGCGCCGGGGGGAGAATGTGGACCTGCCAGCCCTGCCCCGATGCTTCCACCTTGCTTTCCAGCGCGCGGTAATCCGCGAGCGTCCAGCCGGGCGCAGTGATCGGGACGATCTGCACCGTCCGTTCGCTGCGGTTCACCCATAACGCCTGCGCCGGCATGCCAAGCTGGGCGCGGATCGCCAGCAGCGGCGGCACATCGCGGGCGATACCCGCAGCGGTGCGCTGGACCGCCGAATCGACAATGGCCTGCGTGCGCGAAAGCACGTCGGATGCGATCACCTGCTGGATGCTGAGCTGCGGCGGCGTGCCCAGCGCGACCTCCAGCTTTGCGGCAATCAGCTTTTCCGCATCGCTGCGGTAATTCGGCGCGATCAGCACCGCATCGATCGACGGCTCGCTGCCCAGCGGCCAGCGCACTTCAAGCTGCGCGATGTTCGACGGTTTGAGCTTCAGTTCGCTTTCCAGCGCAGCCCGCGTGGCCGATGCGGCATTGGCTTCGCGCGTCACGCGGTAAAGCGTGAGCGCCAGCGGCGTGGCCAGCACGGCAAAGGCAAGGACGCCCGCGGCGATATAGCGCGCGGTGAACTCCACCTTGGCCAGCGCACGGGCCGCGCCGCTCAACCGCGCGATCAGTGCGAAGGAAAACGCAATCGCCGCAAGGTTGGTCAGGAACAGCAGGAACGCCCCGCCGACAAAGGCCGGGTTGCCCACCGCGATGCCATACCCGACCGTCGCCAGCGGCGGCATCAGCGCAGTGGCAATCGCCACGCCGATGGCCGTTGCCCCGCGCTGCCATACGGTGGCGAAGGCCCCGGCAACGCCCGACAACGTGGCAATCGCCAGATCGAGCAGGGTCGGTTCGGTCCGGGCGATGATTTCCGGCGTGGCGTTGCGGATCGGGCTTAGCCCGGTCAGCACCACGCTGGTCAGGATGCCGATGATCGCGCCCACGGCCACGACCTTGGCGGCCGAACGGATCTGTCGCCCGTCGAGCGAGGCAAAGCCGAAGCCCATCGACGCGATCGGGCCCATCAGCGGGGAAATGAGCATGGCGCCGATCACCACCGCCGTGGACGATTGCAGCAGGCCAAGCGCGGCGATGCCTGCGGACAGCCCGCACATTAGCATGTACGACTTGGTCAGCGCGCCATCGGCACGCACCGTCTGGCGCAGTTCGCGCGCGCCCGGCGCGTCGAGATCGGGGAAAAGGCCGGTCTTGTCGATCTGGCGGCGGAACGAAAGAACCAGCGCCAGCAGGTAGCGTCCCGCAAAGCGCAGCAAGGCCTGCGACCGTGCCCGTACCGCCATCGTCACCCTCTCCAGACACGTCTGGCGTCCGCTTACACCAGCCTCGGCAAATCCGGCAATCCCGATAGTGGCAGCCTGGTCCGGTCCGGGCCGGATTTGTCGATTTCGTTGCAACCGTGCTAGGACGCGGGATGACCAAGACACAGGCAAAGCTCGTAATTCGTCCCGCAGAAACAAGAGATACCCGCGCCATTGCCGCGCTATCGGCCAAAGTATACGGCAAGGCGGCAGGCTTCACCCAGGCACAGATCCGGGGGCAGATAAACAACTTCCCCGATGGCCAGTTCGTGGCCGAAGCCGAAGGCCGCATCGTCGGCCATTGCGCCACCCTGATCGTCGCCGCCGAACAGGCGCTGGCCCCGCACACGTGGAGCGAAATCACCGGCGGCGGCTTTGGCCGTCCGCCCGCCGCCGATGGCGACATTCTTTACGGCATGGAGATCTGCGTCGATCCCGAATACCGCCGCCTGCGCATCGGGCAGCGGTTCTATCGCAAGCGCCGCGAACTGTGCCAGCAGCTTGAACTGAAGGGCATTGCCTTTGGCGGGCGCATCCCCGGTTATGCCCGCCGCCGCAAGGAATACCCCGATCCCGCCGAATACCTGAACGCCGTGCTGGAAAAGAAGGTGCGCGATCAGGTGATCAACTTCCAGATGAACCAGGGCTTCACCCCGCGCACCGTGCTGGCCGGATACCTTGCCAGCGACAAGGAAAGCGGCGGCAACGCCGTGCTGATGTACTGGCCCAACCCGCTGGCGCCGGAATCGACCTTGTTCGCCCTGCACGGCGGCAATTCGCGCCTGCCATCGTCGGTGCGGGTCGCCACCGTGCAGTTCCAGATGCGCCGCATCGGCAAGATCGACGAGTTCGAGGAGCAGGTCGAATATTTCGTCGACGTGGCGTCGGATTACCGCGCCGATTTCGTGGTCTTTCCCGAACTGTTCACGCTGGAACTGCTGTCCATCGAAAGCGAGCGGCTGGCGCCTGCCCCGGCGATCGAAAAGATCGCGGAATATACCGAACGCTTCTGCGCCTTCATGGAAAAGCTGGCGGTCAGCTACAACATCAACATCATCGGCGGATCGCACCCGACCCGTGTGGAGAACGGCGAAATCCGCAACATCAGCTATGTCTTCCTGCGCGACGGTTCGACCCACACCCAGGAAAAGCTGCACCCAACGCCCGCCGAACGGCGCTGGTGGAACATCAAGGGCGGCTATGGCGCCAACGTGATCCCCACCGATTGCGGCCCGGTCGGGGTAATGATCTGCTACGATTCCGAGTTTCCCGAACTCGCCCGCCATCTGGTCAACCAGGGCGCGCTGCTGCTGTTCGTGCCGTTCTGCACCGATGAACGCCGCGGCTATCTGCGGGTGCGTTATTGCTGCCAGGCCCGCGCGGTTGAAAACCAGTGCTACGTCGTCACGTCGGGCGTCGTCGGCAACCTGCCGAACGTGGAAAACATGGACATCCACTATGCCGAAAGCGCGATCCTGACCCCTTCGGATTTCCCGTTCGCGCGCGATGGCGTTGCCGCCGATACCGCCCCCAACACCGAAACCATCGCCATTGCCGATCTTTCGATCGACGATCTGCTGACCAGCCGCCAGTCGGGCGCGGTGCAGAACCTCAAGGACCGCCGCTTCGATCTCTATCGCGTGGACTGGAAGGAGGCGTGACCGCAGCGTTGCAATAATGCTTGCGGCGCTTGCGGTTTTGCGGTCCACCTGCCGGCAATGACACCGCCTTCCCCGCACGCCATCGGCGCAATCCTGCTGGCCATGGCCATGTTCTATGGCTTTGCCAGCGGGCGCCTGCGCGTGGAAATCATCTCGCTGCTGACGATCGGGCTGATCGCGCTTGGCCTCTATGTCTTTCCGCTGCCCGGACAGGCGGCGAAGGACGGCCTGCAGCTCGCCTTCGAAGGCTTCGGCCACTACGCGCTGGTGACCATTTGCGCGCTGATGGTGATGGGGCGCGGGCTGGTGGTGACCGGCGCGCTCGATCCCGCGGCGCGCACGCTCAACCGGGTGTGGCGCTGGAACCAGCAGGTCGGCCTGCTCGTCACGCTGGTGCTGGCCATCGGCATGAGCATGATGATCAACGACACGCCCGTGCTCGTCCTGATGCTGCCGATCCTCACCCAGCTTGCAGCCAAGGGCGGGATGCCCGCGTCCAAGACGCTGATCCCGGTCAATGCCGCGCTGCTGATCGGCGGCATGTCGACTACCATCGGCACGTCCACCAACCTGCTGGTCGTGTCGATCGCCGAAGACCTGGGCATGCCGTCGATCGGCGTGTTCCACTTCACCCCGCTGGTGATGATCGCGGCGCTGATCGCCCTGCCCTACATCTGGCTGGTGATGCCGCGCCTGCTGCCGGACAACAGCGTAACCGCAAGCCTTGAACAGCGCGTGTTCCTTGCCACCTTGCGCTTTGGCGAAAGCGCGTCGGCGCTGGAAAAATCGCACGAGGATGCGCGCGCGCTGCTGCCGCGCGATATCGTGTTCACCCCGGCGCCGGGGCGCACGATCACGCCGGGGTCGCGCCTGTCCATCGCCGGGCGGTCCGAAGACCTGCAGGAGGCCGCGCGGCGGCTGGGCGGGGGGCTGGCCCCGCGCTGGCTGCTGGAAAGGCTGCGCGCGGAAAGCAAGGCCAGCGGCGAAGACATGATCATGGTGGAAATGATCATCGCGCCGGACAGCCGGCTGATCGGCCACACCCTGCAATCGGCCGGGCTGGAAGGCGTTGCGGTTCTGGGCATCCACCAGGCGCGCCGCATCCTGGGCGAAACCCGCGCCCGCGATGCCGAAGCGCCGCTGGCCGAAGGCGATGTCCTGCTGGTCATGGGCCTGCCTGCGCCCTTGCGCGATTTCGCCACTGGCGATGGCCTGCTGATGCTCGAAGGCGGGCAGGAAGTGCCGCGTTCCGCCAAGGCGGCGCTATCGCTGGGCATCATGGCCATTGCCGTGGCGCTTGCCACGACCGGCGTGATGCCGATCGCCATTTCCGCGCTGGGCGGGGCGATCCTGATGTTTGCCACCGGATGCGTGAAGTTCGACCGGGTGGGCCGCGCGCTTTCGGCCAAGGTCGTGGTACTGGTTGCCTCCAGCATCGCGCTGGGCAAGTTCGTGCTGGTATCGGGCGCGGCGGAATGGCTGGGTCTGGTACTGGCTTCGGGCCTGCAATACCTGCCGCCCTCGCTGGTGCTGGCCACGATCATGCTGTTCGTGACCGTGCTGACCAACTTTGCATCGAATACCACCGCTGCAGCGGTTGGCACACCGATTGCCTTCAACCTGGCCACAACGCTGGGCCTGCCGCCTGAACCGCTGGTGCTGGCGGTGCTGTTCGGGTGCAACCTGTGCTATGCCACGCCAGTGGCCTACCAGACCAACATGATGATCCTGACCGAAGGCGATTACAATTTCCGCGACTACATGCGGTCGGGCATCCCGCTGGTCCTGATCATGACGGTATCGCTGTCCGTCTTGCTGGCGCTGCAATACGGGCTTTGAAGCATGGACGCGAACCCCGGACGGGCAGGACGCAATGCCGCAGATTGACCGGATAATCCCGCTGGACCTGCTGCGCGATTATGCGCCGTCCATTGCCTTGCTGGCGGCACTGGCGCTTGGCATCTTTGCCCTGCGCCGTCTGGCGATCCGCACCATCGACGATGTTTCGGCCCGCTACAAGGCGCGCAAGGCCATCGGCTATGCAGGCTACTTCCTGTTCCTGATCGTCCTGCTGGGCCTGCTGAGCGCCCGCATCGCGCAGTTTTCCGTGGTGATCGGCGCCATCGGCGCGGGCGTGGCCTTTGCCCTGCAGGAAGTGATCGCCAGCATCGCCGGGTGGGTCGCGCTGCAGTTCGGCGGGTTCTACAAGCCGGGCGACCGCGTCCAGCTTGGCGGGATCCGGGGCGATGTGATCGACATCGGCGTGCTGCGCACCACGCTGATGGAAATCGGCGGCTGGGTCGATGGCGATCAGTACAACGGCCGCATGGTGCGCATCGCCAACAGCTTCGTGTTCAAGGAGCCGGTGTTCAACTATTCGGGCGCTTTCCCGTTTCTGTGGGACGAGTTTACCCTGCCGGTGCGCTACGGGTCGGACTGGAAGCTGGCGCAGACCCTGATCGAAGATGCCGTGCGCGCGCAGGTGGAAGACTATACGCGCAAGTCGGAACAGCTTTGGCAGCACGTGGCGCGCAGCTTCATGCTGGAAGAAGCGCGGGTGGACCCGGCGGTAACCCTGACGGCGACCGACAACTGGATCGCGTTCAACGTGCGCTACATCGTCGATTACAAGGCGCGGCGATCAACCAGGGACGCGATCATGCGCACGCTGCTCGAAGCGATCGACGCGACGCAGGGAAAGGTCCGCCTTGCCAGCACGACAATAGAACTGGTGTCCCCCGCAGCGCAAACGCCGCCCTGAACAGCCACCGCACAGCCACTGCACCGCCTGCGCAAAGTGGCGCACCCGACAGGATTCGAACCTGTGGCCTCTGCCTTCGGAGGGCAGCGCTCTATCCAGCTGAGCTACGGGTGCCTGGGCCGACGCGGCTCGTAGCAGCGTGGCGGGGCGGTTGCCAATGGTTTTTCGGCGCCGTGCAAGGCATGGCGCGATCGGGCGTGTTTTTAGCGATTTGGTAGGAGGATCGCGGGTAGGCCGGAATCATGCAGCACCCCCGCTCCGCCAATCCGGATTCGTCCGCTCCGCTCGCCGGATCTGCGCCGGGCCGCACCCCAGGCCATGGCGAATTCGGCCATGCCCGCGGCAATGCGATGTCGATGAAATGGGCTGCGCTGCTCGATGCGGCGGCGGTCGTCTGCACGCTGGCCGGATTGCAGCCCGAAGTGCGCAAGCCCGAAGTCCGCAACTTTCCCGCGATCATGCGCGATACCGGCGGCTGGCGCTATGACATGGCGCAGCAGGGTGTGGACGATCTGGCCGCGATCATGGAGCCGGGCCTTGCCGCGCTGCTGGCCGTGTCCGCGCGCGGCGCATCGCCTGCCCCCGCCGCGCTGGCGCTGTGGTACGAATATCTGGCGATGCGCAATGCGCTGATCGCGCTGATCCCGCCGCTGGGCATCCGCCGCCCCTGACAGGTCAGCCGCCCCATGCCGCGCAATGCGGATCGGCGCCGATCAACTGCCGCCGCAACGAAGCGCGGGCCAGCCGCTCCACTTCCGCCTTGCGCCGCGCCGCAGCCAGCGGCCGCGTTGGCGCGGGCCGCAGGATTTCCGCATCGTAGCCATCGGCCACGATCACCCCGCACGCGCCAGGCAGGAAATCGTCGGTTTCCAGCACGGCGCGATCAAGATGCGGGGCAAGGCCCCAGTAGAAGCGATCGCAATGGTCGAGGTAATCGGTCCACTTGGCATCGCCCAGCAGGTCTGCGCGCGAAACCTTGATCTCAACGATCACCACCTGCCCCTTGGCATCAATGCCCATCAGATCCGCCCGCCGCCCGGACCGCAGCGGCATTTCGGGCAGGCACCAGATGTCGTTGCGCGCAAACAGGCGGCAGATTCCGCGCGCTACGCCCAGCGCCGCGCGTTCCGCCTGTTCCACCGTGCCGGAAACCGATTCGATCATGCCCTGAACAATAAGAACAAATAACGAACAGGTAAAGCCCTACCACAACCCCAGCGTTTGCAGGAACAGCCAGACGCCGGTTGCCACCAGCAGCGCCGCCGCGATCATCCGCACGACATCGAGCGGGACGCGCTTGATCAGTTGGTGGCCGAAGAAGACGGCGGGCACGTTGGCAATCATCATGCCCAGCGTGGTGCCAGCAGTGACGCTTAACGCTGCGTTGAAACGCGCGCCGAGCGCGATGGTGGCGATCTGGGTCTTGTCGCCCATTTCCACCAGAAAGAAGGCAACCAGCGTGGTGAGGAACGCGCCGTGGCCTGCGGTGCGGGGAGCCTCGTCATCGTCCAGCTTGTCGGGCACCAGCGTCCACAGGCCCATGGCGACAAACCCCGCCGCCACGGCAAAGCGGAACCACAGGCCATCGAGGAACGCCGCCGCTGTCGCCCCCAGCAGCGCGGCGAGGAAGTGGTTGGCCAGCGTTGCGGCGAGAATGCCGGCCACGATGGGCCAGGGCTTGCGGAAGCGGGTGGCCAGGACAATTGCCAGAAGCTGCGTCTTGTCGCCGATTTCGGCCAGCGCGACGATGAGGGTGGAGGTGGTGAACGCTTCGAACATGACCGTTTCCGCATCTGGCAGGAGGGCGTGGCGCGCGGTAGGCGCGTCTGGCAAGCAGGGCAAGCGCAGGCTATGGGCAAGGCCGATGACGTACCGCAGCCGTTCCGCCACCCCCATCCTGCTTGCGACGCTGGCCGCCCTTGGCATGGGCGGCGGCGCGGCGCGTGCGGAATCCGGCCCGCTGACCGTGACGGCAAGCGTGCGGCTGCGCACCGAATCCCTGTCCGGTCAGTTCCGCCCTGCCCCGGCCCCCGCAAACGACACGATGGTTTCGCTCAGGACCGCGATCGCGGCGGAATACGATGCCGGGCCGGTGCGCTTTGGCGCGGAACTGTGGGACGCGCGCAGTTGGGGGCAGGACCGCGCATCGACCGCCGGGACCGGCGAGGTCAACGCGCTGGAACTGGTGCAGGCCCATGCCAAGGTGGAGCTGGACGGCACCAGCACGATCACGCTGGGCCGGTTCACCATGGACCTGGGCAGCCGCCGTCTGGTGGCGCGGCAACGGTTCCGCAACACGACCAATGCCTTTACCGGCGCACATCTGGCGCTGGCCCCGCCCGGCGGTGCGCGGCTGGACGCTTTCTGGGCGATGCCGCAACTGCGCCTGCCAGACGATCCCGCCGGGATTCGCGCCGACCACGTGGCGTGGGACCGCGAAAGCACCGACCTGATGTTCTATGGCCTGCACGCCAGTGTGCCGCGCGGGCGCACCGGCAGCATGCAAGCCTATGCCTATGGCCTGGCGGAACGCGATTCATCCGGCCGGCAGACCCGCAACCGGCGGCTGTGGACCGTGGGGGCGCGGCTGGTCCAGCCACCTGCGCCGGGGCGCTGGGACCACGATCTGGAAGCGGCCTGGCAGGGCGGGCGGGCACGCCGCAGCGCGCTGGCCAGCGACCTTGCCGACCTGCGCGTGCGGGCGTGGTTCGTCCATGCCGAAGCAGGCCGCACCCTGGCGGGCGGCTGGCACCCGCGCCTTGCCGTGCAGTTCGATGCGGCCAGCGGCGACGCCGGCAAGGCAGGCACGTTTGGCCGGTTCGACACGCTTTATGGCGGGCGGCGCTTTGAATACGGGCCGAACGGGCTGCACGGGCCGTTTGCGCGGGCGAACATGCTGTCGCCATCCGTCCGCGTGGAAATCACGCCAACACGGCGCACCGATGCCTTTGTTGCCTGGCGCAGCGCGTGGCTGGAAAATCGGCGTGACACCTTTGCCGCGACCGGGGTGCGCGATCCGCGCGGCCTTTCGGGGCGTTTTGCCGGGCACCAGATCGAAGGGCGGGTGCGCCACTGGATCGTGCCGGGACGCTTGCAGGTGGACGCGGGCGCGGCGCTGCTGGTCAAGCGCGGCGTGTTGCGCGATGCGCCCAACGCCCCCGCCACGGGCGACACGCGCTATGGCTATATCGACCTGACGCTTTCGCTCTGACGCTGTGCCACCGCGGCAAGGATGGCGTGCTTGCGCGCGGCGCTGGCGCCGGGCCACGCCGCGATTTCATCGAGCGTGCGCGCGCAGCCCCGGCACAACCGGCTGGCCGTGTCGATCGTGCAGATCCCGGTACAGGGGCTGGGCGGGTCGGCGGAAGTCACTGTGCGGTCGGCGCCTTTTCGGCAGCGAGCCTGCTCATCAGCAGGGCGGCGCGCTTGGCCTGCGTCCAGAGGCTGGGCACGTCGAGCGTTTCCGCCGGAGAATGATCCCCGGTCGAATAGGGGCCAAGGCCGACCAGCCCGTCGATCTCCGCAGCAACGAAGCTGATGTCCCCCGCCCCCCGCTTCATCGGGTCGAGCGGGGCCATGGGCGGCAGGCCCAGCGTGGCGTTGACGGCGTTGAGCCGGTCAAGCAGCGCCCGGTTGCCATCGGTCGGGGCCATCGGCGGATAGCCTTCGCTGAAGGTGATCGTGGCGCTGGTCACGCCGGGATAGCCGCGCGCGACGATGGCCTGCATCTTGCGCATCGCGGCGGCGTTCTGTTCGGGGCTGAGCGTGCGCAGATCGCCGCGCGCCACGGCCTTTCCGGCGATGATGTTGGTCTTGCCCGCAGCGGAAACGTGGGCATTGTCATCGGCCACTTCGGCCTGCGCCCCGCCTGCGATCAGCCCGGTGTTGAGCGTCAGGTAGGGTTCGGGCAGTTCATCACGGAACGCGGTGACGATGCGCGCGGCGGCATAGATCGCGCCATCGCCCGCGCGTTCGCTCCACACACCGCTGGAATGGCCGGAGCGGGCTTCCACCTGCAAGGTCCAGCTTTGCGACGAACGCCGGGCGATGGACCCCATGTCCTTGCCATCCTCACGGCTCAACCCTTCGAAATCGAGCGCAACGTGGGCGGCCCTGGCCGCAGCGACCAGATCGGCGCGGGCCACGTCGACCGGATGGCCTGCCTCCTCCTCGTCGCCGGTCAGGAACACTTCGATGTTGGCGCCCTGCAAGGTGCCGGCCTTTTGCATCGCGCGCAGCGCCGCGACGATCACTGCGATGCCGCCCTTGTCATCGCCCACGCCCGGCCCGCGCGCCTTGTCACCCTCAAGCACGTACCGCTGGAACGGCGAATCGGGTTCGAACACGGTATCGAGATGGCCGATCAGCAGCAGCTTCTTCACGCCCTTGCGGCCCTTGTGCGTGAGCACGAGATGCCCGGCGCGGCCGGTCTGGTCCATGGCGATCCAGCGCGCGGAAAAGCCCAGCGCGGCAAATTGGGGGATGACCATATCGCGCACCTTGCGCACGCCTTCGGAATTGCGGCTGCCGGAGTTCTGGTTGACCATGGTTTCCAGCAGCGTGAGCGTGCGCGCCCGTTCCGCATCGACCGTGGCGATCATGGCCCGTTCCGCCGGGGTTGCACCGGGCGGGGGCGGGGGCGGGGGCGGTGCGCCACGCGCCGCGCCTGCGATCAACGCCAGAGCGGCCACAAATCCCATCTTCGCGCGCATGAACTGCCCTTTCTCCATAGCGGCACGGTGCCCGTTTCGCGTCCGGTCAGGGCGGGGTGTTGGCAAGCAGGCCGCGCCGATGCAACGCCTTTTGCCGAAAAATCCTTGCCTTATGGGAATTGCATCCCTATGTGCACCGCAGCAAGACCGGCGGCGGTATCCGCTGCAATCCGGGTGCTGGCGTGAGATTGGCGTTATTGACGCAACAATCCGCTCCGGATGAACGGTTCCTTGCCCCGCCCGCTTCCCCTTTCACGCATGGGTCGCATTGATCGACCCCGCGCGTCCCCGCAATCCTTGCGGGTTTGCGCACAGCGCAACCATTCCGCACACATCACACACCCCATTGCGCGCGTCGGCCACCTGCCGATGCGCCTTCGAAAGCCTGTACATGTCCTTTTTTGCTGAACTCGGCCTTGCCGAACCCATCCTGCGCGCCCTTGAAGCCAAGGGTTACAACGACCCCACGCCGATCCAGCGCCAGTCCATTCCGGCGCTGCTCGAAGGCCGCGATCTTCTGGGCATTGCCCAGACCGGCACCGGCAAGACCGCAGCCTTCGCGCTGCCTTCGCTGCACCGTCTGGCCGCCAATCCGATCGACCGCAAGCCGGCTTCGTGCCGCATGCTGATCCTTTCGCCCACGCGCGAACTGGCAGCGCAGATTGCCGATAACATCGAAGGGTATGCCAAGTACCTCAAGATCTCGGTTGCCTGCGTGTTTGGCGGCGTGCCGATCGGCAAGCAGGCCCGCCGCCTGGTGCCCGGCATCGACATCCTTGTCGCCACGCCCGGCCGCCTGCTCGACCTAATCGACAACCGCGCGCTGACGCTTGGCCGCACCGAAATCTTCGTGCTCGACGAAGCCGACCAGATGATGGACCTGGGCTTTATCCATGCGCTCAAGCGCGTGGCCAACCTGCTGCCCAAGACCCGCCAGAGCCTGTTCTTCTCGGCCACGATGCCCAAGGCGATCGAGGATCTGGGCAAGCAGTTCATCGTCAACCCGGTCCGTGTCGAGGTTGCCCCCAATTCGACCACCGCCGAGCGCGTCGAACAGTATGTCACCTTCGTCAACCAGGCCGAAAAGCAGGCCCTGCTGACGCTGCGCATCCGCGAAATGCTGAAGGACAAGACGCTGGACCGCGCGCTGGTGTTCACCCGCACCAAGCACGGCGCGGACCGCGTGGTGCGCCACCTGTCCACTGCGGGAATCGATGCCCGCGCCATTCACGGCAACAAGAGCCAGGCACAGCGCACGGCCGCGCTCGAAGCGTTCCGCCAGGGGTCTTGCCCGGTGCTGGTGGCAACCGACATCGCCGCGCGCGGGATCGACGTTTCGGGCGTATCCCACGTCTTCAACTTCGAACTGCCCAATGTGCCCGAACAGTATGTCCACCGCATCGGCCGCACCGCGCGCGCCGGGGCCGATGGCATTGCGATGAGCTTTTGCGCACCCGATGAAAAGCCCTACCTCAAGGACATCGAACGCCTGACCAAGATCAAGGTCGACACGATGGGCCTGCCGGAAAACTTCCTGACCGAAGCGGCCCGCCTGCCCGCGCCGTTGCGCAAGCCGGCGGACGAAGAACGCGATTTCCGCCGCGATGCGCGCGATGCGCGTGGCAACGGCGGCCGTGGTGGCAATGGCCAGGGCCGTGGCGATGGTCAGGGGCGTGGTGGCTACAGCCAGAAGGGCGGACAAGGCCGCGATGGCCGCAGCCGCGATGCCCACGCCGTGCGCGATGGCATGGCGCCTGCCCGCCCGCAGGGCGATCGCAACGCCGATCGTGGTGGCGAACGTGGCCCGGTGCGCAATCCGGTGCAGGGCGATCGCCCGGCACAGGGTGAACGGCGCGGTGGCGAAGCAGGCGGCGCAGAGCGTGACGGCAATGCGCCGCGCACGTTCCGCCCACGCGGCGCCCCCGGCGTTGGCGCGCACCGCAACAAGGTCCGCCGCGCAAGCTGATCCGCAAACAATATCCGGCGTGGCGGCCCCTGCCCCAAGGCAGGGCTGTCCCGCCGGGCCGGAACTTGGCATAGCGCAGGCATGATCCTTTGCCGCGCCACCATTCAGTCCGCCGGAATCAAGGCCCCTGCCGTACCGTCCGCTTCACGGCGCGCGCAACGGCGGGGGTCTTGCCGTTTGCGGGCCGGGCAAATCTGGCTCGTCCGTTCACGCCGAAGCCCTGCGCGATGAACGGCGTGGTCGCTTCTGCCGTGGCGATGACGCTGATCGTGGCGGTGCGCTATCTGCTCACCAGCGGCCTGTTCGCGTGGCTGACCGGCAAGGTGCGCCCCGGCCATTACCGGGGGCTGGACCGGCAGATCCGCTCCGAAATCGGCTGGAGCCTGGCCACCGCCGCGATTTACGGCGTGCCCGCCGGGATCGTGGCGTGGGGCTGGCAACAGCGCGGGTGGACGCGGATCTACACCGATCCCGCCGCGCTGCCGCTGTGGTGGTTGCCGCTTTCGCTGCTGGTCTACCTGTTCGTGCACGATACCTGGTTCTACTGGACGCACCGCTGGATGCACCGCCCGGCGGTGTTCCGCGCGATTCACGCCATCCACCACGCCAGCCGCCCGCCCACGGCATGGGCGGCGATGAACTTCCACCCGGTCGAAGCCGCCATCGTATCGCTGCTGGTCCCGGCGCTGGTGTTCTTCGTGCCGGTCCACATCGGCGTGCTGGGGCTGGTGCTGCTGATCATGACGGTGATGGGCGTGACCAATCACATGGGCTGGGAAATGTTTCCGCACCGCCTTGTTCATTCGCGGTTGGGGAACTGGCTGATAACCGCAAGCCACCACGGGCGGCACCATGATCTGTACCGCTGCAACTATGGCCTCTACTTCCGGTTCTGGGACCGGCTGTGCGGGACCGACAAGGGACTTGCCACGCCATGAAGCACACCTGCCTGCTCCTGCCGCTGCTGATCCTTGGCAATGGCCCTGCCGTCCCCGGCCCGTCCGGCCCCGCCGCAGCAACGACCGTGACGGTTGACATTACCGGCCTGCGCAACACCAGGGGGCTGGTGCATGTGTGCATGACCGCCAGCACCAAAGCCTTTCCCGAAGGCTGCGCCAAAGACCCCGGCCACCGCGCCGCGACGATCAAGGCCGGCGATCCGCCCACGCTGGTGCTGCGCGATGTTGCGCCGGGGCGTTATGCGATTGTCCTGCTGCACGATGAAAACGCCAACCGCAAAATGGACAAGATGCTGTTCCTGCCGAAGGAGGGCTTCGGCTTTTCGCGCGACGCGCCGGTCAGGATGGGCCCGCCAAAGTTCGATGCCGCAGCGTTCGAGGTGACCGGAGCCAAGCCGTTGCGGATGACAATGAAGGTTCGCTACATGTAATCGCGGCGGCCGCGCGGACCACGCCCTGGCAGGGCGAAACCCGCGCCTTGCGCTTCGCACCGCCATTGGCCATGCGCCGGTGCTGACCTGCGCCGATGCGCTATCTGGAGAGCCGACCGTGACTGTCCCCGCAGACCCTGCCGCCCCCGCACCGCTGCGTTCGGTGCTGTACATGCCCGCCAGCAACCCCCGCGCGCTGGCCAAGGCGCGCAGCCTGGATTGCGATGCGGTGGCGCTCGATCTTGAAGATGCCGTCGCGCCTGAAGCCAAAGTTGCGGCGCGCGGCGCACTGGTGGCCGAAGCGCAGGCAGGCGGTTTTGGGCATCGCCGCCTGATCGCGCGGATCAACGCGCTGGCAACGCCGTGGGGCCACGATGACATAACCGCGCTCGCCGCCGCGCCGCTGGACGCTTTGCTCGCCCCCAAGGTCGATGATGCCGCCGATGTCGAAGCCCTGTCGCGCGCGATGGACACGGCAGGCTTTGCACCGGGGGTTGCGCTGTGGGTGATGATCGAAACCCCCCGCGCGGTGCTGGCGCTGGAACGGATTGCCGCCTGCGCAGCCAGTACCCGCCTTGCCGGGTTCGTGCTGGGGCTGAACGATCTGGCCAAGGACAGCGGCATCGCGCAACTTCCCGGCCGCGCTGCCTTCGTGCCGGTGCTGACCATGGCGGTGCTGGCGGCGCGCGCGCATGGGCTGGTGGTGCTTGACGGGGTCTGCAACGCCATCGACGATCCCGTCGTGCTGGAAGCGGAATGCCGCCAGGCGCGCGATTCGGGTTTTGACGGAAAGACCCTGATCCATCCGGCGCAACTTGAAGTGTGCAACCGGGTATTCGCGCCTTCGGAGGCAGATGTGACCGAAGCGGAGGCGATCGTCGCAGCTTTTGCCGATCCGGCCAATGCCGGCAAGGGCGCCTTGCGCGTTAACGGAAAAATGGCGGAATTGCTGCATCTGGCGCAGGCGCGGCAACTGCTGGCGAAGGCAGCGGCCATCGCCGCACGCTGATTCGGCCCGCCCGCACGCCCGGCACACCTTCCGCCAACTGGCGCAACTTAAGCACTTCTTAAAAAAGTTGCGCCAGAACCGGTCCCACGAAGGGGACTGGGTAAACCACTATGGACAGCTTGCGCGGAATTGATCTGGATCGGGCGGAAAGCGAACTCGATCTTGCAGGGTACGAAGATGACGTGGCGAACGATCCGCCGCCATCGGTCGGCCAGGACGAACGCCGCATGCAGGTGCGCGCCTACAACTACTGGGCCAACCTGCTGGGCGACAATGCGTTTCCGCCGGTCACCACGCTGCTGGACGGGGTCTATCCCGATTTTGCCGACAACACGGTGCTGCTGCATTTCGACGAAGGGATCGACGATCCGGCGATTGTCTATGTCGGCGCGATGCTGGCCGAGGAATGCGGCACCGAAAGCTCGATCGAACGGCTGAGCCATGTGCCCGGCCGGTCGCTGCTGTCGCGCATCACCGACCACTATCTGCAGATCATCGCCAACCAGGCGCCGATCGGGTTCGAAGCCGAGTTCGTCAACCAGCACGGGCGCACGATCCTGTATCGCGGCATCCTGTTGCCGTTTTCGTCCGATGGCACCGCGATCGACTACATCATGGGGGCGATCAACTGGAAGGAACTGGCCGACCAGCAGACCACCGACGAACTGCTGCTGGAAATCGGCAATGTGCTTGAGGCAATGCCCGCCACAAAGACGCAGTCGCGCCGTCCGCTGATCGAGGCGAGCGACGCCTGGGCCGATGGCCCGGCAGGCATCGACGACTTCGCGCACGGCAGCAGCTTTCCCGATCCCGTCTTCGGGCTGGACGAGGGGCTGGCGCCGCTGCCCGGCGACGATGGCCTGGAACCCGAGGTGCTGGCCGACTGGCTGGCTTCGGCACGCGAACTGGCGCTCGTCGCCAATTCGACCGAGGACCGCAGCCGCAGCGCGCTTTACGCCGCAATCGGTCGGGCATGGGACTTCGCGCTCGCCGCACTGGCCGAACCGGACGATTTTGCCGAACTGCTCGAAGACGCCGGGCTGACCATGCAGGAACGCGCGCCGATGACCCCGGTGGTCAAGCTGGTGTTCGGCGCAGACTACGACAAGACCCGCCTGACCGAATACGCCACCGCGCTGACCCATGCCCAGCGCATCGGCCTTGGCCGGGGCGAACTCGGCCAGTACCTCTCCGCAGCGCCGGGCGGGCTGAAGGGCGTGGTCAACACCGAACGCCGCCTGCGCCGCGAAGCCGCGGGCAAGGCGCTGTCGAAGCGTGGACCGGAAACGGTGGCCGAAAGCCTGCGCGCGCTGCCCGCACGCACGCTGGCCGACCTTTCACCCGCCGGAGCGGAGTTTGCGCTGGTCATGGTGCGCCGCCTGCCCGGTGGCGATGTGGCGCTGGTGGGCGAAGTGGCCGACGATACCCACCTGTTCGAGCGCGCCGCGCGGCATCTGCTGAACGCACCCGCCGCCGCCGCGTGACCGCAGGGGCGGGGGGCCTGCCCCTCCAGCCCACTTCCCGCCGCGCCTGCGCCCTGCTAGCCGGTGGCGATGGCACGGGCGATGAAAGGCAGGCTGCGGATGGGCTGGATCGGCTGGAGCCTGATCACCCTGGCATTGCTGGGGGGACTGGGCGCTCTGGCGGTGCGCCATGCCTTGCAGACCAACGCCGTTGCAGTTCTGGATGGCGTTGACCGCCTGTTGAGCGGCGGCGATGGCGCGATCCGGCAGGTTGCCGATGCGCGCTTCGGACCGGATCCTGCACAGACGGTTGAAATGTTCGTGCCGCAAGGCGCGCGCGGCCCGCTGCCGGTGCTGGTGTTCATTCATGGCGGAAGCTGGGCGAGCGGCAACCCGCACGATTACCGTTTCATCGCCCGCCGGTTTTGCGCGCATGGTTATGCCGTGGTGCTGCCCGGATACCGGCTGTACCCGCAGGTGCGCTACCCGGCGATGCTGGAAGATGGCGCGGCGGCGCTGCGCTGGGTGCACGACAACGCCGCACGGCTGGGCGGCGATCCGGCGCGCATCGCGCTGCTGGGCCATTCCGCCGGCGCCTACAACGCGGTCATGCTGACGCTCGACCCCCGGTGGCTGCGCGCGCAAGGGCTGGACCCGGCGCTGATTCGCGGAACGGCGGCGATGGCCGGGCCGTTCGACTTCCTCCCGCTCGATACCGAAGCCACGATCGACACCTTCGGGCAGGCGCCCGATCTGGCGCAGACCCAGCCGATCACCTTCGCGCGCGGCGATGCGCCGCCGCTGCTGCTGGTGACGGGCGATGCCGATACCCGCGTCAAGCCGCGCAATTCGATCACCCTGGCCCGCCTGATGAGCGCCGCCGGGGCGCCGGTCGATCCGGTGATCCTGCCCGGCGTCACCCACGAAGGGCTGATCATGCAGTTCGCCCGCCCCTTTTCGCGCGACCGCCGGGCGATAGACGCCGTCCTGCCCTTTCTGGCACGGGTCACCGCCCCGGCTTCAGTTGCGGTTCAGGCTGCGGGGCGATAGTCCCGCAACCGTGATCGCACTTGCACGCACCTTGAAAGGCATCGCCGCCCGGCTCACCGCAACGCTCGTGGCGCTGACGCTGTGCGTGCAGGGCGCGGCCGCGCAATCGGTGCTGCGCGATGCCGAAACCGAAGCGATGTTCCGCGAAGCCGCCACGCCGATCTTCCGGGCGGCGGGCTTCAACCCCGGCGCGGTGGACGTGATCCTGCTCAACGACGGGTCGATCAACGCCTTCGTCGCGGGCGGACAGGCGATCTATGTCCACTCAGGGCTGATCGGCGCGGCAGACAGCGTGAACGAGTTCCAGGGCGTGATCGCTCACGAACTGGGCCACATCACCGGCGGCCACGTGATCCGCTTCGACGAAGGCGCCAAGCCTGCGACCGGCATTACCGTGCTCAGCCTGCTGCTGGGCGGGCTGGCGGCAGCGGCGGGATCGGCCGATGCGGCGATGGGCGTGTTCATGGCCGGACAGCAGGCCGCGCTGGGCAAGTTCCTGGCGTTCAGCCGCGCACAGGAATCCTCCGCCGATGCCGCGGGCGCGCAGTTCCTGGCCAAGGCGGGCATATCCGGGCGCGGGTCGATAGAGTTCTTCAAGAAGCTGCAGAATCAGGAATACCGCTATGGCTATTCCTCGCGCAACAACCCGGATGCAGAGTTCTACAGCACCCACCCGATGACCGCCGACCGTCTGGCGACGCTGCTTGACACCTATGAAAAAGACCCGGCGTGGAACACCCCGCCACCGCCCGAACTCGAAGCACGGTTCAAGCGGGTCAAGGCCAAGCTCTATGGCTATCTGGCCGATCCGCAGGATACGCTGCGTGCCTATCCCGAATACATGACCGACGTTCCCGCGCGCTATGCCCGCGCCTATGCGTTTCACAAGGAAGCCTTTGTCGACAAGGCTCTGGCCGAAACACGGGCGCTGATCGCGCAGGACCAGACCAACCCCTATTTCCTTGAACTCGAAGGGCAGATCCTGCTCGAATCCGGGCGTCCCGCCGATGCCATCGCGCCGTTGCGCAAGGCGGTGGCGCTGACCGGCAACGAACCGCTGATCGCCACGACGTTCGGCCACGCGCTGATCGCCACCGAAGACAAGGACAACTTTGCCGAAGCCGAACGGGTGCTGCGCAACGCCGTCGCGCGCGACCGCGAAAATCCGTTCACCTGGTACCAGCTTGGCGTGGTTTACGAAGCGCGCGGCGATACCGCCCGCGCCCGGTTGGCCAGCGCCGAACAGCAACTGATGTACATGCGCCTGTCCGAAGCCCTGCGCAGCGCCGAAGCGGCGGAATCGGCCCTGCCGAAGGGCACCCCGGACTGGCTGCGCGCGCAGGATATCGCCATGTCGGCGCGGGCCATGCTGGAACGCCAGCGCAAATCGCGCTAGGCCCCTCGCATGGCCGATACCGCACCCCCCCGCCGCTTTGGCGCGCTTGCCGCCGCTGCCCTGTTGTGCGCCGGAGCGGGCGCTGCGGGCGGGTGGTACTACGCCAGCCACCACGGCGGCGGCACGCCCGGCGATGAAGCAGCCGAACTCGACCGCACGCTGGCCGGCGCCGGGATCGACGGACGCGAACGCGCCGCCATCGAAGGGCTGGTGCGCGCCTATATCCTCGATCATCCCGAAGTCCTGCCCGAAGCGATGGAACGCCTGCAACAGCGCGAAGCGCAGGGCCGTATCGCCCCGTTGCGCAGCGCGCTGGAAACACCGTTTCCCGGCGCCGTGCTGGGCAACCCGGCGGGCAAGGTCACGCTGGTCGAGTTTACCGATTTCGCCTGCGGCTATTGCCGCCAGAGCGTGGCCGCGGTCGATGCGCTGATCGGGCGCAACCCGGATTTGCGCGTGGTAGTGCGCGAACTGCCGATCATCGCGCCGGAAAGCGAACCAGCCGCGCGCATGGCGCTGGCCGCCGCCGCGCAAGGGCGCTACCCGGCCTATCACAAGGCGATGTTCAGCGGCGCACGGCCCAGCCCGCAGGCGATTGCCGATGCCGCCGCCGCCGCCGGGCTGGACCGGGGCACGGCCAACACCTTTGCCGCCAGCGAAAACGCCGGGGCGGAACTCAAGCGCAATCTCGATCTTGCCCGCCAGCTTGGCATCAACGGCACGCCTGCGTGGATCATCGGGGACCGGCTGATTACCGGCGCCGTGCCGCCGGATGACCTTCAGGCCGCCATCGACGAAGCGCGCCGGGCCAGGCAAGGCTAGCGCGCCCTGTCGCAAGCCGTTACAAACCCGGTCATGGCCGCGCTGCCGTTTCGACCCACGCCGTTTTTCGGCAACAAGAACCGCGCGTTCTGGCGCCTGCAACTGCTGGGCTGGGGCGGTGCGATGCTGCTGCGCGCGGTATCGTCGATCGCCAACGCCCAGCCGTGGTCGTTTCTGGTCATCGTGGTGATCGCCACGATCACCGGGTTTTCGATTTCGCTGATCCTGTCGGTGATTTTCCGGGCGGTCATCAACCGGCGGCCGATCGTCACCTGGGGGGTCACCGCGCTCGTGCTCTCGGCGGCGGTGGGTCTTTACGCCTTCATCGATTCGTGGGTCATCAGCCTCTACCGGCAAGACGCGCAGGCCAGTTTCGCCCAGCTTTTCGTCGGGGTGTTCTACCTTGACCTGACGCTGCTGATTTCGTGGACCGGGCTGTACTATGCGATCAACTTCTTCCTTCAGGTGGAAGAACAGACCGATCAGCTTATGCGCCTGGAAGCGCAGGCCACCAGCGCGCAACTGGCGATGCTGCGTTACCAGCTCAACCCGCACTTCCTGTTCAACACGCTCAATTCGATTTCCACGCTGGTCCTGCTCAAGCAGACCGAACCGGCCAACGCCATGCTTTCGCGGCTGTCATCGTTCCTGCGCTATACGCTGGTCAACGAACCGACCGCGCGGGTTACGGTGGCGCAGGAGATCGAGACGCTCAAGCTCTACCTCGATATCGAACGCATGCGCTTTGAAGAACGGCTGCGCACCGAGTTTCGCATCGAGGACGATGTGCGCGAAGGCCTGATGCCCTCGCTGCTGCTGCAACCGCTGGTCGAAAACGCGATCAAGTATGCGGTCAGCCCGCTCGAATACGGGGCCGAAATCACCATTACCGCACAGCTCGTCGGTTCGGTGCTGCGGGTCACCGTTTCAGACACCGGGCCGGGCTTGCCACCGGGCACGGACCCTTCAACGGTGTTTGGCGCCAGCAGCGATTCCACCGGTATCGGCCTTGCCAATATCCGCGACCGTCTGCTGCAGGCCTATGGCGAAAGCCAGCGGTTCGAGATTTCCAACCGGCCGGAAGGGGGATTCCAGGTCGTACTGGAATTGCCGTTCGAACCGCGCGCCAGCACCGGCAGGGCGCCCGCCGCGCGCTTGCCGGCGGCGGCGCAGGGATGATGGCGGGAACCGGATCGGGTTCCGGCCGTCTTGTTGCTGGCAGGGAAGTATCACGGGGGCACATCGTGACGTTCGCCGCGCGCTGCACCGCGCCTGCGCAGAAGAATGAAGGAATCGCATGACCATCCGCACCATCCTTGTCGATGACGAAAAGCTGGCCATTCAGGGCCTGCAACTGCGCCTCCAGGCCTTCCCCGATGTCGAAGTGATCGACACCTGCTCCAACGGCCGCGAAGCGATCCGCAAGATCAAGACCGAAAAGCCCGATCTCGTGTTCTGCGATATCCAGATGCCGGGGTTTGACGGGTTTTCGGTGGTCAAGGGGGTGATGGAGATCGACCCGCCGCTGTTCGTCTTCGTCACCGCCTATTCCGAACACGCGATCAAGGCGTTCGAGGCGAACGCGGTCGATTACCTGCTCAAGCCGGTCGAGGAAGACCGTCTGGCCGACGCGCTGGACCGCGCCCGCACCCGCATCGCCGAAAAGCGCGGGCGCGAAGAGGCGGACAAGCTCAAGATCGTGCTGGCCGAAGTCGCGCCCGATGCCATGCCGGGCATGGAGGAAGAAGCCGATGTCGCTGCCGGGCGCTTTGAAAAGCTGATAAACATCAAGGATCGCGGCCAGATCTTCCGTGTAGATGTCGATACGATCGAACGGATCGAGGCGGCGGGCGATTACATGTGCATCTACACCGGCGACAATTCGCTGATCCTGCGCGAAACGATGAAGGATCTGGAGCGCCGCCTCGATCCGCGCGTGTTCCAGCGCGTCCACCGCTCCAAGATCGTCAACCTCGACCGTGTGCGCCAGGTGCGCCCCCACACCAACGGCGAATGCTTCCTGGTGCTGGAAAGCGGGTCGGAAGTGAAGGTATCGCGCAGCTACCGCGATGTCGTGGCGCGCTTCGTCCACTGATACTCGACAGCGTGGCCCCGCATGGTAAGTGCGGGGCATGACCGATTTCAGCATTCCCGGCTTCGATCTCGATGCCTTTGTCGCCGCCACGCTGGCCGAAGATCTTGGGCAGGGTCTGCCCGGCGGCGGCAGCGACGTGACCAGCCAGAGCGTGATCCCTGCCGACGCCCGCTTTTCCGGGGTGATGGACAGCCGCGATGCAATCACCGTGTGCGGCCTGCCGATCGCCGCTGCGTTCTTCCGCGCGCTCGACCCGGCGATGCGCATCGCCATCCTCGTGGACGAAGGCGCGCAGGTTTCGCCCGGCAGCGATCTGATGCGGCTGGAAGGCAATGCCCGCGCGATGCTTACGGCAGAGCGCAGCGCGCTCAACACCGTGCAACACCTGTCGGGCATCGCCACGCTGACCCGGCAGTATGTCGATGCGATGGGCGATACGCGCGCGCGCCTGCTCGATACGCGCAAGACCATTCCGGGGCTGCGGCATCTCGAAAAGTACGCAGTGCGCACCGGCGGCGGCACCAACCACCGCATGGGGCTGTGGGACGCGGCGATGATCAAGGACAACCATGTGATGGTTGCCGGCGGCGTTGCCGAAGCGGTGCGGCGTGCGCTGGCGGCGGGCGTGCGCGACGTGATCTGCGAAGTGGACCGGATCGACCAGATCGAACCGGCGCTGGCCGCAGGCGCCACCCGGCTGCTGCTCGACAACATGGGGCCGGACCTGCTGCGCGAAGCGGTGGCGCTGATCGCCGGACGCGTGCCTGCCGAAGCATCGGGCGGGGTGCGGCTCGACACCATCGGCGCGATCGCGGCGGCGGGCGTCGACTATGTTTCCGTCGGGCGGCTGACGCAAAGCGCGCCCGCCGCCGACATCGGTCTTGATTTCACCCCGCTCGGCTGACTCGCCGCAGCCCCCGAAAGGCCCGCCCGATGCAAGTGCCCCTGCCACCCCGTCCCGCCGCGCTGACGTGGTTCGAACTGTGCCTTGGCGCCAGCCAGGCGCTGCGGATCGGCAATATCGCGCTGCATTCGGCCGCCATGGCCGCAGCAACCGGGATCGACCGGCAAGCGATCCTGATCAGCCCCTTTGCCAATGCTGTGGTGGTGATGGGCCTTGGCGCCGCCGTTTCGCGCGGGCGGTTTGCGCTGGCGCGCTGGTTTCTGGTGGTGCTGGTCGGGCTGGACCTGATCGGCCTTGGCGGGCTTTCGGCGGGGGCGCAGATGCTCGGCGTGCCCTTTGCCGCGACCTCTGGCGTGGCTATCGTGCTGATGCTGGCGGCAGGTATGCTGATGTTCCTCCCCACGGTCACCGCATGGCTCAAGCATGGCAAGGATGGCTGACGTGCATGGCGCGCCCGGCGGCCTGCTGAAAGGCATCGGCGCGGCAGCACTGCTGGCGGTATCGGCCCCGGCGCTGGCGCAGGGCTGGCAATGCACCGTGCCGCCCGCGATCAGCGTTCCCCCGCTGCCCCGCCCCGATGCCCCCGCACGGGTCGTGCCGATCACCGGCTATACCCTGGCGTTGAGCTGGTCGCCGGAGTTCTGCCGCACGCGCAAGGCCGATCCCGCCCATGCCACGCAATGTTCGGGCGCGATGGGGCGCTTCGGCTTCGTCCTGCACGGGCTGTGGCCCGAAGGGCGCGGCAGCGCCTATCCGCAATGGTGCCCGACGCGCCGCGCGCCCGATGCGCAGACCGTGCGCCGCAACCTGTGCACCACCCCTTCGGCCAACCTGCTGGTGCACGAATGGGCCAAGCACGGGAGTTGCATGGCCCGCGATCCGGCGGAATACTTCGACAAGGGCCGCGCGCTGTTCGAATCGCTGCAATTCCCCGACATGGCGCGCCTTTCGCGGCAGAAGGGGCTGAACGCGGGCATGGTCCGCCAGGCGCTGGTCATCGCCAACCCCACCTTGCGCGCCGACATGATTCGGCTGCTGGTCAGCCGCAACGGCTGGCTGCGCGAAATCCACATCTGCCATTCGCGCGCATTCAAGCCAGTACGCTGCGCCAGCGGCACCGGCCCTGCCAGCACCGCCGCGGTAAAGATCTGGCGCAGCTTCTGACGGCCTAGCGCCGGTCGCGGAAAAAGGCACGCAGCAGGTCCGACGCCTCGCCTTCGCCCATGCCGGAATAGACTTCGGGACGGTGCAGGCAGGTCGGCTGGTCGAAGATCCGCCCGCCATGTTCCACCGCCCCCCCCTTGGGGTCGCTGGCCGCGTAATAGACGCGGCCGATCCGGGCATGAACGATTGCCCCCGCGCACATCGCGCACGGTTCAAGGCTGACCCACAGATCGCATCCGTCGAGCCGCTCCTGCCCCAGCGCCGCCGCCGCTGCGCGAATCGCCAGCACTTCGGCGTGGGCCGTGGGATCGCCCAGCGCGCGCGGGGCGTTGTGCGCGGCGGCGATCACCGCGCCATCGCGCACGATCACCGCGCCGACCGGCACTTCACCGGCGGCGCGGGCCAGCGCGGCCTGATCGAGCGCCGCGCGCATCGGGGCGGGAAGGGGCCAGCGGGTCATCCGCGCGGGTATACGCGCGGCGATGTCGCTTTCAATCTCCGAATCCTTGACTTCGCCCGGTGAATCGTTAAGTGCCGCGCCTTCCCGATAGGTATTATCGAACAAGCCAAGCGAGTTTTAAGCCATGTCGCGCATCTGCGAACTGACCGGTAAGGGCCGCCAAGTCGGTCACAACGTAAGCCACGCCAACAACAAGACCAAGCGCGTGTTCCTGCCCAACCTGCAGAACGTCACGCTGATGAGCGAGAAGCTGGACCGCAGCTTCAAGTTCCGCGTCTCGACCCATGGTCTGCGTTCGGTCGAACACAACGGCGGTCTGGACAACTGGCTGCTCAAGCAGTCGGACGCCAAGCTCAGCCCGCGCGCACTCAAGGTGAAGCGCGATCTGGTCAAGGCCGCCGCGGCCTGATCCACTGCGCCCGCAAGGGCCGGATGCAGAAAAAAGCCCCCTTCCTTCGTGGAACGGGGGCTTTTTCTGCTTTGCGGCAGCCCGGCTTACCGACTCACGCCAGACGAATCGGAGTATCTGAATCAGAGTGGGCGAATCAGGCCGGACGGAACTTGAGCGCATCGCCGTTGATGCAATAGCGCAGCCCCGTGGGCATCGGCCCATCGTTGAAGATATGGCCCAGATGCCCGCCGCACCGGCTGCAATGCACTTCGGTGCGGACCATGCCCAGCTTGCGGTCCACGCTGGTGCCCACCGCCCCGCGCAAGGGGCGCCAGAAGCTGGGCCAGCCGGTGCCGCTGTCATACTTGGTCGATGATGCGAACAGCGCCTGTCCGTCTGCCGCGCAGACGAACGCGCCCTTGCGCTTTTCGTGCAGCAGTTCGGAGGTGAACGGCCGCTCGGTGCCTTCTTCGCGCAGGATGTAATATTGCGCCGGGGTCAGCAGGCGGCGCCATTCGGCTTCGCTGCGGGTAACCGGGAACGTCCCCTTGCCCGCCGGGGCGGCGCTGCACGATGGCGAGAACAGGCCCATGACGGGCAGCGCCGCACCCGCGCCCAGCAGGGCGAGCAGGCGGCGGCGGGAGGAACGGTGCACGACGTTATGGGGCATGATCATCCTCGTTGTCCTGCCGGCGGGCGGTGAGGGCGAATACCACCAGGGTGGCGGCGCCCACCGGCAGGACCATGCGGCAAATACCCCGGTCCAGCCCCCGGCGCGGTGACGCATATCATATTTTGCAGAATGATTTAGCGGCGTTCGAGTTCCACCTCCAGCCTGCGGAAGCCGTGGACGAAGTTGGCGCGCACCCGTTCCACTTCGCCGCGCACGCGCACGCGCATCCGCCGCTCGTGCATTTCCTCCAGCAGGATGCGCAGTTGCAGTTCGGCCAGCCGCGCGCCGACGCAGCGGTGAATGCCGTGGCCGAACGACAGGTGTCGCCGCGCGTTGGGCCGCTGCACCAGCAGCCGGTCGGGATCGTCGAACACCGCTTCGTCGCGGTTGGCGGAAATGTACCACAGCACCAGCTTGTCGCCCGCGCGGATCTGCTGGCCGAACAGTTCCGCATCGGCGGTGGCGGTGCGGCGCATGTGGGCCAGCGGGGTGATGTAGCGCAAGCATTCCTGCGCGGCATTGGGGATCAGCGCCGGATCGGCTTCAAGGATGGCGCGCTGGTCGGGAAAGCGGTCAAGCGCGTGGACGATGCCCGACATGGTGTTGCGCGTGGTATCGTTGCCGCCGACGATCAGCAGCACCAGATTGCCCATGAACTCCTGCGGGGTCATGTGGTTCATCGCATCGGAATGGACCATCATCGAGATGAGGTCGCCGGCGGGCGGGGCCTTCAGGCGCTCTGCCCAGAGCCGCTGGAAATAGTGGACCATTTCGCCCAGCAGGCCAAAGCGCAGATCCGACAGTTCGCGCACCAGCGTCAGTTCCACATCGCCCGCCCAGTCCGACCAGAAGGTGAGCAGCCGACGGTCCTCCCACGGAAAGCCGAAAAGGATCGCCAGCATGCCGGTGGTCAGTTCGATAGAGACGCGGTCCACCCAGTCGAACCGTTCGCCCCATGGCAGCGAATCGAGCACGGCGGCAGTGCGATGGCGGATTTCGCTTTCCATCGCGGCCATGCGTGCCGGGGTGAAGGCCGGGGCGACGGTGCGCCGCTGCCCGGTATGTTCGGGCCGGTCCATGGCGATGAACATCGGCAACTGGCGTTCGGCCACCAGTTGCGGATCGGCATCGGGCGGCGGATCGCCAATCGTGATCGTGCCGTATTTCCACGATGACGAATAGAGGTCGGGCAGCGATTCGACCTGCATGATCGCCTTGTGGCTGACGATGTTCCAATAGGGTCCGTACGGTGATTGCGCGATGCGGTTGACCGGCGCGCGCGCGCGCATCTGCGCAAAGACCGGCTGCCAGCGGTCTTCGGCATAGATATCGGAACGGCTTACGTCCCACGGATCGGCATGCACCGGCGCGGCCTGGGGGTTGGCCGCGCGCCATGCGGCAAAGGCATCGGCGGCCGAAGGCGCGGTGCGATAGGCAAAGGCAGGCGCTGCGGGTGCGGCCTGGGTGGCCATGGCATCTCTCCGGTTGGCGGCTGGCTTGATGCCGGGCCGCTCTGCCGGTGCAGGATGCCTTAACCTACATCAATGTCAATAACCGGCGCCACGCTTACGCCGGGGCGGCCGCGCGGCGGTTGCGCAGCCGGGCCAGCAGCCCGCGGCGCGCACCGCGATCGCCCGACGGGCCGGACTTCATCACCGTGCGGCGGAACAGTTGCGCCCCGGTGCGCACGATCAGCACCACCCAGGCGCCCTGCCACGCCAGCGCCAGCACATGCGGCCAGATCTGCGCGTCCTGCGCCGCGCGCGCCAGCATCGCGTAAGGCGAACTGACCGGGAACAGGATCGAAACCCATTCCACCCAGGTGCCAGGCGATGTCAGCGCATAACTGGCGAAGAAGAACACCATCAACTGGAACATCGACACCGGCATCGACAGCGTCTGCACTTCGCGCACCGTCGATGCCATGCCCCCGATCGACAGGAACAGCGATCCCATCAGCAGGTAAGCCATGGCAAAATAGACGAACCCCAGCAGCAGGAACAGCGGCCAGCCGACCGCCGGAACGGCGATGGCGGGCAGGCCCTTGCCGCCGAGAAGGACCAGCGCCCCGCCCGTCGTGCCCCACACCGCGATGCCGACCAGACTGACGCCCAGCATCGCCACCAGCTTGCCGAAGAACATTGCATCGAGCGGCACGGCAGCGGCCAGCACTTCGATGATCTTGTTGCCCTTTTCCTCGACCAGATTGGACAGGACCATGCCCGCCAGCAGCATCGTCAGCAGGAACAGCATGACCTGCGCGTCTTGCGCGGTGGTCGCCTGTCCGCTGCGGACCTTGGCCGCGCTGGTGTTCACTTCCTGCACCGCCACCTGCGGATAGGTTGTCGGGCTTTCCGCACGGGCGCGCGCGGCAAGGTTGGAGACCAGCCCCACCCACTGCCGCACCCGTTCGCGCGTGCCGGTAAGCTGGGGTGCGTCAAGCGTTCCGCCCAGCACCGCGGTCACCTGCCGGTCGCTGTCGGCCAGCGCGGCGCGGGTATCGACCGCCTGTCCCGGCGCCGGAGGGTCGAGCACGATCATTTCGGGCATCGGCCCGGCCACCCGCCCGTCCAGTTCATCGCGCGCGGCAAGGATACGGTCGGCATCGGCGGCAGGCATCGCAATGCCGATGCGCGGCTGGTCGAGGTTTTCCTGCACTTTCGCGCCGATATTCCCGGCAAGGCCGCCAACCAGCACCGGAAAGAGCGGCCCGATCAGAAAGAAGATGAAGGTCTTGGAAAAGATCACCGCCACGAAATCGCGCCGGGCGATGACCATGGCCGCGCGCAGTTTTTCCCTGATGCCGGTCATTTGGCTTCTCCCGCGCTGGCTTCCAGCGCCCTGGCTGCCGCTTCCCCGGCGATGGCGACAAAGGCATCGTGCAGCCCCGCGCGTTCGATCGACAGGCTGAGAATGCCGGCATTGCCCTCGATCAGCGCCCGCAGCAGCGGTTCGACCCCGCTTTCGGGCAGGGTAAAGTACCAGAACGCACCTTCGCGGCGGGCATCGGCGGGCAGGCTGGCGCGCCACGGGCCTTCCAGCACGCGCGTTTCCAGCCGCACCTGCGGGCGCAGCCGGTCGCGCGCGACATCGACCGGCCCGGCAAACGGCACCTTGCCGCCCGCAATGATCGCAATCTGGTCGCACAACCGTTCGGCGTGGGCGATGACATGGGTGGAAAAGATCACCGTGGTGCCGCGTTCGGCCAGCGCCCGCATCATCCGTTCAAGCTTGCCCTGGTTGAGCGCATCGAGACCGGAAAACGGTTCATCGAACACCACCAGATCGGGTTCGTGGACCAGCGTGCCGAGCAGTTGCACCTGCTGCGCCATGCCCTTGGACATCTGCCGGATCTGGCGGTCGGCGGCATAGCCAAGGCCATGTTCTTCCAGCAGTTCGCGGCCCCGGCGGCGGCCTTCCTTCAACGGCACGCCACGCAGCGCGGCCAGGAAGGCAATGGCTTCATACGCCTTCATCGCGGGATAGAGGCCGCGCTCTTCGGGCAGGTAGCCGATGCGGCGGGCCACGTCGGTAGGCCGGTTCGCGCCCAGCACGCGGCGGTAACCGGCATCCGGGTCGATGATCCCCAGCAGCATGCGCAGCGTAGTGGTCTTGCCCGCCCCGTTCGGCCCAAGGATGCCGTAGATCGCGCCGCGCGGCACGGAAATATCCACGCCGTCAACGGCGGTGAAACCATCGAACCGTTTCACCAGTCCGCGCGCCTCGATGGCAAGGTCCGCGTCAACCACGTTGCCGGGCACCTGCCATTCCCCTAGTTCGATCTTCATGGTCCATGGCCCTAGCGATAGGGGATGAACGAGCGGGACAGCAAGTTTGGTTAACAGCGCGGCAGGAATTGGCGAGCAGCGGATCAGGGACGAAGCCGCGCGGCTGGGCTTTGCCGCCTGCGGCATTGCCCCGGCGGCCGACGATCCGCTGCGCGCGCGGCGGCTGGAAACCTGGCTGGGCGAAGGCCACCACGGCACGATGGCGTGGATGGAAACCCGGCTGGAGCACCGGCGCGGCCCGCAATCGCTGTGGCCGCAGGCGCAAAGCGTGATCGCGCTGGGCATGAGCTATGCCCCCGCCGCCGATCCGCGCGCACTGGCCGAAGCGACAGAGCGCGGGCGCATCTCCGTCTATGCGCAGGGCGGCGATTACCACGATGTGGTCAAGCGCAACCTCAAGGCGCTGGCGCGCTGGCTGGTCGATCAGGCGCCGCATGCGCAGGTCAAGGTTTTCGTCGATACCGCGCCGGTGATGGAAAAGCCGCTGGGGCAGGCCGCAGGCATCGGCTGGCAGGGCAAGCACACCAACCTTGTCAGCCGCACGCACGGGTCGTGGCTGTTCCTGGGCGCGATCTACACCACGCTGGTCCTGCGCCCCGATGACCCCCACGCCGACCGGTGCGGATCGTGCACCGCCTGCCAGACCGCCTGCCCGACACAGGCCTTCCCCGCGCCCTACCGGCTGGATGCGCGGCGCTGCATTTCCTACCTGACGATCGAGCACAAGGGCGCGGTGCCCGAAGCGTTGCGCCCGGCGCTGGGCAACCGCATCTATGGCTGCGACGATTGCCTCGCCGCCTGCCCATGGAACCGCTTTGCCGCCGCCGCGCAGGCCAACCGCGCGTTCCTGCCGCGCGCCGAACTGGCCGCGCCGCGCCTCGCGGAACTGCTGGCGCTCGACGATGCGGCCTTCCGCGCGGTGTTTTCAGGATCGCCGATCAAGCGCATCGGGCGCAACCGCATGGTGCGCAACTGCCTTTATGCGGCGGGCAACAGCGGCAATGCGGCGCTGACGCCCGCCGTGGCGGCACTGCTGGACGATCCCGATCCGGTCGTGGCCGAAGCGGCGCGCTGGGCCATGGCCCGGCTGGCGGCAACCCGCCCCGCCCCGCCGGAAGCCAGGCAGGGCGATGGCGCGATCAGGCCAGCATTTCCTTGAGCGGGACGCCCGCATCGGCCAGCGTTTCGGGCGCGATCTGGGCGCGGGCTTCGACCAGCTTCTTGCCCTGGACATAGTCCTTGACCATGTTCACGCAATCGAGGGCAACGACCTTGCCGCCCTTGAGATAGACCACCGAGAACGAACGCGTGGCCGGATCGCCGCGCAACACGGCCTGATCGTGCCCGGTGGAAAGCCCCACGGTCTGAAGCTTGAGGTCATACTGGTTGGACCAGAACCATGGCGTGGCCTTGTAGGGCGCGGGCGCGCCGCAGATGTCCTTGGCAACGGTGGTGGCCATGTCGTTGGCGTTCTGCACGGATTCAAGCCGGATCACCGCGCCGTCGGCAAAATCGTTGGCATGGGCTGCGCAATCGCCGATCGCATAGACATCGGGCAGCGAGGTGCGGCAGAACTCGTCCACGTCCACCCCGTTGCCGCCCGCCGCACCGGCGGAGATCAGCGGACCCACGCAAGGCACGATACCGATGCCCACGATCACCATGTCGGCAGGCAGCACCGATCCATCGGCCATGCGCACCCCGGTTACCTTGGTCCCATCGCCTTCGATGCAGTCCATCGCCGCCGCAGTGCGCAGATCGACGCCGTGGGCGCGATGCTCGGCCTCGTAGAACGAGGACAGGGCTTCACCGGCAACGCGCGCCAGCACGCGCGGCAGGGCTTCGAGCAGGGTGACGTGGACATCGAACTTGGTCAGCACGGCGGCGGCTTCCAGACCGATGTAGCCCCCACCGATGACCACCGCGCGCTTCGCCCCGGCATCGAGTTCGGCCATCAGTCGGTCGGCATCGGCCTTGGTCCGCACCGCGTGCACCCCGACCAGATCGGAACCCATGCACGAAAGGCGGCGCGGATCGCCGCCGGTAGCCCAGATCAGCTTGCCGTACTGCACTTCGCTGCCATCGCCCAGCCGGACGACATGCGCGGCGGGATCGACCGCGGTCACTTCCGACGACAGGCGCATTTCCACGTTCTTGTCGGTCCAGAACTGGGCCGGACGGATGCAGATGCGGTCAAAGGTCTTGTCGCGGGCAAGGTATTCCTTGGACAGCGGCGGGCGTTCGTAGGGGATTTCAGGCTCCCGCCCGATCACCAGGACGCGGCCTTCAAAGCCGTTCTGGCGCAAGGCAAGGGCCGCCTGTGCGCCGCCATGACCCGCCCCGACAATGACGACATCCGCCTGTTCCATTCGATTCCTCCCAGCTTGTGGGGGTCGATTTGGCGAAAATCGGCCCGGCGTCAACTGACCTGCGTCAAAATAGCCTGACGCTACGGCAAGAAATGCGGAAGGAAGCCCCCGCGATCAGCGCCCCAGCAGCGTCCTGGCCTGGCTGGCGGCCTGCGCCAGCATGGCCGGGGCCACGACCGGTGCGGCCTGGGCACGGGCGATCAGGCTGCGGAACTGGCGGACCGAGGCCGCATTGGCATCGAGCCACTGCGCCACGAACGCCGCCGGTGCACCGCCTTTCGATCGCGTCAGGAAGTCCAGCCGCATCTGCTGGAAATCGCGGGCAAGGCCCGCCACCAGCAGCCGCTCCCACGGGTCCGACGGGTCCATCCGCTGCGCCGCCTGCTGCGCCCAGTCCAGCCCCAGCGCCGCGCCAAGATCGGCAAAGGCGCCGGTCAGCGCCCCGGCATCGACATCGAGTTCACCGGCAAGATGGGCAAGGCCGATCGCCCCGTCGAGATCGGACAAATGCACCAGCCGCGCCGCAATGGGCGCGGGCACGCCCGATGCGGCCAGTTCATCGGCCATCACCCGCGCCTGTGCCTGCGCCGCGCCGCGCAGCAGTTGCGCGGCGGTTTCGGACAGCAGCGTCACCCGCCCGGAAAGCTCGGCGATCAGTGCACCGGGCCGGGTCGATCCGCGCCCGGCGCGCAGGCAATCGGCCACATGGCCGCGCAGCGCACGCGAAACCCGTTCAAACAGCGCCAGCCGCAAGGCTTCGGGCAGCGGCGCTTCGTCCAGCAGGCGCCAGGTTTCCGGCAGATCCATAAGCTGTTCCGCCGCGACAAAGGCCGCGGCAACTTGCGCCAGGCTGCAGCCTTCCTCTTCGCACAGTTCGAACGGATGCACCGGCCCCAGCCGGTTTATCAGGCGGTTGGCGAGCTTGGTGGCGATGATTTCGCGCCGCAGGCGATGGGTGGCGATCTGCTGCGCGAACGGTTCGCGCATTTGCGGCGGAAACGCGGCGAACAATTCGGCTTCCAGCACCGGATCATCGACCACCGGGCTGGCTTCGAGATCGTGCTGCACCACCAGCTTGCTGCTCGACAGCAGCACCGCCAGTTCGGGCCGGGTCATGCCCTGTCCCGCCGCCGCGCGCCGGGCCAGATCCTCGGCGCTGGCCAGCCCTTCGGTCTTGCGATCAAGATCGCCCGATTCCTCCAGCACGTCGATCAGCCGCGACCACGCGGGCATTGCCGCCGCACCGCCGCATTCGGCGATGGACAGCGCCAGCGCCTGCAAGCGGTTATCCTCCAGCACCAGATGCGCGACATCATCGGTCATCGCCACCAGCAGATCGACCCGCGCCGGTTCGGTAAGCGTGCCCGCGCGTTTGGCCGCCGCAAGCGCGATCTTGATGTTCACTTCGTTGTCCGAACAATCGACGCCCGCCGAATTGTCGATGAAATCGGTGTTGATGCGGCCGCCGTGCAGCGAAAACGCGATGCGCCCGGCTTGCGTCACGCCCAGATTGGCGCCTTCCCCGATGACCCGCGCGCGCACTTCGGCGGCATCGACGCGCAGCCCGTCGTTGGCCGGATCGCCCACTTCGATCGCATTCTGGTGGCTGGCCTTCACATAGGTGCCGATGCCGCCGAACCACAGCAGGTCCACGCGGCTGCGCAGGATGGCGGAAATCAGCGATTCAGGGTCCAGTTCGGCCACGCTCACGTCCAGCATCGCCTGAACCTGCGGCGACAGCGGAATCGCCTTCATCGCGCGCGGAAACACGCCGCCACCGGGCGAGAGCAGCGCCTTGTCATAATCGTCCCAGCTTGACCGGGGCAGCGCAAACAGGCGCGCGCGTTCGGCCCAGCTTGCCGCCGCATCGGGATCGGGATCGAGGAAGATGTGGCGGTGATCGAACGCGGCGACCAGCCGGATCGCCCTGGACAGCAGCATGCCGTTGCCGAACACGTCGCCCGACATGTCGCCACAGCCCGCCACCCGCACCGGATCGGTCTGCACATCCACGCCCAGTTCAAGGAAGTGCCGCCGCACCGAAAGCCATGCACCGCGCGCGGTAATGCCCATGGCCTTGTGGTCATACCCCTTCGACCCGCCGCTGGCGAAGGCATCGTCCAGCCAGAAATCGCGGGATTCAGCAATGGCATTGGCCACGTCGGAAAAACTGGCAGTGCCCTTGTCGGCGGCGACGACGAAATAGGGGTCTTCGCCATCGTGCACCACGACGCGGTCGGGGTGGACCACCGTGCCGCCAACGATGTTGTCGGTCAGCGACAGCAGCGTGCGGATGAAGATCTGGTAGCTGGCCTTGCCTTCGGCCAGCCAGCCTTCACGGTCGCGCGCCGGATCGGGCAAGTGCTTGGGATAGAAGCCGCCCTTTGCGCCGGTCGGCACGATCACCGCGTTCTTGACCCGCTGCGCCTTCATCAGGCCAAGGATTTCGGTGCGGAAATCGTCGCGCCGGTCGGACCAGCGCAGACCGCCGCGCGCCACGGCACCGCCGCGCAGGTGGATGCCTTCGACGCGCGGCGAATAGACGAAGATTTCGCGCCACGGCACCGGGCGCGGCAGGCCGGGCACTTGCGCCGAATCGATCTTGAAGGCCAGCGCCTCGGCCGCGGCGGGGGCAAAGGCGTTGGTCCGCACGATCGCGCCCACCAGCGCGCGGAACTGGCGCAGCAGGCGATCATCGTTGATCGCGGCAACGCCTGCCAGCCCGGCGCGGATCGTCTCCTGCGCGGCGGCATAGGCGGCTTCGCGGTCCTGCCGGAACGCGGGATCGTGGCGCGCGACAAAGGCATCGACCAGCCCGTGCGCCACCAGCGGCGCGTTCTTCAGCGCATCGACCACGGTGGCAATGCCAAAGGTCATGCCGCCCTGGCGCAGATAGCGGTAGAACGCGCGCAGCCAGTTGGCCTGGCGCGCGCCAAGACCGGTGGCCACGATCAGGCGGTTGAAGGCATCGTCCTCTGCCGCGCCGTTGAGCACGGCGGCCAGCGAATCCTCGATCGCCCCGGCGCGGGCCAGCAGATCGTCGATCGTGCTGTCGGCCGGGCGGGCAATCAGAAAATCGTGGACATAGCCCAGCGCCCCGCCATCGAGCGGCGTCGGCACTTCTTCCAGCACGCGGAACCCGAAGTTTTCCAGCACCGGAACGGCATCGGACAGGACAATGGCCCCTTCGCGCTGGTACAGCTTGAGCCGCAGCCCATCGTCGCCCGGATGGCGGTGCAGCCGCGCGGCGCGGCGCGGCGCCCGCGCCCCGGCCAGCGTGCGCAACACGCGGATATCGCACGCCGCCTCGGCCGGGCCGGATACGGCGCGATAGGACAGCGGAAAGGCATCGGCATAGCGTGCGGCAATGGCGGCGGCGCGCGAAGGCTCCTCGCTTGCCGCCAGTTCCGCTTCCACGGCCCCGGCCCAGCCGCGCACCATCGCCTGCAATTGCCGGTCGAGCGCGGCCTCATCGGCCTGAGCGGCCTGTTCGCGCACGTCGAGCACGAAGCGCAGCATCGCCAGCGTGCTGGCCTCTACCTGCAAGGACCAGTCGAGCACTTGCGCCCCGGCGGCATTTTCCAGCATTGCCTGCACCGCCAGCCGCATGTCGGTGGACAGCACATCGCGCGGCAGCCACACGAAGGCGAAGAGGTGGCGCGCCAGCGGGGCCTGTACCAATGCCAGCCGCGGGCGGGGGCGATCCACCAGGCTCATCATCGCGGTGGCGACCCGTTCAAGATCGGCATCGGCAAAGCTGATCAGCACATCGTGCGGCAGCGCGGTCATCGCGTGGACCAGCGCCTTGCCGGCATGGCCGTTTGCAGCAAAACCGAACTTGTCCATCAGATCGGCCAGTTGCGTGCGCAGGCGCGGCACGCGGTCGGGCACGGCGGCGAGCGCGGCGCTGGTCCACACCCCGGCATGGATCGAAAGCGCCGCCACCGTGCCCCCCTCGCGGTGCGGCACGATGAACAGGTCCAGCGGCACGCGGCGATGGACATTGGCGATGCGGTTGGCCTTGACGATCAGCGGCGCGCGGCCCTGCCCGGCGGCCCCGCTGCTTTCGAACCAGGCAAAGGCGCGTTCGAGCGATGCATCGGCGAGCAGCGCGGCGTCGCTGGCGCGGCATATGCCGCGCGCATTTTCCAGCGTCCCGTCGCGGCGGCGGGTCACGCAGCCAAGCTGGGTCAGCATGCCATCGGCCAGCCAGCGCAGCAGCGCCGCGCCTTCAGGGTCGGCCAGCAGCGCGGCATCATCGCGCATCGCCGCCTGCATCTGCGGCCAGTCGGCCACCGCGGCGCGGACATCGGCCAGCGTTTCGGCCAAAGCGGCCAGCAGGGCGCGGCGCTGGCGCGCATCGGCGCGTTCGGTTTCAAGATAGACGATGGATTCGCGCCGTTCGCCCGCAGCATCGCCATCGGGAAAGGCATCCAGCACGCCATCGCCGTTGCGGCGCACCGCCACCACGGGGTGCACCAGCCGCCCGATCGCCAGCCCCTGCGCGGTGATGGCCGAGGTGATCGAATCGACCAGAAACGGCATGTCGTCGTTGATCACCGCGATGCGCAAGTGCCGCGCTTCGCCTTGCGCGCCGCTGACGCTTTCAATGGCGATGGCCGGATCGCCGCCCTGGCGCACGCGCGCGGCGGCCACGGCAAACTGCGCCGCCTGCGCCAGCCGCGCCGCATCGAAATCGACCGCTTCATCGGGCAGGAGCGCCGCGGCGAACCGCTGCGCCAGCGCCTGCGAGAGGTGGTCCGGCAAACGGGCCTCAGGCGCGGCGGCGGACGGATGACTTGCGGACGTTGATGCCATGCGTTGGCTCCTGGCTCTCCGTGCGAGAGATAATCCATCACTCGCTTGTAATTTTATGTCAGCGGCTTGTATCTATTTTACGCATGCTAGGCCAGCCTCCGGCACCGGACAAGTCCGGTTCATCGCCAGCCCCGCTTTAACGCCCTGTTGTGACACCTGATCGCGCGATCGGGCTTGGCCCGTGGCGCTTCAGGTGCGTTTAGGTGTCGTTCAGGCCGCCGTCTGCACGGCATCGAGCTGGCGCGCCGCTTCCATCGTCAACCGCAGCGAACGCAGCCGCGCGGCAGGATCATAGATCGACCCGGCAACGATGATCTCGTCCGCCCCGGACCGCTGCGCAAAGGCGGCCAGCCGGTCGCGCACCGTGGCGACACTGCCGTTGGCGCTGATCCGGCGGACGCGGTCGAGCAGGTTCTGCGCCTCTTCGGGCAGGGTCGCGCGGTAGTCCGGCACGGGGGGCTTGAGCCGCCCCGGTCGCCCGCTGCGCAGCGCGATGAACGATTGTTCCATCGACGATGCCAGCAGCACCGCCTCCTCGTCCGTATCGGCGGCAACAACGTTGATCGCAGCCGCGCAATAGGGTGCGTCCAGCACGGCCGAGGGCTGGAACCGCTGGCGGTAGAGTGCCAGCGCCTCGTCCAGATGGCGCGGCGCGAAGTGCGAGGCAAAGGCGAATGGCAGGCCCAGCATCCCGGCCAGTTGCGCGCCAAACAGGCTTGACCCCAGAATCCACATCTGCGGCTGCGCGCCCTTGCCCGGCACCGCCTGCAACGGCACGCGCGGATCGCCCGCGAACTGCATCTGCAATTCAACCACATCGCCGGGAAACTCTTCGGCGGCGCGGTTGGTGTCCTTGCGCAGCGCGCGCACGATGCGCTGGTCCGCGCCCGGCGCGCGGCCAAGGCCCAGGTCGATGCGCCCCGGAAACAGCGCGTCGAGCGTGGCGAACTGTTCGGCAATCACCAGCGGGCTGTGGTTGGGCAGCATGATCCCGCCCGCGCCGATGCGGATCGTCGACGTTGCATGGCCGATATGCGCCAGTGTCACGGCAACCGCGGCGCTGGCGATGCCATCCATGCCGTGGTGTTCGGCCACCCAGTAGCGTCCATACCCGCATTCTTCGGCCACGCGCGCCGCGGCGGCAGCGGTGTCGAGCGCGTCACGCACCGTCCCGCCTTCTGTCACGCTGACCAGATCGAGAACGGAAAGTTTCATGGCGCGGGCTTTTCTGCTGGGGAAGAGGAAACCGGCCCGGAAACGTCCGGTGCCGTAGTCGCAGATAGGGATAGCGGCCCCAGTTGTTCAAGGTAACCCCTTGCAATCGCGCCAGAGGGACTGTCCGGATCGGTGGCCAGAACCGATTGCCAGGATTTGCGCGCGGCATCGTCACGTCCGCCCAGAACCGCGATAACCCCGGCCTCAAGCCCCACTTGCGGATCGCGCGGGGCATAACGCGCGGCCACTTCGATATCGCGCTGCGCCCGCACCAGATCGCCCTGCCGCCGGGCAAGCGTGGCCGAAAGCAGCCAGCCATCGGCATCTTCGGGGGCCAGCCGGTGCGCTTCGTCCAGCGCGGCGGCGGCATCGCCATCACGCCCCAGCGCCACCAGCGCGCGGGCGCGGTCTGCCTGCATCGTGCCCAGCACGGCGTTGTCGGCATAGCCCTGCACCGCCAGCGCGCGATCGAACCAGCCGAGCGCGTCCTGCGCCCTGTCACCCGCCAGCGCGGCGTTTCCGGCCATCCCCATCAACGGCACGGCGGCCACCGCCTGCTCCGCCGGGATCCCCGCCACGGCATCGGCAAACGCCGCCAGCGCGCCGTTGAAATCGCCCGCGTTGGCAAGGATCAGGCCAAGGCAATGGTTGGCGCGCACGCGCTGCGCGGCATCGGCGCCTTCGGCCACCCACAGCCGCGCGTCGATCACTGCCGCCTGCGGATCGCGCGCAGCCTTGGCAGTGCACGAGGCCAGCCGGTCCTGCGCGGGCAGATCGGGACGGACCAGTTCGGGCGGCGGCGAAGCAGCAGCTTCCCCCCGGCGGCGGCGCGGGATCGGCAAGGGCGAAGCCTGCCCCGGCGAGGGATTCGGCCCGACCTGCATCAGCGCCGCGTCCTGTGCGATTTCCACGGCAAACGACGGGGCGGGCAGAACGATCATGCAGGCTTCATCCTTCCAGTCCGGCCAGTTCCCGCAGCAGCAGCGCAATATCGCCCGCGCGCGAAAGCCGGTGATCGCCGTCCTTGATCAGGTGGACCTGCACATCGGCTGAATGCAGCGCCGCCGCCAGCCGGATCGAGATGTCCCAAGGCACATCGGCATCGTTCTGGCCATGCAGCAGCCGCACCGGCCCGGCAAAGGCGATGCCGCCCGCCAGGCACTTGTTGCGCTCCCCATCGGACCAGAACCGGGCATGGGTTGGCGTCGGCTCCGGGCCATAGGGGTTGTCTTCAAGGACGGTCCGCCCCGCCGCCAACGCGATCCGCTGCGACGGGGAATAGCCCCATTCGGTGAAATCGGGGGCCGGCGCGATGCCGACCAGCGCGGCCACGCGGTCGCCCAGCGCCTGCGCCACCAGCACCATCAGCCAGCCGCCCATGCTGGAGCCGACAAGCTGCACCGCCGCGATGCCGAGGTGATCGAGCAGCGCCACCACATCGTCGCGCCATTGCGACAGCGTGCCGTCGGCAAAGGCCCCGTCGCTTTGCCCGCAGCCGGTGTAATCGAGCAGCAGGCAAGCGCGGCCACGGCCCTGCGCCCATTCCTGCACGGCCTGCGCCTTGCCGCCCGCCATATCGGACATGTAGCCGGGCAGGAACACGATGACCGGTCCGGCGCCGGGGGTGAAGCGATAGGCCATCGACAGGCCGGATGGCAGCGTGAAGCGGGAAATGTCAGTCATGCGCGCTGCATGGCCTGCCCGCCGCCGCCGGGCAAGATCGCAATGCGGTGCATCGACCATGGGGTGATGACTCGTGCGCCGTTCCGGGCTAGAGCGGCGCAACGATGGCACCGCGCAACACAAGCACTACCGCCACTACTCCCGCGCGCCGGGGGCAGTCGCAGCCGGGCTGAAGGCCCGCCGCGATGGCGCCGCCCGGTTCGGGTGGCTTGCGCATCCCCTCCCGAACCGGTCACTTTCCCGGATGCAAAACCCTTCCGGCGGCGGCGCTCCTGTGCCAAAGCCGCAGCCGATGACCAGACCACACTGGCCGAGAGAACCCGATGTCCGAACTGCTCAAGATTACCCTGCCCGATGGTTCGCTGCGCGAAGTGGCAAGCGGCACCACGCCCGCTGACATTGCCGCCGCGATCGGTCCGGGCCTGGCCAAGGCGGCACTGGCAGCCAGGGTGAATGGCGAACTGGTGGATCTTTCGCGCCCCCTTGCCGCCGATGCGCACCTGGCGCTGGTTACCGCCAGGGACGAGGCCGACGCGCTGGACCTTGCCCGGCACGATTACGCCCACGTCCTTGCCGAAGCAGTGCAGGCGCTGTTTCCGGGCACGCAGATCACGTTCGGTCCCAGCACGGACGACGGGTTCTATTACGATTTTGCCCCGAAGGACCGCCCCTTCACCGACGAGGATCTGCCCGCGATCGAGGCGCAGATGCGCAAGATCATCGCCGCCAACAAGCCGTTGCGCCGCGAGGAGTGGAGCCGCGAACAGCTTGTCAGCCGGTGGAAGCAGCAGGGCGAAAGCTTCAAGGCGGAATGGGCAGCGGAACTTCCCGGCGACGAGCCGCTGACGGTGTACTGGTCAGGGGCCCCAGATGACAAAGATGCCTGGCTGGATATGTGCCGGGGTCCGCACTTGCCCTCCACCGGGAAGCTGGACCCGAACGCCTTCAAGCTGACGCGCGTTTCGGGCGCCTACTGGCGCGGCGACCAGAACAACGCGATGCTCAGCCGCATCTACGGCACCGGCTGGCTCAACAAGAAGCAACTCGACGCGCACCTGACGCGGCTGGAAGAAGCGGCCAGGCGCGATCACCGCAAGCTGGGCGGGGAAATGGACCTGTTCCACCTTCAGGCCGAAGCGCACGGCAGCGTGTTCTGGCACCCCAAGGGCTATCTGATCTGGCGCGAGCTGGAAGCCTACATGCGCCGCGCGATCGACGGCGCGGGCTACCGCGAGGTCAAGACCCCGCAGGTCATGGACGCGCGCCAATGGGAACAGTCCGGCCACTGGGGCAAGTACCGCGAAAACATGTTCGTGATCCCCGACGAAGTGCCGAACGTCGACGACGAAGGCCCGGTGATTTCCGGCGAGGCCGACTGGATGGCGTTGAAGCCGATGAACTGCCCGGCGCACGTCCTGATCTTCCGCCAGGGGCTGAAATCCTACCGCGACCTGCCGCTGCGCCTCTACGAAAACGGCTGCTGCCACCGCAACGAGCCGCACGGCGCGCTGCACGGGCTGATGCGCGTGCGCCAGTTCACCCAGGACGATGCCCACATCTTCTGCCGCGAAGACCAGATCGTGGCCGAAGTGCAGGCGTTCTGCGAGCTGGCCGACCGCATCTACCGCGATTTCGGCTTCACATATGCAATCAAGCTGGCGCTGCGCCCGGAAAAGCGGTTCGGCACGGAAGAGATGTGGGACAAGGCCGAAGCCGAACTGCGCGCCGCCGTGGTGCGCGCTGGCCTTGCGACCGAAGAATACGGCTGGGAAGAGCTGCCCGGCGAAGGCGCGTTCTATGCGCCCAAGCTGGAATGGCACCTGACCGACGCGATCGGCCGCACCTGGCAGGTCGGCACGATCCAGTCCGACCGCGTCCTGCCCGAACGGCTTGATGCCAGCTATGTGGCCGAAGACGGGGAAAAGCACCGCCCGGTCATGCTGCACCGCGCGATCTTCGGTTCGTACGAACGCTTCATCGGCATCCTGATCGAACATTTCGCGGGGCGCCTGCCGGTCTGGCTTGCCCCGGTGCAGGCGGTTGTGGCGACGATCGTTTCGGACGCGGACGGGTATGCGAAGGATGCGCTGGCCCGGCTCAAGGCGGCGGGCATCCGCGCCGAAACCGATCTGCGCAACGAAAAGATCAACTACAAGGTGCGCGAACACTCCTTGCAGAAGGTGCCGTTCCTGCTGGTAGTCGGCAAGCGCGAGGCCGAGGAAGGCACCGTGGCGATCCGCACCCTTGGCGAACAGCACCAGAAGGTGGTCCCGCTGGACGAAGCGATTGCCCTGCTGAAGGGTGAGGCTACCCCGCCCGACTTGCGGCCCTGAACGGACGGCAGGCCGCAAGGCGGGGCTGATAACCCCAAATTAAGCGATATCCCCTAGACCCTGCGGCGAAGCACGCCACGAGGGATCCCGGACGATGACCATGCACCTGCGCGCCCTGGCCGCACAAGCCGGACAGGACAGCGCGATTTCCGCAGAGGAAATCCTTGCCCTGCGCCGCGCCGCCTGGCCCGATGGCCGCATCGACGCCGACGAGGCCGAAGCGATCTTCGTACTCAACGACCAGATTGCCGAACCGACCGCGGAATGGAGCGATTTCTTCACCGAGGCGCTGGTCGAGTTCACCGTCAACGGCACGCACCCGCGCGGCCACGTGTCCGATGAAAACGCGCGCTGGCTGATCGAACGGGTCCAGCACGATGGCAAGGTCGATAGCCTGACCGAGCTGGAACTGCTGGTGCGCGTGCTGGAAAAGGCGCTGTCCGCGCCCGAATCGCTGCGCCTGTTCGTGCTCGACCAGATCGAACGCGAAGTGATGAACGGCGAAGGCCCGACCCGCTGCGGCGGCACGATCGAACCGGGCTGCATCACCGCCGCCGAATGTGCGCTGATCCGCCGCACGATCTTTGCCGCCGGGGGGGAACGCCCCGCCGCCGTAAGCCAGCGCGAAGCGGAAATGCTCTACCGCCTCAAGGATGCCACGCTGGATGCGCCCAATGCACCCGAATGGCCGCGCCTGTTCGTGCAAGGCGTGGGCAACTACCTGCAAGGGTGGCAGGCAGCCAAGGGCCTTTCACGCGAACGCGCGGCGGAACTCGAAGCTTTCATGGAAGACCGCACGAGCAGTCTCGGCGGGTTTTTCCGGCGCATGGCCAAAGTCAACCACAACGGCTTTGCCCAGGCCGTGCGCGAAGTAGGCTTCGGCCGCCGCCAGCCGGGCCGCGACATTGCCGCCGAAGCCGCGCGCGATCACGCGCTGACGCAGGATGAAAGCCTGTGGCTCAATGCCCGGATCGATGCGAACGACCGGGTCGATCCGCTGGACGAGGCGCTGCTGCGCTTTCTTGACGGGAAAGACTAGACGGTAAAACTTTCGCCGCAACCGCAACTGCCCTTGGCGTTGGGGTTCTGGAACACGAATCCGGCGGTGAAATCGTCTTCCTGCCAGTCCATCGTGCTGCCGATCAGGTAAAGCACCGATGCGCCGTCGATGAAGAACAGCCCGCCGGGGGTTTCGATGCGTTCGTCCATCGGATCGGCCGCCGTCACGTAATCGACCGAATAGGCCAGCCCCGAACAGCCCCGGCGCGGGGTGGACAGCTTGACACCGATGGCATCGGCCGGGGCGCTGGCCATCAGGGTGGCGATCCGCGCCTCTGCACTGGGCGTCAGGATCACGGCGGCGGGGCGCTGGCGGGTCTTGGTCGTGGTTTCGGTCATGGCACGGATCTCCCCCCTCCTGCTGGCGGGAGGGGTCGCGGTGGGCTGTTCATATATAGGTATGGGCCAGCCCCCTGCCCATCCCTTGCGTCCCCCTTGCCCCAGCAAAAGGGCGCCGGGTGTCACAGCATGCCAAGTTCCAGCTTGGCTTCATCGCTCATCTTCTGGGGATCCCAAGGCGGATCCCACACCAGGTTGACCTGCGCATCGCGCACGCCAGGCACCGCGCCGACACGCAGTTCCACTTCGCCGGGCATCGATTCGGCCACCGGGCAATGCGGCGTGGTCAGCGTCATCGTCACGACCACGTCGGCGTCTTCGGCCACCTCGACCGCGTAGATCAGGCCAAGATCATAGATATTGACCGGGATTTCCGGGTCGAAGATTTCCTTGAGCGCCGCGATCACGCCTTCATAGATGTCGCCGCCCGGTTCGCCCGGCGCCACGCCTTGCGGCTTTTCCGCAAGGAAGCCGTCAAGATAATCGCGCTTGCGCTCCAGCTTCTGCGTCGGGGATTCCGCCGCCGGTTCGGGGATATCTTCCACCCGCGCACGGCGGGGCGGATTGACCGCGCCGACTTCCTCGACCGCAAACTTGGGATCACCGCCACTCATCCGAAAATCCTCCGGGTCCGTTCAATCCCGCGCACCAGCGCGGCGATATCGCTTTCGTCGTTATAGATGCCAAAGCTGGCGCGGGCCGTCGCGGGCACGCCAAGGTGGTCCATCAGCGGCTGGGCGCAGTGGTGCCCGGCGCGGATCGCCACGTTTTCCTCGTCAAGGATCGTGCCCAGATCGTGCGGATGGACCCCGTCGAGCGCGAAGCTGACGATCCCGGCGCTGTCTTCCGGCCCGAAAAGGCGGATCGCGTTGACCGCGCGCAGCGCCTCGCGGGCGCTGGCAACCAGCGCGGTTTCGTGGGCATGGATCGCGTCCAGCCCCACGCCGGTGACGAAATCCACCGCTGCGCCAAAAGCAATCGCCTCGACAATCGCGGGCGTCCCGGCCTCGAACCGCTGCGGCGCCGGGGCAAAGGTCGTGCGCTCGAACGTCACGCGGTCGATCATCGCGCCGCCGCCGTGCCAGGGTGGCATGGCATCGAGGATTTCCGCCCGCGCCCACAGCGCACCGATCCCGGTGGGGCCGTAAAGCTTGTGCGCCGAAAAGACATAGAAGTCCGCGTCGAGCGCCTTCACGTCCACGCGCAGGCGCGGCACGGCCTGGCACCCGTCGAGCAGGATTTTCGCGCCCACGCCATGCGCCAGCCGCACAGCGCGTTCGGCGTCCAGCACCGAACCGAGCACGTTCGACACATGGGCAAAGGCCACCAGCTTGTGCGCGCGGGTCAGCATCCGCTCCGCCGCTGCCAGATCGATGCGCCCGTCATCGGTCAGCGGGCAGACGTCGATCGCCACCCCGGTGCGCTCCGCCAGCAATTGCCACGGCACGATGTTGGAATGGTGTTCCAGCGTCGACAGCAGGATGCGGTCCCCGGCCTTGAGATTGGCCAGCCCCCAGGTCTGTGCGACAAGGTTGATCGCCTCGGTCGCGCCACGGGTGAACACGATTTCCCCCTCGTCCGCGCCGATCAGCGCAGCCACCTTGCGCCGCGCCGCTTCGAAGGCCAGCGTCATGTCGGCCGAACGCGCATAGACGCCACGGTGCACGGTGGCGTAATCGGCGCCCATCGCGCGTGTGGCCGCGTCGATCACCGCCTGCGGCTTCTGCGCGGTGGCGGCGGTATCGAGATAGTGCCAGCGGCTGCCGTCCGGGTTGAACAGGCCGGGCCATTGCGCCGCGCGGGTCAGCACTGCGGTATTCACAGCATCGCCTCCAGCGCGGCAAGCGCGGCCTGCGTCAGCGCCGCTTCATCGGCTGCGCCGACAAAGGCTTCGGCAAGGAACGCCTGCAGCATCAGCTTCTTGGCCTCAGCCGGGGGCAACCCGCGCGATTGCAGGTAGAACAGGCCCTGCGCGTCCAGTTCGCCGACGGCGCAGCCATGCGCGCATTTCACGTCATCGGCATAGATTTCCAGTTCGGGGCGGGCATTGGCGGTGGCGGTACGATCGAGCAGCATGGCCCGGATCGACTGTTCGCCATCGGTGCCGTTGGCCCCGCGCGCCACGGCCACGCGGCCAAGGTAGGTGCCGGTGGCATGGCCGCCCAGCACCGAGCGCACGACCTGGCTGGAAACGGCATCGCCCTTGGCATGGGTGACTTCGGTAACGATTTCCACGGTCTGGTCGCCCCCGGCCACCTGCGCCGCGCCAAGGTGGAAGCGCGCGCCCTGGCCAAGCGTGACCTCCACCGCGATCCGGCCATAGGCCGCCCCGGCGTTGAGCAGGCGCAGATCGAACGCCGCGCCGTCTTCCAGCACGATCACCAGATCGCGCGCGGCAGCCGCCGTTCCATCAAGGACGATCGCCAGCGCGCCGGATTCGCCCGCGGCAACATGCACGCGCTGCGGCGCAACCGGCCACAGCGGCGCCAGCGCGGCCAGATCGGCATAGCGAAACGCCTCGTCCCGCCGGGTGGGAAGGAGCGCGGCCGCGCTCATGCCGCCACCGCCTCGTACCCCTGTTCTTCCAGTTGCAGCGCCAGTTCCGGCCCGCCGGTGCGGACAATGCGGCCACCGGCCAGCACGTGGACGAAATCGGGCTTCACGTAATCGAGCAGGCGCTGGTAGTGGGTGATCAGCAGCACCGCCTTGTCGGGCTTGCGCATGATCGCGTTGATCCCTTCGCCGCACACGCGCAGCGCGTCGATATCAAGGCCCGAATCGGTTTCGTCCAGAATCGCCAGCTTGGGATCGAGGATGCCCATCTGGACCATTTCGGCGCGCTTCTTTTCCCCGCCCGAAAAGCCGACGTTCACCGGGCGCTTGAGCATGTCCATGTCCATGCGCAGCAGACCCGCCTTTTCCCTGGCCAGCTTGAGGAACTCGCCGCCGGTCAGCGGCGCCTCCCCGCGCACCTTGCGCTGCGCATTGGCGGCTTCGCGCAGGAACTGCACAAACGACACGCCGGGAATCTCGACCGGGTACTGAAAGCCCAGGAACAGCCCCGCAGCCGCACGTTCATGCGGTTCCAGGGTGAAGAGGTCCACCCCGTCGAACGTGGCCGAACCGCCGGTGACTTCATAGCCGGGACGGCCGCCGAGCGTATAGCCGAGCGTCGATTTGCCCGCCCCGTTCGGCCCCATGATGGCATGGATTTCGCCCGCGTTGATGGTGAGCGACAGGCCCTTGAGGATCTGCTTGTCGGCAATGGTGGCGGAAAGGTTTTCAATCTTGAGCATGGTCATCCTTCAAGCCCCTTCCCTTCAGGGGAGGGGTTGGGGTGGGGGCTTCGCCGGTCAGGCAAGCCTTCAAGGACGTCCAGCAGCATCCGCCAGACGCCTTCCAGGTTCTGCATCACATCGCGGTTCGTCACCCGCACAACCTGAAACCCACGTGCTTCAAGCTGCTTCGTGCGCTGCGCGTCGGCTGCCGGGTCAGTGTGGGTGTCGCCATCAACTTCGATGATCAAACCTTTTTGCGGACACAGGAAGTCGGTGATGGCATTGCCGATAACCGCTTGCCTGCGAAACTTGTAGCCGCCCAGTTGCGCGCCTTTGAGCACCTGCCACAGCCGTTTTTCAGGTTCGGTGGGTTGGTTGCGCATGGTGCGGGCGTGGGTATTCAACACATCGAGGCGCGCGGCGGATAGCCCCCACCCCCGACCCCTCCCCTGAAGGGGAGGGGAGTTGGTGCGTGCCGAGGTGTTGCGCGCCGACAGGGTCACCGGCGGTATCCGCCTGTGCGGGCCGGGCGCGACTGGGCGCGCAGTTCTTCGTAACGGGCTTTCATCGCGGCAACCGTGGCGCGCGCGATGCCTGCCGGATCGGCGAGCACTTCTTCTGCCGTGTAGCGGACAACCTGAATACCGACTTCGGTCAGGCTCTTGTCGCGGCGGTGTTCGATTTCGGCGGGTACGCCGCCTTCATCGATCAGCACGACCAGCTTCAGCGGCAGACAGGCGAAATTGGCGATGGCCGAGCCGATGACGGTGAAAGCCTTGGGCTTGTATTTGCCGAGATCTTCCTGCGCCAGCTCAGCCGCCAGCGCGGCCTGTGCCGGTGAAGGGTTGCGCCGCCGCTCGCGCGCCGTCTCGTGAATCGCATCAAGCCGCGATTCGGCAATGTTCCAGCCGCGCCCTTTCTTCTGGAGCCTGGGCGCGTCTTCACGCTCACTGGCGGGGCGGAGGGTGAGAGTCTTTTTCATGCTGCGCCAATCTTGTTTTCAACTGCGTCTCCCCGGACTTGATCCGGGGCCTCGCTTTGCGCCGCACTTGTGAAAAAGGAAAGCATCACCCCACGCTCCCTTCAAGGCTGATGCCAAGCAGCTTCTGCGCCTCGACCGCGAACTCCATCGGCAATTGCTGCAGGACTTCGCGGGCAAAGCCATTGACGATCAGGGCCACGGCGCTTTCCTGATCGAGCCCGCGCTGCATCGCGTAATAGAGCTGGTCATCGCTGATCTTGCTGGTGGTGGCTTCGTGTTCGATCGTGGCGGTCGGGTTCTTCACCTCGATATAGGGGACGGTGTGCGCCCCGCAGTCCGCGCCCAGCAGCAAGCTGTCGCACTGGGTGAAGTTGCGCACGCCTTCCGCGCCGGGGGCCACGCGGACAAGACCGCGGTAGGTATTGTTGCTCCGGCCTGCCGAAATGCCCTTGGACACGATGGTCGAACGGCTGCGCTTGCCGTTATGGATCATCTTGGTGCCGGTATCGGCCTGCTGGTAATTGTTGGTGACAGCGACCGAGTAGAACTCGCCCACCGAATCCTCGCCGTTCAGCACGCAGGACGGATACTTCCACGTGATCGCGCTGCCGGTTTCCACCTGCGTCCACGAAACCTTGGACCGCGCACCCTGACACAGCGCGCGCTTGGTCACGAAGTTGTAGATGCCGCCCAGGCCCTCGGCATTGCCGGGATACCAGTTCTGGACGGTGGAATACTTGATCTCCGCATCATCGAGCGCGACCAGTTCGACCACGGCGGCGTGGAGCTGGTTTTCGTCGCGCTGCGGCGCGGTGCACCCTTCGAGGTAGGACACGTAAGCGCCCTTGTCGGCCACGATCAGGGTGCGTTCGAACTGCCCGGTGTTTTCCGCGTTGATGCGGAAGTAGGTGGAAAGCTCCATCGGGCAGCGCACGCCTTCGGGAATGTAGACGAAGGTGCCATCGGAAAAGACCGCGCAGTTCAGCGCGGCGAAGTAGTTGTCGTGCATCGGCACGACCTTGCCCAGCCACTTGCGCACCAGATCGGGATATTCGCGGATCGCTTCGGAGATCGAGCGGAAGATGACCCCCGCCGCTTCCAGTTCCTTGCGGAAGGTGGTGGCGACGCTGACCGAATCGAACACGGCGTCCACGGCAACCTTGCGCGCGCCTTCCACCCCGGCGAGCACTTTCTGCTCCTCCAGCGGGATGCCGAGCTTTTCATAGATGCGCAGGATTTCGGGATCGACTTCGTCGAGGCTGCCAAGTTTGGGCTTGGCCTTGGGCGCGGCCCAGTAATAGGCGTCCTGGTAATCGATCGGCGGCACGTTGAGCTTGGCCCAGTCGGGCGTGGGCATGGTCAGCCAGTGGCGATAGGCCTTGAGCCGCCATTCGAGCATCCATTCCGGCTCGTCCTTCTTGGCCGAAATATAGCGCACGGTGTCTTCGGACAGGCCCTTTGGCCCGTATTCCTGTTCGATGTCCGATGACCAGCCGTGCTCGTAATCCGCCACTTTGGCGGCGGCATCGCGGGCAGCCTGGTCGCGGATCTGGGTTTCTTCGTTCATGCCATCACCTCCGCCACAGGGCGGGAAAACTGCGTCAGGGGAATACCGGCCAGCGCGCCACGCAGCGCGGCATCGACTTCGGGCCAGTGCGGACGGACCGAACACGCCGCTTCCAGCGTGCAATCGTGCTTGCCGTGCGCACTGCACGGCGTCAGCGCAATCGGCCCTTCGACCGCTTCGACGATATCGGCCAGGGTAATCGCCGCGGCCGGACGGGCCAGTTGCAGCCCGCCGCGCGCACCGCGCACCGATTTGAGCAGCCCTGCGGCCGAAAGCTTGCTGACCAGCTTCTGCACGGTTGGCACCGGCAGGCCGGTTTCGTCGGCCAGTTGCTGGGCGCAGACCCGCGCCTGCCCGCAATGGCGCGCGGCGGCGCTCATCGTCACGACGGCGTAATCGGCCATGCTGGAAAGGCGCATTGTGGCAATGTCCCGGCTGCTTGGCCTGAAAATCAGACCGAATCACTCCGGTTATCTAGGCGCGCACTGCGGCGTGCGCAAGGCCCGCCCAACGGGTGACGGTGCCGCAGCACCTGCGCAGAACAAAAAAAGGGCGGCCGAAACACCAGGGTGATCGGCCGCCTTAGAGGCCGTTTCGAAAGGGGTTGAGCGGCTGAGGTTCCTGTGATTCCGGGGGTTTTGCAGACAACCCGGAGATTTTGATGTGGACCCCAGC
>FWWL01000298.1_pt1 | contig 143480 bp, 153 predicted proteins | sample 2228331 | NCBI WGS metagenome assembly FWWL01 (sample SAMEA103939775, study PRJEB20133) | metagenome | reverse complement strand
GAACATCCGTCGGCAAAAGCGGCTCGATCCGAGCCCACTGCGCATCGGAAAACCAAAAGAAATCAGACATATCAGCGCCTCCTCGCCGAGGCACTGAATCACAATCTGATCACCGTGGGAATCCAGTTATTGGGTCCGGACCCTAACCTGTGGGCATGAAGGAACTTGTCCCGCTTATCGCTGCCTTCGGCCTTGGTTCCGTCGTAACTGCCTTCATCACCGCATGGCTTGGGCAGCGATCGAAGGAAGACGAACGCAGCTTTCAGGAAAAGCAAAAGGCATACGTCGGATTGCTTGAAGCCTATCACCGCGCCGCCGTCGAAGGGACGGACGAAGCGGCGAAGGCATTCGCGTACTGGCAAATGCGGTGCGAGTTGGTCGGGCCTGAACCTGTGCGCCGGGCAATCCGTCGTATCGTCGAAACCAATGACGATCGCGAAGGCCGAAACCAAGCCCACGAAAATTTGAAAGAAGCCATGCGAGCCGATCTAGGCATCACGAAATAGGCCGAATAGCCGGGGCGATGCCGCCATCAATGGTGGCCGGGATGTTGGCCGGGAGCCGCTTGGGCCTGCTAAACCATTGATTTTGTTGAAAAAGTGGCGGAGACGGAGGGATTCGAACCCTCGGTACCGGATTTACCAGTACGACGGTTTAGCAAACCGTTGGTTTCAGCCACTCACCCACGTCTCCGGATCGCAGCGGCGAGGCGGCGCTATAGCGGGGGTTGCGGGGGGCGGCAAGGGGCTGATCGGGGAAAAAGATGCTGGCGCCAGACTGCCGCCGCGCAGCGTGTTTTGGGCCGCGCCATGCTGCGATGAACGTTGGCTTGGTGCGCTTGGGCGTGTTTCTGACTCGACTCATCGCCCGTTCATTGTCGTGCCGCCAGCCTTCGATTCTGATAGCCGTGGCAGTTGCACGCACCGGATTTGTGCCGGGCAATGTGACTGGGTGATGGGACAGATGCGCATGAAGTATATCCAGTCGAAGTTCCGAGCGCGTGCCATGGCGATGGTCGCGGCCTGGTTGCTGGCAAGCGGCCTGTTGGCCAGTGGCAGTGCCATGGCGCAGGTGGAAACGATTGACCCCAACGCGGCCATAGACGCCGACCTTTCCAACGGATCGGTCGGTACGCAGCCTGCCGCCCCGGTTGCGGTGCCTGCCGGTGCCGAAGCCGGTACGATCCCGGCGCTTCCGGCTGAGGGCGCGGCTGCCCCAGCGACTGGCGCCGGGGCGGATTACGCAACCTATCCGGCACCTGGCCAGCCCTATACGCCGCCACCCGCAGAAGGAGGGGTTGCCCCGGTTGCTGCCGCGTCATCTACGGCGGCTTATCAGGAGGACGACCTGATTGGCGCGGCAGAGGGCGTTTTCGGCAAAGGCGCGGCCGGTCTTGCAGATCTGATCAGGGACCTGCTCAAGAAGCAGGGCAAGCCCAACGGCTATATCGTCGGCCGGGAAGGTGGCGGGGCGCTGGTGTTCGGCTTGCGCTATGGATCGGGTACCCTGCACCACAAGGTGGAGGGCGAACGCCCGGTCTACTGGACGGGGCCTTCGATCGGGTTCGATGCGGGCGCTAACGCGGCCAGCACGTTCGTGCTCGTCTACAATCTTTACGACACTGAAGATGTGTACAAGCGGTTCCCGGCGGGCGAAGGGCAGGCCTACCTCGTGGGCGGCTTTCACGTCAGCTACATGCGCAAAGGCGATATCGTGCTGATTCCGGTGCGGTCCGGGGCCGGGCTGCGCCTGGGCGTGAACGGCGGGTACATGAAGTTTTCCCGCAAGCAGAACTGGTTTCCGTTCTGAAGGGCGCACCTGCGGGCAGGGGGAAGGTCGGAATCTGATATTTCGTCCGCTATAATTGCAATGCAGGGCTTGCCCCGGCGGCAAACCGGCGGCATGGCACCGCCGCGCATCGCACCCCCAACACGAAGGCCGCGACCATGCTCGAAAATCTTGCCTCCCAGCCTGCCGACGCCCTGCTTGCCCTGATCAAGCTGCACAATGCCGATCCGCGCGCGGACAAGATCGATCTGGGCGTGGGCGTTTATCGCACTGCCGATGGGGCGACGCCGGTGTTCAAGGCGATCAAGGCCGCCGAAGCCAGGCTGCTCGAAACCCAAGGCTCCAAGGCCTATCTTGGCCCGGAAGGCGACATGGGCTTTGTCCACGCGCTGATTCCCTATGTCTTCGGCCGCGATTTCGACCGGTTGAAGGTGGAAGGCATGCAGGCTCCCGGCGGCACCGGCGCGGTGCGGCTGGCGGTTGAAGTTGCCAAGCGGGCGGGCGTGAAGCGCATAATCATGGGCACGCCCTCGTGGCCCAACCATGCGCAGATCATCGCGGCAGTCGGCGTCGAACTTGTCACTTTCGGCCATATGACCGCCGACGGTTTCGCCGATCTTGATGCGCTCAAGGCCGTGCTGGCCGCTGCCGGGCCGGGCGATGCGGTGCTGCTGCACGGGTGCTGCCACAACCCGACCGGCGTGGATTACACGCCTGCGCAGTGGGACGAGATTGCGCCGTTGCTGGCGCAGCGGCAGGTTCTGCCCATTCTCGACCTTGCCTATCAGGGCCTCGGTGCGGGGATGGAAGACGATGCCTACGGCTTGCGCGCGGTGCTGGCAGCGGTGCCTGAGGCGCTGGTCGCCTATTCATGCGACAAGAACTTCGGCCTCTACCGCGATCGTGTCGGCGCATTCTATGCCGTTACGGCGGATGCAGGCGCACTGGCCAACGCCATGGCCAATGGCGCGACGATCGCCCGCGCATCGTGGTCCATGCCGCCTGACCATGGCGCGGCCGCCGTGCGCCTGATTCTTGAGGACGCAGATCTTACCGCGCTGTGGCTGGCCGAACTCGACGAAATGCGTGACCGCATGCGTTCGGTCCGCGATCGTCTGGCGGCTGCCGGCCAGGTCGGGGCGATCAGCATGGCGCCACTGGGCATCCAGAACGGGCTGTTTTCGATGCTGCCGCTCAAGCCCGAACAGATACTGGCGATCCGCGAACGGCATGGCGTCTACATGGCCGGATCGGGACGGATCAACATTGCCGGGCTGACCGACGGCAACATTGGTGCGTTTCTTGCCGCGCTGGGCGATGTGGCGGGGTGAACCGGGCTGACTGCATGGCCGCGTGGCTGGGCCCATGGCAAAGGCCGGTGATGTGACCAGCGGCAGCGCCAGCGACCCGTCAGCGGATGCGGCATCCCTTGCGGATGGGGACGCTGGCGGTGTTGGCCCTATTGACGGCAACCTGACCTTCCAGTTGCGGCTGGCCCATGGCACCGCGCTGCGCCACTTCACCGATACGTTTGCCGATCTTGAACTGACGCAGCAGCAACTGTCCGTGCTTTGGCTGGTGAACGATCACCCCGGCATCGCGCAGACCGATCTCGCCCGGCGCCTGAACATGGACCGGGCGACGATGATGGCCATCGTCAACCGGCTGCAGGCACGGACCTTCGTGCGGCGGGACCGTTCGGCAACGGACGGACGCAAGCAGGCACTCCATCTTGAGGCGGAGGGCGAGGCCATGCTGGCCCGCGCCCGGATAGCAATCGCCCGCCACGAAGCGTGGGCGCGGCGGCGCTTTTCGCCGCGTGAAGTGCAAGTGCTGACCGACTTGCTGGCCCGCTTTCAGGCGTGATGGGCGATGGAGCCGCGCGCTGCGCAACGGATCGGTCCGCGATGAAGCGGACGCCGCGCGAGGTGATCGAACAGACGCCGATGCGGCCGCGCCAGTGGCTTGCCGTGGGGCTTATGGTCGCGCTCAACGCGATCGACGGGTTCGATGTTCTGGCCAGTGCCTTTGCCGCGCCGGGGATCGCGCGTGAGTGGCACATCGGGCGCGATGCGCTGGGCGTGGTGCTGGCGATGGAGCTGGTCGGAATGGGCGTTGGCTCGGTCCTGCTCGGCGGCGCAGCGGACAGGTTCGGGCGACGGCGCACGATTCTGGGCTGCCTGCTGGTAATGACCGCCGGGATGGCGCTGGCGACCACCGCGGCATCGCCCGCCGGGCTGAGCTTCTGGCGGCTGCTGACCGGGCTGGGCATTGGCGGGATGCTGGCGGCGATCAACGCGGTGACGGCGGAACTTTCCAGCCTCAAGGCCCGTTCGGTGGCGCTGGCATTGATGGTCATCGGCTATCCGGTCGGGGCGACGATTGGCGGTACGGTGGCCGGGCTTCTGCTGGACGGGGCGGGCTGGCGCGCGGTGTTCGCCTTTGGTGTGTTCGCCACTGCGGCGTTCGTGCCGCTTATCGCACTGTTTGTGCCCGAAACCCCTGAATATCATTGCGCGCGCCGCACGGGTAATGCGCTGGAGCGTGCCAATGCTTCGTTGCGCACGCTGGGTCTGCCGCAGGCCGCAACGTTACCGCCCGTGGTCGCGGAAGAGCAGCAACCGGGCCTGTTGACCATCTTCCGCCCCGATTTGCGGCGCGCGACGGTCCTGCTGACGCTGGGCTTTCTGTGCCATGGGCTGACGTTCTATTACGTGCTCAAGTGGTCGCCCAAGATCGTGGCGGATCTGGGCTATTCGCAGGCGCAGGCCGCGGGCGTGCTGGTCTGGGCGAACATCGGCGGGGCAATGGGCGGCGGGATGTTCGGCCTTGCCATGCGCCGTTTCGGGCTGAAGTGGCCGACCGTGGCGATGCTGCTGGCCGGATCGGCGGCGGTGGCCGCGTTCGGTCTGGGGCGTGACAGCCTGGCCGGATGGAAGATTGCCGTGCTGTTGACCGGCGCCACGACCAACGCCGCGATGGTCGGGTTCTACGCCCTGTTTGCCGCGGGCTTTCCGGCGCATGTCCGCGCGACCGGAACCGGTTTTGCCATTGGCGCGGGGCGTATCGGCGCGGCGGTATCGCCGGTGCTGGCAGGAGTATTGTTCGCGCAGGGCGGGCTGGACCTGTTGGGCGTTTCACTTGCCATGGCGGCTGGGTCCGTGCTGGCGGCCGCGCTGGTGGCGGGCTTGCGCAAGCCGGGGTGAACGGCAAGGAACTGCCACGCCAGCGTGGGCAGCGCCTTTGTTGCACCCTGGCTTGAACATGCAGCGGCAAGCGGCGAGGATAGGCTGCTGGCGCCCGGTCCTGCCGCCTTTGCCGAAAGCCCACTGCATGAAAGCCGCTGCTCCCGTTACCATTGCCCTGCTCTGCACTGTATTGCTGGCCACAGCGCCGGTGCTGGCCGCACCGCCCGTCGCGCCCGAAGCGGTTGCCGCAGCCGCCCTGCGCGCCGCGCCGGTCTGGGATGGCCATAACGATGTGCCCGAACAGTTGCGGATGCGCCGCCAGAACATCCTTGCAGGCTTTGACTTCAACGACACTACCGGCACCGCCGATGCAGCCACCGGCACGCCCGCGATGATGACCGATCTGGCGCGGCTGCGGACCGGAAAGGTCGGGGCGCAGTTCTGGTCGGTCTATGTTTCTGCCGATCTGCCCGAACCACAGGCGGTGCAGGCCACGCTTGAACAGATCGACGTGACCCGCCGCCTGATCGCGCAATACCCCGCACGGCTGCAGTTGTGCACCGACAGCGGCTGTATCGAAGCCGCATGGAAGGCGGGCCGCGTGGCTTCGCTGATCGGCATGGAAGGGGGCCATTCCATTGGCGGATCGCTGGCGGTGCTGCGCCAGATGTACGCCCTTGGCGCGCGCTACATGACGCTGACGCACTTTCGCAACACGGCCTGGGCCGATAGCGCCACCGATGCCCCCGCGCACGATGGGCTGACCGCGTTTGGCGAACAGGTAGTGCGCGAAATGCAGCGCATTGGCATGCTGGTGGATCTGGCCCACGTCAGCGACGCGACGATGGCCGATACGCTGGCGCTGGGCGGCCCGCCGGTGATCGTCAGCCATTCCAACGCCCGCGCGATCAACGGCCACGCCCGCAACGTGCCCGACGATCTTCTGCGCGCGATCGGCGCAGCGGGCGGCATCGTCATGGTCAATTTCTATCCGCCCTATGTGGTCGAGGCCGCCCGCCAGCACGCCGCCGCGCGCGATGGCGAACAGGCCCGGCTCAAGGCGCTGCACCGCGGCAACCCCGCCGCCGCCGAAGCCGCGCTGGCCGTGTGGGACAGGGCCTGCCCCGCCCCGCGCGGCAGCGTGACCGACGTGGCCGATCATATCGACCATATCGCACGAATCGCGGGCGTCGGTGCTGTTGGCCTTGGCGGCGATCTGGACGGGGTGGACAGCACGGTTGCCGGGCTGGAGGATGCCGCAGCCTACCCCGCGCTGTTCACCGAACTGGCCCGCCGTGGCTGGACGCAGGCGGCACTCGAAAAACTCGCCAGCGGCAACATGATGCGCGTGCTCAAAGCCGCAGAAGCCCATGCCGCCGCCCACCGCAGCGACCCCCCGATGGAAAACGCGACGGCGTTTTGAATCGGGAGCACTCTAAAGATCAATGATCCCGTACGGCACCAGATCGCGGGTGTGGGGGTCGACTGCGATGGCGCGGTCGCTGGGGGGAAAGGCGCGCTGGTCGCAGGCGTCGCGCGGGCAGATGCGGCAGGACACCCCGATGCGGGTGACTGTTTCGGGCCGGGCAAGGTTCAGCCCGTCGGCATAGATGAACTCGTCGGCCAGCGCCGCTTCGCAGCCCAGCGCCACGGCATAGCGGCGTGGCGGGCGGTGATAGCTGCTGCTGGGTTTGACCAGCCCCTTGGCGATGGAGACATAGCGCACGCCATCGGGCATCTGCGCGGCCTGCACGTGGATGCGATCGGGAATGGCCACCGCTTCGTGCACCACCCACAGCGGGCAGGCGCCGCCGAAGCGGGCGAACTGCAGGCGGGTGGCGGAATGGCGCTTGGTGATGTTGCCCGCCATGTCCACCCGGCAGAAGAACATCGGAATGCCGCGTGCCTGCGGGCGTTGCAGCGTGGACAGGCGGTGGCAGGTCTGTTCGAAGCTGGTGCCGAATGTGCGGCGCAACTGGTCGATATCGTGGCGCAGATCGCGCGCGCGGGCGCGGAACCATTCATAGGGCATGATCAGCGCGCCAGCGGCATAGTTGCCCAGCCCGACGGTCAGCAACTGGCGCGCGGCCGCGGATTGCAGCGTTGCCTGTTCGACAATCGCCGCAATTTCATCGCGCAGCGCCAGCGCGGCGAGCTGGTAGGCCATCTGGAAGCGCCCGCTTTCCACCGGCTGGTCCGGGTCCAGCGTCAGCCGCCGCGCCACCGGATCGAAGCGGCGCAGGGTGCCGCCGCTGGCGTATTCCACCGCAATGCCATTGCGGTCCAGCCAGCCCGCCATCTGGCTGCGCGTCGGGGAAACACCGGTTCCGGCAAGGCGCAGCGCCAGCCGTTCGGCGGCGCGGTCGATGCTGTCGACATAGTTGTTGGCCTGGTGGAACCAGTCGCGCACTTCCTCCCACGGCAGGCGGCCCCCCGATACGCTGTCCGATCCCAGTGCCTCGTCAATGATCTCCAGCCGCTGCACCGACCGGCGGTGCTGTTCCCACAGTTCGGCAAAGGCCTGGGCGAAAGCCGGATACTGTTCGGCCACGCGTTCGGCCTGATCGGCGGGCAGGGCGGGCGTCAGCAGCGGGTCGGCAGCGGCATCGCGCAGCGCGGCGAGGACAGGCTCCACCCGGTTGTCCTCGAAATCCTGCCAGTCGATCGGGAAGGCGGTGCGTAGCCGCTCCGCCAGCGCCGGGGTGAGCGGGCGGTCGTCGCTCTCGATCTGCGAAAGGTAGGAGGCGCTGATCCCCAGAAGGGCGGCCATTTGCCCCTGGCGCAGCTTGCGCGCAACGCGCAGGGCCTTTAGCGGTTCTCCCGCAAACAGGCGGCGTCTGGCCATATCATGGTCCCGATTTGCAAAAAAAGTATTCGCAAGTTTGCAGAATTACAGTGGACTTGGCAATCGCGCTGTCGCATCGCACGGTCCTGATTTTTGCAATTGCCGCGAGGGTTTCAACGATGTCAGCCAATATTGCCGAAATGGAAAAGCGCCGGGCCGCCGCGCGGCTGGGTGGCGGGCAGAAGCGTATCGATGCACAGCACGCCAAGGGCAAGCTGACCGCGCGCGAACGGATCAAGGTGCTGCTCGACGAAGGCAGCTTCGAAGAAGTCGACATGTATGTCGAACACAACTGCACCGATTTCGGCATGCAGGACCAGATCATCCCCGGCGATGGCGTGGTAACCGGATCGGGCACGATCAACGGCCGTCTGGTGTTCGTGTTCAGCCAGGACTTCACCGTGTTCGGCGGATCGCTTTCCGAACGTCATGCGCAGAAGATATGCAAGATCATGGACATGGCGCTGAAAGTCGGCGCGCCGGTGATCGGCCTTAACGATTCGGGCGGGGCGCGCATTCAGGAAGGTGTGGCATCGCTTGGCGGCTATGCTGAAGTGTTCCAGCGCAACGTGCTGGCATCGGGCGTGGTGCCGCAGATCAGCCTGATCATGGGGCCGTGCGCGGGCGGGGCGGTCTATTCCCCCGCGATGACCGACTTCATCTTCATGGTTAAGGACAGCTCCTACATGTTCGTCACCGGCCCGGACGTGGTCAAGACCGTGACGAACGAGATCGTGACGCAGGAAGAACTTGGCGGTGCGATCACGCATACCACCAAGACATCGGTCGCGGATCTGGCGCTTGAAAACGATATCGAGGCGCTTCTGGCGGCGCGCGACTTCTTCGATTACCTGCCGCTGTCCAACCGCCACGATGTGCCCGAACGGCCCACCTCCGATCCTTACGACCGGATGGAATACAGCCTCGACAGCATCATTCCGGCATCGGCGGCGCAGCCCTATGACATGCACGAAGTGATCCGCAAGACGCTGGACGAAGGCGATTTCTTCGAAGTCCAGCCAAAGCATGCGGGTAACATCATCTGCGGGTTCGGCCGGGTCGAAGGGCGCACCGTGGGTGTCGTGGCCAACCAGCCGATGGTGCTGGCCGGGGTGCTGGACATCAACTCGTCGAAGAAGGCAGCGCGGTTCGTGCGCTTCTGCGATGCGTTCAACATCCCGATCGTGACCTTCGTCGACGTGCCCGGCTTCCTTCCCGGCACCGCGCAGGAACACAACGGCATCATCAAGCACGGCGCCAAGCTCCTGTTCGCCTATGCAGAAGCTACTGTTCCCAAGATCACGATCATCACCCGCAAGGCTTATGGCGGGGCCTATGACGTGATGGCCTCGAAGCACCTTCGGGGCGACCTGAACTATGCCTGGCCGACCGCTGAAATCGCGGTGATGGGTGCCAAGGGGGCCGTGGAAATCATCTTCCGCGGGCTTTCGGCCGAAGAAATCGCGGAAAAGACCAAAGAATACGAAGACCGTTTTGCCAATCCCTTCGTCGCGGCCAGCAAGGGCTTTGTCGATGAAGTGATCAATCCCCATTCCACCCGCCGCCGCGTGGCGCTGGGCCTGCGCAAGCTGCGCAACAAGAGCCTGGAAAACCCGTGGAAGAAGCACGACAACATTCCGCTGTGATGCGCTGATATTTTGGGAACCTTTTTATGAACGACATTTACATCGTATCGGGTGCGCGCACCGCTATCGGTTCGTTCGGTGGCAGCCTCGCGTCGCTGCGTCCGGCGGAGCTTGGCACCATCGTGATGAAGGCGGCGATCGAGCGCGCCGGTATCGCGGCCGACAAGGTCCAGAACGTGGTGGTCGGCACGGTCGTGTCCACCCAGCCCAAGGATGCCTATGTCAGCCGTGTTGCCGCGGTGAACGCCGGCGTGCCGATCAGCGCCCCTGCGATGAACGTCAACCGCCTGTGCGGTTCGGGCCTGCAGGCAATCGTTTCGGCAGCGCAGGGCATCGCGCTGGGCGAGTATGACGTGTCGATTGGCGCCGGTGCCGAATCGATGTCGAACGCGCCTCACATGACCAGTGCCGGGCGCAATGGCGTGAAGATGGGCAACCTGGTGTTCGAAGACGCGATGCTGGGCGCGCTGCACGATCCGTTCGAGGGCTTCCACATGGGCATCACTGCCGAGAACGTGGCGCAGCGGTGCTCGATCTCGCGTGAGGAGCAGGATGCGCTGGCCGTTCAGAGCCAGCAGCGCGCCGCTGCTGCCATCGCCAACGGCTATTTCAAGGACCAGATCGTTCCGGTCGAGATCAAGACGCGCAAGGGCACCGTGGTGTTCGACACCGACGAGCACGTGCGCGGCGATACCACCGCCGAAGGCCTTGCTGGCCTGAAGCCGGTGTTCAAGAAGGACGGCACCGTTACCGCAGGCAACGCTTCGGGCCTGAACGATGGCGCCGGGGCAGTGGTGCTGGCAAGTGGCAAGGCGGTTGCCGAACACGGGTTGAAGCCGATGGCGCGGATTCTGGCGTGGGGCCACGCCGGGCTTGAACCCGAACTGATGGGCCTTGGCCCGGTAAACGCCGTGCCGATCGCACTGGCGCGCGCCGGGTTGACGCTGGACCAGATGGACGTGATCGAGGCGAACGAGGCGTTTGCCGCGCAGGCCTGCGGCGTGGCCAAGGAACTGGGCTTCGATCCGGCCAAGACCAATCCGAACGGGTCGGGCATATCGCTGGGTCACCCCATTGGCGGCACCGGCGCGATCCTGACCGTCAAGACCATCTACGAACTTCAGCGCATCGGCGGCCGTTATGGCCTCATCACGATGTGCATCGGCGGCGGTCAGGGCATTGCCATGGTCGTCGAAAGGGTCTGAACACTATGAAGCTGGGCCGTCTCAACCACGTCGGCGTTGCCACGCCGGATATCGATGCCTCTATCGCGTTCTACCGCGATGTGATGGGGGCTGAGGACATTACCGAACCCTTCGTGCTGGAAAGCCAGCAGGTGCGGGTGTGCTTCGTCAACACGCCGGGCGAGAACGGTACGGCTGGCACGCAGATCGAGCTGATCCAGCCGACCAGCCCCGACAGCGCCGTGGGCAAGTGGCTGGCGGCCAACCCGCTCGGCGGCCAGCACCACCTTTGCTACGAAGTGCCCGATATCCATGCCGCCAAGGCCTGGTTCGAAGCGCAGGGCAAGCGGGTGCTGGGCGAGCCGCGCATCGGCGCGCACGGCACTTTGATCTTCTTCGTCCACCCCAAAGACATGGGCGGGCAACTGACCGAGATCATGGAAACGCCGAAAGAGGCGCACTGATTTTTTGGCCCTCGCTCCGATCGGGCAGAGGGCATGGGGACACGAAAATGAGCGACAAGACACTGGCCGACTGGCAGGCCGCCGCAAGCAAGGAAGTCAAGGGCAAGGATCTGAACTGGCAGACCCCGGAAGGGATCACGGTCAAACCGCTCTATACGGCCGAGGACGTGACTACCGATCCGGGCCTGCCGGGCTTTGCGCCGTTCACGCGCGGCGTTCGTGCGTCGATGTACGCCGGACGGCCCTGGACGATCCGCCAGTACGCGGGCTTTTCCACCGCCGAGGAATCGAACGCCTTCTACCGCCGCAATCTGGCCGCGGGCCAGAAGGGCCTGTCGGTCGCCTTCGACCTTGCCACGCACCGTGGCTACGATTCCGATCACCCGCGCGTGGTGGGCGATGTCGGCAAGGCTGGCGTGGCGATCGACAGCGTTGAAGACATGAAGATCCTGTTCGACGGCATCCCGCTTGACCAGATGTCGGTGTCGATGACCATGAACGGTGCGGTCATTCCGATCCTCGCCTTCTTCATCGTGGCCGGGGAAGAGCAGGGCGTCGATCGCAAGCTGCTCGACGGGACCATCCAGAACGACATCCTCAAGGAGTTCATGGTCCGCAACACGTACATCTACCCGCCCGAACCCTCGATGCGGATCATCTCGGACATCTTCGGCTACACCAGCCGTGAAATGCCCAAGTTCAACAGCATTTCGATTTCCGGCTACCACATGCAGGAAGCCGGGGCGACGCAGGTTCAGGAACTGGCCTTCACCATCGCCGATGGCATGGAATACGTGAAATACGGCGTGGCCAGCGGCCTTGATATCGACAAGTTCGCGGGCCGCCTTTCGTTCTTCTTCGCCATCGGCATGAACTTCTTCATGGAAGTGGCCAAGCTGCGCGCTGCCCGCGTGCTGTGGCACCGCGTGATGACCAAGCTGGGCGCAAAGGACGAACGCAGCAAGATGCTGCGCACCCATTGCCAGACATCGGGCGTGTCGTTGCAGGAGCAGGATCCCTACAACAACGTGATCCGCACCACGATCGAGGCCATGGCCGCGATGCTGGGCGGCACGCAATCGCTCCACACCAACGCGCTGGACGAAGCCATTGCGTTGCCGACCGATTTTTCGGCCCGCATCGCGCGCAACACCCAGATCGTGATTCAGGAAGAAACGGGCATGTGCAACGTGGTCGATCCGCTCGGCGGGTCGTACTACATCGAAAGCCTGACGCAGGAACTGGTCGACAAGGCTTGGGAGATCATCGAGCGGGTCGAAAGCGAAGGCGGCATGGCCAAGGCCGTGGCGGCGGGCTGGCCCAAGGCGATGATCGAGGAAGCTGCCGCCGGACGGCAGGCGCGCGTCGACCGTGGCGAAGACGTGATCGTTGGCGTCAACAAGTACCGCCTTGCCAACGAAGACCTGCTGGAAACGCTGGAAGTTGACAACGACAAGGTGCGCCAGGGCCAGATCGCCCGGCTCAAGTGGGTGCGCGAGAACCGCGACGAAACGAAGTGCCGCGCTGCGCTGAACGCCTTGACCGAAGGCGCCAAGACCGGCGGCAACCTGCTGGAGCTGGCGGTCGAAGCCGCGCGCCACCGCGCCACGCTGGGCGAGATTTCGGACGCGATGGAAGTCGTGTTCGGTCGCCACGGCACGTTCCCGACGCCGGTCAAGGGCGTCTACGGCGCCGCCTACGCGGGTGACAGCCGTTATGCCCAGGTGCTCGACGGTGTCGAAGCCGTGACGCGCCGTCTGGGCCGTGCGCCCCGTATGCTCGTCGCCAAGATGGGCCAGGATGGCCATGATCGCGGGGCCAACGTGATCGCTTCGGCATTTGGCGACATGGGCTTCGACGTGACCAGCGGACCATTGTTCCAGACCCCGGAAGAAGCGGCCAGGCTGGCGCTGGAAAAGGACGTGGACGCGATTGGCGCTTCCTCGCTCGCGGCAGGCCACAAAACGCTGATCCCCGAACTGATCGGCCTTCTCAAGGCAGCGGGCCGCGCGGATATCAAGGTCGTGGCAGGCGGGGTCATCCCGCCGCAGGACTACGATTTCCTGCGCGAAGCCGGGGTGCAGGGCATCTACGGGCCGGGCACCAACGTGGTCGAGGCCGCGGCCGACATGCTGCGTCTGCTGGGCCACAACATGCCGCCGCTGGGCAGCGAGATAGACGCCGCCTGATCGCGCGATTTTTGGGGTCGATGGGAGATTTGCGATGACGCAGAAGCTTGAAACGCTGACCGTGCACGCCGGGTGCGAGCCGGACCCGACGACCAAGGCGCGCATCACGCCGATCTACCAGACGGCCAGCTACGTGTTCGACAGTGCCGAGCACGCGGCAAACCTGTTCTCGCTGGCCGAGTTCGGCAACATCTACACGCGCATCATGAACCCGACCAACGCTGCGCTGGAAGCCAAGATCGCGGCGCTGGAAGGGGGCGTGGGTGCGCTGGGGGTGGCATCGGGGCATGCCGCGCAGTTCATCGTGTTCCACACCCTGATGGAGCCGGGCTGCGAGATCGTGGCGGCAAAGAAGCTCTACGGCGGCACGCTCAACCAGTTTGCGCATGGTTTTGCCAAGTTTGGCTGGAAAGCGGTGTTCGTCGATGCCGACGATCCCGCTGCGGTTGCCGCCGCCATCACCGACAAGACGCGCGGTGTTTTCATCGAAAGCCTCGCCAACCCCGGCGGCGTGGTGCAGGATATCGCCGCAATTGCCGATGTTGCCCATGCCGCAGGCGTCCCGCTGATCGTCGACAACACGATGGCCAGCCCCGCGCTGTGCCGCCCGATCGAACATGGCGCGGACATTGTCGTCCACTCGTGCACCAAGTTTCTCAACGGCCACGGCAATTCGATCGGCGGGTTGATCGTGGATGCGGGCCGGTTCGACTGGGCGGCAAGCGACAAGTTCCCTTCGCTGACCCAGCCCAATCCCAGCTACCACGGTGCGATTCTGACCGAGGCGCTGAAGCCGGTCGGGCCGATTGCGTTCATCATCGGCTGTCGTGTGCTGGGCCTGCGCGATCTTGGGCCTTCGATGGCCCCGATGAATGCTTTCCTGACGCTGACCGGCATGGAAACGCTGGCGTTGCGGGTCGAGCGGCATTGCGCCAACGCGCTGCATCTGGCGCAGTGGCTGCGCAGCCATCCCAAGGTGGCGTGGGTCAGCTATGCCGGCCTGCCGGAAGATCCCTATCACCAGCTGGCCAGGCAATACCTTGGCGGCAAGGGCGGCGCGGTATTCACCTTCGGTGTGAAGGGCGGCTACGAGGCTGGCGTGAAGCTGGTCCAGTCGGTCAAGCTGTTCAGTCACCTTGCCAACATCGGCGATACCCGCTCGCTGATCATCCACCCGGCTTCGACCACGCACAGCCAGTTGGGCGAAGAAGAACTGGTTGCCGCAGGCGCCGGGCCGGACACGGTGCGTGTCTCGGTGGGGATTGAGCATGTCGACGACATTGTTGCTGATCTGGCGCAGGCGCTGGAGCTGGTGTGATCTTGGCAGCTACGCCTTGCCTTATGGATGGTCGTCACCCTGAACTTGTTTCAGGGTCCATCCCTCGGCGTGCGCGGAACGATCGGGCCAAGGCCCAGCCCCGGTGCAAGGTTGTGCCAGTCCGGGTTCGCGCTTTCGATCAGGTTGATCTTCCACTGCCGGTGCCAGCGCTTGAGTTGCTTCTCGCGGGCGATGGCGGGGATCATTTCGTCGAACTGCTCGAAGTAAACGAGGCGGTAGACGGCGTACTGGCTGGTGAAGCCGGGAATCACGCCTTCACGGTGCTGCCACAGCCTGCCGACAAGGTTGGACGTAACGCCGATGTAGAGCGTGCCGCGCGGCTGGCTGGCGAGGATGTAGACGCAAGGTTGCCGCTCATCGCGCATGGCTCCGTGTTTGCGGAAAGCTGGACCCTGAAACAAGTTCAGGGTGACGGAGATGGTGCCGTTTCTGCAGCATCCCTTCCATTTGCAGCACCTCGTCATGCTGAACTTGTTTCAGCATCCATGTGTGGTCCGGCGATGTCCGTTCGTGCGGAGAGATGGGCGCTGAAACAAGTTCAGCGTGACGGTCAATTGATGCGGTCGGTCGCATGACAGGAAGCGAGCTGGATTCTTGGCGGATTGTCGCTTGGGTGTGGTCGATATTCATGGGCCTGAAATTGGCACAAGCCCTCCTCACCAACGTGTTGCAGGGTTCTGATGGTGGCAGCAGTCATCGACAAACCGAACCGCTGAAGTTGTTCTGGTTGAATTTTACATTGGGGGCGAGCTCGCTTGTGGTGAGCCTCTGGTACGTAATTTCTAAATAGGTGATCTGATGTTCAAGAAAATCCTCATCGCCAACCGTGGCGAAATTGCCTGCCGCGTCATCAAGACCGCGCGCCGGATGGGTATCCAGACCGTCGCCGTTTATTCCGATGCCGATGCCCGCGCGCCGTTTGTGCAGATGGCGGATGAAGCGGTGCATATCGGTCCGGCGCCTGCTGCGCAGTCCTATCTGATCGCAGACAAGATCATTGCCGCAGCCAAGCAGACCGGCGCGGAGGCCGTGCATCCGGGCTATGGCTTCCTGTCCGAGCGCACCTCGTTTGCCGAGGCGCTCGCGGCAGAGAACATCGCATTCATCGGGCCGCCGGTCGGCGCGATTGCCGCCATGGGCGACAAGATCGAGTCCAAGAAGCTCGCCAAGGAGGCGGGGGTCAACGTCGTGCCCGGTTTCGTGGGCGAGATCGAGGATACCGAGCATGCCGTGCGCATCTCGGACGAGATCGGCTATCCAGTGATGATGAAGGCTTCGGCCGGCGGTGGCGGCAAGGGCATGCGCCTTGCCTACAACGAGAAGGACGTGCGCGAAGGCTTCGAGGCGACAAAGCGTGAGGGGCTGAACTCGTTCGGCGACGACCGCGTGTTCATCGAGAAGTTCATTCTCAACCCGCGCCACATCGAAATCCAGATCCTGGGCGACAAGCATGGCAACATTCTCTACCTGAACGAACGTGAATGCTCGATCCAGCGCCGCCACCAGAAGGTGGTGGAAGAAGCCCCGTCGCCCTTTGTCACCCCGAAGATGCGCAAGGCCATGGGCGAACAGTGCGTCGCACTCGCCCGCGCGGTGGGCTATTATTCGGCAGGTACCGTGGAACTTATCGTTTCCGGCGCAGACCCGACGGGCGAAAGCTTCTACTTCCTGGAAATGAACACCCGCCTGCAGGTGGAACACCCGGTGACCGAAGCAATCACCGGCATCGACCTGGTCGAGCAGATGATCCGCGTGGCCTATGGCGAAAAGCTGGCCATGACGCAGGACGACATAACGATCGATGGCTGGGCGATTGAAAACCGCGTCTACGCCGAAGACCCCTACCGCGGCTTTCTGCCATCGACCGGGCGTCTCGTGCGCTACAATCCGCCGGTTCCGGGCTGGCAGGACGATGGCGAGGCCAATGGTCGCCGCGGGCTTGACGGTGTGCGCGTCGACGATGGCGTGTACGAAGGCGGCGAAGTGTCGATGTTCTACGACCCGATGATCGCCAAGCTGGTCACGTGGGGCAAGACCCGCGATGAAGCGGCCGACAAGCAGATCGCCGCCCTCGATGCCTTTGAAATCGAAGGGCTGGGCCACAACATCGACTTCGTCAACGCGATCATGCAGCATCCGCGTTTCCGTTCGGGCGAACTGACCACCGGTTTCATTGCCGAGGAATACCCTGAAGGCTTCCACGGTGCGGCTACGTCTGATGATCTCAAGCAGACGCTCGCGGCGCTGGCCGCGTTTCTTGCCACGGCCCGGTCCGACCGCGCACGCCGGGTGGACAACCAGCTTGGCGATGAGCTGGATCCGCCCGCCGAATGGGCCGTGAAGATCGCCGGGCAGACGTATGCCGTCACGCTCGACGAAGACGAGGTGACGGTTGACGGCAAGCCGATTGAACTGGCTCTGGAATATACGCCGGGCGACCGGATGGTGCATTGCGAGATCGACGGCGCGCCTCTTTCGGTAAAGGTCGAAGGCACCCGCATGGGCTTCAAGCTGACCACGCGCGGAGCTATCCATGATGTCCGGGTTCTGCCCGCGCATGTTGCGGCTTATGCAGACCACATGATCGAAAAGATCCCGCCGGATCTTTCGAAGTTCCTGATCTGCCCGATGCCAGGGCTGCTCGTTTCGCTCAACGTAGGCGAGGGCGACACTGTGGAGGCGGGGCAACCGCTGGCCGTGGTCGAGGCAATGAAGATGGAAAACATCCTGCGCGCCGAAAAGGCTGGCAAAGTCAAGGTGGTCAACGCCAAGGCTGGCGATAGCCTGGCGGTGGACGCGATCATCCTCGAAATGGAATGATTGGGTCGGGTGGCGCACCTGCGCCACCCTTTTTGCCATCAACCCTTGTTTGCGCTGGCCTTGTTCCGTTCAGCCGCGATAAAGCCCGTAGCCGCAAGGTTGGACGAGTTCCGGCACGCGCCGGATGGTGTGGTTCGAACAGGGCAGGGTTGATTGATGAACAGGTTTTCGGGTGCAATCGTAGCGTTTGGTCTGGTTGGTGCCGCACTTTCGGGGGTCGCTCTTGCGGCTCCGGCAAAGGGCGATCCGGTGCTCGGCAAGAAGGTATTCATGCGCTGCGTGGCCTGCCATGCGGTAACCGCCAAGTCCGGGTTCAAGATGGGCCCGCACCTTGAAGGCGTTATCGGGCGCAAGTCCGGTTCAGTGGCCACGTTCAAGTACTCTGCGGCGATGAAGAAGGCCAATCTCAAGTGGGACGAGGCGACGCTGGACAAGTGGCTGACGAAGCCCTCGGCGGTCGTTCCGGGCACGTCGATGGCGTTTGCGGGCGTACCCAATGCCGAAGAACGCGCAGCGGTTATCGCCTATCTCAAGAAGCCGATGTGATCGGCTGATGGCGGGCCTTCCGGCCTGAGTGCGGGGATACGGGCGCGTCAGAACCATCCGAAGAGGCGCGCCAGCCATCCGCGGCGGCGCCTGATCGGCAATTCTTGTCCCGACAGCCGCAGCAGGTCGTTAGCCAGAAGCAGCGCCTGATTGCGCGTCATCAGCAGATCGTGGCGGTCGATCGAGGCCGGGCCAAGCCCGCGTTCCGTCGACTGCACGGTCAGGTGAATGTTGCGCGCAAAGACGCGGTGCTTCCAGCCGACGACGACACCCGCCAGTTCCTGCGGATGCTCCTTTGGCACGAACCTGGCTGTTGCCATCGGTCCCTCTCCTCTTTTCCCGCAACAAGGGAATCGCAAGAGCGGTGGGCCGTCAAGCAAATTGAGCAGAGCCTGCCTTTTCAAGAGCCGGTATTTTGACGCGTGCGTACACGCGTCTTTCCGGCAGTGGCCTTACGCCGCCAGCGGATAGGGCGCGATCTCTCCGTTGAGGTAGAGCTTCTTGGCCTTGGCGCGGGACAGCTTGCCCGAACTGGTGCGGGGCAGGGTGCGCGGGGGAACCAGTTCGACTACGCAGTTCATGCCCGTGATTGAACGAACCTTGTCGCGGATCTGGTCACGCAGGCGGATCCGTTCGACCGGATCGGACACACGGCAATGCACCAGCACGGCGGGGGCTTCTTCGCCGTTTTCGGTTTCGACCGAAAACGCCGCAATATCGCCTTGGTGGAAGCCGGGGAGCTGTTCCACCGCCCATTCGATATCCTGCGGCCAGTGGTTCTTGCCGTTGATGATGATCATGTCCTTGGCGCGGCCGACGATGAACAGGTAACCCTTTTCATCGACGTATCCCATGTCGCCAGTGTCCAGCCAGCCATCGACCATGCAGGCATCGGTTGCTTCGGGATCGCGGAAGTAGGAATGCATGACCGACGATCCGCGACACCAGACCTTGCCGATGTGGTGATGGGCCAGTTCCTTGCCGTTTTCGCCGCGGATGGCCAGTTCCATGCCGCGCACCGGCACACCGCAGTTGACAATGGCCCGGTAGCGCGCCGGGCGCGAAAGGTCGCGCGGCGAGCCGGAAAGGCGTTCTTCCTCGACCAGTTCCACGCGAATGCCTTCGCCCGGCGGCATGATCGTCACGCCCAGCGTCGCCTCGGCAAGACCATAGCTTGGCAGGAACGCATCGGCACGGAATCCGGCGTCGGCAAAGGCGTTCACGAAGTTCTGCATCACATCGGGCCGGATCATGTCGGCGCCGTTGCCGGCCACGCGCCAGCGGGAAAGGTCGAAGCGTTCGGCCACGTTGGTCTGGCTGGAGATGCGCCGGGCGCAGATGTCATACCCGAACGTCGGGGAATAGGAGAGCGTCGTGCCGGTGTTGCGGCTGATCAGGTCCAGCCAGGCCAGCGGGCGGCGCGCGAAATCTTCGGTCTTGAGGTAATCGACGGACACGCCGTTTGCGATTGGCGACAGGAAACAGCCTACCAGCCCCATGTCGTGATACCACGGCAGCCACGATATCGCCCGGTCGGGATCGGCAATCTTCATGCCGTGCGAATGGCCTGCCAGGTTGGCCATCAGCGCGCGATGCGTCACCGCCACACCGTGCGGGAAGCGGGTCGATCCGCTGGAATATTGCAGATAACTGATCGCATCGGGATCGGGCACGGGCAGCGCGGTATGCGCTGCTTCGCCAGCGTGGAACTGTGTCCACGAAAGCCCCTTGCAGCCCTGGCGTGCGGCGGCGGCACCGGCCATTTCGGCGATTTCATCGGGATAGACCAGCATTTGCGGATCGGAGCTGCCGAGCTGCACCGAAAGCTGTTCGATATAGTTTTCCTTGCCGCCGAAGCTGGTCGGCAGTGGGAGCGGCACGGGCCATGCCCCGGCATACATCGCGCCGCAGAACAGGGCCGCGAAATCGGGGCCGGTTTCGGCCACCAGCGCCACACGGTCCCCCGGTGCGATGCCCATGCCGATCAGCTTGCGCGCGGCCAGCAGCGCATCTTCGCGCAGTTCGGCATAAGGGTAGGGCCGTGCGAGGTTGCCGCGCGGATCGTGGAAGTTGAAGCCGAGCACGCCCTTCGCGGCATAATCGAGCGCATCGCAGAACGTATCGAAATCGGCATAGCGCCGCGGCTGCACATCGACATTGGGTGTGGGAACGAGCGCCGCCTTGTTGGCGTCAGCGTCCAGAACGGTCATGCGATACCCCGGTGTGTTATACTATCTGCCAGCAGACCTGTATTCCCCGTCCGCAGGTGAATGGCCCATGACTGTTCCATGACGGCAAGACAACCACGACACGGGACGGACGTTCTCATTTAACGCAGACTGTGGCACGAATGTGGCGAATGGCCGCTTATCCCCCAGACTCGCCCTCCGCCGAACGGCCTCATACGCGCCGCGAACGCCGCCCGCCGGTGCCGCTGGACGCTGCGCGGCTTAACGATCTGGCGCTGGCTTATGTTGCCCGTTTCGCCACCAGTGCGGGCAAGCTGGGGGATTACCTGCGCCGCAAGCTGCGCGAACGCGGGTGGGCCGATGGGCAGGATGCGCCCGATATCGCCGCGCTGGTCGACCGGTTCGTGTGCGCGGGTTATGTTGACGATGAGGCCTATGCGCGCGAAAAGGCGCAGGGTCTGTTGCGGCGGGGCTACGGCGCGCGGCGGATCGATCAGGCGCTGGGCGCGGCGGGCATTGCCGCTCCCTTGCGCGAAGAAGCGCGCGGGGGCGGCCATGCCGCGCGCAAGGCGGCCGTTGTCATGGCGCGCAAGCGGCGGTTCGGGCCGTTCGCCAGTGGCGCTGCGGACGCGGACGACGATGCGCCGCGCGCACGGATCGACCCGGCCTTGCGCGAAAAGCAGGTAGCGGCGATGCTGCGTGCCGGACACCCCCTTGAACATGCGCGCAAGGTGGTCGATGCGCGTTCCCGACAGGCGCTGGAAGAATGGGTCGATGAAGACGATGACGAACACCGGGATTAGGGCGGGCGCGCTGCTGGCGCTGGCGTTGCTGGCGGGCTGTTCGCCCGGCGCGGCCGACGCCGGGACACGCACCGCAACCGAAAGCGCAACACCGAAGGTTCACCCGGTATCGGGACTGCCGGTCATCCCGGTGAGCATCACCAGCGGGAACGGCGCACATGTGTTCCGTTCCGAACTGGCTCGCAGCAGCGCGGAACAGGCGCGCGGGCTGATGTTCCGCACGACGCTGGGCGATGACGAAGGCATGATCTTCCTGCGCAATCCGCCCGATGTGTCATCGTTCTGGATGCGCAACACGGTCATCCCGCTCGATATCATCTACATCGGCAAGGATCGGCGCATTCTCAACATCGCGGCCAACGCGGTCCCTTACGACGAAACGCCGTTGCCGGCGGCGGGGGTCACGGTTGCGGTGCTGGAAATCAACGGCGGGCTGGCCCAGCGGCTGGGAATTGCGGCTGGCGACAAGGTTGACTGGTAATGTGGCGCGGCAAGGCATCTCTGCGCTTGCCGACTCCCCTCGTGAAAGGCTAAGCGCAGCGACCATGAGCATCCTTGGCAAGATCTTCACCTGGTGGAACGGCGCTACCGTCACCACCATGCTCCACAGCGCGCTTACCGGCGAAGTCGTTGGCACCGACGCGCAGGGCAACACGTACTACCGTGCGAAAAAGCCCTATCCCAAGGGTCACCCCTTTGCCGGGCGCGAACGGCGCTGGGTGATCTACAATGGCGCCAACGATGCCAGCCGGGTGCCTTCGGAATGGCATGGCTGGCTGCATGGCAGCTTTGACGGCGTGCCCGAAAGCAACCTGCCGCCCGCCCGCATCTGGGAAGTCGATTATACCCCCAATGCCACCGGCACAGCCGCTGCCTACCGCCCGCAAGGGGCGCTGGAGCGCGGCGGCAAGCGTGCGCCTGCCACCGGCGATTACGAAGCCTGGTCGCCGGAAGCCTGATGCTTTGGCGGCAGTCGCCGGGTGAAGGGCCGTTGTCCGGCCCGGTGGCGCCGCCGCCTTGGTGGGTCGCTGCGCTGGTCCCGGTGGTATTCCTTGCCGGGTGCGAAAAGGGGTCCGAAGGGCCGCCGCCGCCGCCCGAAGCAACGCAAAGCGGTCCTGCGGTGGATGCAACCGGCGGGGCTGTTACCGAAAGCGCGTTCGGCACCCCGGTAAAGGATCGCGTGGCCACGATCGGCCTGCTCAACAAGCGCAACAACATCACCCAGGACATTGTCCTGAAAAGCGGCGAATCGCGTCGTGTCGGCAACGCTATCGTCAAGCTGGCGACCTGCGAAAAGACCGCACCGTGGGAAAGCCCTTCGGAAACGGGCGCATTCGTTCAGTTGTTTGTCGAGGAACGCGCGACGACCGCGGAAAAGCTTTCGTGGCGCAAGGTTTTTTCGGGCTGGCTGTTCCGCAATGCCCCTGCGCTCAACGTTGTTGAACACCCGGTCTACGATGTCTGGGTCAAGGACTGCGCGATGACTTTTCCGGGTGAGGAGACGCCGCGCGATTCCGCCCGCAGCGCGGCAAACCCGGCTGGTACTGCCAATCCTCCTGCGGCATCGGCCGCCGCGCCCGGCCCATCGCCAACCGCTTCGGCCAGCGCGCGCGCGGCGGACAGTTCATCTGCCGAATAGCCACGCTGCGCCTGCGCCAGCAATTGCAGGTAGGTTTCCTGCGGGATTTCCACCGCCCCCAGCGATGCCAGATGCGCGGTGGTGAACTGGCAATCGAGCAGTTCTGCGCCGACCCGGCGCATCGCGGCCACCAGCCAGGCCAGCGCCACTTTTGATGCGTCGGCTTCGCGGCTGAACATGGATTCGCCGCAGAAGACGCGGGCAAAGCCTACGCCATACAGGCCGCCGACCAGCCGCCCCTCGCGCCAGCATTCGATCGAATGGGCGTGGCCGCGCTGGTGCAGTCCGATATAGCTTTCGCGGATGCGCCCGCTGATCCAGCTTTCCTGCGCGTCCGGGCGCGGGGCGGCGCAAGCGTCGATCACCGCTTCGAACGCGGCGTTGCAGCTCACGGTAAAGCGATCGCGCCGCAAGGTACGTGCAAGCGAGCGCGAAAGGTGGAAACCGTCAAGCGGCAGGATCGCGCGCATCCGCGGTTCGACCCAGAAGATTTCGGGATCGTCGCGGCTGTCCGCCATCGGAAAAATGCCCGCACGATAGGCCTTGAGCAGTAATTCGGGCGGGATCACGTGCGGTTCGTTGCGGGCCATGCTTTTGCATGTCTTGCAGATTTTGGACCGGCGCGCGACGTCTGTTTCGGATAATGCGCAGGAATGTGTTCGGGCCGGTTGCATACCCTGCGCCAAGGCTCTAAGGGGCCAGCCGGGCACAGGAGTGTAGCTCAGTTGGTAGAGCATCGGTCTCCAAAACCGAGGGCCGGGGGTTCGAGTCCCTCCACTCCTGCCAGACGCCACTGGCGTTATCGGGCCTTTTCAGAAGAAACACGGGCCAGAAGAAACAGGCCCAGAAAAACGGGGCGGTACGCCCTGCGCCCGCCCCCAGTTTGCGTCTCATGCGTCTGGTATGCGTGAGAACGCGTCAAGGCTATGCCTTTCGCGCGCGTTGCGCCACCGCGAATCCACTTTCCGTGCCCGGTTTTTACATCCTGCCGATACGGCGCGATGCGGCCTGCACGGCGCAGGTCTTGCCAATCGGCGAACACCGGCCTAAATACCCGGCAATTCCGACATCGGAGAATCGCCTGCCCCTCCCGGACCTGTCCGGGGCGGCGATGACCCCTAGGCGGAAGGCACGATTTCCCGGTGCGGCGCTCATGCCGCACGTCAGCAAGGCGTTTAGCGATGGCCAAGACCACCCCCGGCGAATTCTTCAACCAGGTGAAGGCGGAAGCCCGCAAGGTTGTCTGGCCGACGCGGCAGGAAACCACCACGACCGCCATCTTCGTTGGCATCATGATGCTGATCCTGGCCGTGTTCTTCCTCGGCATCGACACGCTGTTCGGCAAGATCGTGCAGTTTCTGCTGTCGCTCGCCTGATCGTCGCCCACCGCTTTTCTGCAGGACCGAAAGAGACTTATGGCCCGCTGGTACATCATTCACGCCTATTCCGGTTTCGAAAACAAGGTGCGCGATGCGATCATCGCCGAAGCCGAACGCATCGGCCTGTCACAGCTTGTCGAAGCGGTTGAAGTGCCGACCGAAACCGTGACCGAAGTCAAGCGCGGCAAGAAGGTTCAGGTCGAACGCAAGTTCATGCCCGGCTATGTGCTGGCCAAGCTGGCGATGAACGACGATATCTACCACCTCGTCAAGAATACCCCGAAGGTTACCGGGTTCCTCGGCACCAACAACAAGCCGCAGCCGATTTCCGACAAGGAAGCCGCACGGTATTTCGGTGCGCGCGAACAGGCCGCTGCCGAACCGCGCAAGAGCGTGGTGGTCGATTACGAAATCGGGGATTCGGTCAAGGTCAACGCCGGGCCGTTCGCCTCGTTCAATGGCATTGTCGAGGAACTGGATTTCGACAAGAGCCGCGTGAAGGTCTCGGTTTCGATCTTCGGCCGGGCCACTCCGGTGGAACTGGGCTTCGAGGAAGTCGAACTGGTTCGCTGACCGGTGCAGGCCCGTCGCTGGGCGAGCGCAGGCAATGTTGCATTTGCGGGCCGTTCACGCTAACGGCGCGCTTCCCTGCGGGGGGAATCACCCTTGCAGATCCGTGCGGGAGAAGGTTCGCCTTCGCTGACCGCTTACTCTGAAGCCCGGCCCGTGCCGGACTGACAGGAAGAAAGGAGGCCCATCGTGGCCAAGAAGATTGAAGGCTATATCAAGCTGCAGGTTGCAGCCGGCGAAGCGAAGCCCGCTCCGCCGATCGGCCCGGCACTGGGCCAGCGTGGCGTGAACATCATGGAGTTCTGCAAGCAGTTCAACGCTGCCACGCAGGAAGTGGAAAAGGGCACGCCCCTGCCGACCGTGATCACCGTCTACGCCGACCGTTCGTTCACGTTCGTTACCAAGACCCCGCCCGCCACGTTCTTCATCAAGAAGGCCGTGGGCATCAAGTCCGGTTCCAAGACGCCGGGCAAGGCTTCGGCCGGCACGATCACGCGCGCGCAACTGGCGGAAATCGCCCAGGCCAAGATGAAGGACCTGAACGCGAACGATATCGAAGCCGCAACGAAGATCATTGAAGGCTCCGCACGCGCGATGGGCCTCACCGTGGTGGAGGGCTGAGACCATGGCAAACCTGACCAAGAAGCAGAAGGCCTTGGCCGAACAGCTGGGCGACAACCAGAAGCTCTATGGCGTCGATGAAGCCATCGCCATGCTCAAGGATCTCAAGAGCGCCAAGTTCGACCAGACGCTGGAAGTCTCGCTGAACCTCGGCGTCGATCCGCGCCACGCCGACCAGATGGTTCGCGGCATGGTGACCCTGCCTTCGGGCACGGGCAAGGACGTGAAGGTTGCCGTGTTCGCCCGTGGCGACAAGGCCGAAGCAGCCCTGGCCGCCGGTGCGGACAAGGTTGGCGCCGAAGACCTGCTTGAAGACATGCAGAACGGCAATCTCGACTACGGTCGCGTGATCGCCACGCCCGACATGATGGGCATCGTCGGCCGTCTCGGCAAGGTGCTTGGTCCCAAGGGCCTGATGCCGAACCCGAAGCTGGGCACGGTCACGCCGAACGTGGCCGAAGCGGTCAAGGCTGCCAAGGGTGGCCAGATCGAGTTCCGCGTTGAAAAGGCCGGGATCATCCACGGCGGCATCGGCAAGCTTTCGTTCTCGGACGAAGCCCTGCGTGCCAACTTCGACGCCTTCGTCGATGCGATCGTCAAGGCCAAGCCGGCTGGCGCAAAGGGCAAGTACCTGCGCAAGGTCGGCTTGTCGTCGTCGATGGGCCCCGGTCTGAAGATCGACGTTGCCCAGGTGCACGGCGGCTGATCCAGCCTGCCGCACGGCTTGAAAAAGAAGGCCGGGGAGGGAAACCTTCCCGGCCTCTTTTTTTCGTTCCGCTTTGCGCCTAGGAGCGGGGCATGAGCGAAACCCCCGTGCCGCAGAACCCGGTCACCGCCGCCCGCCAGCAGGTGGAAGCCGTGATCCCCCCGGAAAAGCGCGGCCCCGGCTGGGACCGGCACTGGCGCGAACTGGAAGCCTATGCCGAAGCGGCGATGGACTGGACCGTCAGCCAGCGGCCCTGATGTTAGCGCGGGTATAGCATTCCACCACAAGGCTGATCGCGCGCCCATCGGGCAGGCGCAGCAAGGCGCGATGCGACAGGACTGTTCCGACGGGACATTGCGCCATCGCGCCCCGCCGTTCCCCCAGCCGTTCGCGGTGGAACCCAAGCGGGGCGACGACTTTTCCGAACGGCGTCTGCGTGGTGCCCAGCACATGGTTCATTTGCGCGGTCAGCCGTGCCGGAACGTACCAGTTGTGCGCCACCGAAAGCACGGTATGGCCGCAAGCCAGCCGCACATGGCGATAGCCGATCGGTTCATCCGCCCCCACGCCCAGCATCGCGCGGACAGCAGGCGAAGGGGCAAGGCGTGCGTCGGGATCGGCCAGCGCGCGGATTTCTGGCGGGTTGGCAATGCCCTGCGTGGCGCACCACTGCCCCAGCGCGGCGGTGGCGCTGTCGTTGGCGGCGAGCACGGCTTCGAAGCGGGGAAGGGCAGGGGCGGCGCAGCCAGCGATGGCCAGCGCAGCCAGCGCGGCAAGGCCGCCGGGCCGCATGTCAGGGGCCAGCGACGGCGGCGGGCGCAGGTGTTGGTGCGGTCGCCGGTTGAGGTAACACCCGCGCGGTGCGGATCGTTACCGGCTGGGCCAGCATCTGCCCGCGCATGAACCCTTCGCCTTCGGTTTCCGATATCGGGGCGGCGAAGATCGCCCGGACCACGTCCATGCCTTCAATTACATGGCCGAAGGCGGCGTATCCGGCCCTGGCTTCGGGGTCGGCGGAATCGGGCTGGGCATCAAGGCCGGGCTGGTCGGACACCATGATCGAGAAATCGCCAGTGGCCGTGCCGGGGGCATAGCGCGCCATCGAAAGCGTGCCTGCCTTGTGCAGGATGCCGGTCTGGTCGGTCCGTTCATGGGCAATCGGCGGAAGGTTGCGCTGCGGATCGTTGCGCGTGCCTGCCTGGATCAACCCGTTGGGCTGTTCGCCCCAGGCAAGGTGCATGGCACGATAGAACACCGTGCCGTCGAAACGCCGGGTCTGGGCATAGCGGACGAAGTTGGTGGCGCTGACGGGCGCACGTTTCACGTCCAGTTCCACCACGATCGCCCCTGCATCGGTGTCGAGCGCCACGCGCACCGTATCGGGCAACGGGGCGGTTGGCGGCGCGGGGTATGCGGGCGGCGGGGCGGGTGCGCGCTTTCTGGCAGGCGTGGCGCCAACCAGCAGTGCCGCCAGCGGCAGCAGCGCGAAGGCGCGCCGTGAAAGCATCAGATGCCCCCCGGAACGGGCGGGCGCCCCATGGCGGCAAGCGCCTGTTCCAGTGCGGTTGTGCAGGCGTTGAGGCTTGCTTCATTGACAGAACGGATCACGAAGTTCGCCCCCGTCCTGCCTTCGCGGAAAAAGGGATAGCTGCCGATCTGGCAGGCTTCGTGGTTGCGTTCGGTATCGCTGAGCAGATCGGCGATCTCGCTTTCGGCGACCCAGCACCCGACCGTAGCCGATAGCAGCGGCAGGCCGCCTTCGAGCTGGCCGGTCAGTCCATCCAGCATCTGCGCGGTGATACCCGGCACGCCCGCCATCAGGAAAACGTTGTCCACGCGGATGCCGGGCGCGCCGGAAACCCGATTTTCGATCAGGTCTGCGCCATCGGGCACGCGCGCCATGCGCAGGCGCGCTTCGTTCAAGCCGCCGCGCGGTTCGTAATAGGCTTCGAGAATGGCCCGTGCCCTGGGGTGGATCACGACCTCCACGCCCAGCGCCGCGGCTACCGCATCAACAGTGATGTCATCGTGCGTGGGGCCGATGCCGCCGGTGGTGAACAGGTAATCGTTGCGGACCCGCAGCGCGTTTACCGCTTCGATGATTGCGGCCATGTCATCGGGAACGACGCGTACCTCGCGCAGCCGGATACCCTGAACGCCCAGCCATGTGGCGATCTGCGCGATGTTCTTGTCCTGCGTGCGGCCGGACAGGATTTCGTCCCCCACGACAACAAGCGCGGCGGTCCAGATGCGGGATTCGTCAGTCATCAAGGGCAAGCGATACTCCAAGCACCGGATCGGCAAAAGGGCTATTGCGCGCTCTGCCCTGTCACTTCGGGCAAATGCTGCACTGCTGGGTCAGGACCGCGCGCCTTGCTCAATTGCAGTACGCCGTCCTCCACCGGATCATCGCGCATCCACACCCGGTCTTGCAGGTAATCCTGATTGAGCCGCCAGCGCATGTCCGTCGCGCTTTTGGGCATGCGGTGGCGTTCGCGCTGGATGTAGCCGGAGGAGAAGTCGTAAACGTCATCGTCTTCAAGCGGGTGGCGCGGCGAAAGGCGCGGCACGGCCATGTCTGCACCCGCCGCCTTCATGGCGTTGAGTACCTTGCACACGTATTGCGCGTTGATATCCGCGCGCAGCGTCCACGATGCGTTGAGATAGCCGAACACTACCGCAAGGTTGGGCAGGTTCGAAAACATCGTCCCCTTGTAATAGTAATGGTCGGCGAAATCGACCGGTACCCCGTCCACGCTGACCGCGATCTTGCCTGCGATCTGCAGTTTCAGGCCGGTGGCGGTCACGATTACATCGGCATCGAGATGCCTGCCCGAACGCAGCGTAATGCCTGCGGCGTCAAAGTGTTCGACATGGTCGGTCACGACGCTGGCAGTGCCCGCCTTGATGGCATCGAACAGGTCGCCATCGGGCACCAGGCACAGGCGCTGGTCCCAGGGGCCATAGGGCGGGGTGAAGGCCTTGGCATCGTACTTGTCGCCCAGTTGCGCCTTTACCTGCGCGGTAAGCCAGGCGGCGATCTTGGCCGGCTGGCTGCGCGCGCGGGTGAACAGCATGTGCTGCATGTGCACGTTCTTGAACCGGGTAATGCGGTAGGCGATCCGTGCAGGCAGGAAGCGGCGCAGCGTATTGGCGATGCGGTCCTCCGCCGGGCGGGCGATGTACCAGGTCGGCGTGCGTTGCAGCATGGTGACGTGGGCGGCGGACTTCGCCATCGCGGGGACGAGGGTTACTGCGGTTGCGCCCGATCCGATCACCACGACGCGCTTTCCGGCATAGTCCAGCCCTTGCGGCCAGAACTGCGGGTGGACGATCTGCCCGGCAAAATCGTCCTGCCCGGCAAACGTCACGGCGTGCGGCTGGTCGTAATCGTAGTAGCCCGCGCCGAGATAGAGCCAGCGTGCGGTCATGCGGCTGCGCTGGCCGTCATCGTCCTGCATCGTCACAGCCCATAGCGCGGTCGCGCTGTCGAAATCGGCGCTGAGCACCTTGCGGCCAAAGCGGATGTGGCGGCGGATGCCGCGTTCGTCGGCAATGCGGTTGAGGTATTCGAGGATCGAGGCGCCTTCGGCGATGGACTTGTCGTGCCGCCACGGTTCGAACGCGAAGCCCAGCGTGTGCATGTCCGAATCCGACCGCACGCCGGGATAGCGGAACAGATCCCACGTGCCGCCGATCTGCTGCCGCCGGTCGACGATTGCATAGCTGCGGTCGGGGCACGCCATGCCCATGTGCGCCGCCATGCCAATGCCGGAAATCCCGGCGCCGACGATCAGAACGTCGACGTCTGGCAGCACCGCAGCATTGCGGCTGCCGGCCATGGTGCTGGATGGTTGTGCGCCCATGCAATCCCTCTCCGGTCGGTGCAGTGGCCGGTGGAACCGGATGACCTGCTTTATTGACACAAATGTAAACCCGCTATTGCCCGATTGCCAGCGCCACTGTCATTTGCCACGAGTGCACGATGACCGTGATCGCAGCCCGCCGCTATTGCCAGGGAATCCCGCAGCAGGGCAGCCTTGTTCTGGATGGCGTGCCGGTGCAAGCCCCTGGCACCGATTGTTTCGACTGGATCGGGTTGTGCGAACCCGATCTTGCCGAAATCGACCGGGTGCGCCGCCAGTACGGTCTGCATCCGCTGGCGGTGGAAGATGCGCTCAATCCGCACCAGTTGCCCAAGGTCGAAGTCTATGGCCAGACCCTGTTCGTGGTGGCGCGCACCACCGAAATGGTCGATGGCGATACCATTGCCTTTGGACAGACCGCGCTGTTCGTCGGCCCCGGTTTCCTGGTCAGCGTGCGGTCGGGCAATCATCGTGCCCATGCCGATTTGCGCCAGCATCTGGAACAGCACCCCGAACGGCTGGCCGAAGGCCCCGACTATGTCCTGCATGCGGTGCTCGATTTCATCGTCGATGGTTATCTTCCGCTGCTCGATACGCTTGATGAAGTGGCGCAGCAGATGGAGGAGGCAGCCATCGACGCCTTTCCCGAACAGGATACGATCCGCCGTATTTTCCGCCTGCGCCGCCAGTTGCGCCGGTTCGAACGGGTGATCGGGCCGATGGAGGAGATGTGCCAGCGGCTGGTCGAGGCCGAACTGCCGTGCATCGACCCTTCGTCGCGGATCTGGTTCCGCGATGTGCTCGATCACGTTCGCCGTGCGATGGCGCGCATGCGCGGGTTGAAGGAAACGCTGGCCGCGATCGTGGAAACCGCAAGCCTGCTTGAACAGCACCGGCAGGGGGAAATGACGCGGGCGCTGGCGGCGTGGGCGGCCATTCTGGCAGTGCCGACAGCAATAGCGGGCATTTATGGCATGAACTTCGATTATTTCCCCGAACTGCGCTGGCACTATGGCTATTTCATCGTGCTGGGCGCGATGGTGGCGATCTGCGGCGGGCTGTGGCTACGCTTCCGCAGCATCGGCTGGCTTTGATGCGGCAGGTCTTGCGGGTCACGCGCCCACGGTCAGAGGGCTGACGGGCGGCGGCGGCTTGCGGAACAGCGGCACGCGCTTGATCCAGAGTTTCAGCGCCTCCCAGTGGATGCCCACGGTGACCTTCAGCGTGACCAGCGGATAGGCGAGCGCCGCGCGCAGCAGCGCGGGATCGCTCAATTCCCGCCGCTGCGCGGTGTGGATCGCGGACAGGACCAGGCCCTGGCTGTCCGAAACGGCAATGCCGATGGCCAGCTTTTCTGCGGGGGGAACCACGCGAAAGGCATAGGCCATGTCCATCGGCAGAAACGGCGATACGTGAAACCGCTTCGGCGCGGACTGGCGCACGACCGCCGCACCGGGATCGGCCGCGATGACATAGCTGTGACGTTCGCCAAAGGTGTTGGACACTTCATAGATCACCGCGCGCAAGCCGCCATCGCGCCCGTGGCAGAACCACGTGGACAGCGGGTTGAAGGCATAGCCCAGCAGGCGCGGCATCATCAGCAGGCGGATCGCCCCGCCATCGGGCACGATCCCGGCGGCGCGCAGCAGGTTTTCCGCATGGACGCGCAAAGGCGTGCCATCGCCCGCACCGTGATCGCGGTCATGAAAGGCGAACAGGCCAAAGCGGTTGTGCGAAAACAGGCGCAAGCTGCCGGCCAGTTCGCCAGCCCGGTCGATGTCGATCAGCATGTGCAGCACGCGGTAGCGGAGCGCGTGGGCGCGGGGGCGCAGACGGCGGTGCAGGACGTGCCCCGCATAAAGCGCCCCGGCGGCGGTCATGCCGGTTCGGCCACCCGTGCGCGGTGGGTAACGTGGATACGGCCGGATTCGTTTTCCACCGTCCACGGGCGGCGCACGTCGCCCAGTTGTTCGGCCACGGCAAGCCCGGCCTGAAGCCCGTCTTCATGGAATCCGGCGCCGAACCACGCGCCGCAGAACCACGTGTTGCGCCGTCCCTGAAGCGACCACAACCGGCCCTGAGCCGCACCTGCCGCGGCATCGAACACCGGATGGTGGTAGATATCGCGGCGATGGACCAGCGCGGGATCGGGTTCGGTCAGCGGGTTGAGCGTGACGAACAGCGGCAGGTCGCCGGGCAGGTTCTGCAGGCGGTTCATCCAGTAGGTGACCGACAGTTCTTGGTGCGTGGCGTCGCGCTGCGCGGCGTAGTTCCACGCCGACCACACCTTGCGCCGCCGAGGCATCAGCGCCGCATCGGAATGGAGCACTGCTTCGTTGCGGCGATAGGGAAACGCGCCGAGCAGGGCGCGCTCTTCCGCGTCGGGATCGTCAAGCATTGCCAGCGCCTGATCGGCGTGGGCTGCGATCACCACCTGGTCGAAACGTTCCCAGCCTCTTCCTGCGTCGAGCGCGATGCCATCGGGCAGGCGGCGTACCTTGTGCACCGGCGATGACAGGCGCACGCGATCGGCAAAGGGGGCGCTGATCCGCTGCACGTATTCGCGGCTGCCGCCGACCACGGTCTGCCATACGGGCCGTTCGCGGAATTGCAGCAGCCCGTGGTTTTCGAAGAAGCGCACGAAGGCGGCGGCGGGGTGGAAGGGGATGTCCTTGACCGGGGTCGACCAGATCGCGGCGGCCATTGGATAGAGGTGATCGTCGCGGAAGGCCGCGCCGCAGCCCAGCCCATCCAGATACGATCCCAGACCCTGATCGCCCATCAGCGGCAGATCGCGCGGCGCGGCCTTGTAGAAGCGGGCAAGGTCGCGCAGCATCGACCAGAAGCGCGGCGAGACTAGGTTGCGCCGCTGGGCAAACAGCCCGCGCAGGTCGCCCGCATATTCCAGCCGCCCGCGGTCGAGCGAGACGGCAAAGCTCATCACCGTGCGCTGTGTCGGCACATCAAGATGGCGCAGCAACGCGATCAGGTTGGGATAGGTGCGTTCGTTGAACACGATGAACCCGGTATCGACCGGCACGCCGCCTGCCTCCACCGTGTTGCTGTGCCCGCCCAGCCGGTCGGCCGCTTCGAAAACGGTTACCTTGTGGCGCTGCGAAAGCAGCCATGCCGCAGAGAGGCCGGAAATCCCGCTCCCCACCACAGCGATATCAAGCGCGCCATTGTGGCGTGTCGACACGGAAAACCCCCCTGATGACGGACTGATGTGGCGTCCTACCCTGACTTGCACGATTGTAGAGCGTTCCCGTGATGGCAGCTTGACACAAATCACACCCCGGTGGCTAGACTGGTGAAATGTCCATGCTTGCCCCTGCGATTGCCCTTGTCGAACGCGCGCCCCTGCCCGATGCGGTTACCGCTGCGGGCGTGGATTTCCTCTGCGGCAAGCGCCGCCGCGCGCTTTACCGCGACCGGCCGGACGACGCCGGGTTCGCCGCGTGGATGGCACAGCGCCCGCTGGCCGAACATGTCGATGCCGCCAACGCCCAGCATTACGAACTGCCGCCGCGCTTTTTCGCGCTGAGCCTTGGCCGCCATGCCAAGTATTCGTGCTGCCTTTACCCAACAGGCACTGAAACGCTGGACGAGGCGGAAGAGGCCGCGCTGGAGGCGACCGTTGCCCACGCCGGGCTGGCTGATGGGCAGGACATCCTTGAACTGGGTTGCGGCTGGGGTTCTTTGAGCCTGTTCATGGCCGCGCGCTTTCCGGCGGCGCGAATCACCGCCGTGTCCAATTCGCGCCCGCAAGGCGATCATATTCGCGCCATGGCGGCGCAGCGCGGCATCACCAACCTGACCGTGCTGACCGCCGACATGAACACTTTCGTCGCGCCGGACCGGTATGACCGGGTCGTGTCGGTGGAAATGTTCGAACACATGGCCAACTGGCGATTGCTGCTTGGCCGCGTGCGCGACTGGCTGCGCCCGGACGGACGCCTGTTCCTCCACGTCTTCAGCCACGAACGCCATCCCTACCGTTTCGACACGGCGGATAAGTCGAGCTGGATCGCGCAGTACTTCTTCACCGGTGGTATCATGCCCAGCCACACCCTGATCCGCCAGTTCGCCGATCTGTTCGAAGTGGAAGGCGAATGGCGCTGGGATGGCACGCATTACCAGCGCACCGCGCTCGACTGGCTGGCGTTGTTCGATGCCCGCCGGGCAGAGATCGAGCCAGTGCTGCGCGGCGTCTATGGGCCGGATACGGCGCTGTGGATGCGGCGCTGGCGGTTGTTCTACCTCGCCACCGCCGGGTTGTTCGGCCATCGCGGCGGGCGCGAATGGGGCGTCAGCCACTGGACCTTGCGTCCCGTGGCGGGGTGAAGCCGCCCGGCCCCGCGATCCGGGCCGCGTTTCAGCCGACGATCACGCCGTACAGGTCGTGGGCATCGGCATCTTCGACCAGCACATCGGCAAAATCGCCGGACCGGAGCGTGGCGGGCACGTTGCGCAGATAGACTGCGCCGTCGATTTCCGGGGCATCGGCCTGGCTGCGTGCGGTGGCCCCGACATCGCCGTCTTCGTCGGGTTCGCCCACTTCATCCACGATCACGCGGATCGTGCGGCCAACCCTGGCGGCGAGCTTGGCCGCGCTGATCGCCTCGGTCTTTTCCATCAGGCGAGCGTAGCGTTCCTCCTTGACCGCTTCGGGCACCTGGCCGGGCAGGGCGTTTGCTGCTGCGCCTTCAACCGGTTCGAACCGGAACGCCCCGACGCGATCAAGCTGCGCTTCATCGAGCCAGTCGAGCAGGTACTGGAAATCCGCCTCGGTTTCGCCGGGGAAACCGACGACGAAGCTGGAACGGATCACAATGTCCGGGCAGATTTCGCGCCATGCGCGGATGCGGTCGAGCACCTTGGCCTCGTTTGCCGGGCGCTTCATTGCGCGCAGCACGGCGGGGCTGGCGTGCTGGAACGGAATGTCGAGATAGGGGGTGACCAGCCCCTGCGCCATCAGCGGGATGACCGCGTCGACATGCGGATAGGGATAGACATAGTGCAGCCGCACCCACGGGGTCTGCCCGTCGGGCGTGCGCAGCCGCCCCAGTTCGCGGGCCAGATCGGTCATGTGCGTGCGCACGGGGTTGCCCTGCCACAGGCGTTCCTCATGCTTCACATCGACGCCATAGGCCGATGTGTCCTGGCTGATGACCAGCAGTTCGCGGGTGCCCGCAGCGACCAGCTTTTCCGCTTCGCGCAGCACCGCGTCGATGCGGCGGCTGGCCAGCTTGCCGCGCAGCGAAGGGATGATGCAGAAGGCGCAGGCGTGGTTGCAGCCTTCGGAAATCTTGAGATAGCTGTAATGGCGCGGGGTCAGCTTCACGTCGCCCGGATCGGCCTGCGGGATAAGGTCGATGTACGGTCCCTGGCTGGGCGGGGCGGCTTCGTGCACCGCTTCGACCACCGCCTCGTATTGATGTGCGCCGGTTACTGCCAGCACTTGCGGAAAACGCGCGCGGATCGCTTCGGCTTCGTTGCCCATGCATCCCGTCACGATCACGCGGCCGTTTTCGGCCATTGCCTCGCCAATTGCGGCAAGGCTTTCCTCCTTGGCCGAATCCAGGAAGCCGCAGGTGTTGACCAGCACCACGTCGGCCCCGGCATAGTCGGCGCTCATCGCATAGCCATCGGCGCGCAGCCGGGTCAGGATGCGTTCGGAATCCACCAGCGCCTTGGGGCAGCCAAGGCTGACCATGCCCACTCTGGGCGCGTCGGGGATCGTGATCGGGGGTGTCTGGCTTGCCATCGTGGCGCGGCCCATAGGCCAAAATTGCCCCGCCGTCACGCCTGCCCGTGATGCCTGCTGCACCGGGCGGCGCACCCGATTGCCAAGCGGGACCGGTCACGGTACGTTTCGTCCCAATCGGGGGCGCGCAACTGAAGGATTGAAATGGGTCCGGTCAACTGGATTGCCGTTGTTGTGGCCGCTTTGTGCGCCCTTGGCGTTTCGACGCTGTGGTACGGGCCGCTGTTCGGCCGGGCGCGGCTGGAAGCAGTCGGGCCGGGCGGGCTTGGCATCCGCACATCGCCCGCGCGCACCGCTGCAATCACCGCTGCGCTGCTGTTCGTCACCGCCGCCATGATGGGTCACATGTTCGCGCGGGTGGGGGCAGAAACGCTGGCGGTGAAGTGGTGGCTCTATTTCATGATGTCGGGCGGGCTGGCGATCGCCTTTGTCATCCCGTCGCTGTGGATCAGCTATACGCACCAGCGCATCTGCACCCGGCTTGCCCTGATCGACGGCGGGTTCTGGCTTGTCGCCTATCTCACCATGGGGCTGGCGTTCAAGCTCATGGCATGATCGCGCGGGCGGTTCAGCCTTCGGTCGTGGGCACGATTTCGACGATGATATCGCCCTTGCGCAAGGTGTTTGCGCCTTCTTCCCAGAAGCCCAGCGCCACCCCGTCGCGGTAGACGCGCAGGCCCTGCCCACCGCCGGACAGCGAGCGCAGCGGCTGGCCGATCTCTTCGGGGCGGACCGGGCGTTCGACCAGTTGCACCCGCCCTTCGATGGATGCCAGATCGCCCAGGTAATCGGCCACGTGCAGGCCATGCGCCGATCCCGCCAGCAGCAGTCCGGTAAAGCGCACCGGATTGATTACCGTGCTGGCGCCTGCCTGCCGTGCCAGCACTTCGTTGTCGGCCGCGCGGACAACGGTGCTGATCGGCACGTCGGGCGCCAAGTGGCGCGCGGTAAGCGTTATCAGGATCGAGGTATCATCGCGTCCCGCGGAAACCAGCACGGCGCTGGCCTGGTGGATGTGTACATCCATCAGCGTGGCGTCGCGCGTGGCATCGCCGCTCATCACGTTGCAGCCCAGCGCGGCGGCGGAATCGAGCCGTTCCTCGTCGCGGTCGATCACCACGATGCATTGCGGATCGGTACCGCGTGCGACCAGTTCGGACACTGCCTCGGACCCCGATATGCCAAAGCCGAGCACGACAATGTGCTCCCTGAGGTTCTTCTGGATCTGCGCCATGCGCCACCTTTCCAAGCTATGCTTGATGATGAAGTTGTAGGCCGTGCCCACGAAAATGAAGATCACCGCCAGCCGGATCGGCGTGACGATCACCGCTTCAACCAGCCGCGCCCGGTCGCTGACCGGTGCGATATCGCCAAAGCCGGTGGTGGTGATCGAGATCATGGTGAAATAGACCACGTCGAGAAAGCTGATGTGCCCGTCGTGGGTGTCCTTCAATCCGTCGCGGTCGAACCAGTGGACCAGCACCACCACCATGACCAGCGCCAGCGCCCCGCCCAGCCGCAGCCCGGCGTCGGCCCAGACCGGCACTTTCACCGCACGGCGCAGCAACCGTTCAGGGCGGCGGCGGGCCTTGCCGCCGCTGGTTCCGCTACTGGCCGATGGACGCATCAGGCCCATCACAGCCGGGACGGCAGGTAAAGTTCGGGATCGCGCGGCACGTTGTTGCGGCGCAGTTCGAAATGGACGGTCGGGCGGGTCGCCTCACCGCTCTTGCCCACCAGCGCGATGCGTTCGCGCGCGGTAACCTTGTCGCCTTCCTTGACGGTCATCGTGCCGAGATAGGCATAGGCGGTTACCCAGCCGCCGCCGTGATCTATCAGGATCAACTGGCCAAAGCGTTCCGGCTCCTTCCCGGCGTAGAGCACCGTACCCGCTGCCGCGGCGCGGACCTTGGTGCCGTAATGCGCGGTCAGGTCGATCCCGTTGGTGGGGATGCCCGATACGCGTTCCCCGAAATGCGTCACTACCGCGCCTTCGGTCGGCCACTGGATGCGCGGTGCATCGGATTCCCGCGCAGGCCGGGGCGGGCGCGCTGGCAGCGGCGGGCGCAGCGTGGGTGCCGGGCGCGGCGTTGCGGCGGGGGTGGGCGTCGGGCTTGCGGTCGGGGACGGCGATGGCGCCGGTGTTGCTGATGCCGGGGGCGATGGCGGGGGAAGGGGCGTTGGCCGCGCCGCCGGGGTGGTGCGTCCGCGCGGGGCGCCGCCGGCTTCCGGCCGACGCAGCACTTGTCCGACGCGGATCACGTAAGGGCTGGGGATGCCGTTGGCCTCGCCCAGCGCCACCATGTCCACGCCCCAGCGCCGCGCGATTTCGGCAAAGGTATCACCGGGCTGGACGGTATAAGTCCAGGCCACGATCATTCCGCGCTGTGCGGCGGGCCGGGCTTGCGGCTGGGCGCACAGCGGCGCTGCGGCCATCACGCCGATCAGGAGCGCGGCGGGTGCGCTCCGCATCAGTCCTGCGGCACGAGGCGCGTGACCCCGCCCATGTAGTGGTGCAGCACGTCGGGTACGGTCACCGACCCGTCGTTCTCCTGGTAGTTTTCCAGCACCGCCACCAGCGTGCGGCCAACGGCAAGACCCGACCCGTTGAGCGTGTGGACGAACTCGGTCCCTTTTGCGCCATCCGGGCGATAGCGCGCGTTCATCCGCCGCGCCTGGAAATCGCCGCAGTTGGAACACGACGAAATCTCGCGGTAGGCGGCTTGTCCCGGCAGCCACACTTCAAGATCGTAGGTCAGTCTGGCGGTAAAACCCATGTCACCGGTGCACAGCTTCATCTTGCGATAGGGCAAGTCGAGCGCCTGCAGCACCCCTTCCGCGCAGGCGGTCATGCGTTCGTGTTCGGCTTCCGAATCCTCCGGCCGGACGATCGAGACAAGCTCCACCTTTTCGAACTGGTGCTGGCGGATGAAGCCGCGCGTGTCGCGCCCCGCCGCGCCCGCTTCGGAACGGAAGCACGGGGTCAGCGCCGTCATCCGCAGCGGCAGTGCCGCATCGGCCAGGATCTGGCCCTGTACGGCGTTGGTCAGGCTGACTTCGGCGGTGGGGATCAGCCAGCGGCGGTCGGTGGTGCGGAAGAGGTCTTCGGCAAACTTGGGCAACTGGCCGGTGCCGAACACCGCTTCGTCCTTGACCAGCAAGGGCGGGATGCATTCCATGTAGCCGTTCTGCCCGGTCTGGCGGTCGAGCATGAACTGCGCCAGCGCGCGGTGCAGGCGGGCCATCTGCCCCTTGAGAAACGTGAACCGCGCGCCCGAAATCAGCGCGCCGGTTTCAAAATCGAGCCCCAGCGGCGGGCCGATATCGGCATGTTCGCGCGGGGTGAACGCAAAGCTGCGCGGCGTGCCCCAGCGGCTGACCTCGACGTTGTCCGCTTCGTCCGCGCCATCGGGCGCGGCGGGATCGGGCAGGTTGGGGATCGCGGAAAGCGCGGCATTCTGAAGCGCGCTGACCTGGCGCTCCTCGTCCTCCAGCGCGGGCAGTTCGGTCTTGAGCGCCGCCACTTCGGCCTTCAGCGCCTCGGCCGTGGCGGTATCGCCCTTGCCCATGGCGGCACCGATCGCCTTCGACGCTTCGTTGCGGCGCGCCTGCACGTCCTGCATCCGCGTGGCAATCTCGCGGCGGCGGGTGTCGAGATCGAGGATCGAGGCCGCAGCAGCCTCAACCCCGCGCCGGGCGAGGGCAGCATCAAACGCGGCAGGGTTTTCGCGGATCAGGCGGATGTCGTGCATGGCGCGGCTATGCCGCCTTGATCCCCGCTAGGCAACCCGGAGGGACGCCTATTTGCGCATCGGGCAGGTGTTGACCCCGATCAGCGAATAAAGCGGGCACATGCGCAGCGAACCGGTCATCAGCGGCACGATGCCGATGAGGCCCCACGGCGTCTTCGGCCCGACAAAGACCAGCGCCAGCAGCCCAAGCCCCACGACGATGCGCAACACGCGGTCGATCCCGCCAACATTGATCCTGAACATGCCTCTCTCCTCTTCCGGTCCGGCGACAATAGCACGTTGCAGCGCCAGGGTATTGACCCGGATCAAGCTAATGGCGCGTTTCGGGCATTATGGGGAGGAAGGATGCCATCCGAAGATGGTGGGCGCGGCAGGGATTGAACCTGCGACCCCACCCGTGTGAAGGGTGTGCTCTACCACTGAGCTACGCGCCCGCCGGGGCAGGCGGTCTTGCCGTCTGCCGGGCGTCTGACGGTTGTCAGGCGCGGGCCATTACGACGGCGGGCGGTGATTGACAAGTGGGGCGATCAAGATAATTGCGCGTGCCATGACCGATGAAACGACCCCGCTCGAAACTGCTCCCGCCGCAGCGCCTGCTGCTTCGGGGCCTGACGTGCCGCCCGACCGGCTGGCCATCAATCCGCGCAGCCCGCATTTCGATGCCGAAAAGCTGCAGCGCGGCGTGGGGATCCGCTTCAAGGGCGTGGTGCGCCACAATGTCGAGGAATATTCGATCTCCGAAGGCTGGGTGCGCGTGCAGGCAGGCAAAAGCATGGACCGCAAGGGCAACCCGCTGACCATCAAGCTGACGGGTCCGGTCGAAGCCTGGTTCGAGGATCTGGGCGAGGGCGCGCCAGTCGCCAAGGCCTGAGCCGGTCCGACCGCAATTCTGCGGCTCTGCTGGCAGCGGTTAGCGCGGCAAAAGGCGGCCGCGCTCCCTGGCCACCAGTGCGGTCAGCCAGTCCTTGAAGGCGCGCACCCTGGCAAGGTTGTGCGTGTCCTTGTGCGTGACCAGCCAGAACGAGCGTGTGATCCGCTGGTCAGGCAGGATCGGCACCAGCGTCCGGTCGGAATCGCCGATGAAGCACGGTAGTACCCCGATTCCCGCGCCCGCAGCGATCATGCGGTGCTGCGCGTTGATCGAGGACGAGCGCAGAGTCGCCGAAAGGTTCGGTTCGATTTCCGCCAGATACCGCAGTTCCGGCGCATAGAGCAGATCGGGAATGTACCCCACGAGCGGGTGGCCGCTGGCAAGGTCGGCGGGGGTGTTCGGCGTGCCATGGCGTTCGAGGTAGTCGGCCGACGCGTAGAGGCGCAGCGCATAGTCCGAAAGTTTCCCGGCAATGACCGGCCCGGCCCTTGGGCGCGACAGGGTGACGGCCAGATCGGCTTCGCGTTTGGACGGGCTGAGGAACCCGCTTGACGCGACAAGGTCGAACATCAGGCGCGGGTGTTTTTCCGTGAAGCTGCGCAAGTGCGCCGCCACCAGCCACGTGCCGAAGCCTTCGGAAAGACTCACGCGCAGCAGGCCGCCGGGGCCAAGCCCGGATTCGGTGTTCTCGCTAATGCGGCGTGCGGCGAGTTCCATCGCCTCTACTTCTTCCAGCATGCGTTCGCCTGCTTCGGTCAGCACCTGGCCCTGGCGCGTCTGTTCGAACAGAGTCTGCCCCAGCCGGGCTTCCAGCCGCCGCAGGCGCCGTCCCATCGTGGTGGCGTCCACGCCCGATTGCGCTGCGGCACGCGCCAGTTGACCTGTGCGTGCGATCATCAGAAAATCCTGCAGATCGTTCCAGTTGATGGCCATTTTGCCTGTCCTGACCGTGTTGCACGCCGTTTGACTGCAATTTTGCAGGTCAGCATTGCATGAAGTGGGCTTGCCTGCAAACGTGAGAGGGTGCAGGCACGCGTCATAACGTAAACGAGAGGATCTGGGCGTTTTGCCGTGCCTTCTGTGGCAGGCGGGCGCCCGTTCCTGAAACGCGAAGGATTCACCATGGCTGTTGCTGAACCCACCCTCAAGTCGCCCGAAGCGATCGAGATTGCCGCGCTGGTGGCCCGCTCGCGCGCTGCGCAGGCGCAGATCGCCGACTATACGCAGGAACAGGTCGATGCCCTGATCCGCGCGATGGTCTGGGCCGTGGCGCGCGAAGACATTGCCGAAAAGATTGCCCAGCACACCGTCGAGGAGACGCAGCTTGGCAACTACGACGGCAAGTACCTCAAGATCTTCCGCAAGACCCGCGCGACGCTTTACGACATCATCAACGACAAGTCGGTTGGCGTGCTGGAAGAAGACCCCGTGCGCAACATTGTCAAGATTGCCAAGCCGGTTGGCGTGATCGGCGCGCTTTCGCCGTCGACCAATCCCGAAGCGACCCCGGTCATCAAGGCCATTTCCGCCGTGAAGGGCCGCAACTCGATCATCGTCGCGCCGCACCCGCGCGCCAAGCTGACCAACAAGATGATCTGCGACCTGATGCGCGAAGCCATCGTCAAGATGGGCGCGCCTGCCGATCTGGTGCTGAGCATCGACATCCCTTCGGTCGAAAAGACCAACGAACTTATGCGCCAGTGCGACCGCGTGCTGGCCACCGGCGGTTCGCCGATGGTCAAGGCCGCCTATTCGTCGGGCACGCCTGCGCTGGGCGTGGGCGTGGGCAACGCGGTGATCACCGTGGACGATACTGCCGATCTTGACGATGCTGCCGAAAAGATCCGCATTTCCAAGACGCTCGACCTTGCCGCTTCGTGCTCGTCGGACAACAGCGTGATCCTGCTCGACGCGATCTACGACCAGATGCTGGAAAAGCTGCAGCATCAGGGCGGTTACATCGTGACGCCGGAGGAAAAGCAGCTCCTGCAGAACGTGATCTGGGTCGATGGCCACATCAACGCCAACGTCGTGGCGCAGCCCGCCGAAAAGATTGCCGGCATGGCCGGGTTCGGCCTGCCCGAAGGCAAGCTGTTCTTCATCGTGCCCGAAACCGGCACCGGCCCCGACCATCCGTTTTCGGGCGAGAAGATGACCGTCACCATGGCGCTTTACCGCGCCAAGGACATCGACGAGGCCATCGCGCTGACCAACCAGATCCAGTCCTATCAGGGGCAGGGCCACAGCTGCGGCATCTATTCGCAGTCCGATGCCAACATCATGAAGCTGGCAAACGGCACGCGCACCAGCCGTGTCATGGTCAACCAGCCGCAGTCGGCGTCGAACAGCGGCAACCTGTGGAACGGCATGCGCCAGACCTTCTCGCTCGGCTGCGGAAGCTGGGGCGGCAACGGCACCAACAACAACATCACCTGGCGCGACCTCATCAACGAAACCTGGGTTTCCAAGCCGCTGGCAACGCCCAAGGTTCTGCCCAGCGACGAAGAGCTGTTCGGCGACGTGATCGCCAAGCTTGCCTGATGGCATGATGCGGTGAATACCCCCGGATGCCATCGGCGTCCGGGGGGGCACGTGCATGCCCAAAGGGGGAAGCCGCTGGACGCAGCCGCCTTTGCAGCTTAGCGGCAAGGCAGGACAGACAGGATTTACAGGGCAACCATGACCGATCAGTTCGCACTTACCGACGACCAGCTTGCCATTCAGGAAATGGCGCAGCGTTTTACCGCTGACGCGATCACCCCGTTTGCCGCCCAGTGGGACGAGGACCACGAGTTTCCGCGCGAAACGGTCAAGGCAGCGGCCGAACTGGGGTTCGGCGCGATCTATGTCAGCGAAGCATCGGAGGGCATCGGGCTGGGGAGGCTTGAATCCGCCCTGATCATGGAAGCCATGGCCTATGGCTGCCCGACGACGAGTTCGTTCATCTCGATCCACAACATGGCCGCGTGGATGATCGATTGCTATGGCGGTGACGAGCTCAAGGGGCGTTACCTGCCCGATCTCGTGACCATGGATCGCATGGCCAGCTATTGCCTGACCGAACCGGGTTCGGGCTCGGATGCCGCGGCGCTCAAGACCACGGCCCGCCGCGATGGCGATGACTACGTGCTCAACGGCACCAAGCAGTTCATTTCCGGCGGCGGCGTGAACGATGTCTATGTCGTGATGGTGCGCACCGGCGATAACGGGCCAAAAGGCATTACCTGTCTGGTGATCGACAAGGACACCCCCGGCGTCAGCTTCGGTGCACCGGAAAAGAAGCTTGGCTGGAACGCCAGCCCGACCGCGCAGGTCATCTTCGAGGATGCGCGCGTCCCCGTGGCGAACCGCGTCGGCGAAGAAGGCGATGGCTTCAAGATCGCCATGGCCGGGCTTGACGGCGGGCGGTTGAACATCGGGGCCTGTTCGCTTGGCGGGGCGCAACGTTGCCTTGATGAAGCGGTGCAGTACGTCAAGGACCGCAAGCAGTTTGGCCGCTCTATCGCGGAGTTCCAGAACACGCAGTTCACCCTGGCGGACATGGCCACCGAACTGGAAGCGGCGCGCGCGCTGCTCTATCTTGCGGCGGCAAAGGTCACGCAAGGCACGCACGACAAGACGCGTTTTTCCGCGATGGCCAAGCGTCTGGCGACCGATACCGGATCGTCGGTGGTGGACCGTGCGCTGCAACTGTTCGGCGGATACGGCTACTTGCGCGATTACCCGATCGAACGCTTCTGGCGCGATCTGCGCGTGCACCGCATCCTGGAGGGCACCAACGAGGTGATGAAGATGATCGTCGGACGGGATCTGCTCAAGTGAGCGCGGAACAGACCAGCGAACTGATCGTCCGCGTCGATGGCGCGGCGGGGGTGCTTTCGCTCAACCGGCCCAAGGCGATTCACGCGCTGACCCTGCCGATGGTCCACGCGATGACCGCGGCGATGCTGGGCTGGCGCAACGATGATGCGGTGCAGGCAGTGATTATCGACCATGCCCTTCCGGCTGACGGCGATCCCAAGCTTTCGCGCGGGTTCTGCTCTGGTGGCGACATCAACCTGTTGCGGCATTCGGCCCTGAACGATGGCGGTGCGATGGGCCGCACGTTCTTCCACGACGAATACCAGCTCAACCATCTGATCATGACCTATGGCAAGCCCGTGGTTGCCTTCATGGACGGGATCACGATGGGCGGCGGTGTGGGCATTTCCGGCCCGGCGACGTATCGCGTCGCTACCGAGAACACGCGCCTTGCCATGCCGGAAACCGGCATCGGCCTGTTTCCCGATGTTGGCGGCGGTTGGTACCTTTCGCGCCTCAAGGGGCGGATGGGGCAGTACCTGGCGCTGACCGGGGCACGGCTTGACGGTGCCGAATGCGTCTGGGCCGGGCTTGCCACGCATTATCTGCCAGCGGCCAATCTGGCCGAAGCGAAAGCCCGCATCGCTGCCGATCCGGCCGCGATTCCGGCGATCCTGCGCGAATTGTCGGGCGTTCCGCCGCAGCCGAAGATTGCCGCGCACGCGCAGGACATCGAACGCCTGTTCGCGTCCGACCGGTACGAGGACGTGCTTGCAGCCCTTGCCGCAGACGGATCGGATTTCGCGCAGGCGACGCTGGATACGCTGGCCACCAAAAGCCCGCAGACCTGCAAGGTCGCGCTGCGCCAACTGGCGACCAGCCTGACGCTGCCCGATTTCGCCGCGAACATGGCGATGGAATACCGGATCAGTGCCCGCGTGCTGACGCTGCCCGATTTTGCCGAAGGCGTGCGCGCGGTCATCGTGGACAAGGACAATGCGCCCAAGTGGTCGCCCGCCACACCGGAAGGCGTTACCGACGCACTTCTCGATGCCATCTTCGCGCCGCTGGGCGCTGCCGACGAATGGAAACCGCTATGACCTATGAAACGATCCTGGTTGAAACCAGGGGCGCTGTCACGCTTGTCACGCTCAACCGCCCGCAGGCACTCAACGCGCTCAATTCGCAAGTGCTGGCCGACCTGATCGTGGCGTTTGCCGCTTACGAGGCAGACCCTTCGCAGCGGTGCGCGGTGCTGACCGGTTCGGGCGAAAAGGCCTTTGCCGCTGGTGCTGACATCAAGGAAATGGCCGACAAGCCGGCGGCCGATTTCTACAACGAAGACTTCTTCTCGAAGTGGACGAGCGATCTGGTCAAGGCCACGCGCAAGCCTTGGATTGCGGCGGTCAACGGGTTTGCCCTTGGCGGCGGTTGCGAACTGGCGATGATGGCCGATTTCATCATTGCATCGGAAAACGCCAAGTTCGGTCAGCCGGAAATCAAGCTTGGCGTTGCGCCAGGCATGGGCGGATCGCAGCGCCTTACCCGCGCGGTCGGCAAGGCCAAGGCGATGGACATGTGCCTGACCGGGCGCATGATGGATGCTGCGGAAGCGGAACGGTCGGGCCTTGTTACCCGCGTGGTGCCGCTGGCCGATCTGCTGGCCGATGCGCTCAAGACCGCCGAAACCATTGCCGCGATGCCGCCGATGGCCGCCATCGCCAACAAGGAAATGGTCAACGCCGCTTTTGAAACCACGCTCGATCAGGGGCTGCTGTTCGAACGGCGCGTGTTCCAGGTGCTTACCGCCACCGAGGACAAGGCCGAAGGCATGAAGGCCTTCATCGAAAAGCGCCCCGGCGTATGGAAAGGACGATAAGACCATGAAGATCGCATTTATCGGCCTTGGCAACATGGGCGGCGGCATGGCTGCGAATCTGGTCAAGGCGGGACACGACGTGCACGCCTTCGACCTTGCCGAAGCGGCGCTGGAACGGGCGCGTGAAAACGGCTGCACCACCTATACCTCGGTCAAGGAAGCGGTGCAGGGCGCTGACGCGGTCGTTTCGATGCTGCCCAATGGCGCGATCATGAAGTCGGTCTATACCGCCGATGTGATCGGCCACGCGCCGACATCGGCGCTGCTGCTCGATTGCTCGACGATTGACGTGGCAACTGCTCGCGAAGTGGCTGCGCTCGCTCAGGCGGCGGGCTATGCCATGGTCGATGCGCCGGTTTCCGGCGGGATCGCGGCGGCCAATGGGGGAACGCTGACCTTCATGGTCGGCGGCCCGGACGATGCTTTCGCCCGGTCGGAACCGATCCTTGGCGCGATGGGCAAGGCGGTGATCTATGCCGGGGCGAGCGGCGCCGGACAGGCCGCGAAGATCTGCAACAACATGCTGCTTGGCGCCTCGATGGTGGCGACGTGCGAAACTTTCGCCATGGCTGAAAAGCTGGGGCTGGACCTGCAGACCTTCTACGATATCTCGTCGAAGGCATCGGGCCAGTGCTGGTCGATGACCTCCTATTGCCCGGTGCCCGGCGTGGGGCCGCAGACCCCGGCGGACAATGATTACCAGGGCGGCTTTGCCACGGCACTGATGCTCAAGGATCTCAAGCTGGCCATGGCGGCGGCGAAGGATGCCGGAGCGCAAGTGCCGATGGGGGCACGGGCTGAAGAGCTTTATGCCGCCTTTGCCGATGCGGGCAACGCCGGGCTGGACTTCTCGGCCATCATCAAGGCGCTCTGATACGTGGTGATCGGGCCCCTGCTCAGGCGGGGGCCTTTTTTAACGATGCCATATTGCAGAACCGGTGGGGGAAAACGGCGTCAGCGCGTTTTTGCGGCGATGATCCGGCCAATCGGGTCGTCGGCAAAGGCCGGGTCTGTGCGTGACGTGCGCGGGGCGGACGGCTTGGGCACGGCATAGCTGCTTGCCAGGAACCGCCGCGATTGCGCGGCCCGTGCATCCACTTCCGGGCGCACGCCTTTCAGGAAATCTGCGCCGATGCGCGATTGCGGGGTCTGCGTTGCCTGCGCCTTGAGCGGCACCGTCCTCGCGGTGGTGTTGCCAGCCGATGCCAGCACCGTCAGGCGTCCCGGCTTTTCGGGATAGATGAAACCGTTGACCGGCCAGGCCGTGGTGCCAAGCCCGCCAATCGGTGCATACCACACGCGGACCTGGCTCCAGTCGTTATCGGGAGAGACGTCCACCGCGCGGACATTGTCTTCGATCTGGCCACGGCGGCCGTCGATGGGTGACCAGTTGGCATGGCGCAGCAGCACGGTGCGCGAATCGATAACGCGGCTGACCGCGGCGACATGGCCCAGTTGCATGCTTCCATAGGGGCGGAAGCTCATCACCGCACCGGGCATCGGGCGCTTGCCTCTGGCATAGCGGCCTTCGGCCTTGTCCCACCATGTCAGGGCATCGCCATGGATCTGGATGCCGCTGACCTGGCGTGCGTAGGGTACGCATTGCAGATAGGGCAGGGCGTTTTCACCGGCGGGGTCGAGCGCCGCACGGCTGGCGGAATCGCTCAGTTCTGCCGCGGTCGCAGTGCTGCCCCACAAGGCTAGGCCGCACAGAACGGCAAGGTGGCAAGTTTTTTCCGTCATTCCGGCAATTATCTGCCGGATGGGTTAGAGTGATCCTTCTACGAGTGGTTAACACCGGGCTAATCAAACCAACGGACTTAAAGCCGGACTTGCGTTCGTGCGCGGGAACAGCCACGGGAACACCATGCGCCCTCAGGTTATCATCATCGGACGCCCCAATGTGGGCAAGTCCACCTTGTTCAACCGGCTGGTGGGCAAGAAACTGGCACTGGTTGACGACCAGCCCGGCGTCACGCGCGACCGCCGTTTTGGTGATGCGACATTGCTGGGGCTGGACTTCACCATCGTCGATACCGCCGGGTGGGAGGATCTCGACCCCGCAACGCTGCCGGGGCGGATGCGCCAGCAGACCGAAGCCTCGCTGGTGGGGGCCGACGTGGCGCTGTTCGTGATCGACGCGCGCGCCGGGGTGACCCCGCTGGACGAGGAAATCGCCCGTTATCTGCGGCAAAGCACGGTGCCCATTGTGCTGATGGCCAACAAGGCCGAAGGCCGGGCGGGCGATCCCGGTCTGTATGAGGCCTTTTCGCTTGGCTTCGGGGAGCCGGTGGCCTTTTCTGCCGAGCATGGTCAGGGCCTCGCCGATCTGTTCGAGGCGCTGCGTCCGCTGCTCGAACCCAAGCAGGCCGAAGCCGACGCACTGGATGAAGCGGAAAGCGCCGATGACGAAGAGGAGTTCGATCCCGAATCGGTCCTCAAGCTGGCGATCGTCGGCCGCCCCAACGCAGGCAAATCCACGCTGATCAACAAGCTGCTCGGCGAAGATCGCCTGCTGACCGGGCCGGAAGCCGGGATCACCCGCGATTCGATTGCCATCGACTGGCAATGGTTCGACCCGGAGCGCGAAGGCTATCGCCCTGTCCGGCTGATCGATACCGCGGGGATGCGCAAGAAGGCGCAAGTGACTGACAAGCTGGAAAAGATGTCGGTCGCCGATGCGCGTCATGCGATTGATTTTGCCGAAGTGGTCGTGCTGGTGCTCGATGCCACGCGCGGGCTCGAACATCAGGATCTCAAGATCGCGTCGATGGTGCTCGAAGAAGGCCGGGCGCTGATGATTGCGATCAACAAGTGGGACATTGCCGAAGACCCCTCCGGCCTGTTCCAGGGCATCCGCGCGGCGCTCGAAGATGGCCTTGCACAAGTGCGCGGGGTGCCGCTGCTGGCGATCTCAGGGCGCACCGGCAAGGGGCTGGACGAACTCCTGACCGCCGCGTTCAAGATCCGCGAAGCATGGTCCAAGCGTGTGCCCACGGCGGCGCTCAACCGCTGGTTCGACGATGCCCTTGCCGCCAATCCCCCACCTGCGCCAGGCGGCCGCCGCATCAAGCTGCGCTATATTACCCAGGCCAAGACCCGCCCGCCGGGCTTCGTGCTGTTCGGTACGCGGCTTGACCAGTTGCCGGAAAGCTATCGGCGCTATCTGGTCAACGGCATCCGCCGTGAACTTGGGTTCGATGCGGTGCCGATCCGCCTGACTTTGCGCAGCCCGAAGAACCCCTTCGCCAAATAGGAAACTGCCGATGCCGCTTGGCGCGCTGCCCATTGCCCGATCCACCTTGCCACAATCGGCTGGTGCGGCACTGTGGCGCGGCATACGCGGCCAGTGCCCTCGCTGTGGGTGCGCGCATCTTTTCGCGCGCTTTCTCAAGCCGGTGGACCGGTGCCGCCTGTGCAGCCAGAACTGGACGCTGCACGGGGCCGATGATTTTCCGCCCTACGTCTCGATCCTGCTGACTGGCCATATCATGGCCCCGGTCATTATCGCGCTGGGCCTGCACACCGCGCTGCCTGCCTGGGCGATGATGACCATCGTGGCGGTCATGGCAGTCACGCTGCTGATCGCGCTGCTCCAACCGGCCAAGGGCGGGATCATCGCCGTGCAGTGGTGGCTGGGTCTGAACGGCTTTGCCCCCGCGCCCGGCAAGGCCGAGGCAGGGGCGGAAACGCCGCAGGCCTAGAGAACTTCGAACAGCCCGGCAGCGCCCATGCCGCCGCCCACGCACATCGTGACGACAACATGCTTTGCCCCGCGGCGCTTGCCTTCGATCAGGGCGTGGGCGGTGCAGCGCGCGCCGGTCATGCCATAGGGGTGGCCGATGGAAATCGAACCGCCGTTGACGTTCAGAAGATCGTCGGGAATGCCCAGCCGGTCACGGCAGTAGAGCACTTGAACGGCAAAGGCTTCGTTCAATTCCCACAGTCCGATATCGTCCATCTTCAGGCCAAAGCGTGAGAGCAGCTTGGGGATCGCAAAGACCGGGCCGATGCCCATTTCGTCCGGCTCGGTCCCGGCGACCGCCATGCCAAGATAGCGGCCCAGCGGGGCAAGCCCCTTTTTCGCGGCCAGTGCAGCTTCCATCACCACCACGGCGGCCGATCCATCGGAAAGCTGGCTGGCGTTGCCGGCGGTAACGATGCCGCCTTCGACCACAGGCTTCAGGCCGGCAAGGCTTTCCAGCGTGGTCGAAGGCCGGTTGCCTTCGTCCTTTGCCAGATGCACGTCCTGGAAGGTGATTTCCCCCGTTTCCTTGTTCTGCACGCCCATGGTGGCGTCGCAGGGCACGATTTCGTCATCGAACCGGCCCGCCGCTTGCGCTGCGGCGGTGCGCTGCTGCGATTGCAGGGCATAGGCGTCGCACGCTTCGCGGCTGATGCCGTACCGCTGGCCAACGATTTCGGCGGTCTGCAGCATCGGCATGTAGATCGCCTTGTGCATGGCCATCAGGCTTTTGTCCGGGGCGAAACGCATTTCCTTGGTCTGGACAAGGCTGATCGATTCCTGCCCGCCTGCGGCCACCACGTCCATCCGGTCGATCACCACCTGCTTGGCCGCGGTAGCGATGGTCATCAACCCGGACGAGCACTGGCGGTCCATGCTCATGCCCGATGTGGTTACCGGAAGGCCGGCGCGCAGCGCGACCTGACGGGCGATGTTGCCAGCCTGCGCGCCCTGTTGCAGCGCCGCGCCCCACAGTACGTCGTCCACTTCGGCTGGGTCGATCCCGGCACGTGCGACGGCGGCCTGCAGCGACAGTGCGCCAAGCGTTGCGCCGGGCGTGGCGTTGAAGGCGCCCTTGTAGGCGCGCCCGATCGGGGTACGTGCGGCTGATACGATTACGGCGTCACGCATGGTCCGTGCTCCTTGAAAGAATGTCAGGCGTTGAATGTTTCCCCGGCGGATGCCTTGCTCGCCAGCAGCGGTGCAACCGGCAGCCCGTGTCGGGTCAGCCCGGCAACAACCGTGTCCAGCCTGATGTGATCGGCCCAGAACATCGGCCCGCCGCTCCACGCGGGCCAGCCGTAACCGTTCAGCCAGACGGTATCGATATCGCTCGCCCGCTGCGATATGCCTTCGGCCAGGATCAACGCACCTTCGCTGATCATCGGGTAGAGCAGACGCTCGCGGATCTCCTGATTGTCGATCGTGCGTTGCGGCTTGCCTTCCTTGCGGGCGAAATCGGCAATGATCGCCTTGACCTCGTCCGACGGGGTGCGCTGGCGGTTGGCGTCATAGTCGTAGAAGCCCTTGCCGGTCTTCTGGCCCCAGCGGCCGATCGCGCACAGGGCATCGCGCAGCGTTTCGATCCGGGCGGGGTCGCGGTGCCAGCCAATGTCCAGCCCGGCAAGATCGGCCATCTGCCATGGTCCCATGGGAAAGCCGAACTCCAGCAGGGCGTTGTCGACATCCCAGTAGTTCGCGCCTTCCATGATCAGCGCATGGGCCTGGGCCTGGCGCTGGCTGAGCATGCGGTTGCCGATGAACCCGTGGCACACGCCGGACACCACCGGAACCTTGCCGATCCGCACCGACAGCGCCATCGCGGTGGCCAGCGGGGCGGCTCCGGTCGCGGCGCCGCGTACCACTTCGAGCAGTTTCATCACGTTTGCGGGGGAAAAGAAGTGCATCCCCAGCACCGATTCCGGGCGCTGCGTGGCGCTGGCGATTTCGTTGATGTCCAGATAGCTGGTGTTGCTGGCCAGGATCGCGCCGGGCCGGGCTATGGCGTCAAGCCGCGCGAACACGTCCTTCTTCACATCCATGCTTTCATAGACGGCTTCGATCACCAGGTCGGCGTCCGCCAGCGCGTTGAAATCCAGCGTGGGGGTGAGCAGGGCCATCGCGGCTTGTGCCTGCGCCGCCTCCATCTTGCCGCGCTTGACCGTGGCGGCGTAGTTGCGTTCCATCGTGGCCACGCCACGGTCGAGCGCCTCCTGCGTCATTTCCACAATCGTTACCGGGATGCCCGCAGTCAGGAAGTTCATCGTGATGCCGCCGCCCATCGTGCCTGCGCCGATCACGCCGACACGGGCAATCGGCAAAAGCGCCGTGTCGGCGGGGATATCATCGACGGTTGCGGCGCGCTTGCGCGCGGTGGCGATATGTTCGGCAGCGCCGGGAATGGGATCGAACATGCGGTTTCTCCTGCTATGGATCAGGCGCGGCTGGTGGCCAGAGCGCCATAGATCAATGTCTTGAGCTGGCGGCGGACGGGGTAGGTGGACGAAGGGCACAATTGCGTCATGAACACCATGTGCAGCTTCTCCACCGGATCGACGAAGAAGGCGGTCGAATAGATCCCGCCCCAGTAGAACTCTCCGGCCGATCCGGGGACGAGCGCCCTTGCGGGGTCTATCGTGACGCCAAAGCCGAGGCCGAACCCGGCGCCTGCATTGTGCGCTTCGCTGAACAAGGCGCGCGAAACCTGCGTCAGATCGGCCCCGCCGGGCAGATGGTTGGCGGTCATCAGGTCCAGCGTCTTGGGCGAAAGAATGCGCACGCCATCGGCGGCGCCGCGCCCCGCCAGCATGCGGCAGAAGCGGTGATAGTCCGCCGTCGTGGAAACCAGCCCGCTGCCCCCGCTTTCAAAACGCGGTTCGCGCAAGGCCCCCGATTTCACCGCAGGGTCGAGCAGGACAGGGGCTGCGCCTTCCTGATAGGCCCAGCCATCGGCCAGGCGATGGGCCTTGTCCGGCGGGCAGAAAAACGCGGTATCGACCATGCCGAGCGGATCGAAAATACGGGTCTTGAAGAACTGCCCAAGGCTCATCCCCGCAAGCCGCGCCACGATGACGCCGAGCACATCGGTGCCGACCGAATAGTTCCAGCCCTGTCCCGGATCGAACTCCAGCGGCAGCTTTGCCAGTTCGGCGATGAAGTGATCGTTGCCGGGCAGGCTGGCGTGGCCGTCCAGCCTGCCCTTGCGGTAGGCGGCGTCGACGTTGGTGCGGTTCTGGATGCCATACGTCAGGCCCGATTGGTGCGTGATCAGGTCGATCATGCGCATCTGCGCTGCCGGGCGTGGCGGGGCGAAGGCGGCTTCCCCACCGCCGCCGGTATAGACGCCAAGCCGGGCGAATTCGGGGACGACCGTTGTAACCGGATCGTCCAGCGCCACCCTGCCTTCCTCCAGCAGCATCATGAAGGCCACCGACGTGACCGGCTTGGTCATCGAAGCGAGGCGGTAGATCGTGTCGCCGGCCACCAGTGTGCCATCGGCGCGTGCCACTCCGCCGGTGTGGCGGTAAACCGCGTGGCCATCGCGCGCCACCAGCACGTCCACGCCGGGAAGCTTGCCAGCGGCGATATAGGATTGGTCCAGAAACGCACCGATGCGATCAAGCCGGTCCGGTTCGAAGCCCAGGCTGGAAGGATCGACCCTATCGACCATGCGGTTGCAGTTTCCTCTCAATTGTGCCCGCCGCGCTGGGGCGGGCCTTGTTCTTTCCCATAGTGCTAGTGCAACCCGAACGGGGTGGGAAGGGGGTGAAACCCCCGGAAATGCGGCGTTTGCCGCGCTGCCGCTACGGCATGCTTGCCCTGCGCCGCCGAAAAAAATTGTATCCGCGACGCTGGCAAAGCCGCGATCGGCATCGCCGGATGCCCGCCTGAGCGTTCTTGCGCAGAATCACGGCATCTGCGCGCAGGCGCGGTTGGTCAGGGCAGGATTCGCGGTGCCAGCAGCATCAGCATGCGGGTGTCTATCGCCATGCCTTCGGCGCGGCGTGCCGCCACGAAAGCCGCGATATGCGAAAGGGCGACACGGTGGACAGTGATCCCTTCGCCATCTACGCCGCCGCCTTCGGAAACCCGCGTCAGGTCATGCGCCCGGAACAGCGTGAAGGCTTCGGTGACCATGCCGGGCGAGGAATGGAACTCGCCCAGCGATTCCATGCGCCCGGCGCGGTAGCCGGTTTCCTCTTCCAGTTCGCGCATCGCCGCAGTGGCGGCATCTTCACGCTCGGACCCGGCTTCATCGCCAATCAGCCCGGCGGGCAGTTCGATGCAGGGGCGGCCCAGCGGCACGCGGAATTGTTCGACAAGGATGACATGGCCATCGTCTATCGCCAGGATCACCGCCGCCTTGATGTTGCGCGTGCGCGAAACGTATTCCCAGCGGCCGCGCGTCCTGGCGGCGATGAAGCGGCCTGCCCAGCGCACCTCTTCGGGATGATCGCGGTATTCGTCTTCAAGGCTCATCGCATGTCCTGCGTCATACCTCGATCAGGCGATCGGGCAGTTCGTTGATATCGTCCTGCGCGCGCGGGAAGTGCAGGGCAAGGACCTGGCCCACTTCCGCCACGGCAGCGGCCATGCCCTGGGCGATTTCGCCCTTGCGCAAGGGGTCCAGCATGGCCTTCATCGCATGGCCCCATGTTTCGGGGGCCACCTTGGCAGCGATGGCGGCATCGGCAATGATTTCGGCGCGGTGTTCGGCAAGGCTGAGGTAGATCAGCACGCCGGTATGGCCGGACGTGCGGCTTTCCGCTCCGATGCGAAAGCAGGTCAGCGCCCGTTCGCGCACGCGGGCGTTGCGCACGCGGCGCGGGGTCAGCCACAGTCCCAGCGGGGTAAACCGCATCAGCAGGTAGACTGCGCCGAACTTCATCGTCGCCACGGCCAGCGCCAGGCTGAACACGGCGCGCGGTGTCCATTCGAAGGCCCAAAGGCCCAGCACGCGCTCAACCAGCGGCAGGTAAAAGCCCGTGCCCAGTTCCAGCGCCACGAGCGCGATGAACGTGGCCAGCGCCGCCCACGCCAGGGCAACATCGTGGTAACTGTCGGACCGGGGGGTTATGATCGTGACAATTTCGCCTGCGCTGTCCGCTTCGGCGGCGGAAACCGCATCGGAAACCAGCTGGTGATCGGCGGGCGTCAGCACAGGGTGTTGTCTTCCAAGCGTGGCCATCACCAGTCTCCTGAAGCGCCGCCGCCGTCAAACCCGCCGCCCCCGCCGCCAAAACCGCCAAAGCCACCGCTGTCCCCGCTGCTCCACCCCGATCCGCCGCCCCAACTGCCGGAGTGGCGGCTGTCCGATGCGTTGCGGGCAATTTCGCTGATGCCCCACAGCACGATGCCGGGGTCGATGCCGCTGCGGCGCTGGCCGTACCGCTGGCTGCGCCGCCCGAACAGCGAAATGAAGATGACGATCATCACGACCCAGAAGATCGCACTGCCGATCGTGTCATCGCTTGACTGGCCCTGGCGTTGCGCGGCCTGCGCGGCTTCGGCAATCGCCCTGGCATCGGCCGGATCACGGTCGAGCTGGGCGATGATCTGGTCGACACCCGCCGCGATCCCGCCAGCATAGTCCTGCGCCTTGAAGCGGGGAGCCACGTCATCGCGCAGGATGCGCCCCGCCAGCACATCGGGCAGGCGTTCCTGCACGCCGCGCGCGGTGTGGATGCGCATCTTGCGGTCCGCCGGGGCAATCAGGAACAGCACGCCCTGTTCGGTCTTTGCGCCGCCGATGTCCCACGCTTCGGCAAGCTGCTGGGCGTAGTCGGTTACATCCATGCCATCGAGCGAGGCGACCGTGGCGACGATGATCGCGCGGCCAGTCTGCGCGGTATAGGCCGTCAGCCGCTGGTCGAGCGCGGCTTCCTGCGCATCGGGGATGACACCGGCCTGATCGAGCACTGGCCCGGCGGGGCGCGCGGGCAGGGCCGCCTGCGCTGCCGCCGTGGCCAGCACCAGCCACAGCAGCGCCAGGGCGTTCAGCGTTGCCCGCAGCGGGCGGGTCATGTCACTGGCCCGATGCTGCGGGTGCCGGGGCGTTCATGTCGAAGTTGACCGTCGGCGCGGTTTCCGCGCCCGCTGCCGCCTTGAACGGCACCATCGGCTTGGCGCCGTGGATCAGCTTTGCGCCGATGGCATCGGGGAAGGTGCGGATGGTGGTGTTGTAGGCCTGTACCGCTTCGTTGTAGCGCGTGCGCGCCACATTGATGCGGTTCTCTGTCCCTTCAAGCTGGACCATCAGATCGGCAAAGCGGGCCTGGCTTTGCAGTTGCGGGTAGTTTTCCACGACCGTGCGCAACTGGCCCAGCGCCTGGGTCAGTTGATTTTGCGCATTCTGGAACTTCTCGAACTCCGCCGGGTTCGACAGATCGTCGGTGGTGATGTTGATCGAGGTGGCGGCGGCGCGGGCATTGGTGACGTTGGTCAGGATCTGCGTTTCCGATGCCGCCGCACCCTTTGCCGTGGCGACAAGGTTCGGCACAAGATCGGCGCGGCGCTGGTAGGAGCTTTCCACGTCTGCCCAGCGCGCCTTGGCTTCTTCTTCGGCGGTCGGCACGGAGTTGATGCCGCAGGCCGAAAGGCTGGCAGCGGCGGCGGTAGCGAAAGCGATCTGGCTGAACCGGGAAACGGCCATCGAACGGATACCCTTGTTGTAGACCCGCAGGCGCGGATCGGCATGCGCCAGAGATAGCGCCCTGGCCCGGCGGTTCAAGGGCAAGTCCATATTGCATTCTATTGCGGCTTGTCGTCCGGGCCTTGGGGTGGCAACCAGCCATCTGGAAAAACGCACAACCATGCGGGGGACGCGATCGTGAGCATACTGGGCGAGTTCAAGACATTCATCGCGCGTGGCAACGTGCTTGATCTTGCCGTTGGCGTGATCATCGGCGGCGCTTTCGGCAAGATCGTCACCTCGCTGACTGAAAGCGTCATCATGCCGGTCGTCGGCTGGATAAGCGGCGGCACCGACTTTTCGCGCTACTTTGTCCGGCTTGGCGATGTTCCGGCCGATTTCAAGGGCGATGCGGCAAGCTATGCCGATCTCAAGGCGGCGGGGGTGCCGATGATCGGCTATGGTGATTTCATCACCCAGGCGGTCAACTTCCTGATCGTGGCCTTCATTATTTTCCTGATCGTCAAGGCGGTCAACCGGATGACCGAAAAGCCGGCCGATGAAACGCCCGCTGGCCCGACCGAGGTCGAACTGCTGGCCGAAATCCGGGATGCGCTCAAGGCCAGGGGCTGACGCTTGTCGCCGCCCCTTGCCGCTGTTGTGGCGGGAAGGGGCAAGTGCAGCATCGCGGAAAGGGGCGGGGCCATTCCCGCCCCTTTTCTTTTGCCGCGCCGCGCCTATATGGGTCGTGCCGGTTTCGACCGGCTATGGTGATAAACTGCAGCGTGCAATAGATGCAGCGGACCCGGGGGCGGTACCCGGCGGCTCCACCATCACTACCGGTTCATGGGGCTTCCCATGGTGCCGGGCCTTGTTGTCGCAAGGGTGTTGATGGGGCCGAACTAGGATCGACGTGTATTGAAAAGCGTTGTTTTCGCCCGGGCTGAGTAACCCGTTCAAGGCTCAAAACTCACAAGTGCCAACGACAACGAAGCACTTGCTCTCGCAGCGTAACCTGACGGCCTAACGGCCTGATCTTACAAAGCGAAAGCACGGTTCGGACCGAACCGGGTAACAGAATCGGAAACCGGGGGCTGGGGGCGAGCCTAGCAACAGAATCGCCCCACCGTTCTCATGCCCGACCGTTCTCATGCGGCGCCCGTTTCCATGCTTTTCGGCGTGCGTTGTTTCAACGGTGCGGCGATGCCTTCGCCGCCGCTTTTTCCCTCTCCATGCGCAACGCATCAAGAATCTTGGCGCCCGCGAGAAAAACCGCGCCGGTCGCCGCCAGGAACAGCAGTTTGCCGCTGTTGCCAGGGTAAAGATCGAGGTACGCCTTGCCGCGTTCGACCGCGCCGAGCGCCAGCGCAAAGATCACCGCATACGCTTCGAAGCGGGTCTTTATCACGAACAGGCGACCGATCTTGCGCAGCATCCGGGGGGATTATCCTTCTTATCTCCGACCTTCCCAGCAACCTTCGTGCCAATCCAATGATTGCTGGATTATGACTGGTTAACCGGTTCTTCACTGTAAGTCAGGGCGACAGTCGGTCAACCCGCTGCCATGTACCCGTTCGGGACACCAACGCGCGGATCGTGTGCTGCGTTCCGTCGGTCTGGCGCGGATCAGGGCGGTTTCGCCCCATCGTGTACAAGGGACGCTGCGCTCGCCCTACTTCGTCAGTACTCTGGCAATCGCCACGAACTCTGCCACGTCCAGCGTTTCGGCGCGCCGCTGGCTGTCGATGCCCAGCGTTTCGAGCGCATCGAGCGCACCGGGCAGCCCTTTGAGCGACTGGCGCAGCATTTTGCGGCGCTGGCCAAAGGCCGCTTCGGTCACCCGCTCCAGCATACGCGCCGAAACCCCGTCCGGCATGGCTGCGGGTTCGACATGGACGATCGCCGACATGACCTTGGGCGGGGGGGTGAAGGCGCTGCGGTGCACCTTCATGGCAATGCGCGGGGTTGCGCGCCACTGTGCCAGCACGGCAAGGCGACCATAGGCATCGCTGCCCGGCCGCGCGACGATGCGTTCGGCCACTTCAAGCTGGAACATCAACGTCAGCGATTGCCAACCCGGCGGCCACGCCTGACCGGAAAGCCAGCCGGTGAAGAGCATCGTGCCGACATTGTAGGGCAGGTTCGCCGCCACGTGCCACGGGCCTTCGAACAGCGTTTCCGGGGCGATTCTGGTGGCATCGCCTTCCACTACGGTCAACTGGCCGGGAAAGGCTTCTGCCAGTTCGGCCAGCGCGGGCAGGCAGCGCCGGTCCATTTCGATAGCGGTCACGTTTGCCCCGGCGCGCAGCAGGGCGCGGGTCAGCCCGCCGGGGCCGGGTCCGATCTCCAGCACGTTCTGCCCGCGCAACCGGCCCGGCACGCTGGCGATCCGGCCGAGAAGCTGTTCGTCGAACAGGAAGTTCTGACCCAGCGCCTTGGTGGCGATCAGCCCGTGGCGGTTGACCACATCGCGCAGCGGGGGAAGATTGGTCATCGTGGCGGGGTTCCCTGCCGCCGTGCGGCGCATTGGGCGGCCATGCGGATGGCGGCCAGAGTCGGGCCGACCCGCGCCGCGCCGGTGCCGGCGATGGCAAAGGCGGTGCCGTGATCGGGCGACGTGCGCACGATCGGCAGGCCCAGCGTGACATTGACCCCGGCATCGAAATCCAGCGCCTTGAGCGGGATCAGTGCCTGATCGTGGTACATGCAGATCGCCACGTCATAGCGGTCGCGCGCTTCGGCGTGGAACATCGTGTCGGGCGGCAGGGGGCCTTGCGTATCAATACCCGCGGCGCGCAGCAGCGCCACGGCCGGGGCGACGATGGCGGCATCCTCATCACCCATGCGGCCATCCTCCCCTGCGTGAGGGTTCAGCCCGGCCACGGCCAGTCGTGGATCGGCTATGCCGTAATCACGCGCCAGTGCGGTTGCGGCGATGGCGGCGCGGTTGCGGATCAGTTCTGTGGTGAGCAGGTCCGGCACGGCGCGCAGCGGCACATGGACGGTAATCGGCACGACCCTGAGCGAAGGCCCGGCCAGCATCATCACCGCATTTTCGGGCGAAATGCCACAGGCTTGCGCGACATATTCCGTCTGCCCCGGATAACGGAAGCCGACCGCCGCCAGACGGGCCTTGGCTACCGGGCCGGTGACGAGCGCCCCTGCCGTGCCGGATCGGACAAGACCGGTTGCGGTGACCAGCGCCTGCATGGCGAGCGCGGCGCCATTTTCGTCGGGTCTACCGGGGGTGTAATCAAGCGAGCCAAGGTCAAGCACGGGCAGTGCATCGGCAAAGCAGTCGCAGGCTTCGTTCGGTCCGGCAATGGCGCGGAGGGGGACATCCAGCCCGCGTTCGCGCGCGGCTGCCGCAATCGCGCTGGCCGATCCCGCAACGAAAAACGGGGCAAGTCCTTCCGCTTCGCGCACGGCCCATGCCGCAGCGGCCAGTTCGGGGCCGACGCCCGCAGGGTCGCCGATCGAAAGCGCCAGGGGTTTGCCAAACGTCATGCCGACCGCATTAGACCCGCAAGTGCACGGTGGGAACCGCCTTCGCTGCGCAACGCCAGCAAGGCTGGCGCGAGGTGGTACGAAGGCGCAAGCGGGTGGCGGATCAGTTGTATTCGATCACCGCATCGCGCCGCAGATCGCGCAGATAGGTCTGCGCGCGCTTGTTGACGCGATCGTCCTCGATCTGTGCCATGAGCTGGTCGAAGTTGGGGCCGCTGGCCACTTGCGGATCGTCACGCCCGCACAGCATCAGCACGCGCACGCCTTCGTCGATCGAACCGAACGGTGGCGTGGTCTGCCCGACGTCGAGGCTCAGCAAGGCTTCCTGCAAGGGGCCGGGCAGGTCGCGCGCGCGGATCTGGTCGTTGGCGACCACGGTCGCGCCGATCTTGGCGGCAGCACCATCGGCATCGCCGCAGCCCTTCATCGCCTTGACCGCGCTGGCGAAGGTGGCGGCGCGGCTGGTCGCCGTTTCGTTCGATGTGCCCTTGGGAAACTCGATCGAAATCTGCTTGAGGCTGAGCAGCGCATCGCGCGGGTCGGCGGTCAGCACCTGGCGCTTGTCGATCAGGTAGAGCAGCGAAAACCCGCCACGGATTTCGACCGGCCCGACGAGCTGGCCGGGCGCCATCGTTGCGGCGGCCGCGGCCAGTTCGGTCGGCAACTGGGCCAGCTTGATCCAGCCCAGATCGCCGCCGACGGCGGCGGTCGATGCTTCGGAGAACTGGCGGGCATAGGCAACGAAGCTGCCGCCTTCCTTGAGCTGTTCGATGATCTTCTGCGCGTTGGCAAAGACCTGCGCCTTGTTTTCATCGGTTGCCGACAGGAAGATTTCCCCGATGCGGTATTCGTCGGCACCCTTCGATGCTTCGAGCCGCTGCATCATTTCGTTCACTTCGCCTTCGGAGATGTTCACGAAAGGCTGGACGTTGCGGCGCAGCAGGTTCTGCCATGCCAGTTCACCGCGGATCTGCCGCTTGAGCGAGGCAGCGGACGAGCCGATCCGCGTCAGATAGGCTTCCATCGCTTCGGGCGTCTGGCCGAAGTTCTGCGTCGCCACGCGGTCGTAGGTGGCATCGACTTGCGCATCGTCGGCCGGAACTTCGGATGCCTTGGCTTCCTGGATCTGCAAGGTTTCGTCGATCAGGTTGCGCAGCACCTGCATGCGCAGGCGCTCCTTTTCCTCGGCGTCGATCTTGCCGCCATTGGCCGAGATGATGAGCGCGAGACGCTGTTCGACATCGGTGCCGGTCACGATTTCGCCGTTGATGATCGCGGTGGCGCGGCGCACGTTCGGATCGTTCTTGCCCAGCATCACCGGGTTGGCCGGAATGTTGAGCGGAGCATTGGCGCCTTGCGCCAGAACCGGCGTGGCGGCGCAGGCCAGTGCCCCGAACGCCAGCGCGCTGGCGCCCACGGAGCGAAGAGTGGCTTTGCGGGAAATCATCGGCTTGGAGATCATGGTTGCTGAATCGGTCCTGTCGAACTGGCACCCGATCGGGCGGCCTTCGTCTGTCGTGGCTTCCTGGCCGCATGCGGCTTAACGCAGGCTGAGTGGCCTATCGCAGGCAAAAGGGCAAGAGTGCGCCGCCGTGCAGCCGCGCGCTGTGCGTCACTTGACCCCAAGGTTCTTGAGCGAAAGCGAGATCTGGAACGAGTTGCCCCGCTGCGCATCCCCGATGTTCACATAATCGCGCCGCCAGGTGAAGGCGAGGTCAAGGCAATCGTCGGTCCATGCCACGCCCAGCCGGTGGCGCAGGATCTGGAACCCGTCGGACTGCAGCGTAGGGTCTTCGTTGCGGTCGGTGAGGTTGACGATGGCCGACCCGAAGACCGAGAACTGGCCGGTGATCGGCGTGCGCGCGGCGATGCGCAGCTCTTCGCGGTCCTGCAGATCCTCGAACGTGGTGGTGATGTTGCGGTTGAGCCGCAGATAGCCCGCTTCGATGTACCGGCGGTGGTTGCCCAGCGTCGCGTCGAACTCGTTGCGGCGCAGGGCAAAGCTGTTCTTGTCCAGCCGGTAGCGGTGCGTCAGCTTGACGATATCCCCGAACCGGACCGTGGTGCGCCCGACGAAGTCAGAGGTCCGGCGGGTCAGGCCGGTGCCTTCGGGCAGGATCGAGTTCTGGTTCGACAGCCGGTAGCTTTGCCCCAGTGTCGAAGTGATGCGCAGCCCCGGCCGCTGAAACTGCCAGTCGAAGCCATACGTGAAGCGCACGCCGTCCTCGACCCGGTCATAACCGGGGAAGCGGCTGAGCGCGAAGAGGTTGATGTCTTCCAGATCGACCGAGCGCGAATCCTCGTTGGGGATTTCGAAGTTGCGCACGCCCGGCGTTGCCACCACCTGCACGCGCGGCGTCAGCACTTGCGTGCCGCCCAGCAATCCGCCGACGAACGGCCACTTCACGTCAAGCGCGGCGGTGGCGATACCGCGCGCCTGCCAGCCGGGCTGGCCGCGATAGATCGCCGTGCTGGTCAGCGCGTTTTCGGCGCTGTGATAGACATCGCCGCGCACCAGCCCGGTCAGCGTCACTTCCTGTCCCAGGCCGGTGATCGTGCGCAGATCCCATTGCGCGCGGGCAAAGGCGCGCTGGCTGTCCTGCCCGGCGGTGCGCAGGATCGCCAGACTGTTGGCGGCGAGTTCGAAGCGGCCCGGCACGCCGTCGATGGTCATGCGGCGGCGATAGTCGATGGCGGGCAGGGCCAGCGGCACCATGCCCTGCGGATCGTTGACGCGCACCGTCTGCGTGACCCAACCGGCAATGCTCAGATAGCTGTCGGCGTCGATCCGTTCGAGATTGAGCGACGAACGCAGCCGGTCATCGCGGCTGATATCGTAACGGCGCAGGAAGGTGCGGTCCGACGCCAGCCGCCCGTTGCCGGTCAGGCTCCAGTTTTCCGAAAACTGCAGCTTGCCGTTCGATTCGATATACCCGCGCCAGGATTGCCGCTGTGCCGCCGCCACGCCGCCCACCGGAATGCGCGAGCTGCGCGTGGCGTAGCCGGTGATCTGGAAAGCGCCAAGATCGGTCAGGTGCCGGTACTTGGCGGTCAGCATCGGCAGCGACTGGGTAAAGAACGACCCGGTCAGGGCAAGGTCGCGGTTGTCGGCAATGCGCCAGTACCAGGTTTCCGATATCTCCGCACCGTTCGATGCGCTCAGCCGGAAGTCGGGGATCAGCAGCCCGGTTTCCGCACGGAAATCCGATGTGTGGCCAAGCCCCGGCAGGGGCAGCAACGGCAGCCCGAACATGCGCAGCGTTGCGCCGTAATACTTTACCCGGCGCTCCTTGGCATCGAAATAGACGCGCGCCGCGGTCACTTCCCAGCTCGGCTTGCGCGGGCAGCCCTTTGCGTCTTCCACCGCACAGCCGCTGTAGGCGACCTGTTCCAGCGTCATGTTGCCATCGGCATCGCGGGTGCCGGTCTTTGCCGCCAGTCGCCCGCCGGTGCGCAGCACGACCAGCAGATCCTCGATCGCCCCGGCCTTGAACGCGTCGGTCAATTCGACCTTGTCGGTATAGACGATATTGCCGTCGTCATCGACCATGCGGATGTTGCCGGTGGCCACGATCTGTCCGCTGTTGCGGTCCCAGGTCAGCGCATCGGCACGCACGGTCTGGTCGGTGTGGCGCAGCACGACATTGCCCTGCGCGCGCACCGTTTCGGCATCGCTGTCATACTGCACCGTGTCGGCTTCAAAGCGGACAAGGTCATCTTCGGCCGGGGCAGTGGCAGCGTCGGCGGGAAGGGCTTCGGAAGGCTGGGCCTTGACCAGAGCGGTTTCGGCCAGCCGGGCCTCGGCGGCATCGTCTGCGCCGCTGCTGGCGAAGGCACCGGGAGCCGCGAACACGGCAGCGACAAGCACCGAGGCCACTGTCGTGGCCCTCAGGGCGGTGCGCGCCGGGCGCAAGCATGGGTCAAAGGCTTGGCACAGCGGCCGCCGGGCGGGTTGCATGGGTTGCCTATCGCACCGGCGCGCCCTAACTGCAATTGCACATTTTCCGCCCCGGCCAATCTGCGCCGAAGCGTGATGCCTTTCCGACAGGAGTTTCCGAATGAAGGTCGTTTTCCGCACCAGCGATGCCCCGCTTCCCCGCCTGATCGCACGGCTGGTGGCGCAAGATGCGCTGCCCGCCGCGCTGGATCCGGTGGTGCGCGAAGGGGCTGCTGCCGCGCGTTTCACCGGAAAGACCGGGCAGGTGTTCGAAGCGTTCGTTGCCGCAAATGGCGGCGTTACCCGGCTGGCGCTGGTCGGTACGGGCAAGGCGGACGGCGCTGAACGGCAGGCTGCGCTGGAAAAGGCCGGGGCCGCGCTCACCGCGCGCTACCTCACGTCGGGTGAAACCGCGCTGGCGATTGATTTTGCCGGAAGCGGACTCGATGGCGATCAGGCCGCCGCTGTCCTGCTGGGGGTGCGGCTGCGCGGCTGGCGGCACGATGTCTACCGCACCCGGCTGAACGAAGAACAGAAGCCGTCGCTGGCCGAAGTGATTGCGGTCGGCGCGCCGGAAGGCACCGCCGCAGCATGGGAAGCGGCCAGCGCCCTTGCCGATGGCGTCGAACTGACGCGTGAACTGGTGGCTGAACCTGCCAACGTGCTTTACCCCGAAAGCTTCGTTGCCCGCGTGCGCGAACGGATGGAGGGCACCGGGATCGAAATCGTCGTGCTGGGCCGCGATGAAATGGCCGCGCTCGGCATGGGCGCGCTGCTCGGCGTGGCGCAAGGGTCGGTGCGCGAACCCAAACTGCTGGCGATGCGCTGGAAGGGGGCCACGGTGGCCAGGCCCACGGTGTTTGTCGGCAAGGGCGTGACCTTCGATACCGGCGGGATTTCGATCAAGCCGGCCGCCGGGATGGAAGACATGAAGTGGGACATGGGCGGCGCAGGTGCGGTGGCTGGCGTGATGCTGGCGCTGGCCCGGCGCAAGGCGCGCGCCGACGTGATCGGCGTGTGCGGGCTGGTGGAAAACATGCCCGACGGCAATGCGCAGCGCCCTGGCGATGTTGTCACCTCGATGTCAGGGCAGACGATCGAGGTCATCAATACCGATGCCGAAGGGCGTCTGGTGCTGTGCGACGCGCTGACCTGGGTGCAGAAGGAATATTCCCCTGCCGCGATTGTCGATCTGGCGACGCTGACCGGGGCGATGATCATTTCGCTTGGCCACGAATATGGCGGCATGTTCGCCAATGACGATACGCTGGCCGCCAACCTCGATGCCGCGGGCGCGGCCAGCGGCGACAAGCTGTGGCGTTTTCCGCTTGGCCCGGCCTATGACAAGCTGATCGACAGCCCGATTGCCGACATGAAGAACGTCGGCCCGCGTTATGGCGGGTCGATCACCGCCGCGCAGTTCCTGCAACGCTTCATCGACAAGGGCGTGGCGTGGGCGCATCTCGATATCGCGGGCATGGTCTGGGCCGACAAGCCCGGCCAGACGTGGGACAAGGGCGCGACCGGCTATGGCGTGCGGCTGCTCGATCAGTATGTGCGCAGCGTGCTGGAAGGCTGACCGTCCATGCCCCGCATGCGGCGCAAGGCTGATCTGCCGACGAAGATCTGCGCCGCCTGCGGTCTGCCCTTCGCGTGGCGCAAGAAGTGGGAGCGGGACTGGGACAGCGTGAAATACTGTTCCGACCGTTGCCGCAGCAGAAAGGGGAAGGCGGCCTGATGCGCGTCGATTTCTACCAGCTCACCAGCGATCCTGCCGAACAGGTGCTGCCGCTGATCGCGCAACGGACGCTGGCGGCGGGCGAACGGTTGCTGGTGGTGTCCGGTGATTCCGCCCAGCTTGCCCGCGCCGGCGATGCGCTGTGGACGCGCCTGCCGGACAGCTTTCTGGCCAACGGCCATGCCGCCGATCCGCACGCCGCGCGCCAGCCGATCGTGCTTTCGTCCACGCCGGACCCGGTGAACGGTGCGCGCTTCATGGCGCTGGCCGATGGTGTCTGGCGCGAGGGGGCGTTTGACCGGGTGTTCTACCTGTTTCCGCCGGGCCGCATCGACGATGCCCGTGGCTGCTGGCGGATGCTGGGCACGCGTGAAGGCGTGGAGCGCCGCTACTGGCGGCAGGAACAGGGCAAGTGGAAAGAGGGGCCGTAACGCCAGCCCGCGCCGATTGCCCGCCTGCGCTCAGACCAGTTCCTCTATGAAATGGGCGATGAGCATCGACTGGCTCGACAGGCCGGATTTGGCGTAGACTTGGCTCAATTGCGACCGCACCGTGCCTTCGGCGGTTTTGCGCATCCGCGCGATTTCCCCGATGGTGCAGCCCTTGAGCGTGAACAGCGCCACTTCGGCTTCGGATGCGGAAAGCTTCCAGTCGGCAAATCTGGCTTCAAGCAGATCGGCCAGCGTACCGCGCGCTACGTGCAGCGCGGCATCCTGGCGGCGCGCCCGGTCCAGCGATTGCCGCAACTGGTGCGCGCTGACGCCAACCGCCAATAGCAGCGCCAGCGCCACCAGACATTCCATGAAGGCGCCCATGAAAGCGGCAAGCGTTGGATGGCCGCTCAACTGGCCCAGCACATCGTCCACGCCATCGACGATGAAATAGAGCGCGGCGGCGCTCTGGATCACAAGGCACGCGACGGACAGCGCCAGTGCGCGGCGGGGATGACCCCGGAAAGGCATGTTCATCTCGGTCATCCGGCCTTGCGCAATTGTCCAAACCACCCCGGTTCAGCACCCGCATATGGCCTGCCGCCATTGCCATGGCTAGGCCCGCCAACCAACCGCCCCGCTGCGGGCCGGGCAGATGGAGCTTTCATGGACATGTCCCGATCGGCGCAATCGCGCCACGACGATGCGCTTACCAAGGTGCCTGCGGTGACGCTGGGTTTCTGGATCATCAAGGTGCTGGCAACCACTTTTGGCGAAACCGCAGGCGACACGCTGAGCATGTCGTTCCGTTTCGGGTATCTGGCGAGCACGGCGGTGTTCGGGGTGGTTCTGGCGCTGCTGGTCTGGGCGCAGATCCGCGCGGTGCGCTTTCATCCCTTCGTCTATTGGGCCGCCATCATCGCCTCGACCACGGCGGGCACGACCCTGGCCGATTTCGCCACGCGCTCGCTTGGCATCGGCTATCCCGGCGGATCGCTGCTGCTGCTCGGCGCGGTGCTTGGCGCGCTGCTGTGGTGGTACAAGGCGATGGGCAGCGTTTCGGTGTCGTCGGTGCACGAGCCGCGCGCCGAACTGTACTATTGGACGACGATCACCTTCTCGCAGACGCTGGGCACGGCGCTGGGCGATTGGGTGGCGGACAGTTCGCTTGGCTATCTTGGCGCGGCGGCGATTTTCGGCGGGTTGCTGGCGGTGATCGCCATTGCCTATTTTCGCGCGTCGGTCAGCCACGTCGCGCTGTTCTGGGCCGCTTTCGTGCTGACCCGCCCGCTCGGCGCGGCAGTTGGCGATTTCCTCGACAAGCCGGTGGCTGCAGGCGGGCTGGAACTGAGCCGTGGCGGTGCATCGGCGGTGCTGGCGATTGCCATCGTCATGCTGATCGCCACCATTCCGCAACGCGCCGGAGCCGCAGGAAGGGCGTAGGGTGCAGGGATAGTGCAGGCATGGCCCCGACCTGCCTTGCAGCATGCGCCAAACCCCGCTACGGGCGCGCCCAATCCGTATTCCACCGATTGCAAGGAACGTCCCATGGCGGTTACCCGCACTTTTTCGATCATCAAGCCTGACGCCACGCGTCGCAACCTGACCGGTGCGGTCACCAAGATGCTGGAAGAAGCGGGCCTGCGCGTCGTTGCGTCCAAGCGCATCCACATGAGCCGCGAACAGGCCGAAGGCTTCTACGCCGTGCACCGCGAACGCCCGTTCTTCAACGATCTGGTCGAGTTCATGATCTCCGGCCCGGTGGTCGTGCAGGTGCTCGAAGGCGAAAACGCGATGCAGCGCAACCGCGATATCATGGGCGCCACCAACCCGGCCAATGCCGAACCGGGCACGATCCGCAAGGAACTGGCCGAATCGATCGAAGCCAACACGGTTCACGGTTCGGATTCGGACGAAAACGCGGCGATCGAAATCGCCTATTTCTTCAAGCCCGAAGAAATCGTCGGCTGATGCCATTCCAACGGAGCAGATAATCCAGGGGGCCGGGGCAGCGATGCTCCGGCCCTCTTGCTTTTGCGCCGCCTGATCCTCAATTCGGCCAATGGTTCATTCGCGCGTCCCGTTTTGCTATGGGACGCGAAACGGGAGATTCGACGATGCAAGGCATGGGCGGGGACAATTGCCCCTTCGAGTTCAATTTCGATGCCGCAACCTTCAAGGTCGGCGATACGGTCAGCTATCGCGTGATCGGCGATGCCATGTTCGAGGGTATGCCCTTTGCTGGCGAACTGGTTGAAGTGCATGATGATTTCGTGGTGATCGCGGCGGATGCGAGTGATCCTTCGGTGCGCTATCGCGGCACGCGCGAAAGCCGGCCGGAGGTGCATTTCAGCCAGATCTGACCCCGGATTGGCACAGTGCCCTGAACGTCCCCTAAACGTACCTGAAGCGCCCTTGCAGCGGCATGGCCTGCCGCAGGGCGCCCACAGCGCGGTCAGAAGTCGAACATGGCCGCAAGGCGGCGCGGGGCAACGGCGATCCAGCTCCGCCGCAGCCATTCGGCAACGTGGTCCCAGTCCACGTCCGGCCGGTTCAGGATCAGCCCGGCCCAGCCGCTCGCGCCGTAATAGGCCGGGCGGTGCCACATCTCCGGGTCGGCTTCCACCAGCGCCGCCAGTTCATCCTGCCCGCTGGTCTTGACCAGCAGCGAGATGTGCGGCGTGCCGTGGTGCTGATCGTTGAAATAGGCGAAATACTTGCCGCCCACGCGCCACCCCGGCGCGCCGTGGCTTTCGCGTTCCTCGACATCGGGCAGCGCCGCCATCAGCGCGCGGCAGCGGTCGAGCAGCCATGCCGGATCGCGGCTGCGCAGGACGAAGCGCGCCAGCACCCGCGAATAGAGCTGGTGTTCGGCAAACAGCACCCGCGCGGCCAGCGTTTCGGCGCTGTCGCCGGGGAGGATCGCCACCGGGATCTGGCCCAGCACCGGACCGTCGTCGAGTTCGGCGGTCACCAGGTGAACAGTGCAGCCGCCGTGCGAATCTCCCGCTGCGATGGCGCGTTCGTGGGTGTGCAGGCCCTTGTATTTCGGCAGCAGCGAGGGATGGATGTTGAGCATCCGCCCTTCCCATCGCCCGACGAACTCCGGGCTGAGGATGCGCATGTATCCGGCCAGTGCGATGACCTCTGCGCCCGCCGCCACGACCTGCGCTTCCATCGCCGCGTCGTGATCGGCGCGCGCCATGCCCTTGTGCGGCAGGCAGAAGGTTGCCACCCCTTCGGCCTGCGCCAGCTTCAGCCCCGACGCTTCGGGGTTGTTGGACAGGACCAGCACCACTTCATAGGGACAGTCATCCGCGCGCGAAGCGTAGAGCAGGGCGGCCATGTTGGTGCCGCTGCCCGATATGAAAACGGCGACTTTCGCCCGATCAGCCAAGGTGGGTCGCTTCCCACGCCTGCCGCGCGGACCAGGTTTCGGCGCTGCCGGTGACGGTGCAGCCCTTTTCGCCCTCCACGATTTCGCCGATGCGGTAGACCGTTTCGCCCGCCGTGGTCAGGTCTGCGGCCAGCGCATCGGCATCGGCGGGCGGTACGGCCAGCACCATGCCGATCCCGCAGTTGAAGGTGCGGGCCATTTCAGCGGGTTCGATGTTGCCCTGCGCCTGGAGGAACGCCATCAGGCGGCTCTGTTCCCAGCTATCGGCGTCGATCCGGGCATGCAGGCCCGCAGGCAGCACGCGCGGCACGTTTTCAAGAAGGCCGCCGCCGGTGATGTGGGCCAGGGCGTTGATCCGCCCCGGCTTGCCATTGGCGCCGCGAATGAACGGCAGCAGCGTCTTTACATAGATACGCGTCGGTTCGATCAGGTGGTCGATCAGCAGCCGTTCGTTGTCGAACAGCGCGGGACGGTCCATCTTCCAGCCCTTGTCCGCGGCAAGGCGGCGCACCAGCGAATAGCCGTTGGAGTGCACGCCGGACGAGGCAAGGCCCAGCAGCACGTCACCCGCCGCCACGCGATCGCCGGTCAACTGTTCGCCGCGCTCCACCGCGCCCACGCAGAATCCGGCCAGATCGTAGTCGCCCGCCGCATACATGCCGGGCATTTCGGCGGTTTCCCCCCCGATCAGCGCGCAGCCTGCGATCCTGCACCCTTCCGCAATGCCGGCAACGACGCGTTCCGCAACGCCGTTGTCGAGGCGGCCGGTGGCGAAATAATCGAGGAAGAACAGGGGCTCAGCCCCCTGCACGATCAGATCGTTCACGCACATGGCAACAAGGTCGATACCGATGCGGTCATGGCGGTCATGGTCGATGGCCAGCTTTACCTTGGTGCCCACGCCATCGTTGCCCGCGACCAGCAGGGGATCCTTGTACCCCGCCGCCTTGAGATCGAAGAACCCGCCGAACCCACCCAGTTCGGCGTCCGCGCCGGGGCGGGCGGTTGCCCTGGCCAGCGGGCCGATGGCCTTGACCAGCGCGTTGCCGGCGGCGATGTTCACGCCTGCCTGTTCGTAGCTGTAGCTCTGCGGCTTGTTGTCCTGATCGCTCATGCGCTGGGCGCTTATAGCTTTCCTGCTTGGATTTCCACTTGCCTTTGGGCAATAGCGGGCAAGTTCGGTCGGAAAATCATGCGAAGGCATCGTTTCGGGCCATGACGATGACCGGATGCGGGTTGCATCAGGCCCTTTTTCCGGCAAGGCGTTCACAAGACGGCTTGGGTCGGAGACGGATTGGAGTTCCCTTGGTCGCGTTGCGCCTGCCTTTTGAACCTGCGAAACACCGCAAGTCCCTGATTATCGGCCTTGCCCTTCTGGCCGGGCTGGGCGGTGCCGCGCTTGTCGCCCAGATCGAAGGCGACCGTGGCATCCCGCCGATCGCCAGCAACGGCGATTTCGAAGTGCGCGGCATCGCGGTCAACGCCACCGGCGACAATGCCGAGGATGCGCGCACCAACGGCTGGCGCGAAGCGCAGCGCAAGGCATGGGAAAAGCTGTGGGAAACCAGCGGCGGCGGCGGGCGCGGCAGTGCCCCGAAGCTGGACGACGCGACCATCGAATCGATGGTTTCGGCGGTGGTGGTCGAACGCGAACAGATTGGCCCGCGCCGCTACATCGCCACGCTTGGCGTGATCTTCGACCGCGCCCGGACCGGCGAACGGCTGGGCATGACCGGCGCGCGGGCGCGTTCGGCGCCGATGCTGGTGATCCCCGTGCTCTATCAGGGCGGGGTCGCCACGGTCTTTGAAACGCGCACGCCATGGCAGAAGGCGTGGGCGGAATACCGCACTGCCAACAGCGCGATAGATTATGTCCGCCCGGTCGGGGCAGGGTCCGATTCGCTGCTGCTGACCGCAGGCCAGCTTGACCGCCGCAGCCGCAACTGGTGGCGGATGATTCTGGACGAGTTCGGCGCCGCCGACGTCATCATGCCCATGGCCCGGCTGGAACGGGAATACCCCGGCGGCCCGGTGCGGGGCACGTTCACCGCGCGTTATGGCCCCGACAACCGCTTCATCGGCAGCTTCACGCTTTCCGCCAAAGACGAAGCCGATGTGCCGCGCATGCTGGATGCGGCCATCGTCAGGCTGGACACACTGTTCACCCAGGCGCTTGCCGCCGGTCTGCTCAAGCCCGATCCGACGCTGAACATGGCGCCCGTGGTCGATCCGGTGCTGATCGAAAAGATCGTGGCCGAACAAGGCCCGCTGCCCGCCGCGCAGCCATCCGGCACACCGCAGGCCGGGCCAAGCGCATCGGCCAGCGCGGCTCCTGCGGCAACCGCGACCTATACGGTGCAGTTCGCCACCGCCGATGCCACCGATGTCGATGCCGGCATGGCGGCGATGCGCGGCATTGCCGGGGTGCGCAGCGCGGTGTCCACCTCGATCGCCATCGGCGGCACATCGGTCATGCGCGTGACCTATGCCGGGGATCTCGATGCGCTGGCCGCGGCGCTGCGCGCGCAGGGCTGGCGGGTGACCGTGGGGGCGGATGCGCTTTCGATCCGCCGGTAATCGGCAAATCGCGGATTGGTGCCTATAATGTCCGTGATGTCGCAGATCGCCTTGCCTCTCAATGCCGCGCGCGGCGCACAGTCCGTGGTGCTTGGCCCTTCGCTCGATGGCGTGGTCAGTGCCCTGCGTGCGGCGCAGGACTGGCCGTTCCGCGCCGCCGTTCTGGCCGGCCCGCCGCGTTCGGGCAAAAGCCTGCTGGCCCGCTGGTTTGCCGAAAGCGGCACAGGCGATGCGCTGGACGATGCCGACCGCATGGACGAAGCGGATCTCTTTCACCGCTGGAACCGCGCGCAGGCACAGGGGCGTCCGTTGCTGCTGGTCAGCAACCGCGCGCCGGGAGACTGGCCGATTGCCTTGCCCGATCTGGCATCGCGGCTGGGCGCGGCGCTGCTGATCGAGATCGGGCCGCCCGATGATACGCTGGTTGCCGGGCTGGTGCAGGCCCATGCAACGCAGCGCGGGCTGGTGCTGGGCGATGCGGCGCTGGCCTATCTGCTGCCCCGGATCGAACGCAGCCATGCGGAAATAGAGTTGCTGATCGAAACTATTGACCGGCTCTCTCTTGAGCGTAAAGCACCCGTCACCATATCGCTGGTACGCGACGCGCTGGATGAACGGTCTGGCGCGGGGCAATCCGGGGAATACCAGCCGCGCTTGCTTTGAACGGCTGAAAGAGAGAGTATCGGGGCATGCTGAACGGCCTTGTCGCCTATCTGGAATCCATCCGCGCCCGCGACCCGGCGCCGCGTTCGCGCTGGGAAATCCTGCTTTATCCGGGGCTTTGGGCAGTCGGTTTTCACCGCGTGGCGCACTGGCTGTTCGAAGCGGAGCTGTTCTTCCTGGCCCGCGCGATCAACCATTTCGCCCGGTTCGTGACCGCGATCGACATTCATCCCGGCGCGAAGATCGGCAAGCACCTGTTTATCGACCACGGCTTTACGGTGATCGGGGAAACTGCCGAAATCGGGGATAACGTCACCATTTACCAATGCGTTACGCTCGGTGGGACAAACCCGGCGAACGGCATTCCCGGCAAACGCCACCCGACCTTGTGCGATAATGCGATCATCGGTTCGGGCGCGCAGATCCTCGGCCCGATCACCATCGGCCCGCGTGCCCGCGTCGGTGCGAATGCCGTGGTGACCGACGATGTGCCCGAAGGAGCGACGATGATCGGCCTCAAGGCGCGGTCCACGCTGGTTCCGGCGGAAACCTGGCTCAAGGAGTTCATACCCTACGGCACGCCATGCAAGGAACCGTGCGAGCCGGACGGGACGGCGCGCGGTGGTGGCAGCCGGGTGGACGACCTTGAAGCCGAAGTGGCCGAACTGAAGGCCCAGGTCGCGGCCCTGCTCGCGGCGCAGGCCGCCGATGCGGGGGGCAAGGCGGCTACCACCGCGCCTTCGCGCAGGACCCGCACCTGAGCGTGAACGGTCCCGATGCCGGGCCTTCCGGCACGATCGTTCCCTTTCCGCATGCCCGCGCGGCGGCGCAGGTGGCGTTCGACCGGCCGGAACTGCTGCGCATCCTCGACCTTTACGGGCGCATGGTAGCGGCGGGTCTGTGGCGGGATTACGCGATGGATTTCGGCAAGGACGCGGCAAGCTTTGCCGCGTTCCGCCGGACTGCGGAACGCCCCACGGTGCGGATCGAAAAGCGCCCCGCCATGCGCGGGCGGCAAGGCATGTGGGCCTTGTTCGGGGAAGCCGGGCAAGTGCTCAAGCGCGGGCATGATCTGGCAGGCGTGCTTTCCCCGCTGGAGCGCCGCCTGCTCAAGGTCGTGGAGGATTGACCCTGCGTCAGGGCGTTTCGGCCCGTTGGCGGGGCGATAGCAGGAAGTTCATCCAGCAACTGGCCAGCGGCTTGTCGCGCGAACCCTGCCAGGCTTCGGCATGGACATTGGCGATGCGCCGACCGGCGCGGATCACTTCGGCCTGGGCAAAGGTTTCCAGCGGAATGCCGCCGCGCAGGTATTCCACCGAGATGTTCACCGGCTTGAACCGCATGTCGAGATCCTGTGCCGCCAGATCGGCATGCAGTGCCATGATCGCGGCGATTTCCAGCATCCCGGCAATGGCGCCGCCGTGCAGGTAGCCGGGCCGCCCGACTGCATGTTCGACAAACTCCATGGCCAGGACCGGCACGCCGTTGTCCAGCCGGTCCAGCCGCATGCCCATGGTTCGCGCATAGGGCGGCAGTTTGGCGGAAAGGCGGGCAATGGCATCCTCGCTCATCACGCGTTCTCCCTTGCGCGCGCCCAGTCGTCGCTTTCCACCTGGATGAAGATCCCGGCCGCATGGGCCACCGGATCGGTGCTGTCGCCATCGTGGGCAAAGCCGCGCACGAAGGCCATCGACCGTTTCAGCCGGTAACATTCCGCCCACGCGATCACGGTCTTGCCGGGCGTTGCGGCACGGACATAGTCCACCCGCAAATCGAGCGTGACCTGCGGCCGGAACGCCTTGCGCAAGACCCACACCGACATCGAAGTGGCAATGTCCAGCAGGCTGATGATCGGCCCGGACGCCAGCACACTGGTTTCTGCATCCCCCACCAGGTCGGCGCGCCACGGCATGGCCAGTTCCACCCAGTTTTCCCCGTGGGTGCGATACTCCATGCCGATGAACCCGTTGTGGCCATGGCGGTTGATCAGCGAACCGATTCGTGCCGGATCGAAAGCCGTTTCGGGCGGGATCGACGAAGGCTGGCCGTTCGCGTTGCTGGTGCTTTCCATTCCCCGATCACTGCATGGACAGCGCGGCCATTACAAGCAGTTTAACGGAGCGGTTAGAACGCGCTGCCCACCAGCGCGTCGATCGCGCCCTGCAGGATCAGCGCGGCGGCATGCGAATCGATGCGTTGCGCGCGCTTGGCCCGGCTGAAGTCCTGTTCGATCATCGCGCGTTCGGCGGCCTGCGTTGTCCAGCGTTCGTCCCACAGCAGGATCGGCAGGCCCAGATCCTCAAGGTTGCGGGCCATTGCCCGCGCGCCCTGCGAGCGGGGGCTTTCCGACCCGTCCATGTTGAGCGGCAGGCCGACAACCATGCCGCGCACCCCGCGCTGGGCGATCAGTGCCGCGATCTGCGCCTTGTCCGCGGCAAACTTCGTGCGCCGGATGGTCTGCCCGGCGGTAGCAAAGCGCCAGCCCGGATCGCACAGCGCGATGCCGATGGTCTTGGTGCCCGTGTCCAGTCCGATCAGCGGCACGCCTTTGGGCAGGGCCTCGCGTATTTCGGGGACCGATGCCGTGATCATTGCGGTTTCGCGCCCTGGCTGGCGGTGGCCTTTGCGCCGCTCCACGCCGCCGCACGCCGCGCCACGTCGGCGCGCAGGCTGGCCCAGAACAGCGGGATGTCATAGATGTGGTAATTGTTGCCGGGCAGCACGAACGGCCCCAGATCGGGCGGATCGCCGATCATCAGCAGGCCCGTTGCCTTGTCGCACCGCGCCGGAACCGCGCTGGCAACCAGCGTTCCATCGTCGAGCTTGGCGGTAGGGTGCAGTGTGCCCGGATTGGCACTGGCGGGGGCATCGGTGCTGGCGCGCCCGGTCAGCGGGTTGACGCACAGCACCGGCTGCGCGCCCTTGCGCTGGCCGTCCAGTCCGGGGCGCCTGCGATAGGCTTCGAGCACGATTTCGGGATCGGCCGGTTCGGCAAAGCTGGAATAGCTGATGACGCAACCGGTCTGGTCTGGGGCGGTGCAGGCCGCCAGACCCATCGCGGGCAGATCGTGTTCGACCGACACCGGCCAGCCGATCGGGTAGGCGGCAACGGTGCGGGCGGCCAGCGGCGTGCCTTTCACACGGTCCGCCATCAGGCGCATCATGTGCAGCGACCCCTGGCTGTGCCCGACGAGCACGATCGGCGTATCGGCGGGAAGCGCGGCGATGAAGGCATCGAATGCGGTGCGCACGTCGAGATAGGCGATGTCGAGCGCCTGCTGCCCTTCGGCCTTGTCGGTCAGGAATGCGCCAAAAGCAGCCTGGCGATAGCGCGGCGCCCAGACCTGGCCCTGCGCGTTGAACGCCGAGGCCATCAGCCGCACATAGGTGCTGGCGCGGCGCGCGCTGTCGGGATCGTCGACCGGTGCGTTCCAGTGCTTGCGTGCGAAATAGCTGGTGGGGTGGATGAAGAACACAGCGGCCCTGGCAGCGTTTTCCCCCGGAGCCGGGCTGGCGCCTTCAGGCGTCCAGCGGGCGGGATCGTCCTTGTCCATATCGGGCCGCGAAATCCACAGGGTGCGGTTGGCATAGGCGCTTTGCGGCAGCGGATCGATCTGTTCGAACGCCCCTTGCGGCACAAAGGCGAAGCGCGTCAGTTCGGCCGACCAGATCCGCATCACGAACAGCGCGGCAATCGCCAGAAAGGCGAAGATCGCGATCAGGTAGAGGAATCTGCGTGCCATGGCCGGTGCGTTCTCCCTTGCTGCTGGTGTGGCGTGTGCGGAACAGGGCCAGCCGCTCAGGCCGGAACCTGCCCCGCGGCGTGTTCATCGCGGTTGGCGCGGTTGCGTTCGGCCTGGCGTTCCAGCGCGATCTTGATCATCGCCACGATCGGATCGGCCAGCATCAGGCCAAGGATTCCGAACAGCAGGCCGAACATGAGCTGTGCCCCCAGCACCAGCGCCGGGGCAAGATCGGCGGTGCGCTTGGCCACCATCGGCACGATGATGTTGCCGTCCACGGTCTGCACCACGACATAGACGGCGATGCAGAACAGGCCCATTTCGGTGCCGCCGGAAAAACCGACCATGATCATCAGCAGCCCCGAAATCGGCGCGCCGATGTTCGGCAGGAAGGCCAGCAGTCCGGTCAGCATGCCCAGCAGCGCGGCCATCGGCACTCCCCACCACGCCAGCAAGGCCCAGGTCGCCACGCCTTCCACCACCATGCCGAGTATCCGGCCGAACAGCAGCATCCGCAAGGATTTGCCCATGCGCTGCGCGGTGCCTTCGAAATGGTCGCGCCGGTCTTCGGGCAGCATCCATGCAAAGCCGCGCCGGTACAGGTCGGGTTCCAGCACGAAATAGATCGCCAGGATGAAGATCAGGAAGCCCGTTGTGAACCCGCCGAATATCCCGCCCAGCGCCCGCGTGACCTGCCCGACGCTGCCCAGAACCTGGCTGGCAATCTGCTGCAGGTTGATGTCCTCAAGCCCGATGCCGTGGCTTTGCGCCCACACCGTCAACCGCGCGAGCTGGGTCTGGATCACTTCGGGCAGCATGGCCGCCTGCGCCGCGATCTGCCCCCCGGCGAAGGTGACCAGCCAGATCAGGAATCCCAGCGCGCCCAGCAGCACCAGCATGATGCGGATGCCGCGCGGGAGGAACGGCGCGACGCGTGCGATCAGGCGCTGCCCGCCATCGATCATCGCGCCGAACACGATCCCGCCAATGATGACCATGATCGGTTGTGCCAGCAGCACGGCCAGCGCAAACAGCCCTGCCACGCCCAGCCACACGGCAGCCTTCTTGGCTTCCTGGCGGATCAGGTCATCGGCAATATCGGCGGGACCGGCCGCCGAAGCGCCGCTGCGGCGATCGGGCGCGACAGGCAAAACCGGGTTTTCCATCTCAGTCATCGTGCCGTTACCGTGCCATCGGGGGCAGCCGCCCGCACGGGGCCTTTCCCCCGCAATTCGGGCCGCAATCTGCGCCAGGCGCGGTCCTTGCGCAAGGACGACCACCACGTCAGCGGGTTGAAGCTTTCGCTGCCGTCGAGCGAAAAGGTGATGAACTCTGCCCGGCCGCCGATGTTGGCCAGCGGCACCGGCCCGCCAAGGCCGCGTTCCTCGATCGAGGCGCGGCTGTCGGCGGAATGATCGCGGTTGTCGCCCATAAGGAAGACATGCCCCTGCGGAACCAGCGTTTCGGGGTAGTTGTCGAGCATCTGGTCGGTATGGTCGATGATCGTGTAGCTGGCCCCGTTGGGCAGCGTTTCGCGGAAGGCCGGAAGCTCGAACACCTCGCGCCCGTCGGCCAGCCGCGTGCGATAGCGTTCGAACATGTCATAGCACGGCGCGCCATCGCACAGGAGCTGCGGGTCCGCCGGGATCTGCACCGGCGGTTCGGCTTCCTGCGAGACCAGCCTGCCATTGAGGATGATCTGCCCGTGGACCACGGCGATGCGATCGCCGGGCAGGGCAACCACCCGCTTGATATAGTCCTCGTCGCGGTCGGGCGGCACGGCGATGACGATATCGCCATATTCGGGGGTGCGTGCCAGCAGGCGTTTTTCGCCACGCGGAAGGACGTGGAACGATGCCGAAACCCACGACCAGCCATAAGGGTATTTCGACACGACCAGACGGTCGCCCACCAGCAGGTTGGGCATCATCGAGATCGACGGAATGAAGAATGGCTTGGCGATCAGGCTGTGGAACACGATCACCGCCAGCAGCATCAGCCCCAGCCCGCGCACTTCGCCCCACCAGTCCACCGTTTCGGGCGGCGGCGCGGCGGGCGACAGCGGGGTGTCATCCTGCGCCGAATCGGCCGATGCGGCATCGGGGGCAGGGCTTTCGCCAGTGGGGGAGGTCGGTTCGGTCAAGCGGCGGAAGGTCCGGCAAGGGGACGCGCCTCGATCACGACAAAGGCCTGCGCCCAGGGGTGATCGTCGGTCAGCGTCAGGTGGATCACGGCTTCATGCCCCGGCGGGGTGATTGCGGCAAGGCGGGCCGCCGCGCCGCCGGTCAGCGCCAGTGTTGGCGCGCCCGAAGGGGCATTGACCACGCCGATGTCCTTCATGAACACGCCCGCCTTGAACCCGGTGCCGACCGCCTTGGAAAAGGCTTCCTTGGCGGCAAAGCGTTTCGCCAGCGTTCCGGCGATGGTGTAGGGGCGGCGCGCGGCCTTGGCCTGTTCGACCGGGGTGAACACGCGCTGCAGGAAACGGTCGCCGAACCTGTCGATCGAATTGCGGATACGCTCGATGTTGCACAGGTCCGACCCGATCGAGATGATCACCGCGCGTCGTCCATCAGCGCGCGCATGCGGCGCACCGCGCTTTCCAGCCCGGTGAAGATCGCTTCGCCGATCAGATAGTGGCCGATGTTCAGCTCGGCCAGTTGCGGGATGGCGGCAATCGGCTGCACGTTGTCGTACGTCAGCCCGTGTCCCGCGTGCGGTTCGATGCCGTTGCGCGCGGCCAGCGCGGCCATATCGGCCAGACGGCGCAGTTCGGCGGCGCGCGCTTCGCCGTCGGCATGGGCATATTCGCCGGTGTGCAGTTCCACCACCGGGGCGCCAAGCTGCATGGCCGCTTCGATCTGGCGCGCTTCAGGGGCGATGAACAGGCTGACGCGGATCCCGGCATCGCGCAGCCGCGCCACGATCGGGGCCAGCCGGTTGTGCTGCCCTGCCGCATCCAGACCGCCTTCGGTGGTGCGTTCTTCACGCCGTTCGGGGACGATGCAGGCCGCGTGCGGCTTGTGGCGCAGCGCGATGGCGACCATTTCATCGGTCGCGGCCATTTCCAGGTTCAGCGGCAGGTTCGTCGCCGCCTGAATGCGGGCAAGGTCTTCGTCGCGGATGTGGCGGCGATCCTCGCGCAAGTGCGCGGTAATGCCATCGCCCCCCACAGCGGCCACGATTTCCGCCGCCCGCACCGGATCGGGATGGTCGCCGCCGCGCGCGTTGCGGATCGTGGCGACATGGTCGATGTTCACGCCCAGCCGCAGCCGGGCCGGGCGCAGTACGCTGTCCATCAGGCCGAAGCCCGGCTGCCCGGCTTGACCGCGGGAGTGGCGGCAAGTTCGGGCGGCAGTTCATCGGGCGCGTAGGTCGGGAAGTTGAGCGCGACGAGCGGGAAGAACGGCACGCCCAGATCCACGCTTCCGCCTGATCGGTCGACCAGTGCGGCAGCGGCAATCACTTCGCCCCCGGCTTCGGTGATCGCCTTGATCGCTTCGCGGCTGGAAAGGCCGGTGGTCACAACGTCCTCGACCATCAGCACCTTGTCGCCGGGGGTCAGGGCAAAGCCGCGGCGCAGCTCGAAAGTGCCGGTCGGGCGTTCGACGAACATCGCCTCGACGCCCAGCGCGCGGCCCATTTCGTGGCCGATGATCACCCCGCCCATGGCCGGGGAGACGACCTTCTGTATCTGCTGGCGCAGTTCACGCGGGATTTTCTGGGCCGTGGCCGCTGCCAGCCGCGAAGCGCGCATCGGGTCCATCAGTACGCGCGCGCATTGCAGGTAGTGGGCGCTGTGCCGGCCGGAGGAAAGCAGGAAATGCCCCTCAAGCAGGGCCTGGCTGGCGCGGAATTCGGAAAGGATCTCTTCGTCGAGCATCGGTCACCTGATCGGCCGGGGTTGGAAGGGCCGGGCCACGGGTTTCGCAAATGGCCCCTGCTGCGGCGCGGGGCAACCCCCCTTGGGCACAGTGGTCGAAATGCCGTGGCCAGCGGCGTTCCGGCGGGCGCTGCCGTGCGTTGCGCGCAGCGTGCTTCGGAGCTTGCCCCAAGGGGCGTGATGCGTTGCGGAAAAATATGCGCCATGGCGCTTGAGGCTTGGCGGAACCGCGCGTATAGGCCGGTCCAGTCGAGGGATATCAGGGACGGGCCGTGCGCCGGTTTCTGGTCATGCGCAAATCTGCGCAAACAGGAAAAGCGGATATTTAGACGATGAGTCTTGCCGATACCGCCCGCGCGTTGGGCAAAGCTGTCAGGGTCCTTGGCGCCGCTGTGGCACTGACATTCGGAACACAGGCGATGGCTGCGGCACCCGCCGCGCCTGCGGCTGCTCCGGCGGTCGCTGCCAGCGAATCGCCCGTGGCCGCCGCCGCGCCAGTCGCCGCTGCGGCCGATGCCGCACCGGCCGACAAGGGGTATTACACCCCGATGAAGCCGACGCCCGGCAAGGGCATGCCGGTGGACAAGGGCTGGACCTTCCAGGACCAGTATTCCCCGGTTGGCGATCAGGCGCTGTGGATGCACGATTACATCCTCATGCCGATGGTCGTCGGCATTTCGGTGCTGATCCTGATCCTGCTCGTCGTGGTGATGGGCCGCTTCAACAAGCGCGCAAACCCGGTCGCATCCAAGACCAGCCACAACACGCTGATCGAAGTGGTGTGGACGCTGATCCCGGTGCTGATCCTCGTGGTCATCGCGGTGCCGTCGATCCGCCTGCTGGCCCAGCAGTACGAACCGGCCCCCAAGGGCGCCGTTACCGTCAAGGTGACCGGCTACCAGTGGTACTGGGGCTATACCTATCCCGACAACGGCGGTTTCGAAGTCGTCTCGAACATGCTGAGCGAGGAAGACGCGCTCAAGGCTGGCGAGCCGAGCCACCTTGCGGTCGATAACCGCATGGTCGTCCCCGCAGGCGAACCGATCCGCATCCAGACCATCGGCGCTGATGTGATCCACTCGTTCGCCGTGCCCTCGCTGTGGTTCAAGCTCGACGCCGTGCCGGGGCGCATCAACGAGAAGGTGCTCTTCATCAAGGAGCCGGGCGTGTATTACGGCCAGTGCTCCGAATTGTGCGGTGTCCGCCACGGCTACATGCCGATCGCGGTGGAAGCCCTGCCGCGCGACAAGTTCGAGGCGTGGGTGAAGACCCAGCCCGGCGGTACGGTTGGCGAGGCGGCGGAAGCCGTCGCCGCCGCTCCGGCCCAGCCGGCCGCCTGACGCGAAGTTCATGGACAAGGTTTGACCGAAATGGCCACCATACCCGCAGACCACGAAGGCATCGGCGCCCATCACGGGGAGCATGATGATCATGACCACAAGCCGGGCTTCTTCGCCCGCTGGTTCATGTCCACCAACCACAAGGATATCGGTACGCTGTACCTGATCTTTGCGATCTTCGCAGGGATCATCGGCGGCGCCGTTTCCGGCATCATGCGCTGGGAACTGGCGCAGCCGGGCATCCAGGTGCTGGGCTATTTTGCCGAACTGCTGGGGACGCAGAATCCCAGCTTCGACCAGCAGCTTCACCTGTGGAACGTGCTGATCACCGCGCACGGCCTGATCATGGTGTTCTTCATGGTCATGCCCGCGATCATCGGCGGTTTCGGCAACTGGTTCGTGCCGATCATGATCGGTGCGCCGGACATGGCGTTCCCGCGCATGAACAACGTTTCGTTCTGGCTGACCTTCGTCGGGTTCTGCTCGCTGATGTTCTCGGCCTTCGTGCCGGGCGGCACGGGCAACGGCGCGGGCACGGGCTGGACGGTCTATGCACCGCTTTCCACCTCCGGTTCGGTCGGGCCGGCTGTCGACTTTGCGATCTTCTCGCTGCACCTTTCGGGCGCGGGTTCGATCCTTGGGGCGATCAACTTCATCACCACCATCTTCAACATGCGCGCGCCGGGGATGACCCTGCACAAGATGCCGCTGTTCGTGTGGTCGGTGCTGGTTACCGCATTCCTGCTGCTGCTGGCGCTGCCGGTGCTGGCCGCGGCCATCACCATGCTGCTGACCGACCGCAACTTCGGCACGACCTTCTTCGATCCGGCCGGCGGCGGTGACCCCGTCCTGTACCAGCACCTGTTCTGGTTCTTCGGCCACCCTGAGGTGTACATCATGATCCTGCCGGGCTTCGGCATCATCAGCCAGATCATCTCGACCTTCTCGAAGAAGCCGGTGTTCGGCTACCTCGGCATGGCTTACGCAATGGTCGCCATCGGCGTGGTCGGGTTCATCGTGTGGGCGCACCACATGTACACCACCGGCCTCGACGTGAACACGAAGATGTACTTCACCGCCGCAACCATGGTGATCGCAGTGCCCACCGGCATCAAGATCTTCTCGTGGATTGCGACGATGTGGGGCGGCAGCCTGGAGTTCAAGTCGCCGATGGTCTGGGCGATCGGCTTCATCTTCCTGTTCACCGTGGGCGGCGTGACCGGCGTCGTGCTGGCCAACGGCGGCGTGGACGACAACCTGCACGACACCTACTACGTGGTTGCCCACTTCCACTACGTGCTGTCGCTGGGCGCCGTGACGTCGCTCTTCGCCGGGTTCTTCTACTGGTTCCCGAAGATGAGCGGCCGCATGCACTCCGAGTTCCTGAGCCACCTGCAGTTCTGGATCTTCTTCGTCGGCGTGAACCTGATCTTCTTCCCGATGCACTTCCTGGGCATCCAGGGCATGCCGCGCCGTTATCCCGACTATGCGCTGGCCTACTCCTACTGGAACGAGATCGCGTCCTATGGCTACGTCATCATGGCGGCGTCGATCGGCGTGTTCTTCGTGAACATCATCTACGCCTTTACCGCCGGCAAGAAGGCCGCAGGCAATTACTGGGGCGAAGGCGCCACGACGCTGGAGTGGACCCTGTCCTCGCCGCCGCCGTTCCACCAGTTCGAAACCCTGCCCGTGATCGATGACAAGGCTTACGCGCACTAAGCGTCCGCCCTGTCCCGAAGCGGACTGTACGAAACAAGGCCCCCGGCGCGATCCGGGGGCCTTTTTCGTGGAGCCTGTGCCGCACCTTCGACCGTGCGTTCAGGAAGGCATTTCCGCTCGTCCCGTTTCCCTTTCCAAGCGGCGTGGCTGGGCGTATAGGCCGCCCGATCATGGATAGCGCCCAGACCTTGCAACTGCCTGCCGAATGGCGCGATTTCTTCGCGCTGACCAAGCCGCGCGTGATGACGCTGGTCATCTTCACCGGGCTGTGCGGCATGCTGGCGGCGCCGGGCACGCTGCACCCGGTCCTCGCGTTTACCGCGATCCTGTGCATTGCCGTGGGGGCAGGCGGTTCGGCCGCGCTCAACCAGTGGTGGGAAGCCGATCTCGATGCGGGGATGAAGCGCACCGCGCAGCGCCCGCTGCCCGCCGGGCGCATGGAGCGGTCTTCCGCCCGCGATTTCGGCGCTGCGCTGGCCGGAGGCTCGGTCATGGTCATGGGGCTGGCGGTAGGCTGGCTGGCGGCGGCGATCCTTGCCTTTTCGATCTTCTACTATGCGTGGATCTATACGGTCTGGCTAAAGCCGCGCACGCCGCAGAACATCGTCATCGGCGGCGGTGCCGGGGCATTTCCGCCACTGATCGGCTGGGTCGCGGTGACTGGCGACATCACGCTGATGCCGGTGCTGCTGTTCCTCATCATTTTCATGTGGACACCGCCGCACTTCTGGGCACTCGCGCTGTTCGTTCAGACGGATTATGCCAAGGTCGGCATCCCGATGATGCCGGTGGTCGCCGGGGAACGCTCCACGCGCAGACAGATCCTTGTCTACGCCGTGCTGCTGCTGCCGGTCACGCTGGCACCATGGTGGATCGGCGGAACCGGCGCGATATATGGGCTTTCGGCGCTGGTGCTGGGGCTGATCTTCATCGCCCTGTCGGTGAAGGTAGGGCTGCGGCGGTCCGTTCCCGATGATGCCATGCGTCCCGAAAAGCGGCTTTTCGCGTTTTCGGTGCTCTATCTTTTCGTCCTGTTTGCGATGCTGGTGGCAGACCGGTTCGCTACGGTGCAGGGCTGGCAGTAGCACAACAAAGGTGTCGCACAGTGATGACCGAAAACGGCATGAACAAGCCCGGCGTTGAAAGGCAGAGCATGGACGCGCAGCAGACCGAACTCTATCGCGCCCGCCAGCGCAGCCGCAACAAGGTGCTGGCGTTGATTCTGGGCGCGCTCGCCGTGCTGTTCTTCGCCATCACCATCGTCAAGATCACGGCCCAGTCGGGCGCGGCGGGCTGATATGGCAACCGGTCCTTCGCCCTACGCCGTGGTGCCCGATGCGGCCCGCAACCGGCGCACCGGCATCCTTGCCGCAGCAGGCGCTCTGGCGATGCTGGGTCTGGGCTATGCCTCGGTCCCGCTCTATCGGCTGTTCTGTCAGGTAACCGGTTATGGCGGCACCACGCAGCGCGCCGGGGAAGACGCATTGGCCGGGGTCAAGGTATCGGGCAAGACCATCACCGTGCGTTTCGATGCCAATGTCGCGCGCGAACTGCCCTGGGTTTTCAAACCCGAACAGGTGAAACAGGAACTGCGCATCGGCGAACGCAAGATCGCCACCTTTTCCGCGCACAACCTTTCCGGCCGCACGATTACCGGCACGGCCGTATTCAACGTTTCGCCCGAACAGGCCGGGCGTTATTTCAACAAGATCCAGTGCTTCTGCTTTACCGAGCAAGTGCTCAAGCCGGGCGAAGACGTGCGGATGCCGGTGATCTATTATGTCGATCCGGCGATCCTTGACGATCCTGCGGCGCAGAACATCGCGGAAATCACGCTGAGCTACACGTTCAACGAAACACCGGAAAGCGCGGCTGCGGCGAAAAGCCCGGCAAAGCTTGCGCACAACGCCGTTAGCGCGGCGGTTGAAAAGCCACTGGACCGGGCGCAAACCCGGCGATAAAGGCAAGTGTGACTCCGCCCGGCGCACCGCGTGCCGGGCAAGCAACCATGACCAGACTCTACTGGGGGAATACGATCATCATGGCCGGCGCCAAGAACCACGACTACCACATTCTCCCGCCTGACGTGTGGCCGTTCATCGGGGCATTTTCGGCACTCACCCTGACCACGGGTGGCGTGCTCAGCATGCACGGCATGGCCGGTGGCAAGGCCGTGATGATGCTCGGCGCGCTCGGCGTGATCGCCACGTTCTTTTCGTGGTTCGGCAAGATCATCAAGGAAGCGCACGCGGGCGATCACACCCCCGTGGTGCAGCTTCACCAGCGGTACGGGATGATCCTGTTCATTGCTTCGGAAGTGATGTTCTTCGTCGGCTGGTTCTGGGCGTTCTTCGACTTTTCGCTGTTCCCGTCGGAAATGGCGGAAGCCGTTGCCGGGCAGTGGCCGCCCAAGGCGATCGAAGCGGTCATGGACCCGTTCGACCTGCCGCTGCTCAACACGCTGATCCTGCTGTGTTCGGGTACGACGCTCACCTGGGCGCACCACGCGCTGATCCATGGCGACCGTGACGGGCTGAAGAAGGGCCTGTGGGCCACCATCCTGCTTGGCCTCGTCTTTTCCGCGATCCAGGCTTACGAATACGCTCACGCGCCGTTCGCCTTCGGTACCAACACTTATGGTTCGGCCTTCTACATGGCCACCGGGTTCCACGGCTTCCACGTCATTGTCGGCACGATCTTCCTGATCGTCTGCCTCGTGCGCGCCAACAAGGGCCACTTCACCCCGCGCCAGCACTTCGGTTTCGAAGCCGCTGCGTGGTACTGGCACTTCGTTGACGTGGTCTGGCTGTTCCTGTTCGTCGCCATCTACGTTTGGGGCGGCTGGGGTTACCCGATCCACTGATGCGCACCGGCGATAGCCCCGGTGGCGATCGCAAAACGAAGGGGCAGCCGGGGATTACCCAGGCTGCCCTTTTCGGTTCATGCCCGCGTTGCGGTGCGCGCAGCATCTGGAAAGGCCCGGCGGAGCTGGCGGCAAGCTGCGCCACCTGCGGGCTGGATCTGGCCGTGCTGGAACCGCGCGGCCGGGCGCTCTATCTCGTCATCCTGCCGGTGACTGTCCTGCTGGTGCTGGCGGCGGTCACGCTGGATGACCTGGTGCGTCTGCCGGTGTGGGCGCTGATGTTGCTGTGGGGCGCGCTTGTTCCGCTCGCCGTGATCGGGGCGCTGCGCTTTGCCAAGGCTGCCGTGCTGCTGGCACGGCTGGACAAGGAATGAATCCGATGCTGCGACGCCTGCCTGTCCTGCCCACGCTGCCTGTCCTGCCCACGCTGTTTGTCCTTGCGGCCGTGGCCACGATGGTTGCGCTTGGCCTGTGGCAACTTGACCGCCTGGACCAGAAGCAGGCGATGATGGCGCGCTATGCCGCGGCGCAGGCATCGGGTGCGGCGGTTGCCTTTCCGGGCACGCCAGAGACGGTTGACGCCGCGCTTTACCATCGCAGCACGCTTGATTGCCAAAGCGTGGCCGGGTTCACCTCGATTTCCGGCCGCAACGCCGATGGCGAGGCCGGGCTGGCGCATGTGGCCGATTGCCGCCTTGGCGATGGCCGCCCCGCCTCGGTCGTGGTGGGATGGTCACGCGATCCTGCGGCCCCGGCGTGGCGCGGTGGTGTGGTGACCGGCTGGGTCGCGCCGGGGCCACGGCTTGTTGCCGATCCTGCTGTAGCGGGCCTTCAGGCGAACGCACGGCCCGATCCGAACGACATTCCGAACAACCACCTGGCCTATGCCGTGCAGTGGTTCTTCTTCGCCTTCGTTGCGCTGATCATCTATGCGCTGGCGGTGCGCAAGCGGATCGCTGGCTGAGAGGCGGTGCCTCGCATCGCGGCGGGCCGCCCAGAATCCTTGCCCTTTGCCCGCCCGGTCGCTAACCGGCCATTCCCATGAAGTATGTCAGCACACGGGGGCAGGCCCCTTCGCTCGATTTCCAGGGTGTCACGCTTGCGGGCCTTGCGTCCGACGGAGGGCTTTACGTGCCCGAAGCCTGGCCGACCTTCTCTGCCGACGAGATCGCGGCGATGGCCGGGCTGCCCTATGCGCAGCTTGCCGCGCGGGTGATGCAACCCTTCGTCGGGGATTGCCTGACGCCCGAACGCCTGCTGGACTTGTGCGAACAGGCTTACGGCCGCTTTGCCCATGCTGCGGTCACCCCGCTCCGGCAACTGGACGAGACGCAGTGGGTGCTCGAACTGTTCCATGGCCCGACGCTGGCGTTCAAGGACGTGGCGCTGCAACTGCTCGGCCTGCTGTTCGAGGAGTTCCTGGCGCGCGGGGACGATCACATCACCATCGTCGGCGCGACATCGGGCGATACCGGTTCGGCGGCGATCGACGCCGTCGCGGGCCGGGCCAAGGTGGATATCTTCATGCTTCACCCGCATGGCCGGGTTTCGGATGTGCAGCGCCGCCAGATGACCACGGTGATCGCGCCCAACGTCTACAACATCGCCATCGACGGCAGCTTCGACGATGCGCAGGCGATGGTGAAGCGCATGTTCAACGATGCCGCGATGACCGGGCGCTTTGGCATTGCGGCGGTCAATTCGATCAACTGGGCGCGGCTGATGGCGCAAGTTGTCTATTACTTCGCCGCCGCGCTGCAACTTGGCGCGCCACAGCGCAAGGTGGCGTTTTCGGTGCCGACCGGCAATTTCGGTGACGTGTTCGCAGGCTATGTCGCGGCGCAGATGGGCCTGCCGATCGAGCGGTTGATCGTGGCGACCAACGTCAACGACATTCTCCACCGGGCGCTGTCCACCGGGGATTATTCCGCCAGCACGGTTACCCCGACCGCGGCCCCTTCGATGGACATTCAGGTGTCGTCCAACTTCGAACGCCTGCTGTTCGATTGCGGCGGGCGCGATGGCGCGGCGATGGCCGAACAGATGCGCGGGTTCGAAGCGACAAAGGCCATGCAACTGACCAATGCGCAGCGCGAATCGGCTGCGGCGCTGTTCACGTCGGAGCGGGCCGATGCGGCGGACATGGCCAACGCCATGCGCTGGGCCTACGAATCGTGTGGCGAAGTGCTTGATCCGCATACCGCGATCGGCCTGCACGCCGCGCGCGTGGCGCAGGGCATCGCGGCAGGTGTCCCGGTGGTGACGCTGGCGACGGCGCACCCGGCCAAGTTCGTCGATGCGGTGGAACGTGCCACGGGCGTGCGCCCCGGCCTGCCCGCGCGGGTGGGCGATCTCTTCGACCGCGAGGAACGGTGCGACCGCTTGCCGGGCGACTATGCCGCGGTGGCCGATTACGTCGCGCAGCGGGCAACCGCGCGCAATGGCTGAACTCGAACTCCAGCCCCGGCTGATGGTGGGTGAGGGCTGGGGCGATTTTGCCCTGCTCGATTCCGGCCACGGGCGGAAGCTGGAACGCTATGGCCGCTACCGCTTCATCCGCCCGGAACCGCAGGCGATGTGGACCCCGCGTCAGGGCGACTGGCAGGCCGATGCCGAGTTCGTGCCCGGATCGGACGAGGACGGCGGCGGGCGCTGGCAGTTCGACCGGCCAGTGCCGCGCGAAGGCTGGGAACTGGCGCGCGAAGAGGTGCGCTTTACCGCATCGTGCACCCCGTTCCGCCACCTCGGCTTCTTTCCCGACATGGCGCCAGTGTGGGACTGGATGGGTGAGCGGCTGGCGGGGGCGGCAGAGGCTTCGACGCTGAACCTGTTCGGCTATACCGGTGTCGGCACGCTTTCGCTTTCGCGGCACGGGCCAGTGACGCATGTCGATGCATCGAAGAAATCGGTTGCCCAGGCGCGCGCCAACGCGGCCCTTTCCGCCATGGCCGAACGGCCGGTGCGCTGGATCGTCGATGACGCCGCCAAGTTCACCGCGCGCGAGGTGCGCCGGGGCAGGCGCTATGACGGGATCATCCTCGATCCGCCAAAGTTCGGGCGCGGGCCGGATGGCGAAGTCTGGCGGCTGGAAGACAACCTGCCGGGCCTGATTGGCGATTGCGCGCAATTGCTCGATTCGCAAAGCCGTTTCCTGTTCCTGACGGTCTATGCCGTGCGCATGTCCTCGCTGGCGCTTGCCGGGCTGCTGGCAGAGGCGCTGCGTGGCCTGCCGGGGACGGTGGAGCATGGCGATCTTGCCATCCGCGAGGAAGGCCCGGACGGACGCCTGCTGCCTACCGCGATCTTCGCCCGCTGGAAAAACTGAACGCCGGCGCCACGGGTGCGATGGACTCGCGCCTTGCGCCCTGTCAAAGGCCGCGTCCATGTCCGAAAGCCTGATCCTTGAAGTCGCCAATCTCGAAACCGATGTCCTGACCGGGATCTATTCGGAAGAGACGGGGCGCCCGCAGCCCTTGCGCATTTCGATGCGCGTGGGGCTGCAGCACCGGGATCAGTACACCGCCGATTGCCCGCTTTCGGCCAGCAAGAATTACATGGACCTCAAGTTCGCGGCGACCGAGGGCCTGCCCCAGGGGGTGCATTTCAAGCTGATCGAAGCCGTGGCAGACCACATCTGTGAAACGCTGTTCCTGCAGGATGAACGCGTGCTGTGGGTGGAGGTAAAGATCGTGAAGCTGGCGATCAGCGAGAACGGCGAGGAAATCGGCATCACGCTGCGGCGGGAACGGCGCGCCTGATGGCGGGACCGCGCCCGCTGGCGGTGGTGACCGGGGGCTGGCGCCGTATCGGCGCGGCAATTGCCGGCAAGCTGGCGCACGAAGGCTGGGACCTGGCATTGCACGCCCACCGCGAAGACAGCTTCGATGACCGCTTTCAGACCGAACTGGAAGCCATGGGTGCCACCGTTTACCGTGTTGCCGGGAATCTTGAAGACGCGGCTTTTGCAGGTGGGCTGATCGGGCGCGTCGTGGCCGTCGCAGGCCGTGCGCCCGTGCTGCTGGTCAATTGCGCTTCGCTGTTCCACGATGACCGGGTCGAAACGCTGACCGCCGATACGCTGGAGCAGCATTTTGGCGTGAACCTGTTTGCGCCGCTGCTGCTGACGCGCGCCCTGGCCGATGCGCTGGGCGATTCGCCGGGCTGCGTGGTCAACATCCTTGACCAGCGCGTGCTCAACCCCGTGCCGGACCAGATCAGCTATACCCTGTCGAAGCAGGCGCTGCATGCCGCCGTGCGCACGCTGGCCCGCGCCATGGCGCCGCGCGTGCGCGTAAACGGCGTGGCGCCTGGGCTGATCCTGCCAACCGCCGATTACGATCCCGATCAATGGCATAGGCTGGAAGCGGTCATGCCCTTGCAAGCCTTGCCGCAAGCCGCCGAAATTGCCGAAGCGGTGCACTATCTGGCTACCGCGCGGTCGGTCACCGGGCAGACTTTATTCGTCGATGCAGGCGCGCACCTTGAATCTTACCCGCGTGACTTCGTATACATGGAAAAGTGAACAGCCTTTCCCCTCCCGCAGCCGCACCCGCCAGTGCTGCTCCGCTTGTCGACCGGTTCGCCCGGCGGATCACGTACCTGCGGCTTTCGGTTACCGACCGATGCGATCTGCGCTGCGCCTACTGCATGCCCGAACGCATGACCTTCCTGCCCCGTGCCGAAGTGCTCAGCCTGGAAGAACTGCACCGGCTGGCATTGCATTTCATTGCGCGCGGTGTGCGCAAGATCCGCCTGACGGGCGGGGAACCGCTCGTGCGGCGCGACATGATCGAGCTGGTCCGCGCGCTGGGCCGCAAGATCGGCGTGGACGATCAGTCGGGCGGGCTGGACGAATTGACGCTGACCACCAACGGCACCCGCCTTGCCGAGTTTGCAGACGATCTGGCCGCTGCCGGGGTGCGCCGCATCAACGTGTCGCTCGATACGCTGGACCGGGCAACCTTTGCCAGCCTTGCGCGCCGCGACATGCTGCCGCAAGTGCTGGAAGGCATTGCGGCGGCGCGGGCGGCGGGCCTCAAGGTCAAGATCAACACCGTGGCGCTCAAGGCCCTCAACGAGGCGGAGATCCCCTCGCTGGTCGAATGGGCGCACGGCCAGGGCCATGACATGACACTGATCGAGGTCATGCCGCTGGGGGAAGTGGAAGGTGACCGGTTCGACCATTACCTGCCGCTTGACGCGGTGCGGCGCGATCTGGAATCGCGCTGGACGCTTACCCCCAGCGACGCGCGTTCGGGCGGCCCGGCGCGCTATGTCGATATTGCGCAGACCGGCGGGCGGCTGGGATTCATCACCCCGCTGACCGGCAATTTCTGCGAAGGGTGCAACCGTGTGCGGGTGACCGCGACCGGCCAGCTCTACATGTGCCTTGGCGGCGAAGGACAAGTCGATCTGCGCGCGGCGCTGCGCAGCGATGACCCCGACGCCGCGCTCGATGCTGCCTTTGCGCGGGCCATGGGGGAAAAGCAGGAACGGCATTCCTTCGTGATTGACCGCCCCGGCGGCGCGCCCGCCGTATCGCGCCACATGTCGACCACCGGGGGCTGACCGGGACGTGGCACGGCTGGTGTTCCTGGGGCGGCTGGAAGATGTGGCGGGCATGGCGGAGCTGGCCGTTGCGCCGGGGCCGTTGGAACAGGTGCTGGCGACGCTCGATCCGGCGCTGGCCGTGGCTCTGCTGGCCGACAAGGTGCGCATGGCGCTCAACGGCCGGTTGCTGACCGATGTCGGCGCGATCGTGCTGGTGGCGGGCGACGAACTGGCATTCCTACCGCCGGTCAGCGGAGGCTGAGATGGCCGACGTTCGCCTGGCAGAAGAACCCTTCGATCCGGCGCAGGAAATTGCCGCGTTCACCGCGCGCCATGCGACGGCAGGGGGCATTGTCACGTTTCTGGGGCAGGTGCGCGATTCGGGCGGGGTAGAGGCGCTTGAGCTGAAGCACTATGGCCCGATGACCTTGCCGGGCATGGCCGAGCTTGCCCGCACGGCCGAACGGCGCTGGCCGCTTGAGGGTCTGCTGATCGTTCACCGCAGCGGCGTGATGCATCCCGGCGATGCGATCGTGCTGGTGGCGGCGGCTGCACGGCACCGGCGCGATGCCTTTGCCGCCGCCGATTTCGCCATGGATCATCTCAAGAGCGAAAGCTGGTTCTGGAAGCGCGAAAAGACCGCAAAAGGCTGGCGCTGGGTCGAGCCGCGCCCTGAAGACCACAGCGATCTGGCGCGCTGGGGCTGAACCCGTGTTCAGCCGTTGAACCGGGCGAGCAGCGAATCGATGGTACGGGTCTGCGCGGCGACGATCGCTTCCACTTCGCGGCGGGCATCGCGCACCGCAACCAGATCGGCATCGCCTGCATCGATTGCGCGGTTGCTGGCCTGCGTTTCCAGCAGGTCGAGATCGGCGAGCGGAAGGCTGGCCTGCGCGCGGGCGGATTCAAGCCCGGCCACGGCAATGGACGCAACCGACCACGCTTCGCTGCCCTGCGCCGCACCGGAGGCAGATCCGGCGGCGCGGGCGGCGGCGGGCTGGCGCTGGTCGAACAGCGTTTGCGCGGCGCGGGCGCTGGCGCGCAGCGAATCGAGCTGCGCGGCAAGGCCCTGCGTCATTGCTGCGGGGTGTGGGGCTGGCGGTGTCGGTGCGCCGGGGCGGGCATAGGCCGCTTCGGCGGGGCGGCGCGCCAGCGAGGGGAAATCCGAACGAGCGCCGCACCCTGCGATGAGCAGAGTCGGCAGGATGACCGGCAGCAGGGCCGGGGTCAGGCTTGCCACAGGGGCGATCCGGGGAATACGCTTTGCCATGGCCGCGCCATAGCATGGCTGGCGCAACCCGCCACTGCCGCGATGCGCGAAAGCGCGTGGACCCGCATTTTCCGGGCGCATGCGCTGTCAGGCGGCATTGACAGGCAGCGGGCCTTGGACTATCCGCGCCCTTCTTTCCGGGACCTGCGCTTTTTGCGGGGGAACGGTGTGTTGCCCGTAGTCAGCGATTCGCAGGCGTTGGGTGCCTTAATTGGAATCGCCTCGGGTAACCGCAGGCTTTTTGGAACGGATAACAGGAACCATGTTCGCAATTGTGCGCACGGGCGGCAAGCAGTATCGGGTTGCCGCCGGAGACAAGATCGCGGTCGAAAAGCTGGCTGGTGAAGCCGGTGAAACGATCACGCTGGGTGACGTTCTGCTCGCCGGCGAAGGCGATTCGCTGGCTGACGCCGCGAAGGTGACGGTTTCGGCCGAAATCATCGCCCAGGCGAAGTCGGAAAAGGTGATCGTGTTCAAGAAGCGCCGTCGCCACAACTACCGCCGCAAGAACGGGCATCGCCAGCAGCTTACCCTGCTGCGCATCCTGTCGGTCGCGTAACCAAGCTCGGAGTTATCTGAAATGGCACATAAGAAAGCAGGCGGCTCCTCGCGCAACGGTCGCGATTCGGCTGGCCGCCGCCTTGGCGTCAAGAAGTTCGGCGGTCAGGAAGTGATCGGCGGCAACATCATCATCCGCCAGCGCGGTACCCGTGTGTACCCCGGCGCGAATGTCGGCATGGGCAAGGATCACACCCTGTTCGCGCTGGCCGAAGGGCGCGTGCGCTTCCATGCTGGCAAGCTTGGCCGCAAGTACGTGTCGGTAGACATGATGGCCGAAGCGGCAGAATAACCGGATGGTCAATCAGTGGGCCATCCTGACGGGTGGCCCCGCCGGTCTTCATCGACCGGCACTTTGAGGGAGAGGGCCATGCCCGTCTCCCTTTTTTCTTGTCTCCCTCGATCCCTGCATTCGCGCTGCCGCCCGACGCAATCCAGACGCGTTCCGGCGCAAGGCGCAATACGGCTGTCACGTCAGGCGCTTAGGTGCGCCTTGGACAGGCCGTGAAAGGAGACCGAGATGTTCATTCGCAGCCAACGGCTGTTCCTGCGGCCCGGCTGGCCTGAAGACTGGGCCGAACTTTACGCACTGATCGACGATCAGGCGGTGGTTCGCAATCTGTGCCGTGCGCCCTGGCCGTATTCCCCCGACGATGCGCGCTGCTTTGCCGCCAGCAGGCAGGCGCCGCGCCACCCGCACTTCTTCGTCACGCTGCCCGGCGCCCATGGCGCGCGTCTGATCGGCTGCGTCGGCCTTGCCGATTGTGATGGCGAGACGGAAATCGGCTATTGGGTTGCCCGCCAGCACTGGGGTAACGGCTATGCCACAGAGGCGGTGCGGGCGCTGCTCACCCTCGCACGCACGCTGGGGCATCGGCGGCTGACGGCGCACCACTTCACCGACAATGCGGCATCGGCGCGGGTTCTGGCGAAGGTGGGATTTGCACCGACGGGCGAAGTCCGCCTGGTGCGCAGCGCGGCGCGCAGCGAAGCGGCGCCGGCACGCGTGCATGCGATCGACCTTGGCGCCCCGGCCGATTGCGACGGGCCGGGCGATGGCGCCGTGCGCATGGCGCGGCGGTTGCGCGCTGCCTGACGCCGGAGCGCGTCAGGCGGTGTGCACAGCGTCGGCGAAGGCGCTGTCGGCCTTGCCGATCAGTGCTCGGTCGTCATGCTGCCAGGGGTGGAAGCCCGGCTTGAAGTAGCTGAGCCAGGCCGGGAAGATGCGGCGCAGCACCCCCGGCTTGCCCAGCAGGTACTTCGCCAGCCGCCATTTCCAGCGCGCGCCGGCAAGGCCGTCCTGCTGCAACAGGTCGAGCGTATCCTCGATCCGGTGCGTGATGAAGTTCTTGCTGACGATCAGCATCATCAGCGCCTTGACCTTCCACCGCTTGAACCGGCTCCATTCGCGGGTGGCGTGCAGCCAGGTATCGTAGGCCACGCCCTTGTGCTCGATCTCCTCGATCGCGTGCCAGCGCCACATCGCGGCCGCTTCCGGGTCCGCCCCGGCAAAGTGGGCCGGGTTGGCAAGAAACTCGTGCGCAATCATCGCGGTGAAGTGTTCCAGCGCCATCGTTGCCGCAAGGTTGAGGATGACCGGCCGGTCCTTCGTCAGGGCCAGCAGTTCCTCTACCCGGCGGTCGATGCGGGCGATGTCGTACCCCGCCGATTCCGCGGCGCGGTTGAAGGCCACGTGTTCGCGCGTGTGGTTGATTTCCTGGCGGATGAAGGCACGGATTTCCGCGTCGAGCCGTGGCGGCACGCCATCGCGGTGCGCCTTGACCGCTTCGATGAAGAAGGCTTCGCCGCGCGGGAAGGTTGCCGAAAGGCTGTTGTGCCAGGCCGTGGCCACGGGATCATCGGCGAGCCACCAGCGCCCCGGCGGGGTTTCGCGCCCGAAGCGGCGGTCGCGCACGGTAATCGCCAGATCCGCAGGCGTGGGCACGTGCTTGCCGGAAACGGCGCTGCGTTCTAGGGCTGTGGCAGGGGGCATGGCGTTCATGCCGGGCAATCTAGGCGTATTAACACTAATGTCAATAAGGAAGCGCCTCTCGCCAGAGGAAAGCCGCATGGCGGCACTGGAGGCAGCGCGGGGACTGCTGGTGGAAAGCGGGCCGCAGGCGGTGACGTTGAAGGCGGTTGCCGGGCGGATCGGGCGCACCCATGCCAACCTGCTGCACCACTTCGGATCGGCGGCGGGCCTGCAAAAGGCGCTAGCGCGGCATCTGGCCGAAACGATCTGCGCCACCATCCGCGAAGCGGTGATCGCCAGCCGTTCGGGCATCGGTTCGCCGCGCGACGTGGTGGACCTGACGTTCGATGCCTTCGACCGTGAAGGCGCGGGCGCGCTGGCATCGTGGATGCTGCTTTCCGGCAACGAGGACGCGCTTGACCCCATCGTCGATACGATTCACGATCTGGTTGTCGATCTCGATCAATATGCCAGCGATACCCAGCGCGGCGCGACGCTGGCGCTGGTGCTGATGGCGCTGGGCGATGCGCTGATGGGCGGGCCGCTGGCGCTGGCGCTCGACCTGCCCCGCACTGCCGCGCGCGACCGCGCCGAGCGCATGCTGGTGGAAGGCATCCAGCCCGCGCCCGGCAGCCTTATTCCGAAGGATTGAGCGCCATCCACGCAGGCGCAAGGGTGGCGGGAATGTCCTCTGTCCGCCGGTGATCGACTGCCAGCCCCAGTGTGGGATAGGCCATGCGCTGGCGCGCCGGATCGGATTGATCGAGCGGCACCACAATCAGGCGGCGGTTTACCTTCTGCCGCCAGTTCATCCGCGCGGTATTTTCCTGCCCGACATAGCAGCCCTTGGTAAAGCTGACGCCGTTAAGCTCTGCGGCATTGCATTCCAGCCACAACAGGTCGCCCAGTTCGACCTGGCCTTCGGGCACGCCCAGCGCCAGCCGGTGCGCCAGCCACGCTGCGTCGGCGGCTGCATCGCGCGTACCGTCCGCCGGGGCGAGCCAGCGTTGGCCAAGCGCGGGAAGGCGTGGATCGGGGCTGGCCCCATCGCCCGCGCGCCAGTGCACCGCCACATCGTCGGCCCGCGCGATCATGATCTTGCGGCGCAGGCGGTACAGAGTCAGCCGCTTGGCCAGCGCATCGGCCACGCCCGATTCGCAATCAAGCAGCAGCCCGGCGTCGCCATCGGACCAGACGATGAAATCGAACAGCACCTTGCCCTGCGCGGTCAGCAGCGCGGCCCAGACCGGAAGATCCCCCGCAACATCATTGGTGACCAGCCCTTGCAGGAAGGCGCGCACGTCTTCTGCCGGGTCTTGCGGGGAAAGGCGCACAATCGCGCGGTCGAAAAGTCGGCTCATGGCTGGAAGATAGGCATTGCCGCGGCTAAGGCAAACCCATGACCGAAACGATTACGATCCGCCGCCCCGATGACTGGCATGTTCACCTGCGCGATGCAGACCTGCTGAAGGGCGTCGCCCCGCATACCGCCCGCCAGTTCGCCCGCGCCATCGTCATGCCCAACCTGTCGCCGCCGATGACCGACGTGGCCGGGGTTGCCGCCTATCGTGACCGTATCCTCACAGCCTTGCCGCCTGGCAGCGATTTTACCCCGCTGATGACCTTGTACCTGACCGATTCGACCAGCACCGACGAAGTGCGGCGCGGCTTTGCCGAAGGCGTGTTCGTGGCGGCCAAGCTCTATCCCGCGCACGCCACTACCGGATCGGCCCACGGGGTGACCGATATCGCCAATATCCGCCCCGTTCTGGAAACGATGCAGGAGATCGGCATGCCCTTGCTGATCCATGGCGAAGTGACCGACGCCCACGTCGACATCTTCGACCGCGAAGCGGTGTTCATCGAGCGCACGCTGGCACGGCTGGTGGCGGACATGCCCGCCCTGCGCATCGTGTTCGAACATATCACGACGCTTGAAGCCGCCGATTTCGTGGCCGGGGCAGGGCCGAACATCGCGGCCACGATCACCCCCCAGCACCTCCACATCAATCGCAACGCGATGCTGGTCGGCGGGATTCGCCCCCATGCCTTCTGCCTGCCAGTGGCGAAGCGCGAAAAGCACCGGCTGGCGCTGCGCAAGCTGGCGACATCGGGGTTCGAGCGGGTGTTCCTGGGGACCGATACCGCGCCCCATGCCAGGCATCTGAAAGAGGCAGCATGCGGCTGCGCGGGCATCTTCAACGCGCCGTTCGCGCTGGAAAGCTATCTCACCGTGTTCGAAGAGGAAGACGCGCTGGACCGGTTCGAGGCGTTTGCCTCGCTCAACGGCCCGGCGTTTTACCGCATGCCGGTGAACGAAGGCAGCGTGACGCTGGAAAAGGCGCCGGTCACCGTGCCCGACGTGATCGACTGCAACGGCACGCCCATCGTGCCGTTCCATGCGGGCGAAACACTGGGCTGGCGGTTCGTTTGAGCGGGTAGCCTCTGTTCAGGCCCTCGACCGCCGCAGCATGTCCCAACTGTAGAGCGCGATGGCCGCCCAGATCAGCGTGAAGCAGGCCAGACGCGCCGGATCGAGCGTTTCCCCGAACACGGTCAGGCCCAGCACGAACGAAATCGTCGGCGCAAGGAACTGGACAAACCCCAGCGTCGATAGCGGCAGGGCGCGCGCTGCCACGGCAAACAGCAGCAGTGGGACCGCCGTTGCGATCCCGGCCGAAAGCAGCAGTGCCGTGGTGGTTCCCCCGGTTGCCATCGCGCTCCCCTGCGCGGATGCTGCGGTCACTGCGATGACGATCGTGGCCGGGACGATCAGGATCAGCGTTTCGATCGTCAAACCCGGTACGGACCCCACCGGCACGCGCTTGCGCATCAGGCCGTAGAGCGCGAACGTGACGGCCAGCGAAAGCGCCACGATCAGCGTATCGAGCGCGCCCGCCAGCAGCAGCGCAATGCCCGCGCCCGCAAGCGCGACCGCTGCCCATTGCACGCGGGTCAACCGTTCGCCCAGCAAGGCGGTACCCAGCAGGACGTTGAGCAGCGGGTTGATGTAATAGCCAAGGCTGGTTGCCAGCACGTGCCCGGAATTGATCGCAATGATGAAGATCAGCCAGTTCGTGCCGATCAGCAGGGCGCTGATTACCATCTGGCGCAGGATGGCGGGACTGCGCAGCGCGGCGCGCAGTTCCGGGCCTTGCTTGCGCAGCGCGATGATCGCCAGGCACACCGGCAGCGTCAGCACAACCCGCCAGCCGACCAGTTCCAGCGGCGGCACCGCATGGAGCGCGCGGAAATAGAGCGGCAGCAGCCCCCAGGCGACATAGGCGCCGACAGCGGCTGTCAGCCCGCGCTTGAGCGTACCATGAGGCGGAGGGCTGGACGGTGGCATCCCTTGCGCTCTGGCAGGATCGCGGGCGCAGGCCAAGTTCCTATTGCGGGTGCCACCCTGTCGCCGGGCGCCGAAAGCGTGCGCTTTGCCGCTTCCTGCCATCGGTTTGTCGCAATCGCCGATTCTGACGGCGCGGTTGCGGACCGTTCAGGTTGCGAGGCGTAAACATGAACCAACACAGATTGCGGCGCGGTAGGCCATCCTGTCGACCCGTCGATTGCAGTTCAGGAGAACGACCATGGTCAATTTCAGGACTTTCGCACTGGCCCTTGTCGCGGCATCGGCGGTGGGCATTGCCATGCCGGCGATGGCGGCATCGCTTCCGCAGGCCCATGTTTCCACCGCTGTCGGGATGAGCGGTGACGGGCTTGGCGAGGCAGGCTGGAACCACGGCCGCGATCGCCGTGAATGGCGCGATGATCGCTACAACGACCGTGGCTATGGCCGCGGATACTATCGCGGCAACGATCGCCGTTATTACGGTGAACCGGTCTATCGCAACACCCGCGCGTGGCGCGGCGACGATGGACGTTATTACTGCCGCCGTTCCAACGGCACCACGGGCCTGCTGATTGGCGGCGCGGCGGGTGCGCTGCTGGGCCGCGAAGTGGCGGGCGATTACGGTGACCGTACGCTTGGTGCCGTGCTCGGCGCTGCGGGCGGTGCCTTGCTGGGCCGTGAAGTCGACCGGGGCGGATCGCGCTGCCGCTGATGCGCGGCGCGCCAGCGTTGGCGGTTGCTGTGTGCTGGCGCGGTGCTACGGAATCAATTCCGTTGAAAAGGCGGTCCCATCCGCTAAACACCGCGCCAGACAAACGCTAGCAATCATCAACCGCATTTCCCGAAAGCGCAGCCTTGGCTCTTCGTCCCGACCGTTCGACTTCCCGTTCCGTCCAGCCCGCCGGGCAGGCCGCGCCGCAAGGCGATGCCTTCCTGCGCGAAGTGGACGATGCGCTGCGCGAAGATCAGGTCTACGGCGCGATCAGGAAGTATGGCAAACCTGTGGGCGCGGCGATCATTGCCGGGCTGATCGCGCTGGCCGGGTGGTTGTGGTACGACAACCACGTCCAGACCATCGCCGGGGAGCAGGGTGAGGCGCTGACCAAGGCGCTCGACCAGCTCGATGCCCGCAACTTCAAGGCCGCGACCGACGAGATCGCGCCGCTGGCCAAGGACGGTAACGCCGGATACGCCACCTCTGCCAGACTGCTCGAAGCCGCGATGCTGGCCGAACAGGGCAAGGCGCAGGAAGCCGCAAAGATTTTCGCCAGGGTTGCCGCCGACGACGATGCACCGCAGCCGATGCGCGATCTGGCGACGGTGCGCGAAGTCGCGCTGACCTTTGGCACGATTGGTCCCGACAAGGTGATTGCGCGGCTCAAGCCGCTGGCCGTTCCCGGAAATCCGTGGTTCGGCAGCGCCGGGGAACTTGTCGGCATTGCATACCTGCAGCAGGGCAAGAACGAACTGGCGGGGGCGCTGTTCGGCTCCATTGCCAAGGACAAGGATGTGCCGGATTCGATGGCCCGCCGTGCCCGCCAGATGGCGGGGCTGCTGGGGGTCGATGCGGTCGAAGACCCGGACAAGGCGGCGCTGCGCGCGCCGGTGCAATGATCAAGGATTGCCAGAGATGATGCCGAAACCTTCTGTCCGCCATGCCGCGCTTTCGGCCATGCTGGTTCTTTCCCTGGGCCTTGGCGGGTGCGGCGTGTTCGGCGGCAAGGGCAAGGTCAAGACCACGCCAACCGTCGGCCAGCGTGTGGCGATCCTTTCCAAGATCGAAGCAGGCACCAAGGTCGACGATTCGATTTCGCTGACCAGCGTTGTCCTGCCCGCGCCCGAAGTGAATGCCGATTTTCCGCAAGGCGGCGGCAATGCCAGCAAATCCTACGGCCATGCGGCGCTGGCCGATGCGCCGCGCCGCGTGTGGACCGCCAGCATCGCCGGGTCGTCGAAGAAGGAACGGCTTGCCGCCTCTCCGGTGATCGGCGGCGGGCGGCTGTTCGCCATGGATACCAACGGTACGGTTCATGCCATGGATGCCGCAACCGGCCGCCGCATCTGGGAAACCGCGGTAAAGGCGGAAAAGAAGAACGCCAACTCCACCTTCGGTGGCGGCGCTTCGATCGATGACGGCGTGGTCTACGTGACCAACGGCGTTGGCGAAGTGGCTGCGCTCGATGCCGGGAACGGTGCGATCAAGTGGCGGGTGAAGCCGGCCGGGCCGCTGCGCGGTTCGCCGACCGTGGCCTTCGGCCAGGTTCTGGTGATGACGCAGGACAACCAGATCCTTGCGCTCAATGCCGACGATGGCGCGGTATTGTGGAACGAGAACGCATCGGTCGGGCAGACCAACGTGTTCGGCGTGGCCTCGCCCGCGGCCGGGCAGGGGACGATCGTTGCCGGGTATTCTTCGGGCGAACTGGTTGCCTACCGCTATGAAAACGGCCGCCAGCTCTGGGCCGATGCGCTGGCGCGCACCAGCATCGCCACCAGCGTTTCGACCCTGACCGACATCGACGCCGACCCGATCATCGAACGCGGCCGGGTCTATGCGCTGGGGCAGGGCGGGCGCATGGCGGCCTATGAACTGGTGACCGGCCAGCGCATCTGGGAACTGAACCTTGCAGGCATTTCCACCCCGGCGATCGCGGGCGACTGGATCTTCACGCTGACCGATGAAGCCAAGCTGCTGTGCATCGCCAAGGCCAACGGCAAGGTCCGCTGGATGACTCCGCTGGCGCGTTACCGCAACGAAAAGAAGAAGAAGAACCCGATCCAGTGGACCGGCCCGGTGCTGGCGGGCAACCGCCTGTGGATGGCCAATTCGCGTGGCGAAATCATGGTCGGATCGGTGACCGATGGCACCGTCAGCCCGTTTGCCAAGCTGGGATCGGGTGTCTCGCTCGCCCCGGTCATTGCCAACCAGACGCTCTATTTCCTTGACGATGGCGGGAAAATCACCGCCTTTAGGTGATGCAAACCGTTTCCTAACCCTTGTCGCTTAGGGACGGGTGCATGAGCACGCGCCCTTCTCCTCCGCCGTCGGATGTTTCGGCGGGCGTCGGTCTTGCCGGGTTGGCGGGGTTGGCGCTGTGGGTTCTGGTCTGCCGTTTCTGGCCACAGATCGCAGACGCGCTGGCCCTGCCCGGACCGCGCCTGACGATGAACGGGCCGAACGCCGCCATGGCGGGCTTGCTGTTCTCAGGCGCGGGTATGGTCGGCTGGTCGGTGCTGGTCGACAAGGTGCACTTGCGCCCCTCCACCGGCATAGACTGGTCCGCGCCGCGCCCGCTGCGCGATGTGCTCGACATCTCGATGACCAAGATCGCCGGGCTGTGGGCCACCTGGGCGATCATCGGCTTCGTCTATTGCATCGCGCGCTGGTACTGGCGCGGGCAATATGTGTTTGCGATGGAGGTGCTCGAAGGTGCGGCGCCATTCCTGTTCGCGGGCGCGGTGCCTTATGTCCTGTGGCTCGACCGGGTGCTGGTGAACCCGCGCGATGGCGCGTGGCATTTCGGTGCGATGCTGATCGGGCGCGAAGCGTGGGAGCCGGACGAAGTGCGCCGCCACTGGCTGGCGTGGCTGGTCAAGGGCTTCTTCTGCGCCTTCATGATCTCGATCGTCCCCGGCGGCTTTGGTGCGGTTGTGGGGTTTGACTGGAACGGTGCGCTGGGCGATCCCGTCGCGCTGGCCACGCTGCTGATCGAAACGATGTTCATGGTCGATGTGCAGATCGCCATGGTCGGCTACCTCGTGACGATGAAGCCGCTGGATGCGCAGATCCGGTCGGCTAACCCGCATCTGTCGGCCTGGGTGGCGGCGCTGATGTGCTATCCGCCGTTTATCCTGATGGGCGGCGGTGATGTGCTGGACTACCGCCAGGGCGGCGCGGAATGGCCGTTCTGGTTGCAGGGGCATGACGTGTTGCTGTGGCTGTGGGCAGGGGCGCTGGTGTTCCTGACCGGCATCTATGCCTGGGCGACGGTGGCATTTGGCCTGCGCTTTTCCAATCTGACCTATCGCGGCGTGCTGACCAACGGGCCTTACGCCTTCACCCGCCACCCCGCCTACCTGTCAAAGAACGCCTACTGGTGGCTGGCGTCGCTGCCGTTCCTTGCCGCCAGCGGTTCCATGGTCGATGCGATCCGCAATACGGTGATCCTGGCGCTGGTCAGCGGTGTCTATTTCTGGCGGGCGAAGACCGAAGAACGCCACTTGCTGGCCGAAGACGCCAAGTACCGGGAATACCACGCGTGGATGGCGCAGCACGGTCCGATCACCCGGCCCCTGCGCCGCCTGCTGGCCGCGATCACCCCCCGGCCACCTGAGGTTCAGCCCGCGGAATAGGGTTCAGACGGCGAGGCCGCTGTCAGAAGCTCTTTTCGCCGTAGATGCGCGAAAGATCGCCGCCCCATGCGCCGTGATAGAGATCGAGCAGCCGCTCTGCCGGTGTCTTGCCGGTGGCGATGATTTCATCCAGCGGCTGGAGATAGCCGGTTTCGTTGTCACCCGCCTCGTTCAGCCGCGCGCGCGCGGAAAGACCGCCGCGGGCGATATCGAGCACGCGCGGGGCAATATCGCGCAAGGTGCCGCCGCCGGGCAGCGGGGCGTTCAGGCCCAGCCGTGGCACTTCGGCGCGCAGCCGTTCGCGCCCGTCCATGTCCCAGTCCCGGACCAGATCCCACGCCGCATCGAGCGCGCCCTGATCGTAAAGCAGCCCCACCCACAGTGCGGGCAGCGCGCAGATACGGTTCCACGGCCCACCATCGGCGCCGCGCATTTCAAGGAACGACTTGAGCCTTACTTCGGGGAACGCGGTGGACAGGTGATCGACCCAGTCCGACGCGCGCGGCCGCTCACCGGGCAGCGCGGGCAGTTCGCCTTTCAGGAAATCGCGGAACGACTGGCCCGATGCGTCGATGTACCGGCCATCGCGGAACACGAAATACATCGGCACGTCGAGCATGTAGTCGACATAGCGTTCGTATCCGAAGCCATCTTCGAACACGAACGACAGCATCCCGGTGCGTGCGGGGTCGGTATCGGTCCAGATATGGCTGCGGTAGGACAGGAACCCGTTGGGCTTGCCTTCAAGGAACGGCGAATTGGCGAACAGCGCCGTCGCCAGCGGTTGCAATGCCAGCGACACGCGGAACTTCTTCACCATGTCCGCCTCGCTCGCGTAATCGAGGTTGGTCTGGATGGTGCAGGTGCGCAGCATCATGTCCAGCCCCATCGAGCCGACGCGCGGCATGTGCCGCAGCATGATGTCATAACGCCCCTTGGGCATGATCGGCAGTTCTTCGCGCGTCTTGTCCGGCCACAGGCCCAGCCCAAGATAGCCCAGACCCAGCGTGTCGCCGATGGTCTTGACCTGCACCAGATGGCGCCCGGTTTCGGCGCAGGTCTGGTGGAGATTTTCCAGCGGCGCGCCGGACAGTTCAAGCTGGCCTGCCGGTTCCAGGCTGACCGTGCCATCCGGCCCGCTCATGGCAATGACATTGCCGCCTTCCATCACCGGGGACCAGCCGTGATCGGTCAGCGCCAGCAGCAGATCGCGGATACCGCCCGGTTCCGCATAGGACGGGGCGCGGCGATCGGCGGTGCGATAGACGAACTTTTCGTGTTCGGTGCCGATCCGCCAGCGTTCGGCGGGTTTTTCACCCTGCTCCATCGGCGCCACGAGCATGTCGCGGTTTTCGATGATAGGATCGTTGCGATCTGAAACTTGCCGCGTGCTCATGGCGCTTCCGTTAATGCGCCAGAGCCTGTTGCGCCAGCCAAATCAGCACGCGTCAGATCGCGGGACCAGACCAGTCGCCGCATAGCCCCATCCACAGTCCCAACCCGGCCAGCGCGGCGGTTTCCGCCCGCAGGATGCGCGGGCCGAGCGTTACCGCGATGGCGGCGGGATGGGCGCGGATGGCGGCGCGTTCGGCATCGTCAAATCCGCCTTCCGGCCCGATCAGCAGGGCGGCCGGGCCGCGCTGGCGGGCAAAGGCGTGCCCCGCCGGTTCGCCGCCGTTTTCATCGGCAAAGAACAGCGTCCGCTCTGGCGGCCAGTCGCGGAGCAGATGGTCCAGTCGAATCGCCTCGGCGATCGCGGGCAGGGCGGTGCGGGCGCATTGCTCTGCGGCTTCGGTCACGATCGTCGCGGCGCGTTCGGGGTTCAGCTTGTCGGCCACGCAGCGCCGCGTCACGACCGGGACGATTCGCGCCGCGCCAAGTTCGGTTGCCTTTTCCAGAACCAGATCGAAGTTGGGCTTCTTGATCAGCGCGGCGCACAACCAGAAATCCGGCACGCTCTCGCGCGGGCGGGTCCGCCGTTCAACCTCGACCACGATCGCGCGCCGCCCGGCTTCGACTACCCGCGCCAGCCATTCGCCCGTGGCATTGTCGCACAGCATCACGGCATCGCCCGGCGCCACGCGCATGACCTTGCCCAGGTAATGCGCCTGCCCGCCATCAAGCGACAGCCGCGCGCCTTCGTCCAGCGGGTGGGCGACAAACAGGCGCGGCGCGCTCTTGGGAGGCCAGGCAGGGGTGGCGGGCATGATTTCGGCCCTAGCGGATTTCGCATGGCGCGGTAAGGCTTTGCGCCATGACCGATGTTGCCCCTGCCGAAATTGTCCCGGACAGCGAACACCGCGGGCTGGTCGCGCGGTTGCCGCAACCATGGCGCAATCTGGCGCTGCTGGCGCGCTTCGACCGGCCAATCGGCTGGTGGCTACTGTTCTGGCCCTGCGCGTGGGGGGCTTTGCTGGCGGGCGGGGCGAACAGGCCGGGCCTGATCGCATGGCTGCTGCTGGGCGCTATCGTCATGCGCGGGGCGGGGTGCGTCTACAACGATATCGTCGATGCCGATCTTGACCGGCAAGTGGCGCGCACCGCCGCGCGGCCTGTCGCCAGTGGCGCGGTGCGCAAGCGCGATGCGTGGATGTGGTTGCTTGCGCTGTCGCTCATCGGTCTGGTCGTGCTGCTGCAATTGCGCTGGCAGGCGCAGCTCGTGGCGCTGGGCAGCCTCGCCTTCGTTGCCGCCTATCCTTTCATGAAGCGGGTAACCTGGTGGCCGCAAGCGTGGCTGGGTATCGTGTTTTCGTGGGGCGCGCCGACCGCGTGGATCGCCGTTTCCAGCACCAACCTTGCAGCAATGGCTGCTCTCTATGGCGGGGCGATCTGCTGGGTGATCGGTTACGATACGATCTATGCCTTGCAGGATCGGGAAGACGACGCGCTGATCGGCATCCGCTCTTCGGCACGCGCCATGGGACGGAAAGTGCGCGGCGGGGTGTTGGCGTTCTATGCTGCAGCCGTGGCGTTGTGGGCCTGCGCCTTCTGGCTGGTGCGGCCCGATCCGCTGGTGCTGGTCGCGCTGGTCCCGGTCGCGGCCCATCTGGGGTGGCAGGTGCTGACGCTCAGGGTGGACGATGGCCGCGATCCGCTGGCCAAGTTCCGGGCCAACCGCTTTGCCGGACTGCTGATGGCCGCGGCATGCCTTGTTGCGGGCAACGCCGGGGCCGGGTGAGGGGCGAGCCGCCCGCAAACCTGCCAAAGTGGCGGCATTTCGGCTTGTCTGCGACTGACCTAAAGTTAACCTCAGGTATGTGCAATGAACAAGAACCAGGGGCGTGACACGCGACGATCTGATCCCGATCGGCACGCTTTCGCGGCGCACCGGCCTCGCCGTTTCCGCGATCCGGTATTACGAGGAGCGCGGCCTGATAACGTCCGTGCGCACGGCGGGAAACCAGCGCCGTTTCCTGCGGTCGGATATCCGGCGGCTGGGTTTTGTACAGATTGCCCAGAAGCTTGGGCTTGGTCTTTCCGACATCGAACGTGAACTGGCCACCTTGCCGCAAGGGCGCGCACCAACGGTGATGGACTGGCAAAGGGTCAGCCGGTCGATGCGCAAGGACATCGACAGCCGCATCCAGTTGCTGACGCGCACCCGCAACAAGCTGGACGAATGCATCGGCTGCGGTTGCCTGAGCCTTGACCGGTGCCAGCTTTACAACAAGGAAGACCGCGCCAGCGCGGCGGGCACCGGCCCGCGCTTCGTGCTGGACTAGGCGTTTGCGGCCTAACCCGCCGCTTCCAGCAATTCCACTGCCCCGCCAAGGTCCACGCTGACAAGGCGCGAGACGCCGCGTTCGACCATGGTTACCCCGAACAGGCGGTGCATCCGGCTCATCGTCACGGCGTTGTGTGTCACGATAAGGTAGCGGGTGGAGGTTTCCGCCACCATCGCGTCGAGCAGGTCGCAGAAGCGTTCGATGTTGGCATCGTCGAGCGGTGCGTCCACTTCGTCGAGCACGCAGATCGGCGCCGGATTGGTCAGGAACAGTGCAAAGATCAGCGCGATGGCGGTCAGCGCCTGTTCGCCGCCGGACAGAAGCGTGAGCGATTGCAGCCGCTTGCCGGGCGGTTGTGCGAAGATTTCGAGGCCAGCCTCCAGCGGATCGTCGCTGTCGACGAGCGCCAGATGCGCTTCCCCGCCGCCGAACAGGCGCGTGAACAGCCGCTGGAAATGCCCGTCCACGGCGGTAAATGCGGCGCGCAGGCGTTCGCGCCCTTCGCGGTTGAGGTTGCCGATGGAGCCGCGCAGGCGGTTGACCGCCTCGGTCAATTCGGCCTGTTCGGCCACGCTGGTGCCATGGCGGGCTTCGGCCTCGGCCAGTTCTTCGGCGGCAACGAGGTTGACCGGGCCGATGCGTTCGCGTTCCGCCACCAGCCGGTCCATCGCCGCCGCTTCCGCGCTGGCACTGGCGACATCGGCCGAAGCAAAGGCAAAGCGTTCGGGCAGAAGCGGCGGCGGGCACTGGAACCTTTCGCCTGATATTCCAGCCATTTCCTGCCGGCGTGCGGCTTCGTTCTCTGCGCGGGCGAGCGCCCCGGCGCGGGCCTCGCGGGCGCTGGCAAGGGCCTCGTTCACCGATGCCAGCGCGCCGTCTGCAGCCCTGGCGGCGGCTTCGGCCTGGGCCAGCGCGGTTTCGGCTGCGGCAAGATCGATGGCGATGCGCGCGCGGATGGCATCGCCCTGTTCGATTTCCGTGACAAGGCCGGGCGCGCGGGCGGCGGAAATGGCGTGTTCGGCCTCCAGTTCCTCGCGCCGTCCAGCCATGTCGGCAAGGCGTTTGGCGGCATCGCCTGCCCGTGCCTGCCACGCGCGAATGTCGCCCTTCAATCCGCCAAGTCGTTCTTTTCCAACGGCAATATCCTGATCGAGCGCGGCAGCGGCGGCCATCGCGGCTTGCAGCGCGGTGCGGGCTGCATCGTTGCGCTCGCGCGCGGCGTCAACGGCGGCGCGTCCGCTGGCGGGATCGGGCAGTTCGTTGCGGCGTGCCTCGGCGGCGGCAAGTTCGGCCTCTGCGCCGCTGCGCTGTTCGGCCAGGTCGCGGTGCGCGCGGGCGATTTCGGCGCGGCGCTGTTCAAGGCGCGTGGCGGCGGCCTGTGCGGCGTCGAGCGCGCGCAAGGCGCCGCGTTCGGCATCGGCGGCGGTCGAAAGGGCCTTTTCGGTGGCTAAGAGCTGTTCCTGAACGACACCTAACGTGACATTGGCGTCCCCCAACGCCGCCTGCGCGGTGTCTACGGCGGCCTTGAGGGCGGGCAGGCGGGCAGTCAGTTCATCCAGCCGGTTTTCCGCTTCGAGCCGCGCCGCTTCGGCTGCGCCTTCGCCCTGCGCCACGAACCCGTCCCAGCGCCGCAGGCGCCCCGCGTGCGTCACCAGCCACTCTCCGGGGGCGAGCGTCTGGCCGCTATCCTTGGCGGCGACGCGGACCAGCGCGAGGCGGGCGGAAAGTTCGGGCGGGCACTGCGGCACATGGTGGGCCAGCGCATCGGGGAGTGGCGGCGGCGGGGTGCTGCCGGTCCAGAAGCGGCCATCGGCACCGTGGGGCGCGGGGCCGACCGGCGCGGCGGCATCGCGGCCCAGCACTGCGGCGAGCGCGCGTTCGAACCCCGGCGCGGCGCGTGTGCCGGACAGGGCCGATGCGCCCCGCCCCCTGGTGCTGGCGGCCTTTTCGCGCGCGGCCTTGTCACGGGCGAGGGCGTCGGCCTCGCGCTCTACCCCCGCCAGATCCGCGCGCGCCTGTGCCAGAGCGTTGGCGGCGGCATCGCGCCGGGCGGAAAGCTCTTCGCGCCGGGCGGTATGGGCGCGGCGTTCGGCCTCTGCCGTGGCGATGGCATCGGTAGCGGCGTTGCGGCGCGCTTCGGCCTGGGCGATCTGTTCCGCCGGATCGGCTTCACGGGCGAGTGCGTCGGTCTGGTCCCTGAGCCGGGCGGCATCGCCTTCGAGCCGGGCCAGCCGCTGGCGGGCGGCGGCGATTGCGGCTTCGGCCACGCGCCATTCGGCATCGGTTCCGGCCTGTTCGGCAACCTGCCGGGCCAGCGCGAGTTCCGCACCACGGGCGGCGCGATCGGCATCGTCGGCGGCGCGGGCAAGTGCCGGGCGGCGCGCTTCGTCGGCAGCCAGCGCGGCATCGGCGGCGGCACATTCGGTTTCGAGGCGGGCCATGGCGGCGGCAGCGTCTTCGGTCAGCCGGTCGGCGCTGACGCGGTCCTGCTCAATCCGGGCGAGCTGGCGTTCGATGTCGGCGATGCGCTGCTGCGCCGCTTCAAGCTGCGCGCCAAGCGAGGCCATGCGCTGGCCGTGCGCCGAAGCATCCTGCCGCCGGTCGAACAGGTCGTCTCGCGCGCTCGCCAGCGCGGCAGCGGCGCTGTGCTGCGCGTCTTGTGCGGCGGCGGCCTGTTGCTGAGCCTGCGCCACGGCGGCTTCGGCGGCGCTGGCCTGCGCCTGCGCCGCATCGGCAGCGGCGGCGGCATCGCGCCAGCGGGCAAAGACCAGCCGCGCTTCGGCCAGCCGGATCTTTTCGCTGACCGCCTTGTAGCGATCGGCCGCGCGCGCCTGGCGGCGCAAGGTGGCGATCTGCCCTTCCAGCCCGGACAGCAGATCGACCAGCCGGGAAAGGTTGGTCTCGGTGGCCCGCAGTTTCTGTTCGGCATCGCGGCGGCGCACGTGCAGCCCGGCAATGCCCGCCGCTTCTTCCAGCATCATGCGGCGTTCGGCGGGCTTTGCGGCGATCACAGCGGCGATGCGACCCTGGCTGACCAGTGCCGGGCTGTGCGCGCCGGTGGCGGCATCGGCAAAGACCAGCGCCACGTCCTTGGCCCGCACATCGCGCCCGTTGACGCGATAGGCGCTGCCCGCGCCGCGTTCGATCCGCCGCACCACTTCCAGTTCCCCGCCATACGGGCCGGAAGGGTCGGTCTGCGCGGTCAGCATCACTTCGGCAAAGGCGCGGGCCGGGCGCGAAGCGGTGCCCGCGAAGATCACGTCTTCCATCCCGCCGCCGCGCATCGACCGGGCCGAACTTTCGCCCATGACCCAGCGGATCGCTTCAAGCAGGTTGGATTTGCCGCACCCGTTGGGACCGACCACTCCGGTCAGCCCCGGTTCGATGCGCAGTTCGGCAGGTTCGACAAAGCTCTTGAAACCGGACAGCTTCAAGCGCCTGATCTGCATGCCCCGCGCCTTTCCCGCCGCGCCCTAGCGAGCGCCTGCCTTTTGCAGCAGGGGTTCCAGTTCGGCCCAGGTGGCGATCCCGGTCTTGCTGCCGTTGAGGAAGATCGTGGGCGTGCCGGTGATATCGAAGGTCTTGGCCCACTCTTCGTTGCGCGTGGCCAGCTTGGTGGCCCTGGCGGTATCGGCAAGGCAGGTTGCACCCTGCGCTGCGGCCACCCCGCGCGAGGCGAAGAACTCTGTCATGCCCGATGCCTGCGCAATCCCGGAAAAGCGTTGTTCCGGTGGCAGGTTGGAAATCTGCTGCACGGCCGCTTCGTTCTTCTGGAGATTGCCGAACATCGTCGGCTGCCAGGCGAAGAACTGTTCGGCCAGCGGGATCGTCGATTCCGGCGCGCCGCACGTGGCGAGCAGGACGGCGGGCATGTCCAGCGCGTTGAGCAGGAACAGGCGCAGTTCATAGCTGACCCGACCGGTCGCCACATAATCGTCGCGCAGGCTGGCAAAGCCTTTTTCCGAAAACTCCGCGCAGTGCGAACAGGACAGCGCGCCGAACTCCATCACCTTGATCGGGGCATCGGGGTTGCCCATCACATAGCCGCCATCGGCCGACATGCTGAAGGTTTCGGTCCAGGGCTTGCCCGCCGGGGCCGGCACCTTGGGCAGGGGTTCGGCGCTGGCCACTTCGCCCGATGCGGCATCGCCCTTTTCCCCGCACCCGGCAAGGCCCAGCGCCAGCGGCAGGGCGGACAGCGCCAGAAGAGACGATCGGACAGCGCGGGCAAATGGCATTGGCGGGGGAATCCCTTGTTGTGGCGTGGCCGGACGCTAGCCCATTGTTACCGGGGTTTGAAGGGGCTGACCGGCGCGGCTGTGGATGGCTGGCCTACTTCGTGCGGACCAGCAATTGCGGGCGCAGCGATTGCCAGTCGTGGGTTCCGGCCAGCAGCACATCGTCCAGCATGAAGCTTGGCGTGCCGGGAACGCCCAGCTTTTCAACCGCGGTATCGGTGGCGGCGGCCAGACGGTTCGCCAGCGCCTCGTTCGCCAGACAGCGGTCCATGGTGGCCCGGTCCATCCCGCGCGAAGCCATGAAATCATACAGCTTCAGGTCGCTGGCGATGGCGCGGGTGCGGCTGGCGAACGGCCCGGTGGTCCAGCGTTGCTGCTGCGCCGGGCTGACGGCAGAGAGCGGCGCGGTCCATTTGGACTGGTTGCGCATGAAGGCGGTGTGCAGCGCGAAAAAACGGATCGGCGTGGCGCAGTTGGTAATCAGCGCCACGGTCATGTCCACGGGATCGCGCACGAAATTGCGCACTTCGACCGCGCCCTTGCCAGTGGCGATCATGCCCAGCTTGAGTTCGCCTTCGGACTGCGTTTCGAACGTGGCGCAATGCGGGCAGGTATAGCTGACGAACTGTACCAGCCGCACCGGCGCCGCCGGATTGCCCAGCACGTGGTTGCCTTGCGGGGTGACCGAAGCCGTGTTGAGCCAGTTGCCCCGCGCGGCGGGCCTGGCAGGTCCGGCGGCCTGGCCGGTGCCGGCCAGCGTCAGCGCCGCGCCCAGCGCCACGATTCCTACGGCCAGCGCCCTGGTCGCCGTGGCAAGCGATGTGCGATTCATCAGTTCCTGTTCCCCTTGGCCGCGCTGTCGAGACTGCGGGCGAGCGATTCAAGTACGGTGCGCAGTTCAGGATCGCCGATATCGCGCAACGAATCCCCCAGTTCCAGCGGAATCGGCTTGAGCGAAGGCGGCGCGGTGCGCGCCGGTTCCCTGGCCGGTGGCGCCTGAACCACGCCTTGCCGGATCTTGACCCGCGCCACCGCGCGATACCCGAAGAACCGGTTCACCCGGTCCATGATTTCGGGGATCACATGCTGGATGATCGTGGCGTGGGCCGGGGTCACCACCAGTTGCAGGATGCCGTCGGCCTTTTCGCCGGGGGGGAAGCGGATCGATTCGGGCACGCAATGGCGGGCATTGCGTTCGCCCACGATTTCCGGCCAGCGGGTGACCACGCTGGACTGGACAAAGCCGAAGCGGCGGAACGCGGTGCGCCCGATTGCGGGCATGAGATCGGCGATCTGGCGCGCCTCGCCCCCGCGCGGGCGTTCATAAGGCTTGCCCGCGGGCGCCTTCGCGCTTGTACCGCGCGTGGTGGCGGTCCTGGCCGGTTTGCGTTTCGCGGCGTCCGAAGGGGTGCTTTCCATCTTGCCTGTCGCCATGCCATAGCAACGCGATGCAGGCCAGAGCGGACGCCAATCCTATTTCCGATCCGGCGCGGATCGCCGGCACCTTGCTGGACTGGTACGATGCCCATGCCCGCCGCCTGCCGTGGCGCGCCCTGCCGGGGGATGCGCCGCCCGACCCCTACCGCGTGTGGCTGTCCGAAGTGATGCTGCAACAGACCACGGTGGCGGCGGTCGGCCCCTATTTTGAAAGGTTCACGCAGACCTGGCCCACGGTTGCGGCGCTGGCGGCGGCGGACGATGCCGATGTGATGGCAGCGTGGGCAGGGCTTGGCTATTATGCCCGCGCCCGCAATCTGCTGGCCTGCGCGCGCGCGGTGGCGGCCATGGGCGGGCGGTTTCCCGATACAGAAGCGGCGTTGCGCCAGTTGCCGGGGCTGGGCGAATATACTGCGGCGGCGGTGGCGGCGATTGCGTTCGGCCAGCGCGCGGTGGTGGTCGATGCCAACGTGGAACGCGTCGTCGCGCGGGTGTTTGCCATTGCCGATCCGCTGCCGGGGGCAAAGGCCGCAGTGCGCTTTGCCGCCGGGCAGATCACTCCCGATGTCCGCGCCGGGGATTTTGCCCAGGCGATGATGGATCTTGGCGCGACGGTGTGCACGGTGCGCAGCCCGCGCTGCATGATCTGCCCCTTGCGCGCCGCTTGCCGGGGCCATGCCGCCGGCGCGCCCGAACGCCTGCCGGTAAAGGCCGCAAAGAAGGCGCGTCCGGTGCGGCAAGGCCATGCGTTCTGGATCGAACACGAAGGGCAGGTGCTGCTGGTACGCCGTCCGGGGCGGGGCATGCTGGGCGGGATGCGCGCCTTGCCGGACGATGGCTGGTCGGCGCGGGCCGATGGTGCGGGTGCCCTCGATGCGGCGGGGCAGGCGGGCGGGCTGGTGCGGCATACCTTCAGCCACTTCGATCTGGAATTGCATGTGCGGCTATGCACCCCTTCGGAAATCGCTACCCTGCCCGATGGCGAGTGGTGGCCGGTGGCCGATATCGAGGCGGCGGGCCTGCCCACCGTATTTGCAAAGGCGGCCCGCATGGCCGTGGCCGGGAAGAAGGTGTGATGGGCATGCAGCAGCCCCTGATGACGCGGCGCGCGATGATCGGTGCACTGGGGATCGGTGCGGCAGGGCGATTGAGCGGTCTTGCCGCGGCGTCGTTTGCCTTGCCGCGCATGGCGTGGGCCAGTGCGGCGGCGCAGGGGCGCTATGCCCATGTCACGCAGATGATCGAAGGCTATGTCGGGTCGGGCAAGCTGCCGGGGATGATCGCCGCGCTGGGTTGGGGCACCGATGCCCCGCCCGACCATATCGCGCGCGGGGCGCTGGCGCGGGGTGAAAATGCGCCGCCGATGGCCATGGACACGCTGTTCCGCATCTATTCGATGACCAAGCCGATCACCGGCATGGCGGCAATGATGCTGGTGGACGAAGGCAAGCTGCGGCTGGACCAGCCCGTGGCCGATCTGATCCCCGCCTATGCCACCATGAAGGTGCAGGCCGTGCCCGATGGTTCGATCACCGATCTGCGCCCGGCGCGCACGCTGATTACCGTGCGCCACCTGCTTACCCACACATCGGGCCTTGGCTATTCGATCATCCAGCGCGGGCCGATCAAGGATGCGTTTGTCCGCGCGGGGCTGGTGCCGGGGCAGTACAGCCGGTTCACCTTGCCGGGGATCGACCCGTTCGAGCCGATCCATGGTCTTGCCCGCTTTGCCGAAGTGCTGGCCACGATGCCGCTGGTCTACGAACCGGGAACGGTGTGGAGCTATTCGGTCGGGCTGGATCTGCTGGGCCGGCTGATCGAAATCGTTTCGGGTCAGCCGTTCGACCGTTTTCTCGAAGAGCGGCTGTTCCGCCCGTGCGGCATGGCCTCGACCGGGTTCTTCGTGCCCAGGGGCGAAGCGGCCCGTCTTGCCAGCAATTATGCGGTGCTGGGCGGCATGCTGGTGCCGATTGATCCGGGCCATTCGTCGATTTTCCTCGATCCGCCGCCAAGCCCGTTCGGCGGGGCCGGGCTGGTATCCACCCCGCGCGACTACGACCGCTTCCTGCGCATGCTGCTGGGGCGTGGGCGGATCGACGGGCGTCAGGTGATGAGCGAGGCGGCAGTGCTGATGGGCACCAGCAATCTCCTGCCCGAAGGCGCGGATACCACGCGCTCGTTCATCCGGGGCAACGGTTTTGGCGCGGGCGGGTCGGTGGGGCTGGGCGAAGATGCCGGAACCTTCGGCTGGGCCGGGGCGGCGGGAACGGTCGGTTTCATCAATGCGCGCGTGGGGCTTCGCGCCGGGCTGTATACGCAGTACATGCCCGCCGAAGCCTATGCGGTGCATACGGAGTTTCCCAAGGCCGTGCGGGCCGATGTCATGGCTGGAAAGGTCGCTGCGTGATGGATACTGCAATTGCCTTTGCCGGTTCGGGGCTGGACCGCGCCGATCATGTGCGCGCCGATCCCGATCGGCTTGCGGCGCTGATGAACTGGCGCGCGCGCCTGCTCAAGCTGGACGGGATCGACCCGGTGATTGCGCCGGAAGGCACGCTGGAATGGGGCAGTCTGGCCGATGCCGACCCGGAAGCGGAACTGGTGTTCCTTGGCCTGATGGCGGACGGGCGCGCCTGCTTTGCGCAAGTGACGCCCGCCATCATCGGCAGCGTCGCCCCTGCCAACCCGCGCCTGTGGGCCGCAATGGGCACCCTGCCGCCAGAGGATCTGGCGATCTATGGCGGCGCGCGCAGCCTTGTGGACTGGCACGCCCGGCACCGCTTCTGCGCCCGCTGCGGCGCGCCGACTCGCCTCGCCAAGGGCGGCTGGCAGCGCACCTGCACCAGCGAAGCGTGCAAGGGCGAACATTTTCCGCGCGTCGATCCGGTCACCATCATGACCGTGGAATGCGAAGGCGAACTGCTGCTGGGCCGCCAGCCGCGCTTTCCGCCGCGCCGCTATTCGGCGCTTGCCGGGTTCGTCGAACCGGGCGAAAGCCTTGAAGAAGCCGTGCGCCGCGAAGTGCTGGAAGAAGCGGGCGTGCGGGTCAACACGGTGCGGTACGTCGCCAGCCAGCCCTGGCCGTTCCCGTCGTCGATCATGATCGCCTGCCACGCCTTTGCCGAAGACAAGGACATCGTCATCGACACCACCGAACTGGACGATGCGCGCTGGTTCACGCGCGCAGAGGTGCGCGAAGCAATGGCCGCGCAGGTAACCGGCGCAAAGGAAGGCGCGTTCATCGCCCCGCCGCCCTTCGCCGTGGCGCATCACCTGCTGAAATGGTGGTTGCAGCAGTAGGTTCATGCCCCCTGCCGGGTTGCACAAGCGGTGGCATGGACAGTAAGGGTGCCGCCATTCGCATGGACCCGGTGAAAATCCGGGTGGCTCTTCCGGCCGCCGATCCGCCGGACAACAGCACGCCGTCCGCCTGCCCCTTGCGCCGGGCGGCGCGTGCCTTGCGCCATGGCGTGGAATTGAAATGACCGAAAACCGTACCCCGTACCGAAGCCAGTGGTTTGGCGATGGCCTGTCCGTGCGCAGCGAAGTGCTGGCCGGGATCGTCGTGGCTCTCGCCCTGATCCCTGAAGCGATCGGCTTTTCGATCATTGCCGGGGTCGATCCGCGCGTGGGCCTTTATGCCTCGGTGGCGATTGCCGTGGTCATTTCCTTTATCGGCGGGCGTCCGGGGATGATTTCCGCCGCCACCGCTGCGGTGGCCGTGCTGGTCACCCCGCTGGTGCGCGATCATGGCGTGGAATACCTGTTTGCGGCAACGATCCTGATGGGCATTCTCCAGGCCATCGCGGGCCTGCTGCGGCTGGACCTGCTGATGCAGTTCGTTTCGCGCAGCGTCATCACCGGCTTTGTCAACGCGCTGGCGATCCTGATCTTCATGGCGCAATTGCCGCAACTGACCGGCGTGGGCTGGGAAACCTATGCCATGGTCGCAGGGGGTCTGGCCGTGATCTACCTGCTGCCGCGCGTGACCACCGCCGTACCATCCCCGCTGGTGGCGATCCTGCTGCTGACCGCGATCAGCGTGGGGATGGGCCTTTCGGTCAACACCGTGGGCGAAATGGGCAAGCTGCCGGAAGGCCTGCCCGCCTTCGCCCTGCCACAAGTGCCGCTGACCTGGGAAACCTTGCGCATCATCGCCCCCTATTCGGGGGCGATGGCGGCGGTGGGGCTGCTCGAATCGATGCTGACCGCGCAGATCGTCGATGACATGACGCATACCGACAGCAACAAGCAGCGCGAATGCCTGGGGCAGGGCGGCGCCAATATCGTGGCGGCCTTCCTTGGCGGCATGGGTGGTTGCGCGATGATCGGCCAGTCGGTCATCAACGTCACGTCGGGCGGGCGCGGGCGGCTGTCCACGTTCGTCGCCGGGGCGTTCCTGCTGTTCCTGCTGGCCGTGGTGGGGCCATGGGTGGGCCAGGTGCCGATGCCCGCGCTGGTGGCAGTCATGATCATGGTCTCTATCGGCACGTTTAGCTGGAACTCGATCCCCAACCTGCGCCGCCATCCGCCAACCTCGTCGGTCGTGATGCTGACCACCGTGGTCGTGGTCGTCGGCACGCGCGACCTGTCGCTGGGCGTGCTGGCGGGCGTGCTGCTTTCGGGCATCTTCTTTGCCGGCAAGGTCCAGCGCATGTTCGCGGTGGACCGCGAACTGTCCGCCGATGGCGCGCGCGCGACCTACCGCGTGCGCGGGGAAATCTTCTTTGCCTCGGTCGATCGCTTCACCCGCGCCTTCCACGCCGAAGACAGCACCGCCAGCACCATCACCATCGACGTTTCACGCGCGCACTTCTGGGATATTTCCGCCGTCGGCGCGCTCGACAAGATCGTGGACCGCCTGCGCCGCCAGGGCCGCAGCGTGGAAGTGATCGGCTACAACGAAGCCAGTGCGGACATCATCGACCGCTTCGCCCTGCACGACAAGACCGGGGTGGAACTGGGCGCCGTGCCGCACTGAGGCGCGACCGTTCAGACCAGCCCCAGTTTTGCCAGTTCCGAAGCAATCTGCGCGGGCAGCACCTCGCCCGCCTCGCCGTCGCCAAGATCGGCAGGGGCGTCCGCTTCTTCCAGATAGCGCCAGCCCTGATGCGCGCGGCGGGGTTTGGGCTGCACGTCGATCAGCGTGGTGCTGACCACGATGTTCGTGCCGCCGCCTTCGGCGTCCTCGAACCCGACGATCTCGGAGCGGGCGACAAGCTGGTGCTTGAGTATCCAGTAGAGCGAGCCTCCGATCATTTCGTCGGCGCGCCGGGGCCGGTTCCGCGTGGTCAGGTAGGCCAGCTTTGCCCCGCCGCGCCGCCCGGTATCGGAAAACCATTCGTGGATTTCGGCCAGCGATTGCGCGCCGTAGGCGACCTTGGTCATGTTCAGCGGCATGGTGTGTGTGACCCTTCGGATTTGACCAAAACGGCCATCTGCCGCGTCAGTCGGGCTTGAAATATCGCCATATTCCTGCGCCCTCCTTCCTTACACCTGGCCGTTTTGCCTCAAACCTCGACGGTGTGGTTCATGCGTTTACGGCCTAACTCGCCAGACCGCTCAGCACGGCGAGGCCCAGGAACGAGAAGAACCCCATGACATCGGTCGCCATGGTCACGAATACGGCCGATGATACAGCCGGGTCCACTTTCAGCCGGTCGAGCGTGACCGGCACCATGATCCCGGCAAGGCCCGCCACCAGATTGTTGATGACCATGGCCGATCCGATCACCAGCCCCAGCAGCGGATTGCCGAACATCAGTGCGGTGCCGCCACCGATCAGCAGCCCCAGCGTGGCGCCGTTGGCGGTGGCGATGCGCAGTTCGCGCAGGATCATGCGCACGGTGTTGGAACTGGTAAGCTGGTTGGTGGCCATCGCGCGCACCACCACGGCCAGCGTCTGCGTTCCGGCATTGCCGCCCATGCCCGATACGATCGGCATCAGCACCGCCAGCAGGGCAAAGCGCGCAATCGCGCCCTGGAACATGCCGACGACCGATGCCGCCACCAGCGCCGTGCCCAGATTGACTACCAGCCAGGTCAGCCGGGTGCGCACGGTCAGCAGGATCGGCTCGTTGATGTCGCCATCGCCCGCGCCGGACAGGCGCAGGATGTCCTCGCTCGCCTCTTCCTGAATGATGTGGACGATATCGTCGACGGTGATCTGGCCTACCAGCCGCCCGTCGGCATCGACCACGGCGGCGGAGATCAGCGCGTATTTCTGGAAGCGCAGCGCGACTTCCTCCTGATCCATCGTCACCGGGATCAGGGTCTGGTCGCGCTTCATCACATCGGCGAGCAGCACGTTGCGCGGCGCGCGCAGGATCCACGAAAGCTGGCAACTGCCCACCGGATGGTGGCGGTGATCGACGATGAACACTTCCCAGAACTCGGTCGGCAGTTCCTCGTCCCGGCGCATCATGTCGATCAGGTTGCCCACCGACATCGTTTCGGGCACCGCGATCACGTCGCGGCTCATCAGGCGGCCGGCGGTTTCTTCCGGGTAGGACAGCGCGGATTCGATCGCCGCGCGGTCTTCCGGCTCCATCTCGGCCAGAACGGCCTGCTGGTCTTCCTCGTCGAGATCCTCGATCAGGGCGACGGCGTCATCCGTCTCCATCTGTTCGGCAAGTTCGGCGACTTCATCGGGGTCCAGCCCGTCGACAAGGTATTCGCGGACGTAATCGTTCAGTTCGGCAAGAACCTCGCCGCCCATGAGATCGGATATGGCGCGGGCCAGCCCGACCCGGTCATCCTGGTCGATCAGTTCGAACAGGTCGGCGATGTCGGCCGGGTGGAGCGGTTCGACAAGGTTGTAGACCGCTTCGTGTTCGCCCGCGTCAAGCGCCTCGACGACCTTGCGCACGAAGGCAGGGCGCAGGGTATTGTCTTCCTGATCAAGGCTTTCGGCGTTGCGCACAGGCTCTGCCGCGGCGTCATCGTCCGCGTCGGGGCGCAAGGTGTCGATGATGTCTTCGTCGCGCTCCATAGGCGCGGGGTAGCCACTGGAGCGTCAAATGCAACCGCCTTGCAGCGCCGGGCGTGACATTATTCCCCAAGACACTATATCGGCGGTCAAACTGGAAGGAACGTTTGACACATGGCTGACGAAAATCTGATCCTCTCGCTCGATTCCGGCGACGTGGTCATCAAGCTGCGCCCCGATCTTGCTCCCGGCCATGTGGACCGGATCAAGGAACTGGTGAGCGAAGGCTTTTACGATGGCGTGAAGTTCCATCGCGTGATTCCCGGCTTCATGGCGCAGGGCGGCTGTCCGCAGGGCACCGGCATGGGCGGTTCGGACAAGCCGGACCTCAAGGCCGAGTTCAACGCTGAACCGCACGTGCGCGGCGTGTGCTCGATGGCCCGCACCAGCTATCCGCATTCGGCCAACAGCCAGTTCTTCATCTGCTTCGACGATGCGCGCTTCCTCGACAAGCAGTACACTGTGTGGGGCCAGGTCGAAAGCGGCATGGAACATGTCGATGCGCTGCCCAAGGGCGAACCGCCGGCAAACCCCGGCGTGATCCGCAAGGCCACCGTCGTCGCGGCCTGAACCGGGTTTCGGTTGAAGATCGAAGGGGCGGGGCCGCAGGGCTGCCGCCCCTTTCCTTTGCAGGAGATGCCATGAACCTGATCGAACATGCCGTGGTCGCGCTGCTGATCCAGGCCGTGATCGGGCTGGCAACGCGCAACTGGTGGGCGGGTGCGGCGCTGGCCTGCGGCTATTTCATCGGGCGTGAAGTGGCGCAGGCGGAATACCGCTGGATCGAACAGTTCGGCCACGGTTTGCGCGCGAACATGCCGTGCTGGGGCGTATTCGACGGGCGGGTGTGGACGAAGGCCGATCAGTGGGCCGACTGGATCGGCCCGCTGGTGGCAACGGTGCCGGTGGCGCTGTGGCGCAGGCAGGTCGAGCGGCGCCGCGCCGCGGGATCGACGCCGGGTTGAGGCGCGCAGCTCAGGCCGAAAGGCGGCGCACGGCTTCGTCCCTGGCGATCAGCGGCAGCAGCGCAGCCATTTCCGGGCCGTGGTCCTGCCCGGTCAGCGCCTGGCGCAGCGGCAGGAATAGCGCCTTGCCCTTGCGGCCGGTGCTGTCTTTCAGCGCGCCGGTCAGCGCGCGCCAGGGATCGGCCTGCCAGTCCAGCGTGGCGGCGACGGACGCGGCCTGTGCCAGAAAGGCGCGTGTTTCGGCGTCGAACGCAGGCGGGGTGACCGGGCCGGTCACGACCTGCCACCAGTCCTTCGCTTCGTTGATATGCGCAAGGTTGGGGCGGATCGCCTCCCATGCCGCTTCGCCCATGCCTTGTGGCAGCAGGTGCGCGACGCGGGCATAGGGCAGGCGGTGCACGATCTGGGCGTTGACGCGGTGCAGGTCCGCTTCGTCGAAGCGGGCGGGCGCGCGGCCAAAGCGCGCCAGATCGAAGCTGGCGGCCAGTGCCGCAGCATCGAGCGTGGGGTCGACCGGGTCGGACGTGCCCAGCCGCGCCAGCAGCGCCACGATCGCTTCGGGTTCGATCCCCTGCGCGCGGAAGTCTGCCATGCCCAGCGCGCCGAGCCGCTTGGACAACTTGCCTTCGCTGCCGGTCAGCAGGGCTTCGTGGGCAAAACGCGGCGGTGCGGCGCCCAGCGCGGTGAACATCTGAAGCTGCGTTGCAGTGTTGGAGACGTGGTCTTCGCCGCGCAGCACGTCGGTCACGCCCATCGCCACATCGTCGATGGCCGAGGGCAGCATGTAGAGCCACGAACCATCGGCGCGCCGCACCACCGGGTCCGACATCTGGCGTGGATCGAATGCCTGGGGGCCACGGATTCCGTCGTGCCAGGTGATCGGCGCATCATGGTCGAGCAGAAAGCGCCAGTGCGGGCGTTCGCCGGCGGCTGCCTTTGCCGCATGGTCGGCTTCGGTCAGGTGCAGCGCGGCACGGTCGTAGATCGGGGGCAGGCCCCGGCCCAGCAGGATCTTGCGCTTGAGATCCAGCTCCTGCGTGGTTTCATAGCAGCGATAGAGCCGCCCCGCTGCAACCAGCCGGTCGAAGGCTTCTTCGTAGAGGGCAAAGCGCAGCGATTGCCGTTCCTCGCCATCGGGCACCAGCCCCAGCCAGGCCAGATCGGCGCGGATCGCCTCGACATGGTCCTCGCGGCTGCGCTCGGCATCTGTATCGTCGATGCGCAGGAGGAAGCGTCCGCCGGCCTGCTTTGCCAGCAGCCAGTTGTGCAAGGCGGTGCGGACATTGCCGACATGCAGTTTGCCGGTGGGCGAAGGGGCGAAGCGGGTAACCGTGGTCATGCCCGCCCCTATAGCGCCTTGCCGCCTATGTGGAAGGGAGCAGCGCCACGGCGTGCAGCGTGGCTTCGTACAGCGCGTTGTGGCGGTCGGCGCGCACGAAGCCCGCGATGGCATCGGCAAAGCGCGCCCGGTCGGCGGCGGTGACGGCGCGGACCATGGCCGCCAGCGTAGTCTCGTCAGGGGTCATGCGCAGGCAGCAGGGGCGCGAAACCATGAACGGTTCGGGCCAGACCTGCCGGATCGTGGCCACCAGCCCGTGGACCGCGCAGGCCGCTTCGATGCTGTGGTAACGCCGGGCAAGGTCCGGCACGGGATCGCGCGCGGCGGCCTCGAATACCGCGCAAAGCCGCATCGCCATGACCGTGTGCAGCGCGGTGAGGGTGAGGCCGCGCACGTCCTGCGCGCGGGCGAGGGTGGCGATCAGCGGAGCGAATCGGGCAGACGCTGCGCCCTGCGGGTTGTCGGCAGCCATGGCACTCCCTTTGTTGCGAACGATTTGCAAGTTAGGGCGTGTAACTGGCTCCGTCAATGCGAATCATTCGCAAAAAGGTCAGCCGGTGCGGAAGCCGTGGGTAATCGGGTAGCGCCGGTCGCGGCCGTAGTTGCGCGCGCCCAGCTTCACGCCGGGGGGCGCCTGCCGCCGCTTGTATTCCGCCACGTGCAGCAGCCGCTCGATCCGCACCACGGTTTCGCGGTCGAACCCTTCGGCCACGATCTGGTCCACGCTCTTTTCGTGCTCTACCAGCCCCAGCAGGATGGCATCGAGCACATCATAGGGCGGCAGCGAATCCGAATCCTTCTGGTCCGGGCGCAGTTCGGCGCTGGGCGGCTTGGTGATGATCCGTTCGGGCATGACCGGGCCATCGGGGCCAAGCCCGATGCGCGGCCGCTGCCCGTTGCGCCAGCGCGATACGGCAAAGACCGTGGTCTTGTAGGCATCCTTGAGCGGATTGTAGCCGCCGTTCATGTCGCCATAGATCGTTGCGTAACCAACGCTCATCTCGCTCTTGTTGCCGGTGGTGACCAGCATCGGGCCGAACTTGTTGGACAGCGCCATCAGCGTCACGCCACGGATGCGCGACTGGATGTTCTCTTCGGCCAGATCGGGCTGGCGGCCTGCGAAGACCGGCGCCAGCATCGTGTCGAACCCGGCAACGGCGGGGGTGATCGGCACCGTATCCAGCTTCACGCCCAGCATCCGCGCGCAGCCTTCGGCATCGTCGAGGCTGTCCTGGCTGGTGTAGATGCTGGGCATCATCACGCACCACACCCGGTCCGCGCCCAGTGCATCGACGGCAATCGCCGCGCACAGCGCCGAATCGATCCCGCCCGAAAGCCCCAGGACAACGCCGGGAAAGCGGTTCTTGTTCACATAGTCGCGCAGCGCCATGACCATCGCGCAGTAGATGTCTTCGGGGTGCTCGGCCAGATCGTGGACATCGCCTGCATCGCAGCGCCAGCGGTGCCCGGTGCCCGACGGCACGCGGTTCCACACGGTGGTGACGATCGCTTCTTCCCAATCGGGCATCTGCACCCACAGCGCGCCTTCGGGGCCGACGACGAAGCTCGCGCCATCGAACACCAGTTCGTCCTGCCCGCCCACGCGGTTGAGGTAGATCAGCGGGATGCCGGTATCTATCGCCCGCCGCTTGGCCACGCCATCAATGCGCAGCACGTCCTTGTCGATCTCGTAAGGGCTGCCGTTGACGCAGATGAAGATTTCCGCACCCAGTTCGGCCAGATGGCGGCACACGTCGGGTTGCCAGATGTCCTCGCAGATCGGCAGGCCCAGCATCACCCCCTTGAACAGGACCGGTTCGGGCAGGGGGCCGGGCATGAAATAGCGTTTTTCGTCAAACGTGCCGTAGTTGGGCAGTTCGTACTTGAAGCGCGTGGCGGCGATACGCCCGCCTTCGAGCAGCGCCACGCCGTTGTGCAGCGCCCCGTCACGCACGAATACGCTGCCCACCAGCATGGCCGGGCCGCCATCGACGGTGGCGGCGGCGAGGCGTTCCAGTTCCGTCGCCGCGCGTTCCACCAGTGCCGGTTTCATGATCAGGTCTTCAGGCGGGTAACCGATCAGTTGCAGTTCGGGAAAGACGATCAGATCGGCGTCCCTTGCCCGTTCGCGGGCGGCAAGCATGGCCGCACTGTTGGCTGCAAGGTCGCCCACCGACTGGTTAAGCTGGGCAAGGGTGATCCTGATCGTTTCGGCCATGAGCGATCACTAGGCGGCAAACGGCATGGCCTGCAAGAGTTGCAAACCTGTCATCTTGGGCTAAGGGCCGGTTGGGGATCGAATCCGAGGGAATCGCACGCATGAAGATCATGGCCGGCAATTCGAACTTGCCGCTTGCCCGCGCCATTTCGGCCTATCTCGAAATGCCGCTTACCGACGCCAGCGTGCGCCGCTTTGCCGACGAGGAAGTTTTCGTCGAAATCCACGAGAACGTACGTGGCGAAGATGTGTTCGTGGTGCAGTCCACGGCCTATCCCGCCAACGACAATCTGATGGAACTGCTGATTTGCATCGACGCGCTGCGCCGCGCGTCGGCCAAACGGATAACCGCAGTCGTCCCGTATTTCGGCTATGCCCGTCAGGACCGCAAGCCGGGGCCTCGCACGCCGATTTCGGCCAAGCTGGTGGCCAACCTGATTACCGAAGCGGGCGCGGACCGCGTGCTGGCGGTCGATCTGCACGCCGGGCAGATCCAGGGCTTCTTCGATATCCCTACCGACAACCTGTTCGCCGCCCCGGTCATGGCTGCCGATATCCAGACGCGCTATGGCACGCAGGAACTCATGGTCGTCTCGCCCGACGTTGGCGGCGTGGTCCGCGCGCGTTCGCTGGCCAAGCGGCTCAACAACGCCCCGCTGGCGATTGTCGACAAGCGCCGCGACCGGCCCGGCCAGTCCGAGGTGATGAACATCATCGGTGACGTGAAGGGCCGCATGTGCATCCTGATCGACGATATCATCGATTCGGGCGGCACCTTGTGCAACGCCGCGCAGGCATTGATGGACGAAGGCGCAGCCGGGGTTTCCGCCTACATCACCCACGGCGTGCTGTCGGGCGGGGCTGTGGCCCGCGTCGGCAGTTCGGCGCTCAAGGAACTGGTCATCACCGACACGATCATGCCGACCGAAGCGACCGCTGCCAGCGACCGCATCCGTGTGCTGACGATCGCGCCGCTGATTGGCGAAGCGGTGCGCCGCATCGCCGATGAAAGTTCGGTGTCCAGCCTGTTCGACTGATCAGGGCGCCACGCCCAGCTTTTCCAGCCAGGCCAGCGCCTGCTTCGGTTCCCCTACCGCCTGCGGACTGGGCTTGCCCCGCGCCGCCAGAAAATCGCGGTGCAGGGCGAACGGTTCGATGCCCAGTTGTTCGCGGGCAGCGTCGATCGCTTCGGCCAGATCGCCCAGTTCGGCCATCACAGGGGCAACCGCCGCGCGTGCGTTACGGTCGGCGGTATGGTCGAACAGCCCCCACTTTCCGGCGGCTGTCACGCGCAATGCGCTGACAAGCGCGGTTGTGTAGTCCGCTTCCATCTCGGTGCGGCGGGTGTCGAGACGTTCCAGTCGATCAGCTTTGGCCATGAACCCGGCTCTACAGCCGGAACGGCGGCGCGTCACTCCCCGGGGCTTGATCTCTCCGGGAGCAAGCCGCTGGATTGATTCGAGGCGGCGCGACTGGCGGGTTTCCAGCCCCAGCGTCATCAGCGGTTGCGGGCGCTGCGCGAATTGCGAAGGGCTCATCCCGAACAGGGCGCTGAACTCGCGGATCAGGTGGCTTTGATCGTAGAACCGCAGCATCAGCGATTCGGCCTCGTCCCGGTCGGCCACGCCGCGCAAGTGGCTAGCCATGTCCAGCGCGCGGGCGCGGCGCAGGACCTGCTTGGGCGGCATGCCGAAATCGCGGCGCACGATCCGCTCAAGCCGACGCTGTTCAACTCCGATATCCTGGGCAAGCTGGCCCACCGACACGGTGGGGTCGGAAAAGGCCGCGGCTTCGAACCGCGCGGAAAGCGGTTCCGGCATGCGTGTCGCCCGGTCCGCGATCATGCGGCGCATCGCGTCTTCCATTGCCAGAATCCAGTCTTCCGGCGTGCCATCGGGATCGAACAGCGAAAGCCATTCCTCCTCGTCCATGCCCAGTTCGGCAAACGTGGCGAGCCGGTCGGTCAGCGCCGTGATTTCCGGCCCCTTGAAGGCGTGGCAGGCGCCGGGACGCAGGGAAATGCCGACGCTGGTGAAGCTGCCGGTGACGCTGATCGGCATGCGCCGGGTGTGCGGCCCGAACAGCATCGCCGCGCGGGTCGATGTGCGCAGACCATCGGCGGTGCTGGCTTCCCAGCGCCCGCGCAACTGGATGCGGATGCAGGCAAAGTCGCTGAACAGGCCGCAATCAAGGCGATGATCGGGCGGGGTATCGACGATCGACACATACAACCGGCCTACCCACGGTTCCAGATCGGGTGCCGGGCCACGGCTGTAGGAGATCGGCTGCCCATCGCGCGACACGCCGTTGGCCGGCTGAATCGCGCGGTCCACCGCTGGCTTGCTGATACGGTTCATCGTTGCGCCCCATTCTGAACTCTCGGAAATGGACCTAATACTGCCGTTCATGCAAGTCTGTGCGAAACATCACCTTGGCGCAGCGCGCTGCAACAAGGGCGTGGGCCGGGCAAATCGGGTGCGTCGTGCTTGACCGGGAAGGCGGCGCGGGCGCAAAGCGGCTAGATGAAACTGGAAAACGACATTGCTATCGCCATGCGGCTTGCCGATGCGGCCGCCGCCGCGATCCGCCCGCATTTCCGTACCGTTCTGGCCGAGCGCAAGGACGATGCCACCCCCGTCACCCTGGCGGATCGCGCGGCGGAAGAGGCAATGCGCCGCATCCTGACCGCGGAAGTGCCGCGCGATTCGATCATCGGGGAAGAGTTCGGCTCGACTGCCGGAACGTCCGGGCGCAGTTGGGTGCTCGATCCGATTGATGGCACTGCCGGATTTCTTGCCGGGCGTCCGATCTTCGGCACGCTGATCGCGCTGGTGGTGGAAGGGTTTCCGGTGCTGGGGGTGCTCGATCAGCCGATCACCGGCGAACGCTGGGTTGGCGCAACCGGCCATGGCACGACCTTGAACGGCAAGCCGGTGCGCACCCGCCCGTGCCGCGAACTGTCCGACGCGACGCTTGCCACCACTGGCCCGCATTATTTCGATGATCACGATGGCGCGCATTTCATGGGCCTCGCCGCCAAGACCGATCACCGGCGCATGGTGATGGGTGGCGATTGCTACAACTACGCCATGCTCGCCACCGGGCAGCTTGATGTGGTGTGCGAAGCCGGTCTGAAGCTGCACGACTGGGCGGCGCTGGTGCCGATCGTCGAAGGGGCGGGGGGCACCATGGCGGACTGGAATGGCGACCCGCTCCACGCCGGATCCGACGGGCACGTGATTGCGCTGGGCGATCCGGCGCGGCTCGACGACGTGGTTGAGGCGCTGGCCTGCGCGCACTGATCGCCATGCGGGCGCGGTGGTTCTTTTTCTACGGCACGCTCGCGCACGACCATGACAATGCGCTGACCCGCACCGTACTGCCTCTGTTCGACGGCGGCAGGCGGGCTGTTGTGCGCGGCCAGTTGCGCGCGGTGCGTGACCGGGGCGGGTGGTATCCGGCGCTGGTTGCGGGCCACGGCTTCGTCCACGGTTGGCTCTACCGTGCCGGCCCGCGCTTCCGCCCGCGCGATCTGGCGAGGCTCGATGCGTGGGAATTGTACGATCCGCGCCGTCCTTCGGCGGGCGAATACCGCCGGGTCGCCTTGCCGGTACGTATCGCCGGGGGCAGGCCGGTTGTCGCGCAGGTCTATCGGTTCAACCGCCCTGTGCATCCCGGTCTGCCCGTCGTTCCCGGCGGGGATTTCACCTTGCATGCCCGGCGTCGTGGCTGGAGCGTCATGGCCGCCTAGAGTCCGGCCTTGAGCATCCAGTCATGGAACAGCCGTACCGGCCGCGATTGCAGCGCGCGCGGGCGGCAGACGAACCAGTAGGAATAAGGGCTGTCCACGTCGATGTTGTAAAGCTGGGCAAGGCGCGGGTCATGGCTGCGGTGGAAGTGATCGTCGTGCATGATCGCAATCCCCAGCCCCTGTGCGGCGGCTTCGAGGATCAACTGGCCCGAATCGAAGTGGTCGATCGCCGCTGGTTCCAGCTTTTCGAGGTGGAGGGCTTTTTTCCACGCCTCGAAGCTCATCGGCAGGTCGTTGTGGACAAGGAAGGTCTGTTTGGCGAGCTTTTCCGGGTCTGGCCGGTCGCCCAGTTCTTCGGCCAGTTCGCGCGAGGTGATCGCATGGACCCGGTTGTGATCGAGCCGCACCGAATGGAGCGACGCGTCCGGCCCTTCGGACAGGACGATGGCCGCGTCGATGGTATCGCCCAGCTTGGTTTCGGCGGCGTGGCCGGAATCAATGTCGATGTGCAGTTGCGGATGCAGCTTGCGCAGTTCTCCCAGCCGCGGGAACAGCCGTTGGCTGCCGAACAGCGGCAGAACGCCCAGCCGCAGGCGCATGACCTTGCCGGTGTCGATCAGGCGGTCCACCCGGTCGGCCATCTCGTCGATTAGCGGGGCGACTGCATCGTAAAGCTGCTGGCCTTCCTCAGTCAGTTTCAGCGCCTGGTGCTTGCGTTCGAACAGCGGCTTGGCGATGAAATCCTCAAGCGCGGCAAGGCGCCGCGACAGCGCCGACGGGCTTAGCGCCAGTTCGGCGGCTGCGGTCTTGGCCGACCCTGCGCGCACGACGCGTATAAACGCTTCGAGCGAACGCAACGGGGGCAGGCGGCGGATCATCGGTTCGCTATTCCTCTTCGTCCGGGTGAGCCACCACGGGGGCGTGGAGCCTGAGCCGGGTCAGGCGACGCTCGTCACCTCCGGTAACTTCGAGCCGCCAGCCGCTGGGATGCTCAAGCACGCGCCCGACCGGCGGCACTTCGCCCGCCAGGACCACGGCAAGGCCGCCAAGCGTATCGACGTCTTCTTCCACTTCCGCAAGCCGCGGATCAACCATTTCCGCCACGTCATCAAGTTCCGCGCGGGCATCGGCATCCCAGGTATCGGGATCGACGCGGCGCAGCAGTTCCTGCGGGGCATCGTCGTGCTCGTCTTCGATCTCGCCGATGATTTCCTCGACCAGATCCTCGAACGTGATGATTCCGTCGGTGCCGGAATATTCGTCGATCACCACGGCCAGATGCATCCGGCGGCTGCGCATGTCGGCCAGCACATCGAGCGCGCCCCGTGCCTGCGGCACGAACAGCGGCTGGCGCATCAGGCTGGTCCAGTCCTTGGGCGGCTGCTTGCCGGACAGGACCATCCCCGCCACGATTGCAAACACGTCCTTCACGTGGATCATCCCGACGATTTCATCGAGCGATTCGCGGTACACCGGCAGGCGGCTGTGGCCGTGTTCGGCAAAGGCGGCGACAAGTTCCTCGAAGCTGGCCGACGTCGGGACGGCGATGATCTCACCGCGCGGGATCGCCACGTCATCGGCGTCGTGTTCGCTGAAATGGAGCAGGTTGCGCAGCATCTGGCGTTCGAGGGGGACAAGATCCCCGTTGCTCGCTGCTTCGTGGTCGGCATCGCCTTCGTGTTCGTCGATCGCTTCTTCGATCTGCGCCCGCAGTGACTGGTCGTTGTCCGGGCCGCGAAAGAAAGCGCGGATTGCGCGCCATAGCGGTCGGTTACTACTGTCCGCGTCTCCCGACCGGCCTTCGCCGGTGGAATCATTGCCCTCAGGCACTATCTGGAACTCCTGCCGATTTCAGTCTTCGACCGCATATGGGTCGGCGATGCCCATCAAGGCAAGCGCCTTCCGTTCCAGCCCTTCCATTTCATCGGCTTGTGCATCGCCCAGTTCGTGATCGTGCCCGGCCAGATGGAGCAGCCCGTGGACGATCAGGTGCGTGGCATGGATTTCGGTCGATACGCCCTTTGCCTGCGCTTCGCGCGTGCATACCCCGTGGGCCATGATGATATCGCCCAGCATGCCCGGCGCGCCTGCGCTGGTAGCGGCGTGCAGCACTTCGTCGCGGCTGAGCATGGGGAATGACAGCACGTTGGTCGGCTTGTCCTTTGCCCGCCACTGGCGGTTGAGGGCGTGGACTTCGGCATCGTCGGCCAGCACCATGCTGACCAGCAGGTGGTCATGCGCCAGTTCCGGCGCAACCTGCGCCGTCGCCAGCGCCGCCCGGCTGGCCAGATCTTCCCAATCGACAGCGCAGCCCCAGACCGGGTCTATGTCAATCTCGATGATGGGCGCGCTCACGCATCCTTTCCTTCATAGGCTTCGACGATCCGGCCCACGATGGGATGGCGCACCACGTCGGCGGCGTTGAATCGCACCGTCGCGATTCCTTCGACCCCTTCGAGCCGCTGCACCGCATCGTTCAGCCCGCTTGCGCCGACGCCGCCGGGAAGGTCGACCTGCTTCGGGTCGCCGCAGACCACCATGCGGCTGTTCTGGCCGAAACGGGTCAGGAACATCTTCATCTGGGCCGGGGTGGTGTTCTGCGCTTCGTCCAGAATCACGAAAGCATCGGCCAGCGTGCGCCCGCGCATGAAGGCGATGGGCGCGATCTCGATCTCTCCGCTGGCAATGCGGCGTTCTACCTGTTCGGGGGGCATGCAATCGTAAAGCGCATCGTAGAGCGGGCGCAGATAAGGATCGACCTTCTCCTTCATGTCGCCGGGCAGAAAGCCGAGCCGCTCGCCCGCCTCGACCGCCGGACGCGACAGGATCAGGCGCTGGACCGAGCCGGAAATGAGCTGGGCCACCGCCTGCGCCACGGCAACATAGGTCTTGCCGGTGCCTGCCGGGCCAAGGGCAAAGATCACGTCGTTGGAAATCAGCGCCTTCATGTATTCGATCTGCGTGGCGCTGCGCGGGACGATGGTCTTCTTGCGCGTGCGGATCATGATCGGCGGGGCGCCGCCCGGCGCGCCGGTGATGATGCCTTCCAGCGTTGGCTCCACGCTCATCGCAATCAGCGATTCGACCGCGCCCGAATCCAGATCCTGTCCTGACAACAGCCGCTGGTGCATGCCTTTGAGCACATCGCGCGCCCGCGCCACCGAATCTTCCGGCCCTTCGATCATCACGCGGTTGCCGCGCGCCGAAATGTACACCCCCAGCCGGTTCTCGATATGCACGAGGTTGGTATCGAACTGGCCGAACAGGGTGCCAAGCACCGTCTGTTCATCGAACTCGATTTCCAGCCGGGCACGGCGGTGCTGGTCCGGACGGTGAGGCGCCTCTTCAGTGGCGCGGGGGAGTTTGCGGGCCATGCGCTCCTTTCAGCAGGGGGCTTGCCTTTCAGAATAGGAGCGGAAGTTGCAGGCGCAAGACGACACACCGGGAAAAGGCGGCGCGCCGAAGGTATTCCACAGTTCGTTTGCGAACGGCCCGGCCGCGGTCAGACCAGCCGGCCGGCGAGCGAGTTTGCCCCTGCTTCGACCAGTTCGACCGTAACCAGATCACCGATCGCCGCCTCGCCTGAAAAATGCACCGATTGCAGCCACGGCGATTTGCCCAGCCACTGGCCGGGATGGCGCCCGCGCCGTTCGACCAGCACCTGGCAGGTCCGCCCGACGCTGGCGGCGTTGAAGGCAAGCTGGTCGCGGTTGAGCGCGGTCTGGAGCCGTTGGAGGCGTTCGTCCATCACGCTGGCCGGCACATGATCGTCCATCGTCGCGGCGGGTGTGCCGGGACGGGCGGAATACTTGAAGCTGAATGCCTGCGCATAGCCCACCGCATCGACAAGGCGCAGCGTGTCGGCAAACTCGGCTTCGGTTTCGCCCGGAAAGCCGACGATGAAATCGCCCGAAAGCGCGATGTCCGGCCGCGCCGCGCGGACCCGTTCCAGCACGCGCAGATAGCTGTCCACGCTGTGGCTGCGGTTCATCGCGCGCAGCACGCGGTCGTTGCCCGCCTGCACCGGCAGGTGCAGGAACGGCATCAGCTTGTCCACTTCGCCATGCGCGGCGATCAGGGCGTCGGTCATGTCGTTGGGGTGGCTGGTGGTATAGCGGATGCGGGCAAGGTCGGGATCGGCGGCAAGCGCGCGGATCAGGCCGTCCAGCCCGGTGGTTTGCCCCTTGGCGTCTTCCCCGCTCCAGGCATTGACGTTCTGGCCAAGCAAGGTGATCTCGCGCGCGCCGCCTGCAACCAGCAGGCGGGCTTCTTCCACCAGATCCTTGAACGGGCGGGATATTTCGGCCCCGCGCGTATAAGGAACGACGCAGTAGGTGCAGAACTTGTCGCACCCTTCCTGCACGGTCAGGAACGCCGATGGCGCGGATTTGCGGCGCTTGGGAAGGGCGGCGAACTTGGCTTCGGCCGGCATGTCGGTTTCGGTTGCGCGGCCACCGGCCGCAGCCTGGGCAACCATTTCGGGCAAGCGGTGATAGGACTGCGGGCCGACCACGACCTTCACGCTGGGCGCGCGGGCCATGATCTCTTCGCCTTCGGCCTGGGCAACGCATCCCGCCACGGCGATGATCGGCGCGCTGCCATCGTCGCGGCGCAAACGGCCAATGTCCGAATAGACCTTTTCGGTTGCCTTTTCGCGGATGTGGCAGGTGTTGAGCACGACCAGATCGGCGTCCGCGCCATCGGCGGCGGCGGTCATGCCCTGCGCGTCGAGCAGTTCGGCCATGCGTTCGCCGTCATAGACGTTCATCTGGCAGCCGAAGCTCTTGACGCGGAAAGTTCTGGGGGCGGTGGTGGCAGGCATGGCTGCGCCGTTACGGGATTTGGCCGGGTTTGGCTACTGGGTAGCCATTGCCGACAGGATGCGGTCGCGCGCGTTCCGGGCCATGGCCTTGCGGTCTGCCGCTTCGTCCCTGGACAGGGCGGGAAGGAAGTGCACGGTCACCTCTATCGCCTCTGGACGCGCGAGGATGGCAAGGAAGTTGTCCAGCCCGTGTTCGTCGCCGACCCAGGCGATCCGCGGCGCCTGCGCGCCGTAGTCGATCCACACCGGCTGGATGGCGATGCCAGGCGGCGGCGGATCGAGCGCCGAGAGCAGCGACGATTTGAATGGCAGCAGGCCGGTTCCATCGCTTGTCGTGCCTTCCGGGAACACTGTCAGCGCGCCGGTATCGCTCAAGGCTTCGCGGACCTGGGCGACCTGCTGGTGAACCGAACGGCGATCGTGGCGGGCGACGAACACCGTATCGTTCATCGTGCAAAGCCATTTCAGCAGGCCGTGCCCTGCCAGCCCGGAATGCGCGACAAACGCGGTGCCACAGGCCCCGGCGATAACCGGAATATCCAGCCACGAGACGTGGTTGGCCAGCAGGAAAGCGCCCTTGCTTGCCGGTGCGCCGACGATGTGGACCCGTGCCCCGGCAATGCGCGCGATACCGCCAAGGAACCGGCGCGGCCAGGGGTTGTGCCGCCGCGCGATGCGCCAGGCATAGTAAAGCGGGATGCAGCCGATCAGCCATGCCAGCATTGCGCCAAGGCGCACCCCGATACGCACGCGCCCGGCCAGCGAAGGCGCAGCGGGGGCTGGTGTCTCAGTCGTCGCGCTCAAGCTTGACGCCGTACAGTTCCATGCGGTGATCGACGAGACGGTAACCGAGCTTTTCGGCAATCTGGCGCTGGAGCTGTTCGAGTTCGGGATCGACGAACTCGATTACTTTGCCGGTTTCGACATCGATCAGGTGGTCGTGGTGCGCTTCGGGCGTTGCTTCATACCGTGCGCGACCGTCGCCGAAGTCGTGGCGGTCAAGAATGCCGGCTTCTTCGAAGAGGCGGACGGTGCGGTACACCGTGGCAATCGAAATGCGCGGATCGATCGCCGATGCGCGTTCGTGCAGCCGTTCGACATCGGGGTGATCGACGCTTTCCGACAGCACGCGCGCGATGGTGCGGCGCTGGTCGGTGATGCGCAGCCCGCGTTCGGCGCAGAGGGCTTCGATGTCGATGGCCTGATGCACTTTGGATCCGTTCAATGAAAGTCGGCCCGCCCATCTATAAACGGGCGGGCCAGATCTTCAACCGCGCACACCACGATTGCGGAGCCATTCAGCCTTGTCAGGCGCAACTGCTCGCCGCGGAATGTGGCCGGTAGTCGCGCAATCGCGCCGATCAGGCGGTGGCTGCGGCCTTGCGCGTGCGCTTTGGTGCAGGTTTGCGGCCAAGACCGATCTTCTTGGCCAGTTCGCGGCGCTTTTCAGCGTAGGCGGGGGCGACCATGGGATAATCGGCAGGCAGGTTCCAGCGGGTGCGGTACTGCTCCGGGGTCATGTTGTAGCGCGTGGCGAGGTGGCGCTTGAGCATCTTGAGCTTCTTGCCATCTTCCAGGCAGACGATGTGATCGTTCTTGATCGACGCACGGATCGAAACGGCGGGTTCGGGGGCCGGCTCTTCCGCCTCGACCGGCTTTTCCAGCCCGGCGAGCGCCGTGTAGACATTGGTGATCAGCGTTGGCAGATCACTGACAGACACGCTGTTGTTGCTGACGTGCGCCGCCACGATATCCGATGTCAGCGTGATCAGGGTTTCACGCATGTCGTTTACAATTTCAGTCATTTGCGAGCCGACCTTACTATGTGCGCCCAAGTGGACCATTGGTTTTTATCTTGCGTCGGACGAATCCGGCACTGGCCACTATAGACAATGTGACCTTCGTTACAACCGAAGCGAACATAATTTTGCGGTCGTCAGGGGTCTTTGCTGCAGAAAAGTGCAAGTATCGCGCTAAGGATTCAGTAACAGTTCCTGGCTGATTGCGTCGATGCGGCCTCCCGATGGCGTGCGGTAGTATCCGGGGCGCATGCCAATTTGCCGGAAACCATGTGCCGAATACAGATGTCCGGCGGGGTTATCGCGCCGCATTTCAAGAAATACGCGATCCATGCCGTTGGCGCGCGCTTCCGTCAGAAATCGCGTCAGCAAAGTGTGGCCAAGGCCGCGGCGCCGATACTGTGGTGCGATTGCGAAGAGCAGCAGTTCTTCTTCATCAAGGATACCGCGCCCCATGTAAAAGCCTGCGGTTTCAGTTGCGGCATCGAAATGGTCGCTGCCGTCCGGTGCGATCAGGCCATAGCGGCAATTGCCGACGAGCAGCGCGTCGATAACCTGTCGGCGGTTCCAGGCTTCGCCGTACTCCGGCGGAAAGGCCGTTTCCATGACGGCCATGATGCGGTCGATGTCATCCGGGGGGGAGGGGATGGCCATGCGCTCCCCCGCTGTCACGCCGCCGAAGGCAGCCGTGCGTCGGGCGCGCGGCCATAGCTGGGACGGGGATCGCCACGAAACGCATCGCTGCCCAGCAGCATCACCGCGCGCGCATCGGGGCGCAGGTCGAGCGCGACGGTGCCGGGGCGGCCCTGTGCCAGTGCGGCCGCCTGGCTTCCGGCTACCAAGGGGGCTGTCGACCGGGCCACAGCCTCTGCCGGGCTGAGCGACGCGAGCGGCCCCAAGGCCGAGCCATCGGCGGCAAAGGCGCGGAAGAACCATTCGCCGTGCCCGCCGGTCATGCATACGTCTACTGGCGCGCCGGGGTGCGCGGCCCGTGCCATGGCGGCAACAAGGGTGAGGCTTTCGTACCCTTCAAGCGGGACGTTCCACGCCATGGCCAGCGCGCGCGCTGCGGCAAGACCGACGCGGATGCCGGTGAAGCTGCCGGGGCCTGTATCGACGGCGATGGCATCGGCCCGGCCATTTGCGGGAAGGGCGGCGATCATCGGCACCAGCCGTTCGGCGTGGCCGCGCCCCAGCATCAGGCAATCCCCGGCAACCAGCGCGCCATGTTCGATCAGGGCGACCGAGCAGGCTTCCGTGGCGCAATCGATCACCAGTGTCTTCATCGTGCCCGTGCCTTTCAGGCGGCGCGAACTTCGCTGACCTCTGGCACGTAATGCTTGAGAAGGCTTTCGATGCCGTTCTTGAGCGTGGCCGACGAGGACGGGCAGCCTGAACACGCGCCCTGCATCTGCAGATAGACCACGCCTTCGCGGAAGCCGCGGTAGATGATGTCGCCACCGTCGTTGGCCACGGCCGGGCGGACGCGGGTTTCGATCAGATCCTTGATCTGTTCGATCACGTCGGCATCGGCGGGATCATCGGCAAAATCGCCTGCGTCATCCGCCGGGACAGTGATGCCCGCAGCCGTGCCGGGCGCGAACAGCGGGGCCTGCGCCACGAAATGATCGAGCAGCAACGAAAGTACCTGCGGCTTGAGGCTGGACCATTCCACGCCGGGGGCAGCGGTCACGGCCACGAAATCGCGCCCGAACAGCACGCCGGTAACATCGCCCAGATCGAACAGCGCCTGCGCCAGCGGCGATGCTTCTGCCGCTTCGGGCGAGGTGAACTCGCGCGTGCCGGTGGGCATGACCTGTTCGCCGGGCAGGAACTTGAGCGTGGCCGGGTTGGGCGTTGTTTCGGTTTCGATGAACATGATTCGCATGTAGTCCCGCAGGGGCGAGGGTCAAGGGCGCTGTGCCGCAAGGGCTCGTGCGAAAGCCAAGAAAAATCGGGGCTGCGGCCGGAAAAGACGCTTGGCGGTGCAGTGGCTGACCGCCTATGCAGCGGCGATGACACACACCCTTCGCGCAGGCCTGCGCATCGCTTCGGCACTTGCCGCGCTCGTCCTTGGCACCGCTGCGCCGGCTGCATTTGCAGCATCGCCGCCAAAGCCGCCTGCGCCATCGCTGCAGGCCATCCCCCTTCCGCTCAACCCGATCATCCCGGCGGCGCAGCGGTTGTGCACGCAAGCGGCCGCCAGCGGGCTGGGGTCGGTCGTGCTCACCCCGGCAGAAGGGGCAAAGCCCGGCGCGGACGATTATGCGCTGGTCAATTACATTGGGTATCTTGCGGCCACCGGCATGGTGTTCGATCAGGGGATGCGTTCGGCGTTCCCGGTCGGCGGGGTCATTCCCGGCTTTTCCGAAGGGTTGCAGATGATGACCAAGGGCAGCATCTGGCGTTTTTGCGTGCCCGCCAGCCTCGGCTATGGCGATGAAGAGTCCGGCCCGATTCCGGCAGGGTCCGATCTGGTGTTCCAGGTAGAATTGCTCGATTACAAGTCGCCCGCCGAAGTCGATGCGATGCGCGCTGCGGCAGCCGCTGCCAATGGCGCGCAGGAACAAGACGTACCTGCGCCAAGATAACAGGTCTATTCACTGGTCCTTCATGCCAAGGCTTCCTATAGTCGCGCGATGCAATCCCGTAGATCGCGCGCCCGGCGCCTTGGCCTTGTCCTTCCCCTCCTGCTGCTCAGCGCGGCTGCGACAAGCGCCAGACCGCCCGTTGCGGCGGCAACGGGCGCGCCTGCTGCCGCGCCTGCCGCAAAACCGAAACCGGCAAGCGTGCCGTGGCTCTATGTCGGGTCGGACGTGCCGCAAGACCCGGAATGGACCTTTGGCGTCCTGTCCAACGGTATCCGCTATGCCGTGCGCCACAACGGCGTGCCGCCTGAACAGGTTTCGATCCGCGTGCTGGTGGATGCCGGGTCGATGTACGAAACCGACGACCAGCGCGGCTATGCCCACCTGCTGGAACACCTGACGTTCCGGGAATCGAAGTATCTCAAGGAAGGGGAGACGATCCCCACCTGGCAGCGCCTTGGCGCGACCTTCGGCAGCGATACCAACGCCGAAACCAGCCCGACGCAAACGGTGTACAAGCTGGATATTCCCAACGCCGATCCGGCCAAGCTGGATGAAACCTTCCGCCTGCTGTCGGGCATGATCACCGCGCCGATCTTTACCGACAAAGGTGTGAAGACCGAAGTGCCGATCGTGCTGGCCGAAATGCGCGAACGCACCAGCCCGCAGGCGCGCGTGCTGGATGAAACGCGGGCCCTTTTCTTCAAGGGGCAGTTGCTGGCTTCGCGCAACCCCATCGGCACGGTGCCGACGCTGGAAGCCGCCGATGCGGCCAGGGTCAAGGCGTTTCACGACAAGTGGTATCGCCCCGACAACACGGTGATCGTGGTGGCGGGCGATGCCGATCCGGCGGCGCTGGTGGCGCGGATCGAACAGTGGTTCGGCGGCTGGAAAGTCCCCGGAACAAAGGCGCCGCAGCCCGATTTCGGCAAGCCGGTGGCGCCCGCCGGAATTGACCCGAAGAACCCCGTCGGGGAAGCCAGAGTGCTGGTCGAACCCGATCTGCCGCGCATCGTCAACTGGGCGATCCTGCGCCCGTGGTTCAAGGTCAACGATACGATCGAATACAACCAGGGGCTGATGGTCGACCGGCTGGCCCTGGCGCTCATCAACCGCCGTCTCGAAGCGCGGGCGCGGGGTGGCGGCAGCTATCTGGTCGCGTCGGTCGATGAAATGAAGCAGCAGCTTTCGCGCTCTGCCGATGCCACGATCGTCACGGTCACCCCGCTCAGCGAAGACTGGAAAAGCGCGGTTCACGATGTACGCGCGGTGATTGCCGATGCGCTGGCCACGCCGCCATCGCAGGAAGAGATCGACCGCGAAGTGGCCGAGTTCGAAGTGGCGTTCAAGGTTGGCGTCGAAACGCAATCGACCATCGCCGGATCGAAGGCGGCGGATGATATCGTCAACGCTGTCGATATCCGCGAAACGGTGGCCAACCCCGATACGGTCTATGACATATTCCGAAAGTCCATTCCCCGTTTCACGCCGCAGGCCGTGCTGGCCAGCACCCGCGCGCTGTTCCAGGGAACGGTCATTCGCCCGATGATGATAACCCCCGATGCTGCCCAGGCGGACGAGGGGGCATTGCGCCAGGCGCTGATTGCGCCGGTCGATGCCGCATCGGGCAGCCGCGTGGCGGCCAATGCCATCCGCTTTGCCGATCTGCCGCCGGTCGGCACGCCGGGCACCGTCGCCAGCGCGCGGCCGATAGGTCTGCTGGGGATCGAACAGATTGAACTGTCCAACGGGGTCAAGGTGCTGCTGTGGCCCAACGATGCGGAACCGGGCCGGATCATCGTGAAGGTGCGGTTCGGCGGCGGGTATGCCGCGATTGACCCGCGCGATGCCGTGTACGGCCCGATGGGGTCGGTGGCGCTGATGGACAGCGGCATCGGCAAGCTGGGGCGCGATGATCTTGACCGGCTGGCAACCGGGCGCAAGCTCAGCCTCGATTTCGATATCGACGATACTGCCTTCCGCATGTCGGCCGATACCCGGCCTGCCGATCTGGCCGACCAGCTCTATCTGATGGCGGCCAAGCTGGCGATGCCGCGGTGGGATCCCAACCCGATCCTGCGCGCCAAGGCGGCGGCGCGCCTGCAGTACGAAAGCTACAATTCATCGCCGATGGCGGTGCTCAACCGCGATCTGAACTGGCTGCTGCGCGATGGCGATCCGCGTTATGCCACGCCCAATCCGGCGGAGATCGACCGCGTTACGCCCGCAGGGTTCCGCAAGGTCTGGGAGCCGCTTCTGGCGCAAGGCCCGGTAGAGATCGACATGTTCGGGGATTTCAACCGGGATGAGGCTATCGGCGCGCTGGAACGGACGTTCGGCGCCTTGCCACCGCGCGCCGCGGCTGCCGTGCCGGAACTGGCGCCAACCATTCCGGCGCACAATGAACAGCCGCTGGTGCTGACCCATCGTGGAGACCCTTCGCAGGCCGCTGCCGTGGTCGCCTGGCCCACGGGTGGCGGACAGGCGGGCGTACGCGAAAGCCGCCAGCTTGAAATCCTTGCGCAGATCTTCAACAACCGGCTGTTCGATGCGATGCGCGAACGGATCGGCGCGAGCTATGCTCCGCAGGTCGGCTCCACCTGGCCGCTGGACCTGCCATCGGGCGGCTACATTGCGGCAAACGTGCAATTGCGGCCGACCGATTTCGATGCGTTCTTCACCGCCGCCGATACCATCGCCGCCGATCTGGCTGCCAGCCCGCCCAGCGCCGACGAGATTGCCCGCGTGACCGAACCGCTCAAGCAGCTCATCACCCGCGCCAGCACTGGCAACGGGTTCTATATGTACCAGTTGGAAGGTGCGGCAGGCGATCCGCGCAAGATTGCCGCGATCCGCACGATCCTGAGCGATTACAGCCAGACCACGCCCGAACGGATGCAGATGCTGGCCGCGCGCTATCTGGTGAAGGACCGGAGCTGGCGGGTAGCCGTGATGCCGGAGCCGAAGGGGCGGTAACGGCCTGGCCTAGCAGCCTGTGGACTTTTTTCCGCCGGTCAGGCCCGGCCCGGTGTTGCGGTCATCGCGCACGACAACGGCGGCTTCTTCGTACATCATCGTCGGCTTGATGAACATCGTGCCGAACAGGCCCTTGTGTTCATACCACACCTCGGCAACCATCACCGCCGAGTTGGCCGGCGCGGTTACGATTGCCTTGCCCACGGTTACGCCCGAAAGCGTGCCAAGCACGGCTCCGACGAGATCGGGTTTCCCCTTTTTCGAGGATTTGTTCAGCTTCCCGCTGCATTCCTGCCAATGAATGTACTGTTTGCCGTTGCTCGGTTTGGTTTCCACGCTGGACACGATGACCCGGCCATTGTCCTTGAGGTCCAGCGTTTCGCCTTCCAGCAATGCGCCAGAAAGGATTCCCTGCACGTCAATCCCGGCAATCGTCGGGGTCACGCCGGAATTGTCGTTCTGGCCAAGGCGCGATGCGTTGTCGGCCAGCGATACGGCAACCTGGCTGACCTGCATGTTGGCGATCGTCATCCACGCCACTTCGGTGCCGTACATGCCCAGGATCATGAACACCGGCATGACAATGGCGAACTCGGTGGCCGAAACGGCCGTCCGGTCCTTCAGGATGCGGCGGGGCCAGATGCGGGGCAGTTTCATCATGCGCAGCTCCCTGCGGCAGAGCCGGATTCCCGCTGGTTTCCGAACGGCTGGTTCTTGATCACTGTGCGCGCGGAGATCGAGCGTTCGCGCCAGCGTTCGGGCAGGAACGGCACCTTGAACACGGGATCGTACTTGATCGTCACCGAATAGACCACGACATCGCTGGCGCTGCCTTCATCGCCCTTGCGGCCGACATCGGCTTCCCACTGGCCGCTGCGGTTTTCGTCGATGAACGCCTCGTTGTTGTCGCACACGTTATTGCCGTTGGCATCGTTCCACTTTTCGGGGCGGCCGACATCGGCATAGTCACTATAGGAGGTGCGCGACGTGGTCATGTTTGCCTTGGTGATGCCGGGCAGAACATCCCGCACCCGGTTCAGCACCATGGCATCGGCCTCGCTGGTGTTGCGGGTTTCCAGCGCGGATGATCGCGCCGCCCGGTTTACCGCGCCGGTCAGCACGGCCTTGCCATAGATGATCTGGCCAATGTCCATCAGGCCGAACAGGAACACGAAGAACACCGGCGCGACGATGGCGAACTCGATGATCGTTGCGCCGCGCCGGTCGCGCGCGATGCGCCGCCCAGTGCGGTGGAGCGTGCGGATCAGGCGCGCGGTCACTGCACCACCCGCAGTTCGCCAACCTGCTTGGCGATCGACTGGAAGGCTTCGTCAAGCTGCGATGCGTTCGATGCGGTAAAGGCGCTGTTGGTGGAAGCGCAGGTGGACAGTTCGCTCGTCAAACCTGAAGCAAAGGCAATCACCCAGATGCGGATCCCCTTGGCCTTCACCGCCTCGCACAGGGCGACAAAGCGCGAATTGTGGCGGGACGCGTCATTGCTCACGCCATCGTCGGTCACGCGGCGGTCGTGGTATTCGATGCCCCACGCGCTTTGCGTGGAATAGGAAGGCGACATTTCGCCATCGGTCATGAAGACCAGGTGCTTGCCCACCTGGCTGCCGTTATCCGCCGGTTCGGTGACGTTGTCGGCCCAGATGCCGTCGGGTGAAAACAGCCGCGCGCCCCAGACCATGCCAATGTCGTGATACGTTGCCCCTTCGGGCACGAGCGCATCGGCATAGGCATCGAAGGCGGCCTTGTTCATGGTCGAAAGCAGTTGCGCCGGCGCCGGGCAGAACGTTGCAGCGGCCTGACCCGTGGCCGATGGCAGGGCCGAGTTCATGTATGTGACCCCGCCCGAAACGAACGTGCGGATATAGGCCACCGACCCCCACATCGGCGCCCATTTGCTTTCGGGCGATCCGTCAGGCGGCGTGTCGATATCGAGATCCTGCGCCCCTTCCGGGGTGATGCCGTTCAATGCGTTCCAGGTAAACGTGGGTTCGGATACGGTCGCGCGTTCCTCGATGCAGCCGCGCCAGGTAGAGGCGACGAGCGTGCCGTTGTCGCCGGTGCGCGTGGAGGTCGATTCGAACAGTTTGAAGCGGCTGGTGTCATAGGTGACCGGGCGGTATTCCCAGCGATCGAACACCTGCGTTGGCGTATAGACCGGATCGGCGGTGGCGGTCTGGGTGGTGATCTGGTTGCGCGTGGCCGTGCGTTTCTGGACGTAGTACCCCAGAAAAGTCCAGTTGCACGCGTATTCGGTGGCGGTTTGCGGCTGGGTCGTCGTCGTCGTCGTAACCTGCTTGCCCTGCCCGTTGATCGTCGTGCTGGTCGTGGTCGTCGCCGCTCCGGTGTTGGTGAACGCCGTGTTGGCAGGCCTGGCGCTGTTGCAGGAAGTGGACGAGAAGTAGCTCCCTGTGTGGTTCGACCAACTGCTGTAGGTTGTCGCGCTGGTGCTTGTGCCGCTGACGTTGACCGGTGTGCCATAGCCGGTGAGCGTGTTGACTGTCTTGAAGATCGCCAGACGCGACTGGTAGGTGTGGCTGTCCACCAGATAATCGGGATCGCGGTCCACCAGCAGGCGGCCCACGTTCACGCTGGAACTGTACGGCACAAAGCCATAGCGGATGCGCGCCGTGGTGCCCGATGCGGAACTTTCCAGCGTGGAATAGAAGTTCTTCATGGCCGCCCGCAGCGCCTGGATGCGGGTCTGCTTCGATCCGGTCAGCTCCCAGGCCATCGACCCGGTCGTGTCCAGCACCATCATCACGTCGCTGTTGCCCACGCCCATCGTGGCGGTGCAATCGGCAACCAGATCAAAACCTTCGAAACCGAAAATCTGCATCATCACCGGCGGCAGCTTGGTCGTGGCGCGCCCGATGATGGTGCTGCCCTTGTCCGCCGAACTGCTGGTGAAGTCGGTGTCCTTCGAATCCTGATGGTCTTCGTCGAAGTTGGCGTAGAAATAACGGTTTGCCTCCGCTTCGGCGGCGTCGTCATAGCCTTTGGCGGAAACCGCGCGGCGTCCTGCCAGCACAGCGGAATCGCATGCCGACTGCAGGCGGGTCTGCACGCGCCAGCCGCGGCTGATGTCCATGGCCCCGCCCACCAGCGCCGCCAGCGCAAAGATCGCCATGGCCGAAAGCGGCAGGATGTTGCCCGCACGGCTGCGGCACAGCGCCTGAAGGGTGCGGGCGAGCCGTTGCATCAGCAGCATGGCCGGTCCACCCGCTGCACCGTCATTATAGCCCGCGCACGCTCGTTCATGGCGCGCGTACAGAAGACGCAAAAGCATCCGGCATGACGGAGCGACTCGGACTTTGCGCGGTTCATGGAGCGCAGCGTTACCGGCGTGGTGTAGCCAACCGGTTAATTCCATAAGGGATTTTTGCGTCGCCGATGCGTGTTTGGGGGGTATTCCTGGTTAATGTGTCCCTCTACCCCGTTTAGCCTCGGTGGGCGGTGAGACTTTGCAATTGGGGGGAAGTGGCCGTATGGGCGCGGGCTGTTGAAAGGAAGGCGTTGTGGCACAGAACTGGACGGCGGA
>FWWL01000297.1_pt1 | contig 143754 bp, 109 predicted proteins | sample 2228331 | NCBI WGS metagenome assembly FWWL01 (sample SAMEA103939775, study PRJEB20133) | metagenome | reverse complement strand
TCCTCAAGTATCCTAGCCCCCATCTCGGCTGTGGTTTGCGGGGAATCGTCGCTCGGATACACTGATGAAAGAGTCGAGGTCCTGCACTGGTATGCTGTGGTTTGCGGGGAATCGTCGCTCGGATACACTCTCTGTTATAATTACTAACTGTCCATATGCTGTGGTTTGCGGGGAATCGTCGCTCGGATACACTTGCTCCGCAGGTCAGCCGTCAGAGTGTCGGCTGTGGTTTGCGGGGAATCGTCGCTCGGATACACTTTTCTAACAATCCGTTCGATACCGCCCCTGGCTGTGGTTTGCGGGGAATCGTCGCTCGGATACACTCTCTGTACAACATTGCACTTTCTCCTTCCTGCTGTGGTTTGCGGGGAATCGTCGCTCGGATACACTCCACGGGATACCGTGATCCCATTCTGACCCGCTGTGGTTTGCGGGGAATCGTCGCTCGGATACACTGAAAACGGTCCTCAAGCGGCTGCTCAAATAGCTGTGGTTTGCGGGGAATCGTCGCTCGGATACACTATCTTCAAGGAAATTCTTAACCTAGATGATGCTGTGGTTTGCGGGGAATCGTCGCTCGGATACACTCAGTGAAGTGGCAGCGGCGCTGGGCCTGTGCTGTGGTTTGCGGGGAATCGTCGCTCGGATACACTACCTGCGACCAACTTCGTTAAAAGAACACAACTTGCGACACGCCCATGCTCCAAAAAGCATGAGCTGCCGAGGTGCTTTTTCATTCTCCTGGCGAATTTTTCCCACATAGTTTTCCATTTTTCCAAATTGCCGGTCAGTAACGGGTAACAGCCGAACAGCGCCTTTCGGCGGTAGGTTCGCTCGGATCTCCTGCCGATAGGGATGCATTGCCTCTTCACTTGGAAATGGCCTGGCGTACACAGAGTACTGTAACTGACAAAACCCCATTTCCAGCAAACGTTTGCGGAAACGTGTGTACTCCCTCCTCGCCTTCCGGTCGTCCATGGGCAGATCAAACAAAACAAAAAGCCACATGATCTTGTAACCTGACGGGAGATCACCGCGAGGCATGGCAGCTCCAATCGGGCAACAGCAAGTCACGGCGTTTTTTTAAGAACACGTCCGCAAGCGAGGCGGCAATTCGACTGAGTACATCAAACAGCGTTCGTCTTTCACCCTCGAAGAAATATCGCTCCTCGAGAAACCCAAGTAAACGCGATTTCACCTCTGGTGTGAGTTCTGCATCTGCTGGGAACTCCCTCAATAACGCAACCACCAATAGATCCACGCGAGGGCGAAACGGCTCCATCAAATCGTCGGCCAGACAAAACGGATTGTACCGATTATGGTGATGAATCCCCAAACTTGGATGGAGGCCCACTCCTGTTATGGCTCGCGCAGTTACAGCCCGTAAAATGGCATAACCATAATTCAAAAAGCGATTCTGATCATTCCGATCGGGATCTCTGCGAAACGTTCGATCCTGGAAAAGGTATTGCCAGTATCGACGAGACGCCATTGCTTCCACATTCGAGGTGTCGCCCGACCGAACTCTCGCAGCCAGTCGCGCTAAGCCATAATCCCGCCCGTGCAATTCTTGAAGAACAGCAGCCTGGGATTGAATCTTGCTGCGGACGATTTGCTGCCATAATCTTTTTCGAGTGGGCAACGAGGCCTGTGCCTGGGCCGCCAGTCGTTCAGTTTGAACATGATGGTTCACGAGAGGGAACATTGTTCCCACGGGCCGGCTCGTCGCATCGCATATCACGCAGACAGCCCCAGCCTCGGCAAGGCCCGCCAGAACCGGCTGGGTCAATGTGATGCACGGGTTGGCCGCAATCAGAACCGCAAGCTCTGCCAAAGGCAGAGTCACCTCCAGCTCATCTCCCGTCTTGATGACGAGTTGTCGATGACGGACCGACAGTTTCGCCGGTTTGTTTGCCAGTTCGACGACGTGATTAATCATTCGCCGGAAGGACCTCGCCCAAAGGTGTCACCATCACCTTCCGTGCGCGACGCTGGAAAAGCTGACGATACGTAGCGCGTATTCGCTCCCGTTGCTCTCTTATCAAGGTAATTGGACGAGCGTCGTGAGGCAAGCGCAATTCCAAATTATCGTCGGAAATTCCAACCACCCGGAGAAGTTGCTTTTGGCCATCATCGTTGATCCATTCGATGTATTCGCTTTTGGCCAGCGAGAATTTGAATCGGGTGTTTGGGCCGTGATCGCGGCAAACTACCGGCTCACCCCGTTTCTTACGCTCGTATGCTTCGTACAAACTGACGATCTTGCCCTTCCAACGGACCTCTTGACCTTGCCCATCGAGCAAAGCATAAATCTCGATGTGGTGATTGTTTCCAGGCACGACGTAACGTTGGCGAGGACCATCCCCTACCGCAATGACGGAGCTGCTCACCCAAATTCGAGCGGATTTAACAGGCAAAGCGGTGTTATTTTTTCCGCGAATAATCGGGAGGTTGGCGTCAGTGGCAAACGCCTTTTTGGGATCCGATGTCCCAAGCTGCTTCAATTTTTCCTTCACTAAGTCCCGAACAGTTGGATCGACGATCCTTTCGACTTCATGGGAGGACATTTCCCTGAGAGGCTTGCGAACCTTGGTCTTCCCCTGTTCCGTGGGCGGTGCGTAATATGTTTGGTCGTGGAGGGCTCCAGAAAGACGCCGGCTGACTCGGAACGAAACCACAATCCCCTCCACATGCCGTTGCACATCGCTCAGGAAAGTACTCCATGGGGGATCAAGCCGGACAGCCACTCGTGGCCAGGCCTTCAAAAGGCGCGATGCTTCGTGGGCGAACCGCTGGATCATTGAGGGTTCCGTGAGTGCCACAACTATCGCGTCAATCGCATGATGACGGTGATCGTAACGATTCTTTTCGGGACTCCCTCCTAAAATCGCGTTGAGATTCCATGCACGTCGGAAGAGGCCGGTTAAACCACCGGCAACTGTAAAGACCCGCTGTTGCCCGGTCGGGTCAATTCTTCCCCCATATAAATGTCCTAAATAATCGGCGGCTGCCTTAGAGATCCACCGGGTATCACTCAGCTGTCGGAGTGCAAAGTCGGGTGGTATTTCTTCTGCTTGAAAGCGATCAAGCTTCTGCCGCGCGAATGGGCCACGAAAGTTTCTCACTCGGGTGATTATCTCCTGCCAGCGCACCGGATCAGTGGCGTAAGCCTCGTACGGAGTGCGGCCCGCCTTGACTGAACGATTCTCTTGGTGATAGCACAGGGTCTTATTCATGAACGAATCGTCAAGCGAGCGATGCAGCGGCCAGATATGCTCCACATCAAACTCGGGATGATCCCCCAACAATGCTTGAGTTGTGATCTGCTTGCCCGTGTACGGACATATCCAATTGCATTCTTCAGCCAACAGATATTTCTCAATATCCCTGGGCGCGGCTGTCCGACCGAGTTCCTGCAGCACCCTCTGCGCCGCCTCCTCCCGCCGTTTTTGCTGCTCCCGCATCCGCTTCGAAATCTCCTCACGCTCCTTGCGAGAACGTTTCAATTCTCGAGCCACTTCCACTCGAATGCATCGAGGTATCCCATACTTGCGGATAATCGCGTTAACCACCTTGCGCAGTTCGGTGAGAGCTCTGATCAGCAGCGGATTTCTCACCGTCGGTAGAACCTGCCGAACCGGCGGTAGCTCAGCATGTTGATTAATCTTCCGTTGTGTCCCACCATAAACTTTTTGTATCGCTGCATTGAGACGCTCGCCCTGCTCCAGTAACGGCAGAAGCCTTCGAATAGCCCGGCGACTGAAGCTGTGGTAGCCTTGCTCTAACGGCAGTCCAGCGAGTTGAGACGCAACTTCGCGGTTAAACCCCCAAACCCTATGCAGATGCTCCTCAAGGGTATCAGCGCGAAGAAATGCTATCAAAGTATCTACCAGCGCTTTTTGTCTTTCCCTACCCAAATCCTCCCACGTAGCATCACCTATGACTTTTCTAATTTGGGCAGAAGTTCTATTACCCGGCAGCTTTTTCTCACCACCACGTTCCAGATTGCATTCCCAACCTTCACCTTTTTTGCCCGTGGGAATTCCGAGAGTCTTTTTAATCAGAGTGAAACTCAGGTCTTCGTTTCGTTCCGCCAGATCATAGAGTTTCTGCCTTTCTTCCGGCGACAGCACACGGCGCTGACCTTGTGGATCGGTGAACTCAAGATCATTAATTCGCTGCATATACCGAATTCTCTGTGCTTCAAGAGAGGCCATTGGCGCACGCCTGAAAGGATAGATATATTCGACCTGTCCGTTGGGACGTTTCCGCGGGAGCACTTCCAATGGGCAGCGTCCCACAAGGCCGTGCTGCAATTTGAGAGGTCGTTGAAAAAAGATCGCCTTGTAGAGTCGTGCTTTCTTGCTATCCGTAAGAGAATTCGGATGATGGGAACGTTGTGCGTTCCATATCTGTTCGAACTCGTCCTGGAACATTTTCCGAGAGGTGTAACGATTACGAATTCTTTGCTCGTGCGGATTGAGCCGCGAGAAAAACTCGCCCAGCGTACGCGCACCCGATTTCTGAATTTCATCCTGAAGCTGCGAAATCCCTTGCTTCACGACGCCGAGTTCTTCATCCTTATTCTTCTCAAGTGTGCGCCGGTTGCTGAGAAATCCGCGACGTTGGGCAAGGTGGAAAAAGACGCGGCCCAACAACTCGGGTGGCAGTGGATGATCAAGTGCTGCGGCTCGGAGACGGTAAATGAACGTGTGAGCTAGAAGGCCGTCGTTATTTGCACCCGGAACATTTGTCCGCAGCCATTCTTGGGCTTTTTGATCGAGCGTTTCAAGATACGCTTTGCGAGCGGTACTCGACCGCGGCCCGGTTAGAAAGAGGCCCATTTCCTGAAGCACCCGATATGTTCGTCTAAGACGCTGAGCCCGGCGAAACATTTGGCGGCGCAGTTGCCTTGCTTGACGCCGCGATTGACCAGGTGGTTCCTCTTTTCCTTTTTCGACCTCTTCCAAACTCGCGTTGCTGAGTTCCCAACACCGAACCCCTGCTCCGAGCAACGACTGCCCACCATCGTTATCAATTTCAATGGCTGCCCAACCTAGGGATACAACCCCGAGGTCAATTCCCAAGACGTAGTCTACCTGGCCGTTCTTTGTTTTCATGATTGTCCCATTTCCTCTATCAACTCACATTACTGAAAAACTCCTCCCATTTTAGCTCAATGGGGAGTTGACAACCACTGCGATTCGTTTTACTATGGAATCCAGTGTATCCGAGCGACGGTTCCACGCAAATCACAGTAAGGTGATTCCGTGTGGAATCGCCGTACGGTAAACCCAGCATGCTGGGTGCCGTTAACGCCCTCAGCCTGTGGCGGGGGCGTTTTTTATGCGCTTCAGCTCGCGCTTATCAACGCGAACAGTTTCGGTCCGTCCTATTTGAGAAGGGGCAATTTTCCCGATATACAAGACTGTGCTCACTGGCCGTCGTCTATTGTAACTCAACAGCGGGGATCATCACACTTCTTTGTGACGGCACGATTCGAGTCTTTCCGTCCTAACGCCGACGTCCCGCCCGGTCTCTATTCAACACGCCGTGGTAGGCCCTGGGGAGATTTTAGACCATCGCTCACCCCGTTGTGTCTTCACGGATGAAGTGGCACAAACCGTGCAAATTCGTTGCTGTACTCAGTTCTTATGAACCCATCGGCTTTTAATTCCATGCTGCAAACCCCGGTCGGTGTGTGTGATCCTTTCAACTCTATTAAAAAGGAATCCGCCGATGTGGAAAGCGACCATCAATCGTTAAATAGACCGAGACGAGTTAATTTCCTGCAATGTGTTACTGTAGATCGCGCCGCCGCTCGGTTGCTGCGGAACGCATGAGATGTAGCAACACGGAAGAACATGTCAAACGGCAAGCCGATCGCAGGTAGAAATACAATATATCCATCATTTACAGTTAAACTTTAAAAATATAAGCATGTGACGCCTGAAGCACGGTAGTAGCCACCTTTCCCAAGGTAATGAACGTGAGCTGTTACGGGTTTCAGGAGAAGCGAGATAAAGTTTTCGTTTGAAGTAAACGACCAATAAACGCTGTCGCGCTTCCTTGCCGAGCCATCACGCATGAGGAATTCGTTTTGTCGTCCAGGATTTGATACCCAAAATCCGGTTCCCCCAGGTAGCGATGGCTCCGATCCCGATTAGTCGCTACGCCTGAGAGTTCCGTGTCGAACTGCCCCACGATCTGGTTACCATCGTAGCCGGACACCCATATCGGCATATTCACCAAGCCATCGAAGCCTGCCGTTGCCAACGTCCGCCGCTGGTCCTTTTTCATCTCGCCACCGTTCCGTCCTGTCCGACTGGGGATATCCTCTCGCTTTGTGTCCTTTAATCAGCAACCACGACCACCGCATAAGTGTATGATGATGTTGAAGAGATCGTGCGGAGGTGCCTGCGAAGGCAATTGCGGGAAATCGGCGGCGACGGCCATCGCTGACTGACCGGGAATGAGGATATCAGGAAGATCACCCGCCAAACCCAGTCCGTAACCGCGGGAGGCACCACATGATAAGCGTCGTCATTTCATCAATGACCGTGCTGTGCGTCGCGATGTCCGTTGCTCAACAGGATACCGGTTCCGACTCGGTGGGCCTTGCCAGCTTCGGCGGCTTCCAGGCAGCGATCTCGATAGGCCCCGCCGCTGCCGCGACAGACCCCGAAACGCCCCCGTACTTGGCCGCCGGGCCGTTCCTCGTGGAAAGCCTTCTGGCTGACTGGTACGACCAACAGCGAAACCGAACCATCCCGGTCAAGGTGTATTATCCGACGGAGCATGGCCAACCGGCACCGGGACCGATGCCCGTCATCCTGTTTTCCCACGGCTTAGGCGGGAGTCGCGAGGCTGCCGCCTATCTTGGTCGTCACTGGGCAAGCCACGGGTATGTGTCGATCCATCTCCAACATCCCGGAAGCGACGAGTCCATCTGGCGGGGCAAGGGCCAACCGATGGAGGCCCTTCGAGAAGCGGCGCGAAACCCCCGCGCGGCCCTGGAGCGAATAGCCGACGTGCGGTTTGTGCTCGATCGGCTGGAACAACTTCAGAGGGAACCCGGCCCTTTGAACGGTCGATTGGATCTGGAGCGGATCGGCATGTCGGGGCACTCCTTTGGGGCCCATACCACCTTGATCGTGGCCGGTCAGGTTGCCGTGTTGCCCGGAGGACGAGAAATCTCCCAGGCCGATTCGCGTATCAAAGCCGCCGTGGTCCTCAGTCCCCCTGTGCCCCAGCAACCGGGTCAGCGTGAAAAGGCCTTCCGAAAAATCGCCATTCCCTGTTTCTACATGACCGGCACGGAGGACGACAGTCCGATCGGCGAAACCCGCAAGGAGGACCGCCGCGTCCCGTTCGATCTCTCTGGTGATTTGGCAGATCGCTATTTGGTGATCTTTGCCGGGGGTGATCATATGATTTTTTCGGGACGCGAGCGTTCCCTTTTTGGGACGCCGGGGACGACAAGAGGCGGTTTGCTGTCTCTTCGTCGGGCACGGGAGAAAGACGAGGTCTTTCATCGCCTGATCTGTGCCGCCACGACTGCCTTTTGGGACGCTTATCTCCGCGGAAACGCGAAAGCCAGGCAGTGGCTGGCCGAAGGTGGATTCGAGAAAATCCTGGGGAACGATGGTACCTTCGAGAAAAAGTTGATTGCGCCCCCTGTGTCGCGGGCAAACGCTGTTAACACAAACAGTGACGGCATACTGACGCTTGACGAAGTGAGAGCCTATTTTGGCAGGCGTTTTTCGAGAAGATCGCCCACTGCATCCATACCGCAACCGACGGAGAAACCATGAGAACTGCTTTGGTTCTTCTCGTGCTTATCGGTGGTGAATTGATCGGCGAGGCGGAAAGCGATCCGCCTTATCAGCGATCCGACAAGAATGCCGTCGGCAAGACGATGTCAGAAACACTTGGCGCGGCGGCGGGAGCACTTATCTGAGCTTAACAAATGCTGAATCGAAACTGCCCGACAACATCCGCGGCAAATCCCCCGCCCGGGTTAGTCCCCGGGCGGTTCTTTTGCGCGGGCCCGGCGGCAATTCATGACTGTTGGATAGGTATATCTGGTACGACCAATTCATGACGGATAATCGGTCGGGACGATTCATGAATCGCCCCTACCAGTGACCATTGAGAGCTCCAGTTCTGTGTGGAGCAGCCTGTCCGTCCAAGTCCCAACAGACGGACCTGACAAGCAGGTCCCTCCATTGTGTGGATTGGAGGATCGGGTGCCTCCCGAACGGTCACCCTGGTTCCAGCCGGGCCGATGGCACGGTTGTGAAGGCTAAAGCCTTGACCGAAAAGCGGCGATGAATCGCCGCACTCCATGGAGTGCGGGGCTTTAGCCCCGCTTTCAGCGTGGGACTTCAGTCCCCGCTGAAATGGAATTCATGATCGAACGTTGATAAGCGGACCTGACAAGCAGGTCCCTCCGAAGGCGGACGTGAACCGGAGGGGCACGCTTGTCGTGCCCGGTCTGAGCTTGAACCTTATTCTGTGAGTCTTCCTGATTCGCCCAGTTTCGATTTCTTGAGTTACTCCCTCGCTAAAAGAGTTTACAACACAAACGGCTCGGAAAACTCCCATCGCTGCGGATTGGCCGTTGTCTTCGCTTTCCACGTCACACGGTCGAGAAGTGAATTGAATAAGAGTTGCCAGCCAGTCCGGTCAAGCAACCGTGAGCGCCCCGGAGGAAGGTGAGAACCCTCAGTTTGGTCAGCCTGGTTGAGGGGTATGCTATCGATCAGCTCCTGGCCCACTATCTTGCTTGCGGTTATCGGTTGCATCCTCTGCGGCCGGGGCCCAGGATGCCCATCCTCCCTGGCCGGCCTGAATGTGTCAGCCGAGACGAAGCCGAGAGACTCAAGGCCACCACCGACCCGGCGGTCAAGGAGTTACTGGCATTGCTCCAAGCTGGCTATCACAGAGGGGGAAGAGCTAGCCGGCTCGAACTGGCGGGGCACATGTTCAAACCGGTGAGTGTCGAGGTGTTTGGGCCCAAGGCCCTTGCTTCGATCAACGGCCCACCGCCTGCTTTGACATCGCGTTGCATCATCATCCCGATGCTCAGAGATGATGCGGACAGCCCAAAGCCAAAACGGCGAATTCTGTCGGAGCAGGTGCAACCAATCCGGGACAGAAGTGTACTTGTGGACACTATGAAACACCGTCAAGAAAAGCGTCAAAGCGAATGCTCGTACCACCGTGTACACCAATGAATCACCTGGCGGAGAACACCAGGATTGACAGTCTTTCCTGCTTGATGCGCGTGCCAAACCATGCTCAAAAAACAAGCGGAGGAAAAAGATTCGAACCAAATTCCTTAAGTGACGCTATAGAAAATACTTCCGACAAGTCCGGCCACTCTGGTGGCACAAAATCCGGCACACTCTCTTCCGATCGTGGATCATGACGCCACAATAAAACTGGATCCATAAGGGCGGGCTAGGGAAGCTAGCCCCGAACCCCGCTATCAGCCCAGCGGTGCCCGCCCTGTTATTTTGATGGGCTGTCCTCTATCACGGAGGGGCTGACCGTGTCTGATCAATCACCTTGGTTCTCTCTGGCAGAAGATTTCAATAAATTGGGAGCACTGCCAGAGCTGACGGTGGCCGTCACGCCGCTTACAATCCAACACACTGAGGATGCTCTGAGCGTTGATCATTGTGAACGATTCGCAACGTTCCTCATGGATCTACCAGGACACCTCTTCGGTCTTGATCATCAAGAAAATATATCCGCCGGGGTTCTGGTAACCGCCACGTTGGTGGAGGATTTTGAAATCCTAGCGAAGATTGCTGGTCGCTTGGCTAAAGATCACGTGGAGGGCATAGACACAACACTACCTAACTATGAGGCCTGGTTGGCCACGCTTGTACGGGCGGCACTACTCGATCCTGGGTATTTTGTTCAGCCAGACAATGGTGTCTGGGTTCCCTTAGGGAAGAGGGTACGGGTGAAACTGGAGATATTGAGATCGTGCCGTAATGGGAAGCTACAATGGTTGCCACCACTCCTAGCAAGCATTCTGGCCGATCAAAATATTAACCCACCTTGGCGGTTACGATTCAATATAGCATCAGCAACAAAGGCATCAGCGGAGCTGTGCCGGCGCTTTGCTGGTGTGGGGATGGCCCAACCTACAGAAACTGACGCCCTGGCCAAGCCTCCCGGGAAACCGGAACCGGAGTTTTGCTTCCGTCGGCATGGCGATGGATGGTTCATCAGGGCCTTTGGAAAAGAGGGACACTTCAAAGATCAGAAGGGCTTCACTTCCCTAGCCCTGTTGATCGCAAGAGCTGGCAAACCTGTCCCGATGGTGGAGCTGATCGCGCTGGCCAGAGGGATTCCACCAGAAAGCGTTTCCGCCCCGATTCCGACGGAAAGGGTCGAGCCAGCGTTCGATGATGAGACGCGTCCGGATATTATGCGTGAGCTGGAACAACTTCGGCAGGATATCGAAGACGCGAAGCGGCGCGGGGATTGGACGCAGGCTGATGTTCTCCTCAAAGAATTTGAACGACTGAGAGGTTATCTCCTTGCCAATACACAGCCCAACGGCAAGGCGAAGAGCTTCTCTACGACCTCAAAGAGGATGGCGGAAGCCGTCCGGAAGGCGATCAGCCGGGTTTGTGACGCGTTGCGACAATCGGGTTTCAACGAGCTGGCAGACCACTTTGAGGCTTATATCAGCGTTGAGGAATTTTCCTATGTGTACCGTCCGCCCACATCAGTGACTTGGGCTCTCCTCTAAGCGCCCTGGTTTTCGGACGCACTTTCGGACGCGAAATGTCCGGCACGGAGCCGGTATCTCGTGACGCGGACGCGTCCAGGGACGGACGCCAAATGTCGGGCGTTCACCGCAAGGCCTTCGCGTCCGGACAAATTTTTGGACGCGAAATGTCCGCCAGCGGACGCGATTTGTCCGGCGTTTCTTTGTAGAAGCGGCGGCACAGTGCCAGCCGCGGTATTCCAGAACCGGTTTCTACAAAGGAGCGCAGAACTATGCTGGAACGCCTTCTCCTCACCCCCCGGGAAGCCGCCTACCGTTTGGGCATCAGCCCGCGGCATCTATGGACCTTGACGGCCCCACGCGGCCCCATTCCTGTGGTGAAACTGGGACGGCGGACATTTTATCGCCCGCAAGACCTGGAAAACTTCGTGGCCGACATGGCCCGGCAATCAGCGGAAACCGTTGAAAGCCAGGCGGGTGCACAACATGGAGGGACAACCGCCGATGGCTGAGCGTCAGGTTGCAATTCGCCAAGCATCGCCAAAGCCCCGGGACGGCCAGCGGGTGCCGGTGCTTGTTGTAGCATGGCCCCCGGTTCGTTATGGCGGCCCTTGGACTCTGGAGGTGCGGGCACCCCGGGAGGTCGTCACCGCCCGGATTGTCGTTCCGCCCATCGCATTCCTCGATGACCCGCGAGCGGAGTTGCTGGCTGAAGATTTCATCACGCAACAGATTCCCAAGACCATGCACGATCTTCTGCTCCCGGGGGCGGTTGTCGCATCGGAAAATCTCCGCCCGGTTAGACCGAGTGAGTTTCTGGATGCCCAGGAGTATGCCACTTTGATACGGAGCCTCGTGAATGCCTGATCACTACTCAGCAACCCTCAGGGCCACAGCAAAAAACGGCGAAATTGTGGTCACTCTCAAAGGCGGTCCTCTTCCCAAACCTATCACTCATTCTGTTCCAGTGAAGGATCGAACGGCCTGGCGTGAATTGGCGGACCGATTCCACCGTCAATTTGGGATCGATATGGGCGACACACTCAATGTACTCCTCGAGGCGGTCAACGAGGCAAAAACACAGGGCAGGGATGCCCACCCGGTGGATCCCCCGGTGGAATCCCCGCCCGTGGATACGCCGGCCGATTTCCCGCCTAAAACCAACAACACAGAATCGGAGTTTGATTTTCAACCCGTCATTATCAACCTCGAAGAGGTTGTAGCGACCCCGGTGGAATGGCTCTGGGATAAACGCATTCCGTTAGGCCGGATCACACTCTTAGTTGGCAAGCCTGGCCAAGGCAAGAGTTTTCTGACGTGTGACTTTGCGGCCCGTGTGACCACCGGGACGCCGTGGCCGGACGGTTCACCCTGTCAGAAAGGTTCGGTTCTCATGCTCACACTGGAAGATGACCCGGCGGACACTATCCGCCCGCGACTAGACGCTATGCACGCCGACGTGACGCGAGTGCGAATTCTCAAGGCTGTAAACTACCGCGATATAGACGGTGCCCGGCGTCAACGAGGGCTGACGCTGGCTGATTTACCCGTGATTGAAAAGGCCCTGGAATCACTCCCCGATTGCCGACTTCTGGTGATTGACCCCATCGGGGATTTTCTTGGCAGGCGAGTGGATTCCCACCGTGACAACGAAGTGCGGGAAGTGCTCACTCCGCTGGCTGAGCTGGCCCGGCGGCGCAAGGTGGCCGTCCTGGTGGTCATGCACCGCCGGAAATCTACAGGTGAGGGTGGGGCTGATGAAACGGCCATGGGTTCGCGAGGTTTCACTGGAATTGCCCGAAGTGTTTGGCATGTGTCCAGGGATGCCAACGACAAAAAGCGGCGGCTATTCCTACCCGGGAAACAAAATCTCGCGGAGGAGCTGCCCGGCTTAGCTTTTCGGATTGTCGGTGACTCTCCGTGGACGCGTGTGGAATGGGAACGCGAACCCGTGAACATGAGCGCCGATGAGGGCCTCGAAGCGGAGCGGCAGGCGTCACGCCCCGGCCCCGAGGCCGACGCCCTGGAAGAGGCGAAGGCATTCCTGCTAACGGCATTGAGTGCCGGCCCACGTTTGGCCAAAGACCTACTGGAAGATTGGAAGGTAAACCACGGGGGGTGTCAGCGGACGCTGTACACGGCTAAGGCGGAAATCGGGGTGGAATCGTTCCGGGAAAAAGTCCCCGGCCCCTGGTTTTGGAGATTGCCGGAAATCCAAGATTGCAAAGATCCAACATTGCAAACACAAATACCAACCTCGGAATCTTTGCAATCTTTGCAATCTTGCGGAAAAAACGGCATTTTAGAACACCCGGAGGTCCAACATTGCAAAGATTGCAAAGATTGCAACACCTTAAGAGAACCTTGCAATGTGCTCAATAACCCCAAGCTTAGAGCCCCCAAAGAACCAAACACCTGCGCCCCCGAAAGTGGCGGGACGGATTCTGACAATTCTGGCAGGCCCCAACCTCCCGTGGTGGACATTGGTGAACTGAACCGCCGACTGGCGGAAGCGGCCGAGGCCGGCGGTGATGCCTGGGTGGACTTCTCATGAGCGGAGGGCGGCAATGGACGTGAGGCACACGAACACCCTGAACCCTAGCAATCACCCCGAAACCAGGTCCGAAAGGCCAATGTACTTCCTTCACTGGCTGAATCGACCTGGTGTTAAGGTGGTATGGGAAAATGGCAAACTTCGGCTTGGCGTGAAGCCCGGGACATTGACGGCTGACGAAGTGGCGATCTTACTTCAGCACAAAGAGGAAGTGGGTGGCTGGCTGTTACTCCACACTCTCTGGGACGCGGGGTATTCTCTCCGGCTGCAACCGAGCGAATACGGCCCGGGATACGTCCTGATTCCCACTAACCCCCCAACCCCCCGTAGAACGGGGGGCAAGAGGAGTTGTGGTAACGGGCGGCAAGGGGGTCGTGGTAACGGGCGGCAGGGGGGTGACTTCCCGGCCCTTTTTACACTCTACGACACTTTCCACGACTCCGCGGTTGCCCTGCTACTGGACGCCTGCCAGCTCCTCAAGATTGCCCCCGCGGACTGGCCGAAGACCGCGGAGCGGTGGGTGAGGGAAGCGGTCCTTCATGTCCAAGAGAGGGAGTTGGCTTAAGCATCACAGGAAAGGGTGTGATATGGCAAAATCCGACAAAACCCGACAATTGCGGCTGGCACAGAGGAACGCGATTGAGCTTCTCTTGGCCGGTAAAACTGACCAGGAAGTGGCCGAGGCGGTGGGCGTCACTCGGCAAACCGTCAACCTTTGGCGCAACAGAGACAAGGTGTTTCAAGCGGCCCTGGATGCCCGCCGACGGGAACTCTGGGGGGCCTGCGTGGAGCGGTTACGGCAGTTGATAGGCCGAGCTCTTCAGGTGTTGGAAGCTGACCTACTCCAAGATGACGACCGGCGGCTACGGCAATCAGCGGCGGTGCACGTCCTTAAGTGCGTGGGACTTTACGGAGCGAATCTGGAACCCAAAGATACCGTGAAGCGGTGGCCCTTTGACGATTGGACCGACGCGCAGTTAGAAAGGGCCCTCAAGCGTTTCTGGCTAGAAACCCCCCGGTCACTCGGTCAGGGTCAAGAGCATGGCGGTTGAGCGGAGCGAATTTGACGCCATGAGGATGCCTGTGTCCAGTCCGATTCCGGTGGCTTGGAAACAGTGCAGTGGCTCAAATAACGGCTGACGTACCAGAGAACGGAAAGGAGCTCTCTATGGCAAGTGTGGCTAAAGACGGCAAGGGCTGGCGGATCCTCTTCGTGGCCCCCGATGGCAAGCGGAAAACTCTTCGCCTTGGCCGTGTGGACAAAAAGACGGCGGAGAGCATCCGTGTCCACGTGGAGGCGTTGCTGGCTTCGCGGATCAGCGGCTTACCGGTTCAGCAGGCCACCGCGACCTGGTTGAACACGATCGGTGAGGCCCTCAAAGAGAAGCTAGCCAAGGCGGGGCTGATCGACACTGTGGCCGTGGCAAAACTGGGACCGTACCTTGAGGATTACGTGGCATCGCGACAGGGGACCTGTACACCGGCCACGCGCGTTGTATGGGGCCATACGATCCGGAATCTGTGCGACTTCTTCGGGCGGGAGTGTCGGCTTGCGGACATCACGCCAGAGAAGGCGGAGGCCTTCCGCCAGTACCTGATGGGGCAGGGGCTGGCCGATACCACGATCCACAAGCGACTCCAGTTTGCCCGGATGTTCTTTGCCCACGCTCAGCGGATGGAATTGATCCAGGGCAATCCTTTTGGATTCGTCACACATCGGGCAGGCGATCCATCAGGCCGGCGCGTGTACGTGAGCGTAGAGGACACACTCCGGCTGATTGAGAACGCCCCCAACGTATGGTGGCGGCTTCTCATCGCCCTCGCCCGCTTCGGTGGATTGCGGATCCCATCGGAAGCATTCTCTCTACGTTGGGCGGACGTCAACTGGGCGGATGGCCGGATCGTGGTATCCTCACCGAAGACGGCCAGTAAGGGGAAGCCCTACCGCGTCATACCGATGTTTCCTCTGCTGAAGCCCTACCTGGAAGAGGCCTGGGACGCCACCCCACCGGGGGCGGAATACGTGTTCCCGGAGGAATACCGCCGCCGTGCCCAAGGCCCTAATGGTTGGCTTAATTGCAACCTGCGAACCACCTTTGAGAAGATAATCCGCCGGGCGGGATTGGAACCATGGCCAAGACTCTGGCACAACCTACGGGCTTCATGTGAATCCGATCTGGCCCAGGCCTTTCCTCTGGCCGTGGTCACCAAGTGGCTGGGCAATACCCCCTCTATCGCGTTACGCCATTATGTGGATCCCACGGATGCGGCATACCAGGTGGCCCTCCAGTGGAGACCCAAGACCAAAGCGGACTCGAACCGTGTACAACCGGACATCACTGGTGTTCAAAAGAACAGTGGCACAGAATCCGGCGCACGGGTGGCACAAAATGCGGCACAGCAGGCTCCCGCAAGGGGTTGCAAGATAGAGAACTTTAAATCCCAAAGCCCGCTCAATTGCGACCTTATGCAACGCCCTGCGAGTCGTAACTTATTGGTACAACATAACTTAGCGGAGAGGACAGGATTCGAACCTGCGAGGGGTTGAACACCCCTACGGATTTAGCAAACCCGCGCCTTAGACCACTCGGCCACCTCTCCGTACATCACCCCACCATGGGACATTATTTCCCAGTAATGGAGTGTCTTTTTCCTCTACTGGCATCTTTGATGGGACATTGGCACCCGACCCGCATGGGGGGCATCGCACCATCAGCGTTATTTCACCCTATGATGCAAATGAGGCCCGAAAAATACACATGGGGTTCTCCACCCCTGGGGCCGCACCTGCTCGGAGAGTCTAATCCCCAAGCCAATCCAGGCTGGTGCAACCGGAGCGGGGATCGGGCACCTAGTTCCATCTAACATCAGTTTATCAGTTTCCACAGGTATGGCAAGGCGTCTGACTCGGGCTGGGCCCAGCCAGTTGGGTAGTCCGTCTTTCCTGCCCTCCCCTACAGCGGGCACGATCTCCGCAACCACTCAAACCTGACGTCGTCATCACATTCCGTACAACCAATTGCGTCGGTTTAGCTTGTCAGTTTTCCAACGACGTGCAGGAAACCTCTGTGAAGGGTCGATAGGTTGATTGGGTCAGGGAGTCTCAATGTCGTTCCAATGTCAGTTGAGCACCTATGAAGAAGGCCAAGACGAAACGACGGTACTCCGAGGATCATGATGTGCATTCACCACTGGAGTCGTATCTCCGCGAGATTAACGAAACCCCCCTTCTTACCCCTGAGGAGGAGATGGAGCTCGCCATCGCCATCGGAAATGGCGATCCGGTAGCGAGAGACCGAATGGTTCGCGCGAATCTCCGTCTCGTAGTCAACATTGCCCGAAACTACGTAGGTAAAGGCCTTAGCCTGCAGGACCTCATTGAGGAGGGAAATCTGGGGTTACTGCGTGCGGTAGAGGGATACGATCCAGCCATCGGTACTCGGTTTTCCACTTATGCCAGTTACTGGATCAAACAGTCCATTAAGCGGGCACTCATCAACTGCGGGAAAACTGTGCGAATTCCCGCGTATATGGTGGAACTGCTATCCAAATGGCGAAGAGCCAGCACGCGGCTCGCCGAAGAGCTGGGGCGAACACCCACTCCAGAAGAAGTCGCCCGAGTTCTGGGAATACCTCGCAAGAAGTTGGGTATTATTAAGAAGGCGATTCGGATCTACAACCTGACACCGCAGACAGATCAGTCGGACAACGGATGGTCGCTTGGGGAAATGCTGGAGGACGAGCGATTCCGTCCTCCCGACGAAGAACTCGTCACCCACGACAGCCTCAATCATATTCGGGAAAAACTGAAAGACATGGACCCGCGAGAGGCTGCCGTTTTGCGAATGCGATTTGGTCTGGACGACAAGCAGCCTAAAACCCTCAAGGAAATCGGGGAGATTCTGGGTCTCACTCGAGAGCGGGTCCGGCAAATCGAAACCGAGGCGCTTCAGAAGCTTGCCCGCGCTCTGGAAGGCGACCCTCAGTGATCCGCTGTCAAGTTAGGCCAGTCAAATATAGGCTGCCGCGATTGGGCAGCCGCGAACGGGCGTCATCGCCGCCACTTTTTCAATGCCCGTTCCATTGCCTCGCCCATGTCCGCCGGGCTTTCGGCGACTTCGATGCCGGCCGCTTTCAAGGCCCTGATTTTATCATCTGCGGTCCCCTTTCCACCCGAGATGACGGCCCCTGCATGGCCCATCCGTTTGCCCGGCGGGGCCGTTCTTCCCGCAATGAACGCTGCTACCGGCTTGGGGAAGTGCTTGGCGATATATTCTGCGGCGAGTTCCTCTGCATTTCCGCCAATTTCCCCAATCAGGAAAACACCTTCGGTTTGGGAATCGGCGGCAAACAGTTCCAGCACATCAATAAAGCTCGTTCCCACGACGGGATCTCCTCCCAGGCCTATGCAGGTCGATTGGCCGAGTCCCCTCTGCGTTAACTGCCACACAGCCTCGTACGTTAATGTTCCTGATCGGCTGACCACCCCAATGCGTCCCGGCCTGTGGATGTAACCCGGCATGATCCCAATTTTACATTCGCCGGGGGTAATCACTCCGGGGCAATTGGGTCCAATAAGTCGGGCCCCGGCTCGGCGGACAACCGGCATGACGCGGACCATGTCCAAAGTGGGAATACCCTCCGTAATCGCGACGATCAGCTTAATTCCTGCATCCACGGCTTCCAGGATGGCATCGGCCGCAAAGGGTGGTGGCACAAATATCATCGTCGCGTCAGCACCCGTGGAGCGCACCGCCTCTTCCACAGTGTCGAATACGGGCACCCCGTCGACGGTGGTTCCTCCCTTCCCTGGCGTGACCCCGCCAACGACCTGGGTGCCATAAGCCAGGCACTGCTGGGTGTGAAATCTTCCAGCCTTGCCTGTGATTCCCTGACAAATGACCCGTGTGCCTTTGTTAACCAAGATGCTCATAAAAGAAACCGTGTAAAAGGTCTATGAAAACGTATACCTCGATGGTGAGACCACATCCCACGCGGAACAACTTCGTTTGCCGCAAAACTTTGAGCCCCGTCACCCCCAAAAGCCGAGTCATCAACGGCCTGCTGCTGCGGCAACCACCTTCTGTGCGGCATCCGTCAGATCGTTGGCTGGGATAATCGCCAAACCGCTCTCTGCCAAAATCTTACGCCCTTGTTCCACTTCATTCCCTTCCAGGCGAACGACCACGGGAACGGTAATCCCTACCGTACGGTGCGCCTCCACGAGGGCCTGAGCAATGGTGCTGCAACGCATGATCCCGCCAAAAATATTCACCAGCACCGCCCTGACTTTAGAATCAGCTAGGAGAATCCGAAACGCCTCGATCACCTGGTTGAGGTCCGCACCTCCACCGACATCCAGAAAGTTGGCCGGACGCCCTCCGTGGAGCATGATCAGGTCCATCGTGCTCATCGCCAAACCCGCTCCATTCACGAGGCACCCAATATCCCCATCCAGTTTGACATAGCTCAGTCCCGCTTCGCTTGCCCGAAGCTCAATCGGATCTTCCTCATCGACATCTCGCAACTCTTTCCATTCCGGATGTCGGAATGCAGCGTTATCGTCAAAGTTGATCTTGGCGTCCATTGCCAAAAGACGCCCGTCCGCAGTGACTCCCAAAGGATTGATTTCCACCAAACTACAGTCTTTTTCCACAAAAATCCTCGATATTCCCCGGAGCACCAAATCCAACTGCCGAGCAAAATCGCCCTGACCCAGTCCTAGCTTCTGGCTCAACTTGCGGCTCTGATAGGCGCGGACGCCCAAACCAATGTCCACGGGTTCATAGAAAATGGCTTCCGGTTGGGTCGCCGCAACAGTCTCGATATCCATTCCACCTGCCGTCGAGGCCAATATGACAGGGCTTGCTCGCTGTCGGTCCACCACCATTCCCACGTACAGTTCGCGTGTGACATCAGTCGCTTCCTCGACTAGGACGCGGCGAACTACCCGTCCTTCTGGCCCGGTTTGCGCCGTCACCAATGTGTGCCCGAGCATCCGGCCCGCAACCTCCCGCGTCTCTTCCGAAGACATTACCAGCTGTACCCCGTGCTGGTCGGGAAACTCACGAAAGGTTCCCTTTCCCCTTCCTCCGGCATGAATCTGGGCCTTGACAACCGCCCGTGGCACCGCCAGCTCGTCAAAGAGGTGGCCCGCTTCCTCGGGAGTTTCCGCCACCTTGCCAGCGGGCACGGGAACCCCAAACTCTCGGAACAACGCCTTGGCTTGATACTCGTGGATTTTCATAGATCGTGACTTCTGAAGCTGTATAAATGAGGAAACACCGGCGCGCAGCTTACGCTTGGTCGGGGAAACATCCCTTACTCAATTGGAAATCCCTTCAGACGGCCTTACGCGGCACGAATCCCGAGTGAATCGGGTTTATCTACGGTATCGAGGCAGCCGCCTTTTCAATTCTCCCCAGGGCAGGGTATTGACAACGTCTGCCTTCGTCAGTCCGCCCCGGCGGGCCTGAAGGACCCCGTAGCGCATAGCCTCGAGTCCATTTATGCTATGCGCATCTGTCGAAATTGCAATAGGGACACCGTACGCTTTGGCGGCCGCACAGGCTACGTCGTCGAGGTCCAGGCGTCGCGGGTGCGCATTAAGCTCCATCATCTTCCCGTAATCCCGGGCTGCGCGCAACACTGCGTCGAGATCCACCTGGTAAGCCGGCCGTTCGAGAAGTAACCGACCGGTTGGATGAGCAATAGCACACACGGCAGGATGTTTGAGAGCCCCGATTATCCGTCGGGTAATTTCCTCCCGGGATTGATTCTGGCCAAAATGCACGCTGGCCACTACCCAATCCGCTTGATTGAGCACTTCGTCGGGGAGGTCCAAACGTCCATCCTCCAGAATGTCCACTTCAACCCCTTTTAAAATCCGAAAGTTTCGCCATTTACCTGCCAACTGATCGAGCGCATTCCACTGGGAAAGGAGCCGCTCCGGATTCAGTCCGTTGGCAACACTGACGCGCTGAGAGTGGTCGGTGATTGCGATGTACTGGTACCCCTTTTTCCTGGCCGCTTCAGCCATCTCCTCGATCGTCGCCAGACCGTCCGACCACGTACTATGCATATGCAAATCGCCTCGGATGTCCTCCAGTGTAATAAGCTCTGGCAGGGATCCGGCGGCTGCCCATTCGAACTCCTTTCGGCCTTCTCGCAACTCCGGCGGAAACCACGGCAGTCCCAATGCCCCGTAGACCTCTTCCTCTTCGCGTCCAGCGATACGTTTATCCCCCCGAAAGACGCCATACTCGTTGATCTTGAGTCCCAGGTCTTTAGCCATGCCCCGCAAAATAACGTTGTGCTCTTTTGAGCCTGTAAAATACTGCAGCGCCGCCCCGAAAGATTCTTCCGGAACCACCCGCAGGTCCACATGAAGTCCCGATTGCAGCACCACCGACATCTTTGTATCGCCGCGAGCAATAACATCCTTCACCGCTCGGTACTTTGCCAGGCGATCCATAACCGGATTGGGGTCGTCGGCAACGGCCAGAAAATCGAGATCACCGACGGTATCTTTACCGCGGCGATAACTTCCAGCCGGGGCCAGGCGGCGCAACCCCTTGGTTCCCTCCAGATGAGCAAGAATCTCCTGGACGATCTGATCCGCGTCACACCACAGGATACGCTGGGTCGCGAGAAGCGCCGCCTCTATACCCTTGAGAATGTTCTCCTCAGTTTTCGCCCCAAAGCCCTCCAAATCGCGGATTTTATGCTGAAGACAAGCCTCGCGCAACTCCTCAAGCGTTTTAATCTTCAATTTGTTATAAATTGCAGCAACCCGCTTCGGTCCCAACCCCGGAACCCGCATGAGAGTCAAAACACTCTCGGGCACCTGGGCTTTTAACTCTTCCAAAAGTGGCAACGACCCTGTGTTGACGAGGGTCGTGATCTTGTCGGCCAAATCGGCTCCGATACCAGGCAACTCGGTGAGTGCGTCTGGGCCTGCGTGAGCCAGCTCCGCTACTGGCTCGGTCAGTTCGCTGATTGTTCGGGCTGCCGTGCGATAAGCTCGGACTCGGAACGGATTTGCCCCTTGGAACTCTAAAAGGTCCGCAATCTGCTCAAAAACTGCCGCAATCTCCGCGTTCGTCACAGTCACAAATACTCCCCATAAGTTCTGAAATTTCAACGCTATGCGCTTTAATCGCTACTATGTCATGTACATTATGAATAGTGGATCTCTATCCGTTGGGTTTGTGACAATCCGGTACTACATATGAAGCTCAACAATATCGCGATCCTGCAGCACGTAATCACCTTTGACAATCGTCCCGGGATGGACTGCCGATCCCCAAACCCGCGCGAATTTCAGGTTTTTCGCCAGATCCTTGTGAATTTCTGCTGCCATGTCAGCAACGGTGCTGCCACGGCGAAATGTGAATGGCCGCTCCAGATCGGGCTCTTTCGCAGAGGGAGGCTTGGCATACACACGGACGACGTCCAGCGCCTTGTAGATCGCTTCCCGAAGCGGCTCCAAACCGATGCCTTTTTCCGCGGAAATCACATACTCTGGAAAATCCAGCGGCAGAAGTTCATGAAGAAGCTCGAGGCGCGCAGGTGCTTCTTCTAAGTCTATTTTATTCGGCACAAGAAATGCCCGCGTATAAGATAGTCCCACGTCTTCTTCGTCCAGATAAGACGTGGCGCTCAAACGACTCTTCGTTTTATTCAGCTTGTCAATGACCTCCTGGCACTGCACGATTCCTTCATCAGCCCCCAGATCGACCATGAGCAGGGCTAGATCGGCACTCCGAATAAGCCCGTGCATGCACGGGTCGATAAAGTCCGCAGTAATCGGCGGAGTATCAATCAGTTGGACGAACACGTCCTCCCACGGCATCATCCCGGGTAAAGGCACCTTCGTCGTGAATGGATAGGGTGCCACCTCCGGTGTGGCGCGAGTCAGCGCACGCAAGAGGGCACTCTTCCCCGCATTGGGTCCACCCAAAATGACGACCGTTCCTGCCCCCTGGCGCGGAATGCGAAATCCCCGGGTGCGTCGCCCTGTGCTCCGCTCTGTCTGGATCTGCTTCTTGACCTCACTGATTTTCCTCTTCAGCTCCGCCTGGAGCTTATCCGTCCCTTTATGCTTCGGGATTTCCTGAAGCATTATCTGCAGCCACTTCAACTCCTCCTCTGGAGTTGAAGCCCGCCGATATTCCTCCTCGGCCTTCAGATATTGCGGTGTCAGATTCGCTGGCATCGCCGTCTCAAGGTCTGCGATGAATCAATCACTCTTTTTGCGGCATCGCACAATCTAATTCAAAGGCTGCACAACTGCATCCTCACCGCTGTATGGTACTGCCCGCCCCCTCTCGCTCATTCATTATTATCTTTATCATGCATCACCCCATCCGGCCAGGGGCCGAATCCATCGGCCCACTACCCCAGCGAGTCGAAAGCAACCTCGACGAACTGCCTCGCCTTCTCCGCCCAACTCTCGTCGCGGACGCGCCCCCGTGCCTCCAACTGCCTGGGATCGACCCCCGTTTTGACCCGAAAATCCACGCACGCGGCGAACTCCTCTGGCGTGGCCGCAATATCGAGTGCATCTGCCCACCGACGAGTGGCGGGTATGTCACAAACGACTACGGGTCGGTCCGTCGCTAAATATTCTCGCAGCTTTAACGGCTCGGATTCATCGACACCAGGTCCACGGCGATAGGGCATAATGAGCACGTCTGCATAACAAGCTAAGACCGGAAGCATAACCTGAGGGATGGGACCAGGCATTGTGACCCGTGCACTTTCTTTCAGCTTCGGATCGTGTGTGTTAACCGGTCCCACCAGAAGAATACTCCCCCGCTTGAGCCGCTCACTTATTGCTGCCACAGCGTTTGCATCGACCTGCCAATTGATGGAACCCCAAAACACGATCCAGGGTCGTTCATACCGCTGAAGCCAATCGGAGACGGGTTCGGGAGTTGCTTGGCACGCCGGCGAAGACCAAATCTCCCAATTGATGCCATGCGTGATGACTACAGCAGTTTTCCCATATTCCTCTATATGCTTTTTTAACTGCTCATTAGCCGCAACGATAACGTCAGCAACTTCCACAAGACTTCGCTCTAAATCCCCAATTCCTTCCTTATCCATTTCGGGCCAGTTGCGAAAGTCATCCACGCAGTAATAGAGCCATCGATCGACTTGCAAAGCCGAGACCAGAATCGCTGCTACTGGCACCGTAGAGACCAAGATGCGCGGCCTCGGATAGCGGCGGACCTCTGCAGCGAGTTGCCACTTCAAAAGCATGCGATTGAACGCTCGCTCCCAGCCTTGCCTTAACCGAGGCCACATTACCGGATTGACAACCCTGGGAGTTTTCTCGCAAATATTTGGACGAGGCAAAATCGCCGGACTTGGTCTCGCATCGAAGATTTTCAGCCACTGCCCCACTTTTTCCAGTCCCCGCCGAAGAGTAAATAAATCCAGGCGCGGTGGTCGCATGCCGATTGTATTGACCCACATCACGGGGAATTCGTCGAGCAGGTGCCGAAAAATATGCTGACAGCTCGAGGGATGTCGCCCCCAATCATCGGCAAACACGATAAACGATCCAATTCTGGCTCCCCTGGCCGCCGTCATTTGATTCTTAATGATCAGTGGTCATAGATTCTAATTCTAGCCGGCGTCAATCACACATCAGAATATCAACCACGTTACTAGTGACAGTCTTTTCTAATGATTACTGCGCGTTTGGAGTAATAAACCTACTCACAATAGCATCATACTCTGCAAACATGCGGTCTTCTGAAAAGAGTATTTCCGCCCGTTGCCGGCCAGCTCGCCCGAGCCTAATTCTCAGATCAACATCGGTCGCAAGTTGCCGCAGGGCTTTTGCTATCGCGTCCGGGTTTCCCGGAGGGACAAGCAAACCCGTTTCACCATTCACAACAATTTCGGAAACGCCGCCTACCTCCGTTGCTACAACCGGCAGCCCCGCCATCATGGCCTCGATAATAGTAACGGGAATTCCCTCGTTGAGGCTAGTTAGCAAAAAAATATCGCTTGCCATCAAAATCTCGGGAATATCCTCTCGATATCCAAGTACCTGAACCGAGTCCCCCAACTTCATATCCCGCACTGTCGCTTCCACCTCCGTTCGCGTCGGACCGTCGCCCACGAGGACCAATTTTATTGCGCTATTGCGCAGGTCCTGCATCGCTTTCACAGCAGTAAGATGGTCCTTCAGTGGATCGAACCTCGCCACATGCGCCACTATGACATCATCAGGCATCGCACCGAGCAAGCGGCGGTAGTCATTCCTTTTCGCAAAACAACTGTCAAACCGCCGCGAATCCACCCCGTTATAGATTACCGACACACGTCGTGCCGGAAATCCTTCCTTTTCAACCAACGCCCGCTTAACGGCGTGGCCTACGGCAACGATCACATCATTTTTGCGAAGCAGAAACCGATTAAACAAAAAACGCCGTAATTTTTTGTGGTCGGGATAAAATCGCCCGTGCTCGACGTAAATAATCGGGAAGTGTTTCACTAAGCTTCTTGCAACCGAACAGTAAAAAAACGGCGTATATTGATGAGCGATGATCACCGCGGGCATTCGTTCCATCAGCATTCGCCTTAGGCGAAAAACACATCCCCAATCCAACCCTGGTTTGCGACCGATCACGCAGGTCCGAATGCGTTGAGTGTCAAGATGTTTCTCCAATGGGCCGCGGCCATCGATCAAAGCGATTGCAACCGGATACTTTATTGAAAATCGCTGCGCCAATCTTACGGCCAGCACCTCGGCCCCGCCGTAGTCGAGACTATGCAGTACTTCGAGGATGCAGGGCTCAGACATTGGTCACATCCCCGCGGTTGGCCAAAGCGGCGGGAGCACAGGCTTCTGGATGTTGAAAATGCGCCGCATGAAATCCAGGTTGATAAAAAGCAAGATGGCACCTATGATGAAGGTCAACCCCAGAAGTACTGCGAGCCACTTTTCTTTATAGAGAGCCTCAGGCTCATTTCCGATCGGCGCCGAAATAGCGGCTTTGACGTAGCCGGTGAAGCATGCTGCCAGCAAAGGAATTATAATCACCAATTCAACGTGATAGCGGGCAATGAAAACTCCGAGAAGAAATGCTGTCATTGTCGCATAAAAGAACATTTGGAGGATTATATTTTCTTTGTTATAGTAGGCGAGCGACTTTCGGTATTGTCCAGCGCGCGTGGGTGAGCCCAGATGCCGCATTTCCACGAGTCGCTTCGCTGCCATTAAAAAGGCACCTCCCATCCAATAGGCGAAAATGGCTGAAAGCGGTGGAACAAAAGAATCTAATATGGCGAACCAACCCAGAAACAGGCGGATCGGGTTATTAAAGGACTCCGCGATAATGTCAAGATAGGGAATATCCTTCAGTCGAAAGGGTTTCACATTATACGCAAAGCCCGAGGCTAAAAAAAACAGCGTCGTGACAACCACCACTCTGCTAACCAGCACTGCCACCGCCACTGCGGCAACCGCGAACAGACCCCAGAGACAGAGAGCCAACACCGGAGCTATCTCGCCAGCCGCGACGGCTCGGGCATTTTTTATCGGATGATAGATGTCTGTTTTGGCATCGCACAGTTCATTCAGAATGTAGTTCGCAGAGGCGGCCAGAATAGCGATCACCAACGCGACCAGGGAACGAAATCCTAACCACAATAGGCAGCCGTTAATAGGCGATACCTGTTGCAGATAAAAGACCGCCAGCGCCGAACCGATGAATACAAACAAATTCTTCGGCCAGTAGTCGGGCCGAATCATGCGAATGACATTGACGATAAGTCGGCCTAAACCCATCTGTGCGGATATAAACCTCAATTACGGCCACGGTCGGAAGTAGTATCGTCCGCCGAACTATCCTCTTCCGTAGTCTGGCCACCTGAGTCGGTTTCCTGCGAATAGGGAGCCAGGGATTGAGGCGTTAACGACTTTAAAACGAACCGCTCCAATGGGCGCTTCCATCTCGTAACCCACGCTTCCCGAGCAGCCCCCCGCGGTACCACCAGAACGGTGCGCAGCCCAGCCCAGCGACCGGCTAACACGTCAGCGAAAAGTTGATCACCCACGAGCACCACCTCGGAACGCGGTAGCCCCAGCTTGCGCACCGCCCGATGACATCCGAACGGAAGCGGCTTCATCGCCCGCGCTACATAGGGCACTCCGAGCCGGTCGGCAAGCCGACTTATTCGGCGTTTTCCACCATTTGAGAGGAGACAGATGTTTATTCCACTTTGCCTTATTTGGCTCAGCCAGGCGGCAACTTCCGCCGGAATATCATTTGACACATAGTCCGTCAAAGTACAATCCACGTCGATGCAAAGCCCTTTAACATGCACGCTCTGCAACCATTCTGGAGAAAGATCAGTAACGCTCCTGACATAAAAATCCGGTAGCCACCACACACGCATCTCACATCCTGTTCGCTACGTTATGATATTTTGTTCCGATTATCTGTCACGTCACAAGGATTGCTGAGTACTAATCACCGATCAGTTGCGCCATTTCCACAGTAAATATAAAAGGCGTCCCATAGTCCGAGGATTGGTAACCCGAAGCAGCAACGTCAGCCAACCACGCGGACTTTTCAGCTTATTCCTCACTCGAGTCCGTTGTGGGATAAACATCTCACGGGGCCATAGATTCCGCCCATTTGTATTCTGAGCGGTGCAGCAAACATCCGTGCTTGACTGTTCGAGGGCCAGATGCCAGATTCCCTGCGTTAAAATCACCGCGGCAGCTCGAACATTGTGCGGTCGCGGAAACCTCAATAAGTCGCGCCAAGCAGCCTCCGCCAGAGCGATTGCCTTGTTACGAAATCCGGCGGCAACTTCCGGTGCAGCATATTGGCTTGCACACAAGAGCACGGTTGTCTTGCGAAAATCCTGCGCCGCCCACGCCTCAGTGGGATATTCAAGCTGTTCCGCCCGTGCCAGATATGGTTCTTCGTTGTCAACCATCCATTCTGCGTATCTCACGAGAGAACGTCTAACATACTCGTGCATTGTGTCCATATCACCAAACGCACGTTTGATGCGCAAGTATTTACCGAGAACCTCCAGGTACATCGTGTACGACCATCGCAGCTCGGCATTTCGCAGATCTAAAGCTGCGATGTTGTCCTCAGGGTGGACAGTCCTCCTGATGAGCACTTCCGCAAATTCTAAGTATCTTTTTTCCCCGGTTAGCAACCACGCGTCGAGCAAGGCGTTGATGGAGTTAGCCGCTCCTCGCCCCGGTCCGTGATAATCGTGAGAACTCGTCATGGTGGAAAGTCCGGTGGGGCCGCTGTCCACAACAAAATAGGGCGTTTGCGATCCGTCCTCCATGGCAATAACCCAATTCGCCAGTTCGAGGACCGCCTCTTTGGCGCGCTCATCGCCCCATAGAAAGTAATATAATGCAAGGCCACTCGTATAATTATGTTCGTCACATGGTCCGCCACCATACCGCTTGGTGCTAGCGTTGAAGCGTGAAAATGCCCGGTGTGTCGCTGTATATGCAGTTCGATAGTGGTCCGTCATCCAGAATAGACCATGGTTAAATGTAGAGCGATCCTGATCGGTGTGATAAATATCAATATCGATGATGTGATTTGCCAACGGAACGATGATCTCGTCCCACCGCGGATCCCTGCTGATCAACCTCTGAAGAATGCATCCATACAGCAAATCAAACTGGTTGTTATAATGCGAGGTAAGCGGCAACGATCCTTGATAATGCGTCTCCTCGTGATCAGCGTATGTATCGCCGAAATGCCGCCACCCGAATTCATCCACCTTTTCCCGATTCGCGAGAATTCCAGTTGGGCCAAAAGCGGCTTTTTCCGCGAATTCTGCCAACCGACTATTCGCCCACTGATTCGTGCAAGGGAGCGGAGCCAGCACCTCGGGGAAATCGGAAGGAATTTGATCAACAGTAACGCTTGAAAAAGATAGGCCCACTAACTGGCTTAATAACCCATGCATGTTTTGTGTTTTACAATCTGGATAAACAACCCAGACCTTAAACGTTTTTTGCTCGCCTCCCTGAAGTTCATGAAGCTGCTCATCGTAACCGGCCAACAACGCAATTCGCACCGACCTGGGAAAAACAGCTATTCGCTTGGGGAATTCCTCCCAAAAGCGCGGCACAACTATACCGATTGCTCCAAAATCCGTGGCCGCCACGCACAGCGGTGTGATGCGATCACCTCTTTTTTCTTCTTTGCCAAAGCGTAAAACGTACCCCTTAAACGGTAATCGCACCTGCCCCTGGGCATCGATATGGTTCACACTATTCCAGTTTTCGCCGCCGCTTGAGGCCTGAAACACGGACCATAGTTCTCGGGACTCACCGTTACCATCGTCATCACATTGGTTAATTGGCAGGCAATCCCATGATAAACATTTCCACCCATCGGCCCAATACCAGGTCCGAATTGCGGATGGTAACTCGATGTCAAGGCCGAATTCCGAAAGGAGGATCGACCCAGGATCACCGAGGTCCCAAAGTCCCCCGCGATGCCGCGCCCGCCTGCTATTGCGAAGCGTTATCGTCATCAGCATTGCGGCGAGTGGCCGATAGTGAGTCACACTCCCCACGAGTAGTAAGTCGCGCTTTTTGCCAAACCTGCCCCGCACAACTAACTTCTCAACTGGCCCTTTAATTCTGACCGGTTCATGGCCCGTGATTTCTAGTGAAATCTTCCGCTTTTTTGCATCATTTATGTAGATCGATATATTTACACGAGTATCCGGCCGTCCAACATAGAGACGATTACTAAGCACGTCTAAAACAGCATCTTTTTGGTTTCCGCAGGCTATTTGCGTGTGGTAAGGCGCATGGTTTTCTGAATTCGGTCTCAACCCAACGGTCACAACCTGCCGCGGCCCTCCCACCCGCGATAGACTCAGAACTCCCTCGACAGCAAGCCAGCGGCTTGAGCCATCCGGCCAGCATGCCAGGGTCTCCACCAGACAACCGTAATCGGTCACCCCCTGCCCTGAAACAGAGGCAGTCGCCGGTCCACAGATGCGTCCCTTCGGCACCGGCACACCGCATCTAAAAGGAATACGCAACGACTCACCTGCCCAACCAGCAGGTAAGTTCACTATCAAATTCGCTTTATACTCGTCAGGTTCCAATGACACAAATGCCCCTCACCTATATATTCCTTCTACTTTCGCGATCCGATTGCGCTATCGTGAACACGTCAAATCGTCATTCATGCTCATTGAGCGAACAATTCTTGCTGGCACTCCCACAGCCACTGTATCATCCGGGATAGGCTTGCATACGACCGCGCCAGCTCCCACAATACACCTGGCACCCACATCCGCCATGACGACCGCTCGTTCACCAATCCAGGTGTCATGACCAATCTGGATCGTGGTAAAACTGCCGTTGCTATCGGAGCTGCGCACTGGTGAATGGTTTTGTTCGTCCTGCACCAGATGCTGATAACGGCCACTCGGAATCGAAACGCCGGAAGCGATCCGAACCCGATCACCAATCCTCGCACTCCCAATAATAGAATAGGCTCCGATATAGACAAACGCGCCCACCTCGGCATCTGGACAGGAAAAGAAGCTCCCAAATTCGATCGTTACATCCCAACTACATTTTTTTATAGTCATGAAGTAATATGCCCATCGCAGATAGATCCCCAGCATGCCAGGAACTAGGGCGACCAACTGCGCTGGTCCCAAAAAGGCACGCCTCCGGCCGATAACGGGCTTGGCAATCGCGCTGATAACAACCAGAACAACAGCCGGCACAAGACTGGCAAGCTGAATTCCGCGCTTGAGAAGTTTTCTCATTTATACGTTATTCTCACAATAATTTATTGCTTTGTGTGCGTCTCAGTTTTTCGATACCTCCATTTAAACTTTCTCCTTCGAGATCATCAATCATCGCTGACCTTTCAACATACTGTAAATGACTCGCACGTACTTCACACATGCGGGTGGTAGATAAGTAATATACAGCAGACCTAAACTACGGATACTCGGCCTAAACAAGAGCGCCTTCCAAAACGCCGCTCTGGCCGCCGCGTGGTTTCTGAAATCGAGCTCATATCGCCCGAGCAAATCCGCCAAGCCCGCAAGCCGTCTCCGCAACTCGCGCTTTTGATTCCGACTACACGCGTGGAGTCGCCACTGGAGAACCTTGATCTGCTCACGCAACATTAAGCGCCGATTATTCGTTCCTTGCAGAGGATGCAGTCTGAACACCGTCAAAGGCTCGTCCACAAATCCAAACGGAGTAACCTGCGCCAACCGCAACCAGAGATCGTAATCCTGAACCGAATTTCCCTCGATGCGGCAGTCACACAAGCCCACTTGAGCAAACAGAACCCGGCGTACAAGCACGCTGGAATTGCAGATTGCGTTGCCCAGCAGTAAGCGGTCATAGCACCAGCCAACATACTCCTCCGGCCTAACAAGCGGGTCCAGCGGTTCGCAGAATTTCTGCGCAGAATCGTCAAAGTAAAGAGTATTGGTATGAACAAGTCCGCTGCCACTACGGAACATCTCATTGATTTGTTTTTCTATTTTCGTAGGAAACCACCAATCGTCCTGATCAAGAAATGCGATTAATTCTCCACGCGCTTCCAGGATTCCCCGGTTTCGGGCCGCCCCCACCCCCATTTGTGGCTGTTCGATAATCTGAATGTCCTCTTTATACTTGTGTATAATACTACCACTACCATCTGTCGATCCATCATTGACAATAATGATCTCTAAACGCGTATATGTTTGCCCCAGGGCGCTTTGGATGGCAGTCTCAAGATAGCGTTCCCCATTATGCACCGGAATGACAACGCTTACAAGCGGTTGCGACATTGCCGCTCCCGTCGCATCGTTCTTATCATGATCTCTTGAATTTCTGCCACATATCGCTGCGCCGTGAATTCGTTCAGCACGCGATCGCGCGCCGCCTGTCCCATCCGCTCCCGCATTTCACCGTTCGTAGCGAGGGCAGCCAAATTATGGGCAATTGCAAAGTCATCCTCGGGCTCCACGAGAAAGCCCGTCTTTCCATGATCAACTATATCGCGCGGTCCGCCCGAGTCGGTAGCTATCACTGGCAGCGAAAAGCCGGCCGCTTCAAGAAGCACCAATCCAAAAGACTCCTCAGAAGACGTTAGGACTAATACATCCGCGGCCTGCAAATACTGTTCTATATTGGTCTTGAAACCATCCAGAATTACTCTCTTGTTTTTTTGGTCGAACGTCTTAACCTCATGAATTAGCTCCGTCCTCAAGGGTCCGTCGCCCAGCATGATAAGAATCGACCTGCCCGGCATCTGCGATTTTCGGTAAGCTGACAGCATTAGCTTCGGATTTTTTCGTGGAATGAATTGCCCAATCCAGAGAATGAGAAACTCGCCTCCTGATATCCCCAGGGCCTCTCTTGCCCGGCAGCGGTCTCGCCGTGTTACCGATGGGGGAACAATCCGCAATGGATTTGGCACTACATAAACTTCGCAGGTCCGTTTTCCTCTGATTTTCGCCGGATATTGCTCGAAGTCCTCCTCGAATACTCGAAGTGCGCCCTGTGATTCAAAAACAATCGCACGAGCCCATCGTGAAATACAACGACGGATGACATACAGTGGGACAAGGCTGCGCCAATAAATCGGTGTGAGCATCTCATGGACGTGCCAGATATGCGGAACACCGGCAACTCTCGCAGCCAATGCCGCTTCAAAAATGACCGCAGTATTTGTATAGACAAGGTCAAACTTTTGCTTTCTCAGCTTTCTCGCAAGCCGAGCCACGCGCCAAGGCCATCGTACCAAATTCCGCCAATACCAGAACGAAGGCTCGTACCCCATCCACCAACTCATTGGCAAAATATTCGCCTGTATACCCAAGGATCGCGGAGTATCGACCAAGGGACCCTCGCACGCAAAAACGACCTCAGCATCCCAAATGCTGCGATCAATCCCTTTCAGAAGTATATCCAGGCAATACTCAGCCCCACCTGGCTGGGCTGAGTGTGCTGCAAACAGGACCCTGGCCTGGCCCGAAATCATATATCAGCAAGGTGATCACCATTTATTTAAGAAATTCACGGCTCTAACCACGAAACACCTTCGTGAACGCGTCCTTTAACGTATATAGGAACTGGGGTCCGACCATTTCTCTTCTCACCTGCCGGGCTAGTGGGCTAAGCGTTCCGTCGTATTCCTTTAGAAACCTTTTTAAACACCTATACTCGTCCCACCGTCTCGTGTATCGAGCTAAAACTGCCTGGCGTGCTATTTGATCTACAAAGCCTGTCAAAGCCTTATCCGCATCACACTCACAGATTTCCGGACGCCGTTTGAAATATTCGATCAGCGCAGCGAAGCGACGAATCAGCATGTCAGGTTTCCTGCTCTGCCCTTCTTCATGAACTCGGTATCCGGTTAGAAATTCGGGCACTAACCGGATTCGTGCTTTAAGACACAAGTCAAGGAAGAAAAGAAGATCCTCCCCATCCTGGGTCCATTCAGGAAAACGAACCGGCAAATCCTTTCTTATTACAACACTGGAGATTCTAAATGGGTTGTGCACGGCTACATGCGGGATCGAATATCGTACTTCTTTGGCTATACTTGATACATCCACTTTCCCCTCACAAATACCGAAGTAAAAAAAATTAGTGTGGATACAATCTGTTTCCGCCGTACAATGGACGGATTGTCGCTCCAGTTTCTTCGGATGCCAGATGTCGTCTGCATCGAGAAAGGCAATCCAGTCGCCCGAAGCCGCATTGATTCCGAGGTTCCGAGCTGCGGATTCACCCCGATTTGCCTGCGACAGGACGATAATATTCTCAGCGAATGACTTCGCGATATCTGCCGACCCGTCCGTTGATCCGTCATCAACCACGATGATCTCAAACGGTTTATAGGTTTGCTCCATCACGGACGCCAGTGCCTCCCGCAGATATTTAGCGCCGTTATAAACCGGAATAACAACGCTGATTCGAGGTGGCATATCGTAAATGTGATACTTATTCTATTTCTCGCACCGCTCTTTCCACTTTCGCCTTACGCACCAACCGCTAACTCACCGCGACAGGTCACCATGTGTATCCTAAAGCGGCTAACTCGGCACCTGCAAGCCGTTTGAAGTTCCAGCGCAGCCACCAGGACCAATTTTTCCACCGTCCGATAGGCTGGAAATACTGGGTTTTCTCAACAGGCTGCCAATGCAGCGTTTTCTTTTCGCCTCTGAAAAATGTGGAGCCTCGCACCGGTAGTGCGCGAAATTCGTCCCACGGATATTCCTGGGAACAACATCCGACAAATTCGAGAATCCTTTCCATCTCCTGTTGGCCGGATAATAAGTCCTCATAGCGTGTGACTATCACTTGCCCTTCATAGCGAGGGGGAAGTATTCTCAAGAAGTTCAGAATAGTGCGGGCATTTGCTGCCCACGTCGCCATCCAGTAGAGGTAGGACCTGCCAGGAAACGCCCATTTTGCCGATTCAACACAGTCGCGGCCATCGCGGACAATGATGATGAGAAGGGCGTCGGGAAAAAGCGTGAAAAAATTGACCAAGTTCCATGGGTCCGGCGTTTTTGTCAGAATTCGATATTCCCCCGGCACATATGATCTTAGAAAGTTAAGAAGCCCGTCACCAATGGACCTCGTCATAAGCTGCTCGCACTCAGAATATGCCGCAGGTTTTTCAGCAAACCGTTTTTGGTACTGCTCTCTGGCTGTTAACCGGACATATTCGATTAGCATGTTGGAATACTGCAGGAGATAATCTTCATATAGTGGCACCGGTAGGGAGAAACGCGACGTTAGGCGAATCGCGTCGGCCAGAAAGTTTGTACCTGACCTCCGATGGACTCCGATAATGAAAACCGGCCGTCGTGTTCGCTCGGCATCATTGGTCCAGAGGCTGCGATGGCTCCAATCGAAATATCGGCGTACCTCCGCGCTGACTGCAGGCAAGTGGCGATCGTTATTTGAATCCTGTTTCACCATTGGACTACGATTTGTCTCCTTGCTTGGCTTCTAACATCCAGCCCAGAAAAAACAAAAGCTCGTACGCTGCTTGGAAGCGCTGCTCCGGATTCCGCGCGAACCGACTGCAAACCCACCGCCACATTCGAACACCCGCTTCCCTGTACATCCAACGAGGTCTGCCAAGGAGCGTAGGGCCGGAAAGATCCTTACGCCGTCCCTCCAGGCGACCGAGGTTGAACGCACGTCGCAACACCCACTTCGGCGAGCAGCGGTCGTGCGGCACCCAATGATAGACCATCGCAAAGTCTAAATACACGGGTTTAAGTCCTGCATCAACCAACCTTCGCTGGATCTCCTCCTCATCTCCGACTTCCGTCTGCCCAGGTCCAAGGCTTTCATCAAAGCCCCCGCAATTTAAAAGATCCGATGCCCAGGCTGCCCAGTTTGCCCCGAGAAAAAACGTATTCGTCGCGTCCTCTCCCGCACCTTTTTTCCACCCGGTCACCGAACGCGGTAAATAGCGTTGCAGCCATTGTTCCGGTGGTCGCTCACAATCTATACCAAGAGGGCCCCCGTAAAATTCGCGCCCAATCGATCGTGCCAGAAACGCGTCGCGATATGCCAAAACCGCTTCCCTGGTCACCCGCACGTCGTCGTCTATAAACCATATAAACGCATTACAATACTTGTCGAGCACTGCATTGAGCGCATGCGTCTTACCGATTTTTTCAACATGAATATAATCAATTTCACAATGTGATCTGTATTCGTCAGCCAGCGTCCAAGCCTCCGTGGAACCGCCGTTCTCGGCTATGACCACCATTGCACCATCACTGCTCGCCCCGGACTTGACCAGATGTTCGAGGGTTCGCCGCAAAAGTGCTTGCCGCCCCCGAGTAGCAATCGCGACTATCCATTGTGTGTTATTCATGAAATAGTGTAATAGTCACGACGTGACGGCTTCAGAGACATTAGCACCGTGATTTGTACGACTTAGGCTAACGGAACCTTCCTCGATCACGCGTTTGTATGCGGATTTGACCAGCTCTCCAATGGTGCGCCGGTCACACCGGCTTTTGATTACTTCCAGGTTAACAGCCGCAGCAGAATCAACCAGCTCATCTCGTGCTAACGCCTGCTGCAGAGCCTCGGCCACCGCGTAGGGATCCTCCGGAGGAACAATAAAACCGGTGCAGCCGTCCTGTATCCACTCATGAGCGGCACCGGTATTTGACTGAATCGGAAATGATCCCATCAGCATCGCTTCCAGAAGCGATATAGCGATTGAGTCACTGATGCTCAATCCTATAGAGATGCGCGCTCGGCCGTGCCAACGCAGCATAGTTTTATGTGGAGTACGTGGAGGAATAAATGTAACGTTGATGCCAACATCCTGGGCAAGCAATTCCCCGGCGATTTGTACGGCCTCTGGGTCGCGTCCACCCGTGTATATCGCTATCTCATATCCCTGCAATCGTTCTCGACAAAGTCGTAGGGCGTATATAGCGGTCAGCGCTCGTCCCGCCCAATCTTGATATCCTTTCAGCACAATGAGCCTTCGAGCCGACACCGGTCCCGGCTGCCGCAGTTGCGCTGCCTCTTCTACGTCAAAACCACCTGCAACCGGCACGGGTGGGAGAATCTTTTGCGGCGGGACCCCCCAAGCTTTGGCCAGCTCCACATCACGGGTACACTCACACCAGTAATAATCAATATTCGTCATTACTTTGGATAATCGCTCTTTATGACGTTCCAACCGCCCGAATAGAAACAGATCGCTTCCCCAATTGGTAGCGATCCAGATTGGAAACGGACGTTGGCAAAAGTCCTTGGCTGCTAGAGTGAGGTATCCTCCCAGATGGAGCCCGAAGGAATGCACAATATCCGGGCGTAAACGGTCGATCACGCGTGCCAATCGCCAAGCCGGATTGTCAAATTCCGGCGCAAGGAGGCGTGCCCATTTTCCAGCTCGGTACAGGCCCCGTCGTAACGGCCAGTTATATCCCCACGCAGAATAGAAACGATCTCGAAGGACGATATAGGGCGGAGCGTTTATCGCAAACCGATCCTCCACGTCAAGAATGGTGGCCCGCGGCGTTTCTGGACGAATATAATAGAGCTCTGTAGGGAACAAAAACAGCTCCCATGGTTCGTCACTAAGCTGAGACATCCACCGGGCTGTGTGAACACTCCCACCCGGTCCTACAAAAAGAATTCGCATAGTACTAGACGATATTATAGTGCCACACTCAAAATCACCAGTTTTTGTGCTTGAGCAAAAGGAAAAAAGACCTTACGCCGCGCATCAAATGCTCCCAGCGACGGTGCAACCGCCACACGTCGTAGGGGATCCTTTCCCGCGACGAGAGCAGCAGAATCCAGTCCCGGCCGGTTGTAGCCACGAGCCTGTGGGCCACTGCCTCAAAGTCCGCCGGAGACCACTGGCTGACATGCCTTTCGTACGCATTGCCCAATACATCACCTTGTTCGCGTACGACGATTGGCGTGGATAACAACAAGAACCGGGACTTGTTCAAGCAGAGTTCCAACAGCTTTTCTGCATATTCACGGCTCAAGTGCTCCCACACATCCAGCGCTACAATTAAGTCTACGTTAGGGAGGCCTGGCAGCACGGATAGTGCATCGCCGATGTACACGTCGTCATAAGCATAATCCCACAGCGCATTCCGATACTGGGCGAAGGCCTCTATTCCATAAATTCGCGTGGTCCACGAGTGTTTGTCATATCGCTCGTGCCAAATATCAGTGTACTCTCGCACAAGAACACCTGTTTTGCCATGCCCAACGCCAATATCAATGACGCTGGAGGGTTTGATGCGCAGAATAATATCATGCACAATAGAAAGCGTCCGTGGCTCACTCGTGGGCATCAGCAAACCCTTTCCCAGCCGCAATCTGGCGTCACAAGTCCAACAGTCGTCATAATATCCGATCCTCTTAAGGGACTATCCTGGAAGACATCGAAAGCCATGACGCGGTGGCGATTTTCGAATTCGCAGACCCCACGCTCTGCCACAACCAATCCCACCTCATACCGTCCTGCGGGAAGAAACTCGGCTGGAATATAACATCTGAGTACAAATGGCCCCTTCTTGTCCAGAATTCGATACGATTCTGGCTGTTCAAATGAATGTGTGCGAAATAGCAGTAAACCATCCATCGTCTTAATATCAAGGGCAATAATGTATCGCCGTCCTACTTCATTAACAAATCCTTCTATCTCAAAAACTACGCGCTCGCTACGCGAGAATAAGGTTGTTACATTCCCACGTTCGTTGAGCAGTCTCAGATGCGATATCGTGATCGGCGCTGCCGGATTCATCGACAGCGCACACTCGCCCGACGCCCCGTGCGACAGGGCACGAGCCAAATACGCCTCCACAACTTCTGTGGGCGGTCCCTCCTTAACAATGCAACCCTGCTCCAAAAGAATGGCGCGGTGACATAACTGCTGAATTGCCCGCATGTTGTGACTGACGAAAATGACCGTTCTCCCCTCGCCGGCCACATCACGCATTTTCCCAAGGCACTTCGCTTGAAATGCCGCATCCCCCACAGCCAAAACCTCGTCGACAACCAGAATATCTGGCTCCAGGTGGGCTGCCACCGCGAATCCGAGACGGGCAAACATGCCGGAGCTATATCGCTTGACAGGAGTATCCAGAAATGGGCCAATGCCGGCAAACTCAACTATGTCATCGAATCTTTCGCGAACCTCACTCATTTTCATCCCGAGTATCGCCGCGTTCAAGTAAATGTTCTCTCTTCCCGTCAGATCAGGATGGAAACCCGCGGCGATTTCAATGAGCGCTCGAAGTCTTCCGCGCACCATCAAACGGCCTGTAGTCGGCCGCAGAATTCTCGCCAGAATCTTTAATAAAGTACTTTTACCGGCTCCATTTGCTCCTACAATTCCCAGCACCTCCCCTCGATGGACGCAGAAGCTGACATCCCGCAGAGCCCAAAACCAAGTATCGTCGCGCTCGGTATCTTTTCGCCGGAGGCGACGCAGCGTACCGGGGATCAAGTCGCGCAGCGTGTCGAACAACTCTCCGCGACGAAATTTTTTCCCGAGGTGTTCGACCTCCACTACTGGCAGTTCTATAACTGGCTACTCCGTCACGTCAAGGTGCACCGTCATGAGTACATGACGACTGTATATATCCATCACACATACTCAGCAAACAGGAACTCCATCTTGTGAAAATATCTCCAAGCCCATAAAAACCCACCGACGCTTATAACGGCAGAGTAGACGAGAAAGCCGATGTGCCAGGTTGCGAATTGTACACCGTCATGCGATTCCGCTACCACAGGAAGCAAGAGATTATGCTGTTCGACGATCGCCAGGCGGAAAGCCTCCAAGATAGGTGCCAGCGGATTGAGCATCATGATGAACGAGCCATGTGGCCCAAAAAGCTCCGGCTCATAGAACACCGGCGTGAAGAAGATGCCAAATGTAAGAACAATCTGTACAATGTACTTCACATCCCGGAAAAACACATTGGCGCAGCTTAAAAGAAGAGCCGCTGCAGCCGTTATTGCAATGAGAAGCAGCATAACGGGTACAGCCCACAACCAATGAACGGAAATTGATATCCTGGCGAAGAAGCCGAGTAGAATGAGCAAAAAACCTCCGCCCACGCAGGTGTCAATTAACTGAGTTATAACCGCAGAGAAGGGGAATAATTCTCTGGGAAAATAGACTTTCGTTACCAGCGACATATTTGATGCCAGGCTGTTCGCCGCAAACCCAATCGAGCCCGCGAAAAATGCCCACCCCAGTGCCTTGATTGACATTCCCGCGACCCGTGGTAAATCGACGTTATCACCTGAGGCGTGGGCCAGCGCTATTTTCACCAGGCATCCCGCCGCCACAATCAGCAGCGGCATTAACAACGCCCAGGCAAATCCCATGATCGCCTGTTTATAGCGAATTCGAATATCGCGCAGAACAAGCTGCCCGAGAAGCTCGCGGTAGCTACAGATTTCCCATATCATTTCCCTCCAAACGGCGAATCCAGCTAAATGCTCGTCCGCCGACCACGTCCAGACCTGATCGGATCTGTCGAGACTCATAGTGGATTGCGAATGCGGCTGGCGAGCCTGCGGTTGACCGTTACCCGACTGGTGTTGGCCGTTTGGGCCGGCGAAATTGCCGGATTTATTCGCTAGCTCTTCATTAGAGACTTGCATATTTAGTCATATGCTCGGGAATGTTAATAGTATTCGGCTCAAAGCGGTGCTCCCACTCCTCTGTATGGACACGCAGTAGCGCGGCACCTAGCAAAACGGTATAGTAGGGGATCTCCAGCCACACCACGCTGATAAAACTCACCGCTACGGCAAAACCGACAAGCGATGCAATCACCCCCCTCGCCATGTACTGGGACCACAAGTCAAGGTTGTGGCATTCCTTAACTAATTTCCTCAGCCTGTAAATAGTCAGACCATAAAAGCCGCTGAGCAGCAATAGTCCCGGCACCCCCATTTCCGCCGCCGTTTCCAGCCACAGTGAATGCGCATGCATTCGGGGGAGCCCCATTTGCTGGGACCGCAGTGGCCAATGGTTGGCACCCACACCCAAAAACGGGTTCTCCCGAATACTTCGAAGGCACGCTCCCCATTGTTCCACCCGGCTTCGCGCCGAACGGTCGCGCTGTTCAGGATCGACGAACGTCGTCATGAACCGCTGGCGAACTTCGGGCCCTGCGAGGCGAAGGGCAAGTATAACCGCCAGAATCGAAATTGCCGTGGTTTTAAAACTCTTTGGAATTAGTATGAATGCTGCTATTCCGCCGGCGATTAATCCCAGTATCCCCCCCCGGGAAAAAGAAAACATAATGGTGTGCACCATGAGCGCGGACGCGGCAAACGCGATCACCTTGAGGGACCACCGGGTCTCCGCCAGTCCCAGGAAAAAGGCGAGCAGTGATCCCACAACCATTGCAGCCGCAATGCAATTGTTGTCAAAACCGCCATAGGCCTCCAGGACTATACGGTTGACCCCCTGGTAATAGCTGCGATTAAAGTCCAGGGCCAAATATCCCTGCGTGATGACAATCACCCAAGCGAGCCAACGCACGTGCTCCTTCTTTTCCATCAACGTGATCCCTACCAGAAACGGCAGGACTATTTTAAGCAGGGAAACGACAAAGTTCCTGACAAGAATCGGCTCTTGGGCGAAGAAATATCCCACAGCAACCCAGGTCACGAAGGCCAGCAACATCGCCACGACAATAGTTGATCGGCCTAGCCGCCAGTCGCCGAGCCCTCGAATGCCCCAGCCTACCAACATTCCTACGCCTACGATAAAACTGTACCGTCCTGGCCCACGCGCCCCAACGGACCAGTACCACAGCGATTCCGGCTTTAAAATAGCGTAGTGAATATAAATAAATAAACCAATTAATGGACAGAACAGGGACAGTGCTGCCCCAAGGTACGTCAGCAGGTAGACGTAAACCAGTCCGCGCATCAGTCACCGCGGTTCACGACTGAAGTGTACTTTTAGAATATTCGGCGCCACATTAGTCTTTCAGCCAATACCGGAATATACACCAGATTGCCTGAAGCGCATCCCGAAAGCCGATTTTTTTTCCCTGTTGATAAGTACGCCCGTAATAACTAACACCGGTTTCGTAAATTCGGTATCCCCGCCGCGCCACTTTCGCCGTCAGTTCGATTTCGATCCCAAAGCGATTTTCCTTGAGAGTGGGCCGGATTGCCTCGATGACCTCCCGCCGAAAAGCCTTGTGGCAAGTTTCCACATCGGTGAGGTTGAGATCGGTGAACATATTGGAAAGTGTTGTAATCGCTCGATTGGCAACGTAATGCCAGAAGTACAGTACGCGATGCGGCCCTTCGGAAATAAACCGAGAGCCATACACCACGTCGGCAACACCTTCCACGATCGGCTGAATCAAGCGGAGATGCTCAGCCGGATCATACTCCAAATCGGCATCCTGAATCACCACAATGTCACCAGTGACATGAGCAAAACCCGTCCGCAGAGCGGCGCCCTTGCCCTGGTTACGAGCATGTCGGAGAATCCGCACATCCCCACGTTCTTCCCATTGCTTCAGTTTCGCGGCAGTGTTATCCGTGCTACCGTCATCTATCACGATGATTTCCTTGGTGACAGGGACCTGGCAAATCCTCTGGAGTATCTCGTCGATGGTGTTTTCCTCATTGTAGACCGGCACGACAACAGAGAGCTTTATATGAGAGGGCACCTCGTAGACGCCAAAACGCTTGCCCAGCGACTGCCACAATAGCCACCGGCGATTATTACGTACATCCTGATCAAGCTCGCGTCCACAACAGGGACACAAAACCTCAGAATCCATTGTGAAATTCATTAATCTCCATTGTGTATATGCGATACAGCATCAAAGCCATCTACGTTGCCTTACAATTGTAACAACTCGTCGAGAGGTTTGAGCTTTTCTTGCCATGTATAATGCTGGAGAATATATTCACGGGCTGCCGTTCCTATTGCCATTCTCAAAGATGGATTCTCAATAACGCTGGTGACTGTGTTTATCCATTCTTCCGGTGTGTCGGCCTTGAGAACATGCCTTCCGGGTACCGCAGGAATGCCCTCCAGGGCGGGAGAGCTTGCGATCGTCGCGCAACCCATGGCCATGGCTTCGAGAACTTTGTTCTGCACCCCTCGGGCCATCCGCAACGGAATGATAGCCACAGCTCCCAACAGAAATGGCCGAACATCGGGTACATCCCCGGTGAGAAAAACGCGAGAAACACCTGCAACCGCAAGCTTGAGGTTTCTGTCAGCCCCTGCGCCGACCACATAAAACTCGAGGTTCGAAAATCGTTGCGACAAAATCGGCCAAACCTGGTCGATGAACCAAATGACACCGTCGCGATTGGGCGGATAATCCAGCGCACCTACAAACGTTAGACGATGATCAATCGTAGGTTCTCGGTCATCGAAACACGGAGAAAAATAATCAATATCAACCCCATTTTCGACGACGGCGGTGCGGGCATTCGGACAAAAAGACTTGTACAGATCACATTCCGGATTGGTGGCCAAGGTGACCAAAGAAGCAAGTGCAGGCAGGCGACACTCCAGACGACGCAGCCTGAGGCCTTCCACGCGATACAGCCATCGCAGAGGCATCTTACTTGTGCGTGAGTAGTCCAACCATTTTTGGCTGTCAACGTCTACAAGATCGACGACCACGCTATCTTTTTTAAATTTTCCTTGCACATACTGTACCATACTCGAACAATAGACGAGTACCACGTCATAGTGCTGACGGTGGCACAATGAGGCGATGTGCCGATCTAACTTTCTCGACCAGAAAGCTCCTTGGGTTGCGGTGGCGCCCAGGAAGAGGGACAAAAGCGCTTGGGTCCGGCGCTGCCAGGGTGTGATCACCGACCAAACCAGGTTACGGCAGCGTGCCCGAAGGGCCTCCTCTGTCTCCGCAGTAATAGGCTCATCGGCCAAGAAGGCAACGTCCAGCTCACATCGTTGTGCCAAGTAGTCAAGCCAGTGAAAGGATCGAATCCGGTGTCCCCGATTGGGAGGATACGGCGTACGATGAACAAGGTAAAGCAGCCTTTTCCTGCTATTCATTCCGCTGGGGAGAGGCAGGGGCTTAACATCGTTGGTTCCGGGTGGCGAGCGATCCAGTGGTTTACACCGGCTTCCAGCGTGTTCCAGTGGAAATCCTCGAGCAACCTGGATAGCTTGTGCTCGGTCTTGGTAAGGTTGACATAATGACGGAACCGCGCAGACCAACGTAAGCGGGGAATCCTCGGCTGATCTGGATCCAACTCCCACGGGTGGATGTATGCCAGCACCGGTCGGCCCTCGCGCTGGATCTTCTGACAAAGTGCACGCGTGAGCCAGTACGGGTAAAGGCGAAAATATCCCCCGCCAGCCACCGGAATATTAAGGGCTGAAATTCGCGCCACACTCGCCGGAACTTCCCAAATTGGCCCGGCTTGAGTCCGGATCTGAAAAGGTATTACGGGAGCCTTCGGTAAGCCATAGCGATCGTGATATATCGGGAACACACTGGAGTCGTAACGAATGCCTTCTTCGGCTAGGATCTCAAATGCCCAGAGAGATTTTCCCGTGATGGAAAAACTCGGCGCGCGGTAAGCGGTTACTGCCGAGCCAGTAATGTCGCTCAAAATCGCAATGGACTCCCTGAGGTCCCTCCGGAACTCCTCGGGCGCCTGCTCGTAGACGAGTCTGTGCCAGGTGCTGTGGGACCCAATTTGATGTCCTGCAAGGTGAATCTCACGAATCAATCGAGGCTGCCTTTGGGCCACCCATCCAAGGACGAAAAATGTTGCCTTCACTTGGCGGCTTGCGAACATTTCCAGAAGCTTCTGGATGGGCAACGCGATCCGAGACGCAAAGGAGTCCCACTCTGCACGAGAAATTGCTTTTTCAAAATTGGATACCTGGAAATACTCCTCGACGTCGACCGTGAGAATGTTCAGGACGTCGGCCATACCGACAAAATACTAACGAGGTTTTCGGACTGGTGTCCATTGGCTGGTAAATGCATGGCGATGTCCGTTGTGCGGCTTGGAAACCGAGTGGGACACTGCATCGGTGTAGGTCTTCGGGAGATTCGCCACATGTGTCGCCTCAGTTCGCATCCAATCAGGAATGCGGACGGTGCGGGTCAACCGAAGCCATCGGGCAATTTTCAACCCCGGCAGGCCCACCAGTTTCAGCGCGGTGCAGAGCAGGATCCGCGCATCCAGCCAGATATTTCCCCGCTCGATGTATTCCAGATCCAGCACCAGTTTCCGGCGAACGGAGTCCAGATCAGAGTCCGGGGGCAAATTGATTTGGGCCAACCCAGTGATGCCCGGAAGAACAGCACACCGCTGCAAGTACCCTGGAACCGCTCTGGCGAGCACCTGGGCAAATTCTGGTCTTTCCGGTCGCGGCCCGACGAGCGTCATTTCTCCTTTTAGCACATTTAAGAGTTGAGGCAATTCGTCCAGATGAAATCGCCGGAGGACTCGGCCGACAGGGGTAACCCGCGGATCGTTTTCCGCCGTCCAGACCGGCCCGGTTTCCTTTTCAGCGTCGCAGTACATGGTTCGGATTTTATAGATCCAGAAGACCTTGCCATTTTTTCCTACCCGCAATTGCCGGTACAGACCAGGACCGCGGCTCGTTAAGCGGACAAGCAGAACGAGGAGCCCTGTGACTGGTAACACAATTGGCGCAATACCCAGTGCGAGGAACCACGCCATGCCGGGTTGCCACCTAAAGTAGGCAGACGGGCGAACAACGGGGACTTCCGGACGGGTTGGGGCTTCTGATAGCGAACTGCAATCGGCGTCAGCAAAAAGCCCGGGATTGGGAAACGAAGTGACACGCCGGGGCAAGACGCTCATTGCTGCAGAACTCCCTGCTGCCTAAAATTGACCGGCCTGGATCAACAAGCACCAAGTCCACCTGCCCCAACGTTCCGTTCGGTAAACCCTTCGCTTATCGCTTAACCACTTTAAATGGTGGACTCAGCCAAGTCAACCATTTCGGACAAGTCATCCTTTTTTCCCACTATCCGGTCGGTCGGAGCATGAAATACTTTGCTGGACAGCGTTTGAGCCAAGGGGCGTGAATGGCAGAAGAGTCCTTCGGGTACCGGCATCATGGCCAAGCCGCAGTTTCTACGCAAATCTGCTCAAAACAATGTCAACGGAAGAGAAGGCCGTGGCCGTCAGCATCCTTCGGCGATTGGTTCCAATTCGACCAGGTCGGCTAACAGGGACGCTCCCTGCTGGATGAAGGAAACCATCACGATAAATCTTTCCTCGCCGTGGCGTGAAATGACGACGCCTTCGATGCCCGCGAGGGGACCTGACCGAATTCGCACGCGGGTTCCTGCTGTGATTCGGGACTCCGGCAGAATTGGCAACCCCGAAGCGATCACCCGTTGGATGGAACGGAGCTCGCTGACCAACGTCTCCCTGTCGGGTACTTCAATGCACCTTGACACGCAGTTCGTTGTGACAGCCCGATAACGATCCTCGTCTTGTCCGCAGAGAAACACATAACCCGAGAAGAGGGGAATATACGAGGTGAATATGCGACCTTTAGGCGTCTTGGTACGCTTGGGTACCAGTGGGCAGTAGTGGGAAATTCGCAGTTCGCGAAGGCGTTGCATCAGGATTTTCTCCTGGCGTGCCTTCGTGTAAAGTGCCCACCATCGGCCTTCTCGGGCCAATGAAACACCTTCGTCGAGCAGGTTTTCCGGGAAGATATCGGGCTCTTTCGGCCGAATGGGCATCGTACGAGCTCGGTCCTGCAAAGGGCTTGCGTGTCAATTTTCTGTTCCTGTTTTCGATATTTCGGCGAAATCGTGTTAAAAGGCGCAACCTTTTCCGGCGATCTCGAGCTTCAGGAAGCCTTTGCGCGCCTGTTTGAGTCCACTGGGCCAAAAAACCTCAAGCACGCCATCGAAGAATGGCCGGAGGGAGCCGGTTCCCATGGCTGCTCCCCCATCTGGCCGATATTTGACACCGGAAGTGACGGTCGAGGCAGCAATCTGCGCGTACTCCGTCCCCGTGGGTTGCGCACCCGTGATGCCGGTTCCCGCGGTTCCACGCGACATTCCTGTGACCTGAATTGCCGTCCGCCAAATCGTTGGCTGCCCACATTGCCCTCTTGAACCGCTCGCGTTCAATCACGCACTCTTACCGATACCGCGGCGTTAGAAATTCATGTCACCTCCTAGGGCAAGTCCGCTTTTCAAACGCCTGTACCCACGCCAAACAACCCAGTTTAATTCCCGGAGGGACTAGTAGCCAACGGTCTATCATCTGTTCCAAAAGACGGGTTTCCACTCGTCGAGACTGGGCACCGGGCCCCTGAATTCACGGGCCGGAGGGTTATACGGATTCTAAATGGGGAGAGAGCCCACGAGAAGATCCGGCATGCCAGTCACAGGAGAGCCCAGGGTGCGTGGCTGAGGAGAAATAAGCTAAGCGAGTCGGGGTCAATTCAGATTTCAAAAGCCATACTTTTGGGTAAGCGCGTTTCGGACAACGGTGGAAAGCTGGCGGGCGGAAAACGGCTTGGTGAGGATCTCAAATACGGCCTCTCGTCGTGCCTGTTCAATAGTCTCGGGGTCGATGGCCCCCGACATGAGAATGCACGGGACGTTGTGCTTGACCTGACGGACAAGGCGAAATGCTTCCAGGCCGGTGAGCCGCGGCATGTGGAAGTCCAGAAGGAGAACATGGACATCCCGCTGTCGGGCCAGGGCCACGGCTTCCTCTCCAGTGGACGCGAGAAGAGTGCGATATCCCTCCGCCTCTAGCACCTGCTGGACGGTCTCGCGGAAAATCGGGTCGTCATCGGCGACGAGAAGCCAGGGGTGGTAGATTCGCATGGCCGCTACACTCCCAGTTTTTCCCTCACGTATTATCTGAGTGTGCAACTAGCGTGCCAACTCAGAACGCAATCTGATAGTGGATGGAATGGCGTCCAAAATCGACATGAGTCGGCCGGGAGACCGGAGAAAACCCATTCCAATGTAGGATTTCCATGCGGTGCGGTATGGGGTGCAGGCAGTCCGGGGAAAATTTGCCTCCTGTCAGTTTGGCAGCATCCATGGACCAGGGTTGTGCCCGTGGTCGTCTCATTGCTCAGCAGGGGTCGTTCGCCATATACTGGTAATGATTGTGCAATCCACCTATATCGTCTGGCATAAGTGACACAGCGTCTCCCGACTAATACTGCTCGGGTGGCCTATTGTTCCCCATTTTTGAGTGATATGAGGTAAGCGGCCGTGGCATGGTTCGATCTGGCATCTTTCATGGGAAAGCATGAGTTCGCCATTCGGCGGCTTCACTCATTCACCGGATTGGTTCCGGTGGGTGGGTTTCTTATCTTCCATCTGGCCACAAATGCGTCAATAGCAGACGGCGTGGAAATCTTTCAGTATCGAGTGAATCTCATTCATAGCCTGGGACCCACCACAATCATGCTCCTGGAATGGCCATTCATATTCCTGCCGATCATTTTCCACGCGGTGATCGGCATGATGATCGTCTCACGAGGGAAGCGCAACCTCCGCCAGTATCCCTATTTGGAGAATTTTCGCTACACACTTCAACGTTGGACGGGCGTGATCGCATTCTTTTTCATTTTCTGGCATGTCTTTCACATGCATGGTTGGTTTAAGTTCGACTGGTGGGTGGAAAATGTGGCCAAACCCTTGGGGGGAAAACAGTTCGATCCTGCCAACGTGATTACAGCGGCCAAAGCAATCCAGGCTTCGCCCCTTATTGAAGTTCTATACGCCGTGGGTGTGCTTTCCTGTGTCTATCATTTTGTCAATGGAATTTGGACGTTCGGAATAACATGGGGGATCTGGATCAGCCCTCGCGCGCAGCGGGCGGCTTCCATCTTTTGCCTGATCGTCGGTCTGTTTTTGGGAGGTATCGCAGTCACTGCGCTGTATGGGATGGCGACAGCCAACGAGTCGCCCCAAACCGCAAATCGAGTGTTGGTTCCGCTTCCCATGCCAGGCGTACCGGCAGAGTAGCGAAAGACGGATGGGGTTCGCTCGGAGGTTAAAGACACGCCCATGCAGTCCAGAGCAAAACGAGCGGAGAGGGCTGGAGTGAAGGTAGAAATGGTCTAATAAGGGTGCACTTCGCACAGGTGGCGGTATGCGGGTTGTCACACGGGTGCGGCTCGGCACGGCATCGCCACTCCAAATTAATTTCAATGCCGTGACAGTTTTGGGTGAGAACGATGGATGAGATGCACGTTGTCGTTGTGGGCGGTGGTTTGGCAGGTCTATCCGCGACGATGAAACTTGCCGAACTGGGCGTCCGCGTTGATCTCGTGAGTTTGACGCCCGTCAAACGCTCTCATAGTGTGTGTGCGCAGGGTGGGATCAACAGCGTGAACCATCTTACCCGGCAGTTGGGCGATAGTGAATGGAAGCATTTCGACGACACGGTGTATGGGGGGGATTTCCTGCAACATCAACCACCGGTCAAAGAGATGACCGAATGGGCCCCCCGAATCATCGACCTGATGGATCGCCTGGGGGTCACGTTTAATCGCACCCCGGAAGGATTTCGCGATCAGCGGCGATTCGGGGGCACCCTGTACCCTCGTACGGCATTCGCGGGAGCCACAACAGGCCAGCAGCTTCTCTATGCCCTGGATGAGCAGGTACGCCGCTGGGAGGTCGCCGGGAAAGTCCGCAAGTATGAATTCTGGGACTATTTGGGTCCTATACTGGACGAAAATGGTATCTGCCGCGGATGCGTAGTTCAGGACCTGGTCAGCATGGAAATCCGCGCCCTGCCGGCGGACGCGGTGGTCATTGCCTCCGGAGGATGCGGGGTCATCTTTGGGCGATCGACGATGTCCATGGCTTGCAATGGGAGTGCCGCGAGTCGTACTTACCAGGCCGGCGCCAAGTATGGCAACCCAGAGTTTATCCAAGTGCATCCGACTGCAATTCCGGGGGCTGATAAACTTCGGCTCATGAGCGAGTCCGCCCGCGGGGAAGGAGGCCGGATCTGGGTTCCTCGCCGTCCCCAAGACCCCCGACCGCCACAGGAGATCCCCGAGCACGAACGGTATTACTTCCTCGAAGAGCGATATCCAAAATACGGGAACCTGGTGCCAAGAGATATTGCCACGCGTGAGATTTTCAAGGTCTGTACCGAAGAGGGGCTGAGCGTTGAAAAGGATCGGCTCTGCGTGTACCTCGATCTCACGCACCTACCGCGGGAGGTCCTCGACCGGAAGCTGGGCGGTATTCTGGAGATTTACCAGAAGTTTCAGGGGGTCGATCCTCGCGTTGTGCCCATGAAAATCTTTCCGGCTGTGCATTATTCGATGGGTGGGTTGTGGGTGGATTATGAACGCACGGAGGCAGGCGGGTTACGGATTGGCTCTCCGCGCAATCATCACACATCTTTGCAGGGCGTGTTCGCCGTTGGTGAGTGCGACTACCAGTATCACGGCGCCAACCGACTGGGCGCAAATTCCCTGCTCTCCTGTATCTTCAGCGGTTTGATCGTCGCGCCAAGCATTGTCTCGTACATTGAGATCCTCCATCAGAATGGGCAGCGCAGAATTTCCAGTCGGTTGCTGGAACTGGCCGAGCGTGAACATCGACAGCGATTCCAATCGCTTCTCTCGCGACCTGCAGATGGGGAAAATCCATACGCCATCCATCAGGAATTGGGAAAGGTAATGACGAGGGCAGCCACCGTTGTGCGCCACAACGACGAACTTGATCGAGCGTACGCTCAGGTGTGTGAGCTTCAGGAGCGTGCCGCTCGGTGTGGGATCGCCGATCGTGGGCTATGGACCAATCAAAACGTTGTCTTTGTGCGGGCGCTTATGGATATGTTCCCTCTGGCCAAGGCAATTCTGAAAGGCGCGCGGAGGCGGGACGAATGCCGGGGTGCCCATTTCAAGCCAGAGTTCCAGCTCCCTTCCATCACCGCGACTGATCCAGCAGAACGTCGAAGACAAGCCGAAGAGTGGTGTGATCGGTTTGAGGAGAACAATCGCCGGTGGTTGAAATCCACCATTGCTGTCTGCGGCCCGAACGGTGATCCAGAGATATCGTACGAAGAGGTTGATACGTCGCTCATTCCCCCACGACCGCGCTTGTATGGCGTGGTAGGCGGAGAGGTGATTGAAGAGGTTTGGAAAGAGCGAACCCGGGCCAAGCAACAGGCGGTCAGAGTGTGACGGTTTTCAAAAGCGCGTGGTTAATTTGCTGGGAAGATCGGATTGATTGCCGGGCTGGAATTGGACGATTGGGATCGTCATACCGGATAGTGATCGAGAGGCAACGATTGGTAATCGATGAGGCATCTGGCGAGGTAGTCAAGGCAAACACACGAGAGTGACCTATGGCCGCTGCTCATACACCGTCCAGTCCAGTACGTGAGTTTCTCGTAGAAGTCAAGCGACAAGATGGCCCCGGGCGACCGAGCTATTGGGAGCGCTTTCGTGTTCCCTATGAATCGGACATGAACGTCATCAGCGTTCTTCAAAAGATTGCACAACTCGGTGTCAACGCTGAAGGAAAACCCGTTCCCCCGGTGGCCTGGGAGTGCAACTGTCTGGAGGAAGTTTGCGGGGCATGCACGATGGTGATCAACGGGCGTGTGCGGCAGGCCTGCACCGCATTGGTGGATAAACTCCTGGCGGATCGGCCGGCGGGCATACGGCTGGAGCCGATGACCAAGTTTCCGGTCATCCGCGATTTAGTGGTGGACCGGACCCGCATTTTCGCCACGCTCAAAAAGATCAAAGCGTGGATTCCTGTGGACAGCTATCTGGACCTGGGTCCCCCCTTGCGGCAATCCCAGGAAATGCAGGAGATCGCCTACGTGCTCAGCAAGTGCATGAGCTGTGGCTGCTGCATGGAAGCATGCCCGCAGTACTTGAAAATCGAGGTCAAGCGGCTGCCTGGAGAATCAGAAGACGATTATCGCCGGCGTGAGGCCGAGATCACCAACCGACATTTCATGGGAGCAGCCGCCATCGCGCAGATCGATCTTTTCAACAGCCACCCCGTGGGCAAAATGAACAGTCGCGACCGCCTTGACGCCCTCATTTCCGAAGGCGGCATTCAGGTCTGTGGGAACGCCCAAAATTGCGTTAAAGTGTGTCCGAAGGAAATCCCCCTGACCACCTCCATAGCCCGGATGGGAAGAGCCGCCACGATTCATATGTTCCGCAACTGGTTTGAGCGGTGATTTTACCTCATCTTCGGCGGTCGGGGCTGATGGCAGGCGCACGGTCCTCGCTAGATGTTCCGCGATTTCGTGATTCAATTGATGCTTGTCGAGTTCGGTTAGGCTGCAAGAAAGCGGCCTGTTTTGCCCGCCTAGCAGAGATTCGCCCGTACAAGTTCGCTTTGCCACGTCAGATCTGGGCCAAATGGCTTGTCGGGAGCGCAACTTTTCAAGACGAGGATGAAACCGCTCACTTGTTGCCAGCTCTTCGAATTTTTGGTGTTGACCCATTATGAAACCTTGGCTATTTTTCGCCTCGCCTTTGGGTCCGGCTCATCCGTGGTCGCAGGAGAGGCCCGAAGCGTGTTGAAGTGGCTGCGATGATTCGCTTGTTTAACGATCATGGACGACGGCCACTCGCACAAGGTCGCGGAAATGGAGTGTCGGGGAGCCGCAGGAAGTAAGAATTGCGAACAATCACTCTTGACCCAGTAACGTAGCATCTGTATTTATCCCGCGCTACAACGACTCACGACAATACGGAAATCAGGCATTCCTCGCCGATGGTGAGGACTCCCGCAGGGCGGAGCAGGCGAGGATTTGCGGCGTGTGTGGCATCGCATGGAGGCGATCCCGTATGCCGGTGCGGATTCTCATCAAACGGAGCGATAGCGGTCCGATGGACACAACACGAGGTACCGAACGGAGTCTGGGTGATCTCGAAAGGAGTACTGGCTTGAACGCACCGACTGTGTTCTTCCGCGGAGTGGCAGCGATCTGCCTGGCGTTCATGATGGTGAACGGGCAACTCTGGGGCCAAAACCCCGCGCAATCGCCTGGGGTGGGCACTTCATCCAGTCCGGAAGTGCTCCGCCGCCAGTGTGACGACTTACTGGCTCGGGCGCGACAGGCGATTGCCGAGAGAAATTACGACGGCGCCGAACAACTCCTCCAGCAAGCGGAGAGTCTGGGAGTGAAGTATCCGCCGTTGTATCTGGGCGATACCCCGGAAAAGGTCCGCCGGGCTCTGGAAAACGCCCGGGGAAGCCGGGGGACCACCGCCGGTCAGGTGCAGGATCCCTTTGGTGCACGGAACCTGACCGAGTCCACCCCGGATCCGAAGACCCAGGCCAAGACATACGTCCGCAACGGTCGGATGGCCTTGATCCGGGGGAATCTGACGGAAGCGGCTCAATGGTGCCAGATGGCCGCTGCCCTTCCGGCAACTTTCGGTCCGGAAGAGGATTCACCTACCAAACTGGCGGAGGACATTCGAAAAATGGGCGGCCAGGTGTCCGTCGGTGCGTCCAGTACTCCGCCGTCGGTCAACCCCCTGCCCCCGGTGGGTCAAATCACGCAGGTTGCTCCTCCCGCCAACGCGTCAGGCAAGTCACCCGCCCAGATGCAGAGTGATCAATGGCTGCTGGAGGCGAGACGGGCACTTGCTTTGGGGGATGTCAAGACAGCGCGACGGTACCTTGACCAGGTGCGATCCCTCGGACTTACCTACGGGCGGTTTGAGGACTCACCCGAGCGGGTCGAGGCACTTATTCAGACCCATGAAAACCTGATGGCCCAGAAAGCCGAGCGGTCGCAAACTGAAGGCTGGCGTCGCTTGTATGCAAAACTCCTGTTGGAAGAGGCGGACGGACTGCTGCGGTGGGGTGACCTGGACGAAGCAGAACGGCTTGCCCAATTGGCCGCTCAACAGGGAATCACCTTCAGTCCGTTCGAGATGAAGCCGGAGACGCTTCTCCAGCGGATTTCTGCCGAGCGCGCGCGGCGTGCCCAGGGGAGCGATCTGGCTGCACAAAAGCAGCGGGTGCTGCAGATTCTGGCGCAGGCTCGAGCAGCACTGGCCGCCGGCGATTTGAGCACGGCGGAAACGCTGGCCAACCAGGCGGCGATGCTCCGCGTGTCGGAAGGTGCCTTCAGCCCACAGGAAGACTCTCCGGGACGTCTCCTCGCTGATATCCAGCAGATGAAACAGCGTCTCGGTGTGCAGCCAGTGGGCGCGCAAGCCGTGGTTCCTGCCGCGGGTGCCTACAATGGGAATGTGGCAGCGGCTGCGGTTTACGATCCGACTCGTGACATGACCCGCAACATCCCAGCAGGCGTTTACCAGCAGGCACCGGCCACACCGGGCAGCCCGTTTAGTCCGGAAACGACCGCTCCTCCTGCCGGTGAAAGTCGTGGGATGGCGCTCGTGCGGCAGGCGGAAGAGGCGCTGCGACGCGGTGACCATGCCACCGCGATGGAGTACTTCCGCCAGTCCACAGCGTACTTCAACGAAATGGATCCTGTCACGGTCCAGCGGGTCCAGGACGTGCTCCAGCAGGAGGCCGCCCGCGCCGTCACCCAGGCTGCGACCAATCCTGGCCTGGCCGCACCGGATGCGATGACGCAGCAGCAGCTTGCCACCCGGCAGCTTGTGGCAGATATTTCCCTCAAGGAGTCGCAAGCGCTGAGCCTGCGGGAAAAGGATCCCGAAAAGGCTCTGCAAATCCTGCAGGAAGCTCGCAAGACTGTAGATAACGCGACACTGGATCTCAACACCCGGGATCAGCTTCTGCGGAGACTCGATCGTCAGATCGCAGACTTCCAGTATTACCTGGAACAAAATCGTCCACGCATCGAGCGTGAGAAGAAAAACCAAGAGGTTACCCAGAAAATTGCCGCGGAGCAGCAATCCAACCTCGATCGTCAGAGTAAGCTCGCCGAACTCGTAGAGCAATACAACCAACTCATGCGCGAGCAGCGGTTTGCTGAGGCCGAGGTCGTGGCCAAGAAAGCGGCGGAATTGGATCCCGACAATCCGGTGACCAAGCAACTCGTACTCAACGCCCGGTTTATCCGCCAGTACAGCGAGAGCATGGCCATTCGGGATCAGAAGGAGCAGGGATTCCTGGCCCAACTGGCATCGGTGGACAAGGCGTCGATACCTTTCGATGACTCCAATCCCTACGTGATGCCAGACGCCAAGTCCTGGGCCGACCTGACGAAGCGCCGCTCCAAGCTTGCCGAGGCCGGTCGTCAGCGCTCCGCCCGGGAGCTGGAAATCGAACAGAAGCTCAACACACTTGTTATGCTGCAGTTCGAGAACGCACCTCTCGGTCGGGTGCTGGATTACCTCGCGAAGCTGGTGGACGTCAACATCCACGTGGATCCAGCCGGTCTGGCCTCGGAAGGCGTCACCACGGACACGCCGGTGACGATCAGCCTGACGCAAGAAATCTCGCTCAAGAGTGCCCTGAACCTTGTGCTTGAGCCGCTCCATCTGTCCTACGTGATCAAGGACGATGTCCTCAAGATCACAAGCGAGCAGTACCGCCGAGGCACCGTGTATCCAGTCGTGTACAACGTCGCCGACCTGGTCTCTCCCATCCCCAATTTCAGGGGCGAGGTAAAGACACTTGCAGATTCCTACAGCACGGCTCTGGCCCAACTGGGGGTCAATCAGACGGGCTCACCGCTAGCACCCGTTGCCGTGGTTGCGACCCGCGACGGCTCCAAAGCGACGGCCGGTGTCAACCCCTCGATTCTCGCCCAGATGTCCACGGCCGCAGCACACGCCTCTCCCGGCGGGACAAATGCCCCGATCACAACCGGCCCTGGGGGAATGGGTGGTGCTGCTCTCGCCGACTTCCAAAGCCTCATCGACCTCATCGAAACCACGGTCGCTCCCGATACGTGGGACACGGTCGGCGGCCCCGGTTCAATTTCTCCCTTCCCCACGAACCTGAGCCTGGTCATCAGCCAAACCCAGGAGGTTCATGAGCAGATCTCCGATCTGCTGGAGCAACTCCGCCGCATGCAGGACCTTCAGGTCACGGTGGAAGTTCGATTCATCACCCTCAATGATAACTTCTTCGAACGGATCGGCGTGGACTTCGATTTCGACATCGACGACAAGATCGACGGCCGTCGCGGTGTTCGCTTTGGGCAGATCGTACAGCAGGGTGATCCCACTGGCGACGCCGAAGAACAGCTTGACATCCGCGATCTGCGTGACCGCGACAGCGGCAAGGGTGTAACGGTGGGTCTGTCAGCGCCCAACGTGTTCAGCGCGGACCTCGACATCCCGTTCCGCCAGGGGAGCTTCAGCCTCGCAGTTCCTCAATTTGGCGGCTATGACCCGACCGCGGGTGCCCAGCTCGGATTCGCGATCCTGAGTGATATCGAGGCCTTCTTCTTCATCGAGGCTGCACAGGGTGACCGGCGGTCCAACGTGCTGCAAGCCCCCAAGGTGACGCTCTTCAACGGGCAGTACGGCATCGTGGCCGACCAGTCCACCAGCCCCTTCGTGATCAGCGTGATCCCGGTGGTCGGAGACTTCGCGGCCGCTCAGCAACCCGTGGTCACCATGGTTCATGAAGGGACGTTCCTCACGGTGCAACCTGTGGTCTCACAGGACCGGCGGTTCGTGCGGATGACGATCATCCCCTACTTTGCACGGATCAAGGACGTGAACGAGTTCACGTTCACAGGGTCCGAAACCACCACGGAAAGCACGTCGGCTGAAGGAAATCAGCAGACACCGAACGACAATACGAAGAACGCCAATTCGCGAAGCACCACCCGCTCCGGCACCACCGTTCAGTTGCCGACCGTTGCCTCCTTCTACGTGCTGACAACCGTGAGCGTCCCCGACGGTGGAACCGTCCTCCTCGGTGGAATCAAACGATTGAGCGAAGGCCGTAACGAGTTCGGCGTGCCCATGCTCGACAAGATCCCCTACATCAACCGCCTGTTCAAGAACGTGGGTGTCGGGCGTGAAACCCAGAGCCTCATGATGATGGTCACGCCGCGGATCATCATCGCAGAAGAAGAGGAAGAAAAGCTCGGCATCACGCAATAACACGCAGCCAAGCTGACGTCCCTCCTCCGAGCCGGGTCGTCGGTCGCAAGACCGGCGACCTTTTTTCTTTACTTTGGAACACAAAACGGCAAGCATTGATTACCTTGTCAACACACGCGCAAGTTGTTTATTTTTTCACCAAAAAGTCTGACATCTTGACTGCTACTTTACGCCTGAGCATATTGTGTGGTTGTGTACCCGTCCGATCACTCCCCCGATTGGATGCACGCCGCCCACCGGTTGTAGTCCCCTTGTTCATCCGCGTTTGCTAGTTGCGAGGAGAAGCCACGGATGTGTCTACGTGTTGGTCGCGCTGGTGCATTAGCACTATTATTTTTGGCCCTCGCCCCATTGATTCTCGGCTGCGGAAAAGGGAGACCCAGGCTCGTTAAAGTGTCTGGACAGGTTTTTATCGACGGTCAACCGCTTGCAGCGGGGGTGCCGGGCTTCATACGGGTGGTGCCTGAAGGGACTCGGCCCGCCACCGGTCAGATTGACCCTCAAACCGGAAAATTCACACTGACGACTTTCGAGAATGGTGACGGCTGCGTGCCCGGTACGCACAAAGTCGCTATCATCCTCAACGCGATGGTCGGACAGGAAAGTGTCTCGCTCATTGATGAAAAATATGCCGATCCTGAGACAAGTGGTCTGACTGTGACCATCGACAAGCCGACCGACTCGCTCCGGATCGATATCACCGGCCCACTCAAGAGGGTCCAGGCAGTCCCGATCTCCGACGATCCAAACAAATTCTGATCGCCTTACCTGCGGTTCGTTGTTCCCGTTTCCCGTAATTGTTGTTGAGTGGAGGTCTTGTATGCTGTACGTCACAAAGTGTCGCCAATCGCGGTCTCCTGGCTTCACACTTGTGGAGCTTCTCGTCGTGATCGCCATTATTGGGATTCTCATTGCCCTTCTATTACCGGCCGTACAGGCCGCCCGGGAAGCGGCACGCAGATCCCAGTGCACGAACAACTTGAAGCAGATCACGCTTGCTATGGCTAATTACGAGCAGGCCGTGAAATCTCTGCCTCCGGGTCGAATGGGGTCAGACTGTTCGGATTACTATGGCCTCGCCCCGACTTCAGGTGCCAATGCTGTGCCGGATTACAAGCGCCAAGGGACCAGCGGCTTCGTCATGCTGCTTCCCTATTTGGAAGCGAAAAACATTTACGACCAAATCGGTTTCCAATTGGGGGCCATCGCACCGGCAAACTGCGGTATTGGTCCTTCAACAACGGGTTGGTTGAATCTTATTCCCAACTACGATCAACTCTTCCGCACCCGGCCGCAGGTCTTCGTGTGCCCATCATCCACGGACGAGCCACTTTATTCGGTAAACAATCCGACGCCCGTCTATTCTACGGGTTGTTACGCGCTGTGCTCTGGTTCGATCGGCCCCAGCCAGGGCATTAGCGGAGCTGTTAAAGCCGGTAACACGGGGATGTTCATGTACATTCGCTCTCTGAAATATGCTGACTGCACGGATGGGTTGAGCAATACATTTTTCGTCGGTGAAGTGATCAAATCTCACACAGCTGAGGGTGTGAATCGCTGGTGGATCGCAGGGCGACACACAGATTCGTTGCGGACTACCGACAATCCCCTCAACACCCCACCGGGACAAGGGGTGGTCTACGGCTCCAATAACGGGGCCTTTGGAAGTTTTCATCCCGGTGGTGGGAATTTTGGGTTCGGTGACGGTACGGTCCGGTTTATTTCGGATACGATTGACTTGGCCGTTTATCGCGCCCTATCCACCCGAGATGGTGGTGAGACCAACACCGGCGGATACTGAAATCCGATCCGGTTTGGCCGGATTAAGAGTGAATAATCAGGCCCCGATCCTCTGCGAACGGGGCCGTTTGTTTTGTCGATTCCGCGTCGGTTTAAAACTCTTTCTTCCGCCGCGCGACCACCTCAATCAGCCGATCGTATGCTAGCTCCGTTTTAGAATTGGAGCCAAATAGCGGCCGGTAGGGCTGTTCGGATGACGGGCTAAATCCTCGGGCGTTCCCATCGCCACCACGTTGCCCCCTTCGCGGCCCCCCTCGGGCCCCAGTTCGATAATCCAGTCGGCCGATTTGATCAGGTCCAGGTGATGCTCCACCACGACCACAGTGTTTCCTGCGTCGACCAAGTGATGCAGCACGGAGAGAAGCCGCCGTACGTCATCCTTATGAAGGCCGGTGGTCGGCTCATCAAGAAGGTAGACCGTTTTTCCCCGTCCTCCTCGGGCCAACTCGGTCGCCAGCTTGATTCGCTGGGCTTCTCCCCCCGATAAGGCAACGGCTCTCTGCCCAAGCTGAAGATACCCCAGTCCCACTTCCCGCAGGCATCGCAGAACCGTTTCGATGGCGGGAAAATTTTCGAAGAAGTCCAGGGCTTCCTCTATCGACATCTCCAGTACGTCGGCGATGGTCTTGTCCCGGTAACGAACCTCCAAGGTTTGGGGATTGAATCGGCGGCCGAGACACGCCGGGCAGGTCACGTACATATCAGGCAAAAAATCCATCTCGATCTTCTGTTGCCCCAATCCCTGGCATACGGGACAGCGACCGGCCGGATTATTGAAGCTGAATCGATCAGCCCGAAATCCTAATCGGCGGGCATCACGTGTGGTGGCAAAGACCCGTCGGATCTCGTCAAACACCCCAGTATAGGTCGCCACGTTACTGCGAGGCGACCTGCCAATGGGTGTTTGATCGACATCCACAACCCTGTCTACGTTTTCGAAGCCCCGTATTTCCTGATATCCGGCGCCCCTGCTTCCCAGGCCGAGGAGCGCCCGTTTTAAGGCTGGGGCAAGAGTCATACTGAGGAGCGAGCTCTTTCCAGAACCACTCACACCCGTGATGCAGATAAACAGTCCGAGCGGAAATTCAACCGTGATATTCTTGAGGTTGTTCGTGGTGACCCCTACGAGAACAATTTCACGCCCTGGTTGTGGCTGACGACGCCCGGTGGGAATGGGAATAACCTCCTGGCCGGCAAGGTAACGCCCCGTCATAGAGTGGGGATGAGTCATGATGTCGGCCACCGTTCCCTCCGCGACAACCTGTCCTCCAGCCGGTCCAGCGCCAGGTCCCATATCAATCACCCAGTCTGCCGCCCGGATGATAGCTTCATCGTGCTCCACCACGATGACCGTGTTTCCACGATCGACAAGTTGACGGAGGCTGGCAATGAGGCGGTCATTGTCCCGCGGGTGAAGCCCAATCGATGGCTCATCCACGATGTAACATACGTCGCTTAATACGGCGCCTAACCCGGCTGCCAAGCGTACTCGCTGAAGTTCCCCCCCGCTTAAGGTTTCGCCCCGTCTATCCAGCGTGACATAATCGAGTCCCACCTGATTGAGAAAATCCAACCGATGCACGATCTCCTTAATGATCGGCGCTGCCACGCTCTGCTGATACGGTGGAAGACTTAGCCTTTCCAGAAAGGCACGCACCTCTGGAATCGTCCATGCACAGAGGGCGTGAATGGGTACCCCCTCGATCATCACAGAGCGTCCAAGCGCACCGAGACGTGCCCCCTGACAGGATGGGCAGGCCACCTGGGACCGATACGCCGCCCATTCACGCCGCTGCCAGTCTTCTGCCAACAGCTCATATTCCACTTCCAGAAGCTGGAGAAGGCCCACGAATTCTGTGCTTCGGGTTCGACGCGTGGGTTGTGAATTTGCCGGGGATCTGTCCGAATTCTGATCGGAAGGTCGGGCCCCAAAAATGAGCTTTGCACGGAACTCTTCGGGAATTTTTTCCAGCGGCGTTGACCAATCAAATCCGCCCTGCTTCATGAGTCGCTCGATCTTTTTTGCATGATGCTTCAGTTTAGCGCGGGCATCTTTCCACAGTCGCACCGCCCCGTTTTCCAATCCTCGCGAAAAGTCGATCACCAGGTTGGGATCAAATCGATCCACCACACCAAGGCCCTCGCACTGCGGACACGCACCGTGAGGACTGAAAAAGCTGAGAGTTCGAAGATCGACCTCGGGGTAAATTTCACCGCAGCGAGAGCAACGCCGAACAGTGCTGAAAACCTGGTCCACCCAAACGGGTTCACCGCCTTCTCCCGCAACTTCGTAAGAAACAATCGCCTGCCCATCCGAAATTCTGAGGGTTGTATGAAGCGATTCACGCAGCCGCGTTTCGACGGCGGGCTTGATGATCACGCGGTCGACCACTACTTCCACGCGGCACTGTCCCTCGAGAGTTTTGGGCGTGAGGTCGTCCAGATCGCATAATTGCCCATTAAGCCGAACCCGCGGGAACCCCAATTTGCGGATTGTGGCCACTAATTCCGGAGCCTTTCGCGACTTCTTGATTGGAATAGGAGCCAAAAGGATGAGGCGTGTGCCTTCCGGAAGGGACAGAATTGCCTGACAGATTTCCTGGGGCGATTGACTGACGACCGGCACCAAACATTTGGGACACTGGAGCTCGCCGACCCGCACGTACAGAAGGCGCAGGAGGTCATATACTTCAGTGAGAGTTCCCACGGTGCTTCGAGGTGGTGGGGGACCGCCACGTTGATCGATGGCCACCGTCGGCGGTAGTCCCTCCACCCAATCCACATCCTGGCGTTCCAGCTGTGGAATGAACCGCCGCAGGTGCGGCGTCAGTGTCTCCAGGTACTGGCGCTGTCCCTCGGCGTGGAGTGTGTCAAACGCCAGGGAGCTTTTCCCCGAACCGCTCGGACCGGTGATCACGACCAGACGGCCAAGCGGAATCGAAACATCCACGTTTTTGAGATTGTGAACCCGCGCGCCGCGGACATTGATGAGAGTTGCCTCCACGCTCAACTCATCCTTGTCGGGCATAACCAATACCGGTCCAGCGATGCCCTAAAACAGGGTTTCAAAATAGCGACGACCCGTAACCCGGTTTGCCAAACACGCTTGTTTTCTAATTTTTTCAAAACAGTGCCATTGTCAGACGTCGGCGATACTCTTCTGTCAGAGGATGAATGGCCCCGAGGATGCTGAAGATTTGAAGCATTAATTTTCGGGCTTCTTCCTTCGGCTCACCCTGGGCTGTTTGCACCACACGCAGTGCTTCCTCTAAAGCCTCTTGGTAACGGAGGGTGGCAGCCAGGGCACGGGCATATTTCAGGCGGAGATTCAAATCCCCTGGGTTGGCCACAACCTGGGCTTCCAAGGATCGCAAATCGGTGGTCTCACCCGAGTCCGCAAGTTCCAACTCCGCCCGCAGCTTTTCCACTTCCTCCGACGTCGCTCCCAGATCGCTCAGTTCGTTGAGCAAGGATTTGGCTTCATCGTACCGTTTCTGCTTTGCGAGCAGTCGTGCCAGACCGATCCGCCCGGGAATGGACTTCGGATTCCGCGAAATAGCTTCGCGGTACTTGGCCTCCGCTGATTTTGGATCACGATCGGCCAGGGCATCGGCCTGTGCCACTAGCGCTTCGTCTTCCTGCGGAAGTAATTGATCCAACCAAGCCCTCAGCTCGGATTCCGGCAATGCTCCGGTAAAATAGTCCACCACGCGTCCATCGCGCAGTGCAAAGACGGTTGGAATCCCCTGGACGTGAAACACGGCTGCCAGTTCCGGCATTTCATCCGTATTGACCTTCACCAGGACGAAAGCCCCTTTTTTCTCTCGAGCCAGTTTTTCAAGCAGGGGCCCCAACATCCGGCATGGCCCACACCAAGGCGCCCAGAAGTCCAACACTACGAGAACTTCTTTAGAACGTTCCAGGACGTCCTGTTCGAAGGTGGCAGTGGTCGTTGAGATAATCCACGGGCAGGTCTCGCTCATCTTGCATCCTCTCTGGTAAATTCACATTGGCGCCTTTCCAAGTTGGCGCTCGTTGCACGCCAAATGGAGGGCATGCGATAGCTCGCTTCCGAGATCTGTTTCCACAAGGCCGAAACTGACATCCGATCGGCCAGTGACGCAAAACTTTATCATACCACCATTGCTGTGCCTCAAGCACCCTCACAAGCAACTGAGTCATCCCCACTTTTGCAAAAACCGGCAACACGCCACGGGCCCAACGTGTTGTAGGGCCCATTCATGAATCGCCCCTGCCGTTTAAGCAGCAACGGAACCAAGCACGCGGAGCCCGGTCGGTGAGATGGATGGTCCAAACCTTGGAATGTGACCTGAAAAGCGGCTTTCCAGGACAAATGCTTCGCAGGGGCATGCTTGTCGTGCCCGCCGGGAGGCCATGCATGGTGTGACACTGCAAAACGGATCTAACAAACAGGTCCCTCCACCTGCCCGTGAACAAGACGCGCACCTTCCTTTGAAGAATGACGGCGACGCAGCGTGCAGACCCGTTTGTCCTATAGGCGACGAACAATTCATCGGTAATCCGTTGGTTCTTTACCACTGATAAATCGGCGCCAGCCGTCCAGATGTTCTTTTGTGAGAGCCCTTTCCCGCTGGAACTCCGCCACAACTTCACGATCCACCTCCGGCACGCGGATACGGACCTTCAGCCTGCCGTTCGCCCGATACTGGAAGATGACCTCCACCGGCCACCCCTTTGGGAGATTGGGCGGCAAATCGTGGACACGCACCTTGCCGATTTGACAGCAGTCCTCTGGCTCGGGACTTTCTCCTTCGACGATTTCAACCAGAATGGAGCGCTGATCAGACTTGTGCGTGCGGAACCGCCTTTTGGCGATAATCGGAAGACGCGTATTGCGCGGGATAATCGTTCCCACTCTTCGACGCCGTGTGAGCGGGTCCCACCCCACCACTCCCAGACTGTGTGAGTTGACATTTCGGACCTTGTACCGCGGCCGTTCACCCCGTGCCTTTCCCAGTAGCCACCCGGCGTGGAGGGCCGCCCCAAGGGCCACTGCCTCATCCGCGGAAATGGATGTATCTGGTTCTTTACCGGAGAGTTCGCGGATAAGATTGCGGACCATCGGCATCCGTGTTGATCCCCCCACGAGGAGAACCCGATCGATATCCCCCCAATCCAGACCGGCTGCCTTAAGCGCCTGAAGAGTTGTGAATCGCGTGCGATCGAGGAGGTCCCGGGTGGCCTCCTCAAATTCCTCCCGACGCACCTCGACGTCCACTGTCTTAGTTCGATACTCAAATGGTATGACCGTTTTTGTACGGACCGATAAAGTCCGCTTGGCTTCCTCACAGGCCGACCACAATTTGCCCCACAGGCGAACATCTTCCCGGGGATCGAACCCGATCTGACGAATGATTTTTTCCGCCACCAGGTCAACCAAACGTTGATCCCAGTCCCATCCGCCGAGTCGCACATCTCCATCAATTGATAGCGTCACGTACTCGTAGCCTCGGATCTCCATCACCGTCACGTCGAAAGTGCCACCTCCCAGATCGTACACGAGCACCTTTTCGGGTTTGATGTCGCTTGATGGTGTATTCAATTTGCCGGACTCATAGCCGAAAGCCAGAGCAGCGGCCACCGGCTCGTTGATGATATCCATCACTTCTAGCCCTGCCATATAGCCGGCGTCCTGCGTCGCTTTCCTCCGCACCTCATCAAAATAGGCAGGCACGGTGATAACGACGTGACTGAAGTCGCCAAGTTGCTGCGCCGCATCCTGCCGGAGTTTATTAAGAATAAATGCCTCAATTACTTCCGGCGGGTAGTATTTGCCCTGCAGGGCCTTGTGATAGACCTTGTAGCCCACATCTCGTTTGGAACATTCGGCCGCCTGACTCGGCAGGCGGGCAAAAGCTTTGAGGGCTTCGCGGCCGACGATCACCTCTTCCCCGTCGAAGTACACGACACTCGGCGTGAGTCGTTCCCCTTCGGCATTGACGATCGTTTCCGGATGGCCCTGCGCATCCAAGTAGGCAACGACGGAGTAAGTCGTGCCCAGATCAATACCCACCGCGGGAATTCGCTCACCTGAAATAGTCATAGGACTTCAATACCAAAACGAATCGAATAATGTTGATACCCCTGCAGAACCGGCAGCCCGTTCGCCCGGAGAGTTTTTCGGCTCGGGAAGGTCCTACCATTACACCCTACTTCCAGTATAGGAACACATGGGAGCCTTTCCCACTGTACTCGTTTTCATGAAGCGATGGCCGCCACGGCGTGCTCTCGAGAGCATCTGCATTTCATCACAGATAGACGCTGCAGTGGCCCGGGTAAGCTCGTTAGGACATGACGGAGCCTCCATTTTTCCGCACGGTTGCAGCCGTACCTGGGAGACTTGCAGTTTCACAACCAGAAGCCGCGATGGAGCGCGTCAAAGCGGAGTCGCCAGCGGACCGGTCGAGAGGCAGCCGACACCGTGGCAAATTTCGGATTCCCCCACTCGGATCAGCTTTTCTTGGTCGTTCTACGCCGAAACGTCTTTCGGTGCGGACGATAGCCCGCCACGGTGGCCTTCATTCCGCTCGGATGCTCAGCCCGTGTTCTTTCGTGCTGGCTTTTTCGACGGGCGACGAGGGCTTCTTTCGGCGGGCGCGACGGGATGAGACATTGAGGGCCACTCCCAATCAAATCTGTTCTGCCGGCCAGTTGGAGGGCCTCGCGAACGAGAAAATAATTCTCCGGTTTCCAGAATTGAAGGAGTGCCCGCTGGAGCCTTCGCTCGCGTTCGCCACGCGGTACATAGACTTTTTCACCGGTCATCGGGTCGATACCGGTGTAATACATGCACGTGGCAATATCAAAGGGCGTGGGCATGAAGTCCTGAACCTGCTGGGGGCGATAGCCAGTGCGTTTGAGAAACTCCGCAAGGCGGATCATCGCCTTAAGATCGCAGCCAGGGTGACCCGAAATGAAATACGGCACCAGATATTGTTCCTTTCCCGCAGCGCGGGAAAGTTCGTGAAATTTCTTCGCGAATCTTTCAAAATCCTCGATGCTTGGCTTTTTCATCAGGCGTAATACATCGGGATCGCAGTGCTCGGGGGCTACTTTAAGGTGGCCGCCCACGTGATAACGCACGAGATGATTCATGTAAGCAGGGCTTAACTGAGCCAGATCCATGCGGATTCCCGAAGCCACGTACACCTTTTTGATACCCTGCACATGTCGCACTTGCTTGAGGAGTTCAATGAGCGGTCCGTGGCTGGTATTTAAAAGCTTACATATTGTCGGATGGATACAACTCAAACGGCGGCATTTTTCCCGAACCTCCGGACGGCTGCAATTCATCCGATACATATTTGCAGTTGGACCGCCGATATCACTGATGACGCCTTTGAATTCGGGGTCCTGTTTTAACCTTTCAATTTCCTGAATAATCGACTGCGGTGACCGACTTTGAATAATCCGACCTTCGTGGGCGGTGATGGAACAAAATGTGCACCCACCAAAACAACCCCGCATAATTTGGACGGAGTGTTTGACTACTTCAAATGCGGGAATGGGTTCGTCGCCATACAGAGGGTGGGGCCGCCTTTGGAAAGGAAGCCCGTACACCCGGTCCATCTCCTCCTCCGTTAATGGAAACGCCGGTGGATTAATGACTACAGCTTCACGATCATGGTATTGCACAAGGCGCCGGGCATTGTAAGGATTGGTTTCCAAGTGAGCCATCTTGGTCATCCGCGCAAAAGCTTCCTTGCTTGCTACAACCTCCTCGTAGGACGGCAGATAGATCGCATCCTCCGGAGGCTTTTCTGAAGCACCCAGCCGGTAGGCCGTACCCCGAACGTCCCGGATATTTTTGATAGGCTCTCCGGCAGCGAGTCGGCGCAAAATCTCCAAAAGCGGACGCTCACCCATTCCGTAGACGAGAAGGTCGGCCTTGGAGTCGAGAAGAATGGATCGCCGTACTTTGTCGCTCCAGTAGTCATAGTGGGCGATGCGACGCAAACTGGCTTCCACTCCTCCCGCAATCACCGGCACGCCCTTGTAGGCCTCCCGCGCGCGTTGGCAGTATGCGAGCGTGGCGCGATCCGGCCTCAAACCAATTCGGCCTCCAGGACTGTACGCGTCATCATTCCGCACTTTGCGGTTCGCCGTGTAATGATTCACCATGGAATCCATATTCCCAGCACTAACTGCGAAGCACAGCCGCGGACGCCCAAACTTCTTCCAGGGCTCACATGAATGCCAGTCCGGCTGGCTAAGAATCGCCACCCGGTATCCTTCGGCCTCCATCAGCCGCCCCAGCAAGGCCATGGCGAAACTCGGGTGATCCACGTAGGCGTCGCCTGTTACGAATACCACGTCCACATAGTCCCAACCCCGAGCTTCCATTTCCTCTCGGGTCATGGGGAGGAACTTCGTGAGGTCTTTCTTTGGAATAGCCGGCATAGTATCTTTACTCGCCTAATATTGTGTCTCAAATAAACCCAGAAAAATGCTCCACCACTGTGATGTTTTTAACCGCGATCAGGAGACCATTCACTGAAAATCTGGTCCACCTGGCGAAAAGCTTCTTGCGCCTCTGGCCCCGCATGCTGGACAAGCCACACAAGGATCGCGTCCTTCCGCCGATCCGCGAGGGTGTTGGTTCCATGCGAGCCACCGTGACCAAACACCGGAACATTGACCACAAAACCCAATCCATAACTGTTATCAAGTTCCGGCCTGGTCTGACGCGATGTCATTTCTCGCACGGCGTCTTCCGATATAAGCCGTTTTCCTTCAAACGTGCCATTATTTAAAAGCATCTGATAGGACTTTACCAAGTCAGCAGCCGTAGAGAACAATCCGCCCGCTGGAACCGGATACCGGTTTTGCCTGTCATCGAGTGGATAGGCCAGTTGGTCGATTTGAACGGATACAAGCTCTTTCGACTGAGCATCATACCGATATGCTCTGGCCAGCCGGGAAAGTTGCTCTTTGTCAGGCCAGAAGGTTGTGTCTTTCATTCCAAGTGGTTCGAAGATCCGCTCTTTGAGAAATTCTTCGAACCGTTTTCCGGTGACCACTTCCACAATTCTTGCAGCCGTATTGATACCGGCGTTGGAGTACTGATAGCGGCGACCAGGGTCAAATTCCAGCGGCGTCATGGCATAGCTTCGTACCCGAGCAGCCAGCGGGAACACGTCCAACGTGGGTACCTCCAGCGCGGATCGAAACGGGAGCCCACTTGTGTGTGACAGAATATCCCGAACAGTGATTGGCCGTGAAGGCCTCTTGAGAAGCATGTGGTCCTCAGCCGCTTCCGCAATCAACCACTGTCCGCGGAACTCCGGGAGATACTTTTCCACCGGATCGTCGAGCTGAACACGGCCCTCATCCACCAGGATCATCAACGCGGTGGCCGTGATCGGTTTCGACTGCGACGCAATCCAGAAAAGGGTATCGGCCTGCATTGGCCTTTTCGCGTCGACGTCCGCCCAGCCAAGTGTGATGGTATGGATTATCTTATGCTTGTCAGCCACAACCATCACGCAGCCCGCGAGTTGGTGATTGACGATGAAAGGACGCACCGCACCCTCCAGCCGAGCCGGCAAATCATCCTTTCCGAGTGCCGGTCTCACTGGAAGGAAACTGCACGTGATCAAAACCGCAGAAAAATAAGGGATTATATGCCAACGTTGCCCAGCGGGCTTTCGCCGTATCATTATTTGAACCACAATATTGTCTCCTCCTAACAAATTCCACGTGGCGCTGGAAAAACGGGTAAGCCTTGCAGTTTCATTCTACCCCTTTGCCAATCGGCAGGTTGGGCGGCACGCCGTATTTTTTCTGGCGGGCGCGTCCCCACGGGCAGCCACCGGCTGTCAAAGCGAGCTCCAATCGCTGAACCCAGCGGGCCCAGCGAACTCCTTTTCGAGCCCGCACACAGATTGGGCACCATTTCTCGCAGAACTCAGGACTGAAGACGACTGCAAGGAAGCGTTTTATTAACGGCGTCCGATGCCTGGCATGCATGGCATTTCCTCTCGGTTTAGAATAAAACGATCTGGTCTGAGATTCGCGTATTCAGTAATTTGTAGCGATCCAGCCGCGACAATCCGATGCCGGCACAAGGCGTCTCGCGAGCGGCATTTGGATGGGTTTGCCCCTATTTCCGCAATAGCGCACGCGTTCCTTGACATTGATTTTTTGCCTCCATAATATGACATAAAGCGCGCTTCGTCGCGGGAGGGGGACGTTCCTGCGAACCCGTCAGAGATACAATATTGCGGCGTCCAACGGTTCGTTGATCTGTCTGCAATTGCGGAGAAAATCGGTATGACACACGTCGTTTGTAAACCATGCTATGGGTGCAAGTATACGGATTGTGTGGTGGTTTGCCCGGTGGAGTGCTTCTACGAAGGGGAGATGATGCTTTACATCCATCCGGATGAATGCATCGACTGCGAGGCGTGTGTCCCCGAATGTCCGGTGGACGCCATTTTCCTGGCTGACAATGTTCCGGAGGAATGGAAAGAGTACATCAAGATTAACGCGGAAATGGCTCCCCAGTGTCCGAAAATAACGGAAAAAAAGAAACCCCTTTGCGAAGCCTGACGCCAATCTCAACGACATCCGTAGTTCGCCTGGGCGACGGGTAGTTCGCCTCGGCTATGGCGAACTGCGATTGAGCCTCCCCGCTTTTAGGGGATTGCAAGTATGAGCGGCTGGGCAGAATGGAGTGACGTGACTTTCCCCTGGGCGATCGTAGCCGCAGGGGTTATTTTGTTGGCATGGCAGGCCCGTGCTTGGTCAGTGCTCTCAAAGAGGGCTACATCCTCCGATTTGGAGTTTCTTCGTCGGCGATTTTACCGGCGTGCCCAGATCAGCTTTCTTATGATCGTGCTTGGCCTGCTCCTTTGGGCGGGTCGATTGATGTTCTCCAATACTGAGCACCCCGTCTGGGCCATCGGCTATTGGCTGGCGACCGCCCTTCTCACCATCTGGCTGGTAGTCCTGGCCACGGGCGATCTTCTTGTTGGCGTTTATCATTTTAATCAGCTCAAGCACCGCAGCGACCTGGAACAGGTCCGGCTGTCACTTCTCGCAGATAAACTGAAGCGGATTCACGGAAATGGTAAACATCTCTGGGGCGGTGGCTCCAGCATCTCCGCGGAGAACACCGGAGATGCCCGAGCTTCTGACGGGTCCGGTTAACTGCCGCTCTCGCTTCATTCACGCGATTAACCCGACTTTGTCAGTAATATGGCCCTATGCGGCGAGCAGTTTCATTGTTCACCCACCGCGAAGGAGAGCCAACACCGCTTGCGGGTTGTTGTTGGCAATAGCCAGAACCGAGACACCCGATTGGACGAGAATTTGCGCACGGGTCAATGCTGCGCTTTCGGCAGCGAAGTCGGCATCCCGGATTGAGCTTTCCGCCGCTGTCAGATTTTCCAACGTGTCATTGAGGGAACTTATATTGGTTTCCAGTGTGGTTCGCTGGAACGCTCCCAATCGACCGCGCAGTGTGGTGATCTGGGCAATGACTTCTTCAACCACAGCGGCTGCGCCGTTCACGTCGCGGGTAAGGGACTTCGCACCACCCGATCGCAATTCGAATAGCCGGCCGGCAACCCCCCCGAGTTTTGCCGTGTTCACACTTTGTATACCCAGGCGGGCCTGCTGGTTGGAGACAACATCCGGGCCAAGCTGGAATTGAGCTCCGCCGCCCACGATGCGGAATGCGGTCATTGTACCATCGGCCAGACTTTCTGAAACACTGAATGACAGATCGAGCGCGGCTGTATTGATAGACGCCCGAAGTCCCTTGCCGACTGCCGCAATTCCGTTCACCAGAACCTGCACGTCCGTTCCCGCGCTCCGCGTCGCCTGGTTTCCGTCGCGGTCCGTTACAGTGAAGCTTGTCCCATTGAGGGCCTTCACAGAGACGAAAGCATCTGACCCGAACTCGACCGCCTTGAAAACCAGTCCTGTGGTCGCCTGGTCTTCATTTCCAATGAGGGGTGCCCCGTCAGCAGTGCCAACATCGACAACACCACCGGAAAGTTCAGCAAAATCCGACACAGCGACGGCACCAGATCCGTCACTACCTGTGGCGAGGCTGGCGGTGAACAGTTGGCTGGCCACGGCGTCATTGTTGATTGCCGCAATCACCTGATTCGCCGTGCTCACACCACTCTGAATCCCCACCGTCAGCGTCTTCGTCGCCGCATCCCAAACCACCGTCTCATTCCCCGCCGTCGCCGTGTCCTCAAACACCAACCGCACCCCATTCCAATCCGCCCCAGGCGCCACCGCCGTCAACGTCAACCGCGCATTCGCCCCATTCACCGCATACGTCGTCCCACTCGCCTGCGCCTCCTGCAACTGCGTCCCACTCGTCGCAAACTCCAAATCACTCACCGTCGGCGCAAGCTTCCCACTCCCATCACTCCCCGCCACATTGCTCACACTGATCCCTAATCCACTCAATAACCCCGCATTCGCCGGATCATTAAAGTAATTAATCAAATCCTGCGCCGTCGTCGTCACAATCCCGTCCGACGTCGTCGCCAAATGCACTATCACCGTCCCCTCACTCACCACGCCCCCACTCGTCCTCCCCGTCATCGTCGCACTCAACACACCACTCCCATTACTCGTCCCAAAATTCTCCGCCCGAAAATACTTCCCCGCATAACTGTCATTGTTCAACAAATTCACCGCCTGCTGCGCCGTAAACCCCCCACTAATGTCCACATTGAACGTCAGCGTCTTACTCTCCGCATCCCACACCACCGTGTTGTCCGTACTGTCATTAAACACAATCTGCACCCCATCATACGCCTCCCCCTTATACCGCGCCGTAATCTTCAACGTACTGTTCGCATTCACCCCCTGCACAATCGCCGACGAAAACCCCTCCACCCGCGGGTCCGTCGTCAAATCCACACTCAAACTCTCCCCAGGATTCGACACAAACCGAATCTTCCGACTCCCCTCCGGCCCCAAAAACTGCAACCGATTGTTCGCCTCCACACTCCCATAGTACGCGTACTCCTGAAATGGACTCACCACCCCATACCCATTGTCCCCAGCCGCTAAACTCGCCGTCACCACCGCACTCGCCGCCGAACTGTTGATCGCCGCCACCACATCGTTCGCCGTCGCAATCACATCACCCCCCGTCACCCCCCCACTCAACGTCACACTCGCCGCCGCTACCGTCCCACTCCCATCCGACTCCCCATAATTCGCCGCCGTAAACAACGCCCCCACCGCCGCATCATTGTTGATCAAATTCACAATGTCCTGCGCCGTATCCGTCGCCGTCGCCGTAATGCTCAACGTCTTCGTCGTATGGTCATAACTCACACTCTGCGATGCACCAATCGTCAACTGCACATTCACCCCGTTAAACTCCTCCCCCTTCACCTTCGCCGTAATCTTGATCGCATTGTTCGTCCCCGAAGGATCCAACACCCCACTCGCCGCCTCCCACTGACGGGTGCCAAGCTTGACCTCGATGAGCCCCGGTGTGCCGCCGCTGGCGGGCGTGTAAACCACCTGGGTGGTTGCGCTATTGTTCTTTGTGTATTTGATGCGAATATCACCGGCCGCCTGGCCAGCCTGGTTGGCGGTAATGATGACGTCATTATTCGAGCCAAAGCTGGAGGCTGTGACCCGACCGGCCGTCGCTTCCTGGTGCACGACGGCGCGAACTCCCAGCGCGTCGGACACGAGATTGATTGCCTTAGCCATATCCTGGATCGAGCTTCCCGCCGCGAAGCTGAAAGCCTCAGCACCGTCTTTTCCGGCGATCTCCAGGACCACGTCGGTGGCCAATGCACCATAGTTGTACGTCAACTGGGCCTTGGACGCCTGCGACACGATATCCACATTGACGTCAATCTTGGATAGCGACCCGAAGTTGGCCTGGTCGATTTGCAGACTGGTAATCTTTGAGCCGTCCACGCCGGAGGTGATGAAATCGAAGCTACCGTCGAGGAGCCGCTGACCCTGGAATTGTGTCACCTTGGCGATTCGGTCGATTGCCTCCAGCGAAGAATCGATCTGAAGCTGATTCGCCGCGATCTGCTCCGCACTCATCGCACCCTTGTTGGCTGCCTCGGAAACCAGTCCCCGGATGTCGTTGAGCAATTGGCTGACCTGGCCCAGGGCGCTGTCGGCTGTGGCAATCATCTGATTCGCCCGCTGGCTGTTCGTGATAGCCTTTTGAACAGCCGTAATATCCGCCCGGAGAGCCTCGCTTGCAATCAGTCCCGCCGGGTCGTCTTTGCCGACATTGATCCGCAAACCGGTGCTCAAGCGGGTAAGAGCTTCCTGCAATTGAGCCTGAGAACGAGCCAGAGTCTTCTGCGCCGTCAACGAGCTGATGTTCGTGTTAATCCGGGTCATGTCTGTTACCCTTTTCCTTAACGTAAGAGGACCAAGCCAAACTCTGTTTCCTAACCGTTAGCTCACAATGGGAGCAACTGGACCGGTTTAGCGCGGGTTTCAAAGGCCGGTGTTGATCCCTTATGAGCTCCCCTCCACACCGTTCTCAGCGTGGAAGACGGATGAACCGTTTTTCATCCATTCATCGCTCTATCGAGGCACATCGACTGGGATGTTCAGGCACTTTAGGTAATTTACACTGGCCTGCCAAACCCAAATCGATTCCTCTTTTGTTCGCTTCGGCAGAAAAATGTAGGTTACAAAAACGAAACCGGCCACAAGACGTGGGAAGTTTTCGTCTCGTGGCCGTAACATCCGCACAGCCTGTACAACCGTTATTTACCGGTTGTTTTTTTCCTCCTGTGAGGGCGTTTGCGATTCGGCTTTTGACGGCGTTTGAGCGGCTTTCTGCCTTTTTTCGCGTTGAATAGCCTCGTACACCTCGCGACGATGAACACTCACTTCCGGGGGCGCCTCGATGCCCAGACGCACCTTATCCCCGCGAATATCGACCACCGTCACGACGATGTTGTCCCCGATGATAATACTCTCGTCGCGCTGGCGAGAAAGGACAAGCATCGTACACTCCTTTGTATCATGGTTTGTCCGTCCGAAATGCTCCAACTTTCAAGACGCTGCACTCGCCGACCCCCACAGGGCACGTCAGCGCTGCTTCTCCTTGATCCCGAATATCCTCTGACTTATCGCTTCGGCACAATTCGCAAGTGGGGTGAATGACACTTGCCGAGCAACGATTGTATGGAATGTGATGAGCGCATCGGGCGGGTCGTGCTCTTGAGCTGCGTCCCCGTCAAAGGTTCACTCGTCCCATAACGGTTTAAATCCCTTGATAGAGGTCCCCCAGTTTGGATATAAACTGTGGACTTGCGTGATGTGACATACGCTGGCGCGCCTGATCCATCCCCACTTGTGCAAAGACTGCTGAGATGACATGGATGCAATTTGTTGTAGGGCCAATTCATGAATCGTCCCTACCGTCAAGAAGTCTCCGGGTTGAATCCCCACTCCCACACCTTCCCGTGTGGACGTCAGCGTCCCTATCGGAGGAGGAAAACTGGAGATGTGTCAACCGGTGCACCCGTCATAGTTTTCGCTATGAAAACCGTGGTTTTCTTTGTTTCAGATTGCCAGTCCCAACTTGCTCTACCGCTCACTGCTGAGGGAGACGCGTCGATAGCGGTACACACCTTTTCCGCCTTGGAAAAAGTTATCGACACCGTAAGAACCAGACAGATATTTCCCGACTGGTTGATTCTTTTCCAGGATCGGCCCGGCCAGTTTTCCCAAGCTGACCGATATACTCTCCACCGGTTGACACCCCTCACTCGCTGGCTTGTCGTCCATGGGCCCTGGTGCGAGAGTGAACCGCGCACGGGTACACCCCTGCCGGGCGTCCTGCGGCTGTCGTGGTCTCAATGGCGTGTCGTAGCGAAGGACCTTCTTCAGCTTTTGCAGAATGAAACCAATCCCCTCAGCGCGTTGCCCCCAACCGCAGGTGAAGAAGAACTCCATTTAGCCTGCTCGCAATTACCCATTCCTAGTTTGCCGGACATAGAAGCGCCGCTTCAGATAGCTCTCATTGGAACGTATCCCGATGAGCTCCTCTGGATCAGGCAGATGCTTGAGCGGTGGCCCGTTGAGGTGTTGATGACAACACCAGAAGCGGCCCTGGGAAACTGGCATCCTGTCAGGGCAGCTATTTACGACGTGCAAGCGGCGAATGCCGATGAACTTCGTCAGATTCGGCGGCTCATCGTTAGGTCGTATCGAGCCTCCCCTCGCGGCTGCGGCTGGGTGCTTCTGGCGGGCTTCCCCATTTGCGAGGACTACCAGTTCATCCAATACTGGCCGCGGATATGCGTGTTACCGAAGCCCACACAGCACTGGGATCTGATAGTGGGCTTACGAAGCGTGCTTCACGACTCAACGCCCGCAAGAACGTAAATCCGCGATTTTCGGACGTGGCTATTCCCGCTCCAGGTTGTTTCCACAAAGGAAGGTTAAGTTTGCGGGCTTGTCTGGGTTTCTTCTCGGGCGCGCTTGATGTAGCGGTCGAGAATGATGGGAATCTGATCTGGCGTGACTGTACCGTGCATTTCGTCGTTGATCGTGAGAACTGGAGCGAGACTGCACGCGCCAAGGCAACGGGCCCCCTCCAGAGTGAAAAGTCCATCGGAGGTCGTCTCTCCGAAATGAATTCCTAGCTCGTCTTTAAGCTTTTCCGCAAGTCGATCGGCCCCCTTCACGTAACATGCGGTACCCAAGCAAAGATTGATGATGAATTTTCCCCGTGGTTGCAAACGAAAGTAATGATAAAAACTGGCAACGCCCGAAACTTTCGCCGCCGGAATCTGCATCAGTTGGGCGACCGCATCCAAATGACTGGCGCCCAAATAGCCAAACTTGGCCTGGACCCGGTGTAAAACCGCAATGAGCTGACTGTGCGGCTCCGGGCTTTTTCGGCATTCTTCGATAAACTGAACCAGGTCCTCTCCGAGAATCCGTTCTGAAACGGCTTTGACCTCGGGCCAGTTGTCAGTCGTGGACGTGCAGGTGTGGTGTGTGTTCATCGGATACCCCTCGGCAATCGCGGTCGATAACTCGTGTGGAGAAGCTGGTGCGCCCGGGTTGATCCAGGGCTTCCCAGATAGGTTTCGTAAAGCTCTTCCAGAGCAGGGTTTTCGTAGGATTCACGCAGTTGCTTAGCACTATCGATAGCGTACAGGGCGCTGGCGCGCTTCCGCAGCAGTGCGGGATCGAGGATGTGATAGCCTTCGGGAGGATAAGGTTGTCCACCACCACCGATGCAGCCGCCCGGACAGGCCATCACCTCGATGATGTCGTAATGATCCTCTCCTGACACAACTTTGTTGAGGATTTCCTTGGCATTATTCAGCCCATTGGCGACGGCGACATGGAGATTCCGCTCCCCGATCGCGACGTATGTGTCTCGGAGGCCCTCGACGGCACGAACCTCAGTGAACTCCAGTCGATCGGGTTTCTTCCCGGTGAGTATCCGTGCAGCCGCCCTCAGCGTTGCCTCCATCACACCGCCGGTTGTTCCGAAAATATCGCCAGCACCGGACGCGATTCCCAAAGGCGCATCGAATTCCCCGTCCGGCAACTTGGTGAAATCAATACCGTAGCATTTGATCATCCAGATAAGCTCGCGGGTGGTTAACACGGCATCAGTGTACGGCCGACCGTTGGGCATGCGGTGTTCAGGCCGCTGGGCTTCAAACTTTTTCGCGACGCAGGGCATCACCGCCACCATGAAAATCTTTTCCGGAGGAATGCCTTTCCGTTCGGCATAGTAGGTTTTCGCCAGCGTCGAGAGCATACTCATCGGGGACTTGCAGGTTGAGGCATGCGGGATCAACTCGGGATAAAACTTCTCAAGGAAATTGATCCAGCCCGGCGAGCATGAGGTGATCATGGGAAGCGGACCGCCCGATTCCAACCGCGTCAGAAATTCGTGCGCTTCCTCCACGATGGTGAGGTCAGCTCCCAGGTCCGTGTCAAACACGGCATCAAAACCGAGGAGACGAAGAGCCGTGATCATCTTTCCCGTGCAGGGTGTGCCGGGAGGATAGCCGAAGCCCTCACCGATGGCGGCGCGGATGGATGGAGCCGTCTGCACGACGACATGGAGGTCGGGGTTGGCTAGGGCTTCCCAAACAATGTCGGTGCTCGATTTCTCCAGGAATGCCGCTGTCGGGCACACATTAATGCACTGACCACACTGGATGCACACCGAGTCATCCATATTGGCCAAATGAGCTGGCCCGACTACCGTGGTAAAGCCTCGACCGTGCTGACTGAGGTTATAAACCCCCTGGATTTCCGCGCATACCCGAATGCACCGCCCACAGAGAATGCACTTGTTGGGATTACGGACAACCGCCACACTGGAATCATCAATCGGAAACTCTTTGCGCCGCCCCGCGAACAGTCGCTCACGAACGCCCAGGGAATACGCCAAGTTTTGAAGTTCGCAGTTTCCGTCGCGCTCGCAGGTCTGGCAATCCATCGGGTGATTATCCAGAATCAGCTCGACAATGTCGCGCCGGGCCTGCCTGATTTCCGGCGAATTGGTGCGGATAACCATCCCCTCCCAAACCGGAAGGCTGCACGAGGCCACATACCCCGGCAGACCCTCGACTTCCACGACACAGACTCGACATGCCCCCGCGAGGCTCAAATCCGGATGATAGCACAGGCGCGGAATGCGGATGCCAATTTTTTCCGCAGCCTGCATGATCGTTGTGCCTTCCGGTACCTTCACCGGCGTGTCGTCAATTGTCACCGAAATTTGTTTGGGACGCTTGGCCATCATATACTTTGCTATCCTGCACCGGGCTAAAAGTTTGAACGTTCGTTTAATGGATTTCTGGACGGGTCGAACGTCCCCTCATGCTTCCAAGCATGGACCAACCAGCGTTACAAACGAAGCACCGCGTCAAAGCGGCAGACCTGGAAGCAACGTCCGCACTTGATGCACCGCGTTTGGTCGATAACATGCGGCTTTCGACGCTCGCCGGATATGCACTCCACCGGACAATTTCTGGCACACGCGGTGCATCCCACACATTTTTCGGGATCGATTTCGTAGCGAATTAAAGCCACACATTTCTTGGCTGGGCAGCGTTTATCCCGAACATGAGCCAGGTACTCGTCGCGGAAATGGGTGAGCGTGCTCAGTACCGGATTGGGAGCCGCCCGCCCCAACCCGCACAGGGAGGCTTTTCGCACCAAATGAGCCAACCGTTCCAACTTCACCAAATCGCTCTCGTCGGCTTTGCCCGTGGTAATCCGTTCGAGGATTTCCATCATCCGGGTTGTTCCTTCCCGGCAGGGCGTGCACTTTCCGCAGGATTCATCCTGCGAAAACGCCATGAAGAACTTGGCAATGTCCACCATGCAGTCGTCCTCATCGAGGACGATCATGCCGCCAGAGCCCATTATCGATCCAGCCTTGTTGAGAGTGTCAAAATCCACTCGCAGATTCAGCATCGAAGCCGGGATACAACCGCCAGCCGGACCGCCTGTCTGCACGGCTTTGACAGCTTTCCCGCTTGGTGAGCCCCCGCCAATCTCCATGACCACTTCTCGGAGCGTTATGCCAATCGGCACTTCCACCAGGCCAGTCTGCTTGACCTTTCCCGCCAAAGCAAACACCTTGGTGCCACCGCTGGCATCGGAACCGATTCGGGCAAACCAGTCCGCACCGTAGATGATAATGGCAGGAACGTTGGCAAACGTTTCCACGTTGTTGATCACGGTGGGCTTGCCCCAAAGGCCCACTTCCGTTGGATAGGGCGGCCGAACACGCGGTTGTCCTCGCTCTCCCTCAATCGAATGGATGAGCGCCGTTTCCTCGCCGCACACGAAAGCTCCCGCCCCAAGGCGGATTTCGATATCAAAATCGAATCCTGAATTGAGAATGTTTTTTCCGAGAAGGCCCCATTCCCGACAGCGCTGGATGGCGTTTTCCACCCGCTCCACTGCCAGCGGGTATTCTGCGCGAACGTAGACAAATCCTCGGTGTGATCCAATGGCAAAGGCACCAATAATCATGCCTTCAATGACGTTAAACGGATCGGATTCCAGCATACTCCGATCCATGAAGGCGCCGGGATCGCCCTCGTCTGCGTTGCAAATAATGTACCGCGTTTTTTCACGGGACTTTCGCGCCAGGGCCCATTTTTGGCCGGTGGGAAACCCACCCCCTCCTCGGCCTCTTAACTTAGAGCGCGTTACTTCCTCGACCACCTTCTCAGGATCATTTTCCGCTAGCACGCGGGCCAGCGCCTCAAAGCCCCGATAGTGGAAATATTCCTCGATACTGGTAGGATCAATGATTCCGTTGTGCCGAAGAGCGATCCGGGTCTGGCGGTTGAAAAACGCAATTTCGCCATACAGTTCGAAAAAGTCCTGGCTGACGGGCTCCTCCTTCACCCGCAGACGCTCCACAATCCGCCCGTTTTGAATATGTTCGCGAACGACCTCCTGGAGATCTTCCAGGGTAGAGATCCGGTAGAGTACATTTTGTGGGCGAACCAGTATATGGGTACACTTGCCCGCCAGTTCCGCGCTGCAGGCCCCGAAGCAACTCGCGTTCGTCACGCGGCAGACCTCCGGCGAGATCCCCATGGCCCTTAACTGATTGGCCATGGGCCCACCGCAGATCTGTTCTCCTTTCCAACCGCATCTGAGCGACCCACAGTTCAGAATCTCATATTTGGACAACCGTTCGATGGGGCCATCGAGAACATGGTCCAATAGCGGCTCCCCGCCGAGCACATGCTGCGTGAAGATCTTGTGCACCAACTCGCGATTGACGAGCTGATACTTGATGGGCATTTCGCCCACACGGAACACGCTGACGATCGGCTCGCGACTGCAGCGGCCCGTGCATCCCGTCTTACGCAGGACGATATCATCACGTCCTGAGGCCGCGATGTGCTTGCGAAACTCCTCCGCCACCTCCAGAGAACCCGCCGCGTGCTCACATGTGGCGGAACCGACCTGGATAAAAATCCGCCCCTTGCCAACGCGTTCTTGATAGACGCTCTCGGCACGGGATTTCAGCGAGTTGTAGGCATCCCAAACTGCTTGTGTCACGGGTCTTCCTCACCCACACGGAATTCAGGACCAAGATCACTATCCAAGTCTTGTATTGGTCAAATAAACCGCCGCTCGTCGTTTTGCCAGGAGCGAAACAGCGTAGAACAAAAGTGTCACGCCAGGCGGAATCTGTTCCGACGGGGCAGGCCCCAGCCCAGGCTTCCCGCTCCTCCACCTATTCCCATTGGCGGACAGCATCCAGTTGTTGCTTTATTAGTGTTACGCCCGTCTAAAATGCCAAGTTCACGGGGAAGATCAGATCTCCTTCGGCAATTCGTATCCCGGCCGCTGCGGTCGTTCCACAAGGCTGTTCGCTTCGTCATCCCCAATAAACACTTCGCGAACCGGATCCCACTGGAGGCGACGACCCAGATAGCGGGCAATGTTGGCAAGATGGGCAATTGTGATCGACCGATGCCCGATCTCCACATCCGCTACGGGTTTCTCCCGCGTCCGGATGCACTCCATCCAGTTTTCCATGTGATATTTGGCCTGCCACAGAGCGACTTCATCTCGCCATTTCTCGATTTCCTCCTTGGGAGGCAGATCCTTGATGAGATCCGGGGGATTGCAAGTAAACTTATTTCGATTGATTTCAATCTTGCCGAACTCGCCCGAAAAGATGGCACCACCCATCGGACCGTTCGCGAGTTCCAGTCGGACGGGCGTACCGTCTGCATATTTCATGTGAACGGGGGCATTCATATCTTTCGCAGCCCCCTGCGGACGGATGTCCACCGGACCTGTGTCGTCTTTTCCAAGGGCCCACTGGATTTGATCGAGGCCGTGGGCACCCCAATTGGTCATCTCCCCGCCTGAATAATCCCACCAGGCCATCCAACCAAAATGGAGTTGACGGTTGTAGGGCCGGTACGGTGCCTGGCCGAGCCACTGATCCCAATCAAGTTTGTCAGGAATCGGCTCTTCCGGTAGCCCTTGATAAAACCGTGGTCCGGGATAGTTGCATCCCTGGACCACGCGGATCTTGCCGAGTTTTCCCGAGCGAATGAACTCACACGCGATCCGATTCATTGCCATCGAGCGCTGCTGGCTTCCAACCTGGAAAACCCGACCGTACTTCCGCACGGCGTTGACAAGCACGCGTCCCTCGCGGATGTACAGCGTGAGTGGCTTTTCGGCGTAGATGTCCTTTCCTGCTTGGCAGGCATGAATGCACACCAGGACGCGGGTGTGATCCGGCGTTCCTACGATAACCGCGTCGATATCCTTTCGATCGAGAAGTTGCCGATGGTCCTGATAGACCGCCCATCGTCCTCCGCCTTTTTCGGCGTTCACCTGTTCCGCCCGCTCCAAATAACAATCGCAAACAGCCAGAATCTGTCCCTGCTCCGGCAACTGTTCGATGAGCAGGCGGGAGCGGTTCCCCGTGCCGATAACACCGATGGTGATCCGATCGTTTGCTCCCGGCCGACTGGCTTCGCTTAAAGCAGAACGAGCAATAACACTGGGCAAGGCGATGGTGGCCGTCAAACCGCCGATCACTTTGCAAAATGACCGCCTTTGTAAGCGCATTGTAAGAACCCTTTCCCCGATCATCTTTTTCTTTCAGGTCTGGACCCAAACCTGGGCCAAAAAAGCTCACACAAGTTCCTTTCTGATATTAAGTCCGGACTATCGACATACCAAATTCCGCTTGTCGTGGTTGGCTGGAGGATATTAAACGACGGTTTATCGGATCGACTGCTCCGGCAACTCGGTTTTAATTCCTTCATCAACAGGCATTCTGTCCGGGATCGCATCCGTTTCGAGCTGGAGCCGCTTCAATTCCCGCTTGAGTTCTTCGAGCACTCCCTGATAGCGGGGATCGTCGATAAGATTATGCCGTTCCTCCGGATCATTGAGCAAATCGTAGAGCTCCGCTTTGTGTTTATCCGGACCACCATCACCGGTAGGATAATGGACGTATTTCCAGCGTTCCGTGCGAACGCCGCGGACATTAGGCGTGTAGGGAAATTGTTTTTCGTAGTTATATTCGTAGTACCAGCTCTTTCGCCAACCTTCGGTCTTTCCTTCCAAAAGGGGCCGCCATGAGCGTCCATGAGTTTTTGGCAACGGCGGTGCACCACACAGATCGAGAAGACTGGGGGCTGTGTCGATGTTCAGAACCATCTCCTTAATCACCGTGCCTGGTTTGATCATAGGCGGATAACGTACCAACAACGGTACGCGAATACTTGGCTCATGCATGGTCCGTTTGTCCATCATGCCATATTCACCCAGTAAAAAACCGTTGTCCGAGGTAAACACAAAAATTGTCCTGTCGAGCTGGCCTGTTTCCTCCAAAGTTTTGAGAATCTCACCCAGACTGTCATCCACCGACTTGATGGTAGCGAAATAGGCTCGCACCATCCGAGCAAAATCGGCTTCCCCTTCCGGTCGCGTATCCGGAAATTTCTCGCGGAAGCCAAACAGCGGTCCATAAATGCCGTGCCACGTGATCAGCCGTTCCTTGACCCATTCGGGTTTTCCCTCGAGCGCGAAGGCGCTGGCCGGGTAGTGGATTTCAATATCGTCAAAAAGATGTTCGTATTTTGGCTCCGGTGTAAATGGCGTATGAGGCGCTTTGTGTCCGATCATAAGGAGAAAGGGCTTTTCGTGGGGACGGCGCAGCCAGTTCACAGCAAGCTCTGTAATGCGATGCGTGTAATACCCTTTCAACATCACCCGCTGACCATTGATGTTAAATTCATTATCAAAGTATTTTCCCTGGCCTTTATGGCTGGCCCAGTAATCGAATCCCGGTCGCGGAGCATCGTTGTCCTCGCCCATATGCCACTTGCCGATATACGCCGTCTCGTAGCCGGCCGCTTGGAGTTGCTTCGGGAGGCTGGGCAAATCGTCGGGAAACTCAGTGAAATTGTTGATCACGCCGTGAGTGTGGGCATACAGGCCAGAAATCGTTGAGGCTCGACTGGGTGAACACAGCGACGTGGTCACGAAAGCATTCACAAAATTCGCCCCCTCAGAGGCCAGTCGGTCCATGTTAGGAGTTTTCAGAAACGGATGCCCTGCGCAGCTCATGGCATCGTAGCGCTGGTCATCTGTCACGATATAAACAACGTTGGGATGAGCGATCGGATCTGCTGCAGAAATAGTACAGCCAATCAAAAGCACAAATGCCGGGGTAATCATGGTGGTTCCCTCACTCTCTGTGAAGCGCAGGGCTGCTGCCGCTTAAACCGGCGTTCATTATAACGGCCTCACAGCGAGAGTGCCACCAAGCTGAAGTTCGGCTCTTGTTCAAGGTACCGGCAATTCGTGAATTGCCGCTACAAACCGGTAGGTGTTAAGAATCTCTCAAAACTCGCGACAAAAAGTGGGGTGGGGCAGGCTTAAATGGGAGGATGCAACAGCGGGCATCGCACGAGAAGTCAACGAGCCTTACGGCTTCCCCGTGGTTTCAGTCTGAGCGGCTGGCGAGGCCTGATCCCTGGCAGGCCAGGCCTTTTCTCCCACAATGCCTGATATCTGTGCGGCGGCCTGCCAGGCGTCCCCGAGGCTCGCAAGGTAATCCAATCTTGTTTCTATTTCCGACCGCTGGGCTTCCAGGACCCGCAGGTATTCCATCACGCCCCCCGTGTATCCCTGCATCGACAGTTGCACGGCCTCTCGAACCCGGGGCAGAATGTCTTGCTCGTATCGCTGGACTCTCTTGCGGGCAGCAGCGTATTCCCGAAAAGCCGTGGCCAGTTGGTCACGGAGATCCTCCTTCACCTGTCGTACACGCTCCAGGGCCTGGCTTACCTGCGCATCGGCCGCCAGGATGTTGCCCTGATTGCGATCCCACAGCGGCAGGGGCACACTCACGCCCAGTGTCCAGTCGTCCCCGCGAGTTTCATTCTGCCGAGTATAGCCTGCTCCCACCGTGACGTTGGGCCACTTTTCTTTGCGCATTCGCTCACTCAAATAGCGTGCCCGTTGCACTTCCCACTGGGCGGCTGAAACGTCGGGATGAGAGGCGAGAACCTGCTGGAGGAGTGCGTCCCAATTGTATTCCGGCAAAGGAAGCGAAAACACATCCTCAAACGAAACATCTCCGGGTATTCGGGAGCCAATGGCGGCCGCGAGCTTTTCTCTTTGAAAAGGAATCTGTCGCTCGGCGGCTTCCTGCTGGGCACGCAACCGCTCCACCTGAAGCTCAAATTGAACAACCTCCAAGCGTGTCCCCTGTCGCGATTCTAACAGCGCCCTGCTCTGCTTCAGGGATGCTTCTGCGACGGCAACCAATTCCCGATAGGTTTCTGCGCGCCTCTCCGCCAGAAGCGCCTCAAGGTATGCCCGCCTGACCGCCGCCACGAGTTTCCGCCATTCCGCCGCTACCCGGCATCGGGTTCGCTCCAATTCGCAGTGCGCGATAGCCTGGTCCAGACTTCTCTTGCCCGGTGCGACCAATTCCTGGGCGACGAACGGGGCTGTCCAAATCCCTGGGCCCTCCGGATCGGCGAGCTCCTCGCCGTTGATGGAAAGGGTCGGATTGGGATAAAGGCGGCTCTGGAGGAGTCTCCCCCGGGCTGCGGAAACAGCCCAAATAGCGTCCCTTAACTGAGGGTTGCCTTGCTCGGCCAGGCGAACGGCCTCGGCAACAGTCAAAACGCGCCCGGAACTGGTCTGAACGCCGTTTGCCCGATCGGCAACGACGACGAAACCCTGAGAACCTGAAAAGTCTTGCGGAGATTGCGAAAAACAGGGCGCAGACGAAGAATGTAGCGAAAGAACAAACAAAGTCAGCAAAACAAACCTAACTCGGTAATCTGAAAAAACTTCTCCGGATGGTCGGACGCCCCGCGCACATGACCAAGTCAAAAAGCCGGGCCGTTTCGTCGTATGCTCCGACATTCGATCCATCAAGCTACTTTCCAAATTTGGTCTTGTTCGAAAAACCGTGCCATGCTGTTTCTTCGGCTCGGTCGGCAACTCTTATTTATTTATCTTGCCGGGAATTTATACACCAGAAATCGTCACGATTTCGGCTCCCCCAGAGCAGGGGCACCGGTCCCCTGATCAATGCTGGAATCACCGGCTGCCCTGGCATCCACGGTCTCTGGCGCCCTGCAATCGGATGTCAGAGATCCCCTCTGGTCCAGTTCCCCGGATTGAAATGGCCGAGTTGACCGTTCGACGTCGAGCCCCAGCCAGCGCGAAGTGGACTCCGGGTCTGCTCCGAGCACGCGTGTGCAGAGCTGAAAGATCGCATGGGCTATCCCGTCAAAGATGAGGTACAGCGCCCGCAGCACGAGGAGTGACATCACCATCGCCCCAATAACGCCCCCGATAACAACCGTTGCCAGAGGCCGTTGAACTTCTGCTCCCTGACCGGTACTCAGAGCCATCGGCAAGAAACCCAGGCTGGCCACCAGAGTTGTCATGAGCACCGGCCGCAGGCGGATGATGGCCGCCTCCTGCACCGCCTGAGAAACGTTCAGCCCTTGTTGACGCAGTTGACGGATTGTGCTGACAAGGAGCATGTCGTCCAGTACCGCGATTCCGGAAAGAGCGATGAACCCGATCACGGCCGAGACCGACAGGGGCATGTCCCGAAACCACAGGGCGAGAACCCCGCCCACCCAGCCAAACGGCACCCCGGTGAACACCCTGAGCACATCAATAATGTTGTGATACGTGAGATATAGTAGAAACAGCACGAGTCCCAGTGCCAGCGGCACGACAACCGCCAGCCGCATGAAAGCCCGCTCAAAGTTTTCGAATTGACCTCCGTACGTGATGAAGTACCTTGCCGAAGGTAATGTCGGTAACACCTCCTCGTTAATGCGACGGCGTGCTTCTGCCACAAAACTTCCCATGTCCCGACCACGGATGTTACACGTCACCGTGACACGACGCTGTCCCCATTCGCGGGTGATTGTGGCGGGCGTTTCCCGGCGTCGAATTTCGACCAGACGGGCCAGGGGAATGCTTTGACCGGCGGGCGTTTTCAGGATCAGTTGGGAAAGTCTGTCCGGGTGTTCCCGGTATGATGGATCGAAAGCTACGACCAGCGGAAACCGATAGTCGCCCTCCACCACAGTTCCCACTTTGTAACCGCCCAAGGTCTCAACGGCACGCAACACGACATCCCCCGAAAGACCGTATCTGGCTATTTCATCCTGTTTCACGGAGAGTTCCAGAGCAGGTTGACCCGTCACCTGTTCCGTGGCCACATCCGCGCTGCCCGGGATCTGTCTGAGAATGGTTTCTATCTGAGCCGCCTTTTCCAGAAGTATGTCGTAGTCGTCCCCAAAAATTTTGATCCCCAGGTCGCTCCGCACGCCGTGGATGAGCTCATTCATGCGGAGCTCGATCGGCTGGGAAAAGGCCAATCGCTGACCGGGGATGACGCGCAGCACCTCTTCGATCTTTTGACGCAATTCGTCCTGGGTACGGGCTTTTTTCCACTCGCTGCGTGGTCGCAACATCACATAGATATCCGTCAGTTCAATGCCCATGGGATCCGTTGCCACTTCGGCCGTTCCGATGCGGCTCCACACCTCCCTGATCTCGTCGGGAAACGCTTCTAAAAGCATCTTTTCCATACGTGTGTTGAGTGCAATGGAGTCTTCCAGACTGGTGCCCGTTAAGCGCACGACGTTGATGGTCAAGGACCCTTCCGACAATTTCGGCAAAAACTCGCTGCCCAGTCGTGGCCCGATCCCAGCCAGCACGAAAACGACAAACGGAATCGCGATGGCCAGCACCATGCCCGGATAGCGGGTAGAAAAGCTCAAAAAGGGTCGATAGATAATCTTCACCAAGCGGAGGGCCAGCGGCTCTCGATGCTCAACGCGGCGCGGCAGAACAATGCTCGCCAGCACAGGCATCAATGTCAGTGAGAGAACGAGGGCCCCAAACAAGCAGAATATCACCGTCAGCGCCATGGGGCGGAACATTTTTCCCTCTATTCCTTCAAGGGCGAGAATCGGCAAATAAACGATCATGATGATCATCTCGCCGAACAGAGTCGGTTTTCGGACTTCAACGGCAGCCTGGCGAACGAGATCCACCATGGACCCACGACCAAGGTCACCCTTGGCGACATGGCGGACGCAGTTTTCGACCATCACTACGGAACTATCCACCACCATGCCGAAGTCGATCGCTCCCAGACTGAGAAGACTGATTGCAATTCCGAATTTGAGCATTCCAGTAAACGCGACCAGCATGGAAAGAGGAATGGCCAGAGCCACGATCGCCGCGGCCCGGAGATTGCCCAGAAACAGGAACAGCACGGCAATTACCAGCAGAGCGCCTTCAAACGCGTTTTTCCGCACTGTTTCCAGGACGTAATTGACCAATTCCGTCCGGTCGTAGACAGCGTGGACATCCACATCTGGTGGCAAAATAGCTTTTATTTCTTCCAGCCGCTTCCGTATCGCGGCACATACTTCCTGACTATTTTCCCCCATCAGCATGAAACACAACCCGAGAACAGCCTCGCCTTTCCCGTTCGCCGTGACTGCTCCGCGGCGAATTTCATAACCGGCCGTTACCTCGGCAATATCACCGATACGGACGGGCACCCCATCTCGAGAAGTCACGCCAATCTGCCGAATTTGTTCTTCATTGGTTACCCGCCCTATCCCCTGCACCAGGACGCTTTCCCCGTGCTGGCGGACGACACCCGCTCCAACATTCTGATTGTTGGCTTCCAGGGCTCGAATAACATCCTCGAGTGTGATGTTGAAGTAAAGAAGCTTCTGCGGATCGAGTCGGACTTCATACTGCTTCTTGTATCCTCCCCATGAATTGACCTCCGTCACTCCGGAAACCGCCAGCAGCTTGGGTTTGATCACCCAATCTTGCAAAGTCCGCAGATAGGTGAGCTTTTGGACTCGCTCTTCCGGCGTGGCATTCGTCGGATCCCAGTTTTTGAGAGTTACCACATAATGGAAAATCTCTCCCAATCCGGTGGAGATCGGCCCCAGCGTCGGACGCTCGATGCCCTCGGGAAGTTCAACCATGGTGAGGCGCTCGGCCACGATCTGGCGCGCCCACTTCATGTCTGTTCCATCGCGAAAAGTGAGCACAATTTGTGACAGGCCGAACTTGGAGATCGATCGGAGAAGCTGCAACTGCGGAAGGCCGGCGAATACCTGCTCCAGCGGGATCGTGATCTGGCGTTCCACCTCTTCGGGGCCGAGTGCCGGAGCCACCGTATTCACCTGTACCTGAACCGGGGTTGTGTCGGGAAAGGCATCGACGTCCAAGTGGAGCAGCGAGAAGCTTCCCACCCCGGCGATGACAACCCCGGCCAGCACCACCAGAAACCGGTTTTGCAGGCACCATGTAATAAGCCGTTCAAGCATGCGATCCTACCTCGCTGGTGTCCATTGTTGGCGCACGTCCTGCTCGCCCGTTTGTTTCCAGAGTCAGTCGTTGTGCTCGGCGCAGCCGGCCCCCAGTCGCTCCTCCAAAAGCGCCCCCCGCAACACAAAGCTGTTAGTGGTGGCCACAACTTCGCCCGGCAACAACCCCGCGACAATTTCCCTCATTTCCCGACCCTCGTGCCATACTTTCCTCCCGATGCGGACCTTCCGCACGTGAAAGACTTTGTAGGGCAGGTGGTCGAAATCCCGGTCGCGAACGAACACGACGAAACAGTCGCCCTCCCAGTGAACGGCTGATTCCGGGACCATGATGACGTCCCGCTCTTCGGCAATAAGGATTTCCGCCCAGCCGACCGTTCCCACGTGGTTTTCCCATTCGGCTGGATCCAGCGTTGTCCACACGGCGACCAAGCGGGTCCGCGCGTCGATTAAAGGGCTCACTGCGACGACCTCGCCCCGATCCGGCTCGACGTGGCCACTGTGCCGAAAAATGACCTGCTGACCTCGCCGAATGCGAGAGGCATCTTCCGGACGAACCCACACCGTAAGCATGAGCTGGTTGGGGTCACCCACCGTCATCAAAGGCTGACCGGCCACGACGTGCTGACCCGGACCCACAAAACACGACAACACCCTACCGGCCATCGGCGCGTGAAGCGACAACAATGGATCTCCGGGCAATGAATTTTCGTTTGGGGGAAGATGCTGAGAAGAAGCTGGCATGGCGCTTGGGCTAACCCCAAGCTCGGTGGCACGGGACAGATCACGCTCGGGTTCGGCGGTGGTCCTCGCCACCCAGGTCAGCTTTTCCTGACTGATCCACTGCTCTGCGCACGCCTGCTCCCATAGCGCCAGGGCTTCGTCCACCATGCGCGGCGCCACGGTGAGGCCTTCGAGCGACGTGAACCGGTCCATCTGAACACGTCGCAACGTCACAAGTTGAGCAGCCTTCCGCCCATCTCCGCGCCAGTTAGCTAACTCAGGGGCTTCCAGCTCGAGGAGGACCTCACCTCTTCTCACAGAATCTCCCTCCTGCCGGGCGATGTGGCGAACCATACCTGAAAAAGGTGCGCTAATACACACTGTGCTTCCGAAACCGAGTTCCACGCGTCCTTGGGCCTCGATGGCCTCTCGCAGCGTGCATCGGGTTACCGGCGCGACCTCCACACCCAATCGCATCAACACGTCTGCAGAGGCAATCTGAACTAGACGACGATGAAGGGTACAGTCAGGGTTGATCGGACTATCTGACTCCCGAGAGGCCCTCTCAAAGTCTACCGGCAAAACATCCGAAGTGGTGGACAGTTCAGAGACCTCAGGATGGCAGAGGGGACACTCAGGAACACGATGTTTCGCACACCATGGTCCCTCGAAGCGCGGCTTCGGCCAAAGGTGAGGTGAACACCCCAGACAGAGTTCTTCTGGAACGTGGTGCTCTGCGCACCATCCCCCGTGTGCATGGTCCACGTCACTCCTTTCGTGACTTATGCGGGTCACCACGATCTGGAGTTGCCGGATTACGTGGGGGCCGATGCCGCTTCGGAGCAGCACTGCTGAAATCGTCAGTCCCAGGATAAAGAGTCCTGCAAAGCTCAGAATTGCCGGGATCGTCCGCCTTCGGTGTGCCTGACGCACCCGCGCTTTTTGATCACGTTCGGTTCCCATTGAATCGGACGTACTGTGCTGGAGTTTCATGCTTCCCACCTCTCGCTTCAGTCCGTCTCGCCAGTTGCCAGGCGTTCGCGACCTTCTCCATCCTGCTGGGACCGGGAAGTTAGCATGTGGCGTAGCTCATTCCAGAGCACGTCACTTCCCTGCACAACCACGCGTTCCCCTGGCAGAAGCCCGGCGACGATTGGCCAGCGATCTCCCCACGACTTGCCCACCCGAACCATGCGAGCCTGAAAACGTTTTCCTCCTGGCGGTTCCCCGGAGCTGTGGTCGACCACAAACACACACCACGCTGCCCCATCGCGATGGAGAGCCTCTTTTGGCACACACAGAACCTGACTCGCCTCGCCGACGAGGATCTCCGCTTCTCCCCAGGCACCCGCCTTCAAGGTTTTTTGCTGATTTTTCACCTCGAGATGGACAGAGACCTTAGCTTTGTCAGGATTGTCCACAGGCTCTATCCAGACGACGGAGCCTTCTTCTGGCTTTTGTGACCCCTCGGCATGCACGACCGCCCTTTGGCCTGGACGAACACGAACAGCGTCCTCTCCTGGTAAGGAAAGCACAAGCAGCAGCCGCGCCGGGTTCACCAAACGACACACCAGCGCGTTCTGTTCAACCACCTGCCCCACAGTCACGGGAAATTCGACCAGAATACCAGAAAATGGTGCCCGCAACGGCAGCAAAGAGGCCGGAGGACTGTCACCCAGCTCTCGCCCGCAATCTTCCAAACCCAGCGAACACAGGCCTTCGCGGACCTGGGTCCAGTCTTCCGTGTCGGGCAAAGGATCGGGACGCGGGAGTCCGTAACCGATGAGGGTTTCCGCGGCCGCCCGGAGCCGGAGGTTCGCTTCCGTCAACTCCGCTGCCGCTAATTGCTTTTCCTGATGCGAAACAGGTGCCTGCGCCAGGCTCTCCGCCTTTTGCTTGGCTGTTTTGTGCTCGATCCAGGCCTGGAGATACTCCCCCTTCAATCGAACCAATTCCGGGGAATCAATCAGCGCGATGACCTCCCCCGCGTTGACCCACTCATACGGGTTCTTTCGTCGTTGCCACACTGTCCCGAACAGGGGCGTCCTCAGCTCCGCCTCATCGGCGGGAAAAAAGGATAGTCGTCCGTAGCCGTGCACCACTTCGCGAAACGGCTGAGGCGAGATCGGTTCCGTGGTGATTGTTTGCCCCCCTAACTGGTCCTGTGAATCGAGCTTCAGAACGGCCCCCACCCACGCGGGCGGGGCAGCGTCGTTCGCATGTGTGTTCCTTTGCAACGTGTCGAGACGATGTGGGTTTCCTTGCTGGTCCGCACAAGGACACAGATAGATCGCGTGCGTTGCACAGTATTTCCCAAGCAAAACTTCCCGGGGCATCCAGTCCACCTGAATCCGCGGCGTCTCCGAATCTTCCCTGACGTTCGGTTGATGTCGCCGTGCTGATTGAAATTGCCAGCCCGTTTCGTGTCCCCATATTCCGAGGACAACAAGGCCGCCAAGGACAAGCACTTGGAGCACCCCCTGCATCGCTCGGGACACCCACCGTCGAAGAGGCGCTTCCCGTGAGTCCGCCGATATCACTTTTTCTGGCATGGAATGTTTCCTCATCGTCTTGACGGGACTGCTTGCCAGGCATTTCCGTTGCGGCTGAACAAATCAGCGGCTACTGGAGTGCGGTTTAGCAATCTGAAAACGGAGTGGGCCCACGCCCTGTGTGATCGAGACTCACTAATCGGCTGCTGACAACAGCGCGGACCGGGACGGGGCTGTAGGGTGCCATGGCGTTCATTCTCAAACCCTTTGAAAGCCGCCAGCAAATGGTCTTGCAGCCGCTTGCCGATCAATGCAGGATCTGAGACCGAACTGCCGCCACGATGACGCCAGCGGCATCCCGACGGTGAAAGACTTCACGCACCAAATCGACGTGAATTCACCGGGAGATCAGGGCACTCACGAGACTGATGACCGCTTGCGGTGTCCATTCAAACAAGAGACCGGGGAGGTCGCAAAAGCTCTTCAGTTGGGAAGTCGGTGCAACGCTCGCTCAAGACAAGATAGGCCCAGTGCACTTCCAGGGGCAGGCTGACGCCTGCAAATTCTGCGGGAACATAAAGGCAAGTCGCTACCACACAGATCCCACACGCACAGGCACAATGGACGCGACTTGCCCCATCCCGATCCGCAAGCTGTTTTTGACCCACCGTGGCTTCAGCGTGATGCCCAACACGCCCCTGGCCAGGTTGGGCTGACGCACACGATTCTTGCTGACATTCAAAAAGCACACGATCTTTTTCAAGAAGCCTCGCTGCGCAGACCGGCAGAGCCGCGGTGACCGAGCCGGCATGCTCAAATACAAGACCGCTGCTGCCAAGATACAGCAGCAGAATGAGCCATGTCACGCCATGGGTTCGACAGTTGCGGTCCATCCTTCTCCACCGGAGAATGGCTATCTGCACGCCCAGCAAATATTATCCAGTTGGTTGCGACAAAAGTCAATGCAAATCTCGGCGCGTTGACGCACTACGCCTGAATAAGTATTCTCAAGGGATCAAAAATTCCGCAAATTGGGTTGAATGTGTCGCCGCTTTCGTTTTTTACTGGTTGCTCCAGAAAGGATCCCACCCATGAGTACTCGCACGCCCAAAAACACACAGGGTAACTCTACTCATTCCAATCGGCGAACCTTCTTGAAGAGCTCGGCGCTGGCGTCCGCGCTCCTGACGACCGGATCTCTTGCCCGGATGGTCCACGCAGGGGAAAGCCACCTGATCCAGGTAGCATTGGTCGGATGTGGCGGGCGAGGAACCGGGGCGGCGGCCAATGCCCTCTCGACTCCGGGTCCAGTCAAGCTGGTTGCCATGGCAGATGTGTTTGAGGACCGGCTCAACGCCAGCCTGAACAACCTCAAGCAGAGTTTTGCCGACAAAGTCGATGTTCCACCGGAACGGCAGTTTCTGGGATTTGACGCTTACAAGAAAGCTATCGACGCCCTCAATCCGGGCGATGTCGTTCTGCTGGCGACGCCGCCAGCGTTCCGGCCGGTCCACCTCGAATATGCGGTTCAGCAGGGCCGAAACGTGTTCATGGAAAAATCGTTCGCCGTGGACGCCCCCGGGATTCGGCGGGTACTTGCAGCTGGTAAACTTGCCGAGCAAAAGAATCTGAAAATCGCGGGCGGTTTGATGAGCCGCCATTACCTGCCGTTGGAACAGATCATCGAGAAAATCCACGATGGAGCCATCGGCACCGTGATCACAGCCTGGGCTTACCGGATGCACGGACCGGTGGGATTCCGTCCGAAGAGACCTGGCGAAAGCGAACTGGCCCATCAGATTCGCAATTACAGTTGTTTCACCTGGCTTAACGGGAGCTTCCTGGTGGACTGGCTCATCCACAACATCGACGTATGCTGCTGGGTGAAAGGAGATTGGCCGATCTCCTGTCAGGGCCAGGGAGGACGTCAGGTCCGGACAGAGCCCGATCAGCTCTTCGACCACTACGCAGCCGAGTACACCTTTAAGGACGGGACGCGGATGTTTGCCCAGGGACGACACATGGCCAACTGCTGGGGCTTTTTTGGAGACGTGATCCACGGAGCAAGCGGCTCAGCCGTGCTCGGCGAGGGAATTCCCGACCCGCGGCTTTACAAAGGCCATCTGCGCACAGCCGACAATGAGATCTGGAAGTACGAGGGTCCGCCCTGCAATCACTACCAGCGTGAGCTCGACTTGCTTTTCGACGCTATTCGAAACGACAAACCTTACAACGAGACCGAACGCTGTGCCAAGTCGTGCCTCACCGCAATCATGGGGCGGATGGCCGTGGAATCGGGTCAGGAGGTGACCTGGGAGCAGGCCCTCAATTCCGATCTGGTGCTGGCACCGGATCTGGAAAAGTGGACCAGCCTGGACGATCCTGCGCCTGTCCAGCCGGATGAAAACGGACGGTATCCCATCGCGATGCCTGGCTTCACAAAGGCATTCTGAAACTGCATATTAAAGACAAAGTAATGCACTCAATCGAGGGGAGCCCGGGGCTCGTCCTGGGTTCCCCTCCCTTGTTGACAACGATTCTCGACTGGTTTCCAGGGCCTGGGGAACGAACTTCCATGTTGCGAACCGATGAAATCCTTTCTACGATCCGGATGCTCCACGCCGAGCATCTTGACGTTCGGGCGGTCACTCTGGCTTTAAATGTGGAAGACTGCGCGGCCCCCAACGTCGATCACATGTGCCGCAAGCTCAAGGAAAAAATCACTGCCCGCGCATCCCGGCTGGTCGATATATGCGACCGCGTTGGGGCCAAGTATGGAATCCCGGTGGTGAACAAGCGCCTCGCCATCTCGCCGATTTCCACGCTCCTGGCGGGTCATGGCAAAGGTGCAGCCCTGCAGGTCGCCAGAACCCTCGATGCAGCAGCCACCGCCTGCGGCGTGGACTTTGTGGGGGGATACACGGCCCTGGTTCACAAGGGAATCTCGTCGGGAGACCAGGTGGTCCTCGATAGTCTCCCCGAAGTTCTCGCTTCCACCCAGAAAGTCTGTGCTTCGGTCAACGTGGCTTCACGAAAAGCCGGCATCAACATGGACGCCGTGCGAGAGATGGGCCGGATCATCGTGCGAACAGCCGAGCTCACCGCCGACCGAAAGGGCTTTGGGTGTGCCAAACTCGTGGTGTTCGCCAACATTCCGGAAGATAATCCCTTCATGGCCGGCGCTTATCTGGGTTCAGGAGAACCAGAAGCCACAGTAAACATCGGCGTTTCCGGTCCCGGGGTCGTGGGAAGTGCCCTCAAACGCAGGCTGGAACGCGGTGACAAGGTCACGCTGGGCGACCTAGCAGAGGAGATCAAAATCACGAGCTTCCGCGTCACCCGGGTAGGGGAACTCATCGGTCGTGAGGTCGCAGCAGAATTGGGTGTGGCCTTCGGAATTGTGGACCTTTCACTTGCGCCGACTCCCATGGTGGGCGACAGTGTGGGTGAAATCATCAGAACGCTGGGTATCGATCGAATCGGCGCTCCTGGTTCCACGGCGGCTGTGGCGATGCTTAACGACGCCGTCAAGAAAGGCGGTCTGTTCGCCTCCAGCTCGGTGGGAGGCCTGAGCGGTGCGTTCATCCCAGTGAGTGAAGATGCGGCCCTCGCGGAAGCGGTACGCTCGGGTTCCCTTGTCCTGGAAAAGCTCGAGGCCATGACGTCCGTATGCTCCGTGGGTTTGGATATGGTGGCCATCCCCGGTGATACCCCGCCGGAGACCATCTCTGCGCTGATTGCCGACGAGATGGCCATTGGAGTTATCAACGACAAGACCACGGCATGCCGTCTCATTCCCGTGCCCGGAGCAAAAGCCGGGGATTGGGTGGACTTTGGCGGGTTGTTCGGGGCCGCCCCGGTCATCGAGGTCCGTAACACAGGCGCTTCCGCGCGGTTCATCCAGTTCGGCGGGCGCATTCCGGCCCCGCTTCAATCACTCGGCAACTGACGGCGGACTTCCACGGCCGATTTACTTGGCTGTGCGACCGGCTCACGGAGAACGGCTTCGCTCCGGCGGGATGTCAGCCGTTGGCGTAAGCTCGCAGATCACCGGCAATGGCGTCCAGTTGCTGGCGTAACGTGATCTTGTCTTTCGCGAGGTTTGCCAGGTCCTCCGGTGGGATGTAGCCGAAAATGTAAAACTTGCACTTGGGTTCGGTGCCGGAGGGTCGCACCGCAACATACTGGTGACCGTGCTCGTCAAGCTCGAGGACAACCACGTTGCCGCGGCGTGCGGCCGCCATCGCCAGTTCCATTTCATCTTCATACTGCCCGAGCGGCTGATTGAGATCCCGTACCCGAGCCACGGTTTTCCCCCCTAGAGACTTCGGCGGATCGGTCCGAAACCGATTCATCAGTTCGACCATTCTCTGCATCCCCTCCTGGCCTGGAAGGGCGATGGAAAAAGCCGTCTCCTCGTGCAACCCATACGTGGTAAACAACTCGTCGAGCCGCATGGCAAGCGTTTTTCCGCTCGCTTTCAGCTCGGCTGCCAACTCGCACAGCGCCATTGCGGCAACCGCGCCGTCTTTATCCCGGGCGTGGTCTCCTATAAGGAAACCATAGGACTCTTCCGCGCCCAGCAGAAAGTATTCAGGTCCTTCGTAATCGATGGTCGCCCCAATCCACTTGAATCCCACCATGAGATCGTCGATGACCCGCACCCCATACTTCCGCGCAATCCTCCCGATGAGTCGCGTGGTCACGAGTGTTTCCACGACATAGTGACGCGTACCGAGGCGTCCCTCCTCCTGCGCTTTGCGAATGACGTAGTCGGTGAGGAGGGCCCCAATCTGGTTTCCGGTAAGCGTCGTCCACGGCGATTGACGATCTGCGTGAATTGGAACGGCACACCCGAGCCGGTCGCAATCCGGGTCTGTAGCCAGGGCGATGTCCGCACCGATCTTGACGGCCTCGGCAATCAAGGGCTCGAAGACCGCCTTGTTTTCCGGGTTAGCGATGTGATCCGGGACATTGGGAAAATCGCCGTTGGGTTCGGCATGGGGACCGTAGATATGAACATCTTCAAATCCAGCCGCCTTGAGGGCCGGTACCACCGCCGTAGTCCCCACTCCATGCAGGGGCGAGTAGAGGATTCGCAAGTTGCGCGGTCCCGGCTGACTTTGGCGGACAACGGCCTCCACAAACGCGCGGTCAACTTCCTCCTGACAGCAAACGATCTGGCCTGAGCGAATACCTTCTTCAAATGGGATTTTCTTGATGTCCTGAACGGCCATCACCGCCTCGATCATCCGCTTGTCGTGCGGCGGCAGCACCTGACCGCCGTTTGCCCAGTACACTTTCACAGCGTTGTCGCTCGGGGGATTGTGACTGGCGGTGACCATGATGCCGCACTGGCAACCTTTGTAACGGACGGCAAAAGAAAGCTCTGGCGTGCTGCGGAACCCGTCCAGGAAATACACCTTATATCCACTGGCTGCCATGACCCCTGCACAAAGCTCGGCAAACTGCCGCGAACGATGTCGCGTGTCGTAGGCGATGGCACAAGCCAGTTGCTGCCCAGCGAAAACCCTCTTCACGTAGTCCGCTACTCCCTGGGCACTTTCCCCGATTGTCCGGTCATTGATGGCATTGCACCCAACCGGAAACATCCGCCCGCGACGGCCACCCGTGCCGAATGGTATGACCTGCCAGAATACATCGTCAAGCAGTTTCCATTCTCCCTGGTCGATCAATTCGGCCACTTGCGGCGCATACTCGGCATATCGTGGCTCCACCAGCCATCGCTCGATATTCTTTGCCGCCGATTCAGAAATCTTCCCCTGCGATAATGCCTGCTGAAGTTGACTCAAATGTTTCTGCACGACGTCCTGCGTCAGGGTCATGGGAACCACCTCTCCGTTTATCTGAATGTCTGAATCTGCCCCGACAATCCTTTCGGAGCGCGGTGCCAAACCGCAGCCACGTGCCGATCAAGCGGAAACTTTCTCGCGCCGACAGTTATCCGAGGAAGCAAATCGAGATATTCCATTCTCGACCTGCGACCGCACGAAGACGACTAGATTGCGGGACCTGGACGAAAAGTTTAGATCGCTTCCGTTTGAGGGCCCCACTCATTTTGGTCTGCCTTTGAGGGGCCAGAAGAAGCGATGGCTGCCGGGCAGTGTTAGCCAACCCGCGACGGAACAACCTAATATTGCAAGCCATCGTCCGCGATCCTTTTTACAACGTTATGCTGGTTTGGCTTAAATTACGCAATCCATTTTAATTGCTGCCCCCGCCAGAGTTTCTGAAGACCTCACGATGCCCCCTGGATTAACGCACCTACTGGCGAACGCACCGGTACCGATCTTCACTCGCGAGAAATCGTTAACTCCTCCCCTGGCCGTGCTCCTTCAATCGCACATCGCTCCCGCCTGTCCGGACGCGCAATCCCTCCCTGTGAGACCGTTCCAGTGCCCCTTCTTTTCGATCCGAATTACCACTCTTGAGGCATTAGCTCGATGTAACTGGTTGATGTTTGGTCGCGGCCTTAAAATCAACGTATCGGTCGGACTTTTTTTGACCTCTCCAGCCAAGTTTTCTGAACTGTACAACCATCCACCTTTTTTCGTATAACATGAGTCTACAGCGTCTTGCATAGGCCCTGCTTTTGTCCCCAGGCCACTCACCGCATTTTAAGTGGAACCAGGCCGGGGAACAAGTTGGCTGGTGGCCGAAGCGAGTTCGGGATGGGTGTTTGCATGGTGAATTCACCGGTCTTTTGGAGGGGAGGCTCCCGTGAGTGAGCTTATCGTGAGTGTTTCCGGAGTCCGCGGAGTCGTGGGAGAATCTTTAACGCCAGAGGTCGCTCTGAAATTCGCGGCGGCCTGGGCAGCTTCCGCTCCTCCGGGGATGATTCTGGTTTCACGAGACGGCCGGCCAAGTGGAAAAATGCTTCATGCCGCCGTCATTGCCGGGCTCACCGCTGCCGGGAGGAGCGTTCTGGACGTGGGCATCGCCGCAACACCGACAGTTGGTGTCCTGGTGCAGCACTATCGGGCTGCAGGTGCCATTCAGATCACAGCGAGCCATAACCCAGCCGAATATAACGGTCTTAAGCTTCTCAGCCCGGAAGGCCGCGTGATTCCAGATCGGGCGGGCAAGGAGGTGCTGGAACGTTTCCGGAGCGGAAAATTCGATTGGGTGCGGTTCAATCGAATTGGCAGCGTCGAAACATGTCCGGACACGATCAGCCCCCATCTCAATGCGATTCTCAGTACCGTCGACGTGGAAAAGATATCGCGGAGGCGATTCCGAGTGGTACTGGACTCCAATCACGGGGCGGGCAGCCAGCTTGGCCTGGCTCTCCTGAAAGAACTCGGCTGCGAGGTTGTTCCGAGGGGCGAAATTCCCAACGGTGCCTTTGAGCACCCACCGGAGCCGCTCGCGGAAAACCTTGTCGGCATTTGCCAGGTCGTACGTGAGTGCCAGGCTGACGTCGGATTCTGTCAAGACCCCGACGCGGACCGGCTGGCGATCATCGACGGATCAGGGCGCTACATCGGCGAAGAATACACGCTGGCCCTGTGTCTTCACCACCGCTTGAAGTCACGTAAAGGCCCCGTCGTTACCAACTGCGCCAGCAGTCGCATGAATCAGGATATCGCAGCCAAGTATGGTGTGCCCTTCTTTCGATCACCTGTGGGCGAGGCCAACGTTGTGGACGCAATGCTGGCCCACGATGCCGTTTTCGGCGGAGAAGGAAACGGAGGCCCGATTGACCCCCGCGTGGTTCTCATTCGAGATAGTTTTGTAGGAATGGCGTGCGTCCTCGATGCGATGGCGGAGGAAGGATGCACTGTCGCAGACCTGGTCGCTCAGTTACCAAGGTACGCTATCGTCAAGACAAAAATGAGCTTTCCCCCCGAGAAACTGGAGGCGGCTTATCAGGCGGTGACACGCCGGTTTCGCGACGGCCGGACAGACCGTATGGACGGGCTCCGAATCGACTTCCCCAATCGGTGGGTGCTTATCCGGCCCAGTAATACCGAGCCAATCATCCGGATCATCGCTGAAGCCCCGCGCGAAGAGGAAGCGATGGAACTGTGCGAAAGTGTCAAGCAGGCCGTGACGCCGCTGATTGACTGAGTTGTATTCGAAATCTGAAGATAATGCGTAAAATACAAAAAATGGGACAACAAAGGCCGCTGGTTTTTCTATCGGGTCTGAGGGCAGATTTGCCTACCGGGAGGCTTCTCGGTACCGCTATTGAAGTATGTTCCACCTCAAATGGAGTAACTAAGGCAAACCGCCGAGCATTTGCACGGTGAGGGTGGAGTGAAAATAGAGCTTTTGGAAAGCCGCATGAGGTGAAATTTTACCGTTTTGGAGAGGCCTACGGCGTCAAGCGAGGAGGGCACAACGTCAATGAAGAGCAAAGTTCGGACCTTCATTGCAGTGGAAGTGGACGAGGGAGTCCGCAGCCGCGCGTCGAAGTTGATCAAGCAGCTTCGACAATCGGGAGCAGACGTGACGTGGGTCGCCCCCGAAAACATGCATTTGACGATCAAGTTTTTGGGTGACGTGGACTACCGGGATGTCTATCACGTGTGCCGGGCCGTGGAAGAGTGCGTGGCCACCGTGGAGCCGTTCACCGTGGAAATTAGGGGCGTGGGTGCATTTCCATCACTGGAACGGCCGCGGGTCATCTGGCTTGGGGTGGATCTCGGTGCCGCGGAGATGGAGGCCCTCAATGAGCGGGTCGAGTCTGCTCTGAGTGCAATCGGTTTCCCCCGCGAAGGTAGAAAGTTTCATGCCCATCTCACTCTGGGACGCGTCCGCAAGAGTGGGCGGGCAGTGGAACACCTGGTCGCCATGCTCCGCGAGTACCAGGACGTGGAATTCGGTCCCACCACCGTCGATCAACTGGTGATCTTCTCGAGTGAGCTCCTTCCGACGGGTCCGGTCTACGAACCGATGGGCCACGCGGAGTTGAAAGGCTAACAGAATTGGGCTGAATGAAGCAGGCTCGGGCTCCGCCGTGGGTGCGTCAACTCCGTGCCGGCAGTTTACAGCAATCAGCCTGTCACCCGGATTCGCCGCTGGCCTTCGTCTTCATCGGCCTGATCGTCCGCCCTGTGCAACTTCAGGGTTGCCCCCGTGGGCGTCCGCCGTTCGGGAATGATCCCCCGGGTGGTGGTCGCCAGGAATTGATAGAAGAGGGCAGCCGGACCGGTGGAAAAGTTGATCCGCAACTGTTCCAGGATGTCGTTCCAGAGTAGCCCACTTCGGTAGATGACGCGATAGGCTCGTTTTAGCTCCTCGATGGCCTCCGTGGAGAACCCCGCCCGTCGAAGGCCAATCTGATTGAGCCCCACAACGTAGCTGCTCAAACCGTCCACCGTGACATAGGGAGGCACATCTTTGTTGATATGGGCCTGTCCGCCAACCATGGCGAACGAGCCGATGCGACAAAACTGGTGGACGGCCACCGCGCCGGAAACGTAGGCCCGATCGCCCACGGTAACGTGTCCAGCGAGCATGACGTTGTTGGCGAAAATGGTGTTGTTACCGATGCGACAATCGTGGGCGATATGGACGTTGACCATAAGGAGATTATTATCGCCCACCAAAGTTGCATCTTCTTCATCCAGCGCGCGGTGAATCGTGACATTCTCGCGAATCACATTGCCGGAGCCGATAATCACCTTACCCGGCCGCTCCGGAATGTGAACATGCTGCGGGATCCCGCCGAGAACCGCACCTTCGAAGATCCAGTTGTTATCGCCGAGGACGGTGCCTTTCTTGATTGTAACCCTCGCCTCCAGTCGGCAACCGTCGCCGATTTGGGTGTCTTCCTCCACGACGCAAAAAGGACCTATTTCCACGTCGCAGCCGATCGCAGCCAGCGGGCTGATCACCGCTGTTGGGTGTATCCGTGTTGCCATGTTGACCTCCGTGTCCTCCCGATCCCGGTGGGCCGTGAACTATTCCTCGGCGATAGGGATGCCGATCCGATCGCATCCAAGCTTACCGAAAGTATCGATTGTAGGGTCTCGTGAGAATGTATCGGATTGGCCTCCCTGCGTAGTTCAGTCTAGTTCCGACCTCTTTGACATTTTCGCCACAATCTCCGCGTCCTGGCTCGTCGCCGCTTGAGCCGTCAATCCGACTCCACCCGTTGGTCGATGGTCGCTTTTCGACTTCTCTCAGAACCACCTCACCCTTGGCCAACAATAGCTTTTTTGTATTGCCGTCTCTTCCGCCGTTTTAACCACCTGTGCCACTAGAATCGTCATCACTCACGTCATGGTCGGCGACCGTGCTGGGGGCAACGTCCGACTCGTTGGGAGCATCTTTTTCTTCATACCGTCGTCCTGCTTCCGGCACCGCGTCCACTTCGAAGCGCGCCTCCAAGGCTCCTGCCACACGGGCTTCCTGGAGCATCTGGACGACGTCGGGGTACGTGCCCCCCAATTCCACGACAGCCCGAATGATTTCGTCCAGGCTATCGCTAACAAATCGTTTCTGATCCGCTTCATTGACGGCAAATCGGGAAACGGTAACCTTTCCGGGTTCCTGGCTGGTGACCATGATGCGGTTGCCCGCCTCCACCGCAAATGGTCCTTTCAGACGAATGTTGTCCCCAAAAAGGACCACCTCAGCCCGGCGATTCTTCGTCACATGGACCATCGGCGGCCCTTCCGTCCGCACAACATGATACCAGAATTGATCTCCCAGCTTCTCGCCAGCGACGGCCGCGTCGTTGGGATTCAACTCGACAAGCGCCCGGAAAGCGCCGTAACGGGTTTCCGCACTGGGAGATTTAAGCAGTTCACGGAGGATCTCCACCGATTCCAAATCGTTGAGTGCGCTCAGAGCGGCAAGGGCGTACACCCGAAACGCGGGTTCATCCCGTGCGATCTGCCCCAAAACAGGCGCTGCTTCCGGACAGTCCAGGTAAGCAAGTGCTTCCGCTGCGTGGAATCGCACAACCGGCGACGAGGCGGTGAGGCCCTTTTTGAGAACATCGACCGCAGGTCCCCCCAGTGCCTCCAGTTCCAGCGCTGCCTGTGATGCGGTGGCCGGATTGAGCAACTCGGACTCAAGCTCCCGCAATCGCTGAAGGCGAATTTGTTCGTTGTCACGCAAGGGAATCGCCCGGACAACCGCCACATATCGAGGAATGTTATTCTTATATCGCGGATGAAGTTTCAGCTCCACATATTCGTTCGTCTTTGCCCTGGCCACACCTTCCTGAAGCCCCCGCTGCACGATATAAAAACGGCGGTTGATGGCACTTTCAATCCGGGCTGCATTGGCCACCGAGTGGTGTTCGGGCTTCAGCAGCAGCCCGAGAGTCCGCGAGCGTTCAGCCACGCCGCCACCCAGAATCCGTCCGCGCGTCGCATAAACCGGATCCTTCTCGGGATCGGCGGAGGGATCCACAAGCACAGGCCCGGACGCCTTGGCCAGGATGTGGCCCTCCCGAACAGCTCCGCGAAGAATCATCATTTCTCGGAGAGGAACTTCGAGTAGAAACCCTCCGCGAAGACTGGTGGTCTCGCTACGCGAAGGCACCCGGACTTCGACATCGAACACGTCCCCTTTTTGGATCCCCGGCCGGAGGTAACCCCGAACCAAAACGAGCGATGTATTCTTGGAAGCCAGCACCGTGTTGGGATTTTGCACGCCGCGGCGTTGCATTTCTGCCAGCAAAAACTGTCTCTCAGGCGACGGTAAGGGATCGCTCCCGGTTCCATTGAGACCGGTCACCAGACCGATCGCCTCCACGACGATCGAATGCAGCCCGTAGGGAACAGCAAGATCCCCCACCAGTCGCGGGGTTTTGACCTCGGCTGTTTCACCGAGCACAGGAGTTTTTGACCCCGTCATCCAGAGAGAGCATCCGATGATGCAGGGGGCCAACCCCATAATCACCGGAATTGCCATGATGAACCACAACGAACGAGTTCTCATAACGGCATCCATGCCAGGGTGTCATTGGCCCCGCCCATCCAAAGTCGGGGTGTTGGCTTCCCTCAGCGTTTGCGTTTAGGTTTGCGTGAAGTGCTCAATTCCCCTTCCGATAACAGGACGTCATTGTAAACGTGCGGCTGTTTTTCTTTCAATGCCAATTGCTTTGACGTTCACCCACTCACCCAAGTCGCCTTTAAAAAATTGCCACCGCGGGGTACCAGTTGTGTGAACACAATCCGGAGGTTAGCTTAACTGGGCAGATTGACGTTCTCGCCGCTATCTCGCCGCAACACACCAGATGGTCCTTCGAAGGAGGTCTTCCATGGCGTCCCGGCACGTTCTATGGCCAGTCATTATTTCTCTGATCGGGGTCGGTGTTTGCCTCGGGGAAGCGGAAGTCGCAGTACTCCCTCCGGGGGTCAAAGCGGTCTGGGATATCGAAAAGGCTTACAAGCAAAATACGACAACTCGCGAACGGGTGTCTCTCAACGGTCTATGGCAATGGCAACCGGCAACAGGAACCACGGAAAGCGTCCCTACCGAAGGGTGGGGCTATTTTAAGGTTCCCGGCCCCTGGCCTGGGATCACGGATTACATGCAGAAGGACTGCCAAGTAGTGTATCCGCATCCGAGATGGGCCAACGTCCGATTGCGGGATACTGCCGCGGCCTGGTACCAGCGAACTTTCACAATTCCAACGGAGTGGGTCGATCGCGAGATCGTACTTCAAGCGGAATACATCAACTCCTTGGCCACAGTTTTCATTGACGGCCAAAAAGTGGATGAGATTGTTTTTCCGGGCGGGGAAGTCAACCTCACCCAGTTCTGCGAGCCCGGAAAAACTTACACGCTCTCGATCCTTGTCGAGGCGATACCTCTCAAGGGAGTGTTAATGGCCTACACAGACAGCAACGCGGCGAGGCAGGTCCGGGGGAGTGTCGCTCGCCGCGGACTGTGCGGCGACGTTTTTTTGGTGAGCCGTCCCAGGGGTCCGATCATTCGATTCGCCCGGCTTGAGAGTTCCTACCGACATGGAAGCGTTCGCGTGGTGGCCTCCGTGCAGCGTCCCAACCGCGATCAGCAGTACCGCATTAAGGTTGTTTACCGAGATGGCGGCGAGACGGTGCACGAGGCCCTTTCACCACTTTTCCAGGCCGCACAGCTTGATAACAACCTTCTTGCTTTCGACGACATGTGGCGGCCGAGCAAAGTATGGGACATCCACACACCTCAAAATCAGTACGATGTGGGGCTATCGCTGCTCGATGAGCACAACACGGTGCTTGACGAGTGGTGGCCCATGCGCTGGGGATTCCGTGAATTCTGGATTGACGGGCGGGATTTTTATCTCAATGGAACGCGAATCTTTCTGTCGGCCGTCCCGCTCGACAACGCCCAGGTGGGTGCGGCATGGTGTACCTACGAGGCAGCCTGTGAAAGCCTTCGTCGTTTGAAGAGCTTTGGCATCAACTTTGTTTATACTCACAATTACGACTGTTTACCGGGCTCCCACCTGAGTTTCGAGGAGCTTCTCCGGGCGGCGGACGATGTGGGAATGCTGGTGGCGCTCTCTCAACCGCATTTTTCCCATTACGATTGGCAATCGCCCGACGCTGAAAAGACAAACGGATATCGCCAGCACGCGGAATTCTATACCCGCGTGGCGGGCTCCCATCCCTCCGTTGTGATGTACGCTACCAGTCACAACGCGACGGGCTACAACGAGGATATGAATCCCGACCTTATCGACGGCATTCACGATCCACGCGACGGTTGGTCACTCAATAACGCGCGACGGGCACTGCGGGCCGAGGCGATTATTCGGGAGCTGGATCCCACTCGCCCAGTTTACCACCATTCCTCGGGTAATCTGGGCACCATGCACACCAGCAACTTTTACCCCAATTGGGTACCCATTCAGGAGCTTTGCGACTGGTTCGAGCACTGGTCCACCACAGGGGTGAAGCCGTTCTTCGCGTGTGAATACGGGGCTCCCTTCACGTGGGACTGGGCCATGTATCGAGGATGGTACAAAGGTCAACGCGAATTTGGTAGCGCTGTTGTACCATGGGATTTCTGTCTTGCCGAATGGAACGCTCAGTTTCTTGGCGACCGTGCCTACCAAATCAGTGAACAGGAAAAACGGAATCTCCGGTGGGAAGCTCGGCAATTCCGAGAGGGCCGGTTGTGGCATCGTTGGGATTATCCCCACCAGCTTGGATCCAGCGACTTTGATGAACGGTACCCAATTCTGGCCAAGTATCTGGAAGATGCCTGGCGCGCGTTTCGGACCTGGGAGGTGTCGGCCATTTCCCCGTGGGAGCACCACATCTACTGGAAAATGCGTCCCGGCCTGGACCGTAATAAACGCACAGAGCTTCCCACCGATTGGGAGAACCTTCAGCGACCAGGCTACAGCCCTGATTATCTGGAAGATCGCTATGAGCGAATGGACCTCGCGTACGGTAGAGAGGATTGGGTGCCCACCCTGGCCGCTGAGGCGATGTATCGGAACAATATGCCTCTGCTTGCGTATATCGCGGGTCCCGAATCCTCGGTGACCAGTCGGGACCACGTGTTTAGTCCCGGAGAGACCCTGCGCAAACAGCTCGTGATCATCAACAACTGCCGGCAAAAAGTCACCTGCAAGTGGCGATGGGCACTTTCCGGCCCGCAATCAGACGGTCCCAGCAACAGCGCGGTGGTCGGCTCTGTGTTCCACACGGAGCAATCGGGTGAGGTGGAGATTGAGACCGGCCGCCAGAGTCGTCAACCTGTTGAGGTGTCCCTCCCGCCAACGTTACCCCCTGGACCTTATCTCCTTTCTGCCGAGTTTATTTTCAGCACCGGCGAGCGTCAGACTGACGTGTTTCCACTGGAGGTAATTCCATCACCAGAAAAGCAAACCCTGGCAAACGAAATGAAAGCAAAAGGGGCAAAGATCGGGGTGTTTGACCCGGTGGGAGAGACGAGCGAGCTTTTGAAACGCCTCGGAATTGGATTTCAGACGATTTCGGCAGACGACGATCCCTCGGCACTCGATCTGCTGATCATCGGAAAGAAGGCCCTCACCGTGGATGGACCCGCACCCTCAATCCAGGCTGTCCGCGACGGCTTGAGGGTGCTCGTCTTCGAACAGACGGGTGAAGTCATGGAAAAGCGCTTGGGCTTTCGAATCGCCGAATATGGACTGCGTCAGGTGTTTCCACGGGTACCTGATCACCCCATCCTGAAAGGACTCAGCGAGCAGCACCTCCGCGATTGGCGCGGCAGCGCCACCCTACTTCCGCCTCGACTGGAATATCTTCCCAGCGACCGCTACGCGGGGGCGCCGACTGTCCGATGGTGCGGCCTGGAGGTCACCAGGCTTTGGCGCTGCGGCAACCGCGGGAACGTCGCCTCCGTCCTCCTGGAAAAGCCGCAGCGTGGTGACTTCCTTTCAATCCTGGATGGCGGTTTCGCCCTGCAGTACACCCCGCTTGTGGAATATCGCGAAGGCAAAGGGTGCGTGCTGTTCTGTCAACTGGATGTGACCGGCCGGACGGAACGTGACCCCGTCGCGGAACAGATAGTTGTAAATATGCTTCGCTACCTCACCGCAGCCGACTTTTCAACGCCTCCGGAGCGGCGCGCCGTCTATGTGGGCGACCAGTCCGGCAGGGTGTACCTGACCCAACTGGGAGTGCCGCTTGCTGAAGTTCCGGTGGAAAAACTCACTTCTGAACACGTGCTGGTTGTCGGACGAGGTGCGGGGAAGCAGCTCCTGGAAAAGCGAGACATTCTCGCAAGCTGGATGGGGGCTGGCGGTCGCATACTCCTCTTGGGGATGGAAGGGGACGAGGCGAACTCGTTCCTCCCGGTTATGGTAAGAACGGAGTCCAGGGAATACATCAATTCCTTTTTCACCCAACCATCCTTTTCAAGCGTTTTTGCCGGAATTGCCCCGGCAGACGTTCACAATCGCGATCCCCGAAATATTCCAGTCCTTTCTGACGGGGTGGAAAAATTAAGCGATGTCCTTGGGGAAACCAAACAAGGACGAATCGTGTTCTGCCAGCTTCTCCCCTTCGACTTTGTAAAGGAACCTGACGCTGTACCCGACTTCCGGGTCGTCACGGACGACCACCACGAGGGTCGTGCCTGTGCCGAAATTACCATGGCCACCGTACCTTGGGCGCAACTCGGACAAAAAATAGCCAGCGGATCCGTAGGAAAGACGTACACCTTCAGCGTTTGGGTCAAACCGCTAGGAAAACCCGCGTCTGTGCGTCTGGAAGTGGAGCAGGCTGGGCCACCGTGGACTCGATTGGCCCGGGGTAAAGACGTGATCCTCCCACCGGATCAGTGGTCGGAAGTCCGGCTCAGTTTCACAGTGACGAATGCTTATCCAGAAGGCTGGCAGGCTTATCTCCATGTGGGCCAACCGGAAGCACGTCTCCGCGTGGACACGATGCGGCTTGTTGAAGAATCTGGAGATCCCAACTCGCGAGCTGGGACCTCGAAAAACCTGTTTGTCAACGGCGACTTCGAAGATGGAACAAACCCCTGGTACTTCAACTGGACAACCGAGCAACAGAACCTGCGGAAGACGTTCCGCCGGACGGCCGTCATGTTCAGCCGAGTTCTCGCCAATATGGGGCTTCGGCCGACAACACCGCTGCTTGAGTGGTTTAGCCAGCCCGTTCAGCAGGGGAACCAGAAATCACTGGTGAAAAACGGGAATTTTTCTGAGGATCAGGATCGCGACAAGATGCCTGATGGTTGGACCTTCTCGTGCGAGGTGCCCCAGGCTTCGTGCACTCTCGAGCATGAAGAAGACATCCCCGGGAAGACCGTAGTGTGCGTTGACGTGCCCGCGGGAACCAGTGATCGTCGGACCACGGCAATGCTGGCCCAGCATGGCGTCCCGATTCAAGAAGGGCAGTGGTACCGAGTATCGTTCTTGGCCCGGGCAGAGAATCTTTCCGGACGCCAAGCCTGGATCGCCGTCCAGGAAACCACAAAGTGGCGGGCATTGCTTGAGTATCAGCGATTTGTCCCCGGCCAGGAATGGAAGCGTTACACGTATCTCCTAGTCGGCCGGGGAACAGAATCGAAAAATACTCGGCTCCAGCTCTGGTTCGAAGGGACTGGCAAACTGTACCTTGCCGAGGTCGCGATTGTGCCGTGCGATCCTCCGACAGAGGGCCGATGGTTGCACGGGCTCTACCTGGATCGGCCACAAGAGTGGGATGATCCCTACCGTTTCTTCAGGTGGTGATTGGGCTGCCAGTGCAGAACCCAGGTCGCAGTAACACAAACATGGTTTGGATGATCTGAAGCGAGCAACTGCCCGGGGGTTTCAGTCTGTCAACAACTACTGCGCGACGGGAATTCCCTTCGAGCGGTTCAATCGTCGATTACTTCCTCACCTTCCACCTGTTCGAGGGCTTTTTCTGTGCTGGTGGGATCCACTCGGCGGCAGCACTCGCTGAACCGAGCAATTAGCTCGTCAAGCTGGCCCTGCCAAACTTCCGGGGTCAGCTCCACGGGACACAACTGCTTGAATTCTCCGAGCAAAAGGATCAGCCGCAGGAGGTGTCGGAAGATGATCCCCTCTTGCTTCTGGAGCGACTTGCTGGTGATGTACTTGTTGAAGTCGCCCCCGAACTCCAAAATCTCGCCGGCAGCCCAGACTGGAGTGATCTTGATGTCCGTGACATCCGGAAAATCATAGCGGAAGAGCAGTTCGAGTTTCTCGGCCAGAGTGAAAACGCGTGGCCGATCTTCGACAAACCCGCGACGCTGTCGCCGTCGCCGTTCTTCTCTTTCTTCCTCATCCTCATCTTCGCGGCGCCCTGTGAGCTGTTCTGGGAGAGCCAACCCATGCTCCAAAAGGAGGGGATCGAGCCGCGTGGTGGCCAAGGGGCCCGGCGGCATTTCGTCGTAGCTCGGGACTCTGACGGCGGAAAGCAACGAGCGGGGCATTTCGAGAACACTTTCCATAGCCTGGAGGAGCTCGGCCTGGTCCGCCACACCCAGTTGGTTGACCAGAAAGACTCCATAAAGCGGATTGACGCTTCGAAACGCAGAAATCTTCCAGATATGCTCCGTCGGTATCGCCCGTTCTGGTTTGTAGCCGGGCACGGCTTCGCTCGATTGTTCGTTGGCGGAAGCGTCATCTGGAGTCTGTTCCGGCGTGTTTTGCGCGGGAAAATCCCAGCTCGTCCGGTTTCGGTCCACCGTGCTTTTAGGTCGGTCCACGACTAGCGCGGAAGCGGGGGGAGGGGGTTCGAGCTGAACGTAACCAGCTCGCCACAGTGTCAACAGCATCCGCTCCAAATGTCGGAGTTCCGCCTGGATGCGACCGCTCTCCATCAAGCGCTTACTGACCAGCCGACGGATGGGCTCTATTTCCGGCGAGGCCTGCAGTATATAAGCCAACAGACGCCAGGGAACATGTCCTCGGCTGATGAGCTTGGCCGGTGGTGAGTTCTTTAACTTCCAGAATTGTGCTTCCGTCCAGTACACCTCGTCAGGCCGCTTTTGCGGCATTTTTCTTTTCAGTTCCTTCTTGAGCTTGAGAAGTTGAGGGTCCTTGGTGTCTTCGGGAATCTGGTCGTATTTTTCCTTCCATCGAGCGAGCTTCACATCATCTTCATGAGCGAGCACAAACACATACCCCTGCTTGTCGTATTGAGGCCGCCCCGCCCGCCCGAACATCTGGTGCGCGGAACTCGGATCAATGAGGCGGCGTTTTTCGCGAGGCCCTTTCACCAGAGTTGGCAAAACCACCGAGCGGGCAGGCAAATTGATTCCTGCGGAGAGCGTCTCGGTGCACACCACTACCGAAAGCAGCTTGCGCTGAAAAAGGTCTTCCACAAGGCGCCGGTACTTGGGCAGCACACCCGCATGATGGACCCCCACACCCCGCAAAAGAAGCTGTTTGAGTTTCGGACCGGCTCCCTGGGAAAGATCGGCCTCTTTGAGCGCCTCCTGAATGGCGGCCTGCTGCTCACGTGTCACCATGTCCCGGCCCTTGAGTTGTTCGGCGATCGTCCAGCACTCCTCCCGGTTGAAACAGAACACCAGGGCCGGCGTCTTGCGGGATTCTTCGTCACCCGCTGTCATCTCTTCAATCTGCTCCGTGAGCAACCTGTCCGGTACCCACTGAAAGACAAGCGGAACCTTCCGTTCCGTGCTGATGACCAATTCTAAATCCCGTCCGTGGGCTGTCCGTAACCAATGTAGGAACTCCACCGCGTTTCCGACTGTTGCAGACAGGAGGAGAGTGCGGATATGAGGGGGAAGCAAACCCAGTGTAAATTCCCAAACGATGCCCCTTTCGGGATCGTTGAAACTGTGAAACTCATCCATGACCACAGCGCTGACGACGCTGAAATCCCATATTTCAGGGTGAAGCAGCCGGTTGAAGAGGATCTCGGCGACAACCACGAGGATCTGAGCATCAGGGTTCTCCCGGCGGTTGCCGGTGACAAGTCCCACGTCGCGGGCAGAAAATCCCCAACGAACCGCAGCCTCCTGCATTTCCCGAAATTTCTGCTCAGTCAGCGCGATGAGCGGGGTGGTGTAATACGCCACCGTGTTGGTGTGAAGAGCTTCGAACAGGGCTGCCTCGGCAATCAGGGTCTTCCCGGTGCCGGTCGGGGCACACACGAGAACACCCTGCTTGGAAGAGAACCAGGCCAGCAGGGCATCTTCCTGAACAGGATACGGGGTAAAAGGAAGTTGAGCAAAATAACGTTCGGCAATTTCTTCTCTGGTCAGTTCTGTCACAGACGCTCCCTCAAACGTTGTCCTCCCTCTTCCGCATCCAGATGCTTCGCGCCTCTTTTGCGGAACCCGCGTCCTTTGTCAGAAACAGCGGGATAGAGCTCAGCGACACGATTCAATTGCAAAGAGGGCATTTCTCAAGTTTCGTCGGCTTGGCGAGCTCCATCAAGGCCTTGTGCGGCCGATCAACGCCCCACTTTTATAAAGCCGCTGAAATGGCATGGGGGCAATTCATTGTAGCGCCAATTCATGAATTGCCCCTACCGTCACGTGCCTCGGGGTTGAATTCCGCACCCACGCGAGCCCGTGTGGACGTCGGCGTGGTGCCTATCGGCCGAGGAAAAGAGGGGATGTGTCAGCTTGTGCGAACCTCGATGAGTCTCCGCCACATCGTTTCGGATTCAACTTCCTCAAACGACAGAAACAGAGGATGGTCGGCGTGCATGATCATCCCTACCAGGAAAAGCTGGCCGTCTGTGCCGCGCGCCGGACCGACGGCGGCGCAGAACGGAGTGCCACGCCCGCGATCCCCTGGAAGCACCACGTTGCGAAAGAACTGATGAATGAAACCGTTGATACTCAGTTGCGATGGCCACCGGACAAACTGTGGCTCGTGTGTCTGGACCACCCGCATCAGTCCTGGGGCGACGGCTTCCATCAGCATCGGCCAGCTCTGTGGAGGCGGCAGAGAACCTGTTCGACCCGCAGGTGCAAGAACCACGATGTCCAGGCGAACGGGCTCGCTATGGAAAAGAAGCATCGGGACCTCTGGAACCGGCCGCAATTCCAACCGCGCGACATCGATCCGGAGGTCGGGCTCCACCCATTTTGGCTTGCGTCTGCGCTGCCGCCAACGTCTGACCAGCATCACCGCAGAGATGAGCACCATCAGCCCCACCATCACCGCGGCTGGAAGGAACCAACCAGAAGTCTCCATTGCCGTCCCTCACAAATGCTCTATGCCAACTGCCACAATTCAGGCCAAACGGAATTCTAAAATCCCGCGAGCAGAGGAGAGCCGAGCCATCGGGAAGGGAAGGCCAACCCCTCCGCAGGACGGGCCTCCGGATACGTCTCTGCGTAACCGGCATCTTCCGCAAATTCCGAAAACTTGATATAGTATGGGCATTCTAAGTCGTCTGCACCACGGCCGGCTGGAGACCGATTTATTGACCCCGTGGCAATCCCGTTGCAATCACTTCTCGGTGTCGTGGAAGTGAGTAGCCGGACGGTTCTCCAGAAGGCTTCTGGTGCTGGTGTAAAAGAGGTGGTTTCTGCTGTCCCGGGCAACGGATTGCCACAGACAAACTCTCCAAGGAGGGAATGCGATGGGTTCCCGCGTTCGCATCAGCCCTGCCGCCGTTTACGAAGCCGAGTTGCAGAAACGGTTGGAGATGAGCACGGCGGAAATTGGGCTTTCGGTCCGCACGACGAACTGCCTCGAGGATCGAGGCATTTTCACGGTGGCCCAGTTGCTGAACACAAAGCCCGAGGATCTTCTCAAAATCGCCAATTTCGGCGAAAAAACTTTGGAGGAAGTGTACCAGGCACTGGAACGCCTGGGGTTTTACAGGAGGAGTCGCCTGCAGGCCCTGGGAATTTCTGATCGTCCGACTCCTTTTGTTCCCGAACTCTCCGATTCCTGCGTTATTCAATTCCGGGTGGTCATGGATGACTCGACAACCGTCCCGGTTTTTGAGCAAAATAAACAGGAAGGTGTGACGGGCTGACTCCGCCCCTCTGTGATTTGGTCGACCGAATTCAATGGGCCCTGCCCAAGGGGCCGCGAATGGCTGTTTTTGTGCAATCGCCCATGGCCAGCGGCGGAGTCAGCATTCTAACCTTGACCGGGAAGGTGTCAGTTGGCTCGCTGGTTCCGCCTGTTTGAGAAAAAACGCGGCAATCGCCGAACTGGTTCAGAGAGGATTGCCGGACTCTGGGAGGCAGGTTTCTTTGCCAGCCTGTTTCTCCTGGGTTGTCTGGGCTTTTGGCTTGTATTGCGTTTTCTGCTCTTGCCCGAGTGGCGCTCCGGCAAGGACTTTCTGCCTGTCCCCTGTAAAGTTTTGGAAACGCGTTTGGGAACAACGCTGCGAGAAGGCCAGACGCTTTATCGGCCGGAGGTCTGCATCGAGTATCGCGTGGGAGAGCGTGTCTACCGGCTTTGGACCTACGATATCCATACGGTTCGCGGGAATGGGTACTCCGTGGATCGCCGCCATGCGGAACGGTGCTTGAACGATTACCGAGTCGGCGAAAGCAGAACAGCGTGGTACGATCCAACCAACCCGGAAATCGCGGTGCTGGAACGGGGGTTTCGTTGGTGGACCTGGTTGGTACTTCTTATCCCGTTCTCTTTTGTGGTTCTAGGGGCAGGCGGGGTGAGTTACCATGTTTGGCGGTGGGGTAAGTCGGTGGAACGTTTGGCAGTTCAGGGCAAGCCCCTCGCGCTGAGTCTGAGCGCCAACCCGGACGCGGCGCTCTTTCCGTTTGTCCCCGAAATTCCCTCCGGCATTCAACAACCGGGCGAGCATCTACCTTATCGACTCCCCGTACTGGGAACTCCATCACGAGCCCTGATGGGCTGGCTCGGTGCCGCCCTTTTCTGGAACGGATCCGTGCTGGCCCTCGCCCTGGCAGTTTACCATTCGGGAAAATTCGATTGGAGTTTCACTCTATTTTTGATTCCGTGCTTAATGATCGGCCTGACGCTCGTGGCCGCGTTCTTCCGGCAGTGGATGGTAACCACGGCCATTGGACAAACCATTGTGGAGATATCCGACTTTCCCCTGATCTGCGGCCAGCGGTACCGAGTGTACCTCAAACAAACCGGCTGGCTCAAGATGAACTGGCTGGAAATGCTCATTGTGTGTGAAGAAGAAGCCACTTTTCAGCACGGCACCAACACCCGGCGTGAAACGCGCCGAATCTGGCAGAAGACGCTTGCTCGCCACGAGAAGTTCGACATTTTCCACAGTGTCCCCTTTGAAATCGAAACAGAAATCGAAATTCCGTCAGGAATGATGCACTCTTTCCGTTCCCCACACAACGAAGTCCGATGGCGTCTCTGCGTGCGGGGAAGTGCGCAGGACTGGCCCGTTTTCGAGCGCATTTTCCCGCTCGTTGTTTTGCCGGAGCCTTCGAGGAAGTCCGACACAGCATCCTGGCCCAGGCGGCCTGTTCAGGCCACAAGCATGGGCGGAGCGACGTCTTCCGAGGGCACGAGCCACGATAACTCGGAAACGGTTTAGTGGGAAGCTGGAAGGTCGCCGTGATACGCAAACAGTCCCGAAATTTCTCCTGAGGAGTTGAGGTTCCAAAATTTATCTCCTGCCGGAAAGCGATGGAACCGCGAATTGTCATCCATCTCGACCATCGAAAGACCGTTTACGAGCCCGGAGAGATTCTTTCCGGCAAGGTCATTATTACCCCTGCTGACTGTGGTGAGGCGATCAAGGCGGTCGAGCTTTCCATACTCTGGTACACGGATGGCAAGGGCGATCAGGATCTCCATGTCCACCATTTTCGGCGCTGGTCGCAGGACGGGGACTCGCCCCTGTCAATCTCGGCTCCTCTCCGCTTTCAAACGATCCTTCCGCAGACGCCTCTCAGCTACGACGGGCTGATCATCCGTATTCGGTGGTGTGTGCGGGTGCGGGTATTTCCGGTCAAAGGTCGTGAGATCGTGGAAGAGATCACTTTTCGATTGGGACACGTCGCGCCGGCGAGAGTGAGAATCCAGTGACCGAAATTTCTGGAAAAGTCGAAAATCCGTTTTCCGCGCGATTCGTTCGACCGGGAGCGATTCCCTACATTTTTCCCCCCGGCTGCTCCGCCGAGTCGCTTTACCAGACGTTCGAACGACTGCAGAGAATGGGGGCCGTGGTCGGGCCGCACGGCGTGGGCAAATCGGCGCTAATCACGGCCCTCGCAGACTGGATGGAACAGCACCAGATTCCGTGTCTGCGTCTCGAACTCCATGATGGGCAGCGGACACTGGACCAGGAAACCTGGAACTTACTGGAAGACCGATCCGAGATTGTGCTCACGGTGGATGGCTACGAGCAGCTCAGCGCCTGGGCACGATACCAGTTACGACGGCTGTGCCGGAAGCGGCGTCTGGGACTGATCGGAACAGCCCATTCCGACGTAGAGCTTCCTCTTCTTTATGCCCCGGAACCGAATGAAGACCTCGCTTGGCAAATCGTGCAGCTTCTTCTGCAACGTGGCGAACCCCTCATCAGCCGGGAAGACGTTCACGAATCCTTCGCCCGGCACCAGGGCAACCTCCGCGAAATGCTGTTCGACCTTTACGACCTCTACGAACTTCGGCGATCACGTTAGCCTCCCCGTCCTCCGAACCATAAAAGCGCAACGGGCGGACCCGAACGCAATCCGCCCGGCAGAAACGAGTCGCAGAAGGAAGTCAGCCTTTGTGGCCAGAATCTCGGCAGATCGTGTCGCCGCAGGCTTTATTGCCCGCTAACCAAGGACTTCGAACTTAATTCCCACGCGTTTAAGGGCGTAACCGGTCTCGCGGAGATAGTCGCCGTAAATGGTCATCCAGTGGAAGCCGGGCATGCGGTCAGCGAGGAGTTTATCATCGCATGTATACCGGATATCAATCTGCGAACGACAAATGGGCAGGAACGGATGTGCCACGATTTCCCCGCGCAGTCCCACCCAGCGCTGCGATTTGAAGTCCGGCAATACGTTGGTCACAATCTGGCCGTTGCGCATTTCTACTTTGGGCGCAGCACCGTAGTCGGACTCAAAATGGGTGAGAATACGTGCCGGCTCCCGCTCACGGCCATTCAATTTCCGCGGTGCAGTGCAGTGCGCCAGGGTGATGATCCCATCATGCGGATAGGTGGGATCATTGAGAAATGGCGGCAACCCCGAAATTCCGCACAAGAGCATTCCCGCCGGTATGACCACGAAATCGGACTCGCAGAAGGCCAGATAGCCGTCGTCATTGAGCAGGCTGAGAGTCATGCAGGCGGACGTTTCCGCAATCGGCATGATCGTCCCCATGCACCCGTTGATTGTGATCATGCGGCAATTAGCCTGGGCCATGATCTTCCGGAAGACGTGGTCCAGTAAAAACGCATTTTCCAGGAATGCGCGATCCGTTTCTAAGGTTACGTTGGAATCTTTCAAGTATTCGTCGGTGCGTTGTTTCGCGAGTTTGACGGCGGCTTCATCCGCCCGAGCTGCCCTGATAAGCTTGCCGAGTTCTTCGTAGGAAAAATCAATGATTTCCGTCCCCCAGATTTTTTTGACCAGTTCGGGCACCACCTTGGGAGGTTGCGCCCACGCCCCAGCACCACCGATTGCCACAATTCGCTGGTTGCGTGCGTTCTTGAGGCCGCAGAGCGCGCGAAGCCGCCAAAGCACTTCGTCATACTTGTCAATCACCACATCCTCGTTGTCCATTCCCGGAACTTGCAATTCATCCGTGTGCTGGCGGAGAAAACGTGGGCTGATGATTTCATAGTAGAGATAAAGTGGACCAGACTTGTGGCGGATGAAGAAAATCGTGTCCTTCTTAAGTGCTGCAATCGCATTGAGATCACCATCATTAGCGTAGACCAGCAGCGCATCCGCACTTTGGACGTCCTCCATACCACTCAACTGGCGAGCGTCCTTCGTTGCCGTGAGAGGAGCGAGTTCCAAAGGGAAGTCCGCGGAGGCTTGAAGCTGCTTCAGCTCCTCCTGGATTCGCGCAACCTCCTGGGCCGCCGCTTCCTCTGTGTGAATGCCACCCCAGTTTCGCCAACTCGTCTGGGGACGCGGTTGATACACGCGATACAGGAAGACGGGCTTTACTTTGAGGGCCTGTCGCGGAGGCGGCATCGGTACTTCGGGGACCTGACCGGCCAGGCTGGCCCAGCTTAAACCCGAAAGAATGCTCGAGCCAATTGCCGCACTTCCCAAAAAGGTCCGTCGTGTTAGAGTTCCCAGGGTACTCAGAGTGCTGGTCTCATGACACGGGCAGCAACGAGGATGCACCTTACCCGCCAAATAGTCGTGCTCATACGTCATGACTCAGACCTCCCGGAAGAATGATTAAATATCGTCCTTTCTTTTGACGCCGGCGTCCCGTCCCCGGGTTGCCTCCGTTATATCGTCAGCCCGGCCGTATTGCAACTCACGGGAATGACGCGAGTTCTCCGTCACCATACCCGGAGGGGTAACACGGCAGTCTGCTTGCAATGCCCACCAAATATAGGCGGACAATGCGAGTTGAAGCGCCCGCTGCCCTGGCTGTCCTGCCCCCAACAAGATACTCAGGAGCGAAATCCAACTGCCCGAAAGAACTCTTCAAGTAATCCGCGGTTCGCCGCAGCGACGTACGGCCCCCCTTTCACGCTGAGCGGCTCTCCCTTGAGGTTGGTCACCACACCGCCGGCTTCTTCGATGAGGAGGCTCCCAGCCGCCACGTCCCAGACTTTGGTGGTCAAAGCCCACGAGACATCGAACCGACCTGCCGCCAGGTAAGCCATGTTCAAAGCAGCCGAACCGGTCCGCCGTAAGGAAAGGCAGTGGACCGCGGATTGCACCATCCAGCGCACATCGGCAGAATCGGCCATCACCCGAGGCGGAAGACCAATCGACACCAGGGCCTCCCCAAGGGTCGTTACCGAGCTCACGCGGATGGGCCTTCCGTTTAAAAATGCACCGCCGCCGCGTACCGCTGTAAAGCGCTCATTGAGCATCGGGTCCAATACAACCCCTACGAGAACCTCATCCCTATATGCCAGCGCCAAAGAGATGGAGAAAAACGGTACGCCGTGGATGTAATTGGTGGTTCCGTCAAGCGGATCGAGAATCCAAAAGTACGTGCTTTCTTCCTCCGGTGGAAAGTTACCTCCTTCCTCCCCCAGGAAACCGTGATCGGGAAACTCTGCATGAATCACTTCACACACCACCCGCTGCGATTCAGTATCAGCTTCCGTGACGAAATCCGCGTGCCCCTTCAATCTCGCTTCCACTCGTCCGAACTTATCCCGCAAGACCTCCGCTGCAAGGTCCACCGCCTTGTTTGCGATCCGCAAGAAATGTTCAAGCTCCTTTGGTTGCACGCGTGCGGCTTCCATATTTGGCTACAAATCCTCCTTTTATTCATCGAGTACAGCTATCGCTGCCACTAACCACACCGAATTACTTTTAAATTCTTTACTTGCTCCCCTGTGTTAACTCTTGACTTGAAATTGCCGGATGAGCATACAACGCAAGGCTTATTAGATTTAAACGGGTGGCAGCCTAAACAGCACGCAAGACAAACACGACGTCTTCTGTCTGATCATCCACAACAATAGGATCGTCAATGCGGTAGGCGAAGTCGTAGGTCGCCGCAACCTCCCACCCTCCGGCTTTTTTCAAAAGTCGTGAGAACTGGTGACGGTCGTAGGTACGAAAGATGAACTCGTCAGCAATCCGTAAGCTACGGGTGGGAGTATAGATATCGAATTGCAGGTAAACTCGTTCTTTGCGATGCTCTCGGTCAAGGCTGATGGTTTTCATCCAGGAGTTGACCTGAAGGTACCCTTTCCGGGCCACCCATGCTTCCTCCGTACAGGTTGGCGGACGATTGGGAGTGAGGTGAAACCCCAGGACATACAGCCCACCTTTTCGGATGGCATGCCGCATGCATTGCAGATGCGAAATAGCCGCTCGGTCATCGGGTAAGTGGCGAAAACTATTAATCGTGTTAAAGGCCGCCTCAAATTTTCTTCTCACGCGGAAGTCGGTCATATCCCCAACCCAAACCGTGGAGGGAAATCCATACCGATTGAGACGTTTATTGCAGAACTCCACAGCCTTGGGATTGATATCCAAACCAGCGACGTCAAATCCCTGTCGCGCCAGACGGATGAGAAGACGGCCGGTTCCGCATGCGGGTTCGAACACGCGGTGGACGGGAATTCGCGCATAACGTTCAAAGCAAGCGCGCAAGAACTTGATCTCGGCCTGGCAGTCTGCACCGAATAAAACATCATAATATTTGGGATAGTCGTAAATATTACCACGAATGATTTCCATTGAAGACAGATTTTTTACACTTTTGGCCTTGATAACACAATGACTGTTTACCCAGTTTTTATTCTGAACTCGTACACGCCGGGGTCAACAGGCTAATCAACCTCCCGCATGGCTGCAAGGACCCGGCGGACCTCATCCACGGTATTGTAATGCACCATTGAAATGCGCAGCAGGCCCTCGGGTTCGAGGCCCAGTCTCTCCGTCAAAGGCAGGGCATAGAAATTCCCGTGCCACACGAAGATTCCGCGGGTGGCAAGAAATTCCGCTAACTCGCGGGGAGAGAACCGCGCATGGGTGATGGCGATGGTCGGCAATCGCTGGTGCAACCTTTCACGCTGGGTAATTCCCCAGATCCGCACATCAGATAGTGCCTGAAGTCCCTCGATGAGTTCCCTGGTCAGAGTTTCCTCGTGAACCTGGATGGCCTGAAAACAGGCGTCGAGGGCTTCCCGCCGGGTCGTCACTTCGGGGGCCACAGATTTCCCAATCTCGGCGAGATATTCCACCGCGGCGTAAAGCCCGGCGATTCCCTCGTGGTTCTGCGTACCCGTCATCCAGCGGTCGGGAATATCATCTGGCGCGGGTCGCACCTTATAGGCAGGCAGCGACACCAGCCACTCCCGCTTTCCCCAAAGGACGCCCACGTGGGGGCCAAAGAACTTATAACCGGAGCACACCAGGAAGTCGCAATCCCAGGCCTGCACGTCAATACGCCGATGCGGTGCCAGGTGCACGGCGTCGAGAAACACCATGGCGCCTACCTGATGGGCCAGCTTGACGATTTCAGCCACCGGCGTGATCGTGCCCACGGCGTTTGAAGCACATGTCACAGCCACGAGTCGAGTTTTTTGGGACAATTGCCTCGCCAAGTCCTCCAAGTCCAGGGAGCAGTCCTCAGGATGGATATCGACGATACGGGGAACCACTCCTACCTCTCGGGCAGCGAGAATCCACGGCGTGAAATTTGCATCGTGCTCCAGTCGGGTCAGGACAATCTCGTCCCCCGGTTTCCAGGTTTTCATCAGAGCTCGTGACAACGCAAAGGTCAGGCTGGTCATATTGGGACCGAAAATGACGGTTTGCGGATCATCCGTGCCAAGGAAATCGGCCACGGCCTGCTGCGCCTCTTCAATCATCCGATCAGTGTCCTGACTGGTAGAAAACACACCGTGCCGGTTGGCATTCGTCTCCACGAGATACCGGCAGACAGCGTCGAGGACTCGGTGTGGCACCTGGGTGCCGGCAGCCCCGTCGAAATACACGACCGGGAGCCCGCCATGCTTGCGGAAGAGGGCCGGAAACTGTCGACGACATTCCAGAACATCCAGATGGCGAACCGACGTTTGACTCATAGCTGTAAAACCTCCTTTTCCTGCGAAGCTCAACCGTATTCGGCAATTGTCTCCCGTCGGCAAGCCGCGAACAATTCACCATACGGGTTTCCGACCGCGTTGAGCCAAGTGGGGCCGCTAAATTGTCACGCCTTAACATCGGTCGCAAGGCTGGCCCTCTCGCAGGGCAGACTTGAACGGCCCCAGCGTTTAAGTCGTCCGATGCCGTCTCACTCCAGCTATAGGGTTGGTCGGCCACACCACTTAGTATAGGCAATGGTGTGACGCGCTGGACGGGTTTCCAAACCACAAACTGCAGGCAGCTTGGCACACTGTTACACGTTTTGGTAAAGAAATCGTCGTTTTGGGAAAATTGGTGAGGTCAATTGTGAAGCTTACAGCGACTGTGCAAAAAAAAGATTTCGCACTGAATGGATTGTCCCCACGTTTGCAGCCTCCCAGACGCGTCGGTGTAGGCATTGTCTTTCTTGTCGTCTCTGTGGATTTGCTGGGGTTTGGACTTGTTTTGCCCCTTCTGCCGGTTTATGCCGAGCATCTCATGGCGGGCTACAGCCCGACGATTCAGGGAATGCTTCTTGGTTTTCTGATGACCAGTTTTTCTTTCATGCAGTTTTTATTCAGTCCGCTTTGGGGCAGTCTTTCCGATCGGGTCGGCAGACGCCCGATTCTGCTGGTCGGACTGGCCGGTTCAACCTTTTGCTACACCCTTTTCGCTCTTGCCTGCGCCTGGAGCTCCCTTTGGCTGATGTTCCTCGCACGCATCGGAGGAGGAATCATGGGCGCAACGATTTCCACCGCTCAGGCTTTCGTTGCAGACGTGACGAAAGCCGAACATCGGGCAAGTGGCATGGCTGTCATCGGTACTGCGTTTGGAGTGGGGCTCACGTTCGGACCACTTCTCGGCGCCCTCGCCATGTCGGTGGCTCCTGGAAAGCAGGCGGCGTTAAGTACCCTGCCGGGGTTCATGGGAGCGGGCTTCTCAGCCATGGCTCTCCTCACCGCATTGTTGTTTTTGCCAGAATCGCTCCCTCAACTTCGCCGCAGAACCGCTGAAGGCGCCCATCGACATGTACCCCGATCACACGCTAATTGGCACCTGCTTTTCAACCCCAAAGTGTGGAAGGAAGTCCTTGCGGATCCGGGACTTGCGGCGCTGCTCTGGACGGGGTTTCTGATCGTTTTCGCACTTTCGGGGTTTGAAGCCACGCTCTCCGTCACCCTGGCCGATCTTCGGCAACTCAAGGGAGATCTGCACATGCTGCATCTGAGCCGAGACATCTTGTGGGTCTTTGTTCTGATCGGGTTGACGCAAGCTTTGACTCAGGGTTTCCTTGTGCGTCGGCTCAGTCTTCGATTGTCGGAAAAAACACTTTCCAATATTGGATTGACGGCAGCGGTAGCCGGTTTTTTGGGAATCAGCTTGGCTGTACAACATCCGCAGATAGCTCGTTTTTTGCCGCCAATTCGATTGAGCGCTGAACTGGCTGCAACAATTGTGATCATCGGCAGTGGCATCGTGGCAGCGGGAATGGCTTTCGTCATGCCCGCCGTACAATCCCTCATCTCGCGACGGGTGGATGCGGATCACCAGGGGCGGATTTTTGGGATCGCCAACAGTTTGAGTGCCGTTGCGCGAATTGTGGGGGTTCTCCTCGCATTTCAGGTGAGGGCCTTCCTGTCCGCTGGTCCCTTTATTCTGGCAGTGCTTCTCCTTATTCTGTCCATGGAATTGATCAGGCGATCCGCGACCCAATCTTTGGCCAAGCCCTCACCGTCGGTGTGCGTTCCGTGAGAATCACGGCCGCCGCCGAGCGAGTGCCGCATTGAGAAGCAGCGCCGCCATCAATATCACACCCATCACAAAAGGCCGCGCGAAATCGTCCAGCCGAATCGAGTTGAGCCCGATGTTGAGGACCGTGAACGTGGCGACGCCGACGAGCGTCTTGCCAATCCCTCCTTCACCGCCAAAAAGACTTGTTCCCCCAAGCACAATACACGCCAGAGCGCTGAGCAAAAGATCCTGGTTCTGATCGAGAGTCACACTCGTCATGCGTCCTGCATTGACCAGACCGCCGACACCCGCGGTGACCGCCGAAATCGCCAAGCACGCCGTGACGACCAGCCCTGTTGGTACCCCAGCCAGCCGGGCCGCCTGGCGGTTTCCCCCAGTCATGTACACGTATCGACCAAATCGCGTGTACTGGAGCACCACATGTCCCACGATCATGATGGCACCCGCCAAAAGGGCACTGTAAGGGATGACGGTTAATCCCTCGTGCTCGATGCCCCGATTTCCAATGTCTCCCAACAGGGCCGGGACCCGAAAGGCTTGACCGCGGGTGATGTATCGGGCAGCCCCCTGAGAGATGAACATCATGGCCAGCGTGATGATAAAGCTCGGCAGTCGCGACTTCACCGTTAAGATACCGGAAAGAATTCCCAGCAAGAGGCTTGTGCACAATGGCAGGATGAGGACGGCTGCGACGATTTCGGCCGACGCTACGAAACGCCCTTCCGCGGTTTGCATTGCCCACGATTGGTAAAGCCACCCACAAAAACAGGCCGTCCACAGGGCCACGGTTCCGACAGCCAGATCGATTTCCGCAGCCAAAAGGACAAACGTTAATCCCGTGCTGACAATCGCGAGGACCGCCCCTTGCTGCAAGGCGGTCACCAAGGTAGAGAGCCGAAGGAAACCAGGGGCGGCAATCCCAAAAAAGACGATCAGCGCAAGAAGCGACGCCACCGGTGCGATATCCTGCGGTTCCCAGCGGAATTTGAATCCCTTTGCCAATGCTGCCATTGCTAAAGTCCTACGGATGCCTTGGGCGAGCCAATTCCTTACTTTTGGTGCAACGCGTGGAGGGGGCAGTTACCACGGGGTCGCTCTCAGGGTCAAGCCGCCCTGAGCAGTTCGGCCTTTTCTAACCGGCATCCCGCCCATTCCGCAGTCACTTTTCCTCGACTCATGACCATCACGCGATGGGAATGCGCGAGAATGAGTTCCGGCTCCGTGGACGCCAGGATCACGGCCGTCCCCTGCCTGGCAAGCCGCTCTACCAATTGCATCACCTCCGCCTTTGCCGCAATATCCATGCCCCGCGTGGGTTCTTCCAGAAGCAGCACGCGAACCGGTCCCAGCAGCCATTTGGCAAACACCACCTTCTGCTGGTTGCCTCCGGACAGATGCTCGACTCTGAGAAGCGGATTCGCCGGCCGACATCCTACCTGTTGCAGGACCGGTTGCACCGCGCGGAGTTCTTTCGCGAGAGTGACCCAATTTCCCACGGCGTGGCGTAGATGGGCGATGGTGACGTTTTTGTACACCTCGCCCCGCAGAAATAGCCCCGCAGCTCGATCTGCCGTTACGAGAACCATCCCCGCACGAACCGCTTTCTGAGGTCTACCGAGGGGAATCGTTCGCTCCCCAAGAATGATCTTCCCGGAACGTGGTGCCAGAGCTCCCCCCAAAGCCTGAACCACTTCCTGGTGCCCTGCTCCCACGAATCCATAAAGCCCCAAGATTTCTCCGGGGGCGACGGCCAAACTCACGTCCTCGAATATCCCCGGCAGCGTGAGTTTTTCCGCAATAAGCACCGGCGGTGCGGACACGCGTGGAGGGAGCTCGGCCCATTCTTCGCGTTCAGCACCTGTTGAAACCCCACGGCCAATCATCGCTTCCACCAGTTTGTGTTTGGTCAACTCTGCACGGGGAAGCGTGAGCACACGTCGTCCCTCCCGCAAGACGGTGACCCGATCTGAAATTGCCAGAACATCCTCCAGAAAGTGGCTGATAAAAACGACGGCCACGCCTCTTTGTTTAAGCGTCTTGATCAATTCGAAAAGTCGCTCCACTTCCGGAGGGCTCAAAGCACTGGTGGGCTCATCCATGATAAGGATGCGGGCTCCCCGGTGGGCTGCCCGGGCGATCTCCACCATCTGTCTCACTACGAGTGGATATGTATCGAGCCGCCGATCAACATCGAGATGAAGCCCCAGTTCTTTCAAATACTCGCGGGCTTTCTGCCGCATCAAAGGCCAATCCACGAATCCCAGCCGGTTGAGCGGCTGGCGTCCGAGAAAGAGGTTTTCCGCCACAGAAAGTTGGCCGACGCCCGAAAACTCCTGGTACACCATGGCGATGCCCAGATGGAATGCGATCTGAGGGCTGGTGATTTTCACCGGCTGGCCAGCCACAGAGATCTCGCCCTCATAATCAGCCAACGCCCCCGCCAGGATCTTCATGAGAGTGCTTTTTCCAGCCCCGTTGCTGCCCACAACCCCGTGGACCTCGCCCGGATAAAGGTCAAAATCCACGTTCTCCAGGGCAACGATGCCGCCAAAACGCTTGCCGATGCGATGGCATTCGAGAACAGGTCCACGAACGATGGACGTCATGGCGCATCGTCGATCGAGAGGTGAGAGCATTCAGGAATTTGCGGACTGGCGGCTCTTCTCATCCCTGTGCACAATTTCCTCAAGGTGGACGGCAAGGCAGTCGGGCATGACCAGACGATTATAGCCACCTTCCAGAACGCTGACAAAACGCCCTTCCGCATAGGTGTCTGCCACATCCAGGACCAAAGCAGTAAGTGGTCCGAAGTCTTCGGTTTCCAACCCCAAATTGCCGATGGGATCCAGCCGGTGGGTGTCAAATCCGGCACTCAACAGCACCAACTGAGGTTTTACGAACGCAGCGAATTTGTCCAGGGCTGATTCCAGGGCAGCGAAATACTCCCGCCGCGATATTCCGTAGGAAACAGGAATATTCTTGGTATAGCCGCGTCCAGCTCCCTCGCCGATTTCGTCCGCGGCACCAGTACCGGGATAGAAGGGATACCGGTGGATCGAGAGAAATCCCACCCGCGGATCCTCCCAGAACGCCGCCTGTGTTCCGTTTCCGTGGTGGATGTCCCAATCCACGATCAACACTGACTCCAGCCCCAGTTCCCACACCGCCACGGCAGCCGCCACCGCAATGTTATTGAAGATGCAAAAGCCCATCGCCCGTTCGCGGAGTGCATGATGCCCTGGTGGTCGGATCAGACAGAAAGCCCGGCGATCTTCTCCTTTGACCACCCGTTCCACGGCATCGCATACGGCTCCGACGGCTGCCAGGGCAACGTCGTAGGAAGCGGGGCTGCAAATGGTGTCATGATCGAGGTCACCGCCTCCGGATTTGGCAACCGCCCAGACCTCGTCGATATACCGCGGGGAGTGGATCAGGGTGAGCCGGCTTCGGGACACAGGTTTGACCTGGGGTCGGGCGCATCGGGAAAGCAAATTTCTCGCTTCGAAGCGCTCCAGAGCCCCCCGAATCCGGTCCGCCCGTTCTGGATGAGCTCCCGTTTCGTGCTGGAGAAAAATGGGGTCGTAGTACAGTAGTGTCATGCGGAGTTAACAAACGCTCGTACGTTGCATCGGCGCCTCGAGCCGCCCTGCACCCGTGGGCACAAGACACCTGTCAAAGCACACAATACCTGTCGAAAATGTGATTGTCTCAAAGCTCTCGCCGTCGATCAACAAGGTTTCTTTCAGCATTTGCCGGGAGCCGGGATCCGCACCGAGAGACCCGCGATGCGGGAACCAAGCATCAGACGTGGGCAGAAAAACGGTTCGCGACCAAGTGCATCGGCTCAGGTGAGCTGTGAACTGCGTCCGACGCCAACCGTTGATCCCGGCTCACGCCGCCGTCAATAATACCAGCGGTAGCCAGAGGGCGGTGGCGGTGGCCAGGTTGTCCTCCGGCGGGTGGTGCGGTAGCTTCGGCGCCGGTAGTAACTTCGATCATACAGCAGGCTCAGCCAGCGCATGCTTTGCACGAACAGGACAAGCAAACCAAGAATTCCGATCATTGTTTCCCATCCCACGTTGAGTTTATTCGTGCCTGCACTGGGCTGCTCCGATGTGGCTTTAGCATCCGTCGTCGGGTTGGCACCACTGATAATGTTCGAATCGCCATTCGTCTCGGGGGAACCAGACTGCCTGGAACTGGTTGATTCGTCGCCGTTCGAGAATCGCGTACTGGAGGCCGGCCTATTGGCTTGGTCGCTATTTTTTTGTTCCACTCCCTTTGCCACTGTGGCAGAACTCCGCTCGCTTGCAGGAGTCGTTCGCGAATTCTCGCTGCCCGATTGCGTCGATCCAATAATGCTATTTCGCCCTGTGATCTTATTTTCCGCGTGATTTTCCCCATCATTCCATGATGTGTCGTTCTTACCGGCCGAATAAGTCCCGCTTGTCGAAGAGTATTCTTTCGTCCCGTCTCGGTAATACTCACTATTCCTGTATGTGGCGTCCCCGCTTGATGCTGAATTTCTTGAGGAAGATACTCCGGTCCTCTTCTTCATGTTGTCGCCCCCGCCGCTGGTTCCTGTAAACGAGCCGGACTGAGAACCGGCGAATTCCGAATATTTCTCCGAAGTACCCGCCCCGGTATTTCCCTCGCGAGACCAGTTCAAACTTCCGAATTTAGACCCGTCCCCGAAAGCTTGTGATTCCTCAGAATCAGAGTTTGCATCATACACGGGGATCGGCGAATAGTCCCAATTGGAGCCCGAATCGCTGTATTTCTTAGTTTCTTCTCGGCTTTTAATAGTCCGCGAAAGGTCCTCAGACGGCTTTTCCGTAAGACTATCGGTCAACTGGTCCTGTCGGTAAGAATCCCGTGCACCTTTTCCGCTCGCCGTATCTGCACTTTGCGAGGAAGAATCAATGCCGCGCGAGTGCGTGTTGATGCTAGCGGTCGTCGTTGCGCGGGAACGCCGTTCTTCGCGAGAATCTTGCGCGTATCGGTTCCCACTGCTGGAGGAGTTTTTGCCGGAATCGCCCCATTCAGTCACGCTTCTCCGGTCGGCGTATGGCTCTTCCGAAGACTCGTAGGGTCCATTCGACCAGTTATTCCAGGCCTCGTACGGCCGACGCCCACTCTCAACCTGCTGCTGCGCCGTATCCTTCCCAGTCCCCGCGCTGCTCAGGGCGTCCCATTTCCCGGGCGAATATGCCCCCGAGTCGTCATCTTTGGCATAGAGATCCCCGGAATTTCCCGCGTCATTACATGTGGACCGCCGCTCGTAGTCCGGCCAAGAATTGGAATTCGTTTCATCAGATTTTTGGAAAGCACTCAGCCCATAATAGTTCGAGGAATTGTCCAATGCGTCTTTGCCCCTCTGAGCACGAGCATATCCATCTCCGAAGCCGGCGTTTGTTTTGGAGTCATCGCTGTATCCCGTCGAGGAACGCGGTGAGTTGGATGACCCCGCCACGGAACCGAGTCCGGAAGACGCACTTTCACCCGGTGTTTTACTGGAGGAATAACCACCGGCGGCAAGATCAGTTCTGGAATGAGAGTCGGTCACTGTTTCCGCTGGTCGCCAAGCGCTGACGTCGCTGGCCGCGTCTTCGCGCGTTCCCGTATCCGTCCAAGACCTTTCCGAATTCTTGCTCGGAAGCGAGGATTGGGAGAGGGACGACCCGGGCCAGGACGTTGGAGAAGCCCCATTTGTTCCGGTCCCCTGGGATGTGTTCACCTCCACACGTTCCGGGGTGTTATTTGAAGCCGTCAGAGGAAGAGTCACCGGCGGCGATCCAACGGGGGAGGCTGGCTGAGCGGGAATAAGACCTTGTCCTTGCGGAGTTGTTAAACCGTTAGCTGCGGTTCGCCCCGGCGGTCCTACACTGTTGGCAGCGAGCAACAGAGGATCGGGGGGCGGCAACTTGTCAAACACTTCCTTGAGTGGAAAAAGAAAGCTCCTCACTCGGCCGCAGTAGGCCCCCATTGTCTCGCCGAAACCCGATCCGAAAAGAACGCCCGCCAATTCTCCCCGGCCGTTGAAAATCGGGCCTCCTGAGTCTCCCTGGCGGGCGGTCGCTCGAAGCTCGACCAATTCAGCAGGCAAACCGGGACTGGGCGATAAGTACTGTGTGCACGGCCCGTAAGAAATGCGATAATCCCCCTGGCCGTACCCAGCGATCATGAGGACATCACCTGGCTTCGGCGGTTCAACCGCGATCGGCACGGGCCTGGCCCTGGGGCGCCAAATGGCGAGCGCTGCCAAATCCCACTCCCGATCCACCTTAAGAACAGTAGCCGGTGACGCGAATCCATCCGGAAATTGAACAAGAATACTCCCGCGAGCATCTCGCACGACGTGCCAATTTGTCACCACCAGGCCGTGATACTCGTTGACCGCCACAAGGGTGCCCGTGCCCAGGGAAGCCCCGCGTGTATCGAGGGCAATCACTCGGGCAACCGCCGGATGGGGAGTAGCAGGGGTTCCGATATTCCAGAACCAACCTGACGCGGAACGTCCCCATCCCGCGACGGTCAAAACGGCGATCAACAGGTAGCCGGTTGCACGCTGTGCTTTCACATTGATTCCGACACTCGAAAGTTCCTAAGACTGCTCAAAACAGACTCGGAAAACCGCTCCCACACGACGCTCGAACCTGCAATTGGAACATCGTAACCTACGCTGCTTAGCTTCGTTCGGTCAGCCGCGGCAGCCTCCTGGCGCGAGTGCGGAACGGTCCATGCCGTTGCGCTCCGTGAGCGGTGTTTTGTGCCGGCCGAGACATCACTGGATGATCGAGCCGGTGTGCCGCACGTGGTGTTTCATTCAAAGGTTCGCCATCCCTGCGGCATCCGTGCTCCTCCACAGCCGTGAGCGGAGGAAAAGAGCCATCCTTTGGCGGGAACTGGGGGCGGCATGACGCCCCTTCTTCACTGATTCGGCGTGGAGGAGACGGTTCCCAAACTTTTCGCCCGATCGTCCTTCCACCCGATACGTCAGTTACGGTTTCCATCGCACCGTCAACGCCGATAATCCTTCGGATCACTTTCTTCCACAAACCCGACAAAATTGCTTTCCGAAGCCTGATGAGTTCACACCCACCCACAATTTCGGCACAGCCAGTTGGTTGTGTGGCCTCCGCCGCCTACGTAACTGCGCTTGGAGGGGAGTTTACACAACGCGTTCCGCTTTATACATGAAGGGGCGAGCGAGCCGCCCCGTATAAGGACGGAAGGCCGCGTTTTTCCGAACCGCCTCTCACTCAACGGTGAGCTACACTAGTAGGGAACCCCTGATTAATATTGGGCGTACCAATCGGGAGGAACAGCAGTCAAAGAACCAATCTCTCCATCGGGGCCAGCCGGGGCCTGTGACCGCCCTTCCTGAATTGCCGAAATTGATTTGTACCGGGAGGTCAGTCCTGTGAAGATTTTGTTCACCACGAGTGAAGCTGTCCCGTTCGCCACGACTGGTGGTCTGGGGGACGTCTGCGGGAGTTTGCCGTTTGCCCTGGCCGACCTTGGCCACGATGTGCGAGTCATTCTCCCGGCCTACCGATGCGTTTGGTACGTGGGGCGGGAAATCCGACCGTTGAATGTAGAATTCATCGTGGCTGTGGGAAGCAAGACGGTCTCCGGGCGGCTCCTTGAGCACCGTTCGGAGTCCGTTACGTTTTATTTCGTCCAGCAGGATTACTATTACGACCGAGACGCCCTGTACAGTGTTCACGGCCAGGATTACGCCGACAACTGTGAGCGGTTCGTGTTCTTCTCGCGAGCCACCCTGGAAGCCATTCGCCTGCTCGATTTTTATCCCGATATCATTCACGCCCACGATTGGCAGACGGGTCTCGTTCCCGCTTACCTGAAGATCGAGTACGCGTCTTCTCCGCTCTATCGTTCGATGGGTAGCGTCTTCACCATCCACAACATGGCCTACCAGGGGCGGTTCTGGCACTGGGACATGCTGCTGACGGGTCTGGATTGGAAGTATTTCAACTGGCAGCAGATGGAGGCCTACGGCCAGCTCAATTTGCTGAAAACGGGGATCGTGTTTGCAGATGCTGTCAGTACCGTTAGTCCCCGCTACGCCCAGGAGATCCAGACACCTGAATTCGGGGCCGGCCTGGAAGGAGTCATTCAAAGTCGGCGGGATGTGTTATGGGGGATTCTTAATGGAATCGATTACACTGTCTGGAATCCCACCACAGATCCTCATCTTCCCGCTCCGTACGACGAGCATACCGTATGGCAGCAGAAACCGTTCTGCAAGGCAGCACTTCAGAGCGAAGTCGGCCTGCCCCAGCGTCCCCACGTCCCCCTTATTGCGATGATTGGACGGCTGACCCATCAGAAGGGCTTCGATCTTGTGGCCAAGATTCTCCCCGAATGGCTTGAACAGATGGAGACACAATGGGTCATTTTAGGCACTGGCGAGACTCAGCTTGAGACGACCTTCCGTGAACTGGCCAATCGATACCCCGATAAGCTGGCCGTCATTTTCGAGTTCAATCTCCCCCTGGCCCATCGTATCCAAGGTGGAGCCGACATGTTTCTTATGCCCAGCCGCTTTGAGCCGTGCGGTCTGGCACAGCTTCAGGCCCTTAAATATGGCACTGTTCCCGTAGTGAGGGCAATCGGCGGACTAGCAGATACCATCACCGATTGTCGGCCCGAAACCCTGGCAAATGGCACCGCCAATGGCTTCAGTTTCACGGAAGAGAGCCCGCAGGCACTGAGCGAGACACTGAAGCGGGCATGCGACGCCTACCGACAGCCTGAGATCTGGCGGCAACTCGTGCTCACGGGGATGCGTCAGGACTGGTCCTGGGCCCGCAGTGCTCCGAGGTACGTTGAGATGTACGAGGCCACTCTGCGACGAATTCGCGGAGGCTGAAAACGGAAACACGATGGTTTCGACGTGGCGGTTACCGCCCTATAGGCTATCTGTTTTTCCCCGGTGCAGGGGATGCTCATTTCTGCGGTGGCTCGGGAATCTTTATCTCCACGGATGGGGCGGGAACCGAAACATTTGGGGGAGTTTCCTCCGATGGCGAAGGTTTATCCCCTTGATCCGGGCTCTGGGGGACGGCAGGCGAAGCAGCCGGAGGAGTCCACTTCGGGGCCTCAAGCTCTTTGTCCGCCTGCTCACTCAAGTCAACCAACTGCCGTTCTCCGTTCGAATACTTCACTTCCAGCGTGGTAAGCCCCCACTTTCCGGCAATTCTCTGGGCAACAACATTGACGACTGCTTGTTCTCGCGAACCCTTAACCCGGAAGGTTAGATTAGCGTTCCCTCGCTCGCCGCTGACCCTGACGCTGCCCACCGGAAACCAACTTGCCATCTGGATCGGCTCCCCTAAACGGGACACCACCGTCTGGTCTCTGCGAAGGGTTTCCAGGGCCAGATGGAGTGGTTCACCGCCAAGCCGGGCAAGAAACATCAGACCGGCAACGGCCAGTCCTGCAATGGCGAGCAAGATCAGAACGGCAACAATGGCCAAACGGACGACCCAGCTTTTCGCGCGGCCTTCTTGCTGCGGAGCGGATTGCGTTTCGTTCCGCCAGTCGTTCATGGTCCTTCTTTCCCTGGCAGCAGCGGTGCGGGTTTCACCGATTGTGACGCCTTTTTGCTGTGTTTATCATATGCATCGAGAGGGATCGCGCAAAGAGCAATTTGACGGAAAAGTGATCAGCGATCCTGGCGAGAGGGGCTCATTACTGACCATGCGGCGACTGACGCCCCGTGGGACGCGATCGCACAGAAGCCAGGACCAGGCACTCCGGAGTCCGACACCTCCTGGAAATAGTGAAATCCGGATCGTCGCTTATTGGCGCAATGGCGGCGAATCAAAGCGTTGTTGGCTGAAGATTTGCCATCGTCCGATCTGCGGCACATCCGGTGCACACGATGCAAGCTATTAGTGGATACTGACGGTGTGATGGCTAAAGGCGAATCCCCCGAAACATTGTCTGCAGCGGTAGAAAAGCCCCACCGGCATACAAGCTGGCTCGGGCGGTTGTTCGGCTTTCTTGGTGGCCGCGCGGTGACGGTGGCCACAACTCTCGAGAGACTTCAACACCACTGCCAGCAATGGGCAGACCGAGGTAGCGCTCCCCACACGGTGGTGACGCTGGCCGGGCTCGCAACCGAGACGCTCATGGAGTATGGGCAGCGGGAGGCAGCCTGGCGAACGGCGCGGTGGCTCGAAGCACGCCAGCTTGCGGATGGGTCCGTGTCGGAATCCCGGGCACCGGAAGCGGTTTTTACGGTAACGGCGGCGGCCCTTCGGGCGTGGCTTGCGTGTCTGCCGGAACTGGCCCAATTTGAGTCCTCCGCGCAAAAGGCCGCTCAATTTCTTCGTCAATGGATTGGTGGGGAGGGGCGTGTCGTTCCACCCAAGACGAGAAGCTGGAATTACGAGGGCGCTGATCCGTTTCGGGAACCTCCAGACCTCACCCCACTGCTCCGCGCGGGACGTCGCTGGCCCGACACCGATTGGACGACGGCGGCCCTTCGGGGGATCGACTACTGGTTGACCCATGGACACCGCCACAGTCAACCGGAAACGACCGCCGCTCTCGTTCGGCGAGCCTTCCTGTACCTGGAGTGGAACCGTCGACAGGAGGCACTTCCGCTGGTCGAGACAATGGATCGACTTCAACTGGCTTCAGGAGCCCTCCCGGAGCGCGAAGGCCAGCGTGTGGTGCACCTTTCCACGGTGGCCCAAGCCGCCACTATTTGGTTCCGTTTGTACAATCAGGCGCGGGGGGAAAACGCCATGCGGTTTTTGCAGCGCCATCTGATGCCGCATGGATCTCTTCCGGCAACGGTAAACGCTGGTACAAACAGGGATCAAGAAGAAGATCCACTGGCGCTCAAATACTACCTAGATGCCACACTTTGGCGTGTCCGATGTTTTGCCCACGCTAAGCTTCGCGAAGAGGTCCCCTTAGACGCTTCAGATCCCCGATTGCAAAAAGCCAGGAGTTGGGCACAGGGGCTGCCCGCTGGCGCGTTTGTGGCCGACCTGGGCTGCGGAACCGGCCGCTATTTGCGCTATTTGGCAAGCTGGTTTCCGCAGTTGCGGTGGGTGGGGATTGATTTCTTGCCTGAAGCCCTTGAGCGGGTGCCAAAAGGGATCAAAACCATCGAGGGCAGCCTTCTTCGTGTCCCCGTACCAGAGGCGGCATTTCACGGAGTGCTCATGGTCGACACACTCGCCGATGTTCTACTACCCCAACAGGCTCTTCTCGAGGTGGTCAGAATTCTCCGTCCCGGGGGTCGCCTGCTTATTATCGAACCGGTCGCAAAAGGGCGCCTTTGCCCGGAAAGTCCATGGGCCGAGCCTGTGACCCTCCAGCAGGTCGAAAAGCTATTATGTGGAACCTGCCAGCAGACGCATGCGGAAACGTTTGTTGTATCGGGCGGAACTTTTTCCAGCAGGTCATACGCGGCCATTAGTGCGATAAAAATGCCGCGATCGTGACAGAAGTGCGGCGCGTATCGAACACATTCTGCATTTCAATGCCTCAGGGCAGGCCGGTGATCGGAAAGCCTCAGCCACGCGGGAAGGATTGGTGGGACGAGAATGAGGGTGAGCGCGGTCAAAAGTGCCACACTCGTATAGGCTACTAAGAAGACCCAGCTCGGGCACTCGTAATACAGAAGCGATTCCACCAGCCGACCGACAAATGTCCCAGAGTAGGTCTCCTGTCCGGCGAGGGAGCGAAGGTAGTTCTCCAGATGGGTGAGGGGACAGATAACTCCGATCCACGCCTGAAAGGCTACTATCCCAATCATCAATAAATGGACGACGCGGAGCCAGAACCATCTTACCCAGTTCCAGTTCAAAAACCTGCCGACCGGAATAAGAACAAGCAAGACGATCACTGTGAGCACGTAGGCGAGATGCAGCGTTACAACAAGGTCGGCAAGATAGCCGTAAATTGCCATAGTTGGGTTACTCCGCGCTTTGATGGTATCCGCCGGATACTCGGTTGCCCCTCTGCCGCCCCGTTTTGCGGCAAACAATTCTTAGGTTGCCCGCCATGACCACTGGTCAAGCGGGATTGCGTTTGACGGATGCTCACCAGCAGCCGCTCTGATCGCCCCTATCTAATCGGACACTTCAGCACGGGCAGTTATTCCCGCTTGTGAAGCAAATGGCTGAGAGAAATTCCTTGTTGCCTCCGGCTCGGAATTTTTAGGAGCTGACGTTCTGAGATCGACAACTCCTTTGGCCTGGGACTTCCGAGATGTTTCGGATAAAATGCTGGCAGAATGGCAAATTTCCGTGCCATGGTTGCGTCGCGATTAGCTGCTCCAGCGTGTAAGTTGATTAGGTTGATCAGAATAGGCTGGACGACCCTAGTTGGCGCACTGACGCAGTCTAGCTAGTTGGCTTATTTCTCTCAGAATAACTCGATCCATATCAGCAAGAATATCACTATGCTAAGGTACTGGACCGCCGGTGAATCTCACGGGAAAGGCATTTTGGCGCTAGTGGACGGGTTTCCCGCCGGAATATCGATCGATGTGACGGTCATCAATCAGGAACTCGCTCGGCGGCAGGGGGGATATGGTCGCGGCGGCCGGCAACGAATTGAAAAGGACGAGGCCGAAATTCTCAGCGGAACGTGGCGAGGTGTAACCCTGGGAAGTCCGATTGCCATTTGGGTGCCCAATCGGGATTACAAGATCGAGAAGATGGAGGACCTAGATCGGCCTCGACCTGGCCATGGCGATCTTAGTGGGAGCATTAAGTACCACTCCTCCATCCGGGGGATACTCGAGCGCGCGAGTGCTCGAGAGACGGTCGGCCGGGTCGCTGCTGGCGCTCTTGCCCGCCAACTCCTATCCGCGCTCCAGATCGACGTTTTGGGTTACGTCGTCCAGATTGGACCGGTGCAACTGCCCCCTCGGTCGGGAACACTGGCAGAACTTCGCAGCATTCGAGACGGCAGTGAACTGTATTCCCTTTGCCCAGAAAAGGACCCCGAGGCCAAACAGCTTATCGACGCCTGCCAAAAACGTGGCGACACGCTGGGCGGAATTGTGGAAGTCCGCGTGGAAAACCTGCCTTTTGGGCTGGGTACCCATGTTCAGTGGGATCGAAAATTAGACGGCCGGCTGGCGGCAGCCGTCATGGCGATTCAGGCAATCAAGGGGGTCGAGATTGGACTGGGTTTCGAGGCTGCCCGTCGCTTCGGCTCCGAGGTCCACGACCCCATCCGGTTTGATCCTGCGCGAATCCACGACCGGTGCTTCGGGTTCGTTCGGCCAACCAACAATGCGGGAGGCCTTGAAGCGGGAATGACCAATGGTCAACCGGTGGTTGTCCGCGCCGCCATGAAACCGATCAGTACCCTCGCTCGGCCTCTGGAATCGGTGAATCTGCGAACCAAGCAGCCAGAGCAGGCGGCCTACGAGCGGAGCGACGTCTGTGCGATTTCTGCTGCCAGCGTGATCGTGGAAAACGTCGTAGCCTTTGAAATTGCTGCCGCCGTGATCGAGAAGTTCGGTGGCGACCATATCGAGGAAATCCAGCAGCGCATGCAACTGTTTGAAAAGATGGTCCGCGAACGGCTGCAACTCGACGAGCACCCGGAGGTTCCTCACTAATACGGCCGGGAACTTCACAGGGAGCTGGAAACGGCAGGGCAAGGAGGCCAATTATGGAGAACACCCTCGTCAAGAAGGTGCTGGCGAGCAGCCTCCTTTTCGTCTGGATAATTCCTACCCTCGTCATTTGCACCAGCGCGTGGATGAGCAGGACCGCGTCCTCCACCTTGCCATTCGCCGATCGCCTGGCCCTGCTCTTCGGCACAAATGTCCAAATTGGTTCAGTGGAACGTCCCCGGCCGGGTGTCCTGCGCTTAAAAAACGTATGCCTTATTGACCCGTGTACACGCATTTCCGCGTTCCAGGCGAGCACTCTCACGGTAACTTCCCACTCCGAGGAAGAAATCTGGTTGGTCGACCAAGCCGTGATGACCTGCGACGGCCTGAACCTCCTCCGGCAAGCCCTCGAATACCGCATATTCACTCTCACAGGGCGGCGCCGGATTTCTGTTTCGTGCCAGGAACTCGTCCTTCACGACGGAAAAAGCCAGCATGCGCCACATGGTGCCCGGAGCGAAACGAATCTGCAAATTCCGAGCACCGCCGTTTGGAGAGGACGGCTCGAGGCTGAGTGTGATCCCACCGCAAGCACGCTTCACGTCAGATTGTTCGACAAGAGTGGCAGTGCCAGGGTAGCGGACGCACCGCCCCGCGGCTCCGCCGAGTCGCCCGATTCGCAGAGCATGCCCGCCCTCGCCACTGCACTCCTCGAGTGGAGTCTGTTGGGAACTCGCGAAGGGATTTCGGAACATCTCGCCGTCAACGCCCCACTTCCGTTTTTTCTCGTTGAGGCGTGGCTTCCCATAGCCATCGAGAGAGCCCAAGTGTACTGTCAGCCGAAAGAACGCGGAGGGACGTTCGCCCTCGCGGGTCCTACCGTAGGATTCGCTCTCGGTGGCTTATTTCAACTGAAAGAGTCCAGCTTTTTCGGAAACATTGTCAGCTCCGGCACCCTAGTTGCCCCGGGAAGGATTCAATGGCATGTCACGGTCGCCGGTCAATCAGCGTGGCGCGACGCGTCCCCGGGCATCAGTGGAATACTCGGGGGAATTCCTCATCAATCGGGCAGGTTGGACATCCTGCGTTTGGAAGCGATTGATGACAGGTTAATCTTCGCTGATTACCTCATCCACCTTGAGACGGGATGGCTCAGGACTGACCAGGCCATCACAACGGGCGCACTTTTAGAACGGTGGTTCGCAACGCCGGGTTCGCTCGAGGAGGGTGTTTTTTGGCCGGGTCGTTCTCTTTTCTCGGAGTATGGTGCGCCTGGCTCATGGGAGGACGGAAACCAGGTGACAGAACGCCCCGCAGCGGGATTCTTCCCCTTCACTGATGAAGAACAACCATTCGGGGAGGACGGCACCGAGAAACTCTCCGTCAGGGACGGTATTCCGTTCGATTCTTTTGATCTGCGGGTGATTTGGGACGCCGATGGCATTCAGCTTCTACCCGCCGCCAAGAGTGACAGTTCCTGGATTGTTGCCCGCTGGCAGGGTCTTCCAGTTCTGGCCCTCAACGGTGAGGCGTTGGGTTCACGAATTCCGTGGGGTTGGGTTTTGCAACAGGCAATGACCAGGTCGGGAGAGCCCGGGTCATCTTGGGGGCGGTGAATGGCCAGCAGAAGCGACCGACGACACGCCGGACTTCACGGGACTTTACCCGTGCCCGACTGGACGTTCCGCCAGGCGGCTTCCCGCTGCAACTGCACTCCACGTGTTAGCTTTAGGAAACCGCCCCAACCTCGTGCGGCTTGCGATGCTGTTCACCAGCGGAGGCGCCCCTCGTCTGCGGGATCATTTGTTCGCGATGGGTTTCTCGACGGTACCTCGCCCAGGCCAAGCCAACAAAAAGCAAGTTTGCGGTGAAGGCTGCCACCACATAGAGACCACCCCCGCTGCCCTCACCCGCGTAGGCATGAAGCCCAGCAGGCATGAGGAAATTCGTGCCGTACCAGGCCCAGACTACCGAGATCATACCAAACACAGAGCCGGCAGCCATTCCAAAGGTGTTCACCCAGCCTGCGTAGCGACCGTGCAGAAGCGCCATGTAAACCAGAATGGAAATCAACGCCCAGACTTCTTTCGGGTCCCATCCCCAGAAACGGCCCCAGGCGCGATCTGCCCAAACACCCCCCAGGATTGTGCCGGCTGTGAGCAGGATGACCGCCACCTGCACACATTTGTAAATGTACTGAGCAAGGGTGTAGCAAGGCTCCGGTGCCTCGACAAATGCGGCCGTGGTGGTCGTTCCTCCCTGTGCCCGATGCCGTTCTCCCCTCAAGCGACGTTCTCCCGGCTCAAGGTAGCGGTAACGCCCAAAAAGATAGTAACCGAGGGCGATGTTTCCCAGTCCCCAGGCAAGGAGGCCGGCCCCGTAGCCGGCCGTGACTGTCAGCACATGGGCAAACAACCAGAGCCGATCTCGCAACACGGGCTGGAGGGCTTCGATGCCCTTATCCCAAACCGGTGAAAAGTACGCAATGACAGCGGTCAGAAACGCCAGGCCGGCTGCTGCTATGGCGAACGGCGACCGCTGGACGACATGGTCGATCTTTGCACGGAGTTCAGGTCCCCGAAGAGCTGCGGGAATCGTGGACAGAGCAGCGACGGCGGCAGCCGCTAGGAACCGTGGTGCCAGCCACACAATGCACAGAAGAATACACATCCCCACCAGCCATCCCAGAATATTCATGACTACCGAAGTGAGGGATGGTGTGCCGAGGGATCGCGTGATCTCCGGAACCAGGTCGAACACGGCGCGACTCTTGCCCACGTCGTACGGGACAACTGCCAAGTAGTAAAACAGCACCCCGCCGAGGATCAGCCGTCCGGCGACGATCCCCCCTTTAATTGCTCTTCCCATCACTCCGGAACCGAGATTCTCATCCGGCGCGATGCGTGCCAAAGGCTCAAAGCGAAGCGAGACAAAACTCCACGCACGGCGCACCGCTTCCCCAAGCACCGGCTGGACGACAAACCAGATCCCCAAAATCCCGATAACGAACGACACAAAAACAATCGACTCGAACATGTTCGTCACGGGCGCCCAACCGGAAATGGCCACCCGCATTCCAAATCCCACAGCCGTGATCACCTGCGCCAACACCAACACACCCAGCCCCACAAATAAAGCTACCCGGCGCACGCGGCCGACGCTAAGCAGTAGAATTCCAAACGCGCAAAGATTCGTGATCCATGCCCAGCGGAACGGGTCGAAGGCGTTATAAAAGACTTCCAAATCCGTATACCCGGAAGGCGGATAGGCCGTTTGCGCCAGCAAGTCGTGATGGGCCTCGTCCACGGGAAGTTTGCGACGTTCTGGCTCTATAGAGCGTCCAAGATCCGCCAAAAGCCCGGCGAACTGGGCCAGACTTTGCGAAACGTTGTCCGTTTCTGCCGGATCATGGGATCGGTACGCAGCCGCCGCCTTTTCAAACCACTGGCGAGCTTGCTTTATCCTAGCCAGGTCATAGCCACGCAACACGTCGGGCGATCCATAGAGCACCGCCCAAAGGCTCAACCACGGCGACACCGGTTCTCCCGTTTGCGTCTCTGTGGAGAGGCACGCCGGAATCATCGCTGGCAGCACATTCGGGACGCTTCCCGTGTCGTAGATCATGGGTCCCAGGGCCTCCAGTTCCTGGGCAACGGTATGCACGCGACTCGCCAGCAAGCGGAGCTGACTGCGAAGCGAATCCAATCGCTGGGCATCACCCTCACTCCGCACGTTGACCTGAAATGCTCGATGACGGAGAGAGTCCACCTCCAGGGCGATTCGCCGTACTTTTGGCTGGAGACTCGCTACGCGGCGATCAAGCTCACTCACGGAAATCGTGTCGATCGAGTTGCTCAGCGCGGCGAATTCTCGAGCAACTTCCTCCACGAACTGCTGAGCCTCTTTCCCATTCCGTGCGGCATCATCGGTTGATTGGGTCTGTCCAGCATCCTCACCGAGTCGGAGAGCTCCCATCTCTGCCAGTTGCGTTATCTGGGGCTGCACACTCTCCCACAAATCAACCAAGCGTTCCACTCGCCGCGGAACAGGGTGCACAACTTTAATTGGCGGCGAAAAACCCACGCGAGAGTCCGGTCGGGGGATGAACGTCAACAGCCGGTACGTGGCATAAGCATCCCACAGCCTGGCGACGTGCAGATCTAACCCCGTCATGCGAAAACGCCCACCGCGATCTTCGACCTCTTTGCGGCGCCGGCTCAGGTCACGCAGATAGTTTTCAAACGCGACTGACTTCTCGACGTCTTGCGGAGTGACGTACTTGAGGCGGTGACCGGATACATCCGTCAGCGGCACGCCCAGCAACTGGCTCCGCAAGGTTTCGTGCGTTGCCGCGAGAAAAGGAACATTCTCCCACTTTTCCGGCTCGACCAACCAGCTAAACACCAATTCAGGTGCCGACCAGGTTCTCGGCCGCCCGTCGGGAAACAGCTTTCGCAAAGCCTCGTTGTCGGACAATCCTGCCGGGGGCGCCAACGTGGGATTGACCCGACCAGTGATCTTCTCAACAATTCGGCGGGCAAAGGTATCCATCGGCTTGATACGCCCATCCTCGAACAGAGGTAGTTTCTGCCACGCCGACCAGTCAATTCGAGTCGGCTCAGCCCCTCGAACTGACCCACTGAGTCCAAATGCCGCCAACGGTAGCAGCAACGTGAAAACGCAGAAACCAGTGAGGGCCCGTTTTTTCATTCGAACAAGCTCCCGAGAAAACACTGATATCGTCCCGAAGAAGGTTTTTTCACGCCTATCACGAAGAAAGCAATGCCACCCGATCTGAGTGCTCGCCCCGCGCTATTGGCGCCTTCCCAGCGGAAGACTCTGGCTCGATTTCCTTTTTCCGAGGCCGAAACATGTACGCCCTCATGAGATACATGACGATAATCCCCCCCACAATCAACAAAGAACCCATGTATTTGAAACCCCGCCCCGGGTCATAATTCACACTCAGCGTCGAGACATAGAGCTCATCGGAAGCATTGCGACCCCCAACGACACGCTCGTAAATGGGATCTCCCGGTCGAAACGGCCCACTGAAACTTTCCTGATAAAGACGGTAACTGCGTCCCGTAAGCGGATCGATCACGTTGATCGGATGATTCAGGGTGATGAGAACTTTGGAGTGGACAAGCCGCAAGGTTTCCCCCGTCTCGGGATCAATCTCGACCGGTCCGGCAAGCTCCTTCCCAGTAGCCTTCAAAATTCTTTCTGGAACATACAGATCGACCAGGCTAGCATAGTGCGACGGTTGATTGGTGCCGGGATCCAATCGCCGCTGAAATTCCAGCAATTTGACCCAGAACCCCACATCCACAGCATCATACTTGGCGGTTAGCTCAATTTGTTCACCGCCATGTACCAGCCGACATGCTTCGTCGAAATTGAGAGGAGCACTAGCACCACGCGGCAAGACCGCCAGCCACATCTCCTGGGTGTTGGAGCCCGCTGTGAGCCGAATCTTCACCCTAGGCTCCGTCATGCGAGCCCCCTTGCGGAACGGCATCGGCACGACCACTTCCTGATCTGGGCGGGAAGGGTCAAACGGGAGGAAAGTATTGACGACAATTCGTGCTGCATAGCCCCGGCCGGTGTCCACCGAGACAACCCGTCCATTCAGCGGCACCACGCCGGTTCCCAAAAACTGTGGCGCACGCCATGCCCGGTAATAGAGTTTTTCTTCGGGCCCCTGGCAAATTTCGATCCGGGGATGATCCGCGCCATCCGTGGTCTCCGGCCTTAATTGAAAGGCGAGCCTGCGATCGCGAAACACGCTGGAAAAATCAACCCAGTACGCTCCAGCAACGCGAAGCTTTCGAGCAGGTCGATTAAACTCCGGCAAATCCGCAAACAGGATTAGATCGTCCTCCTGTCCCTCGGAATTCCTCAGTCGGATTTGGACAGACTGAAGCCGGGGATCCCGCGACAGAGCGATGATCTCAAACCCCGACTCGCCCAAGGTGTAGCGCTGCTCCGAGTTTTCAGTCTCCGGGATTGGTACGACGTAGCGGGTCCTGTTGTGCACCAGAACGACCTGACCGACCTCGCTAACCTCGCCCTCGGGATAGCTCAGGAGAAACGCATCCTTCTCGAACTCATCCAGAGCGGCACACAAAATGACACGAGTCCCGTCCGGCAAGGACATTCTCGAACCGATGGCCGCGCTTTCTCCGCCCGGAAAACGGCCAAGCTGAATGTTCAACTCCAATGGTTGCCAAGGACGGATCCAGGTGTTGCCGGTGGGAACCGAGACGTATCCTCCCAGATACCCTCCTTTAATCCGCCGCGAATCGGCGTAGTAATCCAGCACTTCCAGTGTGATCTCACCGGCGCGGTAAACAACTCCATGATCCCGGTGTGCGAGGCTCCACGGCAGCATCGGCAGCTTACCCGGCGGAGCCCACAGAAGATGTGTCCACGACGTGGAGAAATCCCGCCAATTGAATGGACCTGCCCGAAAAGGGATACGCACCACTTTCCCTACTCGTTCCCCCTCGGCGTTCGACGGCGGCAAGCGCTGAATCTCAAAGTGGAGGTTGTCCTCGAACGCGAGGTGGTTCATCGTCCCTTCATAGACCGAAAGCTGGGCGTCGATACCGTGCCGGGCTGTCAGCAATGAGCCGGTGAGAAGCACAAGGATGCCTGCATGAGTAATCACAAATCCTGTCTGGTAGCGCTTCCACGGAAACCGAACCGCCGCAGCGCAGAATACGTTGACACCCAAAAGCGTCCCGAGGAGTGCAAACCACCACGATCGGTACACGGCGAATCGCGCCGCCGGCGCCCCAAAAGTTGTTTCGATAAACGTCGCCGTCGCCAGCACAATGATCAGACTCACGATGACAATCACCGCCAACCGCAGTGAGGCAAGAAATTCTACCCCTGCGAGGAGAAGTTGGATTGCAAACGGCTGGTCGGGACGACGTAAGCGGGGACGCGGCATCTCCGGAAAACCCTCACGCCGGGTAAATCACAGTTACGTGCGACATGATATGGAAGTACATTCGGAAAACATGCGGTAGCCGGAGAGCGATTTATCGGGCTGAATCTCCCTCTCCTGTACGCAGCCGGGCACACCTTGGCTCAATCGACGGCGTCCTGAACTCTTGTGAAAACCAGGCCTGCCACAGAGTTGGTCTTCAAACGCCTCGCCAAAGGTTGAAAGGCGCTGGACACATCCTTCTTAGCGATTATAGGCCGGATGGCAAGAAAAGACACGACACATGGGGCTGACAAGGTCCCGGCGACGTCGCTTCGCGATTGCGCACAAAATCGGCCCCTCTCAACACGTTTCGAGGGGCCACCATCGCAGGAACTGTTTCGGAAACTTTATTGCCTCAAAGTGTCGAGCAATTGTTACATCACTTGGGAAGCACACTCAGGATCGAATCCATAATGAAGCTGTTCAGGGAAAAGGGCCCATGCCAGCTCCACATGTTGCGGACGAGGTCGAAGCACATCATCCCGCACAATCCGAGCAGGACCGTGCAGACGATCAGCATCGTGACCCACAACGTTCCCCAGGGAGCCTCGGCAGCTGGCATCGCGGCGACGGCAGCCGCGGTCGGGGCCAAAGCTGGCGTCACCGGCGTGACACCCACAGGGGGAACACCCGCCTGAACCGGTGGGACACCTGGGGCCACCCCAAAGGGAGCCTCCGCTGTGGGGCCCAGCAACTCGGCCATCCCCGGGGACGACCCGGTCGACGGCTCCGTATCCAGAGCGATGACCTGCGATCCGCTCTCAGTTTCTTCCTCTTCCATCTCGTCAAAAGGTGTGAGCTGGAACTCATCGTCTCTTTTTAACTGTGTCGGGGCCTCGGTGTCCACCGATTCATCTATCGCTAGCATGTCGTCATGATCAAGCTCCAGCGAATCGTCGGTGGGAACCAGCTCCAGCTCGCTTTCCAGTGAAATACCGCTGTCATTTGTGTCCATGAGCGACAGCCCGCTGTCACTGCCCAGCGTAATGTCGCTTCCACTGCCGCTGCCACCGATGACGACATCGTCGTCTTCCAACTTTTCACCCCCCAAATTCACTGCCGAATCCGTGCCTGCGACAGGTGGAGAAGTTTCGGCTTCCAGCGGGAGAAGTTCGTCCTCAAACGGTGATACGATCCCCTGCCCGTCCGTCCCCTCGGTCACAGTTCCGCCACCTTTGGCCGCAATGTCACTCCCCGTAACTTTCACATCGCTGGCCGACTCCTTGGGGGTCGGCGTTCCTCCGATCACCGTACCCGAGCCACTTGTACCCAGATCGGCCGGAGCAAGGTCCTCATCAAGGAGGACAATTTCGTCATCGCTGGACGGCGTATGGTGAGCTGGACGCGTCGCATCGGCGCGAAGCTTGAGCTTCAACGCCTCGATGTCCTCCGCCCGATATTTCCAGTCGTTGCCGTCACGGAATCCGCGAATCTCGTTCCGCTCCCGCATGGCATTCAAATCTGCCGGAGCGAGCCCCAAAAGCTCCGCAGCCTCTTTCGTCGTGTAGAATTTCTGAGCCATGATTGCCGTCCTCGACGTGATGAGTGTTGACGCGTTCCCGTCTCCCAGTCAGGGTGTTTTCCAAAGCGACTCCAGTTCCCGCGGCGACGGCGCATCCGTGTTAAATTCCGTCATCAGAAGGTCGTACCGAACATTCCGTACGCTCTTCAGGCTGATCCGGCCGTTCGCCAGATCAACGTGGTACACAGCCATGGCCTGAGTGGATGGATCAATGACAACAATCTGCTGAACCCGATCCGTCGCCGTGGAATGAGTTATCCATCCACCACTCCCGGCCGTGGGCGTGCCCGAATCACGACGGCTCACGCCCGACTCACTCGAACCCCAAAGGAACGCCGTGCCGGCGAGTACCGCCACAACCAAGACGACCCCCAATAAAATGTGCGTCTTCATGACAAGTCCTTTCCTCGGAAAATCGCAGATG